>JAESGM010000049.1_pt1 | contig 398692 bp, 358 predicted proteins | sample 9269721 | NCBI WGS metagenome assembly JAESGM01 (sample SAMN15720920, study PRJNA650825) | algae metagenome | isolation source: Komarekiella atlantica HA4396-MV6 and co-occurring heterotrophs from... | place: USA: Theobald House, Kauai, HI | collected 2009-07-29
AGATCAAAATCGAGCCCAAACACTTTTTCACTTAGTTTTGGATTTTTCAATAAAAGACTGTACCGATCCATTATTTATTCTTTTTTGAAGCAAATTTACTATTTTTATTTATGAAAGATGTCTATTGGTGTTACGTAAACTATGAAGCGGTTTTTCTTAAAACCTTTACAATAGGTTAGTGCTGGTTGTAATGTATCTTACTTTCCTACCCTTCAACAGATGTCTGCCTGCCGACGAGGCAGGGTCAGCAGATAGATTTGGGTAAGCAAAAAAGCTAAGACACGTTGTAATATGAGAGTTGCCTTTGAAATATTGCTAAAAACTTACATGCTTTTCCGGGAGGTTCAAGTAAGGTTTGTTTTGCTGATAGTCTGTGCATAAACTGCCTTTTTTACAGATAAAATCTTTCGTAAATATTTTTTTTACATAGAAACCACACATAGGTAGTTTATGCTGTGCTATTTCTGAAAGCACCTGATCTACCCGAAGTCCCGCCTCCATCCGTTTTGTTTTTCACAAATACTAATTGTCTTCATTTCAATCATACATTAATTCGGCTTGCTCGTTCATACTGTAAGAATTACAGTTGATTACTCTTGAGTATAAAGAGACAGTCCATTAGTTTTATTATTGAATAACTGATGTCCATTATCAGAAGAAACGTTGCGTCAGATAAACTGACCATTGGTTGCCAGGTTTCCTGAACCTTATTCTGTAAAGTCGAGCAACTTAGTAGTCATATATGTTGAATAGTTATGTTATCCACTGTCTACAAACGCCTCAAATTAAACCTTATTCAAACAGCCTTAGGGTTGATTATTCTGCTGATCCTGGCCAGCACCGGGCTCATATTCTTTTATAGCAAAGTTGTCACCGAAAACCGTTTGCTTCGGCAACGGGCCGAACAGGTCAAAACTTCTATTACTACAAATTACACGTTGGTCATTCGTCAGATAGATGTTAGTATCCGCGGCTATGCCATTGGGCGCGAAGAACGGTTTCTGTACATTAGTCCCCGACAGATTCAGTCAATTTTTGACAGTACCAATCACCGGCTGGATAGTTTGCTTGCCTTGCAGCACTACAACGACCCGGCAGGGATACAAGCCAAGGAGAATTACCGGAACGAAGTACAAAAATATATTCATTTGTATGCGCAAATGGCCGATCTGATCCGTAAGGATAGCATGGATCAGTTTCTGGTGCTGTTTAAAGAAGACCATGGCAAACTGATCGGACCATATTTTGATCCTTTTTTGAGCAACATGTATCAGTTTGAGGACCAGCTCCTGCAACAGGCCGAGGAACGATTTCAGTTCAACCTTCAGGCAATGATGGGTATGCTGCTGGCTCTTTCGTTGCTTGGTTCACCCGTAGCAATCTGGGTGATGCGCACCTTGCGAAAAGATGCGGCAAACCGTAAACAATTGCTGGAGGAATTAGCGTACAATAACCGTCACTATATTTTTGATCCAGGCACTGTAACTGTGGCCGCTGTACAGGCTGAGGACGTCATTCACTCCTCCATTGAAAACTTCAAACAGGCAACTCAGTTAATCCAGGCATTAACAGTGGGTGATTACACTACCCAATGGCAGGGACTCAATGAACAGAACCGTGAGCTGAATAAACAAACGCTGGCTGGTGAACTGTTGACTATGCAGGTACAGCTCCGCAAGCTGCGCGATGAGGAATCCCAACGCAACTGGATGAATGAAGGCTTGGCTCTTTTTTCGGGATTGGTACGGAATCATCAGGATAATGCAGGCCAGCTTGCCGATCAGGCGATTAAGTTTTTGTCCAAATACCTGAATGCTCAACAGGGCAGCTTATTTGTTGTCAGGCAAGAGTCTGATCAATCCTATCTCGAACTGGCAGCCTGCTATGCCTTTGATCGTAAAAAATTTGTAAACAAGCGTGTAGCGATAGGAGAAGGTCTGGTGGGACAAACCTATCTGGAACAGGAAACCGTACTGCTTACACAGATTCCGCAAGGATATACAACCATTACCTCTGGTCTGGGCGATGCTACTCCGACTTGTCTGGTAGTGGTGCCACTCAAATCCAATGGCAAGGTAGAAGCAATAGTAGAGCTGGCGGCTTTTCAGGTATGGAAAGAATACCAGATTCAATTTTTGGAAAAAGCAGGCGAGTTTATTGCCTCGGCTATTGTCTCGGCCAGAACGGCTCAAATGACATCTCACCTGCTGGCTGAATCTCAGCAACAGGCCGAAATGCTCAAAGCTCAGGAGGAGGAAATGCGCCAGAATCTGGAAGAGCTGTCAGCAACGCAGGAACAAATGCGTCGGCGTGAAGCAGAGGCGCAGAATGTTTTGCTGGCCTTGCAGACGCTGAACAATGCATTTGCTACCATTGAATTTGACATGCAGGGGAATGTACTCGCAGCTAATACCAATTTTCTGACATTGATGGAGTATGCTGCCGACGAAATACGCAGTCTGCATCACCGCCGGTTTGTGGATCAAACCTATGCAAAAAGTGCCGACTATACACAGTTTTGGCGTGATCTCAACAATGGCAAGTTGTACACGGGAGAGGTAATTCGGTATACCAAGACCGGCCGTGCCGTTTGGTTACAGGTTTCTTACGCACCCGTGCTCAATAGCGACGGAGTGTACTACAAGGTGCTCAAATATGCACAAGATATTACCGAACGGAAAATGGCGGTGGTACAACCAACCCACGAATTAGCCGCTAGTTGAAGCAGAAGCAAGCCCCACTTGAAATGAGTACCGCAACACAAAATGAACTATTTACCGTCTGGGCTTGTGCGTTTGCCAAATATCTGGTAGTATAGTATGGCAACAACCATACGTACACTTTTATGAAATCCATGGCTGTCATATTTGGTTTGGTCACTTGCCTGCTGGGCATACCCCAACCACTCACTGCACAGTCCGGTAAAAGGCCTCGGGAATACGGCATTCGGTTTGGCGTTATGCCTACGGGTCCTCTCAATGCTATTACAGATGTAGCGGGAGTTAAGGTAGGTCAGGTGACTTTGAATGAGGGATTAAGCGTTCGGACCGGTGTCACAGCCATTCTGCCACATGCAGGCAATCAGTTCCAACAGAAAAGTCCCGCAGCAATTTACATTGGCAATGGCTTTGGCAAGCTGGCCGGCTACAGCCAGGTTGAAGAGTTAGGTACGCTGGAAACGCCCATTATCTTAACCAATACCCTCAATGTAGCCACAGCGGTAGATGCCTTGGTAGAATACTCGTTAACCCAACCCGGCAACGAACAGGTTCGTTCGGTTAATGCAGTCGTCGGAGAGACCAATGATGGATACCTCAACGACATTCGCGCCAGATCGGTGACGAAGCAGCATGTTCTGGAAGCATTGCAAAAAGCAACTACCGGACCTGTGGAAGAAGGCAATGTCGGGGCTGGTACCGGAACAGTGTGTTTTGGATTCAAGGGCGGGATTGGTACTGCATCGCGTAAATTACCGGCTTCGCTGGGCGGGTATACGCTGGGTGTGCTGGTGCAAACCAACTTTGGCGGGGTGTTGCAGATCGAAGGATTGCCCGTGGGGGTGAAGCTGGGCAAATACGATTTCAAAGATAATCTGGATGGCTCGTGCATGATTGTGGTCATGACGGATGCCCCACTGGATGCACGCAACCTCAAGCGACTGGCCAAACGGGCGTTTATGGGATTGGCGCAGACAGGCGGGATAGCCTCCAACGGCAGCGGCGACTACGTAATTGCCGTTTCGACGGCGTATCAGATTCCGCACCAAAGCGCGACCCCGCTTGATTCGGTGACACTGCTGCGCAACGACAACGTGACGCCTTTGTTCATGGCGGCCATCGAAGCCACCGAAGAAGCCATCATCAATTCGCTTTTTGCGGCCAGAACCATGGAGGGTCACCAGGGCCGTCGGGTGGAGGAATTGCCCGCACAACAGGTCGCCGACTGGCTCAGGAGAATCAGGCAGGTACGCTGAAAAAGTTAACTTTTGCTGCATCTTTTGGAAAGGGAGTGCGTCATGACAGTGAATTGTCAACCAACCTTCCTTAATCCTATGAAACGAAAGATGCATACCTTCTACCACAGCATTCTGCTGGCCACCGCCTTTGCTTGGCAACCGATCTCCGCCCAGCAGCCATCCCTGCATCCTCAGGAACCCGTCAGCAGCCATTACAAGGAACTGCAAACGTGGAATGCCAAACCTTCGGCGGCGCGTGCCTGGATGGATACTGTTGTGTATCCGCCCGCCGAATACGGAAGTTCGGTCACGTTCCTGCTGGTCAAGCCCCATTACCTGTCTCCTTCGCAAGTGGAGACGTTGAGCAATGGTATCCTGCCGCCTGCCAACAGCTCCGAACAGACCCGAAAGGAACTGGATTATTTGCTGGAGCTGCAAGCCCAACGGACCGCGGCACAGAAATCACGGGTCGAGTTCCTGGGAAACATCGGCTACTGGCCGCAGATTGACCGGGTTCCTTCGCATCCGGGATTCCGGCAGAATCTGGCCGATTTGTTTTTTGAAGGGAGAGAAATCATGGGTGAAGCGTGCGTGGCCGAACAGTATCCCAAGACTGCCCGACTGCTGAAAGGCATCATGCACGACATGCGGATCATGGAATTTACCATCAAATACAAATACATCCGTCCCAGACCCTACCATCTCGAACCCGCCTTGCAACCACTGGCCCGCATGGGGTCACCGGCGTTTGCCAGCGGGCATACCCTGTGGGCTTTTTTGCAGGCGTATACTTGGGGTGAACTGGTGCCCCGGAAGCGGAACGCGTTTGTGCAACTGGCCGAAGAAATACGCCGTTCGCGGGAAATCATGGGCATTCACTACCCAAGTGACAACGAAGCGGCCCGGCAACTGGCATATCGCATGCTGAGCCTGTATGTCAACGATAAGAACTTTGTCAAAGACTTGCGGGCGGCCCAATCCGAATGGACCGACACAGGCGTGCAGACCAAAGCCGGTGAGTGATCCGGCAGAATAGTATCGCTGCAAAACGCAAAACCCTGCCTTTATTTTATCCAGTTGTGGCGCTGGGCCAGCCGGATGGCTTCGTACTTGGAGTGGATGTGCAGCTTGGCGTAGATGTTTTCGGTGTGCTTTTTGACAGTTTTGTCACTGATGAACAGCTTTTCGGCTACCTGCTTGTAAGACAGACCGGCGGCTATCTCTACCAGGATTTCCATTTCGCGGTTGCTCAGATTGAACGTTTCCGGTGAAACCACGGCAGGTTCCTGTTCAACCATCGGCGGTTGCTTGCGCATGATTTCCAGCGTTTTACGGGCTATGGACATGGACATGGGCACACCTCCCTGCTGCACTTCTTCAATGGCACTGGCAATGCGGGCGGGCTTCTCGTCTTTCATCAGGTAACCCAGCGCACCGGCCTGGATGGCGTCAAAGAGTTTGCTTTCCTGGTCCAGCACGGTGAGCATGACAATCTTGACCTGGCCGTTGTAGCGTTGCGTAACCTCGTAGGTGGCTTGGATGCCGTTCATGCTGGGCATTTCAATATCCATCAGAATGACCTGGGGCAGGGGGTGTTGCTTCAGTTTTTCGAGCAGGTCGAGCCCGTCACTGGCGGTAAACAGAATTTCCAGCTCTTCAAAAAACGACAGCGTCTGCTTCAGCGACTGGATGAGCCTGGGGTTATCGTCCACAATGGCAAGGGTAGTAGGCATACGCAACGAGAGTAGATGGATGACAAATGTAACGAACCGCTATCCGGCAATCAATACGGAATAGAGCGTAGTTCGATGCCAAAGGCAGGCAACTACCGCTAGGGAAAAGACGCCTGAACCAATCGGAAATAGTATCTTTCCAAAAGGCAAAACCGGCCAGCAGGTTAGGCAATGGGGAACTCCAGTGAAACCGTGGTGCCCTGATTTGCGACAGATTGTATTTGCAGGCAGCCGCCAATGGCCCCGGCTCTTTTCTTCATGTTGTCAAGGCCGTAATGACCGTTCTTGGCAATGGAGGTGTCAAATCCGCGGCCGTTGTCTGCAATGTCGACTTTTAGCGTTTTGGGCGATACTAGTGTCATGCAAACCTGTAGCCGGGTGGCCTGTGCATGTTTTTCGGCATTCTGGAGAGCCTCTTGGACAATTCTTACTACTTGCAATGCCTCCTGCGGATCGAGTTTTTGGGAGTACAGGCTTTCGGGTATATCCAGGTGTATTTCGGTGGGCAGCGTTTCCATTTTCAGCGCGGCGTAGTTTTTCAACCGGTCACACAGCGATTGGATGTCAATCGTTTCCTGGTTCAGTACCCAGATCGTGTTGCGCAGCTGCTGCATGGTGTCGCGCGTCGACTCGCCCATTTTTTCCAGCTTGTCCGACAAACCGTTCGATGTGTTGTGATACGAATACGCCAGAAAGTCCATGCTGGAAATCAGGTAGGTCAGGTGCGAGCCAATGTTGTCGTGCAGTTCCATGCTGATGCGTTCACGCTCCTGCCGGATGCGGGATTCCTGCCGTTGCCGGTAGTTCCGGTACAGCAGCCATCCCATAATGCCTACCAGTATCAGGAACAGCACCAGCGCAACGATCAGGAGGTTGCGGCGGCTGAGTTCCAGTGACTTTACCTCGTTCTGGCTCCGTAGCAGCTTGATTTCCTTTTCCTTCTTTTCGGTTTCAAACCGAATTTTCATGTCATTGATTTGCTGGGTGGTCTGGGCGTTGTACAGGCTGTCTTTCAGTACCGCTCCGGTTTTCTGGTAATCAAAGGCCTGTGCATAGTTGCCAGTCTTGGCATATAACTCGGACAGGAAACCATAATTGTATTGCACCAAGTCAAAAAACTGGATGGACCTGGAAAGGGCCAGGCTTTTCTGGGCGTATTCAATGGCCCGGGCCTGATTGCCGGTGCGGTTATAAAATTCGCCCAGATTGACGTAGTTGATGGCAATGGCCGTCCGGTCCTGGGTTTTCAGGCGGATTTGCAGACTTTGGTACAGGTATTTTTCGGCCAGGTCGTATTTTTTCTGCATCGCGTATGCCCCGCCCAGGTATTCCAGACTGTAGCCTTCGCCTACCAGATCGTGGCATTTCTGGTAGTTGGCCAACCCCAGCTGGTACGAGTCAACAGCTTTTTGCAATTGCTGCCGGCTTTCGTACACCAGTCCGATGTTGTTGTACGCATTGCCAATACCTGCCCAGTGATTGGCCTTACGGGAGTAGTCCAGGGCTTTGCGAAAATATTCTTCGGCCAGGTCCAGGTCTTTGTACTTTTTGTAAAGCATGGCCAGCTCATTGTAGAGCGTGGCCACGCTCCGCAGGTTGTTGTTGGCTTCTACAAATGTGATGGCCTGCTGGTAAATCTGCAGGGCTTTCTTGTAATCACCCCTGTAAAAGGCAATGACCCCTAATTGGCGGGATGCTTCCGCAAAAACTGCTACCTGCTTTTGCTGCCGGGCCAGTGTGGCCGCTTTTTGATAGTAGTGGCTTGCGGAATCTTTCTGGTCATCCGGGAAGCTGGAGGCTTTCTTCATCAGACCTACCAGCGCAGTAGTGTCTGTCAATGGCGTAACCGACTGACAGACACCAGAAGTAAGAAAAGATGTAAAAAGAAGGAAGAGGAGTAGAGGTTTTACCATTCAGTCGGATATATAGGGTTACTAATCAGGGTTTTGCGATTTCACAAGATACTAGTGGAGTGATACAGAAAAAGTCCGAAAACGCAGGGGCAATACGCCATTTTCCGTATTGGAATACGCTGCCGGGCTGCATTCCTTTGTATTGTCAACTGACTATAGGTCTGCCACTTACCTGTAAAAAATCCTCAATTAAGTTACGTATTCCTTTATTAATTCTTACTGTTTTATGTCAAAAAAACTACCGCTCCAGCTCGTAGCTTATGTACTTTTTTGTGCCTGCTGGTTTCAAAACACTGTGGCACAGCAATTGGAAAAAGAAGTGAAACACGATGTGTCGCGCAAAGCGGCCCGTGGCAAACTGAACGAAATTGTCGATCACAAAGATAAAAAGCAAATCGAGCTGTCGTTTGTGACCAAATCGACCAATAAAAAGATCAAATACGAGAGTTATTTCTTTGATTACGACCTGAACTTTGTCCGAGAAGAGAATTCGGAAGACGAACTGGTGAAAGTGAAGCGGGGGCGTCTGAAAAAATACAAGGGTGACGAATACAAGGTGATCGGCCTGGAAGCCAAAGCGGATTTCTTCGGCAATGCCGTTTTCAAACGCAAGGAAATTACCTACGGCTGGAACTGGCTCAAAATGGCATATGGCAAACATGTGAAAACGCTGGACAAGCTGAAGCCCAAAACCGACGATGGCAGCAAGATGTGGTTTTTTGATGCCTATGAAATGGATGCCAAGGGCGAAGTGCTGGCACTGGTAGGAGAGAAGGACAAGAAAGATCCGGCGGCGCGTCTGAAAAAATACAGTGTATTGCACGTGAACAAAGACCTGGACATCATGCACAAAGTAGAGTTGGGTTTTGAGTATATCCAGTATCCGATTTATGTGGGAAGTGTGCAAACCGACGAAGACCACGACTCGGAAGACGCCCTTACCGACTACGTGATGGTGTTTGCGCCTGCGGATGGTGCCGGTATGAATAAAAGCAAAGGCGGACCCGCCAATCAGTATACACTGGTGCGGATTAATCCGGAAGGCGCATTGGTGGATCGTGTCACGTTTAATGTGAAAGGAAACGATTGGAAGATTGAAGGAGTGTATCAGATGGGTAATAACCTGGTTGCGTATGGTCCCTGCAAATCAAAAGACGTGGAAGAAAATTATTTTGACGCGTACAAAGATCCGGCAAAGCTGGCCGAAATGGATAAATTCTCGCATTTCCAACTGGTAAGTCTGAAACAAGGCGGGGTCAATTTTGTGAGCCTGGCGTCGGTGGAGGAGTTTGAAAAGAAAACGCAGCGGCCTTCCAACCAGAAAAACTTAAGTGCTTACAATGGCAAGCGAGTGGAAATCGCCGAAATGATTGCCGGACCAAACGGCGATATGTTTGTGCTGGCCCAGGATTACAAACTGGAACTGCGTGACAAAGAACGCCTTTATGAAGATGCCTATATTTTCCACTTTGGTGCCAATGGAGACCTGAAGGCCAGCTACAGCATTGATCCGGAATCGAAAAGAGGCGGTATTTCTGGCGGCGGCCCTACCGATGCCCGTCACTATCACTGCACGCTGGGACTGGTATCAAATTCAACCAACGATGTTATTATTCTGCTCAAAACGCCTCGGGTGATTCAGACGGAATCCAATTCGTCTACCTTCCTGAATACGGTAACCACGACTACCTACTACTGGCCCCGTTACCAGATTCGTGCTGCCAAAATCAATACAAAAAATAATACCATCGGTGAGGTAAAGATATTCGGTGACGACGACTATTACCTGTTTGACGAATTCGGCGATTCAGAAATGGTTATCAAAGACGGAGGTGCCGAAGGTGCTAACAAGCTGATTGTGGTCTGCGAAGCCAAACGCGAAAAGAAAATCTGGTTGGGCAAGCTCAATCCGGACAAGTTTTAGCATCACCCGCCCGACCAGGAATTTCCGGAAAGCGTGTGTGCACGGGACCGGCAATGTTCTACAATACGGCATTGGTCGTATGGTACAGCAATCATACAGACGGTATATTTATACCAGTAATCCATTACTTTTGCTCAGTTTTAGAAGTAAACTCCCTGAAGTAGCTTTATTTCAGGGAGTTTTGTTTTCCAACAATCCGGTTTGCCGGTGGTTACATATGCCGGGTTTTGTTATTTTTAGAGCTATTATTTTTTAAGCAGGCATACAAGCCGGGTAGCTCAGGCACAAATTTCCTCTGTTTTGATACCGATCTGCTCTTGAGGAATACTTTTTGCTAGAAACTCACAAGAGAAATTACAGAACCGGTAAACCAGCCGGGCTGGTATTTTCATGCGTATCATTTTTTGGAAACAAACGAATCTTGTTTTTCACCATTGACCCGTACTACCTATGAAACTAAATCCCGTGGATGTTGTATGCAACATTTCGGGCGAAGATTTTCGCCGTACGTATTTAACCCCCAAACGCCCGGTTATCCTGAAAGGAATAGCCGAACACTGGAAAGCCTTTGAAAAGTGGAAATTGCCTTACTTCAAACAATTGGCGGGCCATATTGAGGTACCGCTGTACAACAACAGCAAGCCCACGCCCGAAACCAAGCTCAACGCACCGGATCTGGTGCTGAAATTCGGTGAGTACCTGGACCGGATTGCGGCTGGGCCAGTGGAGCTGCGCATGTTCCTGTTCAACATCTTTGAGCACATTCCCGACCTGTGCAACGATTTCTACTATCCGGAACATCTCATGAAAGGCTTTTTGAAGAAGTATCCGATGATGTTCTACGGTGGGGCAGGGTCCATTGTCTATCTGCACTACGACATGGACATGAGCAATGTCTTTCTGACCCAGTTTCACGGCAAGAAACGCGTGATTCTGTTTGAACAGCAATACTCCCGTCACCTGTACCGGTTACCGTTTACGGTGCAGAGTTACGTGGATGTGGAAAACCCTGACTTTGAGGCGTATCCTGCCATGCGACACCTGGAAGGCTACGAGGTAGTGATGGAGCACGGCGACATGCTGTACATTCCAGCGGGCATGTGGCACTACATGAACTACCTGGAAGGCGGCTATGCACTGGCATTGCGGGCCTGGGACCCTTCGTACGTGACGCGCGCCAAAGGCATTGCCAACCTGACCCTGATGCGTACGTTTGACGATGCCATGAAAAAGCAATTGGGTGCCCGCTGGTTTGCGTATAAAACTGAGAAAGCTCGTCAGCTAGCTGACGGGCTGGTTCAGAAAATGCATTATCCGCCACAATTGGTAGAAAGCTAGTAGAAGTACGATTTACGAAGTACGATTGTAGAAGTACGAGGTACGATTGATGAATGAGAGACTTTTTCAAATCGTACATCTAAAATCGTAAATCTAAAACAAAAACCTTCCGAACAATCCGGAAGGTTTTTGTTTTTAGACTGGAATCAACGATCAGGATTGGTAGGCAGCGGCAAATTCCTGTGCAAATGCTTCAAAGGTAATCGGCGTTTTTTGTTGCGGGCCATTGGCAACATCACCTCCCAGAATGCCTTCGTTGGTCGCTTTGCTGAATTGCACGTAACCATCGGCCAGACTTTCGCTGAAGCCCATCTGTACCATACCGGTTTTGGCCTGGTCGTAAGGGAACGTAACCCAATTCAACTCCGGTTTGCCAATGGCTTTACCCAGCAGTTGTGTGGCTTCGGCCATGGTTGGCGAAGCATTGTAAATGTACAGGTGCGAATGGCTGGTAAAGGTTAGTCCCAGCAGTTTTTCGGTAGCTACATCGGCGATGTCATGCACGTGCGTCATGGGTACAGGCAGGTTGCCGTCTATCGGAAAGCCGCCGTTGATGCCCATGCCTTTGATCAGGCCGATATTTCCCAGGAAGTTTTGCATGAAAAATCCCGGACGCAGATGCAATAGGTTGACTTCCGGCAGCGATTTGAGTTGTTGTTCGAAGTCGTACAGGCCCGCCACCACGCCGGTTTCGGGTGAATGTGCCCCCACACTCGAAAGGGTCACGACCGATTTGACTCCGCTGTTTTTCAGGGCCGTGACGATGGCTGTACCTACCTGATTCTGATAGCCCCTGAAATCACTGGCCGTTGCGTTGGGCGGAATCATGGCGTAAACGGCAGTGGCTCCGGTAAAGGTGCGGGTCAGGAAGTCGGTATCCGTCAGGTCGCCAATAGCGGCTTTGGCTCCCATCTCTACCAATGATTGAATGTGCTCGGCATTGCGGCTGACGGCGACTACGGGTTTGCCAGCTTTCAATAAATTTTCGGCAATGCGTTTTCCGGTATTGCCGGATGCTCCTGTGATGACGTACATAGTTTTAGATATTGTTTAAGTTGAAAAATTGAATAATTGAATAATGAAAAATATGGGCAATAAGAGGCCTGTCTGCCTGTTTGCAGGCAGTAAACCAATAGCCTATCGTAGGTTGGGGTTATGGAATGATTTGTGTGATGGTCTGGTAAAGCGGCTCGTAATCGGTATAGCCGCGCGACAGCAGATAGTTTTGCTTTTCGGTCAGCAGCAAAACAGTTGGGAAACCTGTTACACCGATTTCACTGACAATTTTGAATTCCTCGTAGGTTTTGCGTCTGAAATCGGTACTATTTAGTTTTTCCACAAACTCCAGCGGATCAATACCCAACGGCACCACCAGTTCCGGATAGATAGTATCCTGGGTCAGGTCTTTGCCATCCTGATAGAGAGCATCCTGTAAGATGTGGGCAAACTCGACAGCCCGATCGGGTAAATAGCTTTTGAAAACCGTCAATGCAATGCAGGGCTTTTCTGAATTAAGCATGGCGGTGCCCGGTTCGAGCATGTCTTTCAGGAACGGTTCACCAAAGACTACGCCGGTGCGTTGTTCCACCGTTTTGTAGGCGGTTTTGATGTACGGCGCCACATCATTGATCGAGCCGGCCCGGTCGCCGAGCATCATGCCACCCGAATACACTTCAAAATGCAGCTTGTCTTGCAGTGATTCGTATAGTTTTTTTAATACCGGGCTAAACCCATAGCACCAGCCGCAAAGGGGATCATAAATGTATAGTAAGCTTGGTAATTGCATACAAACTAGTTGGTATGTTTTGGAGTAAATAAAAAAACACGTTTGATTCGGATTAGTTCCGAATGGTTTGAATCAATAGAATCAGTTGATTGAGCGACGCATCAAAGGCCTCTTTGCTTTGCAGCGATTTGGCAACGCCATAACTGCCCTCAATACTGGATACGATAAAGAAGGCGAGCTGGCGGGCGTCTGCATCTGCCCGGATGTTGCCAAGGACTTGTCCGTTTTTAATCCCAGTTTCAATGGAACGCACCATCCCGGACACAATAGTGCCCAGCCGAACCTGGAAACCTTCATCCAGTGGCGACATTTCCTGCATCAGATTGTTGAGCGGGCAACCCAGTTTCACTTCCTCTGCGTTGTTTTTTTTTTTGAAACTTTCGATGCATTCGAGCAAAACATCCATCTGGTTTTTGCGCGCCGTTTCCAGCGGACGCCATACACTCAGGTAGGAGGGGGCCAGCAGTTCGTCCACAATGGCGTACCCCAGGTCAAACTTGGTCGGAAAGTAATGATACAGAGCCCCTTTGGTAATGCCCATTTCGGCTACTACCTTGTCGGCACGCACTCCCTGAAAGCCATGCAAACGAATGGCCTGGAAGTTTTTAAGCATAATCTGACTTCGTGTATCCGCAACCATGCAACAAAAGTATACATACTAGTTGGTATGTGCAAGTATTTGATAAAATTTTTTTACCTTAATGTTTGATTGGATCGATTTTGAGATACAACGATGTATCCATGCTGGCTTTGCCATCAATTAGAGGAATTAAATAGGTGTTCTTGAGCAGATACGTTTGATGGAGAGCTTGGCCTGTTTGATCGATTACTTTTTTCTCTAGATGTAATGTATCGTTTGTGAGTTGATACTGACCTGAGTAAATGCAACTGGCTTCGACATAACGAATTTCTACCCGATACCTTTGATCCTCATGGAGAACGAGGGTTTTGTCACTGTAATTCTCTTGCGGAGTCAGATAGGCCATTAATACAGGTTTATTCTGGGCTGTATTGCTAAGAATTGTGATCATTTGATAGACAAGCCATATACCTACAGGTATAAAAAGTGGGGATAGTTCGAAAGCATTCTCGTCTTTCGCATACTTTTTCAGGCAGATAAACAAAACAGCGCCAAAATAAAGACCACCCACACACCAAAGAAATAATTTGATTAATCCGTCTGGCATGCCAAAGCAACCTTCCTGGCGTAGTGCCAGCCTGAGTAATATTCCGCCAATCACTAAAAGCGGTAATGAGAGAAGTGCCAAGCGATAAAGTGCAGGTTTGTTACTCATTATGGGTTGATTTAAAAAGGTGAGTCAAAATAGCGAAATATAAATACTTGCCTCATCCAGAGTGGAGTGTCTGTTAATTTTTTCATTTTTACGTTTGAATAAATAAGTACTAAGACAAAAGGAAAGTGTATTTTACTTGAGTATTGGTGTCTGGCATTCAGAATATCGTCTTTTGTCTCTTGTCTTTTTTCTTTTGTCGCACTACTTAGTATCCGCAAAAAATATAAAACCTGCTCATGTCGCTCAAAAAAATGTATCTGATTGGTTGGCTTTGCCTGATGGGTCTGTGGGCCTGCGAAACCAAGCCGCAAAACGAACAGACCTCGGTGGCAGTCGACACGTCATTATCGGTGACTCCGCCCACCAAGCCCGATGCCGAACAGACACAGGAGTCGGTAGCTACCGATACAGTGGTGCAGGATACGGTTACAGCCCTCCCAACTCCAGCGCCAGCCGAGCCATCGGCCATGCTTTTGCAGAAAATATTTGAAGGGGAGATCGAAGGATTCAAGTCCAGGATCTACACCTTTGCACTGGCTCAGGATGCGCAGGTTTCGATTCGGGTGCGTGATAAAAAGCAGGCTGTTTTCAAACTGTACCGCCAAACCGGCGAATTAGTTGAAACGATTGTGAAAGAAGATGTGCACTACTGGAAAGGCGAACTGGAAGCAGGCGACTACGAACTCAAGGTGTTTTTACCGCTGAAGCAAGCCGCTAAGAAGAAACGGTCCGCGTTTCAGATTGATGTGGTGGCACAGCGGTTGTAGCGCAGGTGTCTGCAAAATAGTATGCCTGGAAATGCAAAAACCTCTATGGCAACGGCCCTGCTCGCTTTTGGTAAGCGTATCAGAACTCCAGCTGAATCTTCGGAAACTGCTCTGCCAGCCACGCCTGATTGCCTTGGGTAATGGGATTTTCGGAAAGGAAAATCACGATCAGTTCGGGTAATTCCTGCAATGAAGCCGGCAACGACATAATCTGGTTGTTGTCAAGTCCCAGGGCCTGCAAGCCTGTCAACTGGCTGATTTCTTCGGGAATGCTTTTGAGCTGATTGCCATTCAGATACAACTCCCGCAGATGGGTCAGTTGCAATATTTCTCTCGGGAAAGTCGTGAACTGATTGTTGGACAACATCAATGACCGCAGCTCAAAAAGTTGGGATATTTCCACGGGCAGTTTGGTGATCTGGTTGTTGCCCAGGTACAACTCCCGCAGGTTGGAGAGCGACAGGATTTCTTTGGGAAAATGTTTGAATTGATTGTGCGACAGCATCAGTGAACGCAACTGCCTCAGCGCCGAAAGGTTGGCCGGAAGTTTGGTGATCAGATTATCGGCCAGGTCCAGTACTTCCAGATTGGTCAGAGCCAGTAGCGGCGTGGGGAAACTGGTAAGCTTATTATACGTCAGTTCGAGCTGTTTCAACGACGATAGCTGTGCCAATGGATCCGGAAGTGTTTGCAACTGGTTTTTGCCCAGGTTCAGTGTTTCCAGACGAGTCAGCGACAGCAGGACTTTCGGAAATTCGGTAAACCGGTTTTCGTTCAGGTTGACTTCCCGCAGGGATTGCAGTTTGGAAATTTCGTCGGGTAGGGTACTCAGTCGGTTGCTGTGCAGAATCAGCTTCTTCAGATTGAGCAGCCGACCTACCTCTTTGGATACTTCGGTGAGGTTTTGCCGCGACAGATACAATTCTTCTACCTCCAGAGGATGCTTGAGTGCCTCCTCCAGCGAATGGGCCTCCCGGTACGGATTGATGCTCCATCCTTCCTTCGAAACAAACAGCCCAACCAGCAAAATAAGTAGACGCAGGGGTTTCATGGATACCACAATAGTTTTTGCACCGAATGTACAAAAGGATAAGGCTGGAAACCTGTGTTTTTAACGCAATTCCTTACGAGGGTAGGTTTTTGCAATTTTAAAAATACTATTTTTTGATCGCTTTTATGGGAGTTGAGTCTTTGTGGTTAGTTGTATCGTTTGAGATAATTAATGTATCTTTTTTAGGTAGTAGTGTATCTGTAATTGGTGATTGTGTATTGGTACTATCTAACTGTTGCCATGCATCTTTAAATGTCCAGTTAAAACCATCTTGAAGAAATCCAGCTACGGATGCTAGAAAGCTGAAGAGTGCTGCAATGAATATACTAATACCAGTAAATATTACCCAAACTTCTTTATACCAGGGTTTAGGGGTTAAAGAGTGGTCAGGCTGTGTTTGTGGGATATTAATGGTATTCTCAATATGATTTCTTTGTATTAATTCTTTATATAAATCTTCCTGATAGTTTCCAATGGTTTCTTCTATCAAAGCTCCTGTATTTACCTTTTTCTCGCTCTCTATACAAAATTCATCTATATTGTTGCGCAATTTGACCAATAATTCATGATATTTATAAAAATAGGGTTCAGATGACTGATGGCATTTTTCACAATTGCATTGTATAAGTTCGATAGGTTTGAGATTATTTAATGATTCATGCAGTTGATGAAAGCTTTCACGAATGATGGATAGAAAATCCCTTCGATTTTGCCCTGTAAGTATTACTTCAATAATACTCTTATCTAAGCGTTTTCGTATGAGTGCCAGACAACCCTCACGTTCCAATAATACACCTTCACGCCAGTACACAAATTTCTTATCTTCTTTTTTTATTCGATTGTGTTGTTTACAAATAAATCGTGCAATCATTCCTGCAGGTATGATGCCATCGTAGTCATACAAAAAACGAGTAATGGAAGGGGATTTATCAAAATTTTTAATGGCAGGATGAGGTGTGTCTGTAAGAAGCTGAGGAAGAATATAAGTATCTTTGTGCTCTAACTGGAAACATAAATCAAAGCGTTTAATAATGGAAAGTATAGTAGGAAATTGACTAGGTGGATAGCTTTTCCAGTAGTTATTTAATTGCCTGCGTTCAAAGCGAGCAGCATTTTTTCGTATTTCTTCCGAATTGTCCCGTACCAACTTATAAACAGCTTTTGTAATCCACTCAGGATTTAGAAAAAGAGTATTGTAAAGATATTGATTTTCATCATGTGTTAGATTGTTCTGAAACTCTTGGTAATGAATAATACTACCTATTTTATGGAGTAAATCACTCAGTTTATCTTGTACGGCTTTCTCTTGAGTATCTTTGATCATACACAATTGTTCGTATTCTTTCCAATCTATGTATTTTTTTTGTAATGCTCTGTTTTTCCAGTTCAGTACGGATTTCATCCCATTTTATTGCCCATTCTGTACCAAAATAAGGTAAGTCTTTTACAAAGTGTTTAATGTCATCTTTTAATTTTTCTACACCAGTATCGTTGGCTATACTACAGTTGACGGTTATAAATTTTTTGATTTGAGGAAAACTTGATATCCATTTCTCTTCATTTAATGTTTGCTTCTGGTTATCAAATTGGTTCATGACTACCAGTACCGGACTATCCGGACTAAGTTTTCGTATGATATTCAGCCAATAAACAAAGTTGTTTGCTTCATCATTTTTGCGCGAATCAAAAACAAATAGATATAGACAGCTTTTTGTCATAAAAAACTGGTGCACAGCCCAGTCAATCTCCTGACCACTAAAATCCCATATATTGATTCGGACATCTCTTTTTTGACCTTGTATTGAATCTGTATAAGTCCATATAGTTACATCAATCCCTTCTGTAGAAGATAATGATCCTTTTTTTGCTACGTATTCATTGTTGATAATTTTTTTAGCTAGGCTGCTCTTTCCTACATCACCATTACCAACCAAAAGTAATTTGGATTCATATAACAATTTGCGGTTTGTATTAAGGTAATCCTTGATTGTGTAATACACATTATCATAATCAAATGTACCTAATACTTCTGGTAAAATATCCTTAATTGGATTTTTGTAAATAGATAAAGAATTTAATAGTAGGGAGGTTTTAATAAAATGAAAACTACTGATGTCTGAAATATTGTTGTAAGAAAGAGAAAGTTGGGTCAGATTGGGCAGTTTTTCCAGTACAGAAATATCTGAAATATTGTTGTTGTCTAAATAAATTTCCTTTAGCCATGGTGTTTGCAGAGCAAACATAGTTAAATTCTCATTAGTAACGCCACAGGTGTCTAAATCTAAAAAAAATAAATTTTCCTGAATACAAGTATTCAGTCGTTCATGTACTTTAGGATGAACTTGTTCCATATAGAGAAAATTCGGTTTTTGATATAGTAGTTAATATACATAAATATAAATATATTACTCATTCTTTCTGCTTAAATAAAGCACAAAAAAAGTACTGCCATTTATTGCAGTACTTTTTAAGGTTACTTTTTTATTTTAGCTTACCCGCGTTCCATGTGTTCTGTGGTTTTGAACTCTGAAATAAAGTGGAACTGAATATCCGGGTTGTTTCGCATGGTCATGTTCAGCATCCATTCGGTTTCGGCCATGTACACGCGGTTGTTGTCCTTGTCAAAGGCAATGTCTTTGGCTTTGAGGCGGCAGAAGGTATCCAAAGCTTCTTGATTTTCGGATGTAAGCCAGCAGGCCTTGTATACGTTCATCGGGATGAACCGGCAAGAAGCGCCGTATTCGTGTTCCAGGCGGTGCTGGATTACATCAAACTGAAGTTCGCCCACCGTACCGATGACTTTTCGGTTGCCGGGTTGCTGGATAAACAACTGGGCTACACCTTCGTCGGTGAGTTGCTGCACGCCTTTTTCCAGTTGCTTGGTTTTCATCGGGTCGGTGTTAATCACCTCCTTGAAGATTTCGGGTGAAAAGCTCGGAATGCCTTTGAAAATCAGGTCTTCGCCTTCGGTCAGGGTGTCACCGATCTTGAAGTTACCCGTATCGTACAGGCCAATTACATCGCCGGGAAACGCCTCTTCAATCACTTCCTTGTCCTGGGCTAAAAACGCATAGGGGTTCGAGAAGCGGAAGTTTTTGTCCAGCCGCACGTGGTGGAAAAACTTGTTGCGTTCAAACTTGCCGGAACATACCCGCAAAAACGCAATCCGGTCGCGGTGACGCGGGTCGAGGTTGGCGTGAATCTTAAAGATAAAGCCACTGAATTTGTTTTCCTCCGGAGCCACCACGCGATTGACCGATACCCGGTCGTGTGGGGGAGGAGCAATACGGGTAAAGTTGTCGAGCAGTTCTTTTACCCCGAAGTTATTCAGCGCACTGCCAAAAAATACCGGAGCCAGCAAGCCTGCCCGGTACATTTCCATATTAAACGGTTCATACACACCTTCAACCAGCTCCACGTCTTCCCGCAGCTGGTTAGCTGCCCGTTCGCCCACGGTTTTGTCCAGTTGCGGATCGTCAAGGTCTTTGATGGCAACGATATCGTCAGAAATTTTGGTTTTGTTGGCACTGAACAGATACAGACTTTTTTCGTAGAGGTTGTATACACCCTGAAAATCGCTGCCCATGCCAATCGGCCAGGTCAGCGGACGGGTGCTGATGTGCAGTTTCTGTTCCAGTTCGTCGAGCAGGTCAAACGGAGGCCGACCGGGCCGGTCCATTTTGTTGATGAAAATGATTACCGGCGTGTCGCGCATCCGGCATACTTCCATCAGTCGTTCGGTTTGTTCCTCGACGCCTTTCACGCAGTCAATCACCAGGATAACGCTGTCCACAGCGGTGAGGGTGCGGTAGGTATCTTCAGCAAAATCTTTGTGACCGGGTGTATCGAGCAGGTTTACTTTGCAGCCGTTGTAATCAAACGACATCACCGATGTAGCCACCGAGATGCCCCGCTGCCGTTCGATGTCCATAAAGTCGGACGCGGCTCCTTTTTTGATCTTGTTTGACTTTACCGCTCCGGCCGTCTGAATCGCCCCGCCAAACAACAGGCACTTTTCGGTCAGTGTCGTTTTCCCCGCATCCGGGTGACTGATAATGGCAAAGGTTCTCCGTTTTTGTACTTCTTCTTGTAATGACATTGTCTATTGCTAAGTTATGATTGCTATTTGAAAGTATGGGGTTTCGGTGTTTACCGGGATACTATTTTGAAATTGCTTCCGGTATGTGTACCAAAGACAATAAAGGGAAGTTTGAATTTTCTAAGTGGATCTGTAACTACTCCTCATCATCTCTTCCATATTCTAACTTTTCTAGAAAGTCTTTGAAATTTTTAGCCAGTAGAGTCAAGTTACGATAATCAGGCTCCTGATCGTCATCAGCCTCTTCCTCATGATACCAATAATAAATGTAGCCATGATCAGCAGCGCCTGCTGATATACAAATCTGATTGCCTGCAATATCTCTGGCAATTGGAAAGATATGCGAGGGCATTCTCCCTTGGAAAATATTAAAGAAATCATCAAAGCTATCAAAACGATCATTGCCATCTGTATAGAGTGCATAAAAATAATCTATGACAGAACTAAACGCATTATAGGGTTCTTCTGAATTGCCTAAACCAGATAACCAAGCTCGCTTTGGCTCGCCTCCATTGTATTTTAATAGATGTTGTTTGTACTCCTCTGGAAATTTAACTCCCAATCTATTTTCAATAGTTTCTATATCAGATGTTGATAAGTTAGGGCCAGTTTTCTTAAAAATGTTTTCTTCCATGAATAATCTATCTAAACTCATTTTGGTATCCTGAGATATTTATCAATATCTTTTAAATTGAAAATACTTTCATAACCCCAAGGATAAAAATTTATGTATTTACCAAAATATTGTCGTTCTATTTGGGCCGCCCGTTGATTGCCCATCCAATGAAAAACAAAACAAAAATAATTATGAAGGACTGGCTCAAAGATTGATCTGGCTGGCTCTCCTTCTATCCAATTTTGATAAGCATTTTGAATGGATTCTTGTACAGAACCTCTCTTAAAATACTCATTCTGTGTATCTTCTCGGTAGTGATTTAACCAAACTTCAATATGGGCCATTGGTATAAGTAAGTTCAGTAAACTCCCTTTCCAAATATCAGGCATAACTTTTTCAAGAAAGTCCATCATTATTAAGTCACTTCCTAACCACTTTTGTGAAAGCGCATTAAGCATATACATGTGACCATATAGATGTTGAGGATCCTTATCTTTTAAAATAGAAAAATAATCATACAACAACTCTACAGGTTGACTAAGTCCCATTAAGACTCGAATCATACGTGCATATGCCTCGGCTTCATTATCATTTAATTCAATGGATAACCGCAAAGAGTCGTAGGCTAATTCTAAAAAATAAAAAAAGCCCTCCGCTTGCTTTTGGGTAACATATCTGGCTCGGAGCCCTGTTCTTGCATCCCAAGCTTTGTATGTAAATAATGCACCATTAAATAAATGGGCTATGCTACAAGACGGTTCATTTTCAACCCATTTTTTAATTGAGTAATCATAATTTTTGGTCATGCAAAGACCTTCTATCAAAGCTGTCTTTTGATCACTTCTAAGATTAGAATAACACTCAGAAAGCAACTTATATTCTTTCTTTAAAAGCCAAATACCAGCTTGATTAACCTGTGAAAATCCAAAGTCAGGTTTAAATGATGATTTTCTTTGATGATATAGATCTATAAGCTGTATTAGTGAAATGAGTATTCTTTCTTTGAGCATAGCTTATTAACAAAAGGAATGCAACTTGTAATGAGTCTTTATGAGTTAGTCTAAGCGTCTATGAGATCTTAGTTTTTTACAGATACTATCTCCACAACCAGCAAAACCTCCCCATTCCCCAAACCGAATCACAAAATTACGGCTATTCTGCCGAACCCGGAGTGTTTGCCTCAATTATTTTTGTTTTATCTTGCAGAAGCGAATCGCAAAACCGGTTTCTTTTTAGTCTACTCTCATATGCCCACCTCATCGTCTCAGGACATTACCGAAAAAGTGCAACAGCAAAGCCAGTGGCTTGCCGAACTCACCACCGAAGTCAACAAAGTGATTGTCGGACAGGCGAATATGGTGGAAAAGCTATTGATTGGCTTGTTGAGTGGCGGGCATATCTTGCTGGAAGGCGTACCCGGACTTGCCAAAACGCTGGCTATCAAGACACTGGCTTCGGCCATTCACGCCAAGTTTAGCCGTATTCAGTTTACCCCTGACCTGCTGCCCGCCGATGTGGTTGGGACGATGATTTACAACTTGGCCGAAAATCAGTTTCTGCCCAAAAAAGGTCCTGTGTTTGCCAACTTTGTGCTGGCCGACGAAATCAACCGGGCACCGGAAAAAGTGCAGTCGGCACTGCTGGAAGCCATGGCCGAACGGCAGGTAACCATTGGCGACCAGACCTTTCCACTGGACGAGCCGTTTCTGGTGCTGGCAACGCAAAACCCGATCGAGCAAGGCGGCACGTATCCGTTGCCCGAGGCGCAGTCCGACCGGTTTTTGCTAAAGGTGCTCATCAGCTATCCGACCAAGGAAGACGAGAGGAACATCATTCGCCAGAATCAGCAGGCTGCACCGGCAAAGATCAACACGGTGGTCAAACCGAAGCAGATTCTGGAAGCCCGCCAGACGGTCAAGAGCATTTACATGGATGAGAAAGTGGAAGATTACATCCTGAATCTGATCTTTGCTACCCGTCAGCCGGAGGCGTACAAACTCGATAAAATCAAACCACTGCTGAGCTTTGGGGCGTCGCCCCGCGGGAGTATCGGCCTCACGACAGCGGCCAAGGCCCATGCCTTTCTGCAACAACGCACCTACGTGACTCCCGAAGACGTACGGGCCATTGTGGCCGAAGTGCTCCGCCACCGCATCGGACTCAGCTACGAAGCCCAGGCCGAAGGCGTCACCACTGACGATCTGATCCGCGAGATTCTGAACACTGTACCTATGCCTTGAATGTGTTAGTTTTGTCTGTCTTCCCGGAGGGAACTTCGCGCAGCTACAGCGGTATATCTGATGGGAAAAGCCGTGCGTTTGCGCGAAGTTCCCTCCGGGAAGACAAAGAATTATAATCTCTGGCAATCTCTAGGTTATCCAAGGCAAAGTGCCTTTTTTGCCTACTTTTTTGGGCAAGTAAAAAAGTAGGACACGCTACAAAGAGAGTAATGTTTAGGCTATCAAACACGTTTGGTAACGTTAACTATCTATGTTTTTGCTCGAACTCTTAGCCGAAATTATCTTTCGGGCAGTCATTTACTTTGTGTTCCCGTATGTCTGCTGCCTGCCCGGTGCATGTATCCGGTGGTGTTTTTTACGGGCAAGAGTGCCGGTCAAGGACTTGTTGTACAGCTATTTCTGGTTCAATATCTTTTTGTCCCTGCTCTTGTATACCGGTTTGTTTTTTGTGTTTTACCATTAGTCTAGTTATGTCTTATACCATCGAAGAAATTCGAAAAAATTATGAAGGCTTTTCCAATGAAAAGCTCATGCGGATTGCCACCGAACAGGCGGCTCACCTGACCCCGGAGGCCGTACAAGTCCTGAAGGATGAATTGGCCAGGCGTAACCTTGACAACGAAGCCTTGGCAAGGGCCATTGAAACACAAGCCAAACAACTTAGTGACGAAGACCTGGAGGTTTACATTGCCAGGATTGAACGTCTTCCGTGTCCGATATGCGGGGCGACCGACAAGAAGCTGAACCTGGTTTCGGTTTTCACAGTGAAGAGTTTTGTGTTATTTACCCGCCAGGAAGGCCGTAATGTCATCGCCTGTCCCGATTGTCTGGTCGCCACTATCGAAAAAGCCAACCGGACGAGTTTCCTGCTTGGGTGGTGGGCTATTCCCACGGGTGTCTTACGGACATCCCGTGCCCTGCTTTCCAACGGTCAATCGAAGAAACGGATTCAGACCCGCCATCCGCTTCTGAAAGAGTTTGTCAAACTGCACTTGGGTGTGCTGGAGCTGGCAAAAGACAATCCGGATAGTTTGCTGCAACTGGTCAAGGAAAATAACGAATACCGAGGGTAAGAGTGATGTTCTATTTTTTTTAGTCACAGGAACTGTATTTTGGTTAATTCTATACTGTGTAACTGTCTACGATTTTAAAGAATCGTTAAAAAACAGCTACTTGTCATTCCGACGCAGGAGGAATCCGGTTTATACATCCGTGCATGTTCCCAGGTTTCGCGTTTGTTAACGCCCGATTCCTCCTGCGTCGGAATGACATAATTCATTTTGAAAAATGGTAGACAGACATTTCGGTACATAAACAGAAAAAATGTAATCAGGGGCGTCATTGCGAACGACGTGCAGATGTATTGGCCATAGTATAGGCTAATTCTCTCTTATTACATATCATTACTTTAACGCGAGTAATGGGGTTTATTAAATATAATTTACTCATAATCAGTACATAAGGCAAAGTGCGTAGCACCATCTGGTCTGTTATAAAGAGAGCCTTGTCCACTCCAATCGCGCATGGTAGTGCAGGTGGGTAGGCCCAAAAATCCCGCGGGCCAAGCGTTGGCCTAGTGGGGCGAAGCTTTGGGATTTTTTGCCCTTTTTGGTTACTTTTTGGGCAAGCAAAAAGTAACATGCGTTACAAAGAGAGAAATCTTTGGTTGAGTAAACCCCATTATTCACGTTACTTCAGTTGCCGGTATAGCCGCTTGCTTCCAAAAATTTCCGGAAATCATCAATGTTCAGTATATCTGAAATGGCTTGGGTTTTATCGGTGGTACGGTTGTAATAGGCTTTGCAGATCTGATAGCCCATCCAGTAGCCCAGATCCTTTGGTCGGGACTTGTTTTTTGTGTAATAGAGCCATTCCGACCAGTCGTTATGGTACATTTTTGCCTGGAATTCCTGCCAGAGTTCTGCCTGATGCGCATGGCCATACTGGTACGTCTCCTGATTGGTATGACTGCCGGCAATCAGTTCGCAGATAAAGTCAGCGGCACCTTCGCGGATGCATTGGGCCAGCAACGAATTGTCCTTGGCATATTTTTGCTGGAAATGAACCAGTTCGTGGGCTACCACTTCGTCCACCTCGTCAATGTCAAGGGCGGGCTGATACGTATCAGTCGTTTTGCCAAACCGTTCCGCGCCGATGATCAACCCCTGACTGAACGTGGTTCCCCCCGTATTGTTGGCACCAATCACAAAGTACACATCCGGAAAAACAGCCGCCGGATAGAGTTTTTTCAGATTCAGGAAGCATTCATACAGCCGCTCTTTCTTTTGTGCAATGGATAGGGTAAAGGGGCGTACATAGGTGTAATAGCCCAGCTGACTTCTGACTGTTTTGCTCAGGTATTTGCCGCTCTCAATCCGGTTGCGAATGAAGCCTTTCAAGCCGGGGCTGCCTTTGTCCAGGTATTCTTTCTGGAGAACCTCGCCCGGCAATTTGGGCGAATGCTGATCAAAGACTTGCCAGAAGGTGGTGATGTCGTCGGTGTGAAATTTGGCTTCCGACGGATTGTTGGTAAATCCGTCGGTGGGTTTGGTCTGAGGTACGTGCCGCACTTCATTGCCGAGTCGGTACAGTACCCGATCCACCACCCAGGCATAGCTATCCGTCGTATCTGCATCGTAACGGATGAGTTCTTCCCGAATAATGGGCAGGTACACAAACTTCCGGTGGTTCAGGTATTCCTCGTTCAAGCGCCTGACTGCCTCTGCGTCTCCCATTTTTTCGGCGATGACCACTTCTCCCGCCCGAACAAAATGTTCGATCAGGCAAGATTTCCAATCGTTATAGCCCTGGTTTTCCATCGCTGAGCGGAGAGGGGCAAACAATGACGCCGTAGCCTCTATTTGGTCAGCTGCCAGACGATAAATTTCCGGATTGACAAAGGAATGCCCGAATTCATGGATGCTTAACTCTCGCAGTCTGTCCTTTTGCCCAAAGCCCATGTCGAGTTGCTTTGTGTCGGAAATGCTTTGAAAATCGACGGCTCCAAAAATGTTATACACCCGCATTTCACCATTGATACGCACGCGCGGACCAAAGCCCATACCCTTCGGAAGGGTCAGGCTGGGAATGAGTACGTATTGAGGAAAGGTTTTCCGGTAAAACGCTTCCATTACCGAAATAAACTGCGAAGAAGGAAGCGATGCCTGAATCTGTTGCAGGGCCGACTGGTAATAAACCGCCGATTCGCGCATGTACTGGTCAAAGTTTACTTCAGCATACATTGCATTACAGGCAGAGAGAAATTCCGCTGCGTTTTTCCGGGCTTCTTCCGGTTTTTTGCTTTTCGAAAATGCCAGATAATAGGTTTCTTCAATCGTAGACGGCAAGGTAGCCCGTGGAAAGTCGGGTACTTGCAGGAGCAGCGGCCACAGGTCGTCCAGCCAGAGGTGTTCGGCCAGGCCCATGGCCGTTTGCAGGTGCGGGCTTTGGGTAAACCGGCTGTATTTCTGGTAGAAGGCATAACCGTAGGTCTGCCAGTCTTTTTCCAGGATTTCCCGGCCATTTATCTCTACAGTTTTGGTTTCACTGTTTACGCCTTCGTACGCCAGGAAATACAGAAACCCTAAAAATTCGACGTTTGTATGAAAGGAAATTGTCAGCTTGTCGTCGGGTTGAGCAGATGGGAGCTGGCTGACGGCTTGCCCGAAAATCAGACAACTGAAGAGTGCAGAAAGGATTAGTTTTCTCATAGGGTCGGATGTTGGTTTGAGTGCAAAACTAAAGGCTGCCTCACAACGTATCGTCCGAAAACAAGAATCAAGACGTCCGGAATCGTGTTTCAGGACTTATTTCTGGTGTTCCAAGGGCTTGGTGGCTGAGAGAAATTCGGAGGGCGTCTGTCCGGTAACGGTTTTGAAAACCTGGTTAAAGGCCGACTTGGAATTGAAGCCTGAATCAAGGGCAATGCCGACGATGGTCTTGTGCTGCTCCTGCGGGTTTTGTAACCGCTCCAGTACTTCTTCAATCCGGTAACGGTTGATAAACGTGGTGAAATTAGTCTGACAGGTTTTGTTGATCAGGTAGGAGAGGTAGCGGCTGGGCAGGTTGAGCCGATCGGCTACATCGGCGACTTTCAGACGGGGTTGCAGGTAGAGCTTCTCCTGTTTCAGCAGGGTTTGCAGGCGGAGCAGGGATTCCGCATCGTCGTACAGCTGAAACGCATCTTCAGAAGGGTGGCTTTGGGCTACCGAGGGAGTTTCGAAAAAGCCGGGCTGGAAGTATACGATATAGCCCATCACATATAGAAACAAACACAACAGAAGTTCGGTAAAGGTATATACCGGAAGATAAAAAAGTGCTTCAGCTATCCACAGAATCGCCAGAATGGAAAAAACCAGCAGAAAGCCGTATTGCTTGTAAGCCTGTGGCTGGGTCACCTGACGATCTTCCTTTCGGAGCAGCATCGCGTACCGGATCAGTACACCCACCATCCATACCACGGGTAGTACCTCGGTAAAGACAAACCACACGGGTGATTTCAGAAAAGCGAAAGTCACAAGGGGATTTTCCGGAAAGTAAAAAACAAGAAACTCAGTGACGATTTCCACCAATGCCGGAACGAAGAGTAACGCATGATGTTTTCGGAAAATAAAGTTGGACTTCGTCTGGTAGAGGACAAATACCCAGAGCGAGCTGGGAAGCAGCAGGTAGGAACCAAACAGCCAGAAGGGAAAGGCATGGGGCTGGCAATGGTAGTGAATGGACATGGACCATGCATTCAGTAACTCCACCGAACATACGGCCAGCAGGATTCCTAAAAATGCATTGGCACTATGTTTTCGGATACTGGAAGCCATCAGGGCAAAGCTCAGCAACAGCCCCTGACCTCCGGCCAGCAAAAGAAAGATTCCTGTTAACGTAGACATCGGTAGCAGAAAAGAATGATAGTTCAGACGATGTACTTACTTGGGATGTATCCGGTAAGTTAACCATAAACCAGCAAACATGTACCATAACACAAAACCCCGGTTGCATACCAGGGTTTTTACGTTTGATAAGATACTATTTTTTAGCCCATTACCTGTGCATTGCCGCGTAGTGACAACACTGGAAAACGGCGTTGCATCAATTCGAATGCTCCAAACAACACGGCAGAGAAGAACAAGTCACCCAGGATGGTATTCTGGAAGAAAGGCAACCCGGCTGTGTAGCAGGCCATCAGTCCTTCACGGGTTTGGGGATACATACCCGAGCCCAGCCACACGCTGAAGTTGGTAATCAGGAAAAACAAAACCGATGACGAAAGGCTGGCAATCAACACATTGCGCACCGATACCTTTTGCAGCAACACCATTCCCAACACGCCGATCAGCAGGAAGCTGGCGTAAATCCAACCGGAGGTAAACCAGGTAAAGCTGGTGTAATACTCCCGGTACACCAGGTTGTTGAGCAGCAAATCGCTGATCCACAACGAAAGCATGGGTACCAGAATGGCTACGATACGATTGGCAAAATACGCGCCACCAAACAACGCCATGGCTCCGATTGGTGTAAAGTTATACGGATGGGGCAGCAAACGGCTCAGTGCCGCCAGCAGAACCATACCGGCCAGTATTCCAAAACGGGGATTGATCAGGTTTTTCATAGAAAAAAGCAAGTGAATGTTGCAAAGGTAGAAGATTGTCGGCCAATCGCCAAACCAAATGATTACTTAGTATGTGTACCACAGGCTTCAGCCTGTGGTACAAGGTTACTTACTCTACCCCAACAAAGCTCTTTTTTCGCGATACACTTTCAGGACAAACTCGCCAAACAGCGTATTGGCCCAGGCAAACCATTTGCGGGTAAACCTGGTGGGGTCGTCCTTGTGGAACGATTCGTGCATAAAACCGGTGCCACCGTGGGTTTTTTGCAACAGCGCCAGACATTGTTTGATCTCGGCATCGTTGGTGCTGGTCAGTCCGCGCATGACTATGCTCAGCGGCCAGATCATGTCGATGCCCGCGTGCGGACCGCCAATGCCTTCCGCAGCCTTGCCCTTGAAGAAGAACGGATTGTATGCACTGAACAAGAACTTGCGGGTATTCAGATACACTGGATCGTTGTTCGGTACGGCTCCCAGGTACGGCAAGGCCAGCAGGCTAGGCACATTGGCATCGTCCATCAGGTTGGTGCTGCCGTAGCCATTGACTTCGTACGCGTAGATTTTTCCCAGTTGCGGGTGCTGCGTTATGCCGGATTGCTGAAGAGCGGTTTTGACTTCGGTAGCCAGTTTGGTACAGTCGGCGGCCAGCGTAGTGTCTTTGTGAATTTTGGTTACCATCTCCGCCGCTTGCTGCAACGATACCACGGCAAAGAAATTGGCCGGAACGAACAGCGGATAGATCGTCGCATCGTCACTGGGGCGGAACATCGAGAAGATCATGCCGTTGGGCTTGGCCGGATAGCCATAGCCGCCCAGGGGCACGCCGTCGGTGGCCCAGGTAGTACGGCGTTCGAATTTGTACGGTCCCTGGCCGGTTTTGCGTTGCTGCTCGCGGAATGTTTTGACGATCAGGGCAATGGCTTCTTTCCACTGGGCATCGAAAGGAGTGGTGTCACCGGTGTTTTTCCAGTACAGGTAGCTGAGACGGATAGGGTAGCAGAGGCTGTCAATCTCCCATTTGCGTTCGTGAATGCCCGGCTTCATGTCGGTTACGTCGTCTTTCCACTCACTGATCTGGCTTTCGTTTTTGTAAAAGGCATTGGCGTACGGATCTTTCAGAATGCAGCGCACCTGCCGGTTGATTACGCCCTGGATCAGCTTGTGCAGATCCGGATCGTCTTTGACCAGCGACAGGTACGGCGTTACCTGGGCCGTGGAGTCGCGCAGCCACATGGCGTCGATGTCGCCGGTGATCACATAAGTGTCTGGTTTACCGTTGATCATCTCAAACTCGACGGTGGTATCGAGTGTATTGGGGAAGCAGTTTTCGAACAGCCAGCTTAACTCTTCGTTTTTCGTATTCTTTCTGAATTCCTGGATGACCCGCTCCACTGCCTGGCTCTTGAATTTGCGCTGTGATTCCGGCACACGTACGGTCGGGAAGGCAGGGGTTTTCGGGTTGGCAAAGATACTATTTCCGGTAAGCAGGGTAGCGGATGTGGCTAAGGTTGTGGTGTGAATAAACTCGCGACGTTTCATAAATGCGTTAATGGGTGTTAAGAGTTACTTTTCAGATTTTGGTATGTACAGAGTCACAGAGTTATGATGAGATACCCGGAAGCCTTTGGTTAGGGAATGGCTTCCGGTTCAGGTCTGCAAGATAATGGCCCGAGTGGATTTGTTGTGTAGGCGTTCCTCAAAAAAATGAATTTTGTCGTTTGCACAGGCTGGTGATGTTCTTTCTTTTGGGGTTGCGGCTGGTGGGTTTGAAGCAATTTTTGCAGGTCTTTGTCACGCTGGTTGTTGCTATTTGTCGCGTCTGGTGGGTTTGAAGCAATTTTTGCAGGTCTTTGTCACGCTGGTTGTTGCTATTTGTCGCGTCTGTTTATGAAGGTTTATAGTCTGAATCATCTCTACCTTACCATTCTGTTACTTTTTTGCTTGTCTCTGCCCATAAAGGTTTAGAGTCCAGACCATTACTCTTCTTTATCGTCTTGTCACTTTTTTTGCTAACACACAAAGCTGGCTCATCAAACGAGAGTTTGATGAGCCAGCTTTGTGTGTTAGCAAAAAAGGGCACTTGCGCCAAATCGAAGATTCGACGAAGTCAATGCTTCTGCCCGCAGTGCTCACGCCAACCTCGCTGGCGCAAGAGGCCTGCGCACCTACCAAGCCGCTCGCGATTGGAGTGGACGAGGGCGGCTTTGTAGCTCCCAAAGTGGCAGATCCGATTGGTAATCGGAGGCAGGGCAATGTGCGAAGCACGAGCTTGTCTGTTACAAAGAAAGTGATATGCACTCCAATCGTGGAAGCCAAGGAAGGTGCGCAGGCCTTCTTTGCCCAGCGGGCCAAGCGATGGCTTTGTGGGGCGAAGCTTTTGGGCAAAGTGCCCTTTTTTGCACTCACACAGGCTGGCTCATCAAACTCTCGTTTGATGCCCCTTTTTTGGGCAAGCAAAAAAAGTGACAAGACGATAAAGAAGAGTAATGGTCTGGACTCTAAACAAACATTGTGAAAAGTGATAGTGCTAGAAAGAAGAGATATGGTCTGGATTAAAAACCAGTGCTGTGAAAAAGTAGTAGGGCTAGCAGAAAGAAACAAGGTTTGGATAGATAACCAACTTGTGTGTAGGCAACAAAAGAATCAGACGATAAGCCAATAGGTAAGTGATCTCACAAACAACTCGTTTTATGCTGATTTGTGACAAAAGGCAATAGTTGGCTCATGTGAGATTTGGTACGCAGAATGCGATTGTGTAAACTTGTATTTCTAAGCACTCTTAACCATACCCATGACCACATTCGTACACAGAACAGGCCTTGCCTGGCTGATAGCCTTCTGGCTGATCCTTCCGGTTTTTTCGCAACACAAATACTATCCGGCCGGTGAACTGAAACTGGCACTGAAAAAGCTGAACGTGCTGGGCAGTGCCTTGTACATTGCCGCCCACCCGGACGACGAAAATACCGCCATGCTGGCCTGGCTGGCCAAAGACCGGCTGGTGCGGACTTCGTACCTGGCCGTTACCCGCGGTGATGGCGGACAAAACCTGATCGGGGCAGAACAGAGCGAGCTGATCGGCGTAATCCGGACCCAGGAGCTGTTGCAGGCCCGCCGTGTGGATGGTGCCGAACAGTATTTTACCCGGGCCAATGACTTTGGTTTTTCTAAGTCCACGGAGGAAGCCTTGCAGGTGTGGGACAAGGAAAAAGTGCTGGCCGATGTGGTATGGGTCATCCGGAACCTGCGTCCCGATGTGCTGATCACCCGTTTTCCACCAACGACCCAAGCCGGTCACGGGCACCACAGTGCGTCAGCGGTGCTGGCCGAAGAGGCGTTTGTGGCCGCGGCCGATCCGAAACGCTATCCTGAACAACTCAAATACGTGCAACCCTGGCAAGCCAAACGACTGGTCTGGAATGCCTTCACGCCTAATTTTACCAATGATCCGCCGCCGGGAGGAAACTACGTGATGGCACCCTTGGGTAACTACAATGCATTGCTGGGCAAGTCATACACCGAAATTGCCGGTGAAAGCCGCAGCATGCACAAGAGCCAGGGCTTTGGTTCGGGGCGTGGCAGAGGCCAACGCAACGACTACCTGCAACACAAAGCCGGCGAACCAGCCAAAACCGATGTGTTTGATGGCATTGACCTGACCTGGAGCCGCGTCAAGGGCGGACAGGCCGTTGCTGCGCTGTTACAGAAAGCCTACCAGTCGTTCGACAGCGAGAAACCGGAAGCCAGTGTACCCGTGCTGCTTGATGCCTACAAGGCCATGGAAAAGCTGCCACAGACCGACTATTACGTGCAACTGAAAAAGAAGGAACTGACCGAACTGATCGCAGCTTGTGCCGGACTGGCGTACGAAGCCAATGCCATGGCTTATGCCGGTACGCCTGGCCAGCCGCTGCGGGTGTACGCATTTGCCGTCAAACGATCGGATGTGCCCGTGGTGTGGAAATCGGTTCAGTTGCTGAATACCCCGAAAGATTCGACCATTGCCAAAGAACTCAAAAACAATGAAGCACTGAACCTGCCGCTGTCGCTGAGCATTCCCAGAGAAATCCAGTATACGCAACCGTACTGGCTGGCCCAGCCGCAGCAAAGCAAAGGCATGTATACCGTCGACGATCCGTTACTGATTGGCAAGCCCGAAGCGCAACCACAATTGACGGCCGCTTTTCAGTTTCAGATCAGCGGCGTCGATTTTACACTGACCAATCCCGTCCGGTACAAATGGGTCGATCCGGTGCAGGGCGAGTTGTACCGTCCGTTCGAAGTACGTCCGGCGGTGATGGTTAACCTGGACGAAAAAACGCTGGTTTTTGCAACCACCGAAGCCAAACCCCTGCCGGTATTGGTAAAAGCCGGAGCTGCTCCGGTCAAAGGACAATTGAGCCTGGAATTACCCAAAGGCTGGAAAGCCTCGCCCGAAATGGTACCGTTTGACCTGACCAAACCCGAGGCCGAACAGAAGGTGACATTCCTGATTACTCCTCCCGCCGGTTCGTCGGAAGGAGTGCTGAAGGTTGTTGCCAAACTGCCCGACGGACAGTCGCTCTCCGTGGGTTTGCGTACGATTGACTACGACCACATTCCCAAGCAGACGCTGTTTCCGGTGGCTCAGGCCCGGCTGGTGCGCCTCGACATTAAAACCGCCGGCAAAAGCATTGCCTACCTGATGGGCCCCGGCGACGATGTGCCGGCCGCCCTACGGCAAATGGGCTACACTGTAACCATGCTGACGGAAAACGACCTGAAAGCTGATGTCGCCGACTGGCAGCGATTTGATGCCATCGTGGTGGGGGTCCGGGCTTTTAACACCGAAGAACGCCTGAAGTTTTACCAGCCCAAGCTGATGCAATATGTTGAAAACGGGGGAGTGGTGGTGGTGCAGTACATTGTAAACCGGGGCATGGTGACCGACCAGGTAGGTCCGTATCCGTTCGAAATCTCGCGCGACCGGGTAACCGTCGAAGAAGCTCCAGTAACGTTCCTGAAACCACAGCACCCGCTGCTGAACACGCCTAACAAGATTACCGCCAAAGACTTTGACGGCTGGATTCAGGAACGCGGCTTGTACTTTGCCCAGAAATGGGACGACCGGTACGAAGTCCTGCTTTCCTCAGCCGATCCGGGCGAAAAGGCGCAGGACGGCGGTTTGCTGGTAGCTAACTATGGCAAAGGCCGGTTTGTGTACACAGGCTACGCCTTCTTCCGCCAGCTTCCCGGCGGCGTTCCCGGCGCCTACCGCCTGTTTGCCAACCTGCTCGCACCGGTGAATGGTGGGTTGAAGTAGGCGTGTGTAAAGATTCCCTTGTTGCAAATATTGTGAATAGCACCACGAATGACTTATGAGAAGAATTTTTAAACCAAGCCGACATGTTCGAGCAAAAAAGATACGAAAGCGATAATCCGGCACGAGATGCTTTATTGGGTCTTGGGTATGTTACTACTATAATTGCTATTATCTTCATTATCTACAAGGTCAAACCTTCCTGGATTGTGACAGACCATGAAGCCATACGTGAGAAATACATAAGAGACACAATAGAACCACTGGAATTGAGGGCGCGCATTATTAAGAAATACAAGAAAGAATATGATCGCAAATATTTTGATGCGTTTCACTTGAATGATCGGGGTAAAGCCTTTGATATGTTTGTGTCTGCTATAGCACTTGACGAACCATTTTACCCACTATATTACCAGGCACAGATAGGAGACTCCGTGATAAAAGAAAAAGGTACTCGTATCTATATTCTGGTGCACAAGGGTGTCAGAACTAAATACATCTATTACTAATTGCCGTATCTGAACAAACGTAATACAGTGAACTACCCGACGATTTTATTTTTGATGTCATTCTGGAAGAACCTCGTGACAAGTCTGGCGGCCATTCCAACTGGAAACACAGCTCTATTTGTCACGATGTTCTTTCAGAATGACAGATGTGGGAAAGAGCCAAAAGCTCATATGTACAGATAGCTAATGTTCTATGCGAAAATTGATGGTTTTAGCGTTTGGTCAGACGGATAACCCGGTCCTGCTCAGCAGTAGGACATTTCTTGCGACGATTCTCATTATTCTGCTCACGGGGGCATTGTCTTCTCTTTCATTCAGGTACAGTTTAGGAATATTTAAAATATCTCACTATTACGGTGCACTGGCTGGTTTATTCGTTATGGTGAGTTTTGCTGACTTAGGGTTGATTGCCTTACTTTTTCTAGTGGGAAACACTCGCAGAGTGGTAGCATGGTTACTAAGCATTCAGTATACATTGATGCTTTTCTTGATACTCCTGTTCGTTTTAGGATTTTTTCGAAAATATAGCTAGGATATGTGACTTCTTGTTAGGCGTAGGCTGTGCCTACGTCTGAGTGTTGGGTAATCTCCTGATTACCAGCCGAAGGCTAATACAGATGGGTAGAGCTTCACAAGCGACTACTTAAATAACCAAATTAATGTCCTTGAGATATCCGTAAAGGCTATTAACAATGAATAAAGGTTGTTTCCTGCTCATTTGCTTTCTCCTGTCTTTGACGGCAACCGCTCAACGCGAATGTGATTGTGAAGCCAACCTGAAGTTTCTGATTGAACACACAAAAACCAATTACATCGGGTTTGACTACAAGATCAATGCAAAAAACAGGAAGCGTCTTGAAACTTTGCAGGATAGCGTGGTGAAGGCTAGCCATACTGCAAAGGATGCATTTCAGTGCTTTACCATACTGGATAAGTGGGTTACGTTCTTCAAAGATGGTCATTTCCAGATTACCTTCAACCGAAATCAGGTTGCCTTGTCTCCCGACATATTCGGTAAAGAAATACCGAGTACCATTCCTGCGGACGAATTTGATTCGTTCTTTTCAAACCCTCAGAGAGAACCGATTGAAGGTCGGTGGATGAATCTTGCCGGGTCTTACCAGATAGCCATCGTAAAAGATAAAACTGCGGAAAGCTATACAGGATATATTCTGGCAGCAGACTCGGTTTACTGGAAGCGCGGACAGGTAAAATTAAAATTAACCAAAAAGTTGCCTTCTGTTTATCAGGGTATTTTGTATTCCCGGGATCACCTGCCCCGGAACGTAACTTATTTTCTAAATCAGGATTGTTTAGAGTCGCTGCAAGAATCGGAAGTATCTTTCAACTGGTGCAAGGGTTCTGAGAAATCGCTCACTGCACAGCCGATAGCTTCGTTTGCGGCGATTTCCAGCGATTGGAACGTATTACGAATCCGCTCCTTTGGATTGGTTGCCCCTATCGATTCTGTCCTGGATCGCTATGAAACACAGCTGCGTTCGGTGAAAAATCTTATCATTGACTTACGGCAAAACAGTGGTGGTGGCGTAGCTACGTTTCCCAGGTTACTTTCGCTTGTATCGGATGGCAAAGTAAAACAAATAAGCTACGGGTATCTTTCTACCGAGACCAATCGCAAGGCGTATGAAAAAACGATCGAACGTCTGAAACAATACCCGGATGTGACAGACTATGAACTTAGACTGGTTGCGGCAACGTTAGCGGGGATGAAATCCCAGCCCAACCAACTGTACTGGGAGCCGGATAGTACGGCCTTCATTCCTCCCGTTAAATTTCCCCAACGCGTGTATATTTTGTTTGACAGGGGGACGGCAAGTGCCGCAGAAATGTTTATCACATTAGCCCGGCAGAGTTCGAAAACGGTCACGTATGGACAGCCTTCCGCCGGTGCGATTGATAACCTGGATGCAGTCACAATTGATCTGCCCTGTCCGATTTATCAGGTGATGTACCCGATTTCTCGAAACAGCGATTACAGGTATACCCGCCCTGGAATCAAACCAATACAAATTTACCCACAACAGCGAATCCCAGAACTGACCCCTGATTGGGTTGAATACGTCATCAAACAGGCGGGTTCTGCTAAACATTAAGAGTCATTGGCAATAATTGGGTGCCAGCTTGTGGCATTAATTCATTCAATGTGGTCCTACTGAAATAGTATCCCATAAAAAATGAAAACCGCTGCCTTACTCGGTAGCATTTCTCTACTTCTTATCAGCACTGCGCTGAATTCACGGCAATGATGTCGCTTGCGCGGAATTATGCGCAGCCCTGGCTCGGACATGCGGGTGAAATAGTTTTGATTCACTGGCGTATTTGCGCATGATTCGACGCATCTTTGACCTTGCGCGGAATAAAACGCAGGTTGACCGTTGCGCTGAATTCCGCGCACGATTGGCTTTGCGCTGAATAAAGCGCAGCATCTGTCTTGCGTTGAATACAGCGCAGCCGTTCAGGTGCGTGGAATTCCGCGCAAGCGATGCTGCTACGTGGTATTCGACGCAAGCGGTCGGATGGCGGTACATTCGACGCAGGCCAATGATCGGCATCGCCTGTAGGGGCGACCCTTGTGGTCGCCCTGTTTCGTGCAAACCGTGTCTGGATTATGAAACCAACGATTCGGATATACCCAAACACACCGATTGCAACGGCCTGGGCGACCACAAGGGTCGCCCCTACAGGTGCTGTGCCCACGTGTCCGTCTGTTGCTGGCGGGCCTGTCTTGAACGGAAGGGAAAACGGCTGGCAAATGTGTTTGGGTCGGTTGCATAGATTGCAATTAGATTATTTATAGTCATAATTGGTACTATTCCTTGTTTTGGGTAAGCTGGGTCAGAAGTGGGTCGGAATTGGGTAACCACTAACTGGCTGATTATCAGGGCTGGGTAAGCAGGGTAGGATTTTCTTTACTTTTTTCTATATAAGATAAGATATAAAAGAAATAAAAAGAGTACGCATTCCTGGTAGTTTCCCTATACTGTGGTAGCAGAAAAAAAGGTGACCCGGTTACCCAGTACTGAGTATCAGGTAGTTACTGGTTACCCACTGGTGACCCATTTCCGACCTGCTGACCCGTTTCCCAGCTATCGCTACCGGTTTATTACAAACAGACAAGAGCCTGATACGGTCGCTGCGAAGGTGCCCACCCGGCAGTTTATCCACTGGGCTGGGTTTTCTTTCAAAAAAAGATACTATTTTGCGCCACAATTGAATGTTTCGCTTTTCATTTTAAACAAACCCATGAACATACTGCAAGGAAAAACCGCACTGATTACCGGTGCATCCAAAGGAATCGGACGGGCCATTGCGCTGCGTTACGCACAGGAAGGAGCCAATGTTGCCTTCACATACCTGTCAAGCGTTGAGAAAGGACAGGCACTGGAAAAAGAACTCGAAGCGTTGGGCATCAAGGCCAAAGGCTACCGTTCGGATGCATCGGATTACAAGGCGGCCGAAGAACTGATCACGGCGGTGCTGGCTGATTTTGGCACGTTGGATATTCTGGTAAACAATGCAGGCATCACCCAGGACGGCCTGCTGATGCGCATGTCCGAAGAGCAGTGGGACAATGTGATCCGCGTGAACCTGAAGTCGGTCTTCAACCTGACCAAGGCGGCTACCCGGCCGTTTATGAAGCAGAAAAACGGTTCGATCATCAACCTGACGTCTGTGGTGGGTATTCGTGGCAACGCCGGACAGGCCAACTACGCCGCTTCCAAGGCGGGTATCATCGGCTTTACCAAATCGGTGGCCCTGGAACTGGGTTCGCGCAACATCCGCAGCAACGCCATTGCGCCGGGCTTCATCGAAACGGAAATGACGCACGAGCTGGAAAACAAAGAGGAATGGCTCAAAGGCATTCCGCTGAAGCGTGGCGGTGCTCCCGAAGAAGTGGCCGACTGTGCCGTATTTCTGGGTTCCGACATGAGCCGTTACATGACTGGCCAGGTGCTACAGGTAGACGGCGGCATGTTGACCTGAGGCATCCAAAATCCATTAATAGGAACCTTGTTTCGGCGGACTGCACAGTCCGCCTTTTTTGTGTATTTAACCAGCAAATGCGCTCTGTCAACTTAATCAAACCATCCGATGAAAAAACATTTCTTTAAACATTGTGTGCTTGTGGTAATGCTCCTGCTTTCGTTTTCTGCCAGGAGTCAGAATTTTGAAGGATCGATTACGTATAAAGTAGAAGTAGCCAATCCGATGCCTGATAAAATTTCAGACAGTGATTGGCAGAAAATAAAAAAGGAGAAGTTTGGCGAAAAAGGCTACCTCGTCCAGAAATACTACTACAAAGAAAACAATTACCTGTCCGAAATAGAGGCCGGCAACCAGAAAGGATATCAGGTATACAATCCCAAGGACGGCCTTCTGTATGCCTGGCAGTTAAATTCAGATTCGGCAGTAACGGTTGATAGCAAAAAAACGTTGGATACATTTGTGGGTTTCAAGGAGTCAGAGAAGACAGAAACCATTCTGGGCATACCTTGCAAGAGCGTTATCGTAGAAACCTCTTTCGGAAAAACAATTCTCTGGTACAATAGCAATTACTTCAAGATGGATGCCAAATTTTATGCGGGCCATACCTACGGGCATTGGGAGCAGATTCTAAAGCGAATCGGGTGTTTGCCATTGAAAATAGAATCCGCCGGTTTGATGAACCATATGGTACAAACAGCCATTGAGTATAAACAGACGTCGGTATCGCCGGAACAGTTTAAGATTCCTGCATTTAAAGTAGTCATTGCCAATCCTATCAACTGATAAAAAGAAAATGGTATCTGATTGAAAAGCGTGATTTACTCATTTTGAAAGATACTATTTCTGAAACGAATAAATAATATAAACACAACTGTATCCAAATGAAGTGGATTTATATAACATTAGTATTGATTACAATCACGTTTGTCGGTTATGCTCAAGCTATTGAGTTGAATGTTCGGCAAACTAAATTAAACGACCTGATCGCAGCAGAGAAAAAATTAGGTGGAATACCACAGGAAAACAAAGCCAGGCATTTATTGCCTGGTGGGGTTGCACAACCTTTACTTTATAAGCGTTTACAAAAGAATATTCCTGATTTGCTTGTCTACTACTTTTATTTACAGAAGGATTCAAGTATTTATTATATCCTTTATGAATGGGATGAGTCCAACTTTACTGGGTATAGAGAAAATGCAAAAAAGACAACAAAGGAAGTAAAGCACTTTATTCAAGAATACAGAAATCTCCGAAGCTACATTTCTGAAAAATTTGGAGAAAGTCAACATTCAGGTAATCTGGATGATATTTCGTTAATTGATAAGGGAGATTTTAAGCCCTCAGACAAATGGAAATCAAATGATAGCATTTCCGTAGATTTATCCATGGTATTATCGCATAAATTTGAAAAGAGGGATGCCGTCACCACAAATCCAACCTATAGAATACGGCTTTATGTAACTAATCTGAAGTCGATAGCAAAGAACGACGGGGTGACAAATGGCCCTAAGGAAACGGATGTCTCAAAGGCAGATAGTACGTTTAAAGCATTTTTACAGGATTTAAAAGAGAGCAGTAATGTGTCAGCAAGGCAGCATTTGGCAGCAGCTATCAATAAAACAGTAACTGATCAGCAGTTGGAAGCTTTAAAGCAGAATATTCGATTTTCGGATGGAATAGAAGTGTTCTTTAAGGGAAATCAAATGGGATTCGATGGATCAGTCTATTTAATGTTACAGTATCGGTATAAGAACGATACAAACACTCCTCCAAAAGAAATGATCAAGGTTATTTTTGATACAAATAACAAAGTGTTGGGGATACAACCCGTTAAAAGAATGTGACTTTTGAGTAAAAAAAGCAGAAGAATAAGTGTTCTGAACGTTTTTTAGCGAAAGAAAATAGTATCGCTACAAAGCACAAAACCTTCAGAATCTCTATCTTTATTCCAATCCATACAAACCCGTTACCATGAGTTTCGTGAACAAAAGTGATTCCCAACAAGAGAATACCATTGCATCGTATGCCGATTTCTGGCAGTGGTTTGTGCAACACGAGAAAGAATTTTTTCAGGTAGTGAAGAACCACAATGATGTGGCCGAAAACTTCTTTGAAAAGCTTGCTCCCAAACTACAGGCGTTGCGGGAAGGCTTTTACTACCTGACCGGCATGCACGACGAAGATACGGCCGAACTGGTATTGACTGCCGATGGTGTGGTCAAAAACGTGGTGTTTGTGGAAGAACTGGTGGCCGCGGCACCTGCATTGAGCAACTGGCGTTTTACAGCATTGAAGCCTGCGTTGGATATTAAACACAATAATATCCGGATGGATGAAGTCGAATTTACCGCCGAAAACATCAGCTTTTATGCCAACGTGTATCCCGAATATCCCGATGAAATAGACATTGTAGTAGTGCATCATGACCTGACGGAGGAGAATGAAGACATCATCCGGCAGGGAACGTATATCTTTCTGGATAACTACCTGGGCGAGCTGAATTTCATCGAATCGATTGACAGCCTGACGATTGTCGGCAAAGACGAGGCCGAGGACGAGTTGATTCCCATTGCCAAACTCAGGGATTTCCTGATCTGGCGACAGAAAGAATTCATTGAGAAATACGAAGCGGTACGTTACGAAACCGAAGAGGACAACTATTCGGCTTTTGAAGCCGAACTGGAAAACGGCTGGCCTTTGTTTGCCATCATGAATACCGATCTGCTGGAATGGGACGGAAAGGCCTCGCATCCGTGGATACTGAATGTGCAGGTACGGTACGACGGCACCGAGACCAACGGACTGCCCGATGAAGAAACCTATGCGTTGCTTAACGAACTGGAAGACAAGCTTGTAGCCGAACTAAAAGACGTGGAAGGCTACCTGAATATTGGCCGGCAAACCGCCAACAACGAACGGGAAATCTACTTTGCCTGCAAGGATTTTCGCAAACCCTCCAAAGTGGCCTATCAACTGCAAGCCGAATACGATGGCAAGCTTGACATGCATTTTGACCTGTACAAAGACAAATACTGGCAATCGTTTAATCAGTTTAACCGAGTATGAAAATCTGCGTTGCGCAAACTCTACCTGTCAAAGGCGACATAGCCTGGAATAGTGCCAGCCACCAGCGGTTCATCGCGTTGGCCGCTGCCCAAAAGGCTGACATGATCGTCTTTCCGGAACTTTCCCTGACGGGCTATGAACCCAGTCTGGCGAAAGAACTTGCCACCGATGCCGACGATGCACGGCTGGATGTGTTTCAGGAGTTAAGCGATACACACCAGATGATCATTGGCATCGGTATGCCGCTACGCCAGTCCACGGGAGAGAGCATTAGTCTGGTACTTTTTGCGCCGCATCAGCCACGGCAGGTGTATTCCAAGTACTACCTGCACGCCGACGAGCTGCCTTTCTTTGTGAGTGCGCCCAATGCACTGCCGCTTCAGGTACAGGATGAAACCATTGCGTTGGCTATCTGCTACGAACTTTCGGTACCCGAACACTTGCAGCAGTCGTTTGCTTTGGGTGCCAATGTCTACCTGGCGAGTGTTGCCAAAACCGCCGCTGGCGTAGCGAAAGCCCACCAGCGACTGGCCGAAATTGCCCGCACGTATTCTATGACGGTACTGATGTCCAACTGCCTGGGGCCCAACGATGATTTTATCGGCGCCGGTCAATCGGCTATCTGGAATGCGAAAGGGGAGTTGCTTGCACAGTTAGATTCTACCGAAGAAGGCTTGTTGGTACTGGATACCGAAACGCAGACGGTAACAATTATCGCAACTTAGTTTATTTAATTTACGTGTGCTTTGTTCCATGCAGACCCCTCATTTGTAATAAATGAGGGGTTTTGCTTTTCTGATTACGAAGGTTTACAAATATAGTGTATAAAAAAATAGCTCCTGAATAGTTGCATACTATTTAGTAATTAAATAGTATTGCATATGAAATGTTTACTGTCTAAAATATTTTTCTGGTAAAATAAACAAGTGTCCATGTTAACCAATGAACGAGTACAGAAATTTCGGGAATTAAGCCGGACTTATTCGGATACTTCTATTCTCATGCACGAAGCCATTGCTCGCCAGGCGGGCCTCACTGGAACGGATCATAAATATCTGGGTCTTATTCTTCAACATCCGAAAGTAACGGCTGGGGAGATTGCCAAAATGACTGGTCTGACCAACGGCGCCGTTACCGGACTCATCGACCGATTAGAGAAAAAAAAGTTAGTGGAGAGACAATTTGACAAAGAGGATCGGCGTAAAGTATGGATTGTTCCCAACCCATCCAATGCCATTCAATTGCTGGAGCCGCTATTTACTGAATTGCAGGAGAAAACTACCCGGTTAATCCATTCATTCAGTGAAACGGAAATAGGCACTGTTGAGCGGTACTTTGCCGAAGCTATTGCCATTATGAATGAAATGAAAGAAAAATTTAACTGTGAGAATGAGCAACAACTATGAACACCTTGACTGAAAGTTACCTGACCCGCGCCGAACTATGGCTGTTTATCACCGCCTTGGTATATTTTCTGATGAATGGCGCGCAAATTTTCGAAACGGCTGTTTTCGTGCCTAAATGGACAGCCGCCCCACCGCAAACCATGCAATTGTTAAATGATTCCAATGGCGCAAGTTTAAAATCATTCTGGATCTGGTGTCACTCCATTCATGAAATTACGTTTATTCTGGCCATTGTCTTTTGCTGGAAAATAGAGCCCGTCCGCAATGGATTGCTTCTGCTTTTTGCAGTGCACTTTGCCGTCAGGGTATGGACTATCCTGTATTTTGCTCCCAATATCATGGAATTTCAGCGCATAGCCGATTCGCCTTCCGCAACTGCTGATTTGTTGCAACGAACCTTGCTTTGGAAAAAGCTCAATTATATACGCGTTGGTATTTTTGTGGTTATTTCATGCGCACTGATACCGCTGTGCATGAAGCTGATCAGCATCAGAGCCAGTGTCTAATGGTAAGGAAATAACACATAACCATCTTTATGGGAGACAAGGGTTTTGTATTATACCTGCATACTATTCTGCCAGCTTGACTTTCTGAACTGAAATAACCACATACTTCGACGAAGGTGTTTTGCTTTTGTCGGCAAACGAAGTGACAGGCACCAGCGGATTGGTTTCGGGGTAATAGGCAGCCGTGCAGCCTTTCGGAATGTCGTACGGCACTACTTTAAAGTTGATAACCTTCCGTTCGTTTCCATCCGCGTCGTAGCTCGTAATGTCGACCCGATCGAAATTATTCAGGCCGCGGGCTTCCATATCGGCAGGGTTCATGAACAGGACTGTCCGTTCACCATGAATGTTGCGGTACCGGTCGTCAAGGCCGTACACGGTTGTGTTAAACTGGTCGTGCGAACGGATGGTCGTCAATGTCAACTGATCCGTATTTTTGCGTAAATCGGGTAAGGGACCTACGGTAAACTGTGCCTTGCCCGACTTTGTTTTCCAGATGCGGTCGGAGGCCGGTGGTTTGAGGTAAAAACCACCCGGCTGTTTGATTTTTTCATTATATTTCTCAAAGCCCGGAATCACTTCCGCAATTTTGTCCCGGATCCGGTCGTAATTACCCACCAGCTCCCGCCAGTTTACCTTGGATTGCGGCAGCGTAGCCATGGCCATGCCCGCTACAATCGCGGGTTCGGACAAGAGGTGAGGAGAGGCAGGTTTGTTTTTTCCTTCGCTGGCGTGTACCATGCACGTCGAGTCTTCCACGGTAACTTTCTGGGGAACCCCATTTTGCAGGTCTTCCTCGGTACGTCCCAGGCAGGGAAGAATCAACGCTTCCTTTCCTGTCACCAGATGGCTGCGATTCAGCTTGGTGCTCACATGGGCCGTGAGTGCACATGTTTGCAGGGCGGTTTCGGTCAGGTAGGTGTCCGGCGTGGCCGATGCAAAATTGCCTCCCATGCCTATGAATACATGCGCCTTGCCGGCGGCCATGGCCTGAATGGCATCCACTGTGCCATAGCCATGCTCTCGCGGCGGATCAAACCCGAAAACCCGCTCCAGTGCATCCAGCAACGCAACCGGCGGCTTTTCAAAAATTCCCATGGTACGGTCGCCCTGCACGTTGCTGTGGCCGCGCACCGGGGCCAAACCCGCTCCGACACGCCCAATGTTGCCTTTGAGCAATGCCAGATTGACCAGGTATTGAATGGTCAAGACAGCATGTTTGTTCTGGGTAACACCCATGCACCAGCAAAGAATGGTTTTTTTCGAACGAAGGTAGGTATGGGCCGCCTGTGTGATTTCTTCTCGGCTCACACCGGCCTGTTCGAGAATGTCTTCCCATGGGGTTTGCTCTATGTCTTGCTGCAAGGCTTCGAATCCAACCGTATGCGTATGTATAAATTCGTGGTCGAGCTGACCCGGATTCTGCTTTTCGGCTTCCAGGATGACCTTTAGCATGCCTTTGATCAGGGCCATGTCGCCACCGATCTTTACCTGTAGGTATTGTGTGGCAATCTTCGTCGATTTTTGCAGCAACAGATCCGTTATGTGCTGCGGGTGAATGAAACTTTCCAGGGCAGCTTCTTTCAGCGGATTGATGGCTACAATCTCACAACCGCGTTCACGGGCTTCCTGTAGTGTAGTCAGCATGCGCGGATGATTGGTGCCCGGATTTTGCCCAAAAATGAAAATAGCCTCCGCTTCGTCATAATCCGAAAGCTGAATGGTGGCTTTGCCCACCCCAATGGCTTCGGCCAAACCCACGCTGGTGGCTTCGTGGCACATATTGGAGCAGTCGGGCATATTGTTGGTGCCAAACTCGCGTACGAACAGCTGGTACAAAAAGGCAGCTTCGTTGCTGGTACGGCCGGAGGTATAAAAGATCGCTTCGTTGGGATTCTTCAGTGCCCGCAGGTGTTGGCCGATTTTGGCAAAAGCCGCTTCCCAGGAAACAGGTTCGTAGTGATCGGTAGCGGCATTGTACCACATTGGTTCGGTGAGGCGGCCTTGCTGCTCCAGCCAGTAGCCGTCTTTGGTGCGCAGTTCCTGTACACTGTGCTGCTGGAAAAACTCGCGGGTGAGGCGTTTGGTGGTGGTTTCGTGGGCAATGGCTTTGGCACCATTTTCGCAAAACTCGGCCAGGTGGGGTTTGGCCGGGTCGGGCCAGGCGCAACTGGGGCAGTCCACACCGCCGGGCTTGTTCATTTTCACCAGCACAGGCGTCGCCGGACGCAACGCTTTGTCGCGGAAGATCATTTTGGTCACGGCCGTCAGTGCCGCAAAATTGCCTGCCGGATGGGTGTAGGGATGGGTTTTCGTGGTTGAAGACATAGTATTTTTCTGGTTATTTTAATTATTCCCTGGTCTGTGTCTTCACAGACCGGAAGCGCGGTTGGTCTGTGAAGACACAGACCAGGGTGGAAGATTTGTTAATTCAAGCCTAGACAAACGCAGCTTGAGGTAATGACACGTTTTCCGGATGTGTATAAATCGTAGCCCGATCATTCCGGCAAAAGGCAATCAACGTGATGCCCTTCTGATGACAAATATCAACGGCCATCGAAGACGGAGCCGAAACCGAAAGCAGAAACGGAATCTGGGCCTGCACACATTTGGCTACAATCTCGTACGAAATTCGGCCACTGACGCACAAAACGGTAGCCTGTGACAGTGTGTCTTTCCACAGTAACTCACCTATGGCTTTGTCCACCGCATTGTGCCGACCAATGTCTTCCTGAACGGAAAGCAACTGGCCTTCCACCGTAAAAATGCCAGCGGCATGCGAACCACCCGTTTGGTCAAACAGGGGCTGGTGGTGCCGCAGTTGCGCAAACAAATCGGGAATGCATTCACTATCCAGTTGCAGTGATGAAGTGACTGTCCGGGGAATGGCGATGTCGCAGAGTTCGGTTTTGCCGCAAACGCCGCATGACGAACTGGATGCAATGCTGCGATTAAAGATGTTTCGCGAGGCTACTAGCGTTTCGGGCAAGGTCAGGTGTATTTCGCGGATGCTTCCGTCGGCCGACTTTACTTCCGTTAATTCCAGGATATCGTTCCGGTGCGAAATAATACCTTCGGTAAACAGCAAACCGGTTGCCAGCCAGGTATCCTGTCCGGGCGTACGCATGGTGACCGTATAGGGCCGGTGGTTGATCCGCAGTTGCAGGGGTGCTTCTTCCAGTAGGCTTTCGTCGGTTTCCTGCCAATGGCCTGCCTCTATACGAACGGCCGGTAGTGTTTCAATGGATTTCATACGTACATCTGGGATAAAAGAATCATACCTGAATCATTTAAACTTTCGGAAGAAAGTAAAGGTTTTGTGATTTTCTGGGGTGGAAGCGAAGGCTGACATGTATGGAATACGAAAACCCCTGCTTTGCGACTAAAACAGGGGTTTTGGCATCCGAAAAGATACTATTTTTAGGGGTGGTTACACCGCCGCCGCGCCTGCTTCGGCTACCGCGTGGTCGTTTTCAATGGTGCTGCCACTGACGCCAATGGCACCAATTACTTCTCCCGTGGCATTCTTGATCGGCAATCCGCCAGGGAAAGAGATCAGTCCGCCGTTGGAGTGCTCGATGTTGTACAACGAACCGCCCGGTTGCGAAAGGCTGCCGATCACGCCGGTTGGCATATCAAAAAAGCGGGCCGTTTTGGCTTTTTTCAAAGAAATATCGGCCGAGCCCAGCCATGCGCCGTCCATGCGCACAAAGGCGAGAATGTTGGCTCCGGCATCCACGATGCAAATGTTCATTTTGGTATCCAACGCTACGGCCTTCTCCTTGGCTGCGGCAATGGCCTTTTCGGCTTGTTGTAAGGTAATTGACATGATTCTACAGGTTTTGTTGCGTATACAGGCAAAGGTAGTGCAACCGTAACCGACGGCGATTACGAATTCGGGCCAAAAACTTGTGAAATCAGGTTAATTGTCCGCAATCTCCAGTTCCAGCGGACGGACGTCCTGTACGAAGCGGGCCGGACTGACACCAAACTCATTTTTGAACGCCGCACTGAAGTTGGACAGGTTGTGGTAGCCCAGTTCGAGGTAGATCTCAGACGGTTTCAACTGGCCGTTCTGCAACAGCTCGCGGGCTTTGTGCAATCGTTTGCGCTGGAACCACTTGCCGGGTGGCTCATTGAATTCGGAAACAAAGTGACGTTTAAATGAAGATAGGCTCATGTTGCACAAAAAGGCGATTTCTTCCAGTTTCAGATTGGAGAGCACGTGGGTCTCTACCTTTTTCCGGAACGAAAGTTTGTCGTCTTTTTCCACCAGTGAGCAGATATAGTTCAGAAAGGCATCGCCGTACTTCTGCCACAGATAGAGCATGATTTCCTCAAATTTTACCAGCAGCCATGCTTTTTCTTGCGCTGGTTTCAGCGTCATCAAGGCTGACAGGCTATGGACGAACAAGGATAAATAGGTGTCGGTTTCGATGATGAAGAACGGTGTTTCCTGGGCCGGCAACCGATGGTGTGCCGGGTTGATGTTGAATTTGAGCAGAAAATCTTCGAGGCATTTGGAGGAAAAGAAAAAGAGCTTGCAAAAGTACACCGCTTCCTCGTTGAGCAATTCCGTGACCAGGCAATTGCCATTCCGGATCAAAATGGACTGCAGTTCGTTGACGGCGGCCGATGTGTGGGCAAAATGCACCTGCTTGTGGCCGTTTTGCAAAAAACTGAACACATGCTGGTTAAGCTGCACTTTGCTTTTGATCACCTCTTTGTCCATCCTGTAATCATACACCCATACATCGGGAAATGCGTGATCCGGAGCGAGCAGACAGTCGGGGAAATTTTGTATTGACATGGGCCGGTCAGACGAAGTAGTTTCAGACAGATTGTTAAAGATACAAAGAAAATTCGGGAAGCTGATACCGGAGTAAAGGTGCGGTAGCAGCAGTGCCAAACTTTCTATTCCTATTTGTTTGATTTTTAGAAGGTCATTTTGTAATCTTGCGCCATGAAAAATCTTTCTGCCAAGATTTCTACCCTTGCTGGCATTTTTTCAACAGTAACCCGCGTTGCTACGGTTACTGCTATGACTACAACCCGCCCCTAGGCGGAACACAACTACATATCACCCCATTTCTTTTTCTGCTTTCGAAGCAAATCCTTGCCGGTTGCCAGAACCTGTGCCAGTGCCATGTGATTCTCGTACCTTTTACTGTTATACCCTATGCAACACCTTGCCGATTCCCTGATCCAGAGCGTATACACCGCCCTGCCCAAGCTGCAATCCATTTCCGATGAAGCGGCATCCGAAAAACCGCACCCGGAAAAATGGTCAAAGAAAGAGGTTCTGGGACACCTGATCGATTCCGCTTGTAACAACCAGCAGAAATTTGTGCGCACCATGGCGCAGTCGCATGTGGACTTTACCGGCTACCAACAGGATTTTTGGGTGGAGGCCCAGCAATACAACCAGGCTCCGTGGGCGCAACTACTAACCTTGTGGCAGGCATACAACGAACACATCGCCCACATCATGGCGCATGTCAGCCCGGTCGTATTGGCGCACACGATCTCGATCAACGGTTCGGAACCCATGACCTTGCAGTTTATCATGGAAGACTATCCCGTGCATCTGAATCATCACCTGAAGCAGATTTTTTCAGCATAGAGGTTTTGGCTTGGAAAAGGATACTATTTTGTCGGTAAATCCGTGGATTCCCAATAACTTTGGCACACACCATCAACAAACGAAGCGAAATTATTCAATCTAGTCACTCGATTACTTATTTATTAGTTTATTATGAAAGTTCTCAAATTTGGTGGTACTTCCGTGAAGTCGGCGGAAATGATGAAACAGGTAGGCGAAATCGTAAAAGATGCCCGTGCTGAAGGACAGGTGGCCGTGGTGGTTTCGGCGATGTCGGGCATTACCGATCAACTGATCAACGTGAGCACGCAGGCTTCGAAGGGCGATGATACCTACCAGACTACCTTGAAGGAAATTGAGAAAAAACACCTCGTTTGCATTCAGGAACTGCTGCCCCCGCAACACCAGACCCGCACCGTAGCGGCTGTGAAAATGATGCTCAACGAACTGGAGGATGTGTTGCAGGGCTTGTTTCTGATCAAAGAAATTTCCCCCAAAAGCCGTGATTTTGTCATGAGCTTTGGCGAACGGATGTCGTCCACCATTATCACCGAATATTTCAAAACCATCGGACTGGATGCCCAGCTGATCGATGCCCGCGAATTGATCCTGACCGATGACAACTTTGGCAATGCGGCCGTCCAGTTTGAAGAAACCGACAAACGCATCCGGAAATACTTCTCCCGCACCGACAAGCTGATCGTGATGGGAGGATTTATTGCCGCAACTGCCAATAACGAAACCACTACCTTAGGACGTGGTGGTTCAGACTATACCGCATCAATCATTGCCGCCGGTTTGCAGGCCAAGCTGCTCGAAATCTGGACCGACGTAGACGGAATGATGACGGCCGATCCGCGGAAAGTCCGGAAAACCATGGTGCTCAAGCAGCTTTCGTACATCGAAGCCCTGGAACTGTCGCACTTTGGAGCCAAGGTTTTGTATCCGCCTTCGGTACAACCTGTTCTGGCAAAAAGCATCCCGTTAAAAATTAAAAATACCTTCAATCCGTCGGCGCCAGGCACGTTGGTGGCACGCGAAAGCATCGACAACGGTTCGCCGATCAAAGGCATTTCTTCGATTGATTCCGTTGCGTTGATCTCACTCAATGGCAGTGGCATGGTCGGGGTTTCAGGCTTTGCCAAGCGGCTGTTCAGTGCGCTGGCCTCTGGCAAAATCAACGTGATCCTGATTACCCAGGCATCTTCGGAACATTCGATAACCGTCGCCATCAATACCAGTGAAGCTGGCAAAGCCAAACAGTTGATCGAAGCCGAGTTCGCCCAGGAACTGAAAAGCAATGTGCTGGAACCCGTATTGGTGGAGCATGAATTAAGCATTCTGGCGATTGTGGGTGAGAACATGCGCAATACGCCGAATGTGTCGGGCAAGCTGTTTTCCTCGCTGGGACGCAACGGTGTGAATGTGCGGGCCATTGCCCAGGGAAGTTCGGAAAATAATATCTCGTTTGTGACCCAAACCGCCGATGCCCGCAAAGCATTGAACATTGTACACGAAGCGTTTTTTCTGTCGGACACCCGAGTGCTGAACGTGTTTTTGATTGGGGTGGGAACCGTAGGCGGCACGCTGCTGCGGCAAATGCGGGAACAACAGGAATATTTCCTGAAAGAATACAACCTTGAACTGCGCATTACCGGCATTGCCAACAGCAAGAAAATGTGGTTTGATGAAAACGGCATTTACCTGCCCGACTGGAAAAACCTGCTGGACAACAACGGCGAGTCCATGACCCTGGGTGGCTTTGCCGGTAAGATGCACGAACTCAACCTACGTAACTCGATTCTGGTCGATTGTACGGCGAGTGAGGATATTGTCGATATTTATGAAGAATCGTTGCAACGCGGTATCTCGATTGTGACACCCAACAAAGTGGCGTGTTCCGGACATTACGATTTGTACAAACGCCTGAAACAAACCGCAACCCAACGCGGAGCCAAGTTCCTGTTTGAAACCAACGTGGGTGCCGGGCTTCCCGTCATCAAAACACTGAACGACCTGACCCAGAGTGGTGATAAGATTCTGAAGATTGAAGCTATCTTGTCCGGAACACTTAATTTTCTGTTCAATGAACACAAAGCGGGCGTTTCGTTCAGTTCGGTTGTGAAGAAAGCCAAGGAACTGGGCTACTCCGAGCCTGATCCGCGCATTGACATGAACGGTTTGGATGTGGCGCGTAAAATCCTCATCCTGAGTCGTGAAGCTGGCGTTCGGAAAGAAGCCAAAGATGTGGTGAGTGAAAATTTCTTGCCAGAAGAATGCCAGAAGGCGACTTCGGTAGAAGACTTTTTCCAAATCCTGCCCAAATACGACGATCATTTTGAGAAGGTTCGTGCCGAGGTGGAAGCCGCCGGCAACCGCCAGCGGTATGTGGCTGTCTATGAAAACGGCAGCTTACGCACCGGCCTACGAGTGGTAGGGCCCGATAGCCCGTTCTTCCAGGTGGAAGGCAACGATAACATGGTGTTGTTCTGGACGGAACGCTACAAAGCACGTCCGCTGATCGTCAAAGGCGCCGGTGCCGGTGCCGAAGTAACCGCCGCGGGTATTTTTGCCGATATCATTCGCATTGCGAATTTTTAAGGGGAGCCTCCCCCAACCCCCTTCAGTGGAGGGGGAGTAAAAGAAACCCCACCCTAAATCCCTCCCCACAAGGGAGGGACTTTCGATTCGCGAAACAAAACTCCCTTCCCCTAATGGGGGAAGGGCTGGGGATGGGGGTTCATTAAGGTGAAGTTTTTCGTTTTTAGAACATACTATTTTGAAAGCAGTGTAACCAAACTCCCCTCTACGGGAGGGGCTGGGGGAGGCCCTCTATGGATGAACACAACAAGCTTCCGTTTAACCCGGCATTGACCGAACTGGCGCAATACCTGCGCGATTTCAGTTCCAATGCTGAGATTGTGTTATGGAATCAACTGAAGGATAGTCAGTTGGGCTGCACCTTTACCTGGCAGCATCCCATTGGCGACTATGTGGTTACTTTCTTTTGCGAAGAAAAGAAGCTGGCTATTGACATCGAATCGGACGCACATACCCATCCGGATGCCTATTTTTCGCTGGTACAAAAAGAAGTAGATTTGCAGCAACTCGATATTCGGTTAGTGCGGTTGAGGGAAGCCGATGTGCTGAAGGATGTAACTGGTGTGATTGAGAAGATTAGAGAATTACTTTCACTAGGTTAAAGTGCTTCAAAAACTGATTACATGAAAAAAGACATAATTGTTCTTTTTGTTTTGCTGCTTTTGGGGTGTACCGCAGAGCGTCAGGTACTTCCAGAGTTAGCAGCGGAGAAAATGATTATTCCAGAGATAAGTGGGTATGATGAGCAAAAACAGATTATTCAAGATCGGTTCCTTTTAAAAACAAATCATACAATAGAATTCACCACATTTGAGATTCATCATCCTGCTCACTTTCATGATGATTATTATTCAAGTCCAATAGATGAAATAGTTTTTATTTCTAAAATACCAGTTAATCAGTTGGTGAATAGTGGGCATATTGTTTCAAAAGAACACTTATCTGAATTTTTCGATAACTTGAATAAACAAATTCCGTCAGATTTGCAAATTGTTACTTTCTTCCCGCTCCTATCAATTGAACTGAAAGAAACTAAACTGCAACAAAAAGTGCTGACTTTTGAAGAATTTGAGACGTTGAGTAACGACCAGAAGATTGATGGTGCAATTTATTTGTGCGGCCGTACTTTTAGATCATCAGGAGTAGAGTTTTAACGGCCATTATTCAATATAAATAAGCAGGTTTTTATCTTTCAAAACATACTATTTTATTCACGATTCCATCATTCACTCATTCAACATTGGATAGTTTACATATTTTTGCTCCGGCTACCGTAGCCAACGTTGCCGCCGGATTTGATATTCTCGGTTTTGCCCTCAACGCGCCTGGCGACGAAATTACCATCCGGAAAACCGATGCGCCGGGTATTACCATTCAGAATAAGACCGAGTTTACGAGTATACCGCTGCAAGCCGAAAAGAATACGGCAGGTGTGGCGTTGCAGGCCTATTTGCAGCATCTGGGCAGCGAGCAAGGATTTGAAATCGTATTCCTGAAAAAGATAAAACCCGGCAGTGGCATTGGCAGCAGCGCGGCGAGTTCAGCTGCGGCGGTGTTTGGCGCCAACGAGTTGTTGGGCCGTCCGCTGGAGCGGAAGGAACTGGTGCAGTTTGCCATGCAGGGCGAAAAGCTAGCGAGTGGTTCGGCACATGCCGATAACGTGGCACCGGCGTTGATGGGTGGTTTTGTGCTGGTGCGCAGCTACCATCCACTGGATCTGGTGACGATCCCGGTTCCGGAAAATCTGTTTGCTACCGTGATCCATCCACAGATTGAGCTGAAGACCGAAGATGCCCGCAAGGTGTTGCGCAAGCAAATCTGGCTCAAAGACGCCGTGGTGCAATGGGGCAACACCGCCGGACTGATTGCCGGATTGTTCAAAGGAGATTACGACCTGATTGGCCGTTCGTTGCAGGATGTGATTGTTGAGCCTGTCCGTTCGCTACTGATTCCGGGCTACGAACTGATCAAAAAAGCCGCGTTGAGTGCCGGTGCCTTGGGGTGCAGCATTTCCGGTTCGGGGCCGTCTATTTTCACGCTGTCCAGTTCGGAAGCCACCGCACGTGAAGTAGGCGCGGCCATGCAACAGATTTGTGAAGAATACGGAATTGACAGTGATGTGCATGTGTCGCTAATCAATACGGAGGGACCGCGGGTTATTTCAAACTAACATACCTCTATGCGAGCATTCTTTTGGTTGATTTTAACATCCTTTAGTCTTAGTTGCCATCCGCACAAAGCTGAAGATGAAAAAAAGATAGACCAAGATTCATTGGATAGGGTAAACGAAGAAGCTGGAATGGCACGGCAAAGGAAACGTGAAGCGGAATTTAAGGAGAACATGCAGAAAAAAGGGTATCGTTTCGTTTGTACGAAGGAATGTAATGGGAATGCATTGTTTACAATAGAGGGAGTAGTAGAAGATGAAGGACTTCATATAGAAACTACAGTAAGTGAGGATAGTTTATTCATAGATTTACGCTTTTTGGAAGCGTGCTGCCAGGAATTTAGCGGAGATGTAGAAAAATCAGGTGATACTTTGAAATTAACTTACAGCCCGATGGGCGAAATGCGCTGTCGCTGTACCTGTGAATACAAGTATCGGTTTGCGTTGCCTGCTCAGAAGTACAAAAGTAAGTACCTTCAGGTCAATGGGCAGCTGGTGAGTATAAATTCCACTGGTACCAAAAGAAAAAGTGAAAAATAGTATGTTCTTCAACGGTAAAACCTGCGGGTCGTAATTATCTCCTAATTTCAATTGTCATAAATCAGGTGAGGTTTTTCATTGGGTTGCTGACTACCGTACTTCTCTTTTCATGTACCAAAGTACCGACTCAATATTCTCCGACGAAGGCAATTGAACACAGACGTTCATCCCAAGCCGTAGGTGATAATAATGTGATTGTAAGTGATTCGAAGAATGTGTCTGATACTTATTCTGAAGGTAACGATAGAGTAATCTTTGAAGGGAAGAACAATCTGTTTGAATTAATCCGTGCAAATACGGCATATTTTGATAAGCGCCACGATGTGATTATCATTAAAGGTGACAATAACATTCTTAGGCTATATAATACCAACTTGATTGATATGAGAGGAAAAGGAGCGGACACATTGGTAATTGTTGGTAATAATGTGAAATATGTGGCTGATTATGCAAATAAGCTGATTCTGAAGTCACAGGACCTAAAAGTTGATACCGTTGTATTGAAAGAAAAGCAGCCCAACCTAAATGCTTATTTTGGAGACTTCGAAGAGGCCAAAGATCGAATGGTAACTCTGAAATACTTCGATGAGCCTGTTAGTGTGAAGTATGCCTTTGATTATTTTGCTGACAGAATAAAAACAGGTGATCCGGAATTTTATTATCAGTTAGGCGATATGTATCTGTATGGAATAGGCACCAAAATAGCTACCATCAAGGCGATTGAGTTATACGAATATGCCGCAGTAAAAAATCACATGCTGGCCATTCGTCAGTTGGGTGATATTTACCAAAGGGGGACTTTTGACTTCAAAAAAGATACTATTCTGTCAGCCTATTATTACAAGATCGGGGCTCAGTTGGGTGACAAGTATTGTGCGGATGCATTGAAAACGTATTAATTGGATTTTAGGATTGAACAGAGAGGTACTAAAATATCTTTTCATCAGCTTTTTTAGCTTATTGCTAAGCTTCGCAGGCTATGGACAGTCGCCAGTTTCTAATGACAATATCGAAAATCGCCTGCCCCTTACCCTTAACCAATGGCATACGTCTCGCACAGATGACTGCACCGTACAATGGAACTGTGTGGACGAAGCCCTGACAGGCAAGTGCATTGACTACCATAACGATCAGTGGTTTACCTTTACCACTTCGGCCTCACCTTTACCGGTATACATCAACATTGCCAAACAAGCCTGCCGCGATGTGCGGGGCGTGCAACTGGTAGTGATCGATGGTACACCCTGCCAGACGGCCACCTACCGGATTCTTTCGTGTGTGTCGCTGGCCAACCAGGATGACATTTATGTGCAGTTGGATTCCCTGAAGCCCAACCACACCTATCTGCTCAACGTCGATGGCTACCTGCAGGATTACTGCCGGTTTGAAATACAGGCAAGCGGACAGCCGCACGGAATGCCCATGAACAAGGCAACCCAGGGCAGTCTGAAAGCGTCGCTAGGGCAGGGGCTGGTCTCCCTTTCGTGGACGGCCGATGAGGAAATTGCCACCCGGGTCAATGAGTTTGAAGTGTACCGCCGCCATCAGAAAGAAGTGCGTTCCCAGTTGATCAAAACAATGGCACTTGCCAAAAATGCGGCCGGAAGCTTTCAGGAGAGTTACCAGTTGCACGACTCCCTTTCGAAGGCAGGATTATACACCTATAAAATCATCGGTTTCACTGCCGACGGGGACCGACTGCTGATTGGCGAATACGAGCAGAATGTAACCCTGCGCGATTTGAGCAGCGCCTATGTACTTTTGCCCATTTTGTACCGGAAAAATACCTCTGTCTCGGTACTGCTCTACGATGAGTCGGGCAAGCGACTACTGGATAAATTCTCAATTACTACCAAAGCGGATAATCAGCAGGTGCGGTATTTTGTCGGCTATTTTCTGGAAAAAGGCATCCGTACCCTCTTTGTTCAGACCATCCACAACAAGACTGGGCAAGTCAAAGAATCCGTCATTCCGCTACCTGATAACTGAACGCAGGATTGCCTTAATATAGATGAGGGGATGTAACAAACAGAGAGCCCTGATTTTCTGTATATAATTCGAGTTGTGTGGTATCAGCGTTTGTTTTTAGTCTGAACCATTGCTCTTCCCTATGGCGCTTGTTACTTTTTGCTTGCCCAAAAAAGGGGTATCAAACGAGAGTTTGATGAGCCAGACTTGTGTGATCGCAAAAAAGGGCACTTTGCCCAAAAGCTTCTCCGCATATGGCCAGCGCTAGGCCCGCTGGGCAAAGAGGCTAACGCACCTGCACTACCACCCACAATTGAAGTGAACAAAGCTCTCTTTGTAGCTCCGATTGGTAATCGGAGGCAGGGCAATGTGCAACGCACGAGCCTGAAAAAAAGAGCACAGGGATTTTTGCACAGTGAGGGGCAGGCTGGACTTGAGCGGGAAAGTATTGGCTACGGCAAAATGTAAGTTCGGTGAAACTAAACGCAAGTTCAGCGAAGCTAATCTTCACTTTGGACAAAGTGCTTTTTTCCTTGTGGGCAAGCAAAGAACTTAAGAATCCTACAAACAAAGCAAACTCTGGGCTACGAAACCCGTTTACTTAGGTTACCTTACTAATTCTTACAGGAGGTTTTTGTTTGTTAAAAGATACTATTTTCGATATTCCTGTATTCCCCTAAGAGCATAAAGCCGGGACTTTGTGCGTTGCTACTTCTTTTCTATCTTGTGCGGACATTCCACTTACTTTACACGCCACGTAATGTACCATACAAGCAAAATCGTATTGCTGCTCGGCCTGCTGGCAAGCGGATTCTGGATGGCTTTTCGAAGCGAAGAACATTCAGAAGCCAAGCCAACTACAACCCAAGTAAACGCACCAACCGAAAGCCCCAGAGAACTGCCGCGCATTGCCATTGCCGGACTGGCCATTGAGTCGAGCACCTTTTCACCGGCATTGACCGAAGAAGAAGCGTTCCATGCCAAATACGGAGACCAGGTCTTTACTTCTTATCCGTTTCTATCAGCCGCTTCACCGCTTCGCCAACGAGCCACCTGGATTCCCACCATCATCGGGAAGTCGTTGCCGGGTGGAGCGGTTACCCGCAAAGCGTACGAATCACTGGTCAATAAAACACTGGATTCGCTGAAAAAATACGGTCCATACGACGGGCTTTTCTTTGACATACACGGCGCCATGAGTGTGGTGGGTTTAGACGATCCCGAAGGTGATTTCATAACCCGGGTTCGTCAGGTGGTGGGCAAACAAACCCTGATTTCCACATCCATGGATCTTCACGGCAATGTGTCGTGGCGACTGGCCGAAAACACTGATCTGATTACCTGCTACCGGATGGCTCCGCACGAAGATGCCCTCGAAAGCAAACAACGGGCTGTCGAAAACCTGTTGAAACGGCTGGAAACCAAAAAAGGACGCCCTACCTACAAAGCCTGGATTCCGATTCCAATCCTGCTTCCTGGCGAAAAGACCAGCACCCGCATTGAACCAGGCAAGAGTATCTACGCGGCCGTAGCACCGGCAGCGGCGCAGGAAGGCACTATCGATGCTGCCATCTGGGTGGGCTACGCCTGGGCCGACGAACCGCGCAACCACGCCGTGGTTATGGTAACCGGTGACGACAAAGCCAGGGTAACCCAAACAGCTGAGCAACTGGCCAGAAGCTTCTGGGATGCCCGGGATCGTTTTGCCTTTGTGGCACCAACAGCCACCTTAAAGGAAAGCCTGGACAAAGCCGTGGCCAGTGACAAGCATCCGTTTTTTATCAGCGATTCGGGAGATAATCCGACGGCAGGAGGGGCCGGCGATGTGACCTGGAGCCTGACCGAGATTTTAAAGCGTTCCGAATTCAGATCCGACAAAGGACCTTCTCTGATATACGCCTCCATTCCTGGTCCTGAGCTGGTAAAGAAGGCTCTTGCGGTTGGCGTAGGCGGAAAAGTAGATGAGGTAGTTGGAGCCAAGGTAGATGCCCGTTACGCGCCACCCGTGCGACTCAACGGAACGGTAACGGCGATTGAGAAAGGCGATCAGAATGCGGAAGTGGAGGTAGTGGTAAAGGTGGGCAGCGTAAGCGTGATTGTGACCCAGAAACGCAAACCTTACCATAAGGAAGCCGATTTTACGCGTTTGGGGCTTCAGCCACGCAAGTCTGACATTGTGGTCGTGAAAATCGGCTATCTGGAGCCGGAACTCTATGCCATGCGTGCCGACTGGCTGCTGGCCCTGACGCCCGGCGGTGTGGACCAGAACTTGGAACGGCTGCCGTACAAACGCATCAAACGGCCGATGTTCCCACTGGACAAAACCATGAAGACCCCGAACCTTTCGGCGCAACTGGTGCCTTCGTCAGAACATGTGAAATAGCAATGCTGCCGATGATGTTACTTTTAAAGCAACATATGCATACAGATAGTCAGGCATTTGTTCTGAAATAGTATCTTTTGGAAACCTAAAACCCGACTGCGGCTTTTTACTGTAAAAAAATAGTAAGAAGATTTCGCCAAACGATGGCGATTGGCTATCTTTTGCCCAAGTTGCTTACTGCCGAAACTGCCCATGCATCCGTTACTGCCTGAAAACCATAGTCTTGAAAAAAAGATTATCGAAGCCATTGTGGTCACATTTGTGGCAGGCAACCTGATTTACTGCATTTATGATGTGGTGCTGGACACCTACTCCTGGCTGTCTTTGGGTAGTTTGGTGATGGTAATCGGCGGGTCGGTGATCTGGTATCTGATTCATTTCAGGCAGCAATATGTTTTGCTGGTCAAGCCGACCGTTATCAGTCTGCTAATCATTCATACGGCGATCTTCTTTCAGCTCAACGGATTTCGCAGCGCGCTGGCGCTGGACTTCATCAACATCGGGTTTGCCATTGTATTTGTCTTTCGTGGTCACACCCGTGTCGCTTTCCTGGTGGTTTTTGCACTTATTATCAGTACGCTGCTGGCCATACAGGCGTTTATTCCGAAGTTACCCGATGCTTATGACGACAACGTGGTACTCGATACGCTGATTCACGTACTGCTCAGCCTGTACATTGCCTATATCATCAAGACCGAATACGACCACTACCAGGCAACAATTCTGGAGCAGAATACCGCCCTGATCGAAAAAAACAATGAAATTCTGACACAGAACGAAGAAATTGCGGCCATGAACGAGGCACTGTCGAATACGGTGCACCAGCGGACAAGGCAGCTCTACGATAAAAACCAGCAAGTGAAAGATTATTTGTTTTTAAACTCACACGGGGTGCGGGGGCCGCTGGCGCGTATCCTGGGCTTGCTGGAAGTATTGAATGACGAAGTGCCCGAAGAAAAAACACAACTCGTGGATTATCTGGCGAAAGTGAAGCAGAGTGCTACCGAACTGGATGGCATCATTCAAACCATCAACCAGACCTTGTCGAATACAGCTTCGGAAACCGATTTCCATCCGGAACCGCCTGTGGAATAATTACTTAAAAGTTAGTGCAGATACTCCGCAAAATAGTATATTTTCAACCTTGAAAACCTCATACTTCATCACTTACCTGTCTTTCTATGAAAAAACTGTTTATTGTCGGACTGGCCGTGCTAGCCATCATGGCTTGTAATAACAAATCATCCGATACCAATCAAACGACCCAAACCGCTGTGACTGACACCAATCCGCAACTGCGCAAACTTTTTGATACCTACTACGAAGAACGCCTGAGGCTGTTTCCGTTGGAGGCTACCTCGCAGGGCGACAACCGGTTTAACGACCAGTTGCCAAATGATATTTCACAGGCGTATCTGGCTGACTTCAAGCAGTTTTATGAAAAATACCAGTCCGAACTCAAGCAAATCGACCGCAACCCCCTCAGCGACCAGGACAAGATTGCGTACGATGTGCTGGAGCGAGAACTGAACATCCAACTGGAAGGACTGCCTTTTCACGGCGAATATATTCCATTTCAGCAATTCTGGGGGCTACCCTTGCAAATGGGCCAGCTGGGCAGCGGCGAAGGTTCGCACCCGTTTCATACGGTCAAGGATTATGACGACTGGCTCAAGCGTGTGTCAGCGTTTTCGGTATGGGCCGATACCGCCATTGCCAACTTCCGTAAAGGCATGGCTACCGGAATGGTGCTGCCCAAATCGCTGGTAGTGAAAATGATTCCGCAAATGAATGACCTGGTGGTGACCGATCCAGCCAAAAGCTTGTTTTACGGACCTGTCACCAAATTCCCCGAAGAGTTCAGCGATGCAGACAAAGCCCGATTGACCCAGGCGTACAAAAAAGCCATTCTGACCGAAATTGTGCCTGCGTACAAACGAATGGGTGATTTTCTGAAAAATGAATACCTGCCCAAAGCCCGCTCCACTTCCGGAATCGGTGCGCTGCCCAATGGCAAGGAATGGTACGCCTATCAGGTGCGTTTCTGGACGACTACCAATAAAACACCCGAAGAAATCTTTGAGCTGGGCGAGAAAGAAGTCGCCCGGATTCGTGGCGAAATGGAGGCTGTCAAAACTCAGGTCGGTTTTAAAGGGGACCTCAAAGCGTTCTTTGACTACCTGAAGACCGATCCGAAGTTTTATCCTTACCAGACGCCCGACGATGTTTTGAAGGCTTTTCATGCCATTCATGACAAGATAAAGCCCAATGTTGCCAAGATCTTTACCAAAACACCCAAAACCGGTTTTGAAATCCGGCGCACCGAAGCTTTCCGGGAAGCGTCGGCCAGTGCCGAATACAATGCCGGTTCGGCCGATGGGAGTCGCCCCGGAATCTTTTACGTACCTATTCCGGATGCGAAAAAATTCAACATGACCTCGGGCATGGAGTCGCTGTTTTTGCACGAGGCCATTCCGGGCCACCATTACCAGGTTTCGTTGCAGCAGGAAAATACCGACATCCCCAAGTTCATGCGGTTTGCATTTAATAGTGCTTACGGGGAAGGCTGGGCATTGTACACCGAATCGTTAGGTAAAGAGCTGGGCTTGTATACCGATCCGTACCAATACATGGGGGCATTGGGTGATGAAATTCACCGAGCCATCCGGCTGGTGGTCGATGTCGGCATTCATACCAAAAGTTGGACCCGCGAGCAAGCCATCCGGTACATGATGGACAACGAGCCGATTTCTGAACAAGGCGCCACGGCGGAAATTGAACGCTACATGGCCATTCCGGGGCAAGCCCTTTCGTATAAAATCGGTGCGTTGAAAATCAGAGAATTGCGTACAAAATACGAAAAAGAGCTAGGTGATAAATTCAAACTGGCCGATTTTCATGATGAATTTCTGAAAGACGGTTGCCTGCCGCTGGATGTGCTCGAACGAAAGATGGATGCCTGGGCTGCCCGACAAAAATAATACAGTTACCAAAGTCAAAACCTGCCTTTTTTTGGCAGGTTTTTCTGTTTTAATACGAGTTGAATATGCTGATAATCAGGCAATATTGCGCTTTTTGTTGGGTTGATATCCGTAGAGTCAGTAAAAAATAGTATCTTTTCCAAACGAAAAACCGCCCCACTTACAAACTATTCCGCCTATGTTTCGAAAACTTTACGCATTTACTTTCCTATTGGTGTGTCTGACCGCCCAGGCCCAGAAAATCGTTCCCAAATCACCGGCCCGTGCCGAGGGCGAAGGCCCGTTTCCGCGCCTCATCATCCGGGGCGTTACGCTGATCAACGGCACCGGCTCGCCACCGATCGGGCCAGTTGACATTGTCGTGGAGAAAAACCGTATCAAATCCATCCGTACGGTCGGCTACCCCGGTGTACCGATTGATCCGGAAGGCAGGCCCAAAGCCAATCCTGGCGACAAGGAATTGAATGCGGAAGGAATGTATTTGATGCCGGGCCTGATTGACATGCACGGGCACATCGGTGGTGTGGCGCAGGGAACACCGGCCGAATACGTATTCAAGCTCTGGATGGGCCACGGCATTACTACCATCCGCGACCCGTCGTGCGGCAATGGCCTCGACTGGGTGCTGGAACACAAGGCCAAGAGCCTGGCCAATCAAATTACTGCACCACGCATTCAGGCGTATTCCGTATTTGGGCAAGGCCGTTTCGAGCCGATTGCCACGCCCGCCGAAGCTCGTGTATGGGTACAGGAGATTCGCAAGAAAGGTGCCGACGGCATTAAGTTTTTCGGAGCCCGACCCGACATCATGGCCGCTGCCCTGGACGAGCACAAAAAGCTGGGCATGCGTTCGGCCTGTCACCACGCCCAAACCGATGTGGCCTGGCTCAACGTCCTGCAAACCGCCAAAATGGGACTGACGTCCATGGAACACTGGTATGGCTTGCCCGAAGCCTTGTTTACCAGCCAGACCATCCAGAATTATCCGCTCAATTACAATTACCAGAACGAAATGAACCGCTTTGAGGAGGCGGGTAAGCTTTGGAAACAAGCCGCTGCTCCGTATTCGGAGAAGTGGAACCAGGTGATGGACGAACTGATCAAACTGGATTTTACGCTGGACCCTACCTTTAACATCTACGAAGCCAACCGCGAACTGATGCTGGCACGTCGCGCCGAGTGGCACGACGAATACACGCTGCCTTCGCTTTGGAAATACTACCAGCCCAGCCGCATCTCCCACGGATCGCACTGGCACTATTGGGGTACCGAGCAGGAAGTGGCCTGGAAAGAAAATTACCGGCTATGGATGGCGTTTGTGAATGAATACAAAAACCGGGGTGGGCGTGTAACCACAGGTTCGGATTCCGGATTTATTTACCAGTTGTACGGATTTGCGTACATTCGCGAACTGGAACTGCTCCGCGAAGCGGGTTTCCATCCGTTGGAAGTGATTCGGGCAGCCACGCTGAAAGGCGCCGAAGCGCTGGGAATGGAAAAAGAAATCGGCTCGGTGGAAGTGGGAAAACTGGCCGATTTTGTGATTGTGGAAGAAAATCCGCTCGAAAACCTGAAGGTGTTGTACGGCACTGGCGCCATCAAGCTGAACGAGAAAAACGAAGTGGTGCGTGTGGGTGGTGTGAAATATACCATCAAAGACGGCGTGATTTATGATGCCAAAAAGCTGCTGGAGGATGTACGCAAAATAGTATCCGACGCCAAGGCAAAAGCCGACTTTCAGATGGCGCAGCCGGGTATGGAGAAAAAATAGATTACGTGCCTGGGTAGATTCGGTTTACACCGGATCATTTGTTTACGATGAAACACAATATTCGGCTTCAGCCGAAACGACTGGTTATGAAAACCGAAACGTATTCTCTTGCAAATAGTATCGCTTCAACAGGCAAAACCCCGGCCTGCCACAATTGTGGAACGGTTGTGACAGGTCAGTTTTGCGCGGATTGCGGCCAAAAGTATCCGCAATCCCGCCTGACAATGAAAGAGTTGTTGCATCTGGCCTACGAGTCGGTATTCGACTTTGACCGGGGGTTCTTTTTTACGATGAAAGAACTGTTTTTACATCCGCAGCAAGTCATTCACAATTACTGGCAGGGAAAACGGGTGGTTTACACCAATCCCATCAAATACCTGCTGATCTGGCTGGGGTTGAGTACATTCATCGGCTTGTCGATACTGGATGTTGATACGTTTACCAAGCAGATGACCCAGGAAATGCATTTGCCGCAAGGTCACGAATCAACGGCCAAATTTTCTGCTGAGCAAGCCCGCATCCAGGAGCAAACTGCTCAAATTCAGCGTATGACCATCCAAAATCCTCAGTTTATGTATGTGGTGCTGGTTCCGCTGCTCAGCGTGTGCTCGATCTGGATGTTCCGGAAGAAAAGAAACACCTACGCCGAGCATCTGGTGATGGATACCTATCTGATGGCCCAGACCACCATCATTACCATTCCGGTATATGTGTTGTTTATGATTTTCAAAGAACACCTCATGCTCGTGGCTATGGTGAGTTCTTTGCTGGCGGCTGGTTATTATGCTTTTATAACGATGTTTGTCTTTGAGGGAAAAATCGGAGCCTTGATCAAAGGACTATTGGCTTACGTGCTCTCCTATCTGATCTTTATTTTTATGGTGGGTATTGCAGGAGGAATCTATGCGATGGTAATGATAGCCAAGTAACAAACTGTTTCATGCCCACTGTTTCATTGATTCGTCCCAGGCATCTTGTTCAGGTTTTTTCTACGCATCATCACTACAGCAAGGAGGAATACCGGAATTCCGTGCCGTCGGTCAGGCGACTGTCTGACTGGAAGGAGAAGATAACCGTAACTTCCGGATATGTGCAGGAGAGCCAGCTGTTTTTGTCCGAACCGGTCGTTCAGGATGTGGATTTCCCCAAAGCGGATGTCTTGGTGCTGCGGGAGAATGCTGCCAGAAGCCTGATTGTCGAAAACACCCGGAGGGCCTTCGAACTATTCAAGCTCGGCTGGAAAGAGAACGAACTCTGGCTTTCGCTGAATTATACGGGAGAGCTGTCGATGGGTTATCCGCGACGTGAAAACTTTGACATTGTGCCCTTGCACATTCACAAGCCCGTTCGCATTTGCCTCAATGGCCGCACCTGGCACAGCATGACCGGCCGCAGGGCGCATACCTATCACGAGTGGGATTTTGTTTTCGATTACCTCGGCCTGTTTGACAAAGCGTCCGTAATGCCAGAGATTACTCACATCACAACCCTTGATTGCCAGGCGATGAAGCTCATCGATTTGCGCAAAGACCTGTATTGAAATGCTTGTTTGCGCACTGGAAAAATAGTATCGTTCGAAAATCCAAAACCTCCGGTCAGGTTGCCCAGCAAATATGCTTCGAACAATCCAATCTATGTTTCGGGTGTAGAAGTCGCTACTATTGGCCGGTTGGTCTAGATTTTTATGTCAGGTTAACTTTTTTGCGGTTATTTAAAACCAGATAACCTATCCGCACACTTGAATCGACTTTCTATGGTACTGAAATTTTCACTGGTGTGGCTGTTGACCTGCGTTGTTCTGACTGCGACTTGGGCACAATCGCCAGAAACCGACCTGAATTCTTCCGTTTTGGCCTCCCGGAAATCGCCTACCGTCGAAGAAATTGCTAGTTACGAAAGCAACTGGATGAAAAAAAAACTCAAACTTTCGCCCAAACAGTTTGAACTGGTAAAATCGGTTACGACGTATTACGCAACGTTACAGGAAGACAAACGAACTGCGCAGCAGCGAGAAATACCTACGCCAGTTGAGTTGCAACAAATTGTAGCGGAAAATGCGCATTTGGAAGAAGAGAAAGAAGATGCGTACAAACGGATTCTGACGGCCAACCAGTGGCATGTGTACCGGAAAAAGAAGAAGCACAAATCCCGAAGCCCGGTACTGACGCTGGGCAACCACTTTTCCCAACCCTAAAACACCACCGAGGTTTTTGAGTTTTGGAAGATACTGTTTTTCTTTTGGAAACGGTATTATAAAAGGCTCTCTGTGATTCAGAGAGCCTTTTTAAGTTTACGGAGTAACAGGCTTGTCGGCAATCACGACAGCCGGTACGTTTTTGGATTTGATTAACTCGTTCAATGCTGGTACGTCGGTGCTCATCACACTTTTGAGTTTGGTCAGTTCGCTGTCAATCTGGGTGGTGAGTTCTTTCTTTACCGCCTGCGATTGTTCGGTGGGAGCGAAGTCGCCCGAGGCTGCACCGGAGGCTACGCCGGCCAGTTTGTCGTTCAGCCGGATTGGGAAATTGAGCGGATCCTGGCCGCTGCGGTTTTTGGTCTGGTACAGCGTCTGTTCGATGCGCGTCAGTTTGTCGTCAATCTTTTTCACCGCTTCCTGGATTTCCTTTTTATCAGCTTCATTCTTTGCGCGACTGGCGGCTTCGGTCATCTGCTTGCGTACATCCCGGATGTTTTTGATGGCATCGTGGGTTTCGGTCAGTTTGTCACGGATTTCGGAAAGGAACTGAAATTGGGCTTGTAGCTCGGCTGGTGTCACTTTGCTGCGCGGATCGGGCTTGATCTCAAACGGTACTTCCTGCGTTTGGCCTTTGTAGGTTAGCCTGGCCTTGTACATGCCCGGAACCGCCATGGGGCCGCGTACGCTGCCACTCCACATGATCAACCCGTCAAATTTGCTGGCGTCGTCGTAACGCATGTTCCAGACAAAGCGATTCATGCCTTGTTTCAAGTCCAGTTTATCGCTTTTTTCTTTGGCGTTGCTGGCATATTTGTGAATCAGTTTGCCCGAATTTTCCAGGATTTCCAACGTAGCCGCTGCCGATGTATCCGGTTTGTTTTTCAGGTAGAAATGAATCGTCACACCGCCCGGATGGTTCTGCCCGGCACCTTTGGGTGGTTCGTTGGAGCGCAACACCGGACCAAACCGGTAGCTGGTGGTAGGCTTGTACAAAAAGACGTCCGATTGGGCGGTTTCGGTCGTCATCTGGTGCAACGGCGAAATATCGTCAATGATCCAGAAACTGCGTCCCTGTGTGGCGGCAATCAGGTTGTCGTTTTTGAGGGTCAGATCGGTAATGGGCACAATGGGCAGGTTGAGCTGGAACGGCTGCCAGTTGGCACCGTCATTGAACGAAATGTACATGCCGTATTCGGTTCCGGCATACAACAAGCCCTGCCGTTTGGTATCTGCCCGCAGCACCCGCGTAAAATGTTCGTTGGGAATGCCATTGGTAATTTTTGCCCAGGTTTTTCCATAATCCAGCGTGCGGTACAGGTACGGACGGTAATCGCCTGATTTGTAGGCAGTAGCGGCAACGTACAATCCACCTTTGACAAACGGATGCGGTTCCACACTATTGATGAGTGTCCAGTCGGGCAGCAGCGATTTGGGAGGCGTTACGTTGGTCCAGGTTTTGCCGCCGTCCCGCGACACGTGTATCAGGCCGTCATCCGAGCCGGTCCAGAGCAGGTCTTTTTCGTACGGCGATTCGCAGGCTGCAAAAATGGTACAATAGTATTCCACTCCGGTATTGTCTTTGGTAATCGGTCCGCCGGACGGTTTCTGCTTGGTGGTATCGTTTCGAGTCAAATCGCCGCTGAGGGTTTGCCAGCTTTGGCCTTCGTTGGTGGTAGCGTGCAGGTGATTGGAGGCTACGTACAGTTTTTTCGGATCATGCGGGGAGTAAAAAATCGGATAATTCCACTGGAAACGGTATTTCATGCCTTCGGCTCCGTGCCCCATCGGGTTGTTGGGCCATACATCGATGCCGCGTTCTTCGCCGGTTTTGTGGTTCATGCGTGTCAGGTATCCGCCATAGCTGCCGCCGTACACAATATCGGCATTTAATGGATCGACAGCCAGAAAGCCGCTTTCACCACCGGCAGAGATCTCCCAATCACGTTCGCCAATCGAATATCCATTGGTGCGGTGAGCAATCCGAACGGTGGAGTTATCCTGCTGTGCACCGTAAATACGGTATGGAAACTCGTTGTCTGTAATGATGCGGTAAAACTGAGCCGTAGGTTGGTTGTGATACGTACTCCAGCTTTCGCCACCGTCGGTAGATACCTGTGCACCGCCGTCATCGGCGATTATCATGCGGCTGGGGTCATTCGGATTGATCCACAAATCGTGGTGGTCGCCATGGGGGGTGTCAGGCATTTCGGCGAAGGTTTTTCCGCCATCTTTGCTGCGGTGAAAGTTGACATTGGTCACATACACCTGATCACTGTTTTTAGGGTCGGCAAAGATACGGGTGTAATACCAGGCCCGCTGGCGCAGGCTGCGGTCTTCGTTGGTTTTTGCCCAGGTCTTGCCCCCGTCGTCCGAACGGAACACGCCGCCATCCTGGGCTTCCACCAAGGCCCAAACCCGGTCTGGCTGAACCGGTGACACGGCAATGCCAATGATGCCGAGTGTGCTTTGGGGAAGTCCGTTCTCTTTGCCATCGGCTTTGGGTAGCGGGGCTAGTTTGGTCCAGTTGTCACCGCTGTCGGTTGATTTCCACAAGCTGGAACCTTCGCCACCGCTTTCGAGGCTATAGGGTGTGCGTCGTACCCGCCAGGTGCTGGCATACAGAATCCGGGGATTACCCGGTTCAAAAATCAAATCAACAGCTCCGGCATCGGCGTTGGCAAATAGTATCTTTTGCCAGGTCAAACCCCCGTCTTTGCTGCGGTAAACGCCCCGTTCGTCGGATGATTTGAACAGGTCTCCCATGGCGGCAACGTATACAATATCAGGGTTTTGGGGATGAATCCGGATGCGGCTAATGTGATGGGTATTTCGCAAACCTGTAAATTTCCAGGTTTTGCCGCCGTCGGTCGATTTCCACACGCCCCAGCCCGACGAAACGTTGCCGCGGACGGTTTTTTCGCCCTGGCCCACGTAAATCACATTCGGGTCAGATTCGCTGACGGCCACTGCCCCAATCGAACCGCCGAAGTAACCGTCCGAAATGTTTTTCCAGGACTGGCCGGCATCCGTCGACTTCCAGACACCTCCGCCCACGCTGCCGAAATAAAAGGTATTGGGTTGGCTGGTAACGCCCGTAACGGTACAGGAGCGGCCGCCGCGGTATGGCCCGATGCTACGCCATTGGAGCCCGTTAACCAGTAATGTATCATAGTTGCTGGCTGGTGAGGGTTTGCTTTTTCGTTGTCCGTACGAGCAAAGTGACGGTAACGTCATCAGGACAAGAATGAACAAACTGCCGATTAACTTTTTCGTGTAATAAATCTTCATGTTTGGTCAGGTTTTTAGTAAGAAGTGGGAACGGTTTTAAAATTAAATAATATCTTCTCGATGTCAAAAACCGACCGGTTTTATTTAATAATTCTTTGATTATCAGAACGTTATTTTGGGGTTTTGTCTGAATTTTATAGGATGGGAGATGTGTTGTTTTTTTTGCGAGTGTCTTTCGGTCAATGTTGGGTTGTGTGCCTGATTGGTCTGAACGAGCATTTTTTGAGTTTTATCTATTAACTCTTTTGCTTCGTCGAAGAAAAAGACGGGGTTGGTCGAATTACTTTTTTTCCTCCAGGCGCATACAGTTCAGACAGAAGAACATTTCACTCAATTTATTTTTATGATGCGTTTTATAACTTTACTTTCAACGGGTTTAATTTGGGTGGCTGGCTACGGGGCCTTTGCTCAGGAAACGGCTTCCGCGGTAGGTTCACAAGCTGCCGAAGTAATGGCTGGTAAAAAGACCGAAACGAAGAATACCCATAAAAACAAGAAAGAGGTGAAGCCGTATGTGTCACCGTATTATGCGTATGATGACGACAAGGACGGCGTGCCTAACTACCGGGACAAATGCCCGCATACGCCAAGAGGAGAAAAGGTGACTCCTTTCGGTTGCCCTCCGGATATAGATTTTGATGGCGTGTTTGACTACGAAGATAATTGCGACACGATTCCAGGCCCCAAAGAAAACAAAGGCTGTCCGTGGGGTGACCGTGACAATGACCATGTGACGGACAATATTGACAAATGTCCGGATGTGCCGGGTGATCCTTACAACATGGGATGTCCGATTGTGAAAAAAGATTCGGACGGAGACGGTATTTACGACAATGACGACGTATGCCCTGATGTCCCCGGTATTGTCGCCAACCACGGTTGTCCGGAGATCCGTAAGGAAGAAAAAGAAGTTCTCAAGCGCGCGTTTGACAATCTGCTTTTCGAATTTGGCAAGGATGTGATTCGTACGTCATCGTATACTTCCCTGAACGAACTGGCAGGCATCATGAAACAGAATACCGAAGCCCGCCTTCACCTGGAAGGACATACCGATAACGTGGGCGAAGACGAAGCCAACCTGGACCTGTCGCGCCGCCGGGCTGAGTCGGTGAAGCGTTACTTGATGGAAAAAGGCATCAGCGAGCACCGCATTACAACGGATGGTTTTGGTGAAGCCCGTCCGAAAGATACCAATGATACCGACACCGGCCGTACCAAAAACCGCCGCGTGGAAATGATCTTCCACTACTCGAAATAATCATACATATATAGTTCTGTAAGCTGAAAGTCCCTGCTGCGCTGCGGCAGGGACTTTTTTATGCGGCAGGTTTTTGTTTTTCCAGCAATACTATTGTGCAACTGTCCTGGCAGTGTTGGCAAATACCAGTAAATCAGGCATGGTTACGCCTGCAACAACATCCGGATTAGTAAAAATACATACAGGCAGGCTACTAGTACCAGATAAACATATTTGACATAGCGAAAGCGAAGGTACAACCCTGTGGCTGTCATGCCCAAAGCGATGCCGATGCAGGCGAGGAGTGGAAGCCCGAATATCCGGTAGGACAGGAGGGTGAGCACACTACCCGCCACCGGGCCAGCAGTGATGCGCTTGACAAGACGTACAAATTTTTTGCGACGGTGTTTGATGCGGTATTTGTCGTAGTTTCTCCACGCATTTTTACGCCACACATACAGTTTGCCGTCAACCTCCATCACTTGTTTTGTCTCGTATGCTTGTGAAGAAGTGTCGTTGGTGTTCATTATGCGAATGTTAAGAAAATTGTCAGATGCGTAATATTGTGTTAATACAAAAATCCATGCCAACTATGCCCGAATGTCTGGTTTGGGACCGGTTTCCGGTACAAAAAGACAGGGTATTCGATCAACTTTTTGTTTTTCGGTATTAAATCCATTTTTTTGTAAGCAAGTCTAACGATCACTCACTCCACTACACCAAACACACATGCAGCAAGAGCTTAAGAACAAGATGTTGGAAGAGTACCGTTACCAGACCCGTTGTCTGGTAGCCTTGGATTCGATTATTTTTGGTTTTGATGGTGATGAACTCAAATTGCTGCTGGTGCGCAGGGGGGTCGAGGCCAACCGGGTAACCTGGTCGCTGATGGGTGGATGGTTGCAACCGAACGAAGGCCTTGAACAGGCCGCTGCCCGTATTCTCTTCGAGTTGACAAACCTGACCGATATTTACCTGGAGCAGTTGTATGCCTTCGGGGAACCTTTGCGTGACCCGGTCGAACGGACAGTTTCGGTGGCTTATTTTGCATTGATCAACGTAGCCGACTACGAACAAAAAATCTCACACACGTACGATGCGCACTGGTTTTCCCTGCACGAGTTGCCCGATATGGACCTGCTGTTTGACCACAAGGCAATGATCCAGCTGGCCATCGAGAAGTTGCGCTACAAAGCGTCGCAGCATCCGGTGGGATTCGAACTGCTGCCCGAGAAATTCACGATTCCGCAACTGCAAAAACTCTACGAAGCCATTTTTGACACTTCTTTCGACAAACGCAACTTCAGCCGCAAGATTCTGTCGACCAACCTGTTGATAAAGCTGAAAGAGAAACAGAAAGGATTTTCGAAAAAAGGTGCGTTTTTGTACCACGTCGATCACGAAAAATACCAGAAACAATTCAACTCTTTCCTTAATTTCATTCCCAACGGATTTATGTGACAAACAGCGGGCTTGGAAGGTGCAAAGCCTGTTTATCCTCTTTCGGCTGATGGGAGCAGACCGGAGGCAAACAAAGTGTTCATTTTTAACGGAACTGTAGTTGTTGGAAATTCTTTACCAGGATGAATGGCTGGTGGCCGTCAACAAACCCGCGGGCATGCTGGTGCATAAAAGCGAGATGGATAAATACGAGCAGGTCAATGCCCAGCAGGTGTTGCGCAAGCAGCTCAAGAAGAAGATTTATCTGCTGCACCGGCTCGACAAGCCCACCTCGGGTGTGTTGCTTTTTGCATTGAACAAGGAAATGGCCCGCGACATGAGCCGGATTCTGGAAGACAAGCGGGCGGTCAAGACCTATCTGGCCGTGGTGCGTGGCTATGCTGCGGAAAAAGAAGTGATTGACTACCCACTCACCAAAATGTGGGACAAGATGACCGACCAGCAGGCAAAAAAAGATGCGGTTCCGCAACCGGCCATTACCGCCTACGAACGACTGGCAACCGTTGAACTGCCTTTTGCTGTAGCCAGGCACCCCACTACACGGTACTCGCTGCTCAAGGTTACTCCGCTGACAGGCCGGAACCGGCAGATCCGGCGGCATATGAAGCATATTTTTCACCACATGATTGGCGACACCACCCACGGTGACGGCAAGCATAACGCCTTTTTCCGGCAGCAGTTTGATTGCCATCGGTTGTTGCTGCACGCCTGGCAACTGGAGTTTACGCATCCGGTTACGCAACAAGCCGTCTGCATCCAGGCTCCGCTGGATGAGGAGTTTACGAATGTGCTGGCCCGACTGGGCTGGCAGGTCTGATCCGGAAGGTGGCCGGTGAAAGCTGCGTGGTTTTGCAATTCTGGCGGATACTATTTTTACCAACTACCGTTTCGCAACCACCTTCCGGATTCCCGTTTTATTCCTCTTCTGTATTGGTCATGGCTGCCCAGAGGTCGTAGGCGCCTTTGAGCACAAGGGTACCTGCCGGTTTTTGTTCTCCAAGCGATACTATTTCCACAAACCCATTCTCGCTGATACCCGTTTTTACTTCTATGCGTTCAAAATCAGCGCCTTTGGCTGTTTTTCTTTTCTGAACGAAAACGTATTTCGTATCGCCGGCGTTGATGATGGCGCTTTCGGGCAGCGTGGGCACCGCAACATTGCCCGCCTCGATCCAGGCCGTGAGATAGGTGCCCGGCAGCAGGTTGTCGTCTTCCTGGTCCAGGTGGCAATGGATGCCGATACTGCGGTCGGCTTCTATTTCTTTCCGAATCAGGTAAACGGTGGCCGTGCGTTCCCGGGTTTCGTTGGCCAATGTGAAGCGCACTTTCTGGCCCACTTTGACCCGCGGAATATCTTTTTCGAACACTGTCAGTTCGGCGTGCAAATGTGCGGCATCCACGATCTGAAACAAGACGCTGGTGGCGCTGATGTACGCGCCGAGGTTGCCATGCACCTGTGTGACAAACCCGCTGATGGGAGAGTGTAATTGAATAGTGCTCTGGATGGTGCCTTTGCTCACGCTGGCCGGATCCAGGTTGATAAACCGTAGCTTGGCTTGCAACCCTTGTACTTTGGCCAGCATGCTCAGGTACTGGGCCTTCGACTGTTGCAGTGTTTTCACGGCATTGACATTCTCCTTATTGAGCTCCTGTTGCCGCTGGTATTCCGCTTCCAGAAACTCCAGCTGGCTTTTGTTGTCCAGGTATTCCTGTTGCAGTTGAATAAAATCCAGGTTTTCGATAACGGCAATGGTCTGGCCCTTTTTGACTTGCATGCCTTGCAGCAACGGGGTGCTTTTCAAAAAGCCACCCATGGGAGGCGAAATGCTCACCAGGTTTTGGGGGGGTACATCCAGCATGCCGTTTACTTTCAGCGAACCGCTGATGTTACGCAGTTCCGTCGATCCCAAGGTGATACCGACAGTCTGGTATTGCTCATTGGTGAGCGAAATAGCATTGGCAAAAACCGAATCGACGGGTTGTTCTGTCGTAACCGTGGCCGATTCCTGAGCGGATTCGTTCTGGCAGGCAGCCAACATTAGCAGCACAAGTATCCCAAAAGTAAGCGGCTGAATTCTTAACGTGGGTGTATTTGTAATTCCGAAATCCGAAATCCGACTTCCGAAATTGATAAGGAGGTTTTTCATAAAAACAGGATACTATTTTTGACCCGAAAGAAATTCAAGGTAAATGATGGATTGATTGAAGCGATGCAATGTTTCGAGGTACTGCATCCGGATGGCCAGCGAACGATTCAGTCCCTGGGCATATTCCAGGTAGCCGATTTCGCCGGCCCGGTAGGCTTTCTGGGCGTTTTCCAGGATCAACTGCGCCGTGGTCAGGGCATTCCTTTCGTAATACTCCAGACTTTTGGCGTATTTGGTGTATTCCTGCACCGCTTGCCGCCATTGCTGCAGCAGTGACTGTCGGTAATACCGTTCCTGGGTTTGAGCCATTTTTTCACTGGCTACAGCTGCCCGCAACCGTGCCCGCAGGGGCCGTGCCCACAACGGGAGCGAAATGCCCGCCTGCACACCCTGAAACCGCCGGCTGCCATCGAAATACTGTTCCCGTCCGTTGATAATCTGAGTTCCGGTCAGTGACTGATTGAAATAGCCTACCGAAACCTCAGGCCAGAGCTGTGCCCGTTCGACACGGGTGACTTGCTGCGAAATGGTGGTTTGCTGGCGGACATACCCCAGCGCCGGATTTTGTTCCAATGCCATGGTATCGGCCAGTAACACCGCCAGTGTCCGTTTCTGCAATGCCTCTTCCACAGAGGTAACCGCTTGGGAATGATTCAGCAAGGTTTGCAGTTGCGATTGGGCAATGGCAATGTCTGATTCGTTTTGGGTAAGCAGCAGCCGGATTTCCTGGAGCTGACTTTCGGCGGTGGATTGTTCCAGCAATGTGCTTTCGCCGGTGCGGTACCGGGCCTGTGCCGACCTTAGGAACTGACTGGCAATGCTGTCCTGGCTTTGCAACAACCGGTGGCGGGTTTTGGTGAGTACCAACTGCTCGTACGTGGATTTTGCCTGATGAATGAGCTCGTTTTGCGTCACTGCCAGCCGGAGTTCAGTTCCTTTGGTCTGCGCTGACAAATAGTCGCTCCGACGACTGATCAGAATGGGAAACGGAATGGACTGGCTGATGGTGAAATTATTGTCAAACTGAAGGCTGTTGTATTGACCTCCCATCCAACTGAGGTTGGTTTTGCCCACATCGCCGGCCGTGCGTTGCAAGGCTTTCTGCACATCGATTTCATACATGCCAGTTCTGACGGTCAGGTTGTTGGCCAGTGCCAGCGAAATAGCCTGGTCCCGCGTCAATCGGGTAATAGTATCACCGGATTGGGCAAAACCGACTGTAGAAAGAATAAGGAAAAAAGAAGAAAGAGAAAAGATGCACGAACGTTTGGAAAATGGGAGCCAGACAGGTGTAGGCCTTGGCAACGATACTATGTGCCGGATGGAGGGTTCTGTATCCTCAGAAGCAAGTGACGGACCGGGTTTGTCAGTCTCTTTTCTCTTTTTTCTTTGTTCTTTCTTCTGCGAATCATCAAAAAGCATGTACAACACCGGCAGTACCAGCAACGTGAGCAGGGTGGAGGAGATGAGCCCGCCAATGACCACCGTCGCCAATGGTTTTTGTACCTCACCGCCTGCCCCTTGCGAAAGCGCCATGGGTAGGAAACCCAGCGAAGCCACCAGGGCGGTCATCAGTACCGGACGCAAACGTGTTTCGGTGCCCTGCAAAATAATATCCTGCAAATTGGTTAAACCCTCCTTCCGCAAGCGGTTGAACTCGGCAATGAGCACGATGCCGTTGAGAACCGACACCCCGAACAAGGCGATAAAGCCAATGCCTGCCGAAATACTGAAAGGCATGTTACGCAACCACAAGGCAAAAATACCACCAATGGCCGACAACGGAATGGCTGTGAAAATCAGCAGACCCTGCACCACCGAACCAAACGTGAAGTACAACAGGATGAAAATCAGTAGCAACGCCACCGGAACTGCCACAATGAGCCGTTGCCGGGCTTCCACCAGGTTTTCGAATGTGCCGCCGTACGTCACGTAGTAGCCGGTCGGCAGCTTGATGGTCTGGTCCATACGCGTTTGAATTTCTTTGACTACGCTCTCCACATCGCGGCCGCGGACATTGAAGCCCACTACAATGCGGCGTTGGGCATTGTCACGCTGGATTTGGTTGGGGCCCATCTGAAACTCCACCGTAGCCACCTGTGTCAACGGAATCTGATTGCCCTTGGGTGTCGGAATATACAGATTGCTGACATCCTCAATCGTTTGGCGGCTGCTCTGGCCCAGCCGGACGATCAGGTCAAAACGCCGCTCGCCTTCGAAAACCAAGCCTGCCGATTCACCGGCAAATCCCGTCCGGATGGCGCGGTTAACGTCATTGATATTCAGGCCGAACTGGGCGATTTTGTCCCGGTTGTAGCGAATGACAATCTGCGGCAGACCCGTGATCTGTTCAATATACAGATCTTCCGCACCAGCTACTTTGCTCACCAGCTTGCCCGCAAGCCGGGCTTGTTCGGCCAGAATATCAAGGTCTTCGCCATAAATCTTCATTACCACGTCCTGCCGGGCCCCTGTCATCAATTCATTGAATCGCATTTGAATGGGCTGTTGAAAACCAAATGAAACGCCGGGCAACACTTCCAGTGCCTGCTGCATTTTCCCGGCCAGTTCTTCCCTGGATGAAGCGCTGACCCATTCCGACCGGTCTTTGAGCCGGATAATCAGGTCACAGGACTCGACAGGCATCGGGTCGGTTGGAATTTCAGAAGAGCCCACTTTGCCGATGACATCGATCACTTCCGGAAATTGTTTCTTGAGTACCGCCGCTGCCTTTTGGGCTGTTTCTACTGTCTGGGAAATCGAACTGCCTGTAACCAATCGGGTTTCGACGGCGAAGTCACCTTCTTCCAGTGTGGGGATAAACTCACCGCCCATAGTTAAAAATAGTAGCAATGCCAAGGCAAAAACCCCGACCGATGTACCTAGTGTAATGGTTTTGTGAATCATCACCCAGCGAAGAACAGGCTGATAGACGCGCTGTGCAAAGCGAATGATCCGGTCGGCCCATGTTAGTTTCGAATGATCCGTCTTTTTGCTCAAAAACAAAGCTGACATCATAGGAACATACGTGAGACTGAGAATAAATGCCCCCAGAATTGCAAACGAAACTACCTGAGCCATCGGGCGAAACATCTTTCCTTCGGTACCTGTCAGGGTCAGAATGGGTAGGTAGACAATCAGGATGATGATTTCGCCAAAGGCAGCCGAACTGCGGATTTTAGAGGCTGCATTGTACACTTCTGTGTCCATTTCGGCCTGGCTGAGCCGGTGGTCGTACCGCTGCCCGACAATGTGATGAAGGGTTGCTTCCACAATGATCACCGCACCATCGACAATCAGCCCAAAGTCAATGGCTCCGAGGCTCATCAGGTTGCCGCTTACCCCGAACAGGCGCATCATCGAAACGGCAAACAACATGGCCAGCGGTATGACCGAGGCGACCACCAGCCCGGCCCGGATGTTGCCGAGCATGATCACCAGCACAAAAAGGACGATCAGGGCACCTTCCAGCAGGTTGCGTTCGACCGTACTGATGGCATTGTTGACCAGTTTTGTCCGGTCCAGATAGGCTTCAATCTCCACGCCTTCGGGAAGTGTTTTCTGAATCTGCGCAATCCGGGCCTTTACATTTTTGATTACTTTGGATGAATTTTCGCCTTTGAGCATCATCACAATGGCCCCTACCACTTCGCCCTGGTCGTTGTACGTCATGGCTCCGTACCGGATGGCATGGCCCAGTTGTACGGTACCGATGGTGCCAATGGTTACGGGAATGCCATTTTCGCCTTGCCTGACGATGATCTTTTTGATGTCGGTCGTGTCACTGATCAGGCCCTCGCTGCGGATGAAATATGCGTTGGGCTTTTTATCAATGTACGCGCCGCCGGTATTCTGGTTGTTTTTTTCCAGCGCATCAAATACATCTGCAATGCTCAGGTTGTAACTGCGCAACTGGATGGGATCAAGTGAGATTTCGTATTGTTTCAGGTAGCCGCCAAAGCTGGAAACCTCCGCTACACCTTCGGTACCCAGCAGTTGCCGCCGTACAATCCAGTCCTGGATGGTTCGCAGGTCCATGGCCGAGTATTTTTTCTCATATCCTTTTTTGGGACGGATGCTGTATTGGTAAATCTCTCCCAGACCAGTTGTGACAGGCCCCAGTTCAGGCGAGCCTGCGCCTGCCGGAATTGCATTTTTGGCCTGCTGCAAGCGTTCAAATACCTGTTGCCGGGCCCAGTAGACATCAATGGCATCATTGAACACAATGGTTACGACCGAAAGCCCGAACCGTGAAAACGACCGGATTTCGATCACTTCCGGAATGGTGGCCATGGTTTGCTCCACTGGAAAGGTAATGAGCCGCTCCACTTCCTGGGCCGCCAGTGTGGGCGTTACGGTGATCACCTGCACCTGGTTGTTGGTAATGTCGGGCACGGCATCAATGGGCAGCTGTGTCACTGACCAGCCCCCCCAGGCGATCAACGCCACTGCGAACAGAGCGATGATCAGCTTGTTATGTATGGAAAAATGAATGATCTTATCAAGCATGACAAAAGAATGGCAAGGAAAAATGTAAATGATAGCGTGTATCCGCATCCTACGGATAGCGGGGTTTTTACTTTTGGAGAGATACTATTTTCTCCAGGATCTGCCGAATGAAGGAACAGCGCGAATGAAAAACCATTCCCGTCTGGAGTCGTATGTCTCGATCTGTCAGGCTTTGGGCGGCCTTAGGTGAGAGATAGTAAAGAGAAACGTGTAGGTATGCTGGTAAAACGAATGCCGGTCGATGGTCAGTGTCGACGTTTCGGGCGAATGCGAAAAAGAGATAGCTTTGGGCAGCACAAAGGTCAGGCCTGCGCAATGGTGCTGAAACATCGGCAGGGTGGAGTCGGTTTGGTGACTTTTGGCATGGGGCGAATTGAGACCGTAATGCAACTGCAAAAAGTACCAGAAGCTGAGGCTTTGTGTTGTACCTTGCTTGTGTTGAAAGTAATGTTGCACCAGATTCGGGATTTTATATACCTCTTCCACATCAGTATTTGGAAAAATACTACCGAGAAAAAAGATAAAACCCAGGAAAAGTGCAAGAATTGATTTCATTTGTACAATAAATGCCAATCCCGAAACACGGTAACTCAAAAAAAGGGGATTTTTATGATTTTTTCAATGCATAGATTCAATTTAGAAACTGACTAAATTATAACTGATTATGAAATTCGTTGATTATGCCCGGCAGGACCGCCTTGCCCGCATCACCCTCAATCGTCTGGACAAACGGAATGCCCTGAACAGCGAGGTAGTGAACGAACTGCAACTGGCTCTGGAACAGGCTTCCGAAGACGCGCAGGTGAAAGTTGTGGTTTTGCAAGCAAACGGGCCGGTGTTTTGTGCCGGTGCGGACCTGCACTACCTGCAGCAGTTGCAACAAAACACCTACGAAGAGAACGTGCAGGATTCGCGCCAGCTGGCCAGGTTGTACGAAACCATCTACACCATGCCCAAAGTGGTCATTGCCAGTATCCAGGGACATGCCCTGGCGGGTGGGTGCGGCCTGGCAACGGTTTGCGATTTTTCATTCAGCGTGCCGGCGGCAAAATTCGGATATACCGAAGTAAAGATTGGTTTCATCCCGGCCATCGTAAGTTACTTTTTAATTCGCAAAATCGGGGAGGGCAGGGCACGCGAACTATTGCTCAGTGGCAATCTGATACTGGCACCACAGGCTCAGCAGTACGGATTGATCAATTTTGTTGTCGAGGCCGATGAACTGGAAAGCCGGGTCTGGGATTTTGCACTACACTTGTGTCAGCAGAACTCGGCCCAGTCCATGGCGCTGACCAAAAAAATAGTATCGGAAATAACGGCAAAACCCCTCCCCGAGGCCATGGATTACGCTGCCGAAGCCAACGCGAAGGCCCGGTCTACAGAAGATTGCCGGTGGGGCATTGCCGCTTTTCTCGACAAAAAGGAAATTACCTGGTAGATGCCTGCGATGGCTGGCCGCCCATGTCGCCACCACCAAAATTCTGTGTAATGCGGGCATAAGGCGTATTTTCGCTTTTGTACGGATTTCTAACAATCCGTGCCGCACAAGCCATCATCTGGTAATCGGCATTGAGGATGTTGCGCCGGTGGCCGGGTGAATTCATCCAGCCTTTCACCACTTTCTGGGCATACGATACGGCACTGTGGGCGGGATAAGCCTGATCAGTATCGCAGTTGAAGTAGCGGTACTCGCCCGTTTTCTGGCGGCGCGGACAGTACTCTCCGCTGGTGGCAATAACCTCATACTGAGCGATGTTCTCGGCCGTGGACTGGAAGTTGCCTCCGGCGAGCCGTATCCGTTGCCCGGGCAGATGACGTTTGCTGTCGGTACGATCTTCGTGCGCGTAGTAGTTTTTGACAATCATCGAGGTCGAATGCTCGGTAGAAGCAGTATGCAACACTTTGGAATAGGCAAAAGGCTTCTTTTTCTCTTTTTCACGGGCTTCGTTGGTGGCGTGAAAAAACGCCGCGTCCAACAGGGCATAATCCGGATTTTTAATGTCCATCGGTTTTTTGGCTTCAGGCAAGGCGTAAAACTCACGCCACGTAAGCTGGTAGTAGTCTTGTGCCACCAATGATTGGGCAACAACGACGGCAATGCAGGTAAAGATCAGCCGCCAGTAAAATGTATGATAGGTTTGCATGGAAATCGGTTTTTTACTAAAACGCCGGATTGTGGAAAATATTTCAGCACACAAAGCCTTGATGCAGAGGAAGAAGCAAGTCAATAAAAAAGCCTGTTGATACACTCAACAGGCTGGTTTTTGCTTTTCAGAAGATACTATTTTTTAGCAGCTTCGTAATGTTGGTTGGCAGCATCCCAGTTCACGACATTCCAGAAGGCGGCAATGTAGTCGGGACGTTTGTTCTGGTATTTCAGATAGTAGGCATGTTCCCATACGTCCAGGCCCAGCACAGGCGTGCCTTTTTTCTCGGCTACGTCCATCAACGGATTGTCCTGGTTAGGAGTAGAGGTGATCGCCAGTTCGCCGCTGGGTTCCACAATCAGCCAAGCCCAGCCAGATCCAAACCGACCTACACCAGCTTTGGCAAATTCTTCTTTGAAAGCATCAAACGAACCGAATTTCTGATCAATGGCTGCGGCCAATGAGCCGGTTGGTTTGCCGCCTTCGTTTTTCTTCAGAATATTCCAGAAAAAAGTATGGTTCCAGTGCCCGCCACCATTGTTGCGAACAGGTGCCGGATGTTTGCTTACATTTTTGATCAGATCTTCAAGGCTTTGGTTGGCCAGGTCAGTCCCGTTCACGGCGTTATTGAGGTTAGTTACATAAGCCTGGTGATGTTTTCCGTGGTGGATTTCCATTGTCGCTTTGTCAATGAATGGTTCCAGTGCGTCGTGGGCATACGGAAGGGGAGCTAATTCAAATGCCATAAAAATAAAAAGTTTAAGGTTGAAAAGTTTAAAAAAACGTTATGAACCGTTAGTTAGATTCGTATTTACTAAACACAAGAAAAGGTAATTAGTTTCGTTCGTCTGGAAAAATATGGGCAAAGGTTGAATGGTTAATCGTTGAATGATAGAATGGTTGGATTTTACTTTTGGAGAAATATTATTTTCTGCCAACCGTTAATAGACCATTCAGCAACCCTCCATTCAACCTTCACCCCTCATTTGAAACACAGGGCAGCTGCGCCCATGATACCGGCGTTGTTGCGCAAGACGGCCAGCCGGATATCCAGCTTGTCGAGGTAGTAAGGTGTGAGGAATTTGTGCATCGATTTCAACACGTTTTCCTGCATGAACGGATAGGCTTTGGCAACGCCGCCACCGATGATAAACGTCTTTACATCCAGAATATAGGCAGCCGTGGCCAACGCCTCGCCGAGGTATTTGCCATAGTAGGCAAATGCCTTGATTGCCACCGGATCGTCGTTGCGGGCGGCATCCAGCAGAATGTCGTCGTCGATCTTCTCAGACTTTTGCAGTATGGTTTTGCCCTTGTATTCTTTCATCAGCTCCTTGGCTTTGGCATAAAAACCGGCTTTGCCAATGTTTTGCTCAATGCTTTTGCCGTTGCCAGCCACGATGTGGCCCAGTTCCAGCCCATTGCCGTCGGCACCTTTGAATATTTTATGGTCAATGATCAGGCCACTGCCAATGCCCGTTCCCAGGGTGACGAGCAGGAAGTTTTCGGGCATGGGCTGTCCTGAGAAATAATATTCGCCCAAGGCAGCGGCATTGGCATCGTTTTCCAGGTAAAACTCCACCCCCTTGTTTGCTTTTTCGAGCAAGGATACCAGTGGCAATCCGTTCAGTTCGGGCATATTGGCCAGCTCTACCAGCGTCCGGCGGTCATTGGAAATCATTCCCGGCACGCCAATACCTACTTCCCTGACCTGTGGGTGGTCGGTGATCCAGGTATTGATGGCCTGCACAACATTTTCAGTCAGATTGCCGGTGGCGCGCAGGTCTTTGACAGAGACTTTCTTTTTTTCCAAAAGCTTGCCGTCACTCTCAACCAGTCCGAATTTAAGATTACTGCCGCCAATGTCAATTCCGGTAAAAATTTCCATGAGATTACAAGATTAATAAATGGATTGTAAAAGGTTTTATGTAGGGACGCTGTGAAACAAGTACTGGTTTTTGCCGGGCGAAAGATACTATTTTTTTCGATTGGGAATTTTGAATAACCGAATGATTGAACGGAAAGGTTTTCAGCCTCGAAGAAACTGACATTTTGAGTTCCCTGTCTGATCAGTCAATTAATGTGCCTGCAATGGTGGCGGTCATCATGGTGGTCAACGTGCCTCCCAGCAAGGCGGTCATGCCAAGCTTGGAAAGGTTGCCCTGTTGGTTAGGAGCCATGTTGCCAATGCCGCCCACCTGAATGGCAATGGAGCTGAAGTTGGCAAACGAACACAACGCATACGTCGAAATGATGACCGACCGTGGCGAAATGGCCCCGGCACGTTGCATGTCGGCCAGGCTCAGGTAGGCCACAAATTCGTTGATCACGGTTTTTTGCCCCAGCAAACTGCCCACCAGCAATGTGTCTTTCCACTCGACACCCATGACGAAGGCAAACAACCGGAAAACCTGTCCGAAGATATATTCCATGGAAAATTCTTTGAATGCGCCGTTGGTCGACGACTTTACCCATGCATTCAACCCCACCACTTCTCCAATACCGGATAGCCCGGCATTAAGCATATACACCACCGCGATGAACGCGATGAGCATGCCTCCGACGTTCAGGGCAAGTTTCAGCCCGTCCGCCGCGCCGATGGACATGGCATCAATGATATTGACACCCAGCTGTTCTTTGTGAACGACCAGTTTCTGGTCGATGGCTTCGGTTTCGGGAAGCAGAATTTTGGAAATGAGAATCCCGGCCGGTGCACTCATGATCGACGCACTGAGCAAGTGGGCCGCAAACTCAGCTTTGGAGGCAGGATCGTTGCCACCCAGAAAGTTGACATACGCCCCCATCACACTGCCCGCAATGTTGGCCATGCCGCCGATCATCAGGCACAACAGTTCGGAGCGGGTCATGGTAGGGACAAATGGCCGGACCAGCAACGGAGCTTCGGTTTGTCCCAGAAAGATGTTGCCGGCGGCTGAAAAGCTTTCGGCTCCCGAAAGCCGCATGGTGCGCGACATCACCCAGGCAATGCCGTACACTACTTTCTGCAAAATACCCAGGTAGTAGAGTCCGGATGTAACCGCCGAGAAAAATATGATGGTAGGCAATGCCCGGAATGCAAACAAATAGCCGAGGCGATGCGTGGCCTTGGGATCGTCGGAGGCAAAATCTTTGGTCAGATCGCCGAAGAGGAACTTCGCACCTTCTTCCGAAAAGTCCAGAAACCTGACAAATCCCCGGCTGATCCAGTCAAACCCGTCGGCCACCAGGTCAACTTTGATCACCAGCAATCCGAATAGCAACTGCAACAAAACGCCAGTACCTACCAGCTTCCAATCAATGGCTTTGCGGTTGGAGGAAAACAGGAACGCAATACCAATCAAAACCGCCAATCCGAGCACACCTCTGAGATAAATCATTTAGTAAAATTGTACGAATTAAATATGAAGAAGGATAATTTTTAGTCTGTTGGGTGCTTTTGAACGCTGGTGCCTAAAAATAGTATATTTCTGGAAACCTAAACCTGCCTGTCCTGAAAAACAGGTGCCGGAACGAAACGGTTACGGTTTTGGCCATTTCTGTGTAGTTTTTTGGGTTTGTCCGTTCAAACTTACTAAATCCTTTCAACCTACCCAAACGCATACCCAAGTCTGAAAAAGAAATATGCGATTTTGTATTATTCTAGTATGCGATAACAGCGCCTGTTTGGATAATACCGACTTGTTTCGCATTTTAGGGAAACAATCCGAAGGCATTTTCAAAAAAACAGATGATATTGAGGCAGAATTGCCTTTACTTTCGATTCACTACTGACCATCTTTTCCACTTCACCAACAAACGTATGTCTGAAACGCCACAAAAATCACTCAACCTGCTCGACTCGGTCATGCTTATCATGGGCTCCATGATCGGCTCCGGAATTTTCATCGTTGCCGCCGGCATGACCCGCGAGTTGCAGTCGCCCGGATTGCTCATTCTGGCCTGGATCGTAACCGGATTCATGACGTTTACCGGCGCCCTGAGTTACGGCGAGCTGGCCGCCATGATGCCCCGGGCCGGTGGGCAGTATGTGTATCTGAAAGAGGCGTTTAATCCGCTGGTGGCGTTTATGTACGGCTGGACGCTGTTTGCCGTTATCCAGACGGGCACGATTGCCGCAGTGGCGGTGGCGTTTGCCAAGTTTACGGGCGTGTTTGTCCCCTCAATCGCTGCCGAAAATTACCTGATTGACACCGAATTGCTAAAAGTGTCGACCCAACAGGTGCTGGCCATTGGCTGTATTGTTTTGCTAACGCTGCTGAACTTTCTTAGTATCAAGACCGGTGCGTTGGTGCAAAACTTGTTCACATTTGCCAAGATTGGCTCGCTGGTGCTGATTATCCTGTTGGGTTTGTACATTGCCTTTACCGGTACAGATTCTTCTGCACAAAGCATCTGGGATTTTTCGCGTGCCGATGGTATGCAACTGGCACCGCTGGCGTTTCTGGGTATTTTCTTCTCGGCCATGGTGGGTTCGCTGTTTTCGTCCGATGCCTGGAACAATATTACCTTTACCGCAGGCGAAGTCAAAAATCCGCAACGCAATGTGCCACTGGCTTTGGCGATTGGTACGGCAGCGGTGAGCCTGATCTACATTTTCATCAACATTACGTATGTCAACAGCCTGTCGCTGGCCGAAATCCAGAATGCCCCCGCCGACCGGGTAGCGACGGTGCTGATGGACAAGATTGTGGGCAAGAACGGAGCCTTGTTCATTGCCGCCATGGTGGTGGTATCGACGTTTGGCTGCATCAACGGACTGATCATGGCGGGTGGTCGGGTATATTACGCGATGGCCGTTGACCGGCTGTTTTTCAAACAGGCTGCCAAGCTGAATGGCAACGGCGTCCCAGCCAATGCGCTGGTGTTTCAGGGCATCTGGGCGTGTACGCTGACGCTGAGCGGCAGCTACGGCAACCTGCTCGACTATGTCATGTTTGCCACGGTGTTTTTTTACATTCTGACCATCATCGGTGTGTTTGTATTGCGGTACAAACTGCCCAACGCCGAGCGGCCTTACAAAACCTGGGGCTATCCGGTGCTGCCGGCCATGTACATTCTGCTGGCTACCGGTTTTTGTGTCAGCGTGTTGATCTATAAATATGATTACACGATCAAAGGCTTGGGCATTGTCTTGCTGGGCATCCCGATTTACTACCTCGTGAAAGCAGGCATGAACCGCAAACCTGCTGAAAAAGTGGTATAGGGATTTTGTGTTTTTGTGAGATACTATTTTGATAAGTAATCATACGTATTCCGCTACCCTGACTCTGCGACTCGAAAGCGAAAGCCTGTTCTGGGTAGGGGGCAGCAGAAGGATAGAAACTTTCAGATCATAGTTTGATGATAGATGTAACCAATTTATTACTGACCGGATATTATAAAGAGCTTAAACTTGGTGTTAGATTTTGTTTTGACAAAGCAAATACTTCTAAACTTGTTAAGAAATTTACGAACGGAATTTCTGTTGGCTTTGAGACAGAGATTGATAACATCGTATTTGATGTAGGTAATGACGATCAAGAAAATATTGTTTACTTCTTGACAAAGATTAACAAACAAAAAGAAAAGCTTTTTTTTCATGCTGATAACCATAGAGTATTATTAAATGATGTTGATATGAGTTTATTTATTAAGATTCTTGATGCTGAAAAAATTGATTGGGTATTCAGCAGATGCTGGGATAAGTTGATTTATATTTCAATCATAAAAAGTAAAGTCGAGCTTTGTTTTGCTTTCTACGATGACTAATTGGAATATGGACTTCAAGTGATAGCGGTGCGTGATGAAAATAGATATAAACAAGTCACAGATATTATCAGTTGATTTTTTAAGGAGTAGGAGTATTAGTGAAGTTTTCCAAAACATAACGTTTGTTTAATATTTCAAGTATTTGTCCTCCCGCAGGGAACTTCACGCATCTATGGCGGTGTCTCCAATAGAAAAAGAAGAACACAAGCGTCCGCTTGATTTCCAAAACCCTTGCTATCACACGCAGGGGTTTTGTGTTTTACAGAGATACTATTTTAAACCCATTTCCCCAAAGTCCATCCAAGAGCTGCGAGCTTACGCAATGGTTTCTCAGGTGCGATTTGCTCATTGACAAGGTGTTAGGTGTCATTGAGCCTGTTGTGGACTCAATAGGCATTATTTTTTATACTTATTCAGCGAAAGCGGCAATGGTGTACCCTACATCCTAGGGATTTTTTACGTTCTACGGCAATAACCAACAAACCTTACTTACTACTATGCAAGTGAATGTTTTACTAACAAGAAAACGGCTGGCGGCTATACTCGTTCTGGTGGCAGCATTGGTCGGCTGTAAAGACGAGGAAATGGACCCGTTTACAGCGAATGTCAGCTCGATTGTCGAGGCACTGGACTATGATCCGGATAAGCTGTTAAATGTGCAACCCATTGGTAATGAACCCGCCAAACGCACCGAAACTGGCACGGAAAACGGTAGTAGCAGTCAATCGGGTGGCTACATTGTGAGCTGTGGCAAAAAGAAATATACGTTACAAACCAATACGGAAGAGATTGCCATTCTGAAAAACCTGCAAGGGAAAGTGTGGCCCGGGGCTTTGATCAAAGGCAATGCGTCATTACTGGATGGCGAACCGGATACGTTACTGATTACACGTGCTCCGATACGGCTTCAAGTCGATTTGCCGGATATTGGTAGCGCCGGAACGGTCTCCATCAACAATCCGACAGACTCCTCCGTGCAAGCCGGTATCGCTTCGGCTTTGAATGCGTGGAATACCAACGCGTATCAGGAAGGATACAGCAATCCGGACTTTTTGGTGTATAAAACGGCAGGTTCGTATTCGGCCCAACAGGTCTCACTCGATTTAGGGCTGAACTCAGCCTGGGCTTCGCCAGCTGTGACCGCTCAGTTGAACGTTCCTTCTACCACTGCTAAAAAAGTAGCCATGCTGGCGGTGCATCAGGGCTTTTATACGGTATCCATGCCCGCACCCGGTTCGCCGGCTGCCTTCTTTGGGCAGGAGGGAACCATTGGTACGGTCGAGGAATCGGTGGCACGAATACGGGCAACCTTGAAGCCTGAGGCTCCACCGGCCTATGTGCAGTCGGTAATGTATGGTCGCATTCTGGTTATCCGTTTGGAGACAGCTTTGCCCGTCACACCAACCGATGTCGAAATAGCCCTGCAATACGCATCCGGGACAACAACCTTGGCCGGAGAGAGTGAATCCCGTGCCAAAACCATCCTCGCCAACAGTACACAGACGCTGATTGCCATTGGTAAAAATGGTACGATATCCACACAGAACATCGGTGTTCGCAGCAGTGGCGAGTTGTCCAGATATATAACGGATAAAAGTGCGTTGTATTCGGCAACCAACCCAGGTGTTCCCATTTCGTATACTGTTCGCTTTTTGAAGGCCAACCGAGTCGCACGCATGGGTTATGCTGCCAACTATTCCGTGGATGAATGTTTGCGTACGTTGGTGCCGGGTGCTCCGGTTTCGTTGGTCAATAGTACCGGACAGGGACAATCCGTTGGGTGGGATGTTCAATATACGCTGACGTTTAAAAACAAAGACAATGCTGACCAGTCGTTAACCAGCGGCACTATCAAAAAAGGTGAATCCAAAGTGCTCAACTTGCCTGAAGGTGCGTACAATATTTCCATGGAAGTCGAGTATAAAGATGGGAACAAATGGAAACGAATCGGGGAGCAAAGCTGGAGTCTGCCAACGAAAATGTGTTTTGAAAGTTACGGCAACTGGCAGATTATTGGTAAAAAAGAACCGGAATTACGAACGGTTACTTGTAAGTGAGGTTAAAACAGAGTCATGTTAAAACAAAAAAACCTCCCTTTGATCAAAGGGAGGTTTTTTTGTTTATGAAGATACTATTTCAATTTCGTTTGTTCAATTCGTCACGGATTTTGGCGGCACGTTCGTAATCTTCTTTTTCAAGGGCCTCGTCCAGCATGGTTTTCAGCTGGTCGCTGGAAATATCTTTAAGTTGCTCAGGCGAAGATTTTTTGGTGGTCGCTTTTTTCGGTTCCTCTTCCTTGTTCACCAGCGACTCATCTTCCTCGGGTTCGGTGAGCACAATGCCCGCCTCGGACAAAATGGGTTCGAACGTGTAAATCGGTACACCAAACCGCAGGCCAATGGCAATGGCATCTGAAGGACGCGCATCGATTTCCTGCATTTTTACACCATCGGTACAAACGATCTTGGCATAGAAAACACCTTCGCGAAGGTCGGATATGACAATTTCCAGAATCGAGAACTTAAACGATTGGGCAAACGATTTGAACAAATCGTGTGTCATAGGCCGGTTGGGAACAATCTTCTCGATTTCGATGGCAATTGCCTGAGCCTCAAACATTCCGATGATAATGGGCAGGCGGCGGTTGCCACGTTCTTCTCCCAATACCAATGCGAATGACCCTGACTGTGACTGACTCGAAGATAGTCCTAATATTTCAAGTTTGATTTTATCCACGTTCGTACGTTAAATTTATTTCTAGTCGGATAGCAGTTTTTCTGCTGCAATTTTATAATATTTTGTGGATAACAAAAATTATCCGCCAATCATTCCTGTAATTTTACGCATGAGGTAATAAAATACTATCTTTTTATAATCAAAAAACAAGGCAGGATGTCTGACGGGATTGCCGGTTTTTGTTCTAAAACAGACGTACCTGTTGGCAGATACGTCCGGTCTTTCCGGCAATTCAGTCAAACATCCTGCGTTGGCCCGATTCCAGGCTGGATGAAATTATTTTGCGGCCTGCACGGCTTTGGTCAGGCGAGGAACAATGTCAAAGGCATCGCCTACAATACCGTAATCGGCAGCTTTGAAAAAAGGCGCTTCCGGATCCTTGTTGACCACCACAATGACTTTGGACGAATTGACACCGGCCAGGTGCTGGATGGCGCCAGAAATACCTACGGCAATATATACGTTGGGGCTAACTTTGATACCCGTCTGACCCACGTGTTCGTGGTGTGGTCGCCAGCCCAGGTCCGAAACCGGTTTGGAACAACCCGTGGCCGCGTGCAACGCATGGGCCAGGTCTTCGATCATTCCCCAGTTTTCGGGGCCTTTCATGCCGCGTCCGCCTGATACCACAATGTCTGCCTCGGTAAGTGAAATTTCGCCCGATGCTTTTTCCTCACCCGTTACTTTTACGGCAAAATCGGCGTCACTCAGATTCGGCGTGAACGCTTCGATGGGAGCGACACTGCCGGTTTCTTCGGGAGAAAAGACGTTTTTCTTGATGGCCAGGATTTTCCGGTCCGATTTCATTTCGGTAACGGCAAAGGCCTTGCCTGTGTAAATGCTCCGCTTCACTCGGAATCCGTTGCTCAGGTCGGGTAATTCGGTGACATTGGCGGCTAGGCCGGCTTTCAGTTTGGCGGCCAACCGCGCTGCCATGGCGTCTGCCAGTGCCGATTTGGCCAGCACTACGATGGCTGCCCCTTCTTTTTCAGCGGCCTGTGCCACCACGCTGGCATACGCCTGGCTGCTGGTTACGTTGAGGCGGCTATCCGATGCGTGCAAAATTTTGCTGGCACCAACTTTTCCGACACTGTCCAGCGCCGCCGCATCAATGGCGCCGAGCACAATGGCCGTAGTAGTAGTACCCGTCATTTTTGCAATTTCAACAGCATACCCTGTAGCTTCCAGTGCTGATTTTTTAACGGCACCTTCATCGGTTTCTATAAAAACAAGAACAGACATAACAATAGAATTAAAAAGTGAAGTGAATAAGAAAGAAAGCAGATGCCTTCAAAAATAGTATCTTTTTGAAGGCCCAAACCTGCTTCCGTAGTTATGAATAACGCAACAACTCAATTTTTTTTAATCAACACACATTACTTTTTCGGGCGGCGTAACAAATACCGGCTGATAAAAATCCCTTTGCCCGAGTCATCCGTGGCTCCGGTAGATACCTGAACCACTTCCCAGCCCTGTTCGGCAAGCTCGTTCATTTTGTCGGTAATCATTTTGTCATTGTTACGGATATTGCTGAAATTGATACCGCCCAAACTGAAAAAGTTTTCCAGCGGAAGTTCCTGCAACTTTCCGTTTGGATCGGTAGAGATCATGCGTGAACGCCCCAGACCGCCGGCAACCAACGACTCAACAGTGGTGACCTGCATATACTCATACTTGGGCACAACCGGAGCCTGGGCAAAAGATGATTGAGCCATTCCAACCAGGGCAAACAACGCGAGAATCAACACTTTTTTCATAGATGCAATTGAAATTAGAGTGGAAGATAGATATAAAATGAAAGATCAGTTTCGCAATGAATTAATGGTATGCCAAACCCGGAGGTATTGGTTTTTGGTTTTGAAGTTATACTATTTTGCTCAATTGGCATTCGCAAGGTTTACAGTACCTTTGCTTCGTTTTTCAGCAATGCAATCAGTTCTTCCGCGTTTTCGGCTGGAATCATTTTGACGGCTCCTTTGGGCGGCGGCAATTGGAACTCTGCGACGGCTGTCAATGTGTCTTTGGACGACGGTTCTATCACTTGCAGCGGCTTGGTGCGAGCCGACATGATGCCACGCATGTTTGGGATTTTCCACTCGGCAATCGGCTCCTGGCAGCCGGCCACCAGCGGCAGCGATACTTCGACGTATTCTTTGCCGCCTTCGATTTCTCGGGCCATTTTGGCTACATTCCCTTCCACATCCAGCTTCATTACCGGTGATACCGACGGAATGCCCAGCATTTCGCCGACTAGCCCATGCACCTGACCGCCGTTGAAGTCAATGGATTCCCGACCCATCAGGATCAGGTCGTAATTGTTCTGGCGGGCAATGGTGGCGATTTGTTCGGCCACAAAATACGCATCCGTAGGTTCGGCGTTGATGCGGATGGCATCGTCGGCACCTACAGCCAGGGCTTTGCGGATGGTAGGCTCGGTGTCGGCCTCCCCGACGTTAAGCACGGTAACCGTACCGCCCTGGGCCTCCTTGAGTTCAACGGCTCTTGACAAGGCGTAGTCGTCGTAAGGACCGGTGATAAACTGGACGCCGTTTTTGTTCAGCTTCGTATTGTTGTCGGTAAAAGCAATCTTTGTGGTCGTATCCGGGACATGGGTAATGCAAACGAGAATTTTCATACGCAGTAAAAAAAGGTTTTTAGTAAACAATGCAACAGCACGGGTCTGTTGATAAGAAAAATGGTATGTTTGTAATGAACATGCGCAAATATAAAGGAATCTTGCTGTGAAGAATCATAATGATAACCTGAAAAATGCAAAATTGTTGCTGAACCGTGATATTTGCCGCTCAATTGAAATCCACTATTTTCGTGCCATAGTCTTGCAAATGGTCGAAAGTAACCAACTGTCTGGAAAAACTAATTACTGAGAATTGACCCATTGCCATGAACCGACTGGAACAGTTACTGGCTTTTTTGCAGGAAGATCCCAACGATCCGTTTACGTTATACGCGCTGGCAACGGAGTATTTGAAAACCGATGTTCCGCAAGCCCGGATGTATTATGAAAAACTGCTAAGTGAACATCCCACATACGTAGGGACCTATTACCATGCCGCTAAACTTTATGTTGACCTGGGGTTGTATGACAAAGCCGCGGAAACCTTTCGGAAGGGACTGGAAGTAAGTGAAGCGGCAGGCAACAGGAACGCGCATCGGGAGTTGAAAGCGGCCTACCAACAGTTTCTGGACGATCTGGAGGAGTAGGGGAGGGTTGGCTCGTGAAGACCCTGTGTGCCAACCTGCTGTCAGGATAGTACACAGGAATATGGTTGGTTGTACCACCAACTGCTGCGAAAAAAAGAAAGGCTGAGTGAACCACCCAACCTGCATAACCAGAGAAAATACTAACTTTTGCAATTGCGAAACCCACCAGTGCTCAGGCTTTCCACACTTCTTCGCGGTGTTTGCCTACCGACAGCACAAATCGGGTTGGGCTCGGAATCAGAACCAGCCGGACTTCTTTGCCGGGAAATTTATCGGTTTCCACCCACACGCCCTCTTTCTGATCTACCTCGTAAATAGGCCGTCCGTCGGGGTGCTCACCCACTTTGCTGTATTTTTGTGCTACATAGGCAATCGGAAGCAACACTTCAGAGTCCATGTCGTGGGCATCGTGTACTTTTTCCAATGCACTTTCCAGGTAATCGCCGTACTTCTCAATAAAGTCGTCTTCCATGTCGTGCAATTGCTCTTCCACTTCATCGTAGCGTTCATCGGAATAACTCATGTTACTCAGCTGGATTCTTTTTTCTACCAGGGCAATCAACGCTTCGTCTAATTTTTGGGTATCCATAGGTTAAAATGTAAAGTCTATCTTCCTACAAAATACAGCAGACTTCCCCAAACTTGCAAATGATTCGGCAGAAAATCATATCCCTGCCCATCCGCACATCGCCATGCAAGGTCGGCAAACATGTTTCAACGCAGCAAAACCAGCGTTGGATACACTTCACAATGACGATTCACCTTCATAGAGTTAAAAAGAATAAAATGAATGAAGATCGAATGCTTGTGGGAAAGCAGCATACGATCAGCGTACCGCTGCAAAATAGTATCGCTTCAACAGGCAAAACCTGCCGGTTGTGACATCATCGGATAATGCCCATAAAAAGAAACTTCTGGCAGGAAAGCCGGAGCTTCCCTGCCAGAAGTTTCAGAAATACAAATCTATAGTACCGCACTCTTGGTGTTGGCCGGTCCGCCTCCAAACGGATCTTCGTTGGTGCCACGACCCGAAGGCTGTCCCTGGATCGTCGGAATCTCGCCGGTTTCCATCATGCGTTTGAAACGACGCAGGTCTTCTTTGACCATCGTTTCTGTTGCCGGGCTGATTAGTTTGGCAATGCCCGCACCAATGGCACCTGCCGGTGGGCGGTATACAATAGTTGCCCGTACTTCGGTGCCCCGGTCGCCGGGTGCATCCTGAAATATCACTTCGCCCGAGTTGTCAACTGTTGAGCCGGGAATGGACCGCCATGCGATTTTATGATTGGGCTCTTCCTGGATGATTTCCGCTTCCCATTCAACGGAAGCAATGCCTGTGGGCACTTTGGCTTTCCAGTGTGAACGTTTGGAGTCCAGTTGCCGCACCTCTTCCAGGTGATCCATGAACCGGGGCAGATTTTCCAGCTGACGCCAGTAAGCGTACAGCTCTTCTTTCGGCTTCCGGATGGTCAGTGTTTTGGTGATGGTGAGCGGCTTGATCGTTTGCTCTTCGGCTGTGTTGCGACCAATCGCGGAGTTGACCGGACAGTTGCCACTCAAGCCACGGTACATCAATGCACCACCGGCAAGTGTCATGAGCCAGCTTTTGCGTCCGCTAAGGCCCCAAAAAGTCAATAATAAACCGCCTACGGCAGAAACAATGCGTTCATTGGTACCGACGTTGATCTGGCTGCTGCCACTGGCAATCGGCTCTACCGTTTGTGAGGGGGTGGCGGTAGTGGTGGAACTGGGCTGATGTTGCACTAAAGCTTCTGCTTCCATGATTATCAAATGTTTAGTAAAAAAATGATTGGGAATATGGTGAATAGAACCCGATAGGATTCTGATGGAATACAAGCGAAAACCCGTCGAAAACCGGTAGGTTGCAACGCAAGTATAGCAACTATGCAAAAAAATAATGCCTCTGCCCAAAAAGGCGCCTGAACAATATCCGCCAGGCCCAGGGGTAAATAAATCGCCACAGTTTCGGGCGAATTGAGTTTGGTATTCTACAGTGTTTATTGGTTGATAATCAGTAAGTTGTTTATGTGGTTTGATTACTGCAACACGAAACGGCCAGCATGTCTCTGGCTTCTGATTTCCAAAAAATAAGATCTTTCCAAAGCCAAAAACCGGAAAACGGAACTAAAAAAAGCAAATGCTTCGGAACAGTTTTGCCAAACATTCCGAAGCATTTGCTTTGCGCTGTAGTATGAGTCCTAATTGCCTCTATCGCCAATCTTGAAATAGAGACCTACGTCAAAATTCCAGAATTTGCTGATCGGCTTGGTTTCGATGGAGCCATTGATGCCGGGCACCGTAATGTCTTTCTGATCACCTGAGCCAAACAGAACATTGTACTGGGCCTGACCGAAAATACCGACCGGTCCCACTTCCAGTTCCAGACCTACTTTGGGTGCAGCGCCGAAGTACCATTTCTTGTTGGTGGATTCGTTGCGGTCAAAGCCGGCAGTAGCGTAACGAACCACCGTGCGGGTATTGTACATACCCACATCGGCACCGATGTACGGGCGCACCGTTTCACCAAAGCGGTAATCAAACGTGGCAAGGGCCGGGATGACCACATTGCCTACAGAAACATTATATTCCTGACCGTTGATCACCTGGGTGCTGCTCCGGAACTGCTGCGGATACGCTTTTACGTTTACACCCGCCGCAAATCGGTCTCCGATGAGGCCTTTGATGAAAAGACCGCCGCCCCATTTGCCTTCTTCGGCATTGTTGAGCCTGGAAACGTGTGCACCCAGCAGCAACTGCGCCTGTGCCTGCATGCCCATGCCAACCAGCAATAAAAGAATAAAAAGCTTTTTCATAGTGTTTTACAGTTAATGGAGAACTTGGGTTTAATGTGATAAGCCGGAAAGTTAAATAACTGTACCTCCGCGAATAGGGCTGCCGCACCCTGCCAATGGGTATTCTTTTCCTCAGCAAGGCGCGCTGCAATCTGTTTACTGGTATGGCACCCGTGTATACCTTGTGCTTATTTTATGGATGAGTTTTGGTTTATACCTTTGGTTTTTGCTTTCTTTGGAGTACAATTGGAAAGATGGCGTTTGGGGCAGAAAACTGGTGTTGAAAATAGTATCGCCGGCTATGCCAAAACCCGGCAGCTGGCTCGGGAATGTTGTTCGATTTACAGGAAAAGACTAATTTTTATCTGAAGAATTTATGCGATCATTGCTCAAAGTTCATCCCTCCGACAATGTCATTGTAGCCCTGGCAAATCTGACCAAAGGCCAGACGGTTACCTACGAAGGCGAATCGTTTACATTGCAGGACAACATACCGCAAAAACACAAGTTTGTCACCCAGGATCTGGCTCCCGGCGATTCGGTGATGATGTACGGAGTGCTGGTCGGGAAGGCCACAGAGTCTATTCTCAGGGGCGGACTGATCCATACGCACAATCTGAAGCACGCGGCGGCCGACTATTGGGGCAAGCAAAAAGATTACACCTGGACACCACCGGACGTATCGAAGTGGCAGGGCCGCACGTTTATGGGATATGTGCGTCCGGATGGCCGCGTTGGAACGGCCAATTACTGGTTGTTTATCCCGACGGTATTTTGCGAAAACCGTAACCTTGAAGTCATCAAAGAAGCCCTGACCAAGGAATTAGGTTACGGGCAAAGCGAAAAATATAAGAATTACACCCGGCAGTTGATTTCGATGTATCAATCGGGCCAGTCACCAACGGACATGTTGTCTGCTGATTTGTCGGTACAGGAAGAAATGTTCCATACCCGGCGACTGTTTGCAAACATTGACGGCATCAAGTTTCTGACGCATCAGGGAGGCTGTGGCGGTACACGCCAGGATTCGGTTATTTTGAGTAAGGTGCTGGCCTCGTATGCCGACCACCCGAATGTTGCCGGCGTGACGGTGCTGAGCTTGGGATGCCAGCACATGCAACTGGACGATTTCCGCCAGGAGATCTTGCGTCGCAATCCTGATTTCAACAAGCCGTTGCTGATGTACGAGCAGCAGACCAGTCAGTCAGAAGAAAGCCTGATTTCCGAGGCTATCAAGCAAACGTTTGTCGAATTGATCAAGGCCAACACGCAACAACGCCAGCCTGCGCCGTTGAACAAACTAGTTCTGGGTGTCAAATGCGGCGGCTCGGATGGCTTCTCGGGCATTTCAGCCAATCCGGCGGTAGGCTATGCGGCTGATCTGCTTGTGGCTCTGGGTGGAACGGTATTGCTGGCCGAGTTTCCGGAACTCTGCGGTGTGGAGCAGGAACTGGCCGATCGTTGCATCAATACTGAGGTGGCGGCCAAGTTTGTTCATCTGATGAAATCATACAATGCACAAGCCGAGGCCGTCGGCTCCGGTTTTCACGCCAACCCATCTCCCGGAAATATTCGCGACGGACTTATCACCGATGCCATCAAGTCGGCAGGAGCGGCCAAAAAAGGCGGCACGGCTCCCATTATCGATGTACTGGACTACACTGAACCGGCCACCAAACCTGGCCTGAATCTGGTGTGTACGCCGGGCAATGATGTGGAGGCCACTACCGGCAAAACTGCTTCCGGCTCAACACTTATTCTGTTTACAACAGGCTTGGGTACACCAACAGGTAATCCGGTGTGTCCGGTAGTGAAAGTCGCAACCAACAGCGACCTGGCCCGTCGAATGGCTGATATCATTGATATTGATACCGGCGACATTATCACCGGCGAAACAACCATTGAGCAGAAAGGCGAAGAAATACTGGAATACTGCATACGGGCGGCCAGTGGCCAGGAAAAGATTAAATCTGTGGAACTGGGGCAAGATGACTTTATTCCCTGGAAACGCGGCGTAAGCCTGTAAGATTTCGAAATTCTGTTTAATCTATATCAATACAAGAGGTTGTGTCTTTTTAGGAGATACTACTTTTTAATCACTATCAAACCATAGAATTCATGTTTTCGCTTAAAGATAAAGTGGCAGTGATTACCGGCGGTGGCAGCGGCATCGGACAGGCCATTGCCCGGTTGTTTGCTAAGCAAGGTGCGGAAATCATCATTCTGGACTTGAACGAAACCGGGGCCAGCCAGACAGTGGAAGGTATCATCCGGACAGGAGGAAAGGCCATTTTTTACCGTTGCGATGTATCAGACCAGACTGAGGTAAAACGGGTGTTTGATCTGGTGCCGACGGTAAACATTCTGGTGTGCAGTGCCGGAATCTCACATATCGGCCGGATCGATAGTACCGCTGAAACGGATTTTGACCGAATTTTCCGTGTAAACGTCAAAGGTGTATACAACTGCATGCAGCAGGCGGTGGAGAAGATGAAAAAACAGAGGGGTGGCGTGATCCTCAATCTGGCGTCGGTGGCATCTAGTGTCGGCATTCCGGACCGTTTCGCGTATTCGATGAGCAAGGGGGCGGTATATGCCATGACGTTATCGGTCGCGCGTGACTACATTGACCAGCACATCCGCTGCAATTGCATTTCACCCGGACGTGTACATACGCCGTTTGTCGATGATTTTCTGAAGAAAAACTATGCCGGTCAGGAAAAAGAAATGTTTGACAAACTGGCCAAAACCCAACCCATTGGTCGTATGGGAACACCCGACGAAATGGCGTTCCTGGCGTTGTATCTTTGTTCGGACGAGGCTGGCTTTGTAACCGGTGTCGATTACCCGATTGACGGTGGGTTTATGTCTTTGAAGTAATCCTTTTCTGAGACGGTGAGGTTTTTGTTCTTTGGAGGATACTATTTTTTAGAGAACTCAAACTTCCTTTTGCTGCAACCGGAAACCTACGCCGTGCAGGTTGGTGATTTCGACCGAAGGGTCATGATTAAGGTGTTTGCGTAACCGCGAAATAAACACATCCAAGCTGCGGCCCAGGAAATAATCGTCACTACCCCAGACTTGCAACAAAATTTCTTCGCGTTTCAGGGCTTTTCCGGCATTGCGGCACAAAAGGCGGAGCACATCCGCTTCTTTTTGTGTAAGTGTCTGTGTTTGAGAGTCATATTGCAACGTAAGGTTAGGGTAATTGAATACATATTTGCCAATGCGGTAGGTGTTGGACTGTCCGGTGGCGGGTTTGCTGCGGCGCAGCAGGGCTTCGATGCGCAACGTCAATTCCTCAATGCTGAAAGGTTTGGTCAGGTAATCATCGGCGCCGATGCGGAAACCCGTCAGTTTATCTTCTTTCATCGACTTGGCCGTCAGGAAGATAATCGGAATCTGTTCGTTTGCCTGCCTGATTTCCTGTGCAAGCGTAAATCCATCCTTTCGGGGCAGCATCACATCCAATACACAGATGTCTATGTCCAGCTGACGAAACACGTGCCAGCCTTTTTCGCCATCGTCGCAAAGGGTGACCGAAAAACCTTCCATTTCGAGGTTGTCTTTGATCACATACCCCAGATTGACATCGTCTTCGACTAAAAGAATGTGTGCCTTTGTCGTCACTATTGAATGATTAAGTGATAGAATGAGTGAACAATCAGGTTTTGCTGTTTTTACAGTTACTATCTTTATTCTGTCATTCGCTCATTGAAAGTTGTCTCAGTTGGGTAACCAGAAGCGGAAACTGCTGCCTTGACCCGGTTCGCTGGTTACTTTGACCGTACCTCCGTGAGCTTTGACAATCAACCGTACGTAATTCAAGCCCAACCCAAAGCCTTTGACGTCGTGCACATTGCCTGTAGGTACGCGGTAAAACCGGTCAAATATCCGTTTGATGTGTTCCGGATGGATGCCAATGCCATTGTCGGTAACCGTTACGCAAATGGTGTCTTTGTCGTTGCGTGTGTGAATCGTTATTGCCGGCAAATTGTGTGTATACTTGGTGGCATTGTCCAATAAGTTGTACAATACATTGGTAATGTGCAGCTTGTCTACCTGTACGCGAGAGTGGTCGGCCTGAAGGTCCAGTGTCAGCGTACCGCCTTTTTCGGTCAGCGAAAGGCCAAACGGTTCTGCGGCCTGGCGAATCAGTTCGTGCAGGTCGGTCGATTCTTTTTTCAGTTTGATTTCTTCATTCTCCAGCGATGCCATTTGCAATACCCGCTCCACCTGGCCTTTCAGACGATTGGCTTCCTGACCAATAATGGTGGCATAACTGACGAGCCGTTCAGGCGACTGGGTGATTTTGGGATTCTTCAGCACTTCCGACGAAATTGAGATCGTCGACAGCGGGGTTTTGAACTCATGTGTCATATTATTGATAAAGTCCTGCTGAATTTCGGAAAGCCGTTTTTGCCTGAACACGACAAAGGAGGTGTAGGCAAAAAAAGAAATGACAATCAGCAGCACCGCCGAAGAGAAGATCCAGAACCGCATCTGGCCGATCAGTGCCAGATCTTTGTTGACAAACTTGACGCCGAAATAATAGTTGTCGCCGGCAACTTTCGGAAACACCGCGGCCGGACGTATTTCTTCCTTGCCAAATACGAAATAATTGCCATAAACGGCTTCATTGTTGGCGCAGTCATAGATAATGTATTGAAAGTCAACACGGATGCTGTTCTTTTCCAGTTCGTTTCTAAGCAGTGTTTTCAGCAGTTCCTCGTCGATGACATCATTGACCATCACGACGTAATAACTCGGCGAAACTTTTTTGACCGACACGCTGGGTGGCACAGGATGCTGGTTGTATTTGAGAATGGAGTAGGCTACCTGTTCCAGCGACTCACGGGCCGTGCGGTCAAACTCCACTTCGCGAACACTGAATGCTTGTCGGAACCAGAAAACCTGCACCACTACAATGCCGAATACCGACAGTGTCGCCAGAATAATCACCAATCGGAATGTGCGACGTTTCATTGTTTGTTGTTTTACCGTCTCCTGTTTGGTCTTTTACGCCAGTCAGGTTTTTGTTCCTGCAAAGATACTATTTTCCTGACGATAGATACCACAGGGGAAACGCCAAACTGTAACCGTAACGCGCACCATTAACATTTCATTAACAACAGGGCAGAATGTATTTTCATCCAGACAGATACCTTTGCTGTAAAACAACCGGAGGTATGCGTTACTGCTTCATTTTTTTTGTGACTGGTTTTGTATTCGGGCTATTTACTGCCCAGGCCCAGCAGCAGACCTATATGTACGATCTGCGCAAATACGCAACGGATTCGTCCGGCACATTCAAGCCTTGTGAACCGAATCATATCTTTGAATATTTTTCCGTCAATGGCAAATACCCGGAAAGTTCACAGAAGCTTTTGGAAAGCGTCAGGCAAGTCTATCGTAAACCTGCCAACAGTACACAAAGTGGATTCATTACGATTCGCTTCCTTGTCAACTGCCGGGGCGAAACGGGATGGTTTGATGTGTTTCAGGTAGATGATCACTACCGGCAGTGTACTTTTGAAAAGTCCATTGTCGAACAATTAACGGCCTTCACAAAAAGCCTGAACCAATGGAAAGCAGGCAAATGGGAGTCGGAAGTAGTAAATTATTTTGCATACATTACCTTCAAAATCAATGCCGGTACCATTGAAAACATTATTCCTTAGCCTTGGTCTGCTGTGTGTGTATACCACACGGGCACAAAACAAAATCTCACTGCGGGACAGCTCCGAAAGCTATTTCAGCAAAAAGACCGAACATATGTCTTACATGACGCGTGAGTGGCAACTCTATGCCGATTCGGCACTGCTCATCGATCCGACTAATGATGAAATGTGGCAAACCAAAGGCATGCCTTATCTGAAAAGCGGCAATTATGCACTGGCATTTCGCTACTACGACAAAGCGGTAGATCTGAATCCCAAACGATGGCTGGCGTACCGGGCTTTCTGCAAAGCCATGTTTTTGAAGGATTATTCGGCTGCTCTCATCGATTTTGAGAAAGCCGGTCAGTATCCGGACATTCCTAAATACACAATGGATCACACGTTTTATTTCTACCAGGGTTTGTGCTATCTGGAATCGAACCAACCGGCCAATGCAATCCCATTGTTTGAAAAATCCCTGAACCAGCAAAAAACAGACAACAGTGACCAGTCGGTTCACTACCTGGATTTGTTTTACCTGGGCCTGGCGCATTACCATTCCGGGGACATGGCCAATGCTATCCGGTTTTTAAAACAAGCGGAGGCAAAATATACGCAACTGCCGGACGTACTCTACTATCTGGCAATCATTTACCATCAACAGAAGAACTTTCTCCTGGCAGCCAGTTATTTGAAAAAGGCTCAGATGGGTTTTGACCAAGAGTATCGCTTTACAGAAGACAATATTTTCTATGTCAATTACCCCAGACAAATTTCAAGGACGGAGTTGAACGAGCTGGCTGAAAAGCTGGGGCAGCACTAGATCTTAACATATCATTAACAAAAATTAGAGATTTATTGACTGTTTGTTCCGATTTTTAAGTATACTTTTGTATCATTCAACACTCAATAAACTTTTATCTTCAACAACGTCATCTGGTTATGAAAAAAATTGCATTCGTATTCGCTCTGTTATTTACAGTATCGGCTGTTGCTTTTGCACAGAACAAAACAGCTGCTTTCAAATGGGAAAAGACAACGCATGAATTTGGCGCCATTGCCCAAAACAAACCGGTTACCGCCGAATTCAAATTTACCAACTCCGGCAATGCGCCTCTGATCATTTCTGCTGCGCAAGGTTCTTGCGGTTGCACCGTGGCCGACTACACCAAAGAGCCCGTAGCTCCTGGCAAAACAGGCATGGTAAAGGCTACATTCAATGCAGCCGCTGCCGGACCGTTCACCAAAACTGTAACCTTGACTTCTAATGCCGGTACCACTCCGGTTGTATTGACTATCAAGGGTGAAGTAAAACCAGGTAACGCGCAGGTAAACCAATAATTGCTAACGGTTTTGGTTTGATCAAAACCTACTATTTCAGAGCCGGTAAAGAGCAATCTTTACTGGCTTTTTATCTTTAGTAATTTGTGTGTAGTATTGAACAAATTGGAACAAAGATTGTGGTGGAGAATTAAGTGAATGGTTAATTGTTGATAGCAGATTGTTTATTGATTAATTTCAACTGGTATTTCTTCAAAATGCAAATTCTGTCTTATCAACCATTTAATAGTATTTATTAATTAACTATTCAACGATCAAGCCATTAATCACCTAGTCAAGCACACCTATGCGGTTTTTTTATTTTTTTTCCATACTATTTTTTTTGTGCATCGGCAATCAGGTATGTGCACAAAACGCGGCTGCCCTGGTCAAATCGGGCAACGACAAGCTGAAACGCGAAGATTACCGGGGCGCCATGCGTGATTTTAACGATGCGTTGGTGGTTGAGCCCAACAATACACAGGCCTTGGAAGGTCGCATAACCGCCAAGCTGAAATCGGGAAACATGCCCAGTGCCATGGATGATGCCAACCGCTGGCTGCAGATGGAACGCAACAATCCGCGACCGTATGCTTTCCGGGGATTGATCCGCAGCGAGATGGGCGATCTGGATGGCGGCATGGCGGATCTGGACCGGGCCATTGCACTGGATCCGGAATATGCCGAAGCATTTTACTACCGGGGAGCCATCAAGCAAAGCCTGAACAATACCAAAGGGGCCATTGCGGATCTGGAACGCTCCATTGCCGCCAAACCTGAATTTGAACAGGCTTACCAGGATATCATCAACTTGTTGCTGGAAAGGAAAGAAGTGGACAAAGCGACGCCATACCTGCAAAAAGCCATTGAGCTGAATCCGAAGCGGAAAGAAAATTATGCTACCCGCGGCATGATTCTGATGCGGCAGCGCAAAGCTTCCGAAGCCGAACAGGATTTTTCAAAAGCCATCAGCCTGGACTCAACCGATGCCGATGTGTATTACCAACGCGGACTGGCTCGCAAAACGCAACGCTTGTACACCGGAGCCCTCAGCGATTTTAACAAGGCCATCCAACTGAAGCGTACATTCGAACTGGCCTATTACGAAAGAGCCACCATACAAAATCTGTTGGGAAATTACCAGGAGGCCGTAGCCGATTACCGGCAGGTGCTGAGTCTCAATCCTTACAACGCGAATGTATATTATGACATGGGGACTGCCGCCTTGAACCTTGCCGACTACAAAACTGCCGAGCAAAGCTTTTCCAACGCGCTGTCGTACAACTATGCTGATGTCGAGGCTACGTATTACCGGGGCATTGCCCGCAGCCGTCAGAAAGACTATAAGGGGGCTGAGTATGATTTTTCTCGGGCTATCGATCTGCGTTATACCGATGCCAATGTGTACAAAGAACGGGCATTGGTTCGTATGGCGCTTTCCCGCTACGAAAGTGCCATTACCGACTGGAACAAGTACCTCGAAAAAAACTCCCAGAACGCGCTGGCTTATTATTTCAGGGGTGTGTCGCAATTCCAGTTGTTTCAGTACGACAAGTCCATTGAGTCGTTTGGGGAAGCCATTAAGTTGTCGCCTGAATATGAAAATGCTTTCTTTGATCGGGCAGCCGCACGAGCCAACAGGAAAGACTACGCAGGCGCCATTGCTGATTATGACAAAGTGGTGCAGATCAATCCGCAGGCTGCGGCTGCCTATTACAACCGTGGTCGCGTGAAGCTGGATTCAAAATCGGCGGGTAATGGCTGCGAGGACATTCGGAAAGCAATTGAACTGCAGTACAAGCCCGATCCCAAAGAACTCAGGAAACTCAATTGTGGCATTTGAGTGTTGCATCCCCGGGTTGCATAACAGTACCGCCTCATCAGAACGTCGTTCTGATGAGGCGGTACTGTTATGTAGAAAAAAAACTGATTTAGCTACTGTACAATCTTCCCCTTTCTGAGCAGAAATCCTCTTTCGCCAATGCGCATTTAACTACCAGGCCAAGCCTGACATTGGTAATGTTTTCATCAGATATACTGCGTATTTTTACTTTAACTTTTGTTACAACTTGGCAAAAGTGACTTTCTTTTGAAAAGAAAATATTATATTTCCGCAGATAAACTTTGTCTATCTGATTGCAAATCAGTTAAGCTTTGTTGAATAAAGTAGAAACTGAGTAACGTCTTAAAATAAGCATTTTTTGAGAGTAAAGAAAAGTGCTTGTACACAGCATGGTCCTGAATGAAATCTCGTATACGTTATGAATATCCGCCAGATCAAAGAAACCTGTTTGTACGTCAGTGACCTGGAACGTACCGAATACTTTTACCATCAGTTACTGGGATTTCCGCAAATCGGCAGAGTGGAAGGAAGGCACGTCTTCTTTCGGGTAGGCCCGTCTGTGCTGCTCTGTTTCATTGCCGAGGTAACCCGTGCCGACACACAGTTGCCGCCACATTACGGGCAGGGACAGTTGCATGTTGCGTTTGAAGTATCACCCGAAGAGTATGAGGATTGTAAAGAAAGGATTATGAAAAAAGGTATTAAAATTATCCACGAACAGGAATGGCGAAAAGGAATTTTTTCGTTTTATTTCCGTGACTTTGACGGAAACTTGCTGGAAATTGTGCCTGGCGGCATGTGGGATTGAACCAGGCTTGACTTTTGACGTTCCGGGTGCAACATTTGCTTCTGCTGGCTACGCTGAATCCGGAACGTGAATCGGTTTTCCTTTTTTGCAGGATACTATTTTCCAGCCAGCCCTCCGGATTTCCAATTTAATCTTCCTGCCATGGAATCCATCAGCGTATTTGATATATTCAAGATAGGGATTGGTCCGTCCAGCTCGCATACCATGGGGCCTTGGCGGGCTGCACAGCGGTGCCTGGCCGAGTTTCAGCAAAAACAGCCGCTGGAAGCCATTCGGAAAGTTCAGGTGTTGTTGTACGGCTCGCTGGCCAAAACAGGAATCGGCCACGGGACAGACATTGCCGTTTTGCTCGGATTGGGTGGGGCCGATCCGGTTACCATTGAGGAAGCTTCCATTCCTACCATAATACAAGCCATCAAAGATACTTCCCGCCTTTGCCTGCTGGACCGGCATGAGGTGGGTTTTGACTATTCCGCGGATATTATTTTCCTTTACCAGCAAACGTTGCCGTTTCATCCCAACAGCATTCGGTTTCGGATCGTTTTAACCGATGGGAGTGAAGTTGAATACACGTATTACTCCATAGGAGGCGGGTTTGTGGTAAAAGAAAACGAAGCACCTTTTGATAGTATGGTAAAGCCACCCTTCCCCGTACAAACCGGACGCCACTTGGAGGAGTATTGCCGCATTCATCGGAAAGCAATCTCTGAGATCGTTCTGGATAACGAAAAGGTGTGGCGGGCTTCCGACGAAATTCGCAACGGATTGCTTAACATTTACCACGTGATGATGCATTGTGCCTATACGGGTTGTCATTCCGACGGCTTTCTGCCGGGCGGACTCAAAGTGGCGCGCCGGGCGGCGGCATTGAATCAGAAGCTGATGGGCGAGCAAACCTACACCAATGCCAGCGAATGGATCGAGGCCATCCGGCGTACTTCCAAATCGTTTGAGAGCGTCACCAAGTGGATCAGCTGTTTTGCGCTGGCCGTCAATGAAGTCAACGCATCGCTGGGCCGGGTGGTCACTGCCCCCACCAACGGTGCGGCGGGTGTGATTCCAGCAGTGCTGCTTTATTATGTCTGTTTTTGCAAAGAAGTGACGGAAGAAAAGATCGTTCGATTTTTACTGGTGGCCGGGCAGATCGGAAGTATTTTTAAACAGGGGGCTACGTTGTCGGCGGCGATGGGCGGTTGCCAGGCTGAAATCGGTGTTTCGTCGGCGATGGCCGCAGCCGCCTTGACCGAATGTCTCGGGGGTAGTCCGGCTCAGGTGCTTATGGCTGGCGAAATAGCCATGGAGCATCACCTGGGCCTCACCTGTGATCCCATTCGTGGACTGGTGCAGATTCCCTGTATCGAACGTAACACGATGGGGGCGATGAAGGCCATCACAGCCTGTAACATAACCCTGGAAAGCAATCCGGCCTTGGCCAAGGTATCGCTGGACGGCATCGTCAAAACGATGTGGCAAACCGCGCTGGATATGAACGGAAAGTACAAAGAAACCTCCGAAGGCGGATTGGCTGTTTCGGTCAATGTTGCCGAATGTTGACGGATTTCGGATTTCGGATTTCGGATTTCGGATTTCGGATTTCGGATTTCGGATTTCGGATTTCGGATTTCGGATTTCGGATTTCGGATTTCGGATTTCGGATTAAAGATAAGCCGGTAAAGGTACGAGGGTTTTTGCTTTTTCACGGATACTATTTTCCAAATCTGCATTCCGCCTTCCCAAATCTGCATTCCGAAATCACTCTTGTTTTTCCCGCAGTTGTTTGGTCGTCTTGCGTGAACCGTCGTGACTCCAGCCGGGCGGCCCGAACAGGTAGTTCCATGCATTTCTGACATTGCCAGCCCGGAAAATATCCCGTCCGATGTGAACCCACTCCAGAAACGCAATTTTAAACGGGTTATAGGTTTCGATATTTGTAGTCAGCCCGTAGGTAGGACGTTCCTCTTCCTCCTGAAATGTTCCGAACAGCCGATCCCAGATAATCAGAATGCCGCCGTGGTTTTTGTCCAGGTACTTCAGATCCGAGGCGTGATGCACCCGATGATGAGACGGGGTATTTAAGATAAATTCTATGAAGCGGGGAAACTTGGCAATGGCTTCGGTGTGAATCCAGAACTGGTAAATCAGACTGATCGACTGCATCATCAATACCCATACCGGATGAAAGCCTGCCAAAGGCATCCACAACCAGAAAACAAATGTTCCGCTGGCGTTGCCCGTCCAGTTTTGCCGCAAGGCCGTCGCCAGGTTGTATTTTTGAGAGGAATGATGCACCACATGCGACGCCCAGAAATAGCGGATGGAGTGGCTGCACCGGTGAAACCAGTAATAACTGAAATCGTCGGCAACAAACAGCAGTACCCAAAACCACCATTGCATGGCATCCAGCTCCCAAAGCCGGAAATGCCATACCAGCATCAAGGCTCCTAGTACCAGCAGTTTCGTAAAAAGGCCGGTAATAACGTTGCCAATACCCATTGCCAGGCTGCTCAGGCTGTCTCGGGTTTCCATCCAGTCTTTTTTCTCGATGGCAGCAAAAATGGCTTCGGCAACCAACAGGATGATAAAACCTGGAATGGCCCAGTAAATCAGATTTGGCGGCATACAGATACAGTTAACAACCGGCTAGGATACCGATTTTTAATTCATGAGATAAATATAAAAATATCGTGTTTTTGTGATATTTTAAAATAGTATCGCTGAAAAATGGGAAAGTCCGGCTGTTATTTTCGGTACGTTTGATTGAAAACCAGCCAATTAATTTGCACATTCGCAAACAAACGTCTGCAAACACGACTGAAAATGAATTTTGACAAGGCTTTGCAACTTGCTATTCAGGCGCATGCGAATCAGACCGACCGCTATGGACAGCCGTATATTTTGCATGTGATGCGGGTGATGTTGCGTGGAAAAAACGAGGAGGAAAAGATTGTCGGGTTGCTGCACGATGTCATTGAAGATACGCCACTGACTGCCAACGACTTGCGCGCCGAGGGCTTTGCCGAGGCTATCATTGAAGCGGTGCAATGTCTGACACGTCCGGAAACGGAATCGTACGAGGATTTTATTGAACGAATCAAAACCAACCGGCTGGCAATCAATGTGAAGCTGAACGATCTGGAAGATAACATGGACATGCGGCGTGTGCCACAACTCACCGAAAAAGACCTGCCGCGCATGAACAAGTATCTGAAAGCCTATCATGAACAGGTGAACTTAAAGTGAATAGGAATCCGGAGAGATTGGATGCTCGATAATAGACTCTGTTAATGACTGATGCCAGACAGCGAGGTTTTGGAATATAAAAACATACTATTTTCTGTATCAGGGATTGGGTATCGACGGAATCCGGTAGCCTGTTTTTTACAATAATTTATAGATTCGATAACGCTTGAAAAACATAGAAAAATGGAAAACGCTGCGGACTGAGATGGTTCTGGACCATCGGTGGTACAAAGTGCGGCGCGAGGAAGTGCAACTGCCCGACGGCCGGGTGCTGGATGATTATTTCGTGAGTGTGCGGCCCGAAGTGGTGCTGGTGTTTCCGGTAACTGCCGACGGTGACGTAATTCTGGTGCGCCAGTACAAACATGGTGCACGGGAGGTGCTGCTGGAACTTCCGGGCGGCATTGTGGATGATACGGATGCGTCAGTTGAAAGCGCTGCCCAACGCGAATTGCTGGAGGAAACCGGTTACCGCAGTTCCTACTGGACCAAACTGGCCGTTATCTACGATGATCCTACCAAGAATACCAATCAGTTTCACCTGTTCCTGGCCGAGCAAGCCTATCAGACCGACGAACAAAAACTGGATCATACGGAAGATATCGGCGTGGAAAAGGTATCGTTGCATCAACTGATGACAAAAGTGAGGCAGGGCGAAATTCAGGTTGCCAATTCGCTGGCCATCATTCTGCTGGCAATGGAAAAGCTGAAAGCCTGACACATGATCTGGTTGGTTGTTTCATTCCTCTTTTGAAGTGTTCATATGTCATTTGCTGAAAAAGCCATTGCGTTTTATCGCCAGTTGCAACCGTTGCCGTTGCCTTTGCCACAGGCGGTTGAGGTAATGAATCCATACGAAAATGTGGAAACACAACATGTCGTTACGCAGTTTTATCAGAAATACTTTGCCGATACCCAGCCGCGTGCATTGGTGTTGGGCATTAATCCGGGGCGCTTTGGTGGAGGTGTGACGGGCATCTCCTTTACCGATCCGGTCAATCTGCGAACGTATTGCGGCATTGAGCATCCGTTTAAACCGAAATCGGAACTGTCCAGTCAGTTTGTGTATGCGTGCATCGAAGCCTACGGTGGTGCCGAGGATTTTTACCGTGATTTTTACCTGGGGGCTTTGTATCCATTGGCTTTGGTGAAAGACGGAAAAAATTACAATTATTACGACTCACCAGAGGTATATGCAGCCCTGAAACCGGAAATCATTGAGTCGCTAACCAGGCAGGCAGGTTTTGGCTCCAAGAAACATATGATTTGCCTGGGACAAAAAAATTACCATTACCTGAACCTGCTGAATGAAGAAATGCAATTGTTTGATACCATTCATGTACTGGATCACCCCCGGTTTATCATGCAATACCGCCGGAAAGAGAAGAACGTGTACATCGAAAAATACCTGGATGTGTTTGCCAAAGTGACGGAGGGATAATTTTATACCGGTTCCGGGTTTTGGTGCAAAAAAAACTGGTTGCTCCTATCGGTCAGCTGCGGGCAGACGTAGGAAATACCGCTATTTTTAATTTTTTTATTGTTTCATTCTTTTTTGCTTTGAAAACACCTGTTGTAAAATCGAACCTAATTCCAACTGACTGACTCGTAGCCATGCAAGATAATCCCGAAAAAATAAGAATTACAACAACCCCCAAAAATTCCGGTTGGAAAAAATGGGGTCCGTATCTGTCTGAACGTCAGTGGGGAACCGTCCGTGAAGACTACAGTCCGGATGGTTCTGCCTGGACGTATTTTCCGTATGAGCATGCCCTCAGCCGGGCCTACCGCTGGGGTGAAGACGGCATTGGCGGTATTTCGGACACCAAGCAACGCATGTGCTTTGCCTGGGCTTTCTGGAACGGCAAGGATCCGTTTATCAAAGAACGGTTGTTTGGTGTGGCCAATCCGCAGGGCAACCACGGAGAAGATGTGAAAGAGATCTATTATTACCTGGACAGCACACCGACGCATTCGTACATGAAAATGCTGTACAAATATCCGCAGAACGCGTTTCCGTACAAAAAGCTGCTCGAAGAAAACGCCAGGAGCGGCCGCGATGAGCCTGAGTACGAACTGATGGATACCGGCATTTTTCAGAAAGATGAATACTTTGATATTTTCATTGAATACGCCAAAGCTGCGGAAGAAGACATTCTGATGAAAGTGACGGTTTGCAACCGGGCCGGCAAGCGAGCCCGGTTGGATGTTTTGCCGACACTCTGGTTTCGCAACACCTGGTACTGGGGGTATGAAGACCAAACCTACGTGCCCAGTGTTGCCGCTACTGAACGCAATTATGTGGTGGCTGAACACGAAGAGGTGGGAAAATACTATCTTTTTTATGAGAAAGATCCCGAAGTGTTGTTTTGTGAAAATGAAACCAACCGGACGAAAATCTACGGGCAGCCCAATCTGCGGCCGTATCCCAAGGATAGCATCAATGACTATGTGATTTCCGGTGGCGATATCCAGTACCTGAATCCACAACGACAGGGAACCAAGAGTGCCCTGCGGTACATTTTGCAACTCAAGGCAGGCGAGGAGCTTACATTGCGTTTCCGGCTGAGCCATCGTTACCTGGAAACACCGTTTATCAACTTTGACTCGACGTTTGACGAACGACAAGCCGAGGCGGACACATTTTACCAGGATATGCAGACCCACATCAGCGATGCCGACTTGCGGCGAATTCAGCGGCAGGCCTACGCCGGTATGTTGTGGAACAAGCAATTCTACAATTTCAACGTCGATCAGTGGCTTACCGGCGATCCGGCTTCCCCGGCACCACCCGAGTCGCGTTTAAATATCCGTAACCAGAGCTGGCGGCATTTGCATAACGGAAACATCATCTCCATGCCTGACAAATGGGAATATCCGTGGTATGCCGCCTGGGATCTGGCCTTTCACTGCGTACCGTTGGCACGCCTCGATCCTTCGTTTGCCAAACGGCAACTGGTTATTTTCCTACGAGAGTATTACATGCACCCCAATGGACAGATTCCGGCCTACGAATGGAATTTTTCGGATGTAAACCCACCAGTGCATGCCTGGGGAGCCTGGAAAGTGTATGCCATTGACAAGGAAATGAACAATGGCAAAGGCGACCGGCAGTTTCTGGCTTCAGTATTCCACAAGCTGTTGATGAATTTCACATGGTGGGTCAATCAGAAAGACCGGGAAGGGAACAACCTGTTTGAAGGAGGCTTCCTGGGATTGGATAACATTGGTGTATTTGACCGCAGCCATCCGCTGCCCAACGGAGCGTACATCGAACAGGCCGACGGCAGCAGCTGGATGGCGATGTACAGCCTTAACATGCTGCGTATTGCCATTGAGCTCTCCACCTTCGAACCGAGTTACCAGGAGATGGCTTCGAAGTTTTTCGAACACTTCCTGTTCATTTCCAGGGCGATGCGCAACATTACCGAAGACGAGATTGACCTGTGGGATTCGGAAGATGAATTTTATTATGACATCCTGCACATGCCTGCCGATGACCAGAGCGTATTGTTGAAAGTACGATCGTTGGTGGGGCTGATTCCGATGTTTGCCGTGGAAATCCTGACGCCGGAGATGATTGACCAGCTGCCGGATTTTACCCGTCGACTGGAATGGGTACTGAAAAACCGGCCCGATCTGGCCAGGATGGTTTCCCGCTGGCACGAGCCAGGCCGGGGCGAAAGCCGGATGCTGGCCCTGATGCGGATTCACCGCCTCAAACGTACGCTGAAACGGATGCTCGACGAAACCGAGTTTCTGTCGGATTACGGTGTTCGTTCCCTGTCCAAATACCACAAAGATCATCCGTATGTATTGCAAATGGATGGCATCACTTACTCGGTGCAGTATTTGCCGGGCGAATCGGAGTCAGGAATGTTTGGTGGAAACTCCAACTGGCGCGGACCTGTCTGGTTCCCGGTAAATTACCTGATCATCGAGTCGTTGGTGAAATACTACGAGTACTACGGCGATGAAATGTCGGTAGAATATCCGACCGGATCGGGCAAGCTCATGAACCTGAAGCAGGTAGCCGAAGAGCTGATGTCCCGGTTGCTGCGAATATTCCAGCTCAACGAAAATGGCGAACGTCCGCTCTATGGCGGTGATGCCAAGTTTAACCATGATCCGCATTTTAAAAATAACATTCTGTTTTACGAGTATTTTCATGGGGATACGGGCCGTGGCATGGGAGCCTCACACCAAACCGGTTGGACCGGCCTGATCACCGACCTGATAGACCGGCTGGCAAAAGCCCGCCCGCCCAAAGAGAATACGGAAAAACAAAAACCGCAGAGCAAAAAAGAGACTGTCGGATAATCACACAAAGCCCACCTGTTCGTCAGGTGGGTTTTTGCTTTTGGATAGATACTATTTTGATTTGTGATTTCTGACCTGCAACGTGCGATTCGAAAATCTATCTGTACTTACTGCAAAACAGGTTTTGTGTTTTCGGAAGATACTATTTCTAAGCATGAACAGGTAACGAAGCGCCGATCATTTCCGCTACTTCCCGGCCCGACTGCATGGCTCCATTCAGAGACGGATAGGCCGTGTAATCGCCGCAGCAGTAAGTGAAGTCATTGAGTTTTTGCTGGAGATTTTTCGGTGAATCGGGAAAATACTGTGGCAGTGCGTGCGGAATGCGGTAGGTGCGCAGGTGCCGCCAGCTTTTGGTTTGGTCACCAAACCAGTGAACGAGTTCCCGCTGCACCCGTGGAGCCAGTTCGGCGTCTGGCAGCTTGGCCTGGCCCACAATGGAAACGGAGATCAACACCTGCCCGGCCGGAGCATACGAAGATGCCACATCCGACAATACCACCACGTGGTTGATCAGTCCGTCGGCATCTGAATTGACGGCAATCATAGGCTTGGTAAGCGGCGACAAACTGGCTGAAAAATACAGGCAGACCGTGGAGTTGAACTCAATGGTTGGAAGTTCCGGCGACCAGGCTTTTGCCTGGGGTGCGTCGGTAGCGACTACAAGGGTATCTGCCTGTAGTTCTTCGCCCGTGTTCAGCACAACCGTTTGGTCGGCAATGGCCTGCACGCGTGCATCCAGCCGGATGCTGCCAGATGGCAACTTTGCTGCCAGTTGCTCCGGGATGGCCTGCATTCCTTGCGCAGGAACAACGGCATCGCCGGAGGCAAATTGTTTGAATAAAAACTGGAAAAACGGATCAGCAGTCAGTAACTCTTTTTCCAGAAAAACCCCACTAAAAAACGGACGGAAAAAACTTTGGATCATATCCTGACTATACCCGAACTGGCTCAGAAAAGCCAGGGTGGAGTGGGCAGTTTTGGGTTCGAAAAAGGTACTATTTTCTGTCGATTTTACTTGGGTGGACAACTGCAAAATTTTAAGCTTGTCGCCCAGCGAGCCTACCGGCGCCAGCAATGCCTGCGGTGCCGAAAGCGGGTTTTTGAGTGGATTGGGCATGGTATGAAACTTGCCGCTTTTGCGAATAATGGCTCCTGACTGAAAGGGCCGTAATTGCAGGGCGTCGTAATCCAACAAGGCCTTCGCTTCTGGATACGAGGTAAGAAAAATCTGAAAGCCGCGGTCCAGCAAGAACCCGTCCGCTTTGTCGGTCCGGACCCTGCCGCCCACGGCATCCGATGCTTCCAGAATGGTAAACGGAATGTTCCTCTTGTTCAGATAAGTCGCGCAGGTCAATCCGGCGATACCGGCTCCAATAATAATAACCATACAAAAAAGTTAAGGGGGTTGCCCGTTGTGTGTAAACGGTTTTGTGTAAACGAACAATACGCTGCTGTTACTTGCACCTGAAGTTTGAGACAATGCAATCTTTCGTACAACTGCCTGCAATACGTTTTGTTTTGGATCAGGCTAACTGATTTACCAGTTCCAGCCGCCCGACGATGCTGCCCGGTGGCAAAAGGGTGCCGGGGGTGGTCACGGCATTGGCACCGATGCGCGTACCGTCACCGATCAATGCCCCGAATTTGGTAACGCCGGTTTCGATAATCTGGCCGTTGATTTTGACAAAGATACGTTTGTCCGTTCGTTCGTTAAAATGGTTGGCCACAATGGCTCCCGCTTCCATATTCACTCCTGATCCCACCAGTGAATCACCGACAAAGTTGAAGTGGGCCAGTGCACTGCCCGAAAACACGAAGCTGGACTTGACCTCACAGCCTGGCCCGATAGATACCTTCTCGCCTAAAAATACGCCGCCCCGCAGATAGGCGTGAGCCCCGATGAAACAACCTCTGGAGATGATTACCGGCGGCTTGAGTATTACCCCAGCTTCAATGACACACTCGCGATGCCGTGCCACCTGGTTTTCAATGATATAGTCATCACCCAGCAACTCCTGCATCCGGATAATCACGGAAACTGCCTGCGAGGTGATTTTCCAGGGCGTAGCATACGTTGCCAGCAACGGGCAGGTTTTGAAGATTTCGGAGATACCATTTTGAAGTAGCATAGGCTAGCGAGAGTGACTGCAAGTTAAGGGTTTATCCATAAAAAAAGCCACTCTGTGGAGTGGCTTTTTGCTTTGGGTTGATCGCTTTCGTTAAAAAAAGTAGCTAACACCTACTGATGGAGCCAGTGAATTGACACCCAGGCCAACCGTTGTGGTATTGTTGTCATTTCCATCCGGGTTGTTGGAGTTGATGAATAGCCCACGGAAGGAAAGTTCAACCGACCAGTGATCCGAAGGGAAGTATGCAAAACCTGGTGAAATGGCAAAATCAATGGCTTGGTATTTGCCAGATTCAACGGTAACCGATCCGTTTTTAGTTTTGGTATTGCCAAATCCGATACCCAGGCGAGCTTGGGCAAAGAAGTGGAATTTATCGTTACTCGTTGGAACATAATAACGGGCAAACGGAGCAATGGTGACCTGACTGGACGTCTCCGAACGTTCGGTATTGTTGATAATGTCTTCTGATCGTTGGCTTTCGATGCCCAGCCCCAAGCCTATGGCAAATCTGTCTGCAACAAAGTAGCCGACACTAGGAGTGAGGGCAACGCCGGAAGCTTTTTCGTCGTCATCTCTTTCGACACTCTGTGAATAGGCTGAAATTTGCCCGTTAATGAATAACCGACCTTGGTTGGTTTGGGCTTGTACGCCAATTGTCGCAACCATAGCTGCGAAAGCAAGAATAACTTTTTTCATGTTTACTGGTTTTGATTAGTAAAAAACTGCTGCAAATATCTTCAGGATACTGGAAATACAAAACAAAAAAGTCAATAGTATGTAGTTAGTGAACATACTGCTGACTTTGGTTAGTTACTTGTAAATAAGTAAATTGTATTGGATTGGATTTCTATTTTTTACAAAACATTACAACACTGAAAAATATTTATCCACTAAAAGAAGTAATTAATACCCACGCTTGTACCGGAAGTCAGGCTAAAATTCAGCGTAGACGTATTGTTGTCATCGCCCTCCGGATTTTCAATGGTATAATTCAGGCCACCCACGTTCAGGGAAACACCCCAGTGGGTGGAAGGAAAATACGTGAATCCCGGCGATACAAAAGCCGAATAATCGTTACCTTTACTGGTATACGATTCGGCAATGCTTTCACGTTTGGTTGTCAAAAAATCAACGGATACACCGGCACTGGGTGAAAAGAAAAACTTTTGATCACCGGCTGGTATAAAATACTTGACCCAAGGCATTACCGACACTCCATTGGTAATTTCAGTTACCAGAATCATGGCCGGATCGCCGCCAGTATCAATGTAGTTCGTATTCTTCGCGTAACCATAGCCGACACTCAGACCCACAGCTAGTCGATCGGTCACAAAATATCCAACACTCGGAGAAACGTTAAAGCCATTGGTTTTTAACTCTTTGTTGCTTTGCAACGTCCGGTTGTAAGCACTCAGATTGCCACCTACTGAAAATGTTCGCTGCTCGGTTTGAGCATACGAAACCAGAGAAGTCAGCGCCGCAAGTAATGTAAGCGTAATATTTTTCATACAGTCTTAGGGTTAAGTTGGTTTTCAAATCTTTCCCCAAAACTGTATGAAAAATACTATACCTGTACTTGCCAAAGCCGGCTATTTCTCACGCATTTGTTTGAACGCGTTGATCAGACCGTTGGTCGAGCTGTCGTGCGAAGAGATGGATTCTTCGGTTTCCAATTCCGGTAAAATCTTGTTGGCCAGTTGCTTGCCCAGTTCCACGCCCCACTGATCGAAGCTATAGATGTTCCAGATAGCGCCTTGCACAAAGATCTTGTGTTCGTACATGGCAATCAGGCTGCCCAGTGTACGGGGGGTAATCTGCTTGACCAGAATCGAGTTGGTGGGCCGGTTGCCCTGAAACACCTTGAAGGGAACCAGTTCAGCAAACTCGGCTTCGGCTTTTCCGGATTTGATAAATTCGGCACGTACCTCGTCCTCGGTTTTGCCTTTCATCAGGGCTTCGGTCTGGGCGAAGAAATTAGACAAAAGCAATGTGTGGTGATTGCCTGTTGGGTTGTGGCTGATAGCCGGCGCAATGAAATCGCACGGAATCAGCTTGGTACCCTGGTGAATCAGTTGGTAAAAGGCGTGCTGTCCGTTGGTGCCTGGTTCGCCCCAGATAATCGGACCGGTCTGGTAATCAACCGGATGCCCATTGCGGTCAACGTACTTGCCGTTGCTTTCCATGTCGCCTTGCTGGAAATAGGCCGCAAACCGGTGCAGGTATTGGTCGTAAGGCAAAATGGCGTGACTCTGCGCATTGAAAAAATTGTTGTACCAGATGCCCAGCAATCCCAGAAGCACCGGAATATTGTTTTCAAACGTGGTTTCCTGAAAATGCTTGTCCATGGCGTGGGCTCCTTCGAGCAAAGCCCGGAAGTTTTCGAACCCGACGGTGCAGGCAATGGACAATCCGATGGCCGACCACAGCGAGTACCGGCCGCCAACCCAATCCCAGAAACCGAACATGTTGGCGGTATCAATGCCGAATTTCTGCACTTCCCCCGCGTTGGTCGAAAGCGCCACAAAGTGTTTGGCAACCTGCGTCTCGTCTTTGGCCACATTTAAAAACCATTGACGGGCCGAATGTGCATTGGCCATGGTTTCCTGCGTGGTAAAGGTTTTGGACGCAATCATAAACAGCGTCGTTTCCGGATTTACCTTTTTCAGGATTTCCGTAATGTGCGTGCCATCCACATTCGAAACAAAATGAACCGCCAGGTTGGGCTTCCAATAGGGCTTCAGGGCTTCGGTTACCATAACCGGGCCCAGATCCGAGCCGCCAATGCCAATGTTGACAATGTCCGTAATTGATTTTCCGGAGTATCCTTTCCACTCACCGGAAATGATTCGGTTCGAAAACGCTTCCATTCGCTGCAATACTTCGTTGACTTCCGGCATCACATCTTTTCCATCGACGATCACCGGTGTGTTGGAGCGGTTGCGCAGGGCAGTGTGCAGGACGGCCCGGTTTTCGGTGCGGTTGATGGCTTCGCCGCCAAACATAGCCTGGATGGCGTCTTTCAGCCCGCATTCCTCCGCCAGTTGCAGCAGCAGGGTTTTGGTCTCGGCAGAGATATTATTTTTCGAGTAGTCGACCAGGATCTCTTCAAAGGACAATGACAATGTGCCAAACCGTTGGGGATCAGCAGCAAAAAGATCTTTGATCTGACGGTTTTTGTGCTGGCTGGCATGGATACTCAACGATTTCCAGGCTGAGGTCTGGGTAGGATTTATCTTCGGAAATGGCATGGATAGGAGAAGTTAATGATACAGAGATAACAAACGCAATACGGACGGTTTTAGGATAGATGTAATTTTCTACCAGTTTCTGACTGCAATTTTGGTGAAGAATCTTCTTACTTGCAAACTCCGGGACGTTTTATGCGTGTATCGGCGCAAACTTTCGGTCGCAATTGCGGCCTGCCGCTGTGCTGGCCAACGTTCAAATGCTGCCAGTTGAACAGATTTTTGGCAGGAGTAAAGATACCTGTCGAAAATAGTATCCTGGCAATTGACAAACCCTGTTGGGGTAAATAATTTGTTATAATTTGATAATTTTTATTTGAATATTTGGATGCTTTAATGCGCTGATATTGAATATTTTAGAATATTTATCTATTAAAATGCTGAGTTGGTTATAAAATTATTTATTTTTAATATATTTTTATAATTAAAATTTATCTGTATTATTGCCAGACCAAACCAATTTCTTTTATCCCCAACACTATACACATTCATTTTTTATGGCACTTACTTTATCCCAGATCGAAACATTTTTGGCTGATTGCCGGACTGCTGATGCTCAGCAAAAACATTCGAGTTTTGTAAACGAGCCCGATTATATTCAGCACATGCAGGAAGTTGAGGATTTTTTGCTGGGTACTTCGTCTTCCATACCCAACCTGAAAAATATAGGCTGGAGCTTTTACTCCTGGAAACTGCGTGACCTGCCCAACCTGATTCCGGCAGGGCATGCATGGGGTGTTTACGAAGAACGGATTCTGGCATTTATATTCGATACCAATAACCGGGATCTTTCCTGGTGGATGGAGTACTGGGTTCGCAACCAGATCGAGCAATCCGGTACGTTTGACCTGATGGCGCAACTGGCTCCAGCCTTGAAAAAGGCCGGGCTCAGTGATAAGGAGATTCTGATGCTGGGCATGGATAATTACGATGATCCGTACTTTGTCTATGAGCAAAAACAGGAAGGTGATAAAAAATGGGAAGAACGGACCTCTCAGGTTACTTCGTTCGGAAGATATGTACTTTCGTTTCTGCCTAAAAACGGAAGGCTGGTCATGGATGCTGTGGCCGAAGAGTCCAACAGCCGCTTTGAACTGGCCAGGTTGCTGTATGTCCAACGCCGCGAAACATTCGATGCATTTGTCAATGAATTCATTGTACCCAAAGGGTATTGTTACCAGGGCATAGACATGGAGATTGTTACGTTTCTGCTCGAAAACGATGCTGCCGCTTACGAAAAAAACATAGTTGAATGTCTGGAAGAAAAGATCCATAAACAAGAGATTGGTCTATTGTTAGCCTACCAGCTTTGGAAGCAATTGGACAAGGCTTTTGTCGGAAAATACACAGCCAAACTGGTGGAGCTTTACAAGAACTACCTGGATCATTTTGAACGGGGCGACAACAAACATTCGTGGAGAGGATACACAGACGAGTATTACTGGGAAAACTCAAAGTACTACTACCTGAGCATTCTGGCATTCGAGCATCTGTCACAAGTGGAACCCGATTGGGTAGAACAGCGGCTGCCGGTATTCGTTAAGAATTCACCCTACCTGCACTCTGATTTCCTGCAATTTCTGGATGCTCGCTATGGCGAAAAGGTGCTCCCGTTACTGGCCGACGCTCTGACCAAGAACCCTAAGGATGTGGGCAACGATTATTTTAAATCGCTATTTGAACTGATCGAAAAACACGATTTCACCTCCCTGGAAGGCGCTTTGTGGGAACTGACCAAAACCAAGGCCAAGCGGGTTCGCTTTATGCTGGCAACTCTCCTGAGCAAACTCGGAGACAAGGCCGTTGTCAAATCCAGCGAGTTGCTCAATGCCAAACTAGCCGATACCCGCCAGACCGCGGCCCTGATCCTAGCCAAGATCAACACCGAAGAATCGTTGGGCATTTTGTCGGCTGCCTTCAATGCCGAGAAAAATGACGATGCCCGCGATGTGATGTTGGAGTCGCTGGCTGGCAAACTTTACGCAAATGCCACCCATGCGCAGGTTTCCGACATGGTGCAGTTTGCCAAACAACGCGGCAAGATCAGCGAATCTCCCATCAGCTGGCTCAAACCAGATACGTTGCCCCACTTGTATTGGACCACCGGAGGGGTTTTGACTTCTGATGAGATACTATTTTTATTGTACCGCATGGGCCGGGCCAAGGGCATTCGCCCAGACCTGGAAGCCAAAGTGATGCTTTCACTCATGGATCGCAGCCAATCGGGCGAATTTGCCAAAAAGCTATTCAAGCTTTACATCGACAATGGCGGCGATGCCAAGCAGAAATATTGCCTCACCCTGGCCGGATTGCTCGGCGACGACGACGTGGTGAATCTGTTGCGTAGTCAGGTAAATACCTGGGTTGACAATTCGCGCGGCAAAATGGCAGAGTATGCCGTAGGTGCACTGGCGATGATTGGTAGCAACAAAGCCTTGCGGGCGGTTGAGTTTTTCTCGCGAAAATACAAGTCCAAAAATGGCAACGTGGGTACTGCGGCTCTGGCGGCACTGGAAGAAGCCGCCGAAGAGCTGGGCATGGATATGAACGAACTGGCCGACAGCATTATTCCTGATTTTGGTTTTGATGGCATGTTCAAGACCTTCAGCGTTAATAATACTGAATACCGGGCCTTTATCGATGTCAATTTCAAGATGGCGTTTCTGGATGAAGACGGCAAAAAACTCAAATCAGCCCCCAAAGGGACAGCCAAAGACCTGCTGGATGAATTCAAGGAAATTGCCAAAGAAGTGCGCGATGTCGTGAAGTCGCAGTCGCCCCGACTGGAGCAATACATGGTAACCGGCCGCCGCTGGGATGTGGAAGCCTGGCAAAAATTCTTCCTGGGCAATCCGATTATGTTTGTGTATGCCACCCGCCTGGTTTGGGGTGCCTTTGATACCAACGGACAACTGTTGCAAACCTTCTGGTGCTCAGAAGATACCACACTCATGAGTCTCGAAGACGAAGAAGTGGAACTGCCTGCCGAAACCGCTACTGTTGGCATGGTGCATCCGCTAATGGTAATGGAGCAGGAACGGGAAGCCTGGAATCAGAAATTTTTCGACTTTGGCATTGAACCTATTTTCCCCCAAATGAAGCGGAATGTGATTCCGGTAGACGACAAAGACAAAGCTGCGTTGCATTCCAATGCCTTTTCGGGTAAGAAAATCGAGCAGGGAGCTTTGTTTCTGGCCAAAACCCTGGAAAAGCTTGGCTGGCGCCGTGCCGAAGTCAGCGATGGAGGGTATGTACCGGCCTACGAGAAAGTTTTCTCTGAGCTGGGCATCCGGGCCGAAGTCGAAACCGAAGGTATCTCGGTAGGCTATTACGATGAGGATGCGTATCTGGGCAGTCTGTACTTTCAGTCCATTCCGTGGAAGAGTTACGACGAACGGCTGTCATTCGGGAGCATTCCGGGCATTGTTTACTCCGAAGTAATGGCCGATCTGCGGCAGATTCTACCGACCGAGAAAACCGAGCAAGCCAATTAAGATGGACAGCACAACATGGCCTGTGTGGAAAACCATTACTATAGGCATACATCAATCAGGATGTTGCGACAGAAATCATCCTTACCAAACGGTGGGAGCACGATGGGAACTTTTTAGAGCCCATCTCCCAACAGCAATACAGTCTGGACCCCCGGCGCGTTTGATCTGCTGCAACATCCTGATTTTTCAATGAGTCGAGCACCCAGCCAATTAAAGCTGGTGCTGACTACATTGGAGGCCCTGGGTTTGTCGGATGGAACCTGTTCGAGGAAATTTTTGCTGCTGCCCGTAGCGTGGGTTTGCAGCTGTGTCCGGCGGAAGTGGGGCTTTAGCTTCGGTTGCAGTACATGGAACAACCCTATGGCGAAACCCTGGTAATTGGCATGAATCCCATCAAAGACCAGGATGGGTTGCCGTCCGTATTTACGGTTCATCAATGGGACTGGGGCATTGGACTGGGTGCAGACTGTTGTGGCCGCAGCAATCTGGAAGACGACTGGCATGCGGATAGCGACTGGATTTTTTGTGTGGACTGAAATCCGTCTTGCTAATGGTGAGGAAAATAGTATGTTTTCAAACATAAAAGCCTGCTTGTTATGAGATACCTGATTCTGCAAACGGTCATGCTCTATCAGTCAGTCTTACATCTTTTTTACATGTAGCAACCAGTGGAAACAGAAAATATTTACCGGCTGTTGCGTTCAGGGCAAATCGAGACGGTGAACCTGGGCCTGCAACTGGCTTATTCCTTGTCAGTTAGCCTGGAAGTATTTGTTGCTGACATCGAGCAGTTGTACCGGCTGCACTGGCTGGTAGAGCACCCTGGCATTTCGCTTGCGGAGAAGATTGCCGAGATGTATTCGAGACAAAACCTGGACTTGTACAATAAGAATCTGACGCAATTGCCACAGATGCTTGGACAACTGACCCAACTGGAGCATCTGCGTATCAATGAAAATCAGTTGACAGAGTTGCCGGATTGCATTCGCAATCTGAAAGCTTTGAAACACCTGAATCTGTCGGATAATCAGCTGACTAGACTTCCCGATTGGATCGGCGAACTGACGAATCTGACGTATCTGAACTTGTCAACCAATCAACTAACCGAACTTCCCGAATCGATTGGTAATCTGAAAAACCTGGAGAGTTTGTCTGTTAGTGGCAATCAATTGGTTTCGTTGCCTGCGGCTATGGCTGGGCTTGAAAAACTAACATACCTGGATTTGTCGACCAACCGGTTTGGCGGTTTTCCGGAACCGGTTATCCGTTTGAAAAAACTGACTTCGCTGAGTCTCTATGAAAATCAACTCAAGGTGTTGCCCGACGAAATTGGCAATCTAACAACGCTGGAGAGTTTGGGACTAGAATCCAATGGCCTGGTTTCGTTGCCGGAATCTTTAGGTAATCTGAAAGCATTGGTGTGGTTGTATCTGGGAAATAACAGGCTTGCTGAAATTCCCGAATCCATGGGTCAACTGACTTCCCTGGTAGGCTTGTATCTGTCTCGTAATCAGCTAACCCAACTACCCGTTACCATTGAAAACCTGACGGAACTGCTTTACCTGTCACTGGCTAGCAATCCGATTGCCGGAGTGTCAAAAATAATGGAACGCTTGCCTCAGTTGGAAGAGTTTGACCTGGCATCCAAACCGGATGATTCGCCAAAATAGTATCTTTTTAAAACCGAAAAACCCTGTCATATACAATTACACTCAACCATGCAAACAATTTTTCTCCATTACCGCGAAGGCTCGTCCGACAAAGTCTACCAGGTTTCGATTGAGCCGCAGGATGCGGGTTACCTGGTCAATTTTGCCTTTGGAAGGCGGGGCACCACCTTGCAAACCGGCACCAAAACACAGACTCCGATAGAACTCTCCGCAGCCCAAAAGATTTTTGACAAATTGGTGAAAGAAAAAACGGCCAAGGGCTACAAAGAAACCACTGACACGGCAGATCTGTCGGCTCTGGCAGTTGCCTATCAGCGTACCAACCGCGAGCAGAACGACACCGGCATTTATTGCCAGTTGCTCAATTCCATTGAGGTGCACGATGTGGACCGCTACCTGCACGACGACCAATTCCTGGCTCAGGAAAAACACGACGGCAAGCGGCTCCTGCTGGCCAAGCGGGGCAGCGAACTGATTGCCATCAACCGCAAGGGATTGTCAGTGAGCTACCCGGCAGTGTTTCAAAACCTGGCCTCATATCCCACCGATTTCATTCTCGACGGCGAGGCCATTGGCGAAACCTTTTATGCCTTTGACCTGCTTGAAGTAGGTAGCGATGACATTCGGCCACAACCCGTCAGTACACGTCTGGAAAAACTCAATGCGTTGGTTTCCAGCCTGAATGCTTCTTTTCTATACGAAACGGCTTCGGCTCAGGATGCGGCTTCGAAAAAGAGTTTATACGAACAACTGCATGCCCAGAAGAAAGAAGGCATTATTTTCAAGCTGAAATCATCTGTTTACACGCCCGGCCGGCCGGCATCGGGAGGAACGCAACTCAAGCATAAATTTTATGCAACGGCTTCGTTTGTCGTGGCTGCGGTAAATAACAAACGAAGTGTGGCTTTGGGGCTTTTTCAGAATGGTGACATGGTACCTGCCGGAAACGTAACTATCTCGATCAACTTTGACATTCCACAGGAAGGAGACATTGTAGAAGTGCGTTATTTATACGCCTTTAAAGAATCGGGTTCGGTGTATCAGCCGGTGTATCTGGGCAAACGGGATGACCTGGACTACGATGCCTGTGTGGTTTCGCAACTCAAATACAAAGCTGATCTGGAGGATTAACCGGATTCGACCCGGATCTTCCACAAAACTAACGAGCTATGTCAGACCAAATACAGAAAACCGCTGAATACCAGCTGATTCAAAGAATCTATGGCGACAAAATGGCTTCCCGAAGTCAGGTGCCACTGATGAATCACATCGACGAAGGATTGCAGATTCTGGATTGGGAAAAGGCCAGCTTCCTGGCAAAGAAAGCCTATTGCCTGCATCCGGTATTTCAGGGCGATGACAACTTGCAGGAAAATTATACCAACTCGTCGTTGGAATCACTTGACAGACAGGCTCTTGTGCTGGTCATGGAATACCGGAATATTGCCAATCAGTATTTGTCGACACGAGTAATTAGTAATAGCAATGAGATCAGGCTGAGTCCACTGGCCGAAGTCAATCAGATGCTGGTGGCCGACAAAATACAGAACCGCAAAGATTTTGAACAATACCACCAGCAAACACATGGGCGGTCAGCCGAATTGATAGTTTATTTCCAAAACTGGCTGCAACAACTGAATATTACCGAAGAAAAGTATCGGGAGTATTGCGAACGACTGCACGACAGGTCGTTCAGATGAGGATTTGGCTTTTGAAAACATACTATTTATTGCCATAAATTATGCGATGCTACTTTGAATTGCACCAGGAGTCCGTCGTCCGGTTTGCCGAACTGTTTCAAAATGGAAACACAGTAACTTCTACTACGGGAAAGAAAGGTACCAAAGGCCGCACCACTACCCAAACGTTTGATGATGAAAAGCAGGCAATGGCTGCGTTTTCAAAACTAGAGCAGAAGAAGATAAAAGAAGGTTTTCAGCTTCAAACTTTTCCGTTTCCCTTTTTTGGTGCGGGCTATGGGCATTATTACGAATGGGCCGAGGTGGAGGTGCGTTTTGTCTTACCGCCTTCGCCAGCGCAAACAGAACAAATCATTCGGTTGGCTCCGGCTCCCATCAAGCCTGGTAAAAATGATTTTCGGGGACGGATGTTGCTGGCAGGCAGCAATCAGTTTGTCAATATGTACATTCAGGAGGCGTACGACGATCCGACGGCATGGGACAAAATGAATGAGAAAGCCCATGATGCCGGGGATAATTTTGACCCGCATGACGAAGACTCGGCTTTGTTCTATGCCAGTGAGCCAGCCCTGGATGCGTTTGAATGTGACATTGAACGGTGGCTGCTGGAAATTCATGGCGTATGCCCCATTGAGTTTGCCTACAGGCAGGAAGACTGGGAAGCGGGAGGTACCGAACTTTCGGCCTGGCACCGCATCAGCCTGGACGCGATTCCGCAACTGATTCAGCAATGGCACCAGGACCCCGCCACATGGAAACAAACTCCCAAGGAGAAAGACCTGTTTCAGTATTCCGTTTCGGGTATATTCAATTTTGGTGAAGTGGATTATGCAACGGTACCGGATTCATTGATCGACTACTTGTTTCCGGATGTTAAAATAGAAAGGCTTTTTCTTCAACCTGACCTGACGGATGCGCTGGCATATCTTCAGAAAAACCGCAATCGGGCAAACGTTCAAAACAAAGTAGAAACGATTCTGCGGCAATTCCTGAAAGAAGGCAACCACGCAAAAGTGGTACAGCTTACCGAAGCTATGCTGGTCAAGCTGACTTCGGATTATTCCTTCATGCTTGCGAATGTAGGGCGTATGGTATACGCCGCAATGAAAGAAGACAACCGGAAGCTGATCGACCAGCTGGTGCAAAAGCTATCCCACCGGACAACCGGACCGACCAGCCTGTCTGGCGACTGTGCTTCCTGTGATTACCTGAATAACATCGGTGCATTTGCCTTTTCACTGCACCACCACGATACCTATGCGGAAGCCCAACGCCTCTATGAAATTGCACTGGATATCGAAACGCCTGAGCCTTGCAAAAGCCGACTGGAGATTTACTGCAACGTGCTGTGGGTGCTGCAATACGACAATACCGGTTTGCCGGTCAATGCAACGCTCAATGAGAAGATTCTCGCGAAATGCCTCCCGTATGGGCCTCAGAATCCGGCTATTTATTTCAATGCTGCCTGTGTGTATGTCGAAATGAATCAGTTTGAAAAAGCAGTGGAATGTGTGAGCCTGGCCATCCGTCACAAGTACAGTGGCATTCGGATGATGAAGGACCAGATTCTGACAGAAAAGATGTTTGCCGGATTTCGGAAATATGCACCTTTGATCGAAGTATTAGACCTGTAAATGTATGTTCAAGGATAAAAACCTGAAATTGGTCATTGTGGATGAGGCGGTCTCGTTAGGTGAACAGTACTGTATAGGCTGGGATAAAGATTTTGACGAGTTCTGCCAACTGAACTTTGGCAGAACCGTTGAACTGGGTCATGACATAAATACGGAAATCGAACAGTTTTTCCTGAATCTGGAAATTCCCGAAAAGGATTTGTTAGCAATCGAATACTTGTGTCTGGATGCCGACCACGCTACATTTGCCTGTCTCACGGAAGACCTGAAACCTCACTTCGAGTATATAGATATTCATTCACTTGAAGGAATTGAACATTGTGTAAACCTGCAAAAACTCAACCTGGGCTCACTGGCTCAGCGCGTTGATATGCAACCACTCATCAAGCTTTCCAAGTTGGAAACACTGATCATTGATTACTATTCAGCAACGCACTATGAGGCCTTGCTTTCTATCAAAAGTTTGAAAAAACTGGAAATTTACAACTGGCATTCCTTTACGCCCGAAGACAAAAAAATACTGGCTTCCGTGTTGCAACTACTGGAATCGCGTTGTGAATTAGTGGTGGCGCCAGTCTGGAAAAATAGTATCTTTTCAAACACCAAAACCTCCGATGTTGATTTACGCAATTCTACCCATACGCTGGTGCAAAAATACGCTGACAAGTTGCTCGGCATTCAGCAACACATGTCGTCTATTGCGCAACAACAGGCAGGAGGGAAGGTCGTACTTGATTTTCAGTCGCCGGTATGGACAGTGGCTGAACTGACTGCATTTGAGCAGCAATATCACATAGAACTACCAGACGAATACCAAGCTTTGTTGCTGTCAGTAGGCGAGATCAGTAAAGATTATTTCAGGGGTCTGCTGAATGTTTCGCTGCGAAACCGTCTGAAGAAAGACTATGTACGGATGAAGAAAAAAGCCATTTCCACAGAGAAAATACACAATATTGGTAGTTTGTACGGGAATGGATGGATACGAGAAGAGGTATTTACAAAACTGAAAGAAGAAGACCGATTCCGACTTTACCGAAAAGTGCCGTTGTTCGCGACCGATGCCCGCTACGATACCTTGTTTGGGCTTAAATCCTGGGATTCGTATAAAAATGGTTGTTTAGCATTAAACGAATCTACTTACTTGATACTCAATGGTGAATTTGCAGGCGAAATCTGGAAATATGACTCAGAACCCGAAGGCGAGTACGCGCCATCCAAATACCGCGAATGCTTCACACCTATAGATGAGAACCGAACCCATCTGCTTGATTTTATCAGTACCCGATTAGCTGACGCCAGGATGGTATAAACAAAGAAAATGCATTAAAGAAATTTAAATAAGTAGCAAGACAAAATGAAAGTATAGTATAGCTGATTCGTTGTATCTGGCATTGAGGGGTTTGTCTTTAGTCTCCTGTCTTTTTTCTTGTGTCTGACTACTTATATAGGGCAGTTTTTACTTTTTTACAGATAGTATTTTTAACAACTCAACGCTATGTCACTCACTTCAGAAGAAAATCTTTACCGATTGCTACGGTCGGGTAATCGGGAGAATGTGAAACTGGGCCTGGAATTGGCCCAATCTCAGCAAATGAATATTACGTCTTTTATTAACGAAATCGAACACCTATTTCAATACATAGAATACGAATCCAAAAAGACCCTTGCTGAAAAGATAGGCATCGTTTATTCACTGAAACTACTTGAGTTTGTAAGGGATCTGTCCTTGACAGAATTGCCCGAACACGTGCGTCACTTACACAACCTGACTGCGTTGACGGTGAAGCGATGTTCGATGGAAACACTACCCGAGTGGATCGGCGCTATGCCTCATCTGCTTCAATTGTTCTTGTCAGATAATAAGGTGAAAACGTTGCCCGGTTCGATGGGCAACCTAAAAAAACTGGAATATCTGCAATTGGACGGAAATGAGCTGGTTACGTTTCCGGAGATTATAGGAGAACTAACCGGATTGAGAACATTGAATCTGGCGTCTAACCAATTAATGACTGTGCCTGAGCAGATTGGTAATCTCACCGAATTGCGGATACTGGATCTGACCTATAATCAAATCACCCACATTCCTGAGTCCATTGGACAGTTGATTCATCTGAGACGCTTGAGTCTGGGAACGAATCTGTTAACTGACGTACCTCAATCCATCGGTAATCTGGCTAGTCTGGAGGCGTTAAGTCTGTCTTATAATCAGCTCAACCAGCTTCCCGAATCCATCGGCAGCCTGACTATGTTGGTGAGTCTTGCCCTCAATAACAATAAACTTACCCAATTGCCAGACACCCTAGCAAACATGCAACAACTGACCAGTCTGCAAGCCAACAATAATAAGCTCACGCAACTACCTGAATCGATTACGACTATGTCGGGTCTGACCAATTTGACTTTGGCTGATAACCTGCTGGAGCGTCTCCCTGACTCTATCGGAAATCTGGTAAACCTGGAAAGTCTGACCTTGGCTAACAATCCATTAACCGCTATTCCGGACTCTATTGCCAATTGTAAAAAGCTCCGGTTTTTACAGGCATTCGATACTCAGTTATCAAAAGAACATCAGGCTCAACTGAAAGAATGGCTGCCTGATTGTAAAATAGTTTTTGAGTGATACCTTCTGAGGTTTTGACTTTTCTAATCCTACTATCGTAAACCAGAAAATGCGTTACCTGAAAAAGCAGTATTTTCAAAAACGAAGATTTTTATTCATGAAGTATTGTTTGCTAGCTGCTTTTTGTATCTCACTGGCTGGCTTGGCTCAGGTGCCACAACCGGGCATTTATCGCTTGAGTGGCGTCGAAATATATCGCAATCCGTATGAATACAACTATGCGGAAAAGAAATGGCTGAAACCCCGGCATTGGCCGGTAATCAGTCAGTACAATGTTCGTTATGCCATGGTGGCAGTGGATTCCATGCTGAAAGTGAAGGTAGTACTGATTCCTGAAATCAATCCGGGAGATGCGTATGCACCCTTGCGTTTGTTAAGCGGATTTTCCAATCGTACCGATTCATTAGCAAATGTGTATTATAGTTCGTTGGCAAATCAAGAGGCTGGTTTTGAGCAACGTCCGGTACGCTATTGGTCTGCTGCCTTTCGGATTGCAGAAAATCAGCTTGTCAAGAAGGATACACAACTGGTTAATGGAAAACCCAAACCTGTGTTTACGCTGCGGCATACCGGAAGCCGGTTTGAACTGGCGCAGCCACGCCCGTATTCGGCTATGCTTTGCATGGAACCGGTCCGCGTTGCCCTGCATTCCAAACCCGATGCCTCTGAAACGGTAAACCAATATTTGCAACAAGGGCAATGTGTTGCAGTGATTGGCGACGAAGATGCCTGGATGCAAGTGGAATGGATCTCGCCGGAAGGCAAAATCAGTCAGGGATGGATTCTGAAAATGGACTTACAGATAAAGGTCTGGGTGCCACAAAAACAACAAACGCCTGACTATCGCTTCGAACTCGGTTGGAGAGATACCACACAAACCGATTCGTATGCCGATGCTCCAACCGCACTGGCTATCAAAATAGTATCGTTGAAAAACGAAAAACCTCCGCAGATCATCGAACGTCCCCTGGCAGAACCTTTCCAATATGGTACAAATGCGCCAGATGATGCGTTACAGGTGCATGACTGCAACTTTGACGGCTATCCCGACCTGGAAATTTTTGCGCATTCAGGTGGAGCGGGACCCAATTATGGAAATGATTATTACTTGTATAATCCTAAAAAACAGGCATTTGAGTACAGTGAAGAATTGTCAGTACTGACGCAGCCCGAAATCCATACAGCTCAAAAACGGATCTATACCTCATGGCGTAACGGAGCGGGAAATCATGGCTCGGAGGTCTATACCTTTGCCGACGGCAAACTAGAAACGGAGCAACGATGGGAACGCAACTGCATTCTGCCGAGCTTGTTCTGTGTTTGGTATGAGGGCAAAAATGTGGCAGGCCAGTGGATTGAGACTGAAAAACGATCAGCCTTTCTGGGTAGTTATGGAAACAATCCGGCGGTCCCTGTACCCGTATTTGCGCAACCCGAAGCCAAACAGGCAATCGACACGATTCTGACTAGTGAGGTGGTGGTACAGGAGGAAAATGCCTGCTGGATGCGGGTTGAATACGATGCGATACCAATGGATACGGCCACACAGATCAAGCAGGGATGGATACGCAAGGACGTTTTTACAAATCATTGGAAGCCCATCACCCAAACACAACGCTTTCGCCTGGAGGTAGCTCCCGAAACAGAGACAACGGCAGGATGGAATGGCATTCGGATCATCGAACGAAAAACGAATCAGGTGTATCAGGTGATTTTGCCCGATTTTTCGTTGTTTCCCAGCGACAGCCTGATTCATACGGGTGACTATAACTTTGATGGTCAGCCTGATTTTCGTATTGAAAGTAATAGCTCAGAGGCTGTAATCATGCGGCAGCAATTATTTGAGTACTATATCTTTAATACCCAAAGCGGCTATTTTGAACGTGACAGTTTACTCTCGGATTCTCCCAATGTCTCGTTTGATAAGGCTACAAAAACGTTTGCAAATCAGTGGTTTACGCAAGCAGGGGACGAGTATCTCTACCATAAAAAACAATATCGCGTCATCAAAAAACAGTGGGAGTGCACCGAAACCTGGGAAGGTAAATGCAGGAACGAAACCTTCCTGATCACCCACCGGAAATTACAGCACGGGCAGTGGGTTGAGAAAGCGGAAGAGGTGCCATTGAAAACGATTCTGCCCGTACTTAACTAACTTAACTCTAGTATCAAATACTTTTTCTTGTCTTTTATGAATCGATCTGTTTGTCTGATCTGCCTGGCAACGTGTGTGTTGTCATCCTGCATTTCCATTACCCTAAAAGATGCTACCACAAAAAGGAATATCCAATCAGTCAAAAGCAATCCGGCAGCGGTGCAAGAACAAAAGCCGTCGGAGGGATTGAATCCTTCCGCCGGCTGGGCCCGAAACTATGGGACTATCAAACAACTGTATGTAAATGCGGCTATGGTTTACTTTAAACTGGAGGGCGGCGAGACCGAAATGAATCCAAACAAGGAATTTTATTATGTGCCTATCGCACATCCCAATTATGCGGCATTGAAAGACCTGTTGTATTTGGCCGCTGAAAAACGCTACATTGTAAAAGTCCGTACCGAAAACCAACTAGATGCCAATGGATTTGCATGTGTACAATACATCATTGTAGATTGGTAGTGGGATAAGGGTTACTCTACCTATAAAATACTACCTCTATAAAAGTAAAAGCTCATAAATCGTCGGAAATTCTTCCTTTATGGTCTGCTAGTTGCAGTCGTTGGGATAGCGGCACCGTTTATGCTTCGCCAATACTTTAACCGTACAGCTACTGGCTGCTTATCTACCGGTACGTGGCGACTTGCACACGTGTATCTGGACAGTATGCTCTATGTCAATGGCACTGAAACACAGTTATTGCAACGCTTGGAGGTGACTGACAAATTTACCGGGAATACGCCCACTACATTAGAATTTACAGGTGACATCAGTAGAAAAATCTATAAAGGCCAGGTCAGGATTCAGTATGGGGATACGGGATATGGGGTCCTGTTCAAAGTAGACGAAGGTAGCTGTGAGTTGTCTGAGTGCATTCAAACAATGGTGCTCAACGAAGGGGAGACGCTGCAAAATGGTCATGTACAGCCAGACACCCTGCTGAATGGCAATCAGATTTCGGTTCGCAACGAAAAGAATCAAGATCATGAAGGTACCTACCGTCTGCGTAACGACACACTTTACCATAGCTACACGCCTGCGGGCTGGCAATGGCAGCAGGAGGGAAAACTGTTTCACCCGCATAATCCCATCAGCCGCCAGTTTGTCAATTACCGCAATGGCAACAAGGTTTTTCGATTTGTGTGGGTGAAGCAGAATAATTCATGAAAAGTGATGGTTAGTCTGATAAATTATTTATACTGTGTTATTCATATTACAAAATAGTATCTTTTAAAATCAAAAACCGGTATATGATTCCTGAGCTTTGGGATGAACTATTTGACACCGAAAACGGCTGTTCCATCGAAAGTGTGCAGCAAGCAGAGATGCACCTGGGAACAGTGTTTCCTTTGATACTGAGGCATTTTTATATACGGTATGGCAATCATCCGCTGCATCAGGCGCATAACCGACTGATTTTACCACAGAATTTACAGAATGAAAAGGGCTTTGTTGTCTTTTATGAAGAAAATCAGGGCGTTGTGCTATGGGCAATAGCTGTGGCTGATTTTGTGCACGAAAACCCTGTGGTGTATGAATCCTACGATAATGGAGAAACCTGGATTCTACATGAGGACAAGGAACGACTCGCTGATTTTCTGACAGATGTCTCCCTTTTTCAGGCCATCATGGGTGGCTTTCCGTTTACATCCGGGCATTTTGGTTTAAACGCCAGCGTCGAAGAAAAAATCCGAAACACTTTTGCGCAATTGTCCGGTTATGTAGCCAAACGGGGCATGCGGTATTACGGAAAGCCCAGCGAGTTGATAGCGATTATGGAAGGCGAGGAATCGAACGATCTCTGGATTGCCTGCCGCAAAAAAGCGGACTTTCGGAAATTATGCAGGCAATTGCAATTGGACTGGGACTACAATTCCCTGGAAGAAACCTGAAGGAAAATAGTATCTCCACAGAAGCGAAAATCTCGTCCCCTTAAAAAGAGGTGTAGGTATAGATGGCTATCCCCGTACCCAACGACCCCAGCAACAGCATCAGGCTGAAAAATATCCACTTGGTTTGTGGACGGTGAATAACCAGCGCCACGCCTCCCATGACAATGCATAATTGCAAAAACAGCGATGCGTTATCGTACAGATCGCCGATATGGCCGAACGTTTCGGTTTTGGCCTCCCATTCCTCGGCCCCAATAATCTGCCCCATTTTGCCGTCTTTTTCCTGAACCCAGTGCAGTTCGCCCACGTTTGCCGAGCCGCGCATGATTTCGTCTTTCTCTTTTTCGTAGCGATCCGCTTTCGTTTTCAGACTTTGCAGATTGCTTTGCATCGCTGCTGTATCGGCAGGGCGGATGGAATTGGACTTTAACAAAACCTCCAGCAGTTCGGCCTGTCCTTCCACCAGGCTTTGCTTGATGCCTTTCGACTGGTACCACTGGTAAGCCGACGCTTTTTCATTGATGGCCTTGAGTTCGTCGCCACCGGCTTGGCCCGATCCGATTTGGACAACGGCCAGTATGGAGGCAAAAATAGAAAGTACCAAACCGCAAATCACTTCAAAGCGATTTTGGCGAATGTCTTTGTTCATCGAAACGGGTGGTTTATGAATACCCGCAAATATAGAAAAAAGTCGGTTCGGTATGCTGGAAACCGGATTTTGGTGCTGGCAAATAGTATCTCGCCGGAAACAAAAAACCGACAACCAATCCGGCCAATACAATTTATGCAACTATTTCCTTCTGTTTCTTCTCGTAGACAGCCTCGGCGAGCCAGAGGAATTCCCGCGAAAAGTTATCCAGGCTTTTCAAGAAGTTTTCGTCCAGCAGGTTGCCTTCCTCGTCAAACTTGTGGGCAAGCTGGGGCACCAGCAGCATGTGAGGGGCCGTGTAGGCAAACAATGCCGGGATCAGTTGCTGCATTTGCATGGCCGCCCGCATGCCGCCCAAACCGCCACTGGTTACCGTCACAATACCGATGGCCTTGCGGGCAAACTCCGTTTTGTTATACGTATCCACCATGTTTTTGAGAGCTGGGGTGTAGCTTCCGTTGTATTCGGGGGTGACAAACAGAAAGGCATCGGTTTGTTGTAGGATCTTACCCAATTCAACAACAGCAGCCGGCGGTTCAGGATGGCGGTGAATGACTTCTTCAAACAGGGGGAGCTGGTATTCTGCTAGGTCGGCGATGGTGATTTGTAAATTGGGGTGATTCCGGAAGTAGTTGGCCAGGCCTAAGGCAACCCGGTGTGATTGTCGGCCGATGCGGGTGCTGGCCGATACGATGGTTAAATTCATGGATAAGGTTTGGTTCAGAATTCAGTGAGACGGTTCAACAGTCTGCGACAATGGTTGCAAAAGCTGCTGAACTTAGAACACTGAACTCTGAACACACCTAAAAAGTTTCAGAAACCAGCTTATACCGTTGGCGTAATCTTTTTGCTGGCGGCCAAGATGGCCTGCACATGTTTGATTTCGTCTTCGATAATCGTATGCGGCATATTGGGATACAGCTTGGTCGTCACATTGGCGCCCATTCGTTGCATGACCTCGCCGGTTTCCAGCACCCTTTCTTTGGGGATATGGCTGTCTACATCACTACAACCTAAAAATACCGGCGTGTCCTGCAGGCTTCCGGCATAGTCGCGCGGGGTGCCCGGAGGGCCAATGAGGCCACCACTCAACCCGAATATGCCCCCATATGTAGCCGCATTACGTGCCGCAAACTCCAGTGACAGACAAGCGCCCTGTGAAAAGCCCAGCAGGTAAATGCTTTCCGTCCGGATGCCGTTGTACAGTGCATGATCCACCATGCTTCTGATAACCTCCAATGCGGAAGTCAGGTAAGGCTCATTTTCCTCGATCGGTGTCAGAAATGAGTAGGGATACCAAGTATTGTTAGTGGCCTGTGGTGCCAGAAAAGTCAGGTTGTTTTGTGCAAAATACGAACTGAGCCCGAGAATGTTTTGAGCAGTGGCTCCTCGTCCGTGTACCAGGATCATTACTTTTTCGGCCTCCAGTAACGAAGCACCGCTCTTGAGATAGTTACTTGTTTGATGAAGCATATAAATTGTGTTTATGCCAGTTCAGAATTTGAAAAAAACAGACGAAATGCAAAGATACAAAGAATAGAAACCAGGATTTTGCACTTTTAAAAGATACTATTGCGTTTGAATCGTTGCAATCCGTTGCTTAAATTGTTCTATTTAGTTAACACAATTGGCTCCAAATGGTTTTCAATTTCGGCGCGTCTGGGTTCATACCAGGCCGGTAACTTCAAATGTTCACCCAAATGGGCGATGTCTTCATCAACGGCAAATCCGGGAGGATTGGTTGCTATTTCGAACAGGATTCCACCGGGCTCTCGGAAGTAAATGGAATGAAAATAATTTCTGTCCTGAACGGTTGTCGGGCCGTAGTTTGCTTCCAGCAGTTTTTCCCGGATCTCCAGTTGAGTAGCGTCGCTATCTGTACTGAATGCCACGTGATGTACCGTTCCGGCTCCCTGCAATCCCCGCAATGCCGTCGGATTATACAATATGTCGACAAAGTTACCGCTACCACCCAGGCCGGCTTCTACCCGGATGCGGTTGCCTTCTTCGGCTACCAGGCGATGCTGCATGGTTTCGGTCAGCAATTGGATGGTCTTGTCGGCCTTGTTTTCGTGCAGCGTCACGGTATGAAACCCGCGGATGGCTTTGTCGGCGGGAATTACCCCGTTGTCCCAGCCCGGACGCGTATCACGGTCGTTGGCTACCAGCTCGATGCCCGATCCGTCAAAGTCTTCGAATTGCAGGTAGGTTTCGTCAAACCGTTTTTCGGGTTTTCCAAACGGAATGTGAAACGAAGTCAGCCGGTCCATCCAGAAACTCAACGCATTCTGTGGAATTGAAAAAGCCGTATAGGTCAGCTGGTTCACACCTTTGCGTCCGCGAGTCAGGCCACTGTAAGGAAAGAAAGTCATAATCGTACCTGGATTGCCCACTTCATCCCCGTAATACAAGTGGTACACATCGGGTGCATCAAAATTTATGGTTTTCTTGATTAGTCGTAATCCCAATACGCCCACGTAAAAATCAACGTTTTTTTGCGGGCTGCTTGCCAGTGTGGTGACGTGATGCAAGCCATTGACGAGAGTGTTCATAAGCTAAAGTTTAAATGAAGTATGTATTGACATTTGATGTATAGACAATTAATATTCCTCTTTTGTTTTTGTATAACGCACACTGCCAGCTTCGGGTTTTACCAGGATAAAAACGTACTATTCCAGGATTTCCTGCCACCCCTCCCTGACAAAGCGGCAGGAAGCGGCCAAACGTCTTACAGACCAATCTCTTTCTGCTGCTCCTGGTCAATCCGATTTCGCAGGTTTTCGTACGTGTCTTCGTTGGAAAGAACGATTTTGATCAGTTGGATGGTATAGCTGTCGGGGTTCTTCTCACTGAAACGTTTAAATTCTGCGATGTTTTCGGGATAAAGTTTACCCGTCGAATATTCCATGGTGGGTGTATTGTCAAGCCCGAGCAGGTACATCAACTGGTAGGTTTTATACTTGAGTTTTATTTCGTCGGAGAGTTGGCTTTGCGGGTATTTTTTCAGGTAATTTTCCCAGACTACTATCCACTGCCCCAGTTCTTCAAATGAAATCACCAGGCCGGCATCGGCGGTAAATAGCTTTTCGTCTTCACGGGCTATTATAGCAACGTATTCGCGGTAGTCACTGGTCAGGTATTTATCAAACAGATTCTGATAAAACCCTGGTACTGTACGGAGTTCAGTGAAACCTTCGCCGATTTTCCAGAATTCAATACCAGCCCTGGAAAGCAGATTATGGGTAGGCCGTACCGAATCCGGAAGGATTATTTTGCCGGTAGCATCGTGATAGCTGACATAACTATCCAGTAACGGTTGCTCAAGGGTTGCCAGTTCGGCCAGTATGCTGTCATTTTCTTTTTTATACGACACGTACAGTTGATTGGCCTGTGCCGGAGTCAACGAGGGCAGCTTTTCTTTCACTGCCTTTTGCCGTGCCAGCCACGTTTCGATGATATGTCCGGTTGTGAGAGCTGGCTGCCCGGAGGATGCCGCTTGCACAAGAAGGGTATCCGGGCTGGCTTTAACTTCAGTTTCCTGCTGGGAAGTTTCCCGGCAAGAACAGAGGAGAAGCAAGATTCCTGAACATACGAATGACAACTGGTTTTTCATCGTGAAAGACTAACAGGTAACGGATGGGTTTTGTGTTTTTTAGAGATACTATTTTTTGAGATGAAAGACGTAAGACAGGACGCTGACCGAGGCTAAATTGTAGCTTTTGACAATGAAAAGTGCTACCTGCGAGAGGTATACATTCAGTGCTTCAGCGCCTGATCCAGATCCGCAATCAGGTCATCAATGTGTTCAAGACCAACCGATACACGCAGCAGATTTTCGGGTGACGTACTCGTTGGCCCTTCCACAGATCGCCGGTGCTCGATCAGGCTTTCCACGCCGCCCAGACTGGTTGCCTGGGTAAACAGCTGTGTACGAGAAGCTACTTTCAGTGCTTCGGCTGCGCCACCTTTCACCTGAAACGACAGCATTCCGCCAAAGCCATTGCTCATTTGTTTCAGGGAAAGCGCATGACCGGCGTGTGTTTCAAGCCCCGGATAATGCACGATTTCTACGTTGAGATGTGTAGACAGATACGTCGCCAGAGCTAACGCACCGGCCGACTGTGCTTTGACCCGCAGCGGCAATGTTTTGATGCCACGTGATACCAGCCAGCATTCAAAAGGAGAGGGGACTGCACCACCCAGCGACTGCACTTTTTTGATGCGTTCGGCAATGGCGTCGTCTTTGACGATCAGGGCACCGCCCAGTACATCGCTGTGGCCGCCAAAGTATTTGGTTGTGGAATGCTGCACAATATCGGCACCCAACTCCAGCGGACGTTGCAGCACGGGTGTGGCCCAGGTATTGTCGACGCCACACCAGGCACCATTATCGTGCGCAATAGTGGCCAGGGCCTGAATATCGGTAACTTTAAGCAATGGATTGGATGGTGATTCTACCCAGATCAGCCGGGTATTAGGCTTGACGGATCTTTTCACCGCTTCCAGGTCGGTCATGTCCACGCGTGACATTTCCAGTCCCCACGGGCCGAAGACATCAGTCATCAGCACACCTGCGGCAAAGTAGGCATCGTCGCCCAGAATTACATGGTCGCCGGTTTTCAGAATCTGCAAAGCCGCCGCAATGGCCGCCAGGCCGGAAGCGAAGGCAAATCCGTGAGTGCCGCCTTCCAGCACTGCCAGGCTTTGTTCCAATGACTGGCGATTGGGATTGCTGACACGTGAATAAACGAAGTTCTTGGGATAAGAGCCATCGTCGCTGCGTTCAAAAGTAGTAGACAGGTAGATGGGGGCGGCGACAGCCGCTGCATTTTCGTCGGGCAGATGAGTGCTCCGAATGGCAAGCGTTTCCAGATGCATATGTTTGGGTATGGATGAAGTGAATGTTGACTCGTGAGCAATTGTGGAAAAATAGTATCCCCGCAAAAGCATAACCCCGCGATCTCGGTCAACCGGATTCTCGCCGGATGCTCAGGCGAAGATAAGTAAAGTTCCAGTTTGCGAATGCTACAAAACGAAAAAAGCCTGTCCGAAACTTCGGACAGGCTTTTTTGCCAGATTGCTCGTTATCAGACTAGTTTTTCTTATCTTTTACAAGATCCCGACGATCCTGACGCAGGTCGCGGCGATCCTGGCGCAAATCATGTTGGTCACGGTTCACTTCTTTGCGATCCTGGTGACGTTCTTTCATGTCCTGATGCAGTTCTTTGCGGTCAGCTTTTGCTTCGGCAATGTCTCCTTTTATAATATCTTTTTTTACTTCCCGTTTGTCGGCACGGATTTCCTTGGTGTCTTGTTTGACTTCTTTCTTATCTGCGATCAACTCTTTTTTATCGGCTCTTATTTCCTTGCGGTCCTGGTGAAGTTGTTGCACGTCTTGTTTGACATCCTGAGAAATAACTTTGGCATCGCTAGCCACAGGATTGGCGGTGCTTTGGGCAGAAACCACCTGAGTGAAAGATATGAAGACCGCGGCCAGAACAACAGCGCATAGTTTTGAGTGTAGCATAGTGTTTTTGTTTTATAGTTTAAAAATTTCGTTGTTTGTAGTGCTTTGATAACTTGAAACGCGCTAGGGTTTAATACCGGATTGAAAAAAATACAGGATCTTTAATAAATAATTTGTAGCTGACTGGTAACCAGAAACATTACCAGTTGAAATTTTGCGTACCACAACCACTCATGAAAAACAAAGTCGTCATCATTACCGGAGCATCGTCAGGAATCGGAAAGGCACTGGCCGAAGCATTTGGCAAAGCCGGAGCCCGCATTGTGATTACAGGCCGTAATCAGGGAAACTTACTTGAAACATCGCAATACCTAACCGTGCAAAGCATTGATAACCTACCTGTTGTGGCCGATGTGAGTGTGGAAGAAGACAACCGACGAATGGTAGACGAAACCCTTAAGAAATACGGACAGATCGATGTGTTGATCAATAATGCAGGCATTTCGATGCGGTCTTTGTTTGAAGATGTGGATCTGGCGGTGATCCGCAAAGTGATGGATATTAACTTTTATGGTACTGTCTATGCCACCAAATACTGCCTGCCGCACATTCTGAAAACCAAAGGCTCGGTTGTGGGCATTTCGTCCATTGCTGGTTTTCGCGGGTTGCCGGCCCGTGCCGGTTATTCGGCTTCCAAGTTTGCCGTCAATGGATTTCTAGAAGTGTTGCGCACCGAAATGCTGCACCGCGGCGTGCACGTGCTGACGGCTAGTCCCGGATTTACCGCTTCCAATATCCGCAACACCGCACTCACGGGTGACGGCTCGGTGCAAGGCGAATCGCCCCGGGCCGAAGAAAAAATGATGACGGCCGAAGAATGCGCGCAGCATATTTTACGCGCCGTTCAGAAACGCAAGAAGGTGCTGGTACTCACCGGACAAGGCAAGCTCACGGTGTTTCTGAACAAATGGTTTACCGGCTGGATGGACACGATTGTCTACAATGTGATGGCAAAAGAAAAGGATTCTCCATTTCAGAAAAAATAATCAACCGGCTCACAGGGCAGATTTTAGCACAAGATTTTAGAGTATTTTCAGATAAATAGTTTAGTAGAAAGGTTACAAACCGGGCAGTTTGCTCACTAATGTCAGTATTGATCCAGTAATGTGTACTTCCATTGACAGAAGTACGGGAGTAACCTGAAAATCCAACAAACGAGTAAGGGGCGTTGCCGAAAAGCCTGACAGAGTAGGAAAAACCAAATATAAGAAACCGTGAATTCAAATCAACCCGTGAGTCAGCAACCTTCAGCCGCGTTTATCGGCGCGTCGTGGGTGGCTTTGTTAGCTGGCGTTGTTGCGTACAACGTCGGATTGTGGAATGCCCAGATGTCATTGAATGAGAAAGGTTATTATTTTACAGTACTGATGTATGGTCTGTTTTCGGCCGTATCTGTACAAAAAAGTGTGCGCGACCGGCTGGAAGGCATTCCGGTAACCAATATTTATTACGGCTTGAGCTGGTTTTCGACGCTTCTGGCTGTTTTGTTACTGGTAATCGGATTGTGGAATGCGACATTGACGCTAAGCGAAAAAGGTTTCTACGGCATCTCCTTTCTGATGAGTTTGTTTGCCGCCATTGCGGTCCAGAAAAATACACGTGATATGCAGCGCACCGACCGGAACAGTACCGAAGCCTGAGCATACAGGCAAACCTTGCAACAAAAGCAGGCCCGGGGCCTGCTTTTATCGTTTTCGGCCTGGCTGGTAAAAAAATAGTATCCTTTTCTTTGGCAAAACCTCCGTCTGTCCGGTGATGGAGTGGATGGAGTGGTTGCATCAACCGAGCTTTTCAGGCGCAGTTTCAAATCGGAGACCGGAGGTTTTGGCCTTTTCAACGGTACTATTTTGCATTCAGGGCTGGCAAGAACACGAAACACTTTGTTTTTTTTCTGCCCTGCTTTTAAGCATACAATGCCAGTGCATATACCTGCCTGATTTGTTCCGTCCATTGCTCTATCGATTCAGGAGTGAGCCGGTCGGCACGGTCAAAGAAAAAATGTTGCCGTACGTCCAGTCCGCAATACGTGTAAATGCCTTTGTCTGAGGTGAGTACCAAGGCTTTGTCCATACCGATGGTTTCGTATTCGGCGTTTGACTTGCCGTGCGAATTGATGATGACAACCGGCTTGCCAGCCAGAAGCCCTTTTTGCACCCCTTGATCGTAGCGGTAAGCAAACCCGTAACTCATCACCCGATCGATGTAACCTTTCATGATGGCTGGCATGCCCGTCCACCAGATGGGGTAGATAAATGTAAGGTGGTCGGCCCAGGTAATGTATTCCTGTTCTGCCCTGACATTACCGGCTACCTGGCCGCGGCGTTGCCCGTTCATATCTTCGAGAGACAAAACCGGATCAAACTGTAATTCATACAGGTCGCGAATCACAATTTCGTGATTGGCCTGTTGCAAAGAATCAACAACCACTTGTTTGAAATAGCTGTTTAAGCTGCTGGCGTTGGGATGGGCATATACAATGAGATGTTTCATTTGAACGTGCGTTAGGTGATTGAACGCAACAAAGGTAGAGAACGCGTCAGATGAAAAATTGTAAGAAAACGAAAAGCGACTTTTACAAAAGAAGATAGAAGAAAGACAGGCCGAACAGTAACGTATGTGCAGGAAAAATTTGAGTGGATTCATGCAATCCGGGCCTGGCAGATGTCTTGCTGGAATTTCAGAAAACGGGCAGGCGAGAGGTTGATGAAATGTTTGAAGTCGTGGGTGAGCTGGCTTTGATCGTAATAACCGCATTGGGCAATGATTTCAAACCAATCGACTTTGGTATCACTGGTGGCCCAGGTTTCGATAAGCTGAATGGCTTTGAAAAACCGCTGGTAACGACTCAATTCTTTCGAACTATAACCCAGGTGCTTTTTGTGGGTCAACTGCACATTCCGTTCAGTCTGGCTGGTTTGCTGAGCCACGGCTTTGATGGGATTGATGCCAGGAGATTGGTTGGCCAGCGTTACCAGCGATTCCAGGGTTGGAATGCGTGTGCGAAGGTATGGTTTGCAAAACGCAAGCAGATGATCGGTCTGTTCGCTGGTGGTGGGCATGAGGCGGATTTTGTCCCAGAGTTGCGTGAAACAGTTTTCATCCAGCAAATCATCGGGGTTCATGGGCACATGACCGGCCAGGATCTGTCCAAAAAAACGGTAAAACGCGTCGTCCTTAAAATTGACGACCAGAATTTCCGATCTGGGTGGCAAGGTGTAAGCGAAAGCCTGCTTGACCGGCCCGATAACCAAACATTTGTCTATTTCTACAGTAGTTTGCGCAGGGGAGCAAAACGAAACCGGTACCCCCAGGCTGAATACCAGGATCGTCTGATAACTAGGCAACAATGTCTTGGTAACCGATTGTGTGCCTTGATTACGGGCTACGTAGAAGTGCGAGAAGACCTCTTCAAATTCCTGTGGTACCGGAATACGTATACTCACATAGTCGTCTTCGTTGGCATGCATTAGTTCTGGCAGGTTTTTGCTTGAAAATATACTAGTTGGAGAATGCCTCCGGTAAGCATCGGGCTGTTCGGACTGTTACCCAGTCTAGCCCGCAGCAAATGGTTTATGGGCAGATTCTTCCGCTGGTCAGTGCAACACGAGTAATGGTATCTTTTCAACGACCCGAACCAGTATTTCAGTTCCCGAAACTTCAGGAATTGGTGGCCGGTTCCATTTTGCTGAGCAGCTTGCTTTCGATGTAAAACGTACCAAAAGGTAAAAAGGAAGCCAGCAACACCTTCCAGGTCACCGAAGTAAACTTCCAGCGGTGTTCAATGCTGGTCTGGAGGGTCTGCAATACAAAGAGCACAAACAGAATGCCGTGAATCTGTCCGACAACTTTGACCAGTAGCGGGCTGTCAAACATGTATTTCATAGGCATGGCAATGAAGAGCAACACCAGAAAGGAAACACCCTCCAGAAAACCCAGCAGACGCAACCGCCCCAGGCTGGTAGTGAAGAATTTGTTCATAACGATCGGAAATAAGGACGTGTGGCGAATGGCGAAAAGGGCCACGGTATGGCTACAAAAATAAGCAGCAGTGCTATAGAAAACCAGACAAGCAGGGTTTTAAACTTTTCAGCATCCGTAGCCTTGCGTTTGGCTAACGCCGAACCAATGGTGAGCAAAACAATGGCAGTAAGCATGAAAAGCAGATGCACTATCGCAAAAAACGACACTGGAAAGTTAGACAAAGCCTGTGTTTTGTTTTTCCAGAAGTATTGAATGACAGGACTATACGAATAAACCAATGTACCCAAAATCAACTGAATGTGGGCAAATGTGGCGGTCCAGTGGCGCAATGCATTGTCGGTTCTGGTGAACATACGCCGGGTTGTATAGCCCCGATACGCGCTGAAAATAGCCAGTAGCAGGCTAATCAATACCAGCCAGCGCACACCCGAATGCAAGGCCAGTAACAGTGGAAAGAAAGACATGAAGCAGTGCAATTGTGATGAGCTGCAAAATTCGGCAGCAGCTGGTCACGGTGTTAGGATGGTTGAAGCTTGTTTTAGGACATTTCAATCATTTTTCGAAACTGCAACGGTGTCACCTGTTCGTGTTTTTTGAACAGTCGGCTAAAATACGACTGGTCAAAAATGCCGATTTCGGCCGCCACTTCGCTAATGCTGAATTGGGTTTGGTACAGCAGCGCTTTTGCTTCCAGCAACAGCGTTTCGTCAATCCATTGGGTGGGCGATTTGCCGGTACTTTGTTTGATCACCTTGTTCAGGTGGTTGGGCGTTACATGCAGCATGGTGGCGTATTCCGATACGCGGTGGTGGGTACGGATGTGCCGGAAAACTGCGTCTTTGAATTGGTTGACCAGCCACACCGATCGGGCTTTCAGGTGATGGGTCAGCGGAGTGTACACCTGGTTGAGTTCGTACAACAATGCGATGCAGTAGGATTGAACCAGGTTGGTGTTTTTCAGTCCGTTTGCCAGGTATTCCTCAAAAATACGTTCCACTACCCGCAGAATGTACCGGGAGGCTTGAGTATCGGGCTGAATGTGTGGGTTGCCCCAGCTGTTGAGAAACTCAAAGGTTTGCAACAATTCCTGTTTGCCAAACCGGCCCGCTAAAAAATTAGTATGCAAACCGCAGATAAAACCTTCGTTGACATCGTGGTTTGAGAAAGAATACAACTGTCCGGCCGGCACCACAAGGCATTCGTTGGCGTGAATGGTGTAGGTTTCACTACCGATTGTTAGGATGGCTTCGCCTTGCGTCAGGAAAATGAAGGTGTGAATGGTTGACCGCACCGGCGGCACGGGCAATTGTATGGTGCGTAGCATTTCCTCGACACGCACCATGAAAAACATACCGTATTGCGGTTTGAGCAAAGGCGCAATTTCCGGTGCCATGAATTTGTTGCGGAAGGACTCTGTGCTGTACGTTTTTATTTTCTCAGAAGCCATGCATGCAGACGGATAAACGGTGGCTCAAAAATAGTATGTTTTACAACAGCAAAACCTCAATGTACACACTATCTGAGCCAAGTCCCGATTTAATGATTACCAGAAAGCCTGTATGTTTCTTTGGCACGGATCAGAGAAACAATGTTGATTAGGGCTGCCACCAGAAAGAAGCACGGGATATATGGAGGCTTGATTTTTAGAGGAAGCACTTCCGCCGGCACCTGTGGATGGAAATGTACGTACATGCCCACTGCCATTATGGCAATCACCGATGCGGAGGCCACCAGTAGTATTCTTTGGGAAAGTGGCCAGGAGAGCCGCTTGCCTCGGACCAGCACGTATAGAAACGCCAGACCGGTGAGAATTTCACCAGCAATTCCTAATCCGTATGAAAAGCTGCCCAATCCACTGGCTGTGATTTGGGTAGTGTACCAGTCGTGAAAGGGTGGAAAAAATTTAAGCACACCAAACAGGAACATGGAGATGCCTAACAACCAGGAGATCAGTCGGATGAGAGTCATAACAGCAGTGGAAAAAAATAGTATGTTTTAAAAAGTAAAAAGAGTCACTTCTGCAAAAGTAAGTAGCGTGTCGGACAATCCCTTGTCAACGCGGTATAAAGATTCGACAACTAACCGTGAAGAAGATAAGTTAGTGTACAGAAATAGCTATCGGATAAATGCAACTTAACTCTTTAGCAATCAGTGACCTGTCTTTTGTCTCATGTCTCTTTACTTAGTATTCATGACTCCGTTAAAATAGTATCCTGACAAAAGCAAAAACCCAGCAGTGGTTAGTTGGCTCTTAACAGCCGAATATCGTAAACGCCACCGGCAATTGACTGAGGATGAGCCACAAACCTGACTTCCAGTTTGTTGTTTTTGCTCTTTTGTAAGACTTCCGCTGGAATCGGATAATCGACGGAATAGAACTGGTCGCCGTGGGTGCCGTCCAGCGATACGGTGGCTATTTTCTGGTCGTTGAGCAAAATATCAAACCGACGGTCGCGGTCAAGACCAAAATACGTTACCTGCAAACTTTTGGCCTCCGCATTTTTGTTGGTCAGTACATAGCTGAACCATCCGGATGCGTGCCGCCAGTGACGGTTTTTGAAGATACCGGTTTCGGTATTTTCACCCTTGAAAAAATGATCCGACTCGGGTTGCTGCTCACCGGGATAGACCTTGTCTACCGTACGTTTTTCATCCTTGTTGTAATTGAACTCTTTCTGGGCACGTAGCTCCAACGTTTGCGAAAGTTGGTCGGTTGTCGTTATGGGCCAATAGGTAACATAACGCGCATCATGCAGCCGGAAAAACGGTATGAGTTCCAGGCTTTTGTATTTTTCCGGAAAAATAATGTTAGCAGTTGTGAAAGTTAAGGGTTTGCCTGCGACAGGTTTCAGGGAGGAAAGTACTTGCGAAGCCGTACTCACAAACACCGGTGCCTCATCCAGCGGATACAGCTTTCCGGAGGCCACATGTCCCATCCGGCTGTCATCGGCAAACAATCCGGGCAGGTCGGTGGTATCTGTTTTGGCAGCTAGCAACACCGGGCCATGAAATACCGCGTAATTGTTGGATTGGTCGGCTAGTTGCTCCAATCGGTTGGTCATGGGCAGATGAATCTCCACTATGTCGCCCGATTTCCATTGGCGCCTAATAGTAATGTAGGAGCCGGGCTGTGTGGAAACTGCATGTGTTTTTCCATTCACACGGATGGAAAGTTTTCCTTTTTCTACCCACGACGGATAGCGAATCTGAACAACAAACGAAGTTGGTTTGGCCACTTCCACCTGCAATTGGGTTGTTTCGCTGTCTGGAAAATTGGTTTGCTGGGTAAGTTTGAGTTTTTTCTCTTTCCAGGAAAGGGTGGAGGCAATGAACAGATTGACAAACAGTTCATTTTCCGTGTGGGCATAAATCATCTCACCATATTTGGCATGATTTTCCAAACCTGATCCCACGCAGCACCAGAAACTGGACTGCGGTTGCGAGTAAACCCGGTAGTGCCGGGGCCGCATGGGTGTGAAATACACAAAGCCGCCCCGCTCAGGGTGTTGCGACGACAGAATATGATTGTACAGGGCTTTTTCGTAGTAATCAATGTATTTCACGTCAAGCGATGTCTGATACAGACTTTCGGTGAGTTTCAGCATGTTATAGGTATTGCAGGTTTCGGGTCCCTGCGCATCAGTGATCATGGATGAAAAATCAGACGCCGGATGAAAATGCTCGCGTACGCTGTTGCCGCCAATGGCTACCGACCGATGGGTGACCACGGTTTCCCAGAAAAAACGCGCGGCTTCGGCATAGGTTTTATCCCCATCCAAGTCGGCAATGCGTTTGAAACCAATTACTTTCGGAATTTGTGTATTGGCGTGCATGTCGGTAAGTTTATCCTCATCATGGGCTAGTGGCGTCACAATTGCCTGGTGTGAGAATTTGTGGGCTAGTTCCAAATATTTCTTATCGCCCGTAATGGCGTATACATCTGCAAAAATTTCATTCATCCCCCCGTGTTCGGCTCGCAACATTTCCTGCATTTGCGCTTCCGATAAATTCGCTGTCAGATTCAGGCTCCACTCCGACAGGCGGATCAGCATTTCTTTGGCTTGTTCGTTGTGGGCGTACCAGTAGGCATCGCGCAATCCTGCGTAGAGCTTGTGAAGGTTGTACCAGGGTACCCATTTTTTGTTTACGGAAAAGCCGTTAATCTCCAGTTGACCTTTGGCTACCTGTTGCCACATTGCCGCTCCGCCGGGAGTACCACCGATGTAGCCGTTTCCGTTTGCTTCCTGGCAGCGTTTCAGTTCGCTGATCATATAGTTGAGTCGTTCCAGTACCGTCTGGTTGTTGGTTGAGGCATACATCAGCGCCAGTGCAGTCAGGTAATGACCGCCGGTGTGTCCGTCAAGGCCGGTATTTTCCCAATTGCCATAGCTGACGGCTTTGGGAGTGAGGCCTGCTTCACGTAAAAATGGAGCCGATAATTTATCGGGATTCAGCGACAGAATATACGAAAGATCGGTCTGCTCGGCCTGCTTGAACGGACTATTCAGCAGTTGCACATCTTCTAATGCAAACCGGGAAACGGATTTAACGGACTGTGCCTGAACAGCTGGTAAAAGGAAGAAAAGACAAGCACAGACAATACTACTTTTTATCATGGCAAGGTATTGTGTTGATAAAATTAAAATGTGTTTGCTTGACACATTTTAAGTCAAAAATCAATTTAGATAGTTTTCTGAATAGGATATTGACTAATTTTATTTTTTACAAAGATAAGTGCTTTGTAGGTGGAAATATAAAATATGCTTTAAAATTGTGAATTTTGCAGGGATGAAAAGCCGGATTAGGATCAGCGACTTTATTTGATATATTTTTGTTTATAGTAGGTGACGTAAAGATTAGGTTTTTTTAAGTGTATTCCATCTACAAATAATGTATCATTATAATATTCAATCTTGTTCAAATAGTCGTTTAGTTCAGACTCCAAACCAGTAAGTGATAATCCATTTGTCTTCATGTTTTGTATAAGTTTTCTACTTGAAATACTCACTGGAGTTGGGACAAATATCAAACGAAAATGATAAGAAAGGCTAAGTAGTTTAATTTTTTTTAAATACTCTATTGAAATAGGAGAAAGAAAGTCGGATTTTTGTTTCTCTTCCTGTGAAAACTCTGGTGCCCAGCCCGATGTCAGTATATGTGGCTCCTGGCAAAGAAAATAAACTGGAATCTTTTTTATTTGTTGGTAAGTCGTTTCAGTAAAGAATGGTTTATACTCTTTCGTATAAAATGGTTTTAAAAAATAATGAAAGGTATATATCTGATTTAAATTGTTATTAAAGCTAGATCCAGCTGTAGTGCTAGGAGTAAAAAACATATAAACCGTATCAGGACGATTTCCAGTATTAATGTAGTTGTTTAATAATAGGAATTGTCCTATCATTCCAATTGCCATGTTGCATGTTAACGAATTTAGAGTATCATTATACTGTTTATTGGAAAAGATTTGTTGAGCTACACTATCCCCTAAAAGAAGCTTCCTGGATTTTGTCTTTTGTTTACTTTTATATATTGAATAATACACTTCTTTTCCTGGTCCTGTTTTTTTATATTTTTCAGTAGTGATTGAATATAAAGGAGTTATATAAGTAAAGATGGGGACAAGCAAACTAAACCATAAGATTTGGAGAAGAAATTTTTTCATAAAAGCTTAACTAAAACTGAAAATAAATGAATTGTTGCTTTGTTTCAAAATAGGCAGAGACCAAAAGGATAAGCAAGTAATAAAATGCCCAGCGTAAAGGTTTGGGCAAAGTCATTTCTAGATACGCGATGGCATATGGTTGTTCGCGACCTAACCATTCAATTAGCATAAATAATATAATAAGCAGAAAAAGAATATTGGGACGGATTACAGGGATAGTAAACAACGAGTTGGAAAAAAGAATAGAAATATACTGGAATGCTTCTGATACCGATTGGGTGCGAAAGAATATCCAGGCAAATACAGTAAGGGCAAACGTGAGGCTCATCGTCAGCGATTCTTTAAGGGTTGGTAAATTCTTGCCTTGAGCGACGATGTCCAGATTTGAACGGTTCGTCTTAAAAAGAATAGAAGGCATAATATACAAAGCGTTCAGGGTGCCCCAAATAATAAATGTCCAGTTAGCTCCATGCCAGAATCCACTCACTAAAAAGATAATAAAGATATTTCGCACACGCATCCAAGTACCTCCTTGGCTACCTCCTAAAGGGATATAGAGGTAATCCCTAAACCAACTGGATAAGGAAATGTGCCAGCGCCTCCAGAATTCAGCAATGTCTCTGGAAAAATAAGGGTTAGCAAAATTGCGAAGTAACTCGATACCAAAGAGACGGGCAGTGCCTAAGGCAATGTCTGAATACCCGGAAAAGTCACCATAAATTTGAAAAGAAAAAAGAATGGCACCTACCAGTAATGTGCTGCCGGAATAGTCTGTATAATTGCTGAAAATGAGAGTACTGTATTTTGCACATTGATCTGCAATTACAACTTTCTTAAAAAGCCCCCACAAAATTTGCCTTAAACCATCCACACCTTTTACATACTCAAAAGTCCTTCTTCGTTGCAGTTGTGGGAGAAGATGAGTAGCACGTTCAATTGGACCCGCAACCAGTAATGGGAAGAAACTTACAAATACGGCATAATCTACAAAGTTTTTTTCGGCCTTAATTTTATTGTTGTAAATATCGATCACATATGAAAGTCCATGAAAGGTGTAAAAGGAAATACCAACTGGTAAAATAATAGTTAATGTAAGCGGATGAACCTGTAAACCAAAGAAGGAAAGGAAGTCGGAAAAAGACTCTGTGAAGAAATTATAGTATTTAAAGACTCCCAGAAAGCCTAAATTAACAGATATACTTATCCAGAACCAAAACTTTCTTCGCCATGGGATATCTGTTGATGCTATCTGTATACCTGTAAAATAGTCTAGAAGGGTTGAGAATATTAATAAAAACATAAATCGCCAGTCCCAACATGCATAGAAATAATAGCTGGCAACCAGTAGAAGAAGATTCTGTAGTTTTAGATTTTTACTAAAGACAAACCAGTAGAGACTAAAAACTATTGGCAAAAATATGGCAAAGCTAAGTGAGTTAAAAAGCATATAGATGGGTTGACTGCTCTCAGGGTTCAAAAGAAATAGTATCTATAGAAAAAACAAAACCCCAATAGTAAGAATTGGGGTTTTGTTTTTAAATACATTCTTTTAAACTATTTCTTCACATCCACCACCCGGATTTCGGTGCGGCGGTTTTGCTGGTGTTCTTCTTCCGTCTCGGCTTCTTTGATCAGCAGTTGGGTTTCACCGTAGCCTTTGGCTATAATGCGACCGGCTGCTATTCCTTTGGAAATCAGGTATTGTCTGGCTGACTCAGCACGCTTACCGGATAGCACTAGGTTATAGTCGTCATTGGCACGGGTATCGGTATGTGAACCTAATTCTACCGAAATGCGGGGATTGTCGTTTAAGAATTGTACTATTTTGTCTAATTCAATGGCTGCATCGGTACGAATATCCCATTTATCTAGATCGTAGTAAATATTCAGTGCCATCATTACCCCTTTTTCCTCCGGATCCAGTGGTACTTTGACATAGTAAGTGGTGTCAGTCACAGGCTTGATAAGTATTTCCTGTGCAAGTACACGACCCGACATTGACCATCCTTCGCGTTTGGTAAGGTAGTCGGGCTTGGATGCCACAATCATGTAGTTTTTGCCTTCATATACCTGGTATTTGAAGGAACCATCTTCTTTGGTAGTGGTTTCGCCAATCAGCTTGTCACCTTCCAGAAACTGGATTCTGGTGTTGCCCAGAATTTGCTCTCCGGTCGGTCCTTTGGTAACAGTGGTGCCGGCCAGGAAATAATTCACAATCTTATAGCCAGGGTTTTTGTCTTCGAAATAATAAATATCGTCGTCGCCCTTGCCACCTTCACGGTCCGAAGAAAAATAGCCAGTAGTGGGGCTCTTGAATATGACTCCAAAATCGTCGCCGGTGGAGTTCATGGGAACGCCCATGTTGTAGATCGAGATCTCGCCGGATTTCCGGATCGCCATAAACATGTCGAGGCGGCCCAGGCCTGGATGTCCATCGGATGAAAAGTACAGCTTGCCGTCGTCCGATACGTACGGAAACATGTCATTGCCAGGCGTATTGATCTTGGTTCCCATATTGGCAGGCGTGCCGAAACGTCCACTGGCGTTAGCAGTTGACCGCCAAAGATCGACCCCCCCCGAACCTCCCGGACGATTGGAGGCAAAATAAAGTGTCTTGCCATCGGTAGACAGCGTTGGGTGCGCATCCCAAGCTTCCGGATGGTTGATGGTCATCAGTTCAGGCGCGGTCCATTGGTTGTCACGGAAATAAGAGATGTACAGGTCCATGTCCTTGCGGCCGCGGGTGCGACCCCCGAGATTGCCACGGGCAAAAATCATCATTTTCCCGTCTTTGGAAAACGTCGGGGTGCCTTCGTTCACGTTAGCATCGTAAACTTTGTCACTAAAGAGTTCAGGTTTTTCCATCGAAGCCGGGTCCGACAGCTTGGATTTGTACAAACCTACCATGCCGAGGCCGTTTGCTTTGTAGATACCTTCCTTGCGGGAGGCTGTAAAAATGAGATTTTCGCCTTGCAGCACCGGCGAAAATTCCGACGCGGTGGTGTTGATTGCCTGTACGTTCTGAATTTCGTAAAATGTTTTCTGCTTGGCTATTTTGTCTATCTGAGGCAGGTTTTCAATCTCTTTTTTGGCCAGAGCCCTCAATCGCAGGCTTTTGGCCATTTTCATGTAGTTTTCAAACGCGGTCTGGGCTTCCTGGTATTTTCCATTGGCTTTGAGGGCATAAGCGTAATAAAACATGATCGAGTCGTCCTTGTTGCCCGCAGCGATGGCATCCCGGTAGAAAGGCTCTGCTTCTTTTACCCGGTTGGAATACCGGTAGGCAGACGCTACTGCCGAGTTGAGTTCCAGCGGTTTGAATGAGGAATTTTTGGCTTTGGCTTTGGCAAAATAATCAATGGCAGGTTGGTAATTGCCAGCACGCATCTCCCGGACTCCCTTTTTGTATAGTTGCTGGGCTGAATTGCAACCCGCGAATACCAGGATACCCAGGAGGAAAATAACAGGTAAGAATTTACGTAACATAGGGTACGGATAAAAATATTTGGCCTAAAAATAGGATTTTATACCTGAAAAACGATAAAACCTATCAGAAATTATGCAGAACTCTGTTCTTCTTTTTCAGACATTTGTACTGCAGGCAACTACTGGTTATGCCGAAATTTCTCTGGATTTGAAATAACGAGCCAGCCAGGTTTGTCCGGCAGGTTGTATCCAATGCGTGTTGAGTTGACTGATCGTTTCCACCAGATTGTGAAAGGCGGGTGTTTCCGGTGAAATTTGTTCGTCTGCAACGGCTTGTTTCAAATCTTTGAGGGCAATCAACTGTACCGAATCCTGGACCAGAAAGGCTTGCAGGGTGCGTTCAAAGAAGCGGGTCTGGTATCTGGTTTCCAGGTCCTGCACAAAATGAACGGATTTGTCAATCGAGCATCCACTGGCCGCATTGTATCCTTCGTCCACCGACAGTATCAGAAACTGGTGATACGCCACTTGGCAGGAGGCTTTCAGGGTTTGGCTATGGGCCGTCCACGATGTGAGGAAGGTTTCGGCGTCGGCGAATATACTACTTGATTCGGCTTCTGAGAAAGGTCGGCTCGACTGGTATACCCACACGCGTGAGGTTTCGGGCATTTGATCAAAAGGTATAAACATAGAAATGAAATTTACTTTTTTGCTAAGATAGTATTTTCCTTTAAAAGCGGGAAAACCCTGAAAGTGTTCCCACCTCCAGGGTTTCCTGTTTTTAGTTGTTGAATTAAGACGATTAACTTTTGTTTGGTTAGCAGTATTTTTTGCCCGGCAAGGATAATTTATAATGATTTGTCAATGAGTTCGGCAAGGTCATATACCTTAACTTCATTTTCCTTCTCTTTGTTTTTAATTCCGTCAGCAATCATGGTCATGCAAAACGGACAGGCCACAGCTACAATGTTCGGATTGGTGCCCAAGGCTTCCTCGATGCGTTCGATATTTACTTCCTTGTTGCCCGGTTCGGCTTCTTTGAACATCTGTCCTCCGCCGGCGCCGCAGCACAATCCATGCCGACGGCTGCGTTTCATTTCAACCAGTTCGCTGTCCAGTGCCTGCAAAACTTCGCGCGGGGCTTCATAAATGTCGTTGGCGCGGCCCAGGTAACAGGAATCATGGTACGTAATGCGTTTGCCTTTGAACTCACCACCGCCTTGCAGTTTTATTTTGCCAGCATTGATGAGTTGTTGCAAAAATTCCGAATGGTGCAACACCTCGTAGTTACCGCCCAGGGCCGGATATTCGTTTTTCAGTGTATTGAAGCAATGCGGACAGGCTGTCAAGATTTTTTTGACACCGTAGCCGTTCATCACTTCAATGTTCTGAATGGCCAGCATCTGGAACAGAAAATCATTACCGGCGCGGCGGGCCGGGTCGCCGGTACAGCTTTCTTCGGTGCCCAGCACGGCAAACTTTATTCCTAACTTGTTGAGTATCTTGGTAAAGGCAATGGTTACTTTTTTATACCGGTCGTCAAAGGATCCGGCACAACCTACCCAGAACAGAACTTCTGGTTCTTCGCCACGGGCCATGTATTCGGCCATGGTGGGTACTTGAAAATTTATGGATTCAGCCATAGGGGAATTGCGAATTACGAAGTATGATTTACAAATGGTTACTACCCGGAAGGGTAGGGGTTTTTTATATTTTCGAAGATACTATTTTCAGGAACCTTTCACCTGATCGGCCCAGTTGAAACGGTCTGCTGGCGAAAATTTCCACGGAGCCATGTTGTTTTCTTCGTTCGAAAACATCGCGTTCCAGGAACCGGGAGCCGACGATTCTTCCATGATCATGTAGCGGCGAAGCTCCAGAATGATGTCAAGCGGACTGATGCTCACCGGACAAACTTCCACACAGGCGTTGCAGGTGGTGCACGCCAGCAGTTCCTCGCGCGTAATGTAATCGTCGATCAGCGATTTGCCATCGGTAAAGGCTTCTTTGCCGTTTTCTATCTGCCTGCCCACTTCCTCCATCCGGTCGCGGGTGTCCATCATGATCTTGCGGGGCGAAAGTTTTTTGCCGGTGATGTTTGCCGGGCATTCGGCGGTGCATCGGCCGCATTCGGTACAGCTGTAGGCATCCATCAGGTTTTTCCACGACAGATCGTTGATATCCTTGGCTCCGAACCGACCCGGCTCGGTGGCCACTTCGCTTTCGGAACTGGTTCCGTCAGCCGAGGTTTTGGACGCGTCGGCGGTACTATTTTCTACGGGAAGGCCCAGCATCAGGCGCACTTCTTTGGTTACCACCGGCATGTTGCGCATTTCACCTTTGGGCAATAAGCGGGCAAAGTAGGTATTCGGAAAAGCCATGGCAATGTGCAAATGCTTGGAATACGTAACATAAATAGCAAAGCCCATAATACCCAGAATGTGAAACCACCATGCAAACCGTTCGTAGGCAATCAGGGCAGTGGTGTCCCAGCCACTGAACAACGGAGTGAGCAAGCCACTAAACCAGAACGAACCGAGGTTGGCCACATCGTAGTGCTCGGTGCCCCGCTGGCGCAACACCGTGTCCGAAGCGTTCCAGGTCAGGAAGGCCAGCATCAGCAGGATTTCGAACACCAGAATCAGATTGGCATCGGTAAGGGGCCATTTGGTAAGTTCACGGGCATGAAAACGCTTGAGCTTCATCACATTGCGACGCCACAGGAAAATAACACACACCACAATCACACCAACGGCCAGCAGTTCAAAGAAGTTGATCAAAAACGTATAAAGACCGCCCTGAAACGGAGCAAAGAGCCGGTGCGTGCCCGCAATGCCGTCAATGATGATTTCGAGAATTTCGATGTTGATAATCAAAAAGCCGGCATAGATGACAAAGTGCATGATGCCCACCAACGGACGGTCAAACATTTTTTTCTGACCAAAGGCAATGAGCAAAGTGTTTTTCCAGCGCTGCGAAGGGTTATCGGCAATGGTTTCATCTTTGCCCAACCGGATGTTCTGGATGATTCGATTCACCCGCTTGTAGGCAAAATACCCTGCTGCGGCCAGACAAAGAATAAAAATGATTTGTTGAATCATAAATTTATTTGTAAATAAGTTGTTGATAATCAGGTTTGTAAATTGTCTCAAAAATTTTACTTCAGAAAAAGTGCTATTTTTTTGCAGAAAAGTTTTGTGCCTGAAACAAAAAAATATAGTTTTGCAGCCTCATTCAACGGTGATGTAGCTCAGTCGGTAGAGCAAAGGACTGAAAATCCTTGTGTCGGCGGTTCGATTCCGTCCATCACCACTCCCCAAATCCTGCTTTCGTTTTCGGAAGCAGGATTTTTTGTTTTAGCTCCTATTTCGTCTGCCATCCTTTTATTCTGGATGAAATGTAGTATTTCCATGCAAAAATAGGACTTTATTTGTAGAAATAGTATGCAAGCATAATATTTTTTTGTAAAAATGCGAAGTTTTTTCAAGACGACGAGTTTTTTGATTTTTTTGAGACCGGAAAATAAATTTATCCGATATTTAGTTAGTAGCTTTAGGAAGCTGGTTTCAGACGTTGGTTGTTCGGTATTGGTTACCGGATGAAGGGTTTTACGTTTTTGGGCCATACTATTTTTCTGGCACCGGCAATTTTTGTATCACATAAATCTGTCAGCATTGGATCGTTTTCAAATCAGTACAACCGCATCGCCTTGGTTTATTTTGTTGTGTGTAGGCGTGGGGGCAGCTTATGCCTATTTTTTGTACCAGCGTAAGCCGATCTGGGGAACGCGCCTCAACTGGGCTCTGGCGGCCTGCCGGTTTGTAGTGGTGAGTATCCTCTGTTTTTTGCTGCTGGGCCCCCTAGTACGCCAGTTTGTGCGGAGCTACGAGAAGCCATCGGTAGTGCTGGCTGTAGACAATTCGCAATCAATGACGCTGACTGCCGACAGTACCGCCCTGAAGCAACGCCTGCAACAGTTGAACGAGCTTGCGGGTGAACTACGCCGCAAAGATGTGGATGTGGAAGTGCAGTTGCTTAATCAGGCCGTGGAACCCGGGCAACTGAGCAACCAGCAGTTTACACAGGCAACGACCAACCTGAGCCAGTTGTTGGGAACGGTGCAGAGCAACTACGAAAACCGGAATCTGGCGGGGGTGCTCTTGTTTTCTGACGGAATTTACAACCAGGGTATCTCGCCGGAATACCAGCCGTATAATTTTCCGATTTATTCCATTGCTGTCGGAGATACCATTCCGCGCCGCGACCTGAATCTGAAAGTCTTGTATTTCAATAAGATAACGTATCTGGGCAACAAGTTTCCGATTGTGGCTGAGCTGCACAGCAATGGCTACGCTGGCAAAGTTGTCAACGTGAACCTGAAGCAAAATAATAGGATTCTGGAAAGCAAAACCGTCTCTGTTTCCAAAGCTTCCGACATTCAGGAGATCACTTTTTATGCCACGGCCAGCACCAAAGGCATCCAGCATTTTGTGGTGGAAGTCGCCTCGCAACCCGACGAGTTTACGCGCCAGAACAACAGCCGGGATGCGTACATCGAAGTGATTGACGGCAAGGAAAAAATTCTGGTTTTGGCAGCCGCCCCACATCCGGACATCAAGGCCATCAAGAGTGCGTTGGAAAAAAACGAGAACTATGACCTGGACATTGTCATCGCAGGCCAGGGCAATCCCAAAGAGTCCAAGTATGATCTGGTGATTTTGCATCAGATTCCGGATAATCAAGGCGTTGGAATGAACATTGCCAAAAAATTCCTGGACCAGAAAGCGTCGGTCTGGTTTATCCTCGGCAGCCTGGCCAATGTAAGCCAGTTCAATGCCATGAACAATGCTGTCAAAGTAATTTCGCGCAGTGCCCAGACCGACCAGGTGTTCCCGTCGTTTAACTCCGGATTTTCAATTTTCAAATTTGAAGAAAGCAATGCGGCCTTGTTGCAGAAAATGCCACCGGTTACCGTTCCGTTTGCCGATTTCCGGCTCACGCCAAGTTCGGAAGTGATTCTATACCAGCGGGTAGGCAGTATATCTACCAACAAACCGCTGCTGGTTGTCAATACCAATCCGTCCCAGAAAACGGCAGTGATGCTGGGTGAGGGACTTTGGGAATGGCGGTTGGAGGAGTATAACCTCACGGAAAACCAGGTGGCGGTGGATGAACTGATCAGTAAGACCGTGCAGTATTTGTCGTCCAAAGATGACAAACGCAAGTTCCGGTTCTATCCGGTTGCGGATGAGTTTCTGGATACAGAACCTATCGTATTTGAGGCCGAGACGTACAATGACATTTACGAAAAAATCTACGGACAGAAAATCGACCTACAGCTTACCAATGCGGAAGACAAAACGTCTTCGTACAGTTTTACCACAGCTGAAGGCAATTCGCGGTTTGAGTTGAGCAGCCTTCCCAAGGGAGTGTACCGTTACAAGGCGTCTACCCTGTTGAAAGGAAAAACCGAGCAGGTGACGGGTGAATTTGTGGTGCGCAACCAGCAACTGGAAGCCCTCAATACCACGGCCGATCATGGCTTGCTGCGCAAACTGGCGTCCCAGACCAACGGCAAATTTTACCAGGCCAGTCAGATCGGGCAGCTGGTTCAGCAACTGACCGCCAACCCATTGCCCGAACGGGTGCAGAGTCGCGAGGAAACGCAGGAGATGATCAATCTGAAGTGGTTGTTTTTTGTGCTGCTGCTGCTGGCAACCATCGAATGGGGAACCCGAAAATACATGGGAGCGTACTAAACTATCGGATCTGGAATTTAAAACCCTGACTTGTTCGGTCGCATTTTAGCCAACGAGACTCATTGGTGCTTCGTTTTATCAGATCACTGGTGGTTGATTCTTGATTTGCTGACCCTTATTTGACGACTTGTACCTGTAATCACCGCAGTTGAGCTTTTGTATACCCTTGAAAGGAGTTTTTGGTAAGGCAAAATTCATGATTTTGAATACTTGCAAGGCAATGATACGCATTAATTGTACTTCAAATGTTTGTTTTTTTTAAGATTATCCTTGGCGTCACTCTATTCCTTTTGAGTTTTTTGAGTACGAACAGTGTCTCGGCGCAAACCGATTTTTCCCGGACTGATTCAACTCTTGATCGTACAGGTACTCATGGCACCGATCGGTCACACCGTTTTTTTATTGTTCTTCCATTGCGTTTTACCCAGCTACAGAATGTTCGTACACTGCTTTCGGGGGTAAAACTGGGTATAAGGTATAAGAATCGATTTCAAACTGCGCTCTCTGTTTATCACCATTTCTATGTTGAAAGTTTTCGGCCCAAAGCCCGGCTTGCTACATTTGATAAGAAGAAACAACCCGTATTGTTTATTTATAGTGCAGGCCTGGAGCAGGGGTACAAGTTGCTTGAGTATGGAAAGCTTTCATGCTGGCCGCAATTGTATCTGGGGTGGGTATCGCTCAAATACGAAGCCCGGACGGCAAATTTCAAAACAAACACGGTACATTGCTTTACCGCCGAACCACAATTTCTGGTTGATTACAGTTTTGGCAAGGGCTCTGCCATAGGAATAGGGGTGGGGTATCGTTCTCTGATCGGGGCCGGAAAGATCCGCTACACTTCGGATCTTTCCGCGGGGCAGATTCCAATCAATAAAAATCTTCCCAATGGAATCAATTTTTTAGTATCGTTGCAAGGGCATTTCTAGTTTGTCTGATTTTTACAATGCTGATTTTCAAGAAACTTCCTAAAGAATAAAGTGGGATCCTTTGAGTATCATCCTTCCAAACCTAACACATTTGATTCGATGCCGGCATACCTGTTTCATAAAGACAGAAGGCTATTGGCAGTGCTCTTGATGGGTGTGCTGCTCATGGCTATGCTGACCGTTCTGCAGGATCGTTTGTATGCTGCTTTCAACGGTACCTCGTTTTTCCTTTCCGAATCGGCCATGTTCAGTTCGTTCTGGCTGTTGTTTGTTCCGTTGCTTTTTCTTCAGTACCAGAAGTTGAAAACCTCGGTTTCTGCCAAACGAGTCATTGCATGTATTTTATTTCCATTGCTGATTCATCTGCTCTTGTTCCCGTTGTTGATCTGGTTGCTTTCGACAATAGTTTATTACCATACCTTCGCACTGCTGCAAACCTTACAGTATGTGTTGTCGGAACATAGCTATACGCTATTGCTGCTTTACGGTGGTTGCGGGTTATTCGTACAATTCCGCAATGCGACAGTGCAAATGCCTTCAGCCGTTGGCCAGCCTCCACAAACGCATGTGTCTGCCATTGTTGTCTCGAGCGGAGGCCGGTATGTTTCGCTTGCCGTTGTTGATATTTCCCAAATCCGTGCGGCCACACCGTATGTTACCATTCACCTGGCCGGAAAACAATACCTGCATACCGAGACGTTAAAATCGATTGCTGATAAGCTGGACAGCCGGCAGTTTGTCCGAATCCATAAATCATGCATCATCAATGTGACGAAAGTGGTTTCGTACCGATCCCGGCTGAATGGCGACTATGACATTCAGATGCAGGACGGCACTTGCGTCAGGCTCAGCCGCAGTTATGCCCGTTGCTTCAAAGAAACAATGGCCCTCCGGTCAGACTGAAAAGTCCTCGGGTTACATACAGAAAGTTGATTGGTAGCTGATTGCGTGCGGAAATTTGGGAAAACTTGTATTTTCTTATGAAGCTTTTCCCATCTTTCTATCCATGCCTTTTGGCGGTACTCATGTTTCTGTTGCAGGCTTGCAACGGGCAGGTTCAAACACATTCGCCAGTTGTGACACAATCTGGACAAACGCCCACAAGCCCGATTGGTGGCGGCTGTGACGGCTGCGAAATGATGTATATCGGGATGCCCGCCCGCATCCATTCCACCGATACCAGTGCCGGCTGGACCGAAGTCGGACAAAAGTTACTCGTAACCGGAATCGTTTATAAACGCGACGGTAAAACACCAGCTCCAAATGTGATTCTGTATTACTGGCAAACCGATAACAATGGGTACTACTCGCCACGTCTGGGAATGGACGAACGTACCAAACCGCATGGACACATCCGGGGCTGGGTCAAAACAGATGCGCAGGGTCGATACGCCATTTATACCATTCGACCTGCGCCGTATCCCAATGAAGATATGCCCGCGCATATTCATGTTTCAGTGAGAGAGCCTGATCTCAGCAACGAGTATTACATAGACGATTTAGTCTTTGATGATGACAAACTACTCACCACAGCCAGGCGAAAGGCGCTGGAAAACCGGGGTGGCAGCGGAATTATGCGTGTGTTACTTTTGAATAAAATGCAAGTAGCAGAACACACCATCGTGCTGGGATTAAATATTCCGAATTATCCGAAAAATAATCAACCCGTTCAGGTTTCAGGATTGGAAATAGGAGAGGACAGCCCGTCGTTCATACCCTACCATGCCTACGGTCCCGACAAAGGGAGCCGGGCTTGTCCGGTTTGCAACTACGGTCGTTACCATGGCATTTTGTATTTTGTGGGCAATCATCCGGACTGGGAAGAAATCAAAAGATGGCTGGTATTTCTGGAAGAGGAAAGTCGCAGACGGCAGAAGTATCTGAAAGTGTATTTTGTGTATGGCAATGCAGCAGGTTACGCCAAAAGTGTCCGCCAGAAAGAGCTGGAACATTTGGGCAGGGAATTGAACCTGACAACCGTTGCCCTTACCTTTGTGCCTTCCCTGGCAGATACCGAAACGGAAGTAAACCTGAATAAAATCAATCCGGGTGTTTCCAATACGTTTGTTATTTACAAACACCGCCGGATCATCGACAAATACATCAATTGGAAACCGACAGCCGAGAATTTTCAAAAGCTACGGACTGTACTGGACCGGACGATAAACGACTATTTTGCCCTGCCGGAACCTGAACACGATTGAGCTGACACCGGCGGTTTTGCTGTTTGAAAACATACTATTTCGAACCCGAACTGTTGCCCGCCCATTCCCTTTGGAAAAATAGTATCGCTGGAATTGGCAAAACCTCTTACTTTTGCGGCAATTATCCTTCGCGTCAATGTCACGAAAGTACTCCATCATCATTCCGTTGTATAACCGTCCCGATGAAATCCGGGAATTGCTGCACTCCCTGACCCAACAGACGTACCGGAATTTTGAAGTGCTGGTCATTGAAGACGGCTCGGTAGACGAAGCGAGTAACATCGTGGAATCGTTTGCCGACCGGCTGGACATCCGGTATTTCTTCAAGGACAACAGCGGACAGGGTTTTACGCGCAATTTTGGTTTTGATCAGGCGCAGGGCGACTACTTCGTGATCTTTGACTCCGACTGCATCATTCCGTCGCATTACCTGCAAGCCGTTGAGAATGACCTGAATCAGTACGGATACGACCTGTACGGCGGGCCGGATGCGGCCAGTCCAGACTTCAATGCCGTGCAAAAAGCCATCAGCTACGCCATGACGTCGCCATTTTCGACGGGCGGCATTCGTGGCAAAAAGAAGACGCTGGGCGGCACTTTCCATCCCCGTTCGTTTAACATGGGTTTGTCACGCAAGGTGTACGAAAAGGTCGGCGGCTTTGTCATTACCCGTATGGGCGAAGACATTGAGTACAGCATTCGCATCATCCGGGCAGGTTTCAAAAGCGGTCTGATTCCGGAGGCGTATGTGTATCACAAACGCCGCAGCACATTCCGGCAGTTTTTCAAACAGTTGCATTTTTTTGGGCGGGCCCGCATCAATATTTCGCGTTTCTTTCCCGAAGAACTCAAGCTGGTGCATTGGTTTCCGACGTTGTTTTTTCTGTTTCTGTGCTCGATGCCGGTTTGGCTGGTGATACAATTATTGACGGGCTGGCCGCTCTTCACGTTGGCATTCTGGGTATTGTTTGTGTACACCTCACTGGTTTTTCTGGACGCTACTGTCAAGAACAACAGCATCAAAATCGGTCTGCTGAGCATCCAGGCGGTGTTTACGCAGCTTTCGGGCTACGGCATCGGCTTTCTGACGGAAGGCTGGAAAAAGTGGACAGAGCAATAGAATGCACGATTTTCGAAGTGCGAGGTACGATTGTGAAGGATCGCAAATCTATGTGTGTATTTGGTCGTCGGTCCTTTCCTTCTCATACAACAATGACTGGATTATTCTCCTATAAAACAGCTTTTTGTCTTTGAGTGTCAATCCGATTTTGTCAAAATAGACCGGATAATTTGGCAAATGCGAAGCCTGGACCCGACTGGTCAGGCGGAAAAAACCGTACATGCTCCTGTACAAAAGCCGCGAAACGACTCCATTAGCTGCTGGGTTAAAATCAGCTACCAGCCATTTTCCACCGGGTCGCAGTCGCTGACTCAGACGCCGCATGAGAGCCTGAAGCGATGATTCTTCAAACAAATCAAGCAGGAAAAAGGTCAGAATCACATCAAACTGTTGCGAAGAAACAGCCGGATGGGCTTCGTCGCCGTGAATCCAGCGGATACGGTCATCGGCCGGAACCTGTTGCCGGGCCAATGCCAGCATTTTTGCCGACTTTTCCACGTACCAGATTTCCTTCGGATTTTGCGCCAGAAGTTGTGGTAATACTCTGCCTGAACCGCCACCGATAAACAACACCGTAGCCTGGGCCGGAACCTGGCTCAGCAATGCCCGTTGGGCTTGCAAAATAGTATCCCCAAAAACCACAAAACCCAGCCTGTCGTACAGGTGAGCCAGGCTGTCAAAATCATTTTCGGAGTGAAGAGTCATTGGGTAGGGGTAGAAAAGCTGCCAAATGGGTAATTTTTTGCATTTTCAACGATAGTATTTTTTTGTGCCGATTTATGTGCAACTAATCAGCTAATCAGGCTGATCCCTATTTTCTTAACTGAAAAATGACCGATGGTAAAATAAATAGCTTTTTTTTGAGTTTATTTGTGAACTATTGTGTTGCCGATGGTATGACTGCCCAGGTACTCATTTATTCATTTGCCCATTTTATCTGTACATGACAACTGTAACCCAAGAGTCTCAGACGACGAAAAAACCCAAAAGTGCGGCCCGGGAATGGCTCGAATCCATTGTATTTGCCATTGTGGTTGCTTCGGCTGTGCATTGGCTCATCATTCAACCGTACACCATTCCGACTTCTTCCATGGAAAGCTCGCTGCTGACCGGCGACTTCCTGTTTGTCAGCAAGCTGCATTACGGTGCCCGCACTCCCAAGACACTGATTCAGTTTCCGTTGACACACCAAACCTTCTGGGGAAGCAGCATTCCGTCGTATGTGGAATGGATCCAGATGCCCCAAACCCGCTTGCCCGGATTTTCAAGTATTAAAAACAACGATGTGGTGGTGTTCAACGTTCCATTGGAACACCCAAGCACCTACCAGCGATACCAGAATGTGGTTCCGGTAAACAAAGGCTATCCGGTTGACCTGCGTACCAATTACATCAAACGTTGCATAGGCGTGGCTGGTGACGACCTTGAAATCAAAGACCGTCAGGTATATGTGAATGGAAAACCTGTTCAGAATCCGCCGCATATCCAGTACAATTATGTGGTCATGACGGCCCAGACACCGGATGACCGTTTCTTTAAGAAATATGATATCAGCACAAGTCCGGGCGAATTTTACATATTTCCAGGAGGTTTTCAGGCAAATATTTCTCCACAGACAGCTGACGAATTGAAAAAGCTGGATTTTATCAAAAGTGTAGCTCCCCGGGAAAAAGAATACGAAAGTGTGCTTTTCCCCCGCGATACTACTTATAAATGGACTGTGGATAATTTCGGTCCGATTCACATACCAAAGAAAGGCGAAAAAATTACGCTGGATGCCAAAAACCTTGCGTTCTACCGCGACATTATTCTGTATTTCGATCATAACGATGAGGTGAAGGAAGAGAATGGCAAGATTATCCTGGATGGAAAGCCCATTACCGAATACACTTTTAACCAAAACTACTACTGGATGATGGGCGACAACCGACACAATTCGGTCGACTCGCGGTACTGGGGATTTGTGCCCGAAGATCACGTGGTTGGCAAGGCTGTGCTGGTGTGGCTGTCGATTGATCCGAACGAAAGCTGGGTAAACATCGGCGACAAGGTTCGCTGGAAACGTCTGTTCAGCAGCATTAATTGATTTCTGAAACTATTTTGTGTAACAAAAGATTAAACCTGAGAGTTAAACCTCAGGTTTTTTTATGGTCGGAACCTTGACTTGCGGGATAAAGGGTAACGGAATGAACGCAGGTCTGACACTATGTGTCTGACCGGTGCTCCAAAGACCCGTTAAATTTTTGAGACTCTCTGAAAGAAGCCATTAATCGAGAATCAAGGTTCGGAATTACGTTTATGAATCGAAAAGAACGCATTCGTTTGTTACTGGACCGCCTTCAGAAAGGCGTTTTTGAAAAAGAAGAAGCCATCCATCTGTCGTTGCTGGCGGCACTGGCCGGGGAAAGTATTTTCTTGTTGGGCCCCCCCGGTGTAGCCAAGAGCCTGATAGCCCGCAAGTTGAAATTCGCCTTTCGGGATGGCAGGTCGTTTGAATACCTGATGAACCGGTTCAGCACACCCGACGAGATCTTCGGGCCGGTGTCCATCAAAAAGCTCAAGGACGAAGACCGTTATGAACGGCTTACCGACAAATACCTGCCCGGTGCCAATGTGGTTTTTCTGGACGAAATCTGGAAAGCCGGTCCTGCCATCCAGAATGCCCTGCTTACGGTGCTGAATGAAAAGATTTACCGCAACGGCGAACAGGAAGTGACGGTAAACATCAAAGCCATTGTATCGGCTTCCAACGAATTGCCCGCCGAAGAAAGTCTCAATGCCTTGTGGGACAGGTTTCTGCTGCGCTACACCATCCGGGAAATCCGCAAGGCGGGTAGCTTTGTCGAGATGATTACCGACACCTCGGATGTGTATGAAGACAATGTGCCGGTCGAGGTAAAAATAACCGATGCCGAACTGGACCAGTGGAATACGGCTATCCATGAAGTGGCCGTTCCTGCCGAAGTGCTGAACGTCATTCAGGTGGTGAAACTCCGGCTGGAGCAGTACGACGCGGAACATCCCGAAGCACCGTTCCACATCTTTGACCGGCGCTGGAAAAAAATCATTCGACTGTTGCGTACGGCGGCTTTCCTGAACGAACGGACGGAAGTTGACCTGATGGATTGTTTCCTGTTGCCCCATGCCTTATGGAACCGGCCCGAACAACTGGAGATCGTGCGCGAGATAGTCGCCGAAACCATCCGGAAGCACGGCTATTCGATGGCCCTGAACCTGCATCCGCTGCGCAAGGAAATCCGGGAACTGGAAGCCGAGGTGTTGCAGGAAATCCGCATCCCTAACATTGTGCTGGTCGATACGCTTCGGGCTGTGGAACGGGAATATTACGAACTGCTCAACACCGAGCAGTATTTTGATGGCAACCGTATCAAGCGCAGCGATTTTGACCGGCTTCCGGTCGACGAAGAGCAGGCCCTGAACATGTACGACGACAAAGGAAGCTTGGTCAACCGGGTGAAGGCGCGTAAATCGGCCGATGATGCCTATACATTGATGGTCAATTCCAATGCGCGGTTGTACTCGTTTCGCCTGGTGACAGACAAGACCGAGAAGACGGAATACCTCTACAAAAAGCCACACGCCCTGGTATTGCAATACTGGAATGACCGTACGTACCAGCTGCGGCAGTACATTCAGGAGCAAAAAAACTACGCCGAGCAGCAACGGCCCGAAGCCCTGCACCACCTGCGCACCAACCTCTTTGTGGATGCGTCAATGGCTGGCCTGGTAGAGGCAAACCTGAACGAATCCCTGGCATCCCTGGATGAACTGGACCTGCAAATCGACAAGATCAAACATCTGTACGAAAACCTGCATGGATGAAGGAGCGGACACAAAATAGTATATTTTCCAGATGAAAACCCCGAAGAGGATTTGCCATTACGTAACGGTAACATGCCGGTTGCAGGATTCTGCACGAATATAAGTTGGTGCCTTCGGATACTATTGATACTTTTGCCTCGTTGTAGGATTACTTCAAAACTCCGGACCGACAATGTAACTCACTATTGTTTACTCTCATTTCCTTTGCATGAAACGAATTTATTTTACACAACTGATTGGAAGCTTACTTATCATTGGCATTTTCATACTGGCAGGCTGTAAGAAAAACACTACCGAGACAGTTCCCACCAAGCCGGTGTCTGAAGTCATTGCCGAAACGCCCAACCTGACCATACTCAACGCGGCTCTGCTCAAGACCGGTCTGGCCGATACTCTGAGACTGGCCCGCCTGTATACCATCATGGCTCCCAGTGATTCGGCTTTCCAGGCTATGCCGGCTCCTTACAACTCCATCGCGGGGATCAACGGGCTGGGTACCGCTGAGGTGAATGCGCTGAGAACCTTATTGATGTACCATGTATTTTACGGAAAAGTCAATACCTTTCAGCTACAGACCGGCTTGCAAACCAACCGGATACTTACCCTGAACGAAGGAATGGATTCGCTGTTTTTCTCTAAAAGTGTTTCACGGGTGGTGTCTGTCAACGGAGCCCGTGTAACCGAAGCCAACCGTGAAGCTACTTACAACGGTTTTATTCACATCATCAACAAAGTGCTTTCGCTGCCTACGGGTAACCTCATTCAAACAGCAGCCGCTACTGCCAACCTGAAAATAGTATCGGCGGCATTGACAAAAACCGGCTTGGCCACCGATCTATCAGCCGCCGGACCTTTCACCGTTTTTGCCCCTACCGACAGCGCTTTCACAGTTACCCTCAAGAGCCTGAACGGTTCGATAACCGACGAAACCAGCGCGTTGAATTTTGTGAACAATACCTTGAGCGGTAGTTCCACCCCCAACACCACGGCACTTGCCAACATCCTGCGGTATCATGTCATCAATGGTCGGCTTTATTCCAACGCTATTGCTGCCGATAGCCTCAAAACTGCCCGCACGCTGTACAATAACCAGACGGTCGCGTTTACCTATCCTGCTACGGGCGTAGTCAACATCACCGGAGCTGCCAATGGCAACCAGGTGTCAGCTGTCAAAACAGCCGATAGCAATACCAAAAATGGTGTAATACACACCATCAACCGGGTGTTATTACCACAGTAATCCTAAGAGAATTGTCAATCGTTTTTCTGCTGGAACAGCCCAGAAACTTGGTAGTTAAAACACAAAACCTTCGCCATTACGGCGGAGGTTTCGTGTTTTAACAGGATACTATTCTGATTTTTTTAAATCAGTGTTCCTGTCGATTCGCTCCCGTTTACCGGCGATTCATTCCTTTTCTTTCACAGTTCAGGCTTTTCTGTTAATCGGTTTGGAGCCGGCTCCAGTTCTATACATGTCTTTGCTGACGAATCATAACCCGGCAGAGAATGTAAAGATTCTTCAACCTTATTTTTTCAACACAAACCCTAGTTCCTATGAAAATGAGATTTTTGACCTGGAAACCCGTAGTTCTGATGGTTGCGGTTGCTTTTACTGCTCTGAGTTGCAAGGACGACGACGATGACATGCCACAGACGCCTTCCAAAACCATTACCCAAACCGTGGTAGACGATCCGAACTTCTCCATACTCGAAGCGGCAGTTGTCAAAACCGGATTGGCCAATGCCCTGGCAGGTGGTACCCTGACTGTGTTTGCACCCAACAACGCTGCATTTGAAGCGCTGAGTGCTCCGTTCAATTCGGCGGCTTCCATTACGGCCATCACCGATCAGGCACAGATTGATGCGCTGCGGGGTATTTTGCAATACCATGTGCTGGGTGCAAGTGTTGCTTCCGGTGCGTTGCAGCCTACACAGACAGTGGCAACGCTGAAATCCGATTCACTGACGGTTTCCAAAGTTGGCAACAATGTGTACATCAATGGCTCAGCTGCCCAGGTAGTTACGGCCGATGTTTCAGCATCCAATGGTGTGATCCATGTGATCAACAAAGTGTTGACTCCGCCGAGTGGAAGCATTGCAGCCATTGCTTCGGCAAGCTCCAACTTCAACCTGCTGGTAGCTGCCGTGACCAAAGCCAATCTGGCAACAGCCCTGAGCTCCGGGCGTTACACAGTTTTTGCACCTACCGATGAAGCCTTTTTAGGCGGGTTGCGTGCCTTGGGTCTGGCCGATGCCAACACAACAGAGGAACAAGCCATTGCTGTGATTCAAGGATTGCAACCCGGAGAAACTCTGACACTGCTGGGCAACATTCTGCGTTACCATGTGGTACCTACCCGTGCGTTTTCAGTTGACCTGACCAACAACCAATCGGTGCCGACATTGCTGGCACAAAAGAACCTGACAGTGATACTTGCCAACAATGCCGTGAGTATTCAGGATCTGAACAGCACATCAGTCAATGCCACGGTTAATCCGGCCGACCTGATTGCTACCAACGGTGTGATTCATGTGATCAATCAGGTACTGATTCCTCAATAAACGCAAGTGGAGTGTCACTGTTGTCGAACAGAGTGATTTAACTAAACGTAAAGTGTAAAAAAAGAGGAGTGTCGCAAAGGGTAAAGAGCCGATGAAGCCTATTGCTTCGGAGAAGGGATGTGCAGGGAATCGGACTCTTTACCCCTTTGTTTGGTTTCATTCTGAAGAGAAAAAACATACTTTTACAATTGCTTGTCAGAAGCCAGCACCTATCATTTTACTCAGTGGGGATAGATTTATGTTTGCACATCGGTATCGTTACGGGTTCATTGCATTGATAGCTGTTTATTCGTATCTCAATACGCTGTACGTTGAGGCGTTTGACTATTACCGCATACCGCTGACAGGCTGGGAAGCGCTGGCATTCTTTTTTGTGCTTGTTTTTTGTATATGGGAAGGCAACCGCCTGCTGGAGAGTGGATTGAGTCGTATCCAGGACGCTATCCGATCCGTGGTACATCGGCAGGTTCATCCCTTGATTGTCATGTTTGCCGGCAGCATAGTGATCACGTCACTTGCGGTGGGTATCCCAATGTACGTGCTGGCTCACTACCAGTTTCACTACACATGGGAGCAGATGCAAATGCCTGCCAAGCTGGCGTTTACGCTGGGTTTTCGGGTTAATTTGTTTTTGAACACATTGAATGCCATTTTTTTCTTCTTACGTCAGCAGCGGGAAGCCCAACTGGAAACCGAACGTTTCAAAAAAATCAGCGTGCAGGCCCAGTTCCAGTCGTTGAAAAACCAGGTCAACCCGCATTTTTTGTTCAACAACCTGAACGTATTGTCGAGACTGGTCTACAAGGACCCGGCGGTGGCTTCCGAGTTTATCGAAGAACTGGCCAACGTATACCGCTATGTACTCCAGAACTTTGAGAAGGAGCTGATCGAACTGCGTACCGAATTGGGTTTCCTTCAGTCGTACCGCTTTCTGCTCGAAAAGCGGTTTGGCCAGAGCCTGCAAATCGACATTGCCATCCCCGAGCAATATCATAACTATTACCTGGTGCCGGTTGCATTGCAAATGCTCATCGAAAACGCCATCAAACATAACATAAGCTCGCGAAACCATCCCTTACATATTCGCGTATATGTCAATGATAATCAGCAGCTTGTGGTGCAGAATAATCTGCAGCCCAAACAGGAAAAAGAACTTTCCACGCAAATCGGGCTGGAAAACATTGCCCAACGCTATCAGTTTGTAAGCCGGCAAACCATTACCATCCGGAGCGAGGCCGATTCGTTTGCCGTATGGTTGCCGTTGTTGCAGATCACCGACTAACCCTTCAGACAGGGTGTGTTTTGGAAGAAGTTTTGGCTTTTTTGGCGATACTATTTTTTTTTAATGCCAAACATCTGAGGCAGATTCCGGTTTAAGTAGTAAATTGTCTGGCTGGTAAGTGCGGATTTAATTGAAAATAACCCATTACTTGATTTTTTTAACTGCTATGAACGTTCTGATTGTAGAGGATGAATTGCTGGCAGCCGAAAAGCTGCAGGAACTCCTTACGCGCTACGACGCTTCGATTCAAGTTATCGATACACTTGATTCCGTAGAAGATACGGTGTACTGGCTGCTCACCCACCCGGCTCCGGATCTGATCCTGATGGATATTCATCTGGCTGATGGACTCAGCTTTGGTATTTTCAGTCAGGTAAACGTAAGTTGTCCGATCATATTTACCACTGCCTACGATCAGTACGCCATTCAGGCGTTCAAAGTGAACAGCATCGATTACCTGCTCAAACCGGTTTCGTATCCCAACCTGGAACAAGCCATGCAAAAGCTGCGCGTACTCACCCGTGAAGCTTTTTTGCTTTCACCGGCCGTGGTGCAACGGGTCATGGAGCTCATCCGTAACCAGCAACGCCAGTACAAATCCCGGTTTCTGGTCAAGTTTGGTGACCACATTCAGTACAAAAGCATTCAGGATATTTCGTATTTTTACGCCGATGGAAAAATTGTCTATCTGATTACCAATGATAACAAACGTTTCATTGTGGAGTATACGCTGGAGGAACTGGAAGAACTGCTCGATCCGACCGTTTTTCACCGGATCAACCGCAAAGTGATTGTTCACCTGACGGCGGTCAAAGACGTGCGACTGTACTCAAACAGCCGGTTGCGGTTGTCTTTGCGTCCGGCCCTGGAAGGTGACATTGTGGTAAGCCGAGAAAAAGTTCCCGCCTTCAAAGCGTGGCTCGACCAATGATGCAAATTAGTGTCATCCGAAAACAGAAAACCGGTATCCGGATCACACAGCTTTCTCAGACCGCAATCCACTTGTTCAACCCATGAATTATCTGATTGTCAGCCTTGGTGTGCTTTTTAGTCTGATCTCCGCTTCGCCCATCTTTGCCCAACGCCCCTCGGAAGATGTATTGTATCTGAAAAACGGTTGGGTGTTGCGGGGGAAGATGCTTTCGAACGATGGGGCAGACTCCGCAAAGATTCAAACCAACGATGGCAACATATTTGTCTTTGCCCAACCGGACGTACGCGAACGGAAACGGGAGCCGGTGTTGCGTTACCAGACCATCCGTTACCGTAGCCGGGGATACGCGCATTTTACGGAACTAGGCGTCATGGCGGCCCGAAACAACGTCAACGAACTGGGCGTTACCACTTCGGCCTTTACATTTCATACTATCAACGGCTATAAATTCAACCAGTTTCTATATGCAGGACTGGGGGTTGGTGTGGATTTGTACGCTTCCCAGACCTTTATTCCGATTTTTGCCAGCATCCGGGGCGATTTTACACGCAAAGGTATCCTGCTTCCCTATTATTACGTGGATGGTGGCTGGGGATTGAACGGCACCACCAACCTGCCTGCCAAAAAACAACTGGGAGGCATTCACTTTGCAACCGGAGTGGGCATGAAGGTTCTTTTTAACAACAATGCCGGGTTTTTGCTCAGCCTGGGATACTATTTTCAGGGAACCGCCATCGAGACCACCACCGACGGGGTTACTTCCCGCGACGTCAGCAACTACAACCGCCTCGCCATCCGCGCCGGATTTTCGTTTTAGCCATCATAAAAGCACAAGGACGATACATTTTATTTGACTGAAATATTGAATATTTCGTTGATAAAATAGTATCTTTTCGGGCGTTAAAACCCACTCTTACCGTCCCATCCTTTATGAGTCCTTTCGTTGCTGAGTTTTTCGGAACCCTCATCCTGATTACTTTGGGGTGCGGTGTAGTCGCTAATATTTTGTTAAAAGATTCCAAAGCCGAAAACGGCGGCTGGATTGTGGTGACCATGGGCTGGGCTTTTGCCGTTGCCTTTGGCGTGTACCTAGCCGGCCAGTCCAGCGGAGCTCACCTGAATCCGGCGGTTACATTGTCGTTGGCGTCGGCAGGCAAATTTCACTGGGAAGACGTGCCTGTGTACCTTGCCGGACAGTTGCTCGGGGCCATGGCTGGGGCTACCATCGTCTGGCTGTGTTACCTGCCACATTGGTCCCGCACGCCGGATGCGGCCACCAAACTGGGTGTTTTTGCGACGAGTCCTGCCATTCGGCAGCCGTTCAGCAATTTGCTCAGCGAAATACTGGGAACGGCCATATTCATGGTGGGTATCATGGCCATTGGTGCCAACAAGTTTGCCGACGGGCTCAACCCGCTGATTGTTGGTTTTTTGGTGTTAGCCATCGGCTTGTCGCTGGGCGGCACGACGGGATATGCCATCAACCCAGTGCGTGACCTGGGGCCGCGGCTGGCGCATTTTCTGCTGCCCATCGCGGGCAAAGGCTCCTCAGATTGGTCGTATGCGTGGGTACCGGTGGTTGGGCCGATTGTTGGCGGAATTCTCGGCGTGCAGCTCTTTCAGGCAGTTTCTGTCGGACAGACAACCCTCTGGTTCTGGCTTTCGGCATCTGCCACACTGATGGTGGTAGTACTGGCCGTTGGAAAAGAATTAAGAATTAAGAATTAATCTTATTGATCTACTCATCAATGTTCAGGCAACCTGCGTTACTCACCTGCCAGCCAGTGACGGAAGGCCTGAGCTTTTTCGCGGCTGATGTCCAGTTCCAGTTGCAGAGGGGCTTTCAGGTAAACGGCCAGCTTGCCGGTTGAGTGGCTGCGGTAGCTGTCCACGCTGTTCAGGTGTACGATGTATTGCCGGTTGGCACGAAAAAACGCCGCAGGATTCAGTAAAACCTCCATTTCTTCCAACGTATCAAACTCCGAAACATATTTCTGGTTGTCGTGCGTGACCAGAAAAATAATTTCGTTGCGGCAAAAGTACGCAATCGACTCGCTTGTGACCGGGGTAACCCGGTTGCGGATCTGAACTAGAAACCGTTCTTTGTATTTTTTGGAAGAAGGTTCGGCTTGCAGGTCTTTCAAAAAATGCACCAGTTGGTCCTGGACATGGTTTTCGGGCAGCTGCCGCATCCGTTGAAACTTGTCCAGTGCTTGTTTCAGCTCTTCACGGTCAATGGGCTTGAGCAGGTAATCAATGCTGTTGAGTTTGAATGCCCGGATGGCATATTCGTTGTAAGCTGTCGTGAAAATGACCGGACACTGAATGCTGATCTCGTTAAAGATCTCAAAGCTCACGCCATCCGACAGTTGCACATCCACAAACAATAAGTCGGGTTCGGCATTTTCGCTGAGCCACTGCCGGGCTGCTTTCACGCTGGTAAGCACGGTTTGCAGGTGCGCATGCGGCAGCAATTCGCCAAGCATCTTTTTCAGATCGTTGGCTACCAGCGGTTCGTCTTCAATGATGACTGTACGTAACACGGGCAGGAGGTTTTTAGGTTTGAAACGATACTATTTGTTTACAGCAACGGAACCTTTACGGTGAATTCTTCATCGGTCTGGATTACTTCGACCGGTTTGTCGGACAGGTAACTGTACAATTGTCTCATATTTTCCAGGCCCATCCGGTTGGATGTCTCCACCAGATTTCTCGGATTGCGGTTGTTATGCACCACCAGATAACCATTTGCGGTGTAAATAGCCACCTGAAGCGGATGTTCCTCACTGATGCTGTTGTGCTTGACTACATTTTCCACCAGAATCTGAAGTGTGACCGGCACGATGCGACTCGACTGTGCGTCATTAGCTATCTCTAACTTGACCGAAAAGTAGTTTTCAAACCGGGTATTGAGCAGAAACAGATACCGTTTGATAAAATTTAGTTCGGTTTCCAGCGTTACCAATTCTTTGTCGCGGTTTTCGAGCACGTAACGGAACACTCGCGACAGTTGCTGCAAGAACTGAGAAGCCAGTTGCTGGTCTTCGTGAATCAGGCTGTTCAGGGAAGTGAGGCTATTGAACAGAAAATGCGGGTTTAGCTGGTTTTTCAGGTTTTCATATTGCGCGTTCAGCCGTTCCTTTTGCAACAACGCCTTTTCAGTCTCCCAACTTTCTTTTTCAATCAGGTTTTTCTTCCACTTTTCAAAAAAATATAACCCGAAATAAGCCGTATTCACAGCGGTGATCAAAAATGTATTTAAAAAATAAGAAGCTACTTTGACCACAATCACAAAATCAGGATCAATGTAGGGAATAAAGTAGCTGTCAAAATAGATGATTACAAATGTATGGATGGGCATCATCACCAGTAAGCTGCAAGCCACCTGTATGACGAAACGACGCGCCACTCCGTCTTCAAACGGAAGCCGTTTGTTGAGGTAGTGATTGAAGCTGTGGGCACCCTCCCAGACAATGATGATGAAGAAAAAGCTCAGAGCGGAGAAGAAAATTCGGTATTCGAAGTTGAACTTGGGGAAGAGGAAAAGGACAAGAAAATACCGGATGATGCTCAGTACCAGAGCAGCGGTGTATACATACCGTCGCGGAGGTTTGAAGAAGGAATGCGTCTTAGTTGCCGGAGATAATGTTTCCATCGCTGAGTTCTATGATTCGGTCGGTATTGCGGGCAAATTCTTCGTCGTGCGTCACGGCAATGATTGTCTGGCCTTCGGCATGCGTCAGTGAGTTGAAAATCTCAAACACATTCCGGCTGTTTTTCGTGTCCAGGTTACCTGTCGGCTCGTCACCCATGATAATCGTCGGGTCGTTGATCAACGCACGGGCTATGGCTACCCGCTGCTGCTGCCCCCCCGACAGTTTGCTGGCGGGTTTCAGGGCTTGTTCGTGTACATCCAGCATCTTGAGTCGCTGATAGGCGCGTTCTTCGATTTCCTTGCGCGAATAGCTGCCCAGTTTAAGGGCCGGCAGCATCACATTTTGCAGGCAGCTGAACTCAGGCAACAAGTAGTGAAACTGAAACACAAAGCCGATGTGTGCGTTACGGAAATCGCTGAGTTCGTTTTTGGTGCGGCCGTTGAGCTTTTCGCCGTTGATTTCCAGCGTGCCTTCGTAGTCGGTGTCCATAGTGGAGAGAATGTACAGCAGTGTGGACTTGCCGCTGCCCGACTTGCCCACCAGTGACAGAAACTCACCCCGCTGCACACTGAAACTCACCGACTTGAGTACATTGAACGGCTCCGGTTGGTAAAAGTATTTATTGATATTTTCCGCTTGCAGTACGACAGACATAAAGGGCCTCCCCGGACCCCCTCCCGTGGAGGGGGAGTTTTATTGGTTTGAAAGATACTATTTTTGGTAACAGAAGTTCATATTTTTAACTTTTACTTCCTCTCCACGGGAGGGGCCGTGGGAGGCCCTATTGTCCACGGATGATTTCCACCGGATCGACCTTCGATGCCTTGCGTGAAGGCAGAAAACCGGCCAGGGCCGTGGTGAACAAGCCGAACAGAAAAGCGGAAGCGTAATGCACCAGTTTGAAGTTGACCGGCAAGTGGTCAATGGTCACAAACGCATCGGCACGAAACGGCACTTTACTAACTGAATACGCCATAATAAATCCGAGCAATAACCCTAACGTTCCTCCGACAACGCCAATGGTAAGGGCCTGCGTAAGGAAAATGCGCATGACATCGCCGCCCGAAAATCCCATGGCCTTCAGAATGGCAATGTCTTTCATTTTTTCGTAGATCATCATGGTCAGGATGTTGTATATGCCAAAGCCGGCTACGGTAAGCAAGGTGAACACCACAGCGTAGGTGATGAAATTGCGTAGCGTCTTGCCCAGTTCGACGCTGGAATTGGCCGTTTGCCAGTCTTCCGCTTTGTAGCCAAACCGGTTGCGGTATTCGGCGGCTATGGCCGGAGCCTGATTCATGTCTTTGAGTTTCAGGTTTATATCGGTGATGTACTGGTTGTCTTTTTCCAGAAACTTTTGTACCGTAGCCAGTGTGGCATAGCTTTTGGATTCGTCAATCGGTACCAGGCCGGTTTGGAAAATGCCCACAATGTTGAGCAAAAACTGGCTGCCGTCAGGGGTGGTTACATTTACCTTGTCGCCCACGGTTGCGTTCATTTTCCGGGCCAGGCCAATGCCCATCAGAATTCCGTTATTGGTTGTTTGCAACTCTTCCAGCGTGCCACTGACCAGTTTCTGACGCAACTGAAACAGCCGGTCTTCGGCCAGGATGTCAACCCCGGAAACAATGCCTCCAATGGGTGTAACCCCGTAATTGTAAAAAACCTGCGTATTGAGCATCGGTGCCACATCGGCAACCCGGGTGTCGTGGGAAAGCAGATCGATCATCTGAAAACCATTGCGCAGGTTGGGCTTGGTGGCTTTGGGCTTGGGATGGTGGAGTACATTGAACGCCTGCGGACTGGCAAATACTTCGTCGGTAATGCTGCTTTTCTGCGACTGCACATCGTTGTACATGTGAATATGCGGCGCCACACTGAGCATGATGTTGTCGGTCAGGTCGTTGAGGCCGGTCATGAATGACATCATAAAGACAAACATGGCAATCCCGAACATAACACCCAGTGCTGCCACAATGCTCTGCTTCGGCCGAGCCAGCATTTGCGTGTGGGCAATTTGGGTGGGTACTGACAGAAGGTTTTTCATGTTTCAGATGCTGAATGCTATGGAGGTTGAATTCTTGGCGCTGGTGAGGCTTGAGCCGGTTTTGGCATTATTTATCCTGTGTCTGGTAGCTGTGCCCCTGCCATACCGTTCTATTTAACCACTACCGTTTCCGGACTCAACCCGTTGACAATTTCGACGTATTCCATGTTTTCCGCACCTTTCCGGATGCGTATTTTCTGTGTTTCACCGTTTTGTTGTACTGTCACGCTATCGGTGCCGGTCAGAAACGACTTGGGAATGGTCAGTGCCTTGGGATTTTGCCGCACGATGATATTGGCCTCAGCGGTGAGCCCGGCGTATTGCGGCGGCAGTTGTTCGGCAAAATGCGCGTCCACGCGGAAGGTCCGGTCGCGGGCGTTGAGCATCGGATACACTTTGGTGACGGTTGCTTTCCAGACCTTATCCGGATAGCTGTCCAGCTTCACCAGCACCGACTGGCCGGGTTTTACTTTTTCGACATCCAGTTCGTCCACACTAAGCCGCATGTACACTTTCTGCTGGTCGCCGAGCAGGGCCACGGCTTCGCCCCGCCGCACCAGTTCGCCGGTTTCCTTGTAAATTTCATACACCCGTCCGGTAATGCGGCTGGTAAGCTGGTAGTTGCCTTTTTCGACTGTGCTGAGTTCGTACTGGCTGCGGGCATTGGCCAGTTCGTTCTGTAGTTGGGTGCGGGTGCGTTTCCACCGGCTTTGCAGCGCCTGGAAGTCGTTCCGGGAGGTATGGTATACCAGCGAAACTCGGTCGTATTCAATCTGGGAGGTAGCGTTGCTCTCCCATAAATTTTTGTAGCGTATGAAATTGATGGAATCCTGCTGCATTTTTGCCCGTGCCGACTGCAACGAGGCTTCAAGCTCGGCCAATACTGGCGACTCGGCAGCGGCATTGGTACGGGCAGTTTCGTAGTTGGTGCGGGCCGTGCCCACGCGGATGTTCTGCTGATCACTTTCCAGCGCAAACAGGACTTGTCCGGCCCGGATGGTGTCGCCTTCCACTACCTGGCTGCGGACCAGGTAGCCGTCGGCCAGTGCGTACAGTTTGTACTCGTTGTCGGGCAGGATGTTTCCGGAAGCATAGACGCTTTCGGTGAGTGAGCGAAACTGCGGCTGGGTGGTTTCGTGTTTTTTCTGACAAGAAAATAACACTACCATAATAAATCCGGTTAGAAAAATAAACTTCATAACTCCTATGTTTGTGCAAAATTTGTGACAGAGTCGCCTGACCTCCAAAAAAACTTACGCCAAATGACTGAAAAGCCAGTTCAAGTGCTGGCAAGTACGTCCGAATGGAAGTAATGTGAAATGATTTTTACAGGAAATTTTAGTAATGCTTATCAACAAACCATACCCATGAAAACGTATTTTTTTAGTGTTCTCCTGATTCTGATCGGGATAGGCGGTTGCAAAGCTCCTGCCACCGGTTCGCAAAATAGTACCACTGCAAACGCCAAAACCTCGCCGCTCACCCGGGTTGCCTTTGGCTCTTGCAGCAAACACGACTTGCCACAACCGTTGTGGACCAGTATCCTGGCGAATCAGCCGCAACTCTGGATCTGGCTGGGCGACAATGTGTACGGCGACACGGAAGACATGACCGTCCTGAAAAACAAATACGATAGCCAGAAACAAAATCCTGACTATCAGAAACTCACGGCCAGTACGCCGGTCATTGGCATTTGGGACGACCACGATTACGGAGTCAATGACGGCGGGCAGGAGTATCCCAAAAAACGCGAATCGCAACAACTCATGCTCGACTTTCTGGGCGAGCCAGCCGGTAGCCCGCGCCGCAAGCGGGAGGGAGGGTACGCTTCGTATACCTACGGCTCGGGCAAGCAACAGGTAAAGGTGATTTTGCTGGACGGCCGGTATTTTCGCGAAGCTTTGCCGCGCGTCAATAGCGTGTACCAGATCAACGAAACGGGTACGTTCCTGGGCGAAGCCCAATGGCGCTGGCTGGAGAAAGAACTGGAAAGCAGCAAGGCGGCAGTGCACATCATCGGTTGTGGCGTCCAGTTTATTGCCGAAGAACAGAAATTCGAAAAATGGGCCAACTTTCCACAGGCCCGCAAACGTTTGTTTGAGTTGCTCGTCAAAACCAAGCCCGCAGGCACCGTGTTGGTCAGCGGCGACCGGCACATCGGGGAAATCAGCCGCTACCAGCCGGATGGCATGCCGTATCCCATCTACGAAATCACTTCCAGCGGCCTGACACACGTGTACGAAGGCGGTGGCGTAGAACCGAATCGTTACCGGGTAGGTGAGCAGATCAAGAAACTGAACTTCGGCCTGCTGGAAATCGACTGGACACAGCCCAAACCGCAAGTGACGCTGCAAATCAGGGGTAAGGACAACGCCGTGTATCTGAGTGAGAAAGTAACGTTTTGATGGGCGGGAACTTGGTTTTTTCAGAATAATTTTCTGATTTTGGAAGGACCAAAGGCTTGTCTCCTATGATTCACCGCTCCTATTGGAATACACTACTGGCTGTTTTCGGGCTATGTTTGTTACTGGCATGCCGGCAACAGGCACCGACCATCCGCGAAAAAGCGGATAAAGTGGTGGTGTTCAAGAATAAACGAATCATGCAGTTACAGCGGGAAGGCCGGATTCTGATTACGTATACCATTGCATTAGGGGCAAGCCCGGAAGGACACAAGCAGCAGGAGGGAGACGAACGAACCCCCGAAGGTGTGTACACCCTGGACTGGCGAAACTCAAAAAGCAGTTGCTACAAATCGCTGCATATTTCGTATCCGAATGCAGCCGACAAGTCAACTGCCAGGCAAAAAGGCGTGTCTCCCGGAGGTATGGTGATGATCCACGGCTTGCATCCCAGTATTGCGTGGTTGGACAGCTGGCACCGGTTCTATGACTGGACCGACGGTTGCGTAGGCGTTACCAATGCCGAAATGGACGAAATCTGGCAGACCGTGCCGGATGGCACTCCGATTGAAATCAGACCTTGACAGACGAGTACAAAACGAGGGGTGGTTTTTGGTTTTGAAAACATACTATTTTTCAACCGGAAAGCTACACCTCGTTTGTTGGATTATACCAACAGCAAAACCTTGCCGGTCGTTTTCCGGGCTTCCAGGTCGCGGTGGGCCTGGGCCGCTTCGGCCAGTGGATAAGCGTGGTCGATCCGTACGTGCAACGTTCCTTCCTGAATCCACTGAAACACATCGCCGGCACGTTGCAACAGTTCTTCACGGGTAAGAACATAATGCGAAAGCGACGGTCGGGTCAGAAAAGTTGATTTTTTGCCCAGAAGAATCGGGTCCAGCGCCGGAACGGGACCGCTGGAAGCACCGAACAGAACCAGATAGCCACGGGGCTGCAGACAGGCCAGGCTTTTGTCAAACGTTGTTTTGCCCACCGAATCATAGACCACCGAAACTCCTTTGCCATCGGTCAGGTGAATCACTTCTGCTTCAAAGTCCTGCTGGGTATAGAGAATCACCTCGTCGGCGCCTGCCTGCCGGGAAAGTGCGGCTTTGTTTTCGGTAGAAACGGTCGTGATCACGCGTCCGCCAATCCGATGCACCAATTGGGTCAGCAGCAATCCTACACCACCGGCTCCGGCATGAATCAAGACGGTTTCGCCTTTTCTGACCGGATAGGTGCTCTGACACAGGTAATGTGCCGTCATTCCCTGCAACAATGCGGCCGCCGCTGTCTGTTCGTCCAAACCATCCGGAATGGGAACCAGTTTGTTGGCGGGCACCACCGCATGTTCGGCATAACTACCCACGACCATGGCATAGGCCACCCGGTCGCCGGGTTTTACTTCTGTCACACCTTCACCCACGGATTCTACCACACCGGCAGCTTCGGAGCCGGGAACAAATGGCAATGGAAGCGGGTACCGGCCTTCGCGGTGATAGACGTCAATAAAATTCACGCCAATGGCCTTGACTCTGACCAGCGCCTGACCTGCCTGTGGCGCAGGCGTCGGGATGTCGCGGATTTCCAGTGCCTCAGGGCCGCCGGGATGGGTTACTTGTATGGCTTTCATCAGTCAATTAAACAGTATAGAATTAAAAATACAGGCGGAAAAAGTTGAACCTGCCTGCGTGAATAAAATAGTAGGATGGAAAACAACAAAACCTGCCTTTACCCAAGCAATAGGTGTCAGCCTTTTTGTACATGCTTCCAACCGACTAATCGAAAGAGTATCACTGAAACAACCAACAGTCCGAAAAACAGGGCACTCAACATCGGATAAAAATAAACAATGGCCGCCGTGCTGAACAATGTAAGCACCAATGCCAGATACGGAAGAAACGGATACCAGGGCGTGCGGTAAGGTCGTTCCAGCGCAGGTTCTTTTTTGCGTAACACCAGCAGACTCACCATGCTGATGGCGTACATCACCACGGCCCCCAGTCCCGACATCACAATGATGGTATCGGCCGTGCCGGAGTAAATGGCCAGAACACCGATGAGTCCCCCGGCAATCAGCGCCCAGTGCGGCGTTTGGAAGCGGTTCAACCGGCTGAGAGGTTTTGGCAAATAGTTTTCGCGGGCCAGGGCGAAGATTTGCCTTGAATAGCTGATCGTATTGCCGTGAAAAGACGCAATCAGCCCGAACAATCCCAGACTGGTAAAAATCTTGGTCCATCCGCTTTCGTGACCAAACACCATGGCCAGCACTTCCGGAAGCGGATGGTCGATGTTCTGCAATGTCCGCCAGTCGCCTACGCCGGCACTCAGGATCATGATTCCCAGTGCCAGAATCACCAGTGTGATGATGGCCGAAATATAGCCCCAGGGAATGGTTTTCTGCGGATTTTTCACTTCTTCGGCCACCATGGCCACACCTTCGATGGCCACAAAAAACCAGATGGCATACGGAATTCCGGCGAAGATCGGGCCGAACGTCTGGGTAGGCGGATTGTGAGCCAGAAAGTTGTCCGTGCGGAAGCTGGAGAAGATCAGTATCATGAACAGGATAATCTCACCCACAGACAAAAGCGTGACAATCAGCGAAATGCGAGCCCCTTCCCTGATGCCGAACCAGTTGACTGCGATAAAAATAACATACATACCCACCGCCGTATACACCACCGGGATCTGCTCATAAAGGAAATGAATATAAGCCCCCAGCGCATAGGCAATGGCGGGCATGGCCAGCAGAAAATCAACCAGCGTGGCAAAACCGGCAACAAACCCGCCCATCGGACCGAAGGCCCGGGTGGCAAAGGCAAACGGTCCGCCGGCTTCGGGAATGGCGGCTGTCAGTTCTGTATAACTCAGGATAAAGGCCACGTACATCACCGTTACCAGCAGGGTGGAAAACAGGAAGCCGATGGTGCCCGACGTTTGCCAGCCGTAGTTCCAGCCGAAGTATTCGCCCGAAATCACCATTCCTACCGCCAGTGACCACAGCTGAAGGGTGTTGATTTCTTTTTTGAGTTTAGGTTTTGTTTCTGTCAGGGTTTGCATGGTTTGCCGGTTCGGGGTGCAGGTTTTTCACTTTTAAAAGATACGATTCGGTTGCGGCTCTTCTGGTCTGCAATCATGCCTGTCTATGGCATTGCTTTGCTTTTCAGCCAGTTGTCACGCAAGGCCTGCATGTCTTTGGTTACTTTCTGACCAGCCTTCTCATAGGTGACAATTTCCCACTGCGGGTTTTCAATCAACGTCACCTGGGTGTTTTTGGGCACACCGCGATGAATGTATTCTACTTTTAGCACATCGCCAGGCTTGCGGGCTTGTACCAGCGATTCCAGGGCTTGTATGTCACTGAGCGTTGTATTTTCGACAGACACAATCACATCGCCTTGCTCAAGACCGGCATTGTACATGGGAGAATCGATTTGCGTGCCCGAGCTTATTTTCACCTGACCATTGGCAACGGTCAGGTTTTTGCCAAAATACGGAGCGTTGGGCTGGGTTTTGCGCAACAATAATCCGGCTTTGCTCAATAACGTTTTGTAATCGGCTGGTTCATGCCCGGTGATATGCTTGCGGAAAAACGTATTGGCGAAGGCGGTATCTTTGGTTATTTGCCCCAGGATGGCCTGAAGATCAGCCACTGTGTACGGTTTTTCGGGCTTGCCGTGGGTTTGCCAGACTGCCTTCATGTAGTCGTCCAGCGTGAGGTTTTTGAATTTGGTGCGCAGCGACAGATCCAGGGCCAGGCCGATTACGCAGCCGTACGGATAGTAGGAGGTAAAGGTGTTCTGGAAATTTACCTGATCGACGTAAACCGCGGCATCCACAAACGGCGCCTGCTGACTCATTTCAACGGCCGAAAAACGGTAGGTTCCCGGAGCATTGAGCACATAATTCAGTTGCCACGAAAGGGTTTGGACGTAGCGGTCGTTGTCGTAAAATCCGGCGCGGCGCAAAACCAGTTCGCCGTAATAATTGGTGAAACCTTCGGCAAACCACAATTCACCGCTCATGTTGGCGTGCTCGAAGTTGAACGGCTCCAGCGTTTTGGGGCGGATCCGTTCGACGTTCCAGCAATGGAAAAACTCGTGCGAAACTGTTCCGAGAAAATTGACCAGATCGCCTTTGAAAGAGGCTTCGTCGGAAATGAAGGTAGAGTTGCGGTGTTCCATGCCATCGCCGTCGTTGCTTGGCGAGACGTCCTGGATGAATGTGTAGCTTCCGTTGTCGTAGCTGGGCCATTCGCCAAACACACCGCGGGCTTCCTGTACCACTTTCTTCACCATATCTGTGTAGCTGTTGACATCCGCCTCCGAACCGTCGTGGTGCAGGGCCAGCCGCATGGTGAGCGGTTTGTTATCCGCATTGGTCACCAGCCATTCCCGGAGCGAAAAATTGCTCAGCTCGGTTGGCGAATCCATGAAATACTGAAGGTTCGGAGCCGAAAAGGTGCTGGGGTCGTTGGTCGGCTTGAGTTGCGTGGCTACCTTCCATTGGGAGCCTGCCGGAATGTCGAATGTGATGCTGAAGGGGGCATTTTCCAATCCTTTGGCCCATAGAAAGCTGGCTGGCATGTTCAGATGGGCGTGGGTTTCGTCAATACCGGCGTAGGTGCCATCGACCCAATTGCCAAACAAGGTATAGAGGACATTCACCGTTGAACCATGTTTGGGAATTTCCCACATGTCGGGTTCCACGCGGTTGATCGGGATATAATTGCCATTGGCATCGGTGGCTTTCAGGTTGTAAATGTTCTTGCCAAACTCGTGCGTGGCGTAGCGGCCGGGTGACGACCGGCTCATGCGTACCACCAGCGGCTGCGACGAAAGTCCGGAAAAGTTGGCGGTGATTTCGGCTTCGTGATGAACGGCATTGGGAAACGAAACCCGGTAATACACAGCGGATTGGGCAAAAGTGATTTGACTAAAAGCAAAGAAAAGTAGAAAAAAGCCTGTTTGTTTCATGCGGTTTGTATGGGAGGTTTTTGATTTTTTAAAGATACTATTTTGAACTGCACATCAAAATAAAAACAAAAGGATTGACTGAATTAATCGGCCAATCCTTTTGAAAAATCCTGTTTGAATGATCAGGGAGTTGTTTTCAGCGGTTCGTATGCTTCGAATAGCTTGATGTCCGATTCACTGACGGCTTTTTTATACGCTTCCCATTCTTTTGCGAAGAAATCATTGATCGGTGCAACGGCTTTTTGCAGGGCGGTGTCTACGTGTTTCATTACGTTTTGTTCGGTGGTGGTAGGCATGCCTTCGGTTTGTTGCAGGTAATTCGTCGCTTCCATCAGTTGCGAACGAAGCAGGTTCGGATTGATGTACAAACCCTGGATTTCCGGATCGGGATTGATTGCGTAGAGCAGGGTTTTCAGCTTTTTCTTCAACTCTTCGCCTGTTTTTTTCAGGTTCTTTGCTTTTTCATCTTCCCGGCTTCCCAGCTGCTTGTTCACCAGATCAATTTTTTCCTGCGATTCCCGCAACCGGTCGGTGGCAGTGGTAGCCGTTTCGATCTTTTTGACCAACTGTTTTACGATTTCGTTTCGGGCCGTAAGCACTTCGGTTGGTAATGGCAGGCGGGGGTCGGGCTTGACCAGGACTTTGGCCGAGTCTTTGGCTTTGTCGAAACTCAAACGCACCAGGTACTCGCCGGGCATGATTTCCATACCGCCCGTTTCGGGTTTGTCTGGCGTAGGCTTGGGCTGGCCGGGCAGGCGCGGCATTTTCTGGTCCAGTTTCCAGACCAAACGGTTGATTCCCGGCTTGGCGGGTGCTTTGAACGTCCGGATCACTTCGCGGCTGGCATTGAGCACCTCGACTTTTACACTGTCGGTTTTCTGCTTGTCTTTTTCGGCTTTGGCGGCATTGTTTAAAACAAAGCTGATGGTGGCGCCGGAAGGCTTGTTTTCACCATAAAAGTAATTGTCGGCCCGGAAGTCATGCATGCCGGCCGGTTGGCGGATGGTAGCCTGGTAAGCCACCGGGATCTCGAAAACCCGCAACGGCTGGTCAAGTACTTTGCTGCCTTCTTTGGCCAATGCCCGCAACGGACGGATGTCGTCCAGTACATAAGCGGCCCGGCCAAAGGTACCAATGACCAGATCTCCATCGCGCGGATGAATGGCCAGATCCAACGTGGGCACCGTAGGAAAGCCAGCTTTCCATTTGGTCCATGTTTTGGCTCCGTCTATGCTCACATGCAATCCGAATTCGGTTCCGGCAAACAGCAGATTGGGTTCTACCGGGTCTTGCACAATGGAATACGCAAAGCCCATTTTGGGATCCAGGTTCAGACGTTCCCAGGTTTTGCCCAGGTCACGGGTGCGGTAGATATAGGGCGTCCAGTCGTTGCGGCGGTGATTGTCCAGTACCACAAAGGCTTCGTTGGCATTGTGTGTCGAGGCATGGATGTGCGGAATCCAGGTATTGGCAGGCACACCTTTGAGTCTGGTACTTAGGTTTGTCCACGTTTTGCCGCCATCGGTGGTGAGTTGCAGGTTGCCGTCGTCTGTACCAACCCAGAGAATGCCTTGTTTCACCGGACTGGGCACAATGGTAATGATGGTCGTGTAATTTTCGGCACCGGTGATGTCGTATGTCAAGCCACCGCTTTGGAGTTGTTTCTGCTTGGTCGTGTCGTTGGTGGTCAGGTCAGGCGAGATGATTTCCCACGCATCGCCCCGGTTGGTGGATTTGTGGACAAACTGGCTGCCGTAGTAAATGGTCTTGGGATCAAACGGATCGGCCGCGATGCCGGCATTCCAGTTGAAACGCAGCGAACTGCCGTCGGGATGCACCGGTTTGATGTATTTGGCCGCTCCGGTGGCAATGTTGCAGCGGGCCAATGCACCGCCTTGTGCCATGGCATATGCGTAGTTGCGGTCGCTTTTGTCGGGCACTACGTCAAAACCGTCACCAAAGAAAAGTTCTTCCCAGGCATTGTTGCGGATGTTACCTTCGCGCCAAACCGCCGACGGGCCCCGCCAGGAACCGTTGTCCTGCATGCCGCCGTAGATGTTGTAAGGCGTTTCCATATCCACATTGATGTGGTAAAACTGCGCCAGGGGCAGGTTTTCGACAAACTGCCAGCTTTTGCCCCGGTCGCGGGAGATGGCTGCTCCGCCATCGTTACCATCAATGAGAAAATCCGTGTTGTCGGGATGAATCCAGAACGCGTGGTGGTCGGTGTGGATGTTGTTTTCGGTGAGAATCGGTTTGTACGTACGGCCACCGTCTTCACTGACCGATACCAGCATGTTGATGTTATAGAGGCGGTTTTCGTTTTTGGGATCGACGTACAAGTCAAAGTAATAGAACGGACGGCTGCCTACATTCTGATCAGATACTTTGGTGAATGTAGCTCCGCCGTCTTCGGATTTGTACAATCCGTTCTTTTTGGATTCTACCAACGCATACACAATACTCGGATTGCTGCGGGCAATGGCCAGGCCCATCCGGCCAAGTTCGCCTTCGGGAAGTCCATCTTCCGGTGTGCGTTTTTTCCAGGTTTCTCCGCCGTCCAGACTTACGTACAATCCCGAGCCCGTCCCGCCGGATTTGAAAAACCACGGTGTGCGGCGAAATTCCCACAGGGCTGCTATCAGCTTTTCCGGGTTACGTGGATCAATTACCAGATCGGCAATGCCGGAGGATTTGTTGGTATACAACGTTTTGCGCCATGTTTTGCCGCCGTCGGTAGTTTTGTAAAAACCGCGTTCTTCGTGGTCGCCCCAAGCTGAGCCCTGGACACCGACATACACAATGTCCGGGTTGCGCGGATGGATGATGACGCGGTGAATGTTGCGGGTGTTTTCCAGCCCCATGTACTGCCAGGTTTTGCCGCCGTCCAGCGATTTGTACACACCGTTGCCGCTGTTCTGGCTGTTGCGGGGATTGCCCTCGCCGGTTCCAACCCAGATCAGGTCGGGATTCTGCTGGCAGACCGCCACCGCACCGATTGATGATACTGGTTGGTCGTCAAAAATGGGAGCAAACGAGATGCCGCCATTGGTCGATTTCCAAAGGCCGCCCGAGGCAGAACCAAGGTAAATGATGTCCGGCTTGCTGTTGACGACGTCTATCGTCGTAATACGGCCGCTCATGCCCGCCGGGCCGATGGCACGGGCCTTCATTCCCTGCAATTTTTCGGTGTTCAGCGTCTGGCCGTAGGTCACTGCTATTCCGAAAAAACAGAAGAAAAAACTCCAGTAAGGGTTCTTCATACACATGTTTGGTTAGGTTTGTTGATGGGGGTTACAATTGCTGCACAGCCGGTTTTGGAATCGGAAAAGATACTATTTTGCTGAGAAAGCTTGGTTGAAGACGGGAATTTATAAAATTTTCTTTGGTGTACGGCCCTTTTCTTAATGGATTTATCGGAATCTTATTAAAAGACTGAAATTTCTTGGTCGGATACCAACGACCGATGATTGGCATTGCAATGCAGTAGTGGGATAAGCAAGAGTGCAAACGTTGGATAAACGTGTGTGATGGGTCGTTTGGAATGTTGTTAATTTTGATGAATTGGTTTTTGGAGCCGTGTGCGGACTTTTTTTGTCATGCCGTTGCCTGACATCCCAAATACAATTCTGAGTGTCAGGCAACGAAAATTTTGTGATTATTACAAACCGAAAATAATAGGATTGTAAATGTAAAAACCGGGTAGGCTTGCCAAGCCTGCTAGCCATTCTGGTAACTTGCCTGCACCTGTGCCACTGCTTCCAGGCCTTGCTCATCGTCACACAGCACACACACCGTTCCGCCGCCGCCCTGATCGGTGAGGCGGGCTCCGTACACACCTTTTCGAGTTGTTAACTCCTGAACCAAGGCATCCACGTGCGGATGGCTGAGCCCGCAGGCAATGTAGCTTTCGTGCGATTGTTTCATCCATGTTCCCAACTGGAACAGCGATTTTTCGCGCCGTTGGGCGTCGGTAGCGGGAGGCAGGTGTTGCAGCAGCAGGGAAAAATACTGGACGCGGATGTTTTCATAAATCGGATGACGTACCGCCTGCAACACCGGATACAGTGTCTCGGGATCTACAGTTGCCGAATCATCGAGCAGAATGCCCGACTTTTCCAGAAAAACATTGCCCTTGACCTGGGCCGGAAGCCACTGGTAGCGGTCTTCGAATTCCAACGGAGTGATGTTTGCCAGGTAACCGTTGTACAACAGATGCTCGCGGTTTTGGGTTTGCTGGGCTACCTCCAGTTCGTGCGGATACGTGCCGTCGGACAGGGCAATCATGGAATAGCCGATGAGGGATGCGATGCGCAGGTGCTCGTACGCCGTATGCGGAACGGGCTGCTCGATACCGGTGTCGATGTGCACCAGACAGATGCCAGGTGGCAATGAAACCGGTGCCGAGGTATGACCCGGCTGGCAAAGCACAGGCAACAACTGATGCGGTTTGCCGGATTCACACGCAAAATAATCGGCCAGCGAGGCGTGAGGATTGATCAGCCGCTGGGCTTCCCACGCCAGAAATGCGGCTTCGGTTTCGTTGAGCCGGATGGCATGAGCTTGTGCCAATGCCTGGATTACTGCCAGGCTCAGGGCTGCTTCAGCCGCCAGACCTTTGCGCGCCGGAATGGAAACCTCAACCCATATGTCAAGCCCTGTAACAGGTAAATGCCGGGCCTGAAAAAAAAAGCCAATACTTGTCAGAATGACCGAAAGCCATTGGTTTTGTCCAGTTGCTTGAGCCACAGACACATCCACGGAGCCATCGGGTTTTAACAATTTCGATGATACTATTTCCGTAACCGGACTTTGATGGTACGGTTGCACATGCGTGCGAATAATCGTATCATTGCGTACGGCCAGCGAAATTTTGGCCCGTTCCTCAACCGGCATCTGCAACACCAGCGAACCCGCATAATCCGCCATGCCTCCCATGACATCCAACCGTCCCGGGACTGCGCATGAAAAACGTGGATTGGGATTTCCGGAAAAAACAACTTCTGTATTCATCGTGCGAAAATAGTATCTTTTTTGGTAGCAAAACCCTGCCTGTTGCCAAAATCCAGACGTTTACTTTTACAACCGATTCTTAACTAATCTTTGGAAACACTCACAACACTCCATGAATAAAGCCTCTACACTGTCTTTAACTGTTATAACTTTTCTACTGTTTCCGTTGGTTGCATTGGCGGAAGTCCAATTGCCCAAGCTGGTCGGCGACAATATGATCATTCAGCGGGATACGCGGGTGGCAATTTTCGGTAAGGCGTTGCGTGTCGAACGGGTGACGGTGGTTTTTCTGAACCACATCTACGCGGCACTTCCCGACGAACACAGCGAATGGATGATTTCCCTGCCTCCACTACCGGCGGGTGGTCCATACGAAATGGAGATTTTTGGCAAGAATACGCTGAAAATCAAGAATATCATGATCGGTGATGTGTGGCTGGCATCGGGCCAGTCAAACATGGAATGGAAACTGGAAGACAAGGTAACCAATGCGCAGATCGAGATTGCCAACGCCAAATACCCGGACATTCGGTTCATCGACGTCAGAAATGGCATGGCAGCCCGTCCGCAACGGACGTTCGAGTCGGAAGGCTGGCAGTTGTGCTCGCCCAAAACTGCCGGCAAAATGTCGGCGGTGGCGTATTTTTTTGCCCGCGAGCTGCACAAAACCTACAATGTTCCGGTTGGCGTCATACAGGCTGAATGGGGAGGTACCCCCGCCGAAGCCTGGGTAAGCACGGCAACGTTGAAACAGTTTCCGGAGTTCAAGGAATCGGTGGAAAAGCTGGAAAAATGCAGCGCCAACCTGGCCGAGTTGTATGATACGTACACCGCCAAGCGGGATGCGTGGAAGAAGAAAATACCCAACGTAGACCGTGGTTACATTGACAAACGCCCTTGGTATGAAAAGAAAATCAAGGATGAAGACGAGTGGAAGACCATGAAGCTCCCCGGCTACTGGGAATCCGCCGGACTGGATGGTTACGACGGCGTGACTTGGTTTCGCAAGGTGATACAGGTGCCTAAATCAGAGGCAGGTATGCCGCTGACACTCCATCTGGGTAAAATAGACGACGAAGACATTACGTGGTTCAACGGTGTGAAAATTGGAGAAACCAAAGATGCCAGCCAGGTCCGGAAATACACCGTGCCAGCCGAGCTGGTCAAGTCGGGTACCAATGTGATTGTCGTTCGGGTAAATGATACGTATGGCAATGGCGGCATTGCGGGTGATCCGGCCGATCTGAAAGCACAGTCTTCGTTTTTTGCTACGTCACTGGCAGGTAACTGGTCGTATCGGACAGCCCTGGATGTGACCTCCATGCCCAAGCCACCCGCCGAACTCCGCGACCAGAATTCGCCGGGAGTGTTGTTTAATGGCATGATTGCGCCGGTGATTCCATATACCATCAAGGGCGTGATCTGGTATCAGGGGGAATCCAATGCTACCCGGGCCTACCAATACCGTAACCTGTTTCCCGCCCTCATTCGCGACTGGCGGGCTGCCTGGAAACAGAAAGAAGAGTTTCCGTTTTTGTTCGTACAGCTGGCCAATTACAAGGCACCGCAGGTTCAGCCCGGTGAAAGCGACTGGGCCGAGTTGCGTGAAGCACAGGTATTTGCCCTGAACGAACCGAAAACGGCCATGGCCGTTACCATTGACATCGGTGACGCAACGGATATTCATCCGCGTAACAAGCTGGATGTGGGCAGACGGCTGGCGTTGGCAGCCCGTAAAATGGCCTACGCCGATTCAACAGTGAAAGAGCATTCGGGACCTGTCTACAAAACGATGACCGTTGAAGGCAACAAGATACGCCTGCTTTTCGACTTCGCTGCCGACGGACTGGTGGCCAAAAAAGGCGCGTTGAAGGGATTTGCCATTGCCGGGGAAGATAAGAAGTTTTACTGGGCCAATGCCCGCATTGACGGCAATTCGGTGGTGGTGTGGTCGGAGATGGTGCCCAAGCCTACCGCCGCTCGCTACGCCTGGGCGGATAATCCGGCAGGATGCAATTTGTACAATACGGCAGGCTTGCCCGCTTCCCCTTTCCGAACCGACCAATGGCGCGGATTGACATTTAATGTGAAATAAGCGGTTTCATAGTTTAACCCAATCGATCCATTGTTTGTAGCTCACAGATAGGGTGGTCAATAACGAAAATAATATCTTCGAATAGCAAGAAACCTCAGGTAAAAATACTATGAAAATGAAAGGCAAAACCCTGGTATTCGTTCTGCTGCTGATTGGCTTAGTTACTGGAAGCTTTGTACCGCCCAAAGATTTCAAAAGCAGCCAGTTGGCGTTTGAACGCGTGAAAACCGCTTACGACGAAAAAGAAACGGCCGCCCAAAAATTGTTTTCGGACAAAGGGTTGAAGATCAATCAATCGGAGATCTTTCTGCGGGTCTTTAAACGCGAAAAACAACTGGAACTCTGGGCCCGGGCCAAAGGGCAAAATACTGTCTTTCAATTGCTGAAAACCTACACCGTCTGTTCGGCTTCCGGCGAAGTGGGACCCAAACGTCGCATGGGGGACTACCAGGTTCCCGAAGGTTTTTATGTCATCAACCGCTGGAATCCCCAGAGTAATTTTTACCTGTCGCTGGGCATCAACTATCCCAATGCATCGGATCTGATTCTGTCGGACAAGAAGAATCCGGGTGGTGATATCTTCATCCACGGCAACTGCGTGAGCATCGGCTGCATGGCCATGACCGATTCGATGATCAAGGAAATGTACGTTGCGTTTGTGGAAGCAAAAAATGCCGGACAAGCCCAGATTCCGGTACATATCTTTCCGTCCCGTCTGATCGGTGCCGCCACCTGGAACCAGTTGCAGGCAGCGTATGACGGTGACAAGGCATTGGTTTCTTTCTGGAAAAACCTGCAACCCGGCTACGAATGGTTTGAAACCAAAAAAACACTTCCCAAAGTAACCGTAGACACCAAGGGTACCTACCGGTTTCAATAACCAGTAGCTCCCAATGGTAGTGGGAGCGTCGTGCGACAGCATGACTCAACCGCCACTCCTGCATACGCAAGTTGATCTGGATCGCCATTGAATGCGTCAGATTTTCGATCCTGTAATTTACTTTCAAGTGAAAACCTCCATTGGTCAATTATTGGAGGTTTTCGCTTTTTAAATCATACTGTTTTCTTCCGTGTAATAGTAAAAAATACTTAAAAATCTCTTGATCTGCTGTTTACGCTATTTCCTTCTGCGCTACTAACGTTGATACCTTCTTACATCCTTACTTCACTTCTATGGAAATGACTACAACGAGTTCGTGGAAACGAATCATGCTTCTGGTGCTCTGGCTGGGGAGTGTGCTTTCTGCGCAGGCATCAAGGATTTATGTAAACTCAGCTGCGGCTGGGGCTAACAACGGTACCAGCTGGGCCAATGCTTATGCCAGCTTGCAAAGTGCGCTGGCCGCAGCGGTCAGTGGCGATGAAATCTGGGTGGCCGCCGGTGTGTACAAGCCAAGCGTTCAGGTAGATGTGGACGCCAGCGGCGGCAGCGATACCCGCGAGGCGACGTTTCAATTACCCAACGGCGTGAAAATATACGGCGGATTTGCCGGAACCGAAGCAACACTTGCCGAACGCAACTGGACCGTCAATGTAACCATCCTTAGCGGGGATATTGACAACAACGATGTCAACGCCGACGCCAATTTCATTGCCGAAACCGACGCTAGCATTGTGGGCAACAACGCTTATCACGTGGTGTATACGGCCAACGTGACGGCAGCTACCCAACTGGACGGCTTTGTCATCACGGCGGGGCGGGCGTATCTGGCAGCGCCGCCCAACCCGAATGTTCCGAATCTGGATGGCGGCGGCTGGTACAACCGCATCGGTGCCCCGCAGAATGCCAGCAGCCCGACCATTCGTAACTGCACGTTTCAGGGAAATTATGCCGAGTCGGAGGGGGCCGGTTTTTATACCACGCCGGGTACTGTTTACGTCACTATGGAATCAGAGATCCGGGCGTGTACGTTTGTGCAAAACCGCTCCAAATTTTCGGGTGGGGCCATTTTTCTCGGGTCATTTGTGGCCGGTAACTACCATCCGGTCATTGCGCAATGCGAATTTACCGGCAACCAGGCGTATCGGCGTGGTGGTGCCATTTCTTTCATCGGCGACAATGCCCAATTGGATACCTGTACCTTCCGCAACAACCAGGTTACCGTCGTTTCCGGTGATGGAAGTACTCTGCCAGGCTCGGGAGGCGGCGTGAACATGGTGGCTTCCAAGGCCGATTTCCGCCGGTGCATGTTTATCGGCAACTCGGCTACCGGAAACCCGACCGGAGCTTTTGAAGGCGGCGGCGGCGGCGCTGTGTACATGTCGACCAACGAACCGCAAACCGATACGTTTGGTCAGTCGCAGCCTACTTTTACGGGTTGTGGTTTTTACGGAAATACCGCGCAAGGCAACACCATGGCCTGGGGTGGGGCTGCCGTACATCTGAACGACGGAGGCCGGCTCAGCGTAACGTATGTCAATTGCGTGTTTGCGGGCAATTCCGCCCAGCACGATGGTGGGGCAGTGGCTAATTTTACCCGGGTCATCGGCGAGCCTGGGTTCACACCGGCGTTGCAAACGGCCTTTACCAATTGCACGTTTTCCAACAATTCGGCGGGACGGTTTGGCGGAGGTGTCTACAACGACGGGTATCTGTCTTCAGGAGTTGAAGTTTTGAACACACAAATTGAAAACTCCATTTTGCATGGAAACACGGCTGTGACCAACGGCCCTCAGGTGTATAACGACGGCACCGTGTGTACGGTTTCGTATAGTCTGGTGCAGGGCTCCGGCGGGAGTGGAGGGGGCTGGAATGCCACGGTGGGTACAGACGGGGGAAACAACATCGCCAGTTCGCCAAACTTTGTAAATGCCGCCGATCCGGATGGTGCCGACAACATACCCGGTACCAACGACGACGGGCTGCGAGTGCAGATGAGTTCGCCGGCAATCAACGGTGGAAACAGCGGGGTTGCCAACCTGATCGGCGTTACGACTGACTTTGCCGGTGACGCACGCTTTCTGGGCAGCCGGGTGGATATGGGGGCCTACGAACGGACTTCGTTCATCATTCCGAATCTGAAAATTTACTGGTTGTATCCGTGGCGAATCGTTCGGCCGGTTTGCCTGAGCTGTCCGTGGGCCATTCGATTGAATATGGGTATCAACGAAAAACCGCAGCATTTTAGCTGGCAATCCGATGCGCAATTCCGCGATTACGGCGATTATGCAGAGGTAGTGGGAACCATTGCCAGCCAGGAAAACCGTTCGGTGCAGTTTGAAGTCTATCTGAAACTGGAAAAACCACAGGATTGGAAAAGCTGGTCGTCGCAGCAGCGTACTTACAACGCGGAAACCATTGAAGCGCAGAAAGTTGCTCGCAGGACCCATCCCGACTGGACGTACTGGCTGCTTTCGGACGAAAGCTACCTGAAAGGCAAAGGAACCGTTGAAGGAACGTTGCAGTTGCACCACGCACCAAATACGCTGACTACCGGATTCCAGTTCGGAATCGGTGCCAATGCACAGGATGCGGATTTGGGGCTCAGCGGCGAGTTTTACTACCGGGGCACGGTGCAGTACAAGGGAGTGCTTAAGAACAGAGTTGCTCTCAAAGGTGTCGGTAGCCTCAATGTGGATGCCAAACTTTGCGAACAGGACTGCGACCTGCGGGCTGCCCGTGTCAGCAGCGAACCCGAACGTCTCGAAAGTGCACCCACACTGCGCGTATACCCGAATCCGGCCCGTGAGTGGATTACGGTAGAGGGCTCTGCTGAAAATTCCTATACGATTCAGTTATATAATTTACAGGGACAACGCCTGCAACCGATTATTCGCGAAGTGCAACCCGGTCAGAAACAGGTGAATGTGAAAGGGTTTGCTCCGGGTTTGTATTATCTTCGACTCACCGACGACATGGGTAACACCCAGCAATACAAGGTGATTGTGCAGGAGTAAATCAAGTAAATACGAATCCCAAATCCTTTCCACGCAGTAGAAAAACACCCCGCAAAATCAACTTGCGGGGTGTTTTCTATTCGAGATAGCTGTCAGATCATTTCCGTAATAGCAGGTTTTGGCTAGTTGGGAGATACTATTTTTCCATCCCATCGTTTCTATACGTACCTTAGCCGGGAATTTAACATTAGTTTTCACCTGTGAGTGCTACTTCATCTGAATTGCGGACGGTACACGTAACCCGCTATGTGACCCCTTTGCGGGAAGGAGGCTCGTTGCCCGCCCTTGTGGAGGCGGACGATGATTTTTTGTACGTGCTCAAGTTTTCGGGTGCCGGACAAGGCATGAAAGCCCTGATTGCCGAACTGATTGGCGGCGAACTGGCCCGCGCCCTTGGATTGCGGGTGCCTGAGCTGGTATTTGCTACCATTGATCCGGCCCTGAGCCGCACCGAGCCCGACGAAGAAATACAGGATCTGCTGCGGTCCAGTGATCCGAATCTCAACCTGGGACTGCATTATCTGTCCGGCGCGATTACATTCGATCCCGTGGTCAATACGATTGATCCCTACCTGGCGTCGCAGATTGTCTGGCTGGATTGCCTGCTGGTGAATGTCGACCGGACGGCCCGCAACACCAATATGCTCATCTGGCACAAAGAACTGTGGCTGATTGACCACGGCGCTTCGCTGTATTTTCACCATTCTGGCGAAAACTGGCACCAGAACAGCCAGCGGGGGTTTCCACAGATCAAGGACCACGTGTTGCTGCCGCGGGCGTCGGCCATGGAGCAGGTGGACAGAGACGTACATGCCGTGCTGACGCCCGAACGGATCGGGGCCATTGTGGACCTGATCCCGGATGACTGGCTAACGGGCGGATCGGTGTTTCTTTCGGCTCCGGAAGAACGGGACATGTATCGTCAATTTTTAGAAAACCGATTGGACTGGTCTGCAAACTTTGTCAAAGAAGCCCAACATGCACGAGAAGCATTTATTTGAGTACGCCGTCATTCGCCTGGTCCCACGCGTGGAACGCGAAGAGTTTATAAATGTGGGAATCATCTTGTACTGTGCCGCCGAAGGATTTTTGCAAACCTGCTTTGAAATCAATCCGGTTCGGATTGCTGCACTCTCCCCCGAAACAGATATGGATGAAGTGACTGATCGGCTGAATGCGTTTGTACGGGTGTGCCGGGGCGGCCCCGACGGTGGCCCGATCGGTCAGCTGCCCATCGCTTCGCGTTTCCGCTGGCTCACGGCTGCCCGTAGTACGGTAGTCCAGACTTCACCTGTACATCCGGGCCTTTGCACCGACGCCCTGGCAACCATGCATCGTTTGTATGTGCAACTGGTGCAGTGAGGAGAGATAAACTCGTTATCACCAATGTGTGATAAAGCGATAACGTTATCACACATTGGTGATAAGAGGTTTGTGTGGTTGAAAGGATACTATTTTGTCCAGCAATCAGTTTTAAAACAAACCGATCAAATCCTCCCACACATATCGGCAAACCAAGGCTACCGAACCGTCAAAGCTTTCCTTCTCAACCGTTTCGTAGTTTTTGCCACCTATCCGGTCATAAAATTGCTTGGCGTTTTCGTTCTTATCAAACACCCACAGGTATAGTTGCGGTTTACTGGCTTTTTCCTGAATGACCCGTGCGGCCGCTTGCAGCAACAAACGCCCCACGCCGGTTTTCTGCTGGCTGGCCGCCACATGCAGATTGTCGATCAGCGAGCCAAATGTCGGGTCGTCGTTAAAATAAATGCAGCAAAAACCAATCACTTTTTCTTCGGAGATAGCCAGGATAATGTGTTGATTGTCCGCGGGAGACCGGAGCCGTTGGTGCCACACTAACGCCCGGTCTTCCTCCACTTCATTGTCCAGGTAATGGTCACTTAGCATGCCCCGGTACGTCTTTTTCCAATTGTCGGCGTGGATTTGGGCAATACTGTTATGGTCTGTAAACTGTGCTGTTCTGAACTGAATCATACAAGGATGAAAGGGGTGTTTTATGTATTGATAACAAGTATTTTTTCGTTTGACCCGAAAACTGACGATGTCGATCCTGAATGCTTTCGGAACACAACGGAACTAAAGTTACTATTTTTCGGTACGGGTACAACTATTGTTGTACAATTGGAAAGAAGTTTGTAAACTGGTATACATTATTCTAGTAAACTGAAAATGAATCAGATAAAGAAGGTTTTGGCAGCGGCGGGGATACTATTTCTGGTAGTGTTTCTCGTCATTATTTTCAATCAGGTCATGCAGGTATATCTGTATGCCTCGACCGTCAATCACACATTCGGTATTGTCGTTGCCACGGTGCTGGCACTGGTGTTCCTGGTATTGCTGGCGGTGCCTGTTTTGTTGTTCCTGCGTCTACCCAAGCCGCTGATCCCGCCCGATACTGAAGAAGAAATGGCGGTTTACCTGCCAAAACTGACGGGAAGACTTGCCAAGAACCGCTTGTTGACGGGCCATGCCTTCAACTGGACCCAAAAAGAAGACGTGCAGCGGGCAGTGGCCATGCTGGATGTGCGAGCCAACGAGATCATTCAGAAAACAGCCCGCAATGTATTTCTGGCTACCTCCATTTCGCAAAACGGCAAACTGGATGCGCTGATGGTACTTTCGACACACACCAAAATGATCTGGGACATTGCCCATATTTACTACCAGCGTCCGGCACCCCGTGATTTGCTGGCTTTGTATTCCAATGTGGCTGCGACGACCTTGTTGGCGTCCCAACTGGAGGACCTGGACATTTCGGAACAAATAGAACCCGTTTTGGGCACGGTGTTGCAAAATTCGGCCATGAAATCCGTACCGTTTGTGGGGCCGCTGAGCAGTGTGGTCCTCGATTCCCTGATGGAAGGTTCCATCAATGCCTTTCTTACCCTGCGGGTTGGCATTATCAGCAAACGGTATTGCGGCACACTGGAGCCGTTCAATCCTAGAAAAGTACGCAAAGCGGCCTTGGTTGAGGCTTCGGGCATGCTGCGTGTGCTAGTCGTACAGGCATCGGGCCAGGTGGTAAGTTCGATCATGAAGGCAACCCGGAAAGCGGGTCTGAATACCGTCCGTTCAGGTGTGCAAATGGCCGGACGAGCCACTAGAAATGTCAAAAAAGGATTCTTTGGCTGGTTTCGGCGTGCTACACCCACCCTTGAATAAGGCCGGTTCTGCCGGAGTGGGAGATACGGTTTTTTGCTTTTTTCCGGCGGCTTGTCTGCTGAAAAAATAATATCTCCCAGTTGTTGAACATCCCCCTACCTTTTCTTTGTTGTTTCTCTTCCAAATCAGGACAATTGGTCCCCTTCCAAATTTTGTTCTGCAGGTTTGTCATTTTTCATACATGCTATAGAAAAATCCCAAATAATCGTTGGCGGGACAATTTTGTTTTGTATATTTGTGGTATTATTTGAAGAAAAAATTATATTTTTCTTTTAGATAAAATTCTCTGTTTTACCACTTTAACCATACGTCCTCCTTCATTTTTCCTCTTTTTCAATATAATATTTGCTACCAGCGCATATTTCAATGAAAACGTTTTATTTTTTGTGTGCATTTTTAATGGCTTTCAGTGCCTACGCAGTTCATCCGAGTTTTCAGAACTGGCACAAAGGAGAGCTGGTTTTGTCTGACAACCAGACGGTTAACGCAGAGTTTAGCTACGATACATTCACCGATCTGATTCAGGTGAAAGAAGAACACGTGATCAAGGTTTATTCGGCCCGGCAAGTCAGTTCGTTCGGCTTTTTCGATGAGAAAAGCAATCAGATGCGGCGGTTTTTGAGTTTAAAGTATCCGGACCGGCGTAATCGCAGCCGGAAAGCTTTCTTTGAGATCGTCCTTACCGGAGACCTGTACCTGTTGCGCCGGTTGCACAGCGTGCGTAACACCAATCCCATGCAACCGACCCTGGCCGAAGCGGAGTCGCCCTGGTACGACCGGAAGAACATGTTTGAGTATTTTGTCTATACGCAAAACCGGTTCATTCCCATCCGGCATTTTCGCAAGCAGATTTATACAAAGATAATGAGTGAGTACGATGCCCAATTACAGGCTTTTATCAAAGAAAAGCATCTGAATATCTACAGCCAACGGGGCCGGTTTATGCTGATCAACCAGTATAACATTCTCAAAAATCCAGATCTGATCACTCTTTTCTGAAATAGTATCCTGAGCCGTAGCAAAACCCTGGCAGGGCGTGTATGTAAGATTTCTTGCATTTGCCTGTGCCAGGGTTTTGGTTTGGTGGGAGCAGGTAAAAACTGACATCCGGAAGGATTCTTTTTTTACCGGATGGGGTTACTTCAGGAAGTTGCATTTTCTTCGGTAATGCCGTATTTCATCATAAATTCGCCCAGATTTACCGACGTGTCCAGATTCATTTTTTTTCGCAACCGGTACCTTTTCAATTCCAGGCTCCGGTACGTGATATTGAACAACTGGGCAATTTCTTTGGTCGACAGGTTCATCCGCAGGTAGGCTGCCAGTTTCAGGTCGTTTGGCGTAAGATTGGGATATTCACCAATCAGTTTCTGCAAAAATTCCTCATGCACCCGGTTGAAGTTATTTTCAAACACTTTCCAGTCATGTTCGGATGAAATGTTGCTTTCGATCAGATGCAGGATCTGCTGGTATGTGTGAGGATTGAGGCGGGTATTGGTATCCGATTTCAGGGCCAGCACTTCCTGGCGGATCTGGTGCAGCAGTTCGTTTTTTTTGATCAGGGTCATTGTGGAATTGGCCAGTTCTTCCGACTTCCGGACCACGTCTTTTTCGAGTTGCTCGTTGCGCAAGCGCATGATTTCACGCTGGCTTTCCTCTTCGTGTTTGCGCAGTTTGCGTTCCAGCTTCCGGCTCACCTTTTCCTGCTGTGCCTTTACCCTGCGCAAATGCATCCCATACGACAGGCCACCCATGATAACCAGCAATACCAGGTAAAAGGAGATGCTCCAGCGGTTCCAGTACCAGGGCGAATGGATCTCAAAAGTGAACGTTGTTTCCTTGGGACTCAGATTGGAACGCAGGTGAAATATATACTTCCCTGGTGACAAGTTATTGAACTCCTTCTGCTGGATATCCTGATAAGGGGACCAGTGTTGCGATGAGTTCTCCAGCCAGTAACTGTATTTTACCGGATTGCTGTAGTAAGGTGTGCTGAACGAGAGAATCAGGCTGTTCTGGTTGTATGCAAACGAATGTTCGCCCGGTATGGTATCACGCGCAAAGGCTTGATTGAGTGCAGGATAATCGACCAGGGACACGCCCCGGATGATCGGTTTGTGAACGGCGGCTGACCACAACTGTGTAACAGCACGGAGCGGAAGCAGTCCGAATCCATTTTCGGTACACACAACAACGTTGGCACTATCGACTGCCACCAGATTTTCGTATTCGTCAAACCATTGAAACCGTTTGACAGGAATGTCTTTCAGGGACTTGTCAGCTTCGATAAATCCAAGTTCACCGCCGTTTTTCAGTACAAATGCCTGTTGGTCTGCGATGGGGAAGAATTTCTGGGCCCGCACATTGCCTAACTGCTTTTGCAATTCTGTGGCCGGTGCGAAGGTATTGGTGGCAGCCTGGTAATGCAGTAGCCGATGATTGGTCGTAACCAGTACCTGTTGTTTGTAAAAGGCAAGGTTTACATGCGCGCTGTTGAGGTCGGCATTGGCATACGTCCAGATGGAATCTATTTTTTGTGCGTTGGATGACAGCCGAATCCGGCTCAAACCTTTGGACGCCTTGTTGACCCAGATGTCGCCCAGCGAGTCTTCCTCCAACTGATGTACCGGAGCCGAGAATCCATCCAGTGCATGGGATAACTGCCAGCGTTGATCCGGCCCTTTTTTATAGATACACAACTGGGTATAGGTACCCTGGATCAACAGATCCGGATGTTTGCGCAATTTTTTGATCACCCATCCACCGGTAATGGCAGATATGAGCCGGGCTTGTGTGTCTTCAATCAGGAAGGTGCCTGTATTATGTCCGCAAAGCAGTTGTCCGTCGATGACAGCCAGGTCCCATACTTGTCCCTGGGTTTTGGGAACGAGCCGAAAATTAGCTTCTGGTGCATTGGTTTCTGTAAAAAACAAACCATGGTTGGTGCCCAGGTACAGCCTGCCTTGATGCAGGGCCACATCGTATACAGTACCCAGCCGCCCGTCGTAGTCGTGATAATACCGGACCGGCGAACTGACCAGCACCAGATTGATGCCTTTGTCCATACCGGCCCAGAGGTTTCCATCCGCATCCTTGTAGAGTGAAAGGATGGTATTGTTTTGCAGACCGTTTTTTTGATTGAGATGCTGGACAATGCGCCCTGAGGCATCGGTCAGAATAATCCCGTTCAGGATGGTGCCGAACGCATAGCGGTTGGCAGATAGCTGGATACCCCGGTTGAGCTGGTTTTGCAGCAGAAAGGCATTGGTTGCGGCATTGAATTCGCGGAATGTATGACCGTCGTATACATAGATTCCCTTGCTGGTACCTACCAGTATTTCGCCGGGGTTGGCTGCCGGTAAAATTGTATTGACCGATGCCTTGCCCAGGAACTCGCTGTTTTCCAGCAATTGAAACGAAGTGCCTTTCAATTCATAGAGGCCCTTGTCTATCACTTCGAGAAAGACACGGCCATTGACCTGATGGGCAAACAGAATGTTGCCAGGAGGAGAAAGTTTCTGGAGTTTGTGGCGGGAATAAAGATAAATGACTGCAAACGATTGAAAAAGAATACCTTGCGAAGTGGACAGGATGTTCCAGATCTCCTCACTGGCAAAATAAGGGTAGTCGATCCGGTGTTTGAGTGAATGATAGGCCAGCTTTCCGCGAGCATCGGGTTTCCAATAACCAAACTCACCCAGTCCTCCGGTGTAAATTTCGCCTGACATCCCACTGGCCACCGAACGTACCTTCTGCTTGTTCGGCAGTTCGTATACCTGCCACTGGCTGCCGTCGTATTCCAGCAACCCTTTGGAATTGGCTATGTACATGAACCGGGTCTTGCCATGCTGACAGATGCTCCAGTTCTGGTGATACGCATGGTAATCCTGTTTGGAAAAACCAAGGATATCCGGTTTGCCAATATTTTCAATGCTCTGACCATTCACCCGTCCTGCCGGTCCGTGCCAGAGGACCGGGCATCCGGAGACAAGCAGAAAGACTAAAAAAGTAAAACGCAACTTGTGGGCCACTGATTCCAATGTTGTCGGGATAAAATTGTAATGACGTAGGCAAAATGCCCCAATTTTAAGAGATAATTCAGTTTTGATGTGGTAATGATGTACCTTCTTTTTTGGTAAAGCTACACTTGTTGACTTACCTTTGCTTCACAAATTTCAATTTTTTGTTGAAAAAATCATAACACCTGACTATTAATTACGCACCAGATGTACGCTTGGTATAGATCGATCAGTTGCCTTTTCCTGTTATTCGTAAGCCATGCGGCAAGGACCCAAATGGTAGCAACGGAGCAGAGCGAGTATATGGAAACCGTGCAGAAAGCCACCTTCCAGTACTTCTGGGATTTCGCGCATCCGGTTTCAGGCATGGCTGCCGAACGTACGGCAACGCCTAACATTGTTACCTCCGGTGGAACAGGCTTCGGCGTGATGAGTATCGTGGTGGCAACCCAGCGGGGATGGGTAACCCGACCGCAGGCCGTTGCGCATCTGACTCGCATGACGCAGTTTCTGGCCACTGCCGACCGTTTTCATGGAGCCTGGTCACATTGGCTGGACGGACGGACGGGCAAAACCGTGCCCTTTGGTGAATTTGACAACGGAGGTGACCTGGTGGAAACGGCTTACCTGATCAATGGTTTGCTGGTCGCACGGGCTTATTTTGACGGGCAATCCGCAGAAGAGACAAAACTCCGGCAGCAGATTACCCAGCTGTGGGAATCGGTGGAATGGGATTGGTATGCCTCCCGTGGGGATGGATTGCTGTACTGGCACTGGTCGCCGGTATATGAATGGAAGATGAACATGCCTATCCGGGGCTATAACGAATGCCTGATTACCTATGTGCTGGCCTTAGGCTCGCCTACGCATGCCATCAAACCGGAAGTATACCAGAATACCTGGAAGAAAAGTGATTTTTACACCAATGGTAATTCGTATCTGGGCTACACACTGCCCCTGGGCTTTCCTTCCGGTGGACCGTTGTTTTTTGCGCATTATTCGTATCTCAGCCTCGATCCGCGGTTGATGGATGATGGAAAAACCAATTACTGGAAGCAAAACCTGGCGCACACACTGATCAACTATACGCATTGCGTGACGCAAGGTGAAAAATACGGTTATTCCTCTGAAAACTGGGGCCTTACCGCCAGCGACGATTACAACTTCTACGATGCGCATTCCCCAACCAACGACAACGGTACGATCAGTCCTACAGCTGCACTATCATCGTTTCCCTACCTGCCCTTTGCGGCCTATCAGGCCATGCGGTATTGGTACCTGAAGAAAGGAAATGCATTGTTTGGACCGTACGGATTTTACGATGCTTATAATGTCAGTAAAAACTGGTATTCCAACCAGTATCTGGCCATTGACCAGGGACCGATCGTTGTCATGATGGAAAATTACCGGTCGGGTTTGGTCTGGAAACTAGGGGAATCGGTTCCGGAACTGTGGATAGGGTTAAAAAAGATGGGAATTACGCCTCCGGTTTATCCGACCGGCTTCTATATGTACATGCCGGACCCGAAAACGAATGAGACGGATTTGATGAGGCATCCGGACCAAGGCCGGTATATACTTGATTTTGCTGTCAAAGGGAAAGATCCTGTCCGGTTGGAACTGGTGGATGCCACCGGCAAGTCGCAGGTGATACTTGACAACAAAACACTACCGGAAGGACGGCACCAGCAAACGCTTCTGCCGAAACCGGGCAAGTACCAAGCCATTCTGACGCAAAAAAATACAAAGGCGGCACTTACGATCAACTTCAGATAGACATGAGCAGTGCCGGGATTTGCACAAGGGGTTTTTACTTTTTCAACGATACTATTTTGGCGCATGTGATCACGCGTTCTTACCACTAACAGAGTTCATTATGTATACACAACTATTCTTACAGGATTCCCATCAGAAACGACAGAGCCGGCGTGCATGGCTGGGCAAAGTTGTGCTGACCGGGCTGATTTTTTTATGGACGTTGTCATCCCAGGCACAGAATCCCATTTCAATCACAGGAACCGTTACCGAAAAAAATGGCAGTGGCATTCCTGGTGCATCCGTGGTCGTGAAAGGAACCACAACTGGTACTGTGGCCGATTCGGACGGGAAATTTGCGATTACGGCACCTGACAACGCTACGCTGGTGGTGACCTTCATTGGCTTTGTAGCGCAGGAGGTGCCTGTGAATAACCGTACGACTTTGACCGTCACTCTGGCTGAGGATGTCACTTCGCTGAACGAAGTGGTGGTTGTCGGATACGGCACCCAACGCAAGGTGGATGTAACCGGAGCCACATCAAGTGTCAAAGGAGAAGAACTGGCCAAGCAACCCGTCTTGACGGCTACCCAGGCCCTGCAGGGGAAAGCTGCCGGGGTACAGATCATCAGCAGCGGGCAACCAGGCACTTCGCCGGTAATCCGGGTGCGGGGTACGGGTACGGCCCTGGCAGGTACGGCAGCATTGTTTGTGGTGGATGGTGTGCTGACCGACGACATCAGCAATATTAATACAGCTGACATTGTTTCGATGGATGTGCTGAAAGACGCTTCGGCAACCGCTATCTACGGTTCGCGCGGGGCCAATGGCGTGGTTATTATTACGACCAAGAAAGGATCGGCTGGCGGATTGAAAGTCAATTATACGAACAATATAGGTATGCGCAGTGCCGCCAATCTGGTACAGATGGCCAACGCCGAGGAATATGCCAATTACGTCAGTGCAGCCAGCGGAAATGCTGTGCAGCCGGGTACAGTTTCTACCGATTGGTACGGTGAGATCCTGCGCAACGCCTGGTATCAGAATCACAACCTGTCCCTGGCGGGAGGTTCGGACAAGGCGACGTATTTCCTGAGCATGGGCTATTTTACCGATGAAGGCATTGTCATTGACAACAAGTACAAACGTTTCAATATCCGTTCCAACAACGACTTTATCCTGACCGACAAGATAAAAGTCGGCTTCATGACTTCGTATGCCAATGGAAACGACCGTCGGGTAAACCTGGGTACAGCGTACAATAATGCATACCGGGCGGCCCCTACCATTCCCGGAATAGAAAACGGAAAGTATGGCAATACGTCCGTATACCAGAACGTGGGCAACGCTATTCTGGACATCAAGAACAATAATAACCAGGCGGTTAATAACCGCTTGCAGGGGTCGGCTTACCTGGAGTTCAAGCCGGTGCAGGCTCTGACCTACCGCAGCAGCCTGGGTGGCGACTGGATTACACAGAACGAACGGGTGTATGTCTATCAGTTTAACAATGACACGGCTACCTTCCTTGCACCCGGTGGTAACCAACGTAATCCCAACAGTACCCTGGATATACGCTACACCAAAACCTTTCGTTGGGTGTGGGACAATACCCTGACATTCAGCAAAAGCTTTGACAAACATAACCTGACCGTACTGGTGGGAACCACCGCCGAACAATACCGCCAGGAGTGGGTATCGGCTTTCCGGAGAGATGTACCTGCTGTGCCAAGCCTGTGGTACATCGGTACAGGTAATGCCAATACCTCTACCAACGACGGCAACGGCGATAAGTGGGCCCGTAATTCGTACCTGGGTCGGGTGAATTACAACTTCAATGACCGCTACCTGTTTACGGCCACCCTTCGTGCCGATGGCAGTTCGCGTTTCCCTTCCCAAAACCGATGGGGCTATTTTCCTTCCGTTGGTGCGGGATGGGTACTCAGCAGCGAAAATTTCATGCAATCGCAGCAACTGTTCGAGACCTTGAAACTGCGGGCCAGCTGGGGCCGGGTGGGCAATGACCGCATTCCGTCGGATGCATTTACCGTAACGGTTACGCCGAACCTGGCCTATCCGTATGGTGGCGGCATTGCTACGCCGGGAAGCGCCATCACACAAATCAAGGACCCGAACCTGAAATGGGAAGTGACCGAAGAGTTTGACCTGGGACTGGAATTTGCCATGCTCAAAGGCCGCCTGACGGGTGAGATCGGATACTATACCAAAAAATCCAAAGACCTGCTGATCAACGTGAAAGTGCCGTCCGTTACCGGTGACGCCGATGGTGTCGTATTGACCAATGCGGCTTCCATCCAAAACAACGGCCTGGAAGTAGCCCTGAACTGGCGCGGAAACATCACCGAAGAGCTGAGCTACCGGATAGGAGGGAACCTGACGCTGAATCAGAACAAGGTAATCGGTCTCAACGGTGGCCAACCCATTCTGGACGGTGGCATTGGTGGCAATCAGATTTATACCACCAAAACGGATAACGGACAGCCGGTGGGTAGCTTCTACTTATTGCAGGTGTTGGGTGTATTTCAGAATCAGAGCGAGATCGATAGCTACAAAAACAGCCAGGGGCAGGTGATTCAGCCCAGTGCGTCGCCGGGTGACTTTAAGTATCAGGATACAGATGGCAATGGCCGAATTGACGACAACGACCGGGTATTTGCCGGTTCGTATCAACCCAAAGCCTATTTTGGTATTACCGGTAGCTTGTCGTACAAAGGATGGGATTTTAGTGCCGATATCTACGGAAACGTAGGCAATCAGGTGTATAACGGCAAAAAAGCATTCCGTCAGGGAATACTGGATAACGTAGAAGCGGACATGGCGTATTCCCGCTGGACACCTTCGAATGGCTCACAAACCGAACCGGCTGCCAATGGTGGTTTTCTGCCTGCCTCCACCTATTTCATGGAATCAGGTTCGTTTGTCCGGCTCAACAACGTAACGCTGGGCTATACCTTGCCCACTACATTGATGCAAAAAATAAAAATCCAGAGCATCCGGATTTTTGTTACAGCCCAAAACTTATTCACTTACCAGAAATTCAGCGGTTTTACCGCCGAATTACCTGGGGATCCTACCCGTGCGGGGATAGAACTGAACGCTTACCCAACCACACGTACCCTTGCGGCAGGATTGAATGTTAACTTTTAATGAAACAGTATCCATGAAACCGATAAAAATACTTGGTCTTTTTGCAGTAACCAGTACAACCTTGCTGCTGTCCTGTTCCAAAGACTTTCTGGATGTGCCCGTGCAAGGACAGGCAACCACCGCCACCGATCCGGCGTTGGCGCAGAATCTGGTTACCGGAGTGTATAACAGCTTGCTGGCAGGCGAAGCCTTTGGTGGAGAGGGTGGCGATACCCATGGCATCAGCTTTGTTGCGGCCACCAACATTATGTCAGATGATGCCGACAAGGGCAGTACGCCGAGTGACCAGTCGGCCATCGGCGATATTGACAATTTCACCATTTCACCCTCCAACACTTTCGTAGCGGCCTTGTGGAACGGCTACTATACCGGCATTTCCAAATCAAACCAGGCGTTGGTGGCCTTGTCTACAGCCTCGCTGGATGCGACTACCAAAAACAAGCTGATCGGAGAGGTTCGGTTCATCCGCGGATACTATTATTTCAATCTGGTACGGCTGTTTGGCAAAGTACCCAAAGTGTTGCGTGTGCCCAAAGATGCCCAGGATGCCAACGATGACCCTGAATTTCAGACCCGTGCGGCGGTAGATACGATTTATAATGTGATCATTCAGGATTTGCAGTTTGCCGCCACCAATCTGCCTATCCGCAACCGGGCGGCCGTGGGACACGTAAACAAAGGGTCGGCTCAGACGCTGCTGGCCAAGGTGTACATGTACCGCAAGGACTGGCAGAAAGTTTTTGACCTGACGCAAGAGGTGATCAACTCCGGACAGTACGATCTGGTGCCGGATTATGCCAACAACTGGCGGCAGGTTGGTGACAATAACAAAGAATCCGTTTTTGAAATCCAGACCGGGCAGTTCAATAACTCTGACTATGGCATTCAGGGCTATTGTACCTGGCAGGGGCCACGCGTGGGTGGCAAAGGCGGCTGGACCGACCTGGGCTTCGGTTTCTGTACGCCTTCGGTCAATCTGGTGAATGCCTACGAGCCGAACGATGTCCGCAAAACTTCGACGATCATCTTTATTGACAACAGCGGCCAGCGCAAAGGAACGGTTCTGTTTGATGGTTTCCGCATTCCAAGTGCCGACTCGGTTCAGAACCTGTACTATAATTACAAGGCGTACCACAGCGAAAACCCGTTGGTGGAAAGCTTTCTGGGCAACCGTGACCGCAAACAGAAAAACGTCAAGTTGCTGCGCTACGCCGAAGTGCTGCTGATGAATGCCGAGGCTGCCAACGAACTGGGCCAGACGGGAGTTGCCGTTGGGCACCTGAACCGGATTCGCAGCCGTGCCGGGTTGCCGGCTACTTCGGCCGCTTCGCAAACCGATGTGCGGAATGCCATCTGGAAAGAACGTCGCCTGGAACTGGCAATGGAGCATGACCGCTTTTTTGACATTGTGCGCCAGGGACGGGCCGCACAGGTGATGCGCGACGCCGGGAAAAATTTTGCGGCGGGTACCAACGAATTGCTACCGGTGCCAGCCTTGCAAATCGCCCTCAGCGGAGGGAAACTGGATCAGAATCAAGGTTATTAACCGGGGTTTTGACTTTTCTGAACATACTATTTTTCAATTCTAATTTTTAACCTAAATCTATTCTATCACACATTTTATCCATTTTTTAACACATAATCCCCCATGAAAAAGAAACAAATTTCGTACGCTGTAGCAGCCATGGCTCTGGTAGCCGGTTCATTGCTTTCGTCTTGTAGCAATGATGATGATAAAAAACTGCCGCCTATTGGTGGATTTAACAGTGCCGATGAAGTAGCTGCGGCTAATTTGGTTGCGCATTGGCCATTGGACGGAAACGGAAATGAGAAAAAATCAGGATCGGCTCCGGCATCAACCGTCAATGCATCTTTCACTACTGGTGCCAAAGGACAGGCCCTGAGTTTGGCCGCTGGTTATCTGTCGTACAATGAAATTGCTACATTGAATAACCTTCCCAATTTTACCATTAGCGCATGGGTGAAAGTAAGCAATAACCGAGGCACCGCAGCTGCAGGACCTTCAATGATTTTCTCGATGACTCGCCCTGGAGATTGGATCGGTAACATAAATTTAATGGCAGAAACAGAGATGAATCCCTCTGCTGATACCTTACGTGTAAAGGGACTTTTTGCCAGTAAAAAGAATGATGGATCTGCCAATATTCAGGATAATATTAATGATATAAGTCAAGGAGGCGACCGTGCGTTTAAAGTTGCTGGATCATGGGCACATGTTGTGGTTGCGTACGATGGTGCTACTTCTGTATTTAAAATTTACGGTAATGGCAAAGATATAGGCAGTTATGACAACCGGAATGGTGCTGGACCGGTTACTTTCTTCACACCAACCAAGCCGCTGATTGGCGCATTTGGAACCAATCTTCCTGGTGGTACAGCTGAAGCTTGGCAAAAACCAATGACCGGTCAGATTGACGAGATAAGAGTATATAACAAAGCACTGACAGCTACCGAAGCAAGTTCATTATATCAGTTGGAACTAGCAGGCAGATAATTTCAATGGTACATAGGGTGGACATCCGGAAGCACTTTGCTTCCGGATGTTTGATTTTTGTAGGATATCCTCTGTAAGGACAGAGGTTTTATATTTTTAAAAGATACTATTTTCCGAACCGCTATGAGATACTATGGTTGGATAGTGCTGGGACTGACACTAACACTGTTGTTGTCCTGTAAAAAGAATGAGCCGTCAACGCCCGAATCGTTCTACTACAAATCGGTTGAAGTGGATGGCATCTCCAATGCCCGTTACACCAATGTCCGGGTCAATCCGGCAATTAAAGTGTCGTTTTCGGCCCCCATCAATGGGGCCAGTGTGCCTACGGCGGTTACGCTAAAGAACAACTCCTCTGTAGCGGTGCCGTTTGAGTACGCGTTGGAAAATGGCGACAGCACGATTCGCATTACGCCCAAAAGTCCGTTGAACTACCTGACGCAGTACGCGTTTGAGGTGGGTCCTGCGTTGGAATCCAAACGTGCCACATTGCTGAATGCCAACGTAAACGCCACGTTTGTGACCACATTGGACACAACAGACAAGTTTCCCCGCATTCCGGACGAAGAACTGCTGACGCTGGTTCAGAAACAAACCTTCAAATATTTCTGGGATTTTGCACATCCGGTTTCGGGCATGGCCCGTGAACGAAACAGCTCGGGTGACATCGTAACTACCGGAGGCACAGGCTTCGGGATCATGTCAATCGTGGTGGGCGTGGAACGCGGATTCATCACCCGGCAGCAAGGGTACGACCAGTTGAGCAAGATTGTCAACTTTCTCAAGACCAAAGCTACGCCCTACCACGGTGCCTTTGCTCACTGGATCAATGGTGCTACCGGTGCTACCGTTCCGTTCAGCGCCAAGGACAACGGTGCCGACCTGGTGGAAACATCGTTTCTGATGCAAGGATTGCTGACGGCCCGTCAGTATTTTAATGCGGGCGGCGAAGCGGAGTTACGTACCGGCATCAATGAGCTTTGGAATGCGGTGGAGTGGGACTGGTTTCGGAAAAACAACGAGAATGTGTTGTACTGGCACTGGTCGCCCAACTTCAACTGGGACATGAACATGAAAATCAGCGGCTGGAACGAAGCCCTGATCATCTACGTGCTGGCGGCTTCCTCGACTACCCACAGCATACCGAAAGAAGTGTATACCAACGGCTGGGCACGTAACGGAGCCATGGTAAACAACAAGACGTTCTACGGAGTCAAACTGCCGCTGGGACCCGACAACGGCGGACCGTTGTTTTTTGCGCATTACTCGTTTCTGGGACTCGATCCGCGGGGACTCAGTGACGACTACGCCAATTACTGGGATCAGAATGTGGCACATTCGCTCATCAATTACAATTATTGCAAGGCCAATCCGAAAGGCTACAACGGCTACAGCGAATTTTGCTGGGGACTCACCGCCAGTGATACCAACAACGGATACACCGCTCATGAACCCAACAACGACTTAGGGGTAATCACGCCTACAGCGGCCTTGTCGTCGATGCCTTACACACCCGCCGAGTCGATGAAAGCCTTGCGGTTCTTTTATTATAAATTAGGTGACAAACTCTGGAAAAACTACGGCTTTATCGATGCCTTCAACCTGACCAACATCTGGTTTGCCGATTCGTTTCTGGCCATTGACCAGGGACCCATCATTGTCATGATCGAAAATCACCGTTCGCAACTGTTGTGGAACTTGTTTATGAGTTGCCCGGAGGTGAAGACAGGGTTGTCGAAAGTTGGTCTTAAAAAGCTGTAAGTCAGTCCGGTATACTGGTTTGTGTTCAATTGTCTTCTGCGCTGGATGTTATTTTGTTTCTTCTGTTCCACGCTTTGGGCAATGCCCCGTTTCTTCTGATTACCCATAAAAAACCCTCCGAAAAACGATTCAGGTTTCCGGAGGGTTTTTTATGGGTTGGTGAGGCTTCGTTTTCTGACGCCGGTCTGGTGGCAGAAAAGTATTTTTTCGGGATAAGAGGGGGGGGAATTGTATTTTGCTGGGTTTTGTGTTGTTTATGAGCTTCGGTAATTGCATTGTATTCAGCTCGTTACTTTGTTTTTGAACATCAGGAAAGTAAAACCAGGTTGCCAAAGGCACAACTATTTCAGACACCACTGCAAACCCTGTAGGGTTTTGGTTCGAATGATGTTTAACTATGAAAATGTAAGGAAATGAAACGTTTGGCAATGGTATTTCTGTTTTTGCTGCCCCTGGTGGCAGAGGCCCGCAAACCCGGCGAGACCCGCTGGAACACAGGACAAGTAACGCTAATGAATAATCAGATGATTGATTGCGAACTTAGCTATGATGCATTTACAGATCTGATTCAGGTGCAGGAAAACAACCGTGTGAAGGTATATTCGGCCCGGCAGGTGAAGTCGTTTGTGTATTATGACTCCGAGAACAACGCACACCGACACTTTGTGAGCCTGTTGTATGGTTCCAGATTCCGGGTGAGCCGGTTGTTCTTTGAAAGGGTACTCGGTGGAGAAATGAATCTGCTCCGCCGGTATCGCTCGGTAAAGATTGCCCGACAGTCAAAGACCGCAAAAGAAGAGCTGTGGTATGACAGCCGGAAGGTGTATGACTATTTTATTTACAATGACAAAGGGTTCATTCCTTTTTACCGGTTTCGGAAGGCGGTCCTGGGACAGATGATGGCTGAATACAAGCAGCCCTTGCAAGACTTTATCCGGAGCCGCAACCTGGACATGAGCACGCAACGAGGCCAGTTTATGGTAATCAGCCAGTACAATACGCTGAAAGATCCGGAAAAATTAGGGTTATTCTGAAACCACAAACACCCGGTAAAATCGCTCGATTTTACCGGGTGTTTGTCTACAGGCTGGTTTTGACTTTTCCAAAGATACTATTTGGATGTACGGTTACAGAAGTACGACTTTGGATTTGCGAAGTGAAATTTAATTCGACAAACCAATCAATCGTACCGCGTACATCTGAAATTGTAGATCCTACCGGGGTTTTGCTTTTCCGGCGATACTATTTCCTATAGTGTCAGGATGCTGGTGCCGTCTTCGATGGCAACCACGTACATTTTCAGATCCAGGCCCATGGCCATCTTATAGGATTTTTGCAGCCGCTCAAACAGGTCTTCCACAGCGTCGGACTGGACGAGATTGATGGTGCAGCCGCCAAAGCCGCCGCCCATCATACGGGCTCCCAACACACTTTTTTCGGTGGTTGTGAACGATACCAGGTAATCCAGTTCGGCGCAGCTTACTTCATACATGTCACGCAGGCCATAATGTGAGCCGTACATCCGTTGCCCGAACGTTTCCAGGTCTCCGCGCTGCAAGTCTTCGCACGCCGCCAGCAGACGTTCGTTTTCCTGCACCACATACAGGCAGCGGACAAAGATCAACGGATCGAATTTGCGCTGGTGTTCGAGCAGCATGGCTTCGGTAACGTCCCGCAGACTAGTGACCTGGGGTTCAAACTGCCGCAGCAACTGCACACCCGCCTCGCATTCCTGCCGCCGGGTGTTGTACTCACTCGATGCCAATGAATGTTTCACACCAGTGTCGAACAATACGATCTGGTAGCCGTCCAGGTTGATGGGAAAGTAATCGTATTCCAGCGAACGGCAGTCAAGCCGGATGGCGTGCCGGGCTTTGCCGAATACACTGGCAAACATGTCCATGATGCCGCATTGCAAACCTACAAACTCATTTTCGGCTTTCTGGGCGATGCGCGTCAGCGTGAGCCGGTCCAGCGAAATGCCGAACAGGTGGCTGAGGCCCCAGCCGGTGGCGCATTCCAGCGCTGCCGATGACGACATGCCGCCGCCTGCCGGTACATTGCCACTGATGACACAATTGAACGCCGGTATGGTATGACCCATTTTCTGAAACTGCTCCATGACTCCCATCAGGTAATTTGGCCATTCTTTGGGCGATTTCTGGAGGTTATTCGGGGTTGTTGTAAATTCATCGTCAAAATCCACTGCAATCCAGTGGCAATGCTGGTCGGCACTGGGGGCCATGGCCAGGTAAACGGCTTTGTCGGTTGCGGCGGGCAACACAAACCCGTAATTGTAATCGGTATGTTCCCCGATAAGATTGATGCGTCCGGGTGAACGGACCAGCAGCGGATCCTGCCCGAAACGGTCGGTGAAAATCTGGCGAATGTGCGTAGGAATATTCATAGAACTGGTTGCTCAGAAGTAATTTGAGTTGAATAAAAACGTTTGCAAACTTAATCCGCCTTGGGGGCATAGCCAAGAAATATAGAATAAATTCCGCGCCAGTGTGGGCATTTACTTGATTTGTACACGAAATTAAATGTATATTTGAGACTAAACCACTCTTCAAACGTTTCCGACTATGCGCCTATCTCCGAATCCCGAGCAGACGTCAGCCAATGCTTTGAGCTATGCCTTGTTGCGGGATAGCTTCTACCAGTCCAGTAATGCCCAGCGAAATACACTGGCAGCACTGGAAAATTACGTGCTGCGCAACCTGCCTCAGCAACGGAGCTGTGTGGTGATCGGATGTCGGGAAGCGTTTCTGGCAGTGCATCTGGCCAAGTTTTTTCCGGCGACAGTAGCGGTGGATGAAAGTGCTGCCAACCTGGCGGAGATTACTTCCCAGCAACCCAAAGTGGTGGCCTGCCAGATCGAACCGGATGATTTCAAGCTCATTGGCCGCACCGATCTGATCCTGGTGGCTCATTTGTTTCAGTCCCTGGGTGCCTGGCTGGAAACATCCGAGGAACGCAACCATCAGCGGATGGCTTTTTTGCGGCATTACTACGGCTCGCTGGAAACCGGCGGCATGCTGGTGCTGATGCAAAACCGCGCCCAGAACAATTACAAGCAATTACTCGAATTCCTCTCCATTACTCCTTCCGAAGAATCCGAAAAGCTGTTTGACCAAATCGGCAAGCAGTTCGAAGTGGAGCATTACCTGTTCCCGGTTGAAATCTACACCCAGCGGGCCGAAGACATGGTTCAGGCGCTGAGCTACCTGATGAGCGATGACCACAACTGGTCCGGAAAAATGATGCCCCTGCAAACCTACGTGCAGACATTGTTGCAACTGGACGGTAACTATTACTTCAACTACGAGGGCGAACTGACCATCCTGCGCAAGAAATAAGCCCGGTTGTTGCAAGTGGAAACAATGCCGGTTTTTTGTTTTTAAAACCTACTATTTGAACGTACCCGTTTCGCATCCCTGCCTGATGCCATGGGCATCAAAACATTGGTCGAGGCTATCGGGGCTACCGCGCTGACACAGGAAAAATGGAAGGGCAACAAAAGCTGTGCTTTTACTGCCAGGTTGCCCTGGTAAGTTCCATCGCCTCCGCAGTGATTGCTATTCCGGAAATGATCAGAGGGATAAGATAAGAAGACTTTTGGGAACGTAGTTTTGCGGATCCGGTTTTTGCTTTTTAGAAGATACTATTTTTGCAATACTAACCGTACTTCACCAAAAAAGCCAAGGACATATCTCCCTGGCTTTTTTGGTGTATCAACTTGTTTTTTACTACTTACACATACGATAGCCACCAGTACGAATGGGCTTTCCGGTAGTTGCCAAACCAGCGGCAGGGGAAATACAACACCAATACAACGGCCATCCACACCAGATACGCACGCCAGAGACTGGGTTCGTAAGCCGGAGGCCACGATTTGGGGTCTGTAAACGATAGATTGAGGATGGTGCCAAACGAAAAACGAACCCACACCAAGGCACTCAGACTGATCAACGTGAAGTGAAGCAGAAAATAAAAGAACGGCACTTTGCCGTATACTTCCAGAAATGGAATACTCTTGCCCGATGAACGATGAAAAACCGACAGAACGACCAGTCCTACGCCTAATGTAAGGCAAAGAAAAAGCAGGGAAGGTGGATACTTGGTTACATTCAGGAAGGACAGGATCGTAAAAAGGGTTCCTTTGTCCTGAGTTGCCCAAGGGGAAGGATCGCCATAGAAGTTACTGGTACGAATGAGCACAAACAACCCCAGTAAGACCAGGCCAGCTTTCAAAAAAATACTGCCTGAAGACCGTAAAAACCAAGGACCTGCCGCGTAGCCGGCTGCCATGACGGCTGCCCACGGAAGAATGGTATAGGCAAACAAGACCGGCAGCTTGCCCAGCATCACCACAAAAGGACCGTTGTGTAAAATGGCCCAGACAACGTTTGTTCCCGTAACCGTTGCAATATTCGGAATCATATTATGCAGAGCAACGATTGCAAGAGCAATGGCCCCGATGGCTACCCTGGGTAACCATACCAACCCTGCCAATACAATCATGGAAGTGCCAATGGCCCAGAGGATGTTGAGCAGCATGAGCTGATAGCCCCATTGCAGTATGAAGCTCATGAAGGTGATTTCCAGAAAAACCAGCCAGAGTCCACGCGTGAGCAGAAACCGGCTGAGTTGTCGGGTAGTACGCTTTTGCCCGTACAAAAAGGCGCTGGCTCCGGAAAGGAGTATGAACGTTGGCGCACAGAAATGCGTGATCCAGCGGGTGAAAAACCAGGCGGCCGTGGTTTGGGTCAGATCTTCCGGCCGGAAGGGCGTGGGACTGTAAAAATCCCGGACATGGTCCAGGGCCATGATAACCATGACCAATCCACGCAGCATGTCAATGGAATGAATACGAGCTGAAGCAGCAGGTAGTGTGTTGGCCATAGAAGCAGGTATTGATGTAAGGGTTTTTTAAATTTGGGAAGATACTATTTTTTCGTAAATCCAAAAATAGTATCCTATCCTGGATTTTAGATACCCATAACGGTATACCCCTTTCTATTGTGAAACAATAATTCGGGATGCTGCCTCCTGCGAAGCAGTTAGTATACTAGCATCCCACTTACCTATTTGAATACCCGCGCGGCTTCCACCGCTTTCTGCCAGCCTTTGTAAAGCATCGCGGCTTCTTTTGGCTCCATCTGCGGCGTGAATGTCTGGTCGGCCTGCCACCGTTGGGCTATTTCGGTGCGGTCTTTCCAGTAACCCGTCGCCAATCCGGCCAGATAGGCGGCACCCAGTGCGGTGGTTTCGTTGACTACCGGACGTATCACAGGCACCCCGAGCATGTCGCTCTGAAACTGCATCAGGAAATTGTTGGCCACCGCACCGCCGTCTACGCGCAGATTTTTCAGCTCAATGCCCGCGTCCTGTTCCATGGCGAGCAGCACGTCTTTGGTCTGGTAGGCAATGGCTTCCAGCGTAGCCCGGGCAATGTGTTCGCGTTGCGTGCCGCGGGTCAGACCAAAAATGGCCCCGCGTACCTCGCTGTCCCAGTACGGAGTGCCCAGCCCCACAAAGGCCGGAACCACATAGACTCCTTCGTTACCAGCCAGTGATGCCGCGTGCTTTTCGCTGTCGGCCGACTGTTGCAGGATGCGCAACCCGTCCCGCAGCCATTGCACCGCCGAGCCTGCTACAAAAATGCTGCCTTCCAGGGCATATTCCACTTTGCCATCAATGCCCCAGGCAATGGTGGTGAGCAATCCGTTTTTCGAAGCGACTGCTTTCATTCCGGTATTCATCAGCATGAAACAACCTGTTCCGTAGGTGTTTTTAGCCGTTCCGGGTTCGAAACAGGCTTGCCCGAACAAAGCAGCCTGCTGGTCGCCGGCAATGCCCGCAATGGGCACTTCTTCGCCCCCAAACGCAACAGTGGTGTGACCGTATACTTCGGAACAAGAACGCACCTCTGGTAGAATAGACGCCGGAATACCAAACATCTCCAGCAGTTCCTGATCCCATTGCCGTGTGTGGATATTGTATAGCATCGTGCGGGAGGCATTGGTATAATCGGTCACGTGTGCCTTGCCGCGGGTCATTTTCCATACCAGCCAGGTATCCATGGTGCCAAAAAGCAACTGTCCCTTATCTGCTTTTTCTTTGGCTGCGGGCACGTGATCCAATATCCACCGGATTTTGCTGGCCGAAAAATAGGCGTCGATCAGCAATCCCGTCTTTTCCCGTACCGCTTTTTCATAACCGTTGCGTTTCCACTGCTCGCAAATATCAACCGTCTGGCGCGACTGCCACACAATGGCATTGTAGACAGGCTCGCCCGTGGTTTTGTCCCACAGCAGCGCGGTTTCACGCTGGTTGGTAATGCCGATGGCCGCTACTTTTTTGGCAGTGATTTTGGAAAGCACTTCTCCAATCACCGACCCTACTGAGGTCCAGATTTCGTCGGCGTCGTGTTCAACCCAACCGGGTTGTGGAAAGTGTTGTGTGAATTCTTTCTGGGCTATCTGAACGATGTTGCCAGCCTGGTCAAAGGCAATGGCGCGTGAACTGGTGGTTCCCTGGTCAATGGCTAAAACATACATAAAACAGCAAATAAAAAAGTGATGGGTTTGTAGCCGGGTAAGATAGAAAGTTTGTGGTATTCTGACCAGAAAAAATTGTAAAAATACAGTAGAATATGCAATTGGTTGGCTTTGTCTGTTCCTAGCGGAAACAACACAGGGTTACCGGAGAGAATGCATTCTCTCCGGTAACCCTGTGTTGCTGCGTTGCGTTGTTCAGGCTATCATCTATCGGGTTGCCTGTTTGATCTCCCGGGTAATCTGCTCTTGCGTGACCTGGGCTTCCATTTTAGCTGGCGCTTCCACATACTGAATTTCCGGTCCCTGGTTCCAGGGTCCCCGCATATCCTTGTCGCCGTTGTCGCTTTCGCCGGTCGAGTCGTTGTAGAACTGGTCGACAATGCCTGCCGTCGGGGCAATCTGTCCAATGGAAAGGGGATCTTTTCCCATACTATCCAATGCCGTCATGAAAGCTTTCAGATGGGTGATCTCACGTGTCATCAGAAACTGCAAGGCATCTTTGGAGCCGGCATCGTCACAGAAGTTGATCAGACGTTCGTATACAATTTTTGCCCGCGCTTCGGCGGCGATGTTGCTGCGTAGATCCACATCCGGTTCGCCGGTGATCTTCAGGTAGTCGGCTGTCCAGGCACTGCCTTGTGAGTTGTACAGGTTCACGCCACCTCCGCCGGCAATGGCGATCAGCGGATCGGCTTCGGCGGCCTCACGTGACGTTTTGGCTGGCTTCAGGTGCATTCGCGCCAGTGTACCGATAATTTCCAGATGGCTCAGTTCTTCCGTACCAATGTCCATCAACAAATCTTTCAGGCCCGGATCTTCACAGTTGATGCCTTGAATGGAATACTGCATGGCTGCCGCCAGTTCTCCATTCGCGCCCCCAAACTGTTCGAGCAGCATGTTACCAAACCGAGGGTCGGGTGTACCTACCCGAACGGTATACATTAATTTTTTGATGTGGTGATACATAGCAGTTTTGATTTAAAATGATTAATTTGACAGGTTACTTTTCGTCTCTTTTCAGAGTGGGACTACCTGTTAAATAATCATGCCCCTGCCCATGTATTTTCTTAACTATGATTAGAGCAGTAAGGCATTCCGTCAAACAGGAAAAACAAGAAATGCAATGGACGTCAGGGAATGCCCGTATAGAAAAAGTGCGGTGGTTTTCCTGTAACCTGATTGTGGCTTTTGTTCCTTAGGCAAGGCGTTTTTCTTCCGGTGGTGACCGATCCTAAGGTTTTTGGGCGTTTCGTTCGTCAATAATGCCGGCTCATAGGTTTCGGGTTTTCAAAAGATACTATTTTTTTGCAATTTGGTTGACTGAAACCTGTCCATTTCTACTACCCATGATGACCATCCATACAGGCGCTGACCCTGCAGGCGCCGCCCGTTCACTGACTGCCGTGCCGTATCGATTTTTTTTATTGGTTTTTTTAGGTTTGCTAATCCTGAGCGGATGCAAAAAAGACTCCGAGCCCGTCACTCCCGAACCACAGGCCACGGTGGTCGAAGCCTGCACCGATCCGGATTGTGTCGCTATCAACCGGGTTGGCAAGCAGATCGATAACACCATGCTTGCCAACAGTGTCGGTTTTGGGTATGCGATTTACAGCTTTCCCAATGGAAAAGTGCTTAAACGGATTGCCAGTGGTGGTCTGCGTCGGACCGCTGCTGATGGCAAAGACGATCCCTATGATACCCGGAAGATCCAGCAGATTGCCAGCCTGAGCAAGATGCTAACCACCCTGGGAGTGATGCACTTGCTGGAAGAAAAGAAAATCAGCCTGGATTCTTCGATAGAGCCGTACCTGCCACCCGACTGGCAACGGGGTGCCAACATCGCTTCCATTACCTTCCGGGATTTGCTCACTCACAAAAGCGGATTTCGCAATTGTACTTCCTGCAACAATACGTATTATATGTATCTGAAGAACCTGATTGCCAGCGGAGTAACGTCGGATGACAAAGCAGCCTACAGTTATGACAACGCAAATTTTGGCATTTTCCGGGTTATCATCCCGTACCTGAAAGGCTTTGCCAATGACCCGCTGCTGGCCGATGACATCGAGACGTCGCAGGTGTACGACCAGTACATGCAAACCACTGTCTTTGCTCCCGCCGGAGTGACGGATGCCGCTACCAATGCCGGTACCGATCCCACATTGGCTTATTCATTTCCGTACAACAACGTGGTTGGATTTGATGCGGGCAGTTTTCTGCACAATAATGGCGGATTCGGTTGGTACATGTCAGTGGAGGACTATGCGCGTATTCTGCAAGCGTTTCTGACCAAAGAAAGCATCGTCTCTGCACCGACGCGCGAGTTGATTCTCAGCGGTCAGCTTGGCTGTTACCAGGCCGCTTACCCGGGCCAAACCTATTATGTACACAACGGACAATGGTGGGATGGCGGCTCCCCGCTGCGGGCCTTCAATACCGCCTTTGCCATTCTCTCTGATCGCACGTTTGCCGTGCTTTTCCTGAATTCCGAACCGGTTCCGGGAGGAAATACCAGTCAGGTTTTGGTAAACGCCTTTGAAACAGTTTTGTAAAATACGCAAGCAGGTTTTTTTGCGAAAAGATACTATTTTGTTTGGGGTTTACAGGTTAAAAATGCGTACTATACAGACCGGTCTGCCTTGAACGGATTTGAACCTGCTAAAACCCAACCAGCTAACTTATCACTTACTTCCATGAAAATTACATTTTTCAGTACCAAACCTTACGAAAAAGCTTTTTTTGAGGACATCAACCGAGGTTTCCGTTTTGTGGTAACGTACCTGGATATTCCGCTGAACCGGCACACGGCACATCTGGCGAAGGGGGCTGAGGCCGTTTGCATTTTTGTCAATGACAAAGCCGATGCCGAAGTGATTCAGATATTGGTTCAGGAAGGTGTACGGCTCATTGCCTTGCGTTGTGCCGGCTACAACAATGTGGACCTGAAAGCCTGCCAGCAGGCAGGCCTGCGGGTTGTGCGGGTGCCGGCCTATTCGCCGTATTCGGTGGCCGAACATACCATCGCCTTGATGCTCACCCTCAACCGCAAAACCCACCGCGCCTACAACCGGGTGAAAGAGGGAAATTTTTCACTGGAAGGGCTGATGGGCTTTGATATGCACGGCAAAACAGTCGGACTAATCGGACTAGGGAAAATCGGAAAAGTGACGGCGCAGATTCTGAAAGGATTCGGCTGCCGTGTATTGGGCCATGACCTGGTCAAAGACGCCGAAGCCGAGCAGATCGGAATTGAGTATGTGTCGCTGGCTGAATTACTCAGTATCTCCGATATCATTTCATTGCACTGTCCGCTGACGCCCGAGACCTATCACATCATCAACAAGGAGACCATTGCGCAGATGAAAAAAGGCGTGATGATCATCAACACCGGACGCGGGGCTTTGATCGATGCCAAAGCCGCCATCCGTGGTTTGAAAAACGAACAGATCGGCTACCTGGGACTGGACGTGTACGAAGAAGAAGCGGATTTGTTTTTTGAAGACCTGTCGGGCAAGGTGATCAAAGATGATGTGTTCATGCGGTTGCTTACCTTCCCGAATGTATTGATCACCGGGCACCAGGCGTTTTTTACGCAGAATGCGCTACACAACATTGCCGAGGTGACGTTGCAGAATATCCAGGCATTTGAGAAACAACAACCCTTGACAAACGAGGTGAAGGGATAAGCCGGGTTTTCGCGTTTGAAAACATACTATTTTTCAATGCTGAATGTTGAATACTGAATTTCGAATGTTAAATTATCACTATTCAAAATTTAGTATTCAACATTCGAAATTCAACAGTATTACTCAATCACACCCTTGATTTTCCAGTAGCGGATTGAAGCTCCAGAAATCATCAAGCCGTCCGCCGGAGCCATAACCGGTGGTAATGTAGCCCTGGTTGTTGTAGGAAAAGCCAATCCCAAACGATCGGCCGCCGCCGCAGTTATCGGTAATGGACGCCAGCTCGGTCCAGGTATCGGAGGCGGGAATGTATTCCCATATGTCGGCCATGTAGCCGCCACCCTGAGTACCCATGCCAATGTAGGCTTTGTCACCGATGACAAAGGCAAAGGCATTGGTACGGCTTTCCATGTCGGTTTCATCATCCAGAGCTTCTTTTTTGGTCCAGGTGTTGGCTTCCGGATCATATTCGTACAGGTTGCGTTGTGGTGTGCCGTTGTTGGAACCAAACCCCACATAGGCTTTGCTACCAACCACAAAGGCCGTTGCGCCTTCCCGCTTGGAGCCGCCAAAATCCCGCACCGGTTGCCAGTTGTCCGCCGCATCGTCGTAAGCCCACATGTCTTGTAAATAGTTGCCATTGTAGCCGGTGCCCACATAGGCTTTGTTGTTGATGGTAAACGCAATGGCATTTCGGCGGGCTCCTCCGGGAAAGTCGGCCAGCTTTTTCCAGGTGCGGCTGGTTGGATTGTACTGGTACAGATCGGCTTTGTAATCGTTGTCGTCGGCACCCAATCCGACGTATCCTTTGCCATTGACACTGAAGGCGATGGCTCCGTTGCGGGCCGTTCCCGGAAAGACAGCGGCGGCATCGCTGCCCAGCCGGCCGAGTTGTTCCCAATAGCCAGCTTCGGCGTTGTACGACCAGAAATCTTTCAGCCGGTCGCCATCGCTGTCCAGTCCTGCGCCGACGTATACGGTGTTGTCAATCTGAAAGCTGACGGCACTGTTACGCGCCACCCCTGCAAAGCCCGATTGGATTTGCGTCCAGTTGCCAGCGGTGGTGCCACTGTCATCGGAGCTATTACAACTGCTCAATCCGTAGCAGCCTGCGAACAGGAAAATGAGAAGAGAAAATCGATACATGAGATTCAGGATAGAATTAGAAAACTATTTTATAGGTTTGATGCAAAGGGTTTTGTGTTTGCTGGAGGTACTATTTTTGACTTCAATACGCTGAAAAGACGGCATAATAAACATCCAGCTTCAGGGCGTACTGGGCATGTTTGTTCCCACCCAAAACGGCCCGGCTGAGGTCTTTTTCGTGCTGAAGTGGTAGAATCATCAGCCCATTCCATTGAGTGGAAGTGCTTCGGACAATGGTGCTTACGTATTCGGTCAGGTCAAATTTGTACGTGTGTTCGTTGGTGCCGGGATCGGTCGAATAACCGGCTGTGAGCTGCCCGCTGCTGGAAAAGCTGGGTAGCAGGTAATTTACCAGCCGGTTTTGTTCGTCGCAGGTATATATCGCCAATGGTGACGGGAGCGATAATTTTTTGGTAACGGTATTGGGAATGGGCTTCAGGGTGAGTATGGCCGAGTTGACGCCGCCGTTGGGTATGTTTTTCAATAGCTGAAGGGTAGGAAAGTCGATCCGGATGCCAATGCCCACACCGCCCTGGATATACACTTCCTGGTTGGTTGTTGCCGAAGCAACGGATTGCCGGATTTGCTGCAGGGCCGCCAGTGAAGTCCGGCTCCGGTCGCTTTTGATCTGATTGAACCAGTAATCGGCTTTGACCGTCTGCACACTTTCAATGATTTCATTGACACCCGGCGTATGGTAGTAAAAATTTACCTGCGTGCTGTCGGCTATAAATCCCAGGATGGCCGCGTTGTCAGCACTGCCCGGCACCAGGGCAATGCCCTTGAGTAATGAAAGCCAGTCTTCCTTGCCCGACAAATTTCCCTGACGTGCTTCCTGAAACAATTGCCTTCCCAAGGCATCCGAAAGACGGATATCCAGTCGCTTGCCGGTAGTGGGCCGTGCCCGGAATGTCCGGCTACCCAGCGACGATCCGTAGGCTATGGTGCTGGTATTGTAATACGTGCGGGTTTCATCCAGACGGTCGGTAAGGGCATATACCGTAACTTGCTGAAGCTGCGTTGTATCGCCGTAATGATAGTTGTAACGCAGGCTTAGCGTCAGTGAGTCGAACACGGCTTCGTCGGATGGCCGGAAGCTTTCGGTCAGGGCAATCTGGCAGAAATTGCTGGCTCTGACCACACCCAGATACGGATCGGTGTACTGGCCGGTGGTTAGTTGGGTAGTAGCCGAAGTGGCAATCGAGTCGAGAAGCACGGTCGAGACTTTCACCGTAAATGTGTCGATCACCTGTTGCTGGGCTGCATTCGTGTTGTTGATCAGGTTGGCACCGACGTTGGCATCGCCCCACTCACACGACGACAGGCTGATGAAGAGACCACAACAGATGAGCCGAATGGGCAAACGGAAGATCATAGCGAGTAGTTGAGGGCGTGTATCGTTTGATTGTGCACCAAAGATATCCGTCGGGCGGGCAATGGTTGGGCAAATGAGAGAAACCCACCGAATGTTGAGACGAAACGGAGGAATGTTGGGATGACCGTTTGTGGAATAAAGAGAAAGGAGGGAGGTTTTGGCTTTTCAGAAGATACTATTTTCCGGAATCAGGATATGTTAGACCATTCGCGTACCGTACACAGGTGTCACGTTGTGACTTGATCGTCACAACGATGGTTTAGAATCCCTACCATTACTCTTCCCTATGGCCTTGTCACTTTTTGCTTGCCAAAAAAGGGCTTAAACGTAAGTTTGAGAGCCAGCCTTGTGTGATGACAAAAAGGGCAAAAGATCCCATAAGCTTACCCTGCAGGGCCAACGCTTGGCCTGCTGGGCAAAGAGGCCAACGCACCTTGCCAACCTGTCACAATTAAAGTGGACTTCACTCTCTTTGTATCTGACAAGTTCGTGCTTCGCACAGTGCCTTGAATACTGATAATCCCTGCATGTCCCATAGTTTACGTTAGATTGACAAGATGGGAAATCAAATAATCAATCGAGCCTTTCGTTACTGTCAGGCATGTCTCAACTGTTTTGCAGTCGAACTTTGCCTCCTGACTTCAGCCTTCAAAAACAGTATCTGTTGAAAACGAAAAACCGGCGGGTGAATCAGTCAATCCGGCCGGGGTGGATGCGGCTGAAAAAAGCTTCACTGTAAAAGTCGCTGATGGGGACAAACGTGTTGCCGATCTTGATCTTCTGGTTGCGGATCAGTTCGATCTTGTCGAAGGAAACAATATAGGACTTGTGCACGCGAATGAAATCTTCCGATGAAAGCTTGTCTTCGATGCTCTTCAAGGTAAGCCTGACGATCATCGGTTTGCTCTGGCTGAGCAGATGAATTTTGACGTAATCTTTCAGGCCTTCAATGTGCGTAATGTCGGCGATACGGATCTTTACCAGTGAATAATCGCTGTGAACGAAGAGGTATTTGTTGGGTGCGTTTGTGTCGGTCTCCGGTGGTTCGGAAGCGGCGTCGTTTTTGCGGAGGCGGTGCATTTCATGGGCCTTGTTAACCGCCTTCAGGAACCGTTCGAACGAAACCGGCTTGAGCAGGTAATCTACTACCGCTAGGTTGAAGCCTTCCAGGGCATACTGTTCGTAAGCCGTTATGAAAATTACCATCGGCGGGTGCAGCATTCCCTGCAAAAACTGAATGCCTGTCAGGCCGGGCATCTGAATGTCAAGGAACAGGAGGTCCACTTTTTCTTTTTCCATCATTGCCATCGCTTCCAGCGCATTGCGGCAGCCACCGGCATATTCCAGAAACGGAATCTTGCGGATGTTGTCTTCAAGCAACTCCAGCGCCAGGGGTTCGTCGTCTATGGCCAGGCATTTCATCAGGCAGATCGGGGGGAGAGTAGAGGTTTGGACTGCGTTCTGTTGGCTTCCTTCTTTAGCTGGAGCGTCAGGTTCACTTCGTACCAGTCGCGGGTGTGATTGACATGCAGCTCATGCGCGTCGGGGTAGAGCAATTTCAGGCGTCGTTCCACATTGGTGAGCCCGATGCCCGAGCTGTTGTCCTTCTCTTCCAGGAAAATGGCATTGACGCGGTTGCGCACCTGGAACCGGAACGTTTCGGCATGGGTGCTGGTGCGAATTTCAATGACCGGATTGGTAATCAGACCGGTGCCGTGCTTGAAGGCATTCTCAACAAACGGAATCAAGAGCATCGGCTCAATGAGCAAATTCGGATCGGTATGTTCGGTAAAGAATTGAATGTCAATGGAATCTCCAAACCTGAGCCGTTGCAGGTCGACGTAACTTTTCAGGTAGCTGATTTCCTTGTCCAGCAGTACCTGCGTTTCGTCCGATTCGTAGAGCATGTACCGCATCAGCTCCGAAAGCTGAATGACCACCGGTTCCACCTTTTCCGGCTTTTTGCGGGCCAGTGCCACAATGCTGTTGAGCACATTGAACATGAAATGCGGACTGATTTGTGACCGCAGGAACGAAAGCTCCGATTTCAGTCGTTCGGTTTCCTGTTCTTTGCGTTCCTGTTCTTTGCGGAAATTATCCAGCAGCAGCCGGAAACTAGTACTGATCGTCCACATCACAATGATCGGCATGTCGATCAGGTGCCACCGGAGAGGCATGGGACCCTGCATCGGAAACCAGTAGATGCGGGAAAAATAATGAATGGTGCTGGCAATGATTCCGCCGCTCAATACCAGAATTAAATACAAAGCGACCTTGCCACGGTATAAAAAACGAGGAATCAGGTAATAGGCGTTGAAATAAAAGAAAGGAATCTGAAGGAGGAAAATGAATACAATAGTAGACAGGCTTTCCGGCAACCGGTTTTCGGGCAGGGGCGGCCTGAGAAAAAAGATCACGCTGATAAAGAGCAACCAGAAACCTGTATGAAAAACCACAGGCAGGAGAGTGTTCCAAGGCCTTCGTTGTAAATCCATTGGCTACATTTCAGTTGAGAGGAGATTGTGCCATACAATACTAACAAAAATACCAATAGTGGGATATATTTGTATACCAAATCGCCAACTTTGCCGACCAACGGACCGAATGCACGGATGTGAATCGGAACACAAAAGCCCTGGTGAGTGACCAGGGCTCTGAAAATAGTACCTTTTGAGACTCAAAAACCTATCCGTGCTGAGCCTGAACCACACCGTTGGTGTATTCCACGGGCAGGGTGGCCGGAGTAGCCTCGGCCTTGGCAGAGCTTTCCTGGTGGCGCCACATTTCCTGGAAGATCGGGCTGCTGGTACGGAGCTTGTCAAAGGTACCTTCGTCTACGATGCGGCCTTGCTGCAATACGTAGATGTAGTCAAACATCCGGAGCAGGTGCAGCCGGTGCAGTGACGAAATCACCGCCTTGTCCGAAAACTCCTGGAAGAGGTTTTCGTAGATCGTAGCTTCCGTCTTCGGGTCAATGCTGCTGGTTGGTTCGTCGAGCAGTACCACATGGCTGGTCTGTGCCGCCAGAATGCCGCGTGCCAGGGCAAGCCGTTGTTTCTGTCCACCGGAAATGTTCACACCCTTTTCCTGGATTTCCGAAGCCAATCCATTAGGCAATTGCTTCGCTACAGTATCAAAATGGGCTGCCTGACACACGCGCCATACTTCCTGTTCGCTGAAAGGTAATCCCAGTGTGATATTGTACTCGATGGTGCTTTCAAAAATTTCCGGTTCCTGCGGTAATAGCGTCATAGCATTGGTCAGTGCGCCCCATTCGGCTTTTTCTTCGCCATCCACCATGAGTTTCATACCGGGTTCGGGTTGGTACAATCCGCGCAACACTTTCAGCAGCGTGCTTTTGCCACTGCCACTCTCGCCAATGAACGCAATGCGTTGACCCCGCCGGATGTTCAGCGTAATATTCTGTAGTTGCTGCGGCTTTTTATAATCACTGAATGCCGAAACCGACTGGTGCGAAAAGTTCAGATTCTGGATGGCGATGTTGTGCCAGTGCTCTTCCAGCGGCTCCTGCGCCTCCGGACGGTGCTGCTCGGCATACGTTTCGCTGATGGAGCGTGCCGTTTGTACATCAGTATTGAACTGAATGATTTGGGTATACTGATAGGCTACGTCGTGAAAAACGCTGGTAAACTGGTTTACATACCCCAGCAACGTTACCAGTCCGCCCACCATGAACACTTTGCCGGGTTCCCAGTTCTGATACACAAACCCAACGGTAATGACGGCATAGGTGATGGCGACCAGCATGTCAGCGGTAAACCACTTCCATTCGTTGATCCGCACGCGTCGGCGCAGAGGAGGCAGGATGTCTGATACTTTGCTGAGCAAGCCGGTTTCCATGCTTTTTTCAAGCCGCAGCGTAATGACCGTGATGATGTTGGACAGACTGTCAAACAGGTTTGAAGAAACCACGTGTTCTTTTTCGTTCACTTCTTCCAGGGCCTTGATAAACGGTTTGTCAAATTTGAAAATGATCCAAACCGTCAGTGCACCCAGTGCAATGCCAATGCTGCCAAACAGAGGAGAGAAATAGAGCATGGCCGCGAACGAAAAAACAAACTTGCAAAAGGCGTTAAAGTACTGAAAACCGCCATCAAAGAACTGTTTCAATGCCTCGTACGCTTTACGAATGCGGTTAATGGTAGCGCCGCTGTGGTGATCCTGGTGCCACTTCACGGACAAATGCAATACCTGATGGTACATCTCCTGCAGAAAATTGCGACTCAGGTTAAAGGCCAGTTCCCGTTCCATGATACGCGCAGGACCGTGCATGGCCCATTGCAGGAACTTGACACTGAGGTAGATAGCCGCATACGACCCGGCATAGTACAGCACGCGGGAAGTGTCGTTCTGAATCTTGTTGATGAACCAGCCGAATAGAATCGGATTCAGGGCCGCCAGCAGGTTAGAACCGACAAACAGGACATAAATGCCAATAAAGCGTTTTCGCTCCTGACGTGCATAACGCCAGGCGGTGCGAATCAAAGAAACGTAAGGATTCAAGTGGGTTATGGGGTAAAGGAATGGCAGAAGGAAATAAAACTTTGCAATTGGAAGTGGTTACTTACAACTCAAAAATTTAACGCATCATTTCCGGGTTTTGTTACACGCGAAGATACTATTATTTGAAGATTTTATTCCACTTCATGTGTGATTTGTTTCACTTTTCAAAGAAAAACACTTGAAGGCTAACTCAGGAAATGGCCGTTTTCAGAAAATCGTTCAGGGGCTTGATGGCCTGAAAAGTCGCAATGCATTGATTTACAAAGGTTTTTTCACTGATTTGAGCATCGGTAACCGGACAGGATACGGTAAAGCTTTTAAGCTTAAGCCATTCAATATCAGCATGATCAGGCATGTAACCTTTGGGTGCGGTTTTTAATTTTTCTTCCTCTGAGAAGCCTTTGAAATGCTTTTTGAATTCGGGATTTTCAACAATTTCGTGAAGTTTATGGCCGTTGTAGTCAATCTCCTGCCGGATTTTCTTCAGTTCCTCTGCCGGAGGCATCCACAGGCCACCGGCCAGAAAAGATTCGCCCGGTTGCAGGTGCACATAATAACCGGGAGTCACCAGGTTTTTGTTGACATCGGCAATCCACGCGCCAAAGTGAATTTTGTACGGACTCTTGTCTTTTGAAAAACGCACGTCGCGGTAAATCCGGAACATACAGTTTTTGGGCTCCAACTCAGCCAGGTGTGGATCAAACGCCGCCATTTGCGGCAACAGTTCGGTCAGAAACGCAATGTATTCCTTACGGCATTGCTCGTATTCGTCTTTATGGGTCTGAAACCAGTCGCGGTTGTTGTTTTCTTTGAGTTGGGAAAGGAAATTTAAAATCGTCTGCATGGTTGTAAGGTGGTATTGCGCTGGCAAAGGTAGCGGTTTTTGATTTGGGAAGGATACTATTTGGCACAAAAAACTCAGGCAGACTACCAGGGCATCGCCTGCCTGAATTGATATAAAAGCCTAGTAGTAGTAAGATTAAACCACTTCTTCATAGTTATGAAGAATACTTCCCGTGCCAGTGTCCGCGCGTGTAAAAAGATGGCGAACTGCCTTGGTTAAAAACGGATTGCAACTAACTACCCATCGGTTTTAACTAATGCGCAGTATATGTAAGACAGCAAGGGAAGTGGCGAGAAATAATTAATGAAAAGTTCTGTTTTTGAAGGTAAAAAAGGCATAAAATTTGCTTTTGGAGAAATGCGTTATTGCTCTCACTTTAATCTCTGGTACTTGTATGATGTTTCGTTACCACTTTTTTTTTATGTGCAGCTTTCTCTTGTTGGCTGTTGGTTGCACACCTTATCATTTCTACACGATCAAAAGTTACGATATTCCCCCGGAAACGCAGGCTTTGGTAGTCGATTCGGATACACTTCAGATTGTGTATGCGGTTAGTAGAGGGGCTAATGGTATGGTAATCAATATACAAAATAAGTCTGAGTCGCCTATCTTCGTTGACTGGAGTCAATCGGCAGTTATTCTGGATTCGAAGATAACCGTATATCCATTTGACATAACGGGAACGGCTCAGACAATGTCCGGTAATCCCATGGGTAATACACGCTTTATCCCTCCCAGATCGACTTTGCAAAGTACACCTATTGCATTAAGAGCACGAATATACACAGTGGAAGAAATGGACCGCTCTTTCAAAAAGCAAATTATCAAAACTACGCAAGGGGAAAGTAAAACAATCCGATATACGCACTATACTCCCGAAAATTCTCCGATACATTTCCGTTCTTATCTGACATTTTACAGCGAAAAAATGCCTAAAACCCCAATGCGCATTGAGCATTCATTTTGGGCATCGGAGTTGCTTACCTGTTCAGATGTACACATATTTGACAAGTTGAAACCAAAGCAGAAACAGCCATTTGATACAAATCGGAACACCAAACTGTTGATGTTTTAGGTGTGTAATTCCATGAAAAAGCCCGCCTCGAAATAGGTGGGCTTTCATGTTTCAAAAAGGTACTATTTTTTACGCTTCAATTGCTTCTACTTCGTTCCAGCGGCCATCTTCGCGGATGAGTTCAATGAGTTCATCCAGCGCCTTTTCGGACGGCACGTTGCGTTTAACCACATTCTGCCCGCGGTACAGCGTGATTTTACCTACGCCCGAACCTACATAGCCATAATCGGCATCAGCCATTTCGCCCGGTCCGTTCACAATACAGCCCATAATACCAATTTTGATGCCTTTCAGGTGGTCGGTACGCTTGCGGATCATGGCTGTCACATCCTGCAAATCAAACAGGGTACGTCCGCAACTGGGGCACGAAATGTATTCCGTTTTGCTCATGCGGGTACGGGCCGCCTGCAAAATGCCAAAAGCCGTCTGATTCAGGAAGGAAAGTTTGGACAACAGTTTTGGCTTTTCTGTAGATGCCAGTTGAGCTGTTCCCAGCAAAATGCCATCGCCCAAGCCGTCGATCAGCAAACCGCCCGCATCCGTGGAGGCATGAAGCAAGGCTGTTTCATCCGAAAGCATTTCCTCATAATCCCGCCGGATCACTACCGGACACGTAATCTGCTCTTCCATCAGGAAAAAGAACAAACGGCGCAGTGCGGCCATGGCATGTTCATTGGCCGTTTGAATCCAGAGCACAATGGTTTTGTCAGTCTTCAACCGTTCAATGAACGCTGGCTGCCATTCTTTGTACGTCAGCGTTACAAAGTTCAGTTCTGGATGTGTAGCAGTAGCCTGCAGATATTCCATTCCGTTAAAGAGCGGATACGATGTTTGTTGATCGGCGGCGTTTTGCCAGGCCGCATAATCCAGGATTTGTCGCGATCCGTTGGCAATCATAAACGGAATCGGTTGCGAACCCGCATATATATAATCCGCTCCCAAGTCATTGAGCTTCCATTTGTCTAGCACCGGCAGGTAAAAGTGTCCGACCGATTTCAGGTTCTCCATCTGCACATCCGTTACTTTTGAAAAATCGGCAATGACTCGCGGCACGTTTTGTCCGCCAAAGTTGACCACTTCGTGGGTATGGCGGCGGTGATACTGGTAGGGATTAAATTCAGAATTCAGAATTGGTTTGATTGGTTTTGCTTTTTCGGCGCGGTGCGTGTAGCGGTCAATCAGGGCACGGGCTACGGGAGCTTCAAACTCAGGAGCTTCCGTGAGGGAAACCCGAACGGTGTCGCCGAGGCCATCTTCCAGCAAGGTGCCAATGCCCACGGCCGACTTGATTCGCCCGTCTTCGGCTTCACCAGCTTCGGTTACGCCCAGGTGCAACGGATACGGCTTCAGCCCTTCCTCGTTCAGTTTTTGCACCAGCAACCGGTAAGCCTGCACCATTACCTGCGTATTGGACGCCTTCATCGAAATCACAATGTTGTAGTAATTCAGGTCTTCGCAGATCCGCAAAAACTCCAGCGCCGACTCCACCATGCCCAGCGGGGTATCGCCGTACCGGCTCAGAATCCGGTCAGAAAGCGAACCGTGGTTGGTGCCAATGCGCATGGCTGTGCCGTACTCCTTGCAGATTTTAACCAGCGGCACAAACTTTTCGCGGATGCGTTCCAGCTCCGCCTGATAAGTGACATCGGTGTATTCAATGGTTTCGAAACGCTTCTTATCCGCGTAATTTCCCGGATTGATGCGCACTTTCTCAACCAGCCGGGCAGCCAGCTCAGCGGCATTGGGCGTGAAGTGAATATCGGCAATTAGCGGAACAGTGTAGCCACGCTGATGCAGTTCACGCCGGATATTGCCCAGGTTTTCGGCTTCCTTGATACTCGGCGCCGTGATTCGCACGTATTCGCATCCCGACTCGATCATCCGGATGGTTTGCTCTACCGAACCCAGGGTATCCATGGTGTCAATGGTTGTCATCGATTGTACCCGGATCGGGTAATCGCTGCCCATGGGCACATCACCGATGTTGACAGTGATGGTCTTGCGGCGTTTGTATTCCGTCAGCGATTCGCAGTAGTTGGGATTGAGTATGAGTGAGTTTTCGGCAGCGTTCATATTTCAGAATGAAATGGATGGCGCAAAAATACGGAGGTTTTTGTGTTTTTTAGGATACTATTTTGAAAACGAGAGAAACGGGCAAAATGTTCAACTCGCTTCCATAAGCAAAAGACTCGAAAATTGAACTTCAATAAGAAATATTTTTGCTTTGCGAAGAGCAAACCTCTATTTTTACACATATACCTCATCCGATCTTCTATGTTTCGATTTTCCACATACGCTATTCTATCAATAGCGGTAGTCTTGTTACAATCTTGTTCTTCTGATTCCAATGATTCCAGAAATGAATCCCAATCTGGAAACGACTGGCCCGAGTACCTGGGCAATGCGGCCAAAAGTCATTATTCCACGCTGGATCAGATCAATACACAGAATGTAGCCCAGCTTCAGGTAGCCTGGACTTATCAGACTGAAGGCATGGATACGGTGAACAATCAGACGCAGATTCAGTGCAATCCCATCATTGTTAATGGCATACTGTACGCTACTTCGCCCCGGCTGGATGTGTTTGCACTGGAAGCCAGCACGGGCAAAGAGCTCTGGAAGTTTAGTGCTGCCGACTTTTGGGGTGGTAAAAACGCGTGGGCAGGCACCAACAGGGGAGTAACCTACTGGAAATCAGATACTGAAGATGATGAACGCATTCTGTTTGCGGCAGGCTCGTATTTGTTTGCCGTAGATGCCAAAAGCGGCAAACCGATTCAGTCGTTTGGCGACAGTGGCCGGGTAGACATGCGCAAAGACCTCGACTACGATAAAGAAGATTTTTTCATTGTTTCCAATACCCCCGGCATCGTGTACAAAGACCTGCTGATCATGGGCATGCGGCTTTCCGAAACAGCCGATGCAGCCCCGGGCCACGTGCGAGCCTACAACATCCGAACCGGCAAGCGGGAGTGGATCTTTCATACCATTCCGCATCCCGGCGAATTTGGCTACGATACCTGGGAAGACAAAGAATCCTGGAAAAAGATTGGTGGCGCCAATGTGTGGACAGGCATGGCCATTGACCGGGAAAGGGGCATTGTGTTTGTGCCTACCGGCTCGGCGGCATTTGACTTCTACGGAGGCAATCGCAAAGGAGCCAACCTGTTTTCCAACTGCCTGTTGGCACTGGATGCCAAAACTGGCAAACGGATCTGGCATTTTCAGACGGTGCACCACGACATCTGGGACCGTGATCTGCCTTCGCCACCCAATCTGGTCACGGTTACCCATGACGGAAAAAGGATAGATGCCGTTGCCCAGACAACTAAATCCGGCTTTGTCTTTTTGTTTGAACGCGAAACGGGCAAGCCACTCTTTCCAATTGAAGAACGTCCGATGCAGGCGTCAGACCTGCCTGGCGAGACGGCCTGGCCGACCCAACCCATACCTACCAAGCCGTTACCGTTTGCCCGTCAGGCATTTACCGAGTCTGATGTCAATCCATATTCCTCGCAGAAAGATTCGATTCTGGCCAAGCTGAAAACGGTCAGAACCGGTGCCAACTTTATTCCGCCAAGCAAACAGGGAACGGTCATTTTCCCGGGCTTTGACGGCGGTGCCGAGTGGGGCGGCCCCGCCGCGGATGCAGACGGTGTACTGTACGTAAACTCCAACGAGATGCCCTGGATTCTGCAAATGATTGACATTCCGCTGGCCGACAACACCGATCCGCACAGCGATGCCAAGCGTTTGTATGCTTCCAACTGCACCAGTTGCCACGGCATCAACCGACAGGGCAACGGCGTGTATCCGTCGCTGACAGACGTAAAAAAACGCCGCACCGAAGCTTATGCCCTGAACCTGCTGAAAACCGGTAAAGGATTTATGCCCGCCTTTACCAGTCTGAAAGAATCCGAGCGGCAGGCATTGGTTAACTTCCTGTTTGACAAGACACCCGCACAGAAAGAACCGGGTTCTTCGGTAAACATGCGTACGCTGGGAATTCCGTATACCATTACCGGGTACAACCGGTTTGTGGACAAAGACAAGTATCCGGCCATTAAGCCACCGTGGGGCACCCTGAATGCCATTGACCTGAACACCGGGGAATACCTATGGAAAATTCCGTTGGGCGAATACTCGGCCCTGACGGCCAAAGGCATACCGCAAACCGGCACCGAAAACTACGGTGGACCGGTAGTCACGGCGGGTGGCATATTATTCATTGCCGCCACGAAAGACGAGAAGTTCCGGGCGTTTGACAAGAAAACCGGAAAGCTGCTTTGGGAAACCCAACTGCCCGCCGGTGGGTATGCCACCCCCAGCACGTATGCTGTCAACGGAAAGCAATACGTTGTCATTGCCTGTGGTGGCGGAAAAATGGGCACCAAATCCGGCAACCGGTATGTGGCCTTTGCCCTTCCGGGAAAATAAGCAGAGATTTAAGAAAAAAGACACGAGACAAAAGATAATTTGTTGCTATTCAGAACATTGAAATTGTATTTTCTTATAGTTGTTTCTGGACTCTTACTTAATTCAAGTTGTGTGCTATCATCATTTGTTTTTAGTCCAGACCTTGGTTCTTCCCTGTCGCCTTGTCACTTTTTTGCTTGCCCAAAAAAGTAACCAAAAAAGGGCACTTGCGCCAATGCTTCTCCCCGCAGGCTCACGCCAACCTCGCTGGCGCAAGAGGCCTACGCACCTACACTGCCTACCACGATTGAAGTGGACTTGCCTCTCTTTGTAGGAATCCGGCTCGGACTTCGCACGTTGCCCTGTAAATGTCAGATCAAATAACTTGCAACTTGAATTACTTACTATCATTTGGAAAACAAAACCCCGACTTACCCTACATGAAAAACAGGATGATAAACGGTGCATGGATGGTTGGGTTGTTCTGGTTGCTGAGCTTGCGTATCGCGGCGCAAAGCTTTTACCTGCTGGTTGGCACGTATACCGGTCCCGAAGGTGGCGACGGCATCTATGTGTACCGGTTTGACAGCCAGACCGGCCAGCTCACACCGGTAAGTCATGCCCAACAACTGGTCAATCCTTCCTACCTGGCCATTGCCCCCAACGGCCGGTTTGTGTATGTCTGCACTGGTAGCCGCATTCCCAACGGGGGTGGCGTAAGCAGTTTCCGGTTTGATCCACGGAGTGGGCAACTGACGTTTGTAAACAAACAGGATAGCGGTGGCGATAACCCGGTGTATGTATCGGTGCATTCCAGCGGCCAATGGCTGATTAATGCCAATTATACTGGGGCCAGTCTGTCGGCCTTTCGCATCAACGACGATGGCAGTCTGGCTCCTGCCAGTCAGGTAATCAGCTATGCCGACAGCACGATCACCAACCAACGCGACAATAAATCACACATCCATTCGGCGATTTATTCACCGGACGAGCGGTATGCTTTTTTTCCAGATCTGGGTGCGGATAAGATCCGGACTTTTGCCTTTGACCCAGCGCAGCCGCAACCTTTGCGGATTCTTCCGGCGGTATCATCCGTAGCGGGCAGCGGTCCCCGCCATTTCACGTTTCATCCCAGCTGGAAATTTGCGTATTGCATCGAAGAACTCAGCGGAACGGTAACGGCTTACCGCTACACACACGGTCGGCTCGATTCCATTCAGCGGATAGCTACCCATCCAAGCGATGCTCCGGCACCCTACGCCAGTGCCGATATTCATATTTCGCCCGATGGCAAGTTTTTATACGCCTCCAACCGCGCCAGCGAAAACACCCTGGCCGTCTTTCGCATTCAGCCCAAAACAGGTAAACTCACCCTGGTGGAAATTGCCCCCACCCACGGCAAGCACCCCCGTAATTTCATGATCGACCCTACGGGCCGCTATGTGCTGGTCGGGAACATGGACAGCAATACCATTGTTGTGCTCAGGCGAAACGCCAAAACGGGCCGGCTCACCCAAACAAGCGTGGAGATCAGCGTCAAAGCTCCGGCTTGCCTGAAAATGTTGCCTGTGAACCATTGATACACCCGATAATAGTATTTATTGTGAAAACAAAACCTCTCTTTTAAAGTTTTTTCTGATGACCGGCACACGATTATGATCATCTGTAACCAGAGTGTTTTCCAAAAACAAGAAACACGTTGCCAGACTGGAAAGATATTGAAGTGACATATACCATCATAATTTACATGCAAAACCGCGTAATTACCTACATCAACAGAGGTTTTTCTGCCTTTTTGTAATTTTGAAATCCAAATTATCTTTAATAGTTTGCCATCAATAAGTAGGTGAACCTATTTCATGTGTAAGAGATGTTTTGTGTGAAATAGTATACAACTTTTAGTGAAACAGGTTACCAATGATTCTGTTTATCATTAAGAATTGTTTTGTCGGAAATCACCTGCCTTTACAAAAAAGAACCCATACACAATTTTTGAAAAATATGTGGTCCAAATTGTTGCAACGCTTCTTCAACATCAGCAAAGCCAAAGCCAATGATGCCCTCGATCAGATGGAAGATCCCGTCCAGATGATCAAGCTGGCAACCGTTGAACTCGAACAGGCCATTGTCAAGGCAACCCAGGCCCTGGCCGTGGCAATGGCCAACCAGAAAAAACTGGCCAAAGACCACGATCAATTCAAACTCGAAAGCCTGCACTGGTACCAGAAAGCGGCTACAGCCTTGCAGTCGGGTAAAGAAGAACTGGCCCAAAAGGCGTTGACTCAGAAAGCCCTGGCTGATAAAAAAGAGGGAGAGTACAAACTTCTGGCCGAACATGCGGCCCAGGTGGTAGGTCAGTTGCAGGAACAACTCGATGATTACAAGCTAAAGCTGGAAGAGTTGAAAACCAAACAGTCCATTTACATTGCCAGGGCTGAAAGTGCCAAAGCGCAAAAACAAATTGCTGAATCGCTCAGCGGACTCAATGGCTCGGCGCTGGGCAATATAGACAAGTACGAAAACAAAATTAACCAGATGGCCGCCGAAGCCGAAAGCCTGACACAACTGAACAGCGACCAGACGCGCCTGGAGAAAGAGTTCAAACTGCTGGAAAACAATGCCAGTGTGCAGTCAGACCTGGAAAAGCTGAAAGAAGAACTGGCGCAAAAAAATCAGCAGAAGCAGCAACAACAGCTCACTAGTATTCAACAGAAATTTGAAGAATTGAATAAAAACACAATGCCTGCAAGAACGACACCTTCTGACAAAGATGACCTGAACAAAAAAATGGACGATTTCTTTGGCAAAAAACCGTAGGCAACCCCATCTGTCAGTTCCTGAAACCATTCGAAATTCAGTGAAAAATCTTTCATCAGCGAAAGAAACAGGGAGGTTTTTGCCTTTTGAAACATACTATTCTGAAAATTTCCAAACACTATACATTCATTTCCAAATACGTAAACAAAAACAACTATGTCAATCAATCTGAAAAAAGGCGGTTCGATTAACCTTACCAAACAAATGCCCAAGCTCAATAAAGTCATGATCGGGCTGGGCTGGGAAATGTCGGCACATACCCTCGATCTGGATGCCTCGGTGTTTATGCTAGGCGCCAGCAACCGGCTGATTTCGGATGAGTACTTTGTGTTTTACAACAACCTGAAATCACCCGATGGTGCCGTGCAGCACCTGGGCGACAATCGGAGCGGCTCTGCGGAAGATGACGACGAAGTGATCCTGGCTAACTTGGAAGCCATTAACCCGGCCGTTCAGGACATCGTGATCTGTGTATCCATTCATGATGCAATTGCCCGCCGCCACAACTACGGATTGCTCAGAGACGCCTATATCCGCATTGTGGATGTGGACAACCAGAAAGAAATTGCCCGCTATGACCTGGATGCGAGCCACGCCATGGAAAATGCCGTTGTTTTCGGACGCATCCGCAAATCGGGTGGCGAATGGCACTTTCACGCGGCCTCCCAAGGAACCGAGAGTGAGCTGCAGGGCCTGGTCGATATGTTTGCGTAATTCCTTTCTGCTTTTCACAGCCGCCACCCCTTCTGCCTGGTGGCGGCTTCTTGTCAATCCTTTTTCTACTCGATAGGTATGGGCATTTCAATTGCCTGCTTACCATTGGTTTGTATTTAACCTTATTTTCAACACGTTACCTCATCTGAAAATGATAAATCTGAAAAAGAACTCAAAGATTTCTCTGGAAAAAAACGGAGAAGAGTTTAAACACATATGCATCGGACTTGATTGGGGAGCCATTCGCAAGAAAATGCTCTTCGGCCTGATCAATGAAACTGAATCGGTTGATTTGGACGGCTCGGTTACGCTTTTTGATGCGCAGAAGCGAGAGAAAGATACTGTGTATTACCGAAACCTGGTTTCCAGTGACAAGTCAATCCGACACAGCGGCGATGACCGGGTGGGCGACACCTCGGCCGATAATAAGGACAATGAAATCATTTACATCGATCTGGAAAAGATCGATTCGTCCGTAGACAGTATTGTGTTTTACCTGAACTCGTTTCAGCAACACGATTTCGCCAGCATTCCGTATTCCAAAATCCGGATTATGGAAGGAGCCCACCACAATCCTAGCAAGGTATTTGCCAGCTATGATCTGTCCTGCGAGCCTGCCTTTAAAGGATATACTTCCATGGTCATGGCCCGTATGAACCGCGTGGCTGGCAACCGCTGGACGTTCACCGCCATTGGCGAACCAGTCGCCACCAAAGATATTGCCGAAACGATTAAAGTGATCCGGCAACAGTACCTGTAAGCCTGGCGTTTCACTCGACTCCAACTCAGCGGATTGAACTATTCGCTGAGTTTTGTTTTTGGGAAAGAGACCGGAAAGCGAGTGGATTGTCGCAGCTGTAATCCGGAAACCTGCATTTTTGAAATAGTATCTTTAAAAAAGGAAAAACCTCCCATGCACCTGACCATCACCGGATATTCGACGGCACTTTTTTCGACCTGGTTTTTCATTGAAGAGCTGGGATTGCTGATGGATGCAGGCGACGGTGTAGTGTCTGGACTTTTGCAAAAAAGTGGAAAGATCCGGCATGTGTTCCTTTCACACGCCGACCGCGACCACCTCACGGGATTGCTGCAATTGAATCAGTTGAATGCCCGTCCGGGATTTCCCATCCTGTATTATCCCAGGGATTCGGGATCATTTCCGGCGCTGGAAACCTTTGCCAAACAATTTGACAGCCAGGTCGGTCATACCCTCTGGCAGGCGGTTAGCGACCAAAGCGAAATCTGGTTGAAAGACGATGTTCTGTTGATTCCGGTCCGGAACGAACACGTATCCGTGCCGTTGCCGTGATCAAAAGTCTGGGTTGCCGGGTAGTGCAGGTCAAACGGAAGCTGAAAGCGGAGTTTCGGTCATTGCTGGGTGAAGAAATACGCCGCATCACTGAAGAAAAAGGCAAAGCGTTTACAACCGAAGAAGTGCGCACACCACTGCTGAGCTATTCGGGTGATACACCCGTGACCGATCCGCAGCGCTGGAATCACTCGAATATACTTATTCACGAAGCCACCTTCCTGCGCCATAAGGAAGGCGTGAAGGAAAAGAAGCATGGCAACAAGCACAGCACCCTGGAAGAAGTCATGGAGATGGTCAGTGGACTATCCATCCGGACCCTGGTTTTAAGTCATTTCTCCCCGCGTTATTCCGACGAGGAAATTGACCGGCAGGTCAGGTCTTTGTGTGAAAAATATGCGATTCCTTTTCCGGTCTACCGCATACTTCCGGGACAGATCTGCCGCGACCTGCTCGCCATCCCACCCTTTTATGGTTAATTGGCCTTTTTCTGATACTGTTTCGGGTCAAGGGCCGTGCGGCTCCGTTGAGGTTGTTTGACGAACGATATCAGACTGTATCTTACATTTATTTGTGAAAGAAGAGCCAATCTCATACTTTGCATTACAAGTCATCGACTTAGCCAATCTTAGCTCGGCCATAAATTCAGGAATGTATGAAAACCAACTATTTGGGAGTGGGCACCCATCCGGTAATTCCGGGTTTGCTTGTGATTCTGATTCAACTTTTTTGTTACACATGCCTGCGTAGCATGCAGCAAAGCACCGAATGGGACACTTGGGCGGTATTGGGTATTTTGTGTGTTCTGGCCGAATCCTTTGCCTTTCTGCTGATCAAAAAGAAGGTGATTGCATTCGAAGAGTCTGGTATCCAGGTCATGGGCATGTGGGATACCAAGCTTTACACGTTAAATGACTTTGTGTCGGTCGAGCCGGTTGCCAAGTACCTGGATTTGTACCGGATCCGGTTTGCCGATGGGCGAAGCTACTGGTTTGAGTCGGATGCCATTGCAAAACATTTTACGCAGTTGCAACCTGATGTGACCACAGGTTTGCAGTGGAACCAATTGGATGCGCCAGCCAAAGCGGCAATACTGACCCAGCAGTTGCGCCAGTACATTGACCAGGTAAAAAGCCGTGGCCACCGGATGTTCGGGTTGCTCTACGGCTGTACTTTTTTGGACGAAATGCCCCTGTTTCTGGATATGCCTTTCTGACAGGCCAGCCGTAGAAAATTAGACAAACGGTTTGATTCCAATACGAAAATTAGTTCCTTTGTGCGTCGGTTTGGCGGCTACCTGCCGAAAAATGCGGGAAAGTCTTTTGCCAAATTTCCTCATTGCCTTTGCAGTCCAGCTCAAACGTGCCACAACAATTGAAGGCATGGATTTTTAACACAACTATTCGCACGTATCCATCTTTTTACATATCTCTCTTTATAGTTAATTAGTTTTATCACACCTAAATTTTATTTTCATGAAAATTGAGCCTAGAACCGTAGTTTCCTTGACATACGAATTGCATGTAGACGATACCGAAGGCGGCGAAAAAGAAATGGTTGAAAAAGTGGAGTCGGATCAGCCGCTGGTATTTTTGTATGGAATTGGAAACATGCTCGAACAATTCGAGAAGAACCTGGAAGGCCTGAATCCCGGTGATACGTTTTCTTTCTCTTTGAAGCCCGAAGAAGGGTATGGTACCCTGGATCAGGAAGCAGTTGTGCGTCTGCCTATCCAGATATTTGAAGTCGAAGGCAAGCTGGATACTGAAATGGTAAAAGAAGGCAACATGTTGCCGATGATGGATCAGGACGGTAACCATATGCAAGGCCGCGTACTCGAAGTAGCGGATGATTCGGTACTGATGGATTTTAACCATCCGTTGGCAGGCATGAACATGCATTTCAGCGGCAAGGTGGTGCACGTACGCGAGGCCACCCTGGAAGAGTTGACGCACCGCCATGTACACGGACCCGGTGGACATAACCATTGATCGGCCTGAACTGGCAGGTTTTGCCGTTTTAAAACATACTATTTTTTAGACAAAAGGGACGCAGCATCGCTGTGTCCCTTTTGTTTGTTACTATACTACCTCCCATCTACCACCGGATCAGTGCCGATGCCCAGGTAAAACCACTGCCAAACGCGGCCAGGCATACGAGTTGTCCCGATTGGATGCGCCCCGCTTCCCAGGCTTCACTCATCGCAATCGGAATGGAAGCGGCAGTCGTGTTGCCGTATTTCTGAATGTTGCTCACCACTTTCTCTTCCGGAATCCCCAATTGCTCACCCACGTAGCGCGTAATGCGCAGGTTGGCTTGGTGCGGAATCAGCAGGTCGATGTCCTGGGTAGTGAACTGGTTGGTCTCCAACGCTTCCCGGATTACTTCCGGAAAACGCACCACGGCGTGTTTGAACACATTCTGTCCGTTCATAATCACGTCCGTGCCGCCTTCATCGATCATTTCGTGCGTGAGCCAGCGTCCCGGACGGCTGCCACCCGGATCTTTCACCACCAGTTCCTCGGCAAACCGGCCGTCGGCGTGCAGGTGCGTCGACAGTATGCGATGATTCGGATCATCCGTTGCCTTTAGTACGACGGCTCCAGCTCCGTCGCCAAAAATAACGGCAACGCCCCGGCCTTTGTCGCTCATTTCCAGAAACGAGGACTGAATTTCGGAACCTACCACGAGAATATTCTTGTACATGCCGGATTTGATGAACTGATCGGCAACGGACAAGGCATACACAAACCCCGAACACTGGTTGCGAATGTCCAGCGCACCAATGCCGGGTACGTTCAGTTCGCGTTGCAACAATACACCGCAGCCAGGGAAATAGTAATCGGCGGTGATGGTCGCAAAGACAATAAACTCGATGTCAGAGGCTTGCATCCGGGCACGTTCCAGTGCCAGTCGTGAGGCATGGGCTGCCATGCTGGTAACGGTGTCGGTGCCGGGTGTGAAAAAACGCCGTTCCTGGATGCCGGTTCGTTCCTGAATCCAGGCATCGCTGGTATTCATACGTTTTTCCAGGTCATGATTGGTTACCACGTTTTCGGGTACATAATGGCCGATGCCAACAATTTGAGAATAAGGCATATGTTTTAATTCAGGGTTCAGAAGTCGGAATTTACGGTTGTGGGTATTTGCAGTGATGTTGTTTTGCAAAAGTACGCAAAATCTGATATCAACGGTTTTTGCGGACAGGCAGGTTTTTACTCCCCAAAAGATACTATTTTCAAGGAAATTTTACCGGACTTGTAACTTTTGGCTGACAATCCGGTCTTATGCACAACCCGACAGCCATGAACTTAGTTTCCGGATGATCTCCACACAGCAATACAATCAGGCGGTTAAAGAATATACCCAACCTGTTTTTCGGTTTTTGCAAAAGTCTCTGAAAGATCAGCAGGCCGTGGATGACCTTGTCCAGGATTGTTACCTGAAGCTCTGGCAAAACCGGGATAAAGTTGATCCGGAGAAAATCAAGTCGTGGCTGTTTTCGGTGGCCTATCACGCCATGATTGATTACCTGAACGAATGTTCGCGCAAGGTGCAACTGACTGCCGAGGCGCAGATGCCGCCCGTGTTCCAGTCCACGCAGTTTGACACCAAAGCGGTCATCGATCGTGTGTTGAATGAACTGCCTCCGTTGCAGAAATCGATTTTGCTGCTGCGTGATCTGGAAGGGTATGATTACCGTGAGATCGGCGAAATACTGGAGCTCAACGAATCACAGGTGAAGGTGTACCTGTTTCGGGCCAGGCAGCGAGTGAAGGAATACATCAAACAACTTTCCCATGTGCTATGAAATCTCTGGAAAATGAACATAGTCGCGACTGGTTGCTTTTTCAGTACGTGGAAGGCGAACTGGACGATGCGCAGGTACGTCAGATGGAAACGCAACTAGCTGCGGATGAAGCTTTGCGTGAAGAACTGACGTTGTGGGAGGAGGCGTTTGTGGAAGACGAAACGTATGATACGTATGCACTGGAAGCCAGACTCCGAATCGCCGACACTTCGTCGTGGGTCTATTTCCGGACGGGTATTGGAATGCTGGTTGTGTGGTTAATGGCTTCTTTCTCATTTCCGACAGCCACCCAATTCCACAAACAACACGTGACCATTCCGGCTACAGCTGAAAAAATAGTAAAACCTTCTTTGCCTGCTACAACTAATCCTGCGCCAATCCCACTAGTAACGGATTTGCCGGCCAGAAAAACGAATGGTAACATCCTGCGAATACATCCCAAGGATGAATCGAAGGATACGCAACCGTTACGTGTCTATGCGCCGGCGTTGCCGCTGCTGGAACCGTCGGTGCAACTCAAGCCCGATTCAACCGAACCGGCAACGTACCACTGGCAGGTGAAAACCGTGAACCGGGTTGCCAAAACGCAACCCAAAAAGCTTACCCGACAGGAGCAGCGGCAACAGATGCGTATGAAAGAAAAAGCCCGGCAACAACGCCAGGCCAACGAATTCATGAAAGGCAACGTGCCTTATGTAGTACCACTCAATTCCACTAATTTCTAAACCCAATGAAATGCATGTTTTTTAAATCCAGTCTCATCTGGGCTGGTATGTTATTGTCTTTAGCCAGCTACGGCCAGCGTTCTATTGCTCCTTTGGGTGCCTTACCGATGCAGAACAACAGCTCGTTTGCCGGAGAAGGGAGCGGCCCCAGAATCAGTAGCAACATTGGTTTTAACAGTGATTACATCAATTTCTCTCAGAAGCGGCTGATAACAGACGTGTCTTACGATCAGTTTGTCTCTGGTATTCATACCGGAGTTGGAATATCAACCTCTTACTATAATGAAAACAATGGGGGTGGAAAAGCTTCCATGTATACTATTGGTGCGGCAATAGCACCTAAGTTTTCAATCAAAGGAAAGGTTACAATTTCACCCTCGCTGGATTTTAGCTTTTCCAGAGGAGATGTTTACCTGGATTTTAGAAGATATGATGGTACAGAACTTGAGTATACTTATGACTATTTCAGGAGCAGAGTGGGTATCTTAGTAAATACGCAAAAATGGTATGTTGGTTATTCGGTAGATTTATACACTAATTATAAATACAGCGATGATACGATTGAAGCTCGCATAGGTACTCCCTTCAAAGGCTTTAATTCAGTTTTACAATTAGGTTATACTTTTCAGCGTAGTACTGATGCCAAATTTTCTTTTACGCCACAAATTGCCTTCAAAATCCGGGAGCAACCCCAACGATTTGAAGATTCCTTATGGGAGCGTATCAAGCAAGTCGATTTCAACTTTACTTTTCGCCATGATAAATTCATCTGGGGGGCAAACGGTAATGGAATTCATGTTGGGCTTCAAACCCAACAAATACGAGTAATGCTGACAAACTGGATAAAAGATGATAACACGTATCCTTACGCAGGCAACCTTTCCTTTCGTTACACCTTCAAAAAAGACAAATAGGCATTTTTTGCTTTTTGAAAGATACTATTTCGATACCGACATTTAACTAACTTCCAAACACGATGAAACACCATTTATTAAAAGCCAGTGTATGCTGGCTCGTTATTCTATTGTCTGTTGCCAGCTATGGTCAGGAGATTCCATTAGGTGCCTTACCCATGCAATACAATAGCTCGTTTGCGGGTGAGGCGGATGGTCCGAGAATCAGTAGCAATTTAAGTTTGCAAACTCCCCGGAAGATTGTTTTAGGTATGGGTAATCCTAACATACGATATGGTCTGGGTTTGAATACGCATACTTCCTACGATCAATTTATTTCAAAAATCAGAAGTGGTATAGGTGTTTCTGTTAATTATAACAACTATCCTGGTAACTCATTCAATAGTAGCAATTATGGCTTTTCTCTAGCCATTGCTCCAAAGTTTTCGTTGAATGGAAAATATACGCTCTCTCCTTCGCTGGATTTTTCATATAATTCGGGTCGCTCTGTTACTGAAAACTGGTTAGGAAGCAATGAGCAACAGATTGTTACGAATGATTTTCTTCAAAGTAGAATAGCCCTACTTTTGAATACCCAAAAATGGTACATAGGGTATTCGGTTACTCTGTTTCAGAACAACCAGGTAACTACCAGCATCGATACCGGTGTGTCTGATTGGTCTTTCAATAAATATGTTTCCTATTGGCAACTGGGCTATACATTTCAGCGTAGTTCTGACTCCCGGTTTTCATTTACACCACAACTGGTTTTTCTGACCGGATACCAGAATATGTATAATTCTTATATACCTCAATATCGCTTCCGCTACTTTCGACTGATGGATTACAATCTTGCATTTCGTTATCAAAAGTTTATATGGGGTCTTAACAATGCGGGTATTATGGTAGGAATACAAACCAAACAGACGAGGCTTATACTGACTAATGGCTTCGAGGGGCTTAATAAAGCCTATCCTTCCTATACAGCTCAATTATCCTTCCGATACGTTTTCAAAAAAGACAAATAGGCAGGTTTTGCGTTTTGGGAAGATACTATTTTGAAAGAGGCGTTTGCTGAACTTTCACGAGAACGTTGGTGTGCAACGCCTCCTGGCGGGTGCGATGATTGATAAATTCAGCAGACAGTGTAGTGACGTGAAATTCGTCAAACGAGCCGATGGGCTCGAAGCGAATACCGGCATTGGTGAGTTCATGCAGTTTATCAGCCGTGGTGTATACAATGAGAGGCCGTTGGGCAATGGCTTGCTTCAGTTCATCCAGCGTAAAATACCACTGCACGGGTTGCCGGGCATAAAAATCATAACTCAGCGTACGGATGTCTCCGTATACCGCTGTTGGCTGGTTGGGAAACTGTTCGTTTGCATAAAAAGCCGCCTGGCTGGAAGACTGGTAGGTGAGAAGAGCCGGATAAAAGATCAGATTCAGGTAAAACCCAAAGATCAGCATGACTACACACGTCTGGTAAAATACCTTGATCCATCCTGCCAACTGACTGCGCATGATTGCAAATCCAATGCCGAGCAGAATTATCACTAACAGCACAAATACGAAAAAAACATCCGGCGGTCTGAAAAAATACTGCAACGCACCAATAGCTGCCAGCAGCACGACTATGGTAAAATACTGAACGCTTTTATAAAACACCAATCCTTTGTTGGTTGTGCCGATGGCGACAACGCCCTGGGCCGTCAGGATGGCCAGGAATGGAAATACAATGTTGGAATAGTGCGGCAACTGAAATTTGGACAGGGAAAACATCAGAATCGTGAGGACCGAACCGCCCACGGTATAAAACTCCTGTGTCAGTTGCACCCGGCGGAAATTGTCGCGCACCAGCTTCACGAATGCATAATACATCAGCAAGGCCCACGGTAGAAATGCCCACAGCAGCGTGTGCAGAAAGAAAAACTTGTCGCCCTGCCCTTTGATAGGCCCTGTATTGAAAAAACGCCCAAACTGACTGTCCCAGAAGAAAAAACGAATGCCTGACACGTTTGTCTCTCCGAATACTACTTTCTCCGGATGGCTGTCGAATTGGTGGTACAAACTGTACAGCTCCGGTGTGGTAAAGACGAGTGTAACCACTGCCACCACCAGCCATTTCCAATGGAATAACTGCGACCATTGCCGTTTGAGAAGCAGTTCGGTGAAAATCGCCCCGCCAATCGGCACGATGGTAAACAGTCCCTTCGTCATCAACGCACACGCCGCAAACAGCGATCCCCACAGCAGGTGTTGCCACGAAAACTGGCGTTGCAGCCGGTAAAAATGATACGTGGCCGCAACGGTCAAGCCGGTCAGGTAAGGTTCCGCACGCACATCACTATTGGAAAGGATGATGTGCAGAGCCGTAAGCAGAATCAATACGGACAATTGGGCGACGGTTGTGCTATACAATTCCTTGGCAAACCGGTAGGTGTACACAGCCGCCAGCGCGACAAACAGCAATGCTGGTAATTTGTACGCTTCACTGTTGATACCCCAAACCTGAAAACTCAGCGCGGTAATCCAGAACGGAAAATGCGGCTTGTCGAGCCAGTCTTTACCGTACAGGAACAAGTCCCAGTAATTGCCGGTCTGCACCATGTTCTTTGACAAGATCGCATAGACCGAAGCATCAGGTTCCATCAGATGAATCGGCAGGCCGGTCAAGTACAGCAATCCGATCATGACACACAAAACGGCAAACAAATGTCTGTATAGCCAACCTGTCCAATCGCCTGTTCGGGCTGCCAGGGGTATGTGTGTATCAGGGTCGGATAGGGATGACATACGGCGGTTTTTGCTTTCCAAAAGATACTATTTTACGGCAATGTCACCGGAAAAGCGCTTTGTACGAAGGAATCAATCCGTTGCTTGACCATGTCTGTACTGATTCCGGTAATGCAGGGGCGTGTCACGCAGGTGGTCTTGCGGTGATTGGCTGCACTGACGCACGGCGAACAAGGCAATCCCAGGTAAATCGGTTCGGCATTGCCACCCAGCGGAATGTACAGGTGGGGCGTTTCCGGCCCGAAAATGACAAAGGTTTTCAGATGGGTAACCGAGGCGAAATGCGCAGGTCCCGAATCGTTGGTCAGCATCAGCGAGGACAAACTGTACAGCGGAACCAGTTCCTCAAACTGAAACATGCCGGCGGTATTGAAACAAAGCGGATGGTTGATCTGATCGACTACATTCTTGACGTACGCAAACTCGGCCGGAGCTCCGGTGGCAAGAATGATCCAGTCGGGGTTTTCACGAAGAAAGCTGCGTCCGATTTCGGCAAACCGTTCAGGCAGCCATTTCCGTTGGGGCAACAGATCCGAAGCGTTGACATTCAACAGGAATATATTCTGTCCGGAATAGGAGGGAAACAACGTCTGGATTTTGGCACGAACCGTTTGCTGGTCGGCGGGGTCAATGATAGCTTTTTCCAGCCGAATGCTTTCCGGTGAAATGGCGTGCGTCGGATAAGGAGTATCGTGGTAGCCCAATGCCGTGTTGACCAGCGACATGAAGTTGACGGAAATATGCACATGGGCATTGTAACGCACCGGAAAGTTGATGATGTGCCCGCGGTACAGCCCTTCATCGTGGACGCTGCCAAACCCGATGCGTGCACTGGCTCCGCTCAGCGCGGTAAGCAGGGCGGTGAACCGGGAAAAAAGCTCCAGATCCATGACCGTTGTGATGTGTTTGCGCCGGCACCAGAAAATGAATCTGACAACATCAACGGCCAACACCCAAATGTTTTCAGAACGCATGCCGAAAATATTTTCATCCGGGACGGTTTTCAGCAAATCCAGACTCTTTTTGTTTGATTTGAAAATCGCAAAAAACAGCTCGGCATTTCCTTCCTGGTGCAGCCGACGCATGGCAGGATCGACAATAATGGCGCTTCCCATTTCGGAAAGTTCAATGAAAAGTGTGTGCTTCAGGTCTGGTTTTCTAACTTTTCGGCGAAACGGATAGGTAAGCAAAAGGAGGATCGAAAACAGAAAAGTCAACGGGATACCCGCAAACTTATCAATGGTTCGCATAGAATCTGGTTTCATATAGGCAAGTTACTACTCAGAAGATAAGAAAAAGCGGCAAAACTAGGTGTATAACAAAACAGCAACCGTATTCGTTGACTACAGCCTGATCTTTTTGATCTGGCAAAGCTACTAATACCAAGTTAGATTTCAGAATGCAGGCATGATAAATTGCAACGGCCTGACTGGCGGGCAACCAACGGATGGGAGAAAAGGGTAGCCGGGGAGGGCAATGAATGGGATTTTCTGAGGCCGCACAACCGAGCAGCCGAAACACAAAAGCAGGGTTTATGCTTTTATTATGGATACTATTTCTTCAGAGACCCGATTGTTTCAGGCAATAGCCGAGTGGGATGTTTCAGGTTTCATGTAAATGGTCTTGCCTTCCATTTGGGGCAGTGTAATGTGCACACTCGTCCATTGGTTTTCTTCACTTTCGACCCGGATTTCGCCGCTCAGTTTCTCAATCGCTTTCTGGACCACATACAGTCCCAGGCCGTTGCCTTTCGACGCCTCTGATCCGCGGTAAAAGAGATGGAAGATTTCGGGAAGCATGTTCGGCGGGATACCGATGCCGTTGTCGTACAGTTCGATGCCGATGCTGTTGCCCATTTGCTTGATTGTCAGGCGAACCATGGGATGGCGGTCGGTGGCACGCGAGTGGAAAATAACGGAATTGGCAATCAGATTTTTGAGTACGAAGGTAATCAGCTGGGGTTCGGAAATCAGCCGTATCTTTTTGTCAATCTGAATGTCAAAATTGATCTTGGATGCATAAGTGCTGATTACCGAGGATTGCTGGATATAACCGATAATCTCTTCAAAATCAATTTCACAACATGTGTAATCTTCATGATTGATTGTGTTGATCATCGAAAATTTCTCCAGCATGCTGTCCATATTCACTGCCGTATCATTGATTTTTTCGAAAAGCATGCGTGCGGAAGCTTCGTCGAAGCCGAGTTTGGATACTTCCACCAATCCCATCAGGGTTGTAATGGGACGGCGCAAATCGTGTGAAGCCCGGTAGAGGAACATATCCAGCTCGCGATTGACTTTGCTTAGCCTCAGTGTCCGTTCTTCGACAATAGCTTCCAGATTGGTGTTGATGACCCGCAGTTCCTCATTGGCCTGGTGTACCTGATCCTGAATGTTCAACAATTCATAACTTTTCTTGCCAATTTCCAGATGCATGTTCTGCTGCAATTGGCGCCGGCTCCAGAGTACTGCTACGGCAAACAACAGCAATAACAAGCTCGCTACCAATAAGATAGTGATGTAGAGCCGTTGTGCCTGGTTTTCTGCCTGTAGTGCCTCTACTTTTTCGTGCATCGGTATAGCCTCCACTTTCGGATAGGCTTTACTTTGGGAAGCTCCAGCCAGTATACATGTGCATAGGAAGAATGAACGAAAAAACGTCGGGTATAAATGTTTCATAGGCAATGCATTAGCAAAAGCAAGGATCAACAGGTGCTTTACCAGTGATTGGAGCTCCAAATATGCAGTAATTCTACATTTATTTAAAATAGTTCGTTTTGTCAGGCATGTATGATTAGCTATGATTTGGTACAAATGCGTTGCGGTTGTCGCAAAAGATGATTTTTTTAGCCAAAAACTCACACGTTTCCTACATGCGGTTGTTTACCTTTAATTAAACCTTCCCAAGTTTTCGCTCACTTGTACCCCTGCATTGACTTAATTTCTGATTATCAGCTTTTTATCTACTTATTTGTAGCTACCGGTGAGAATGCTGTTAAAATTGACTTCTGATAATCAGCGAGTTGGCGAAATTTAGCAGGATTGTTAAATGTGGGTGTCAATTGTATTTTTTTGAGCATCCAACGCTGTATTTTGGTTACGAATGCCATTTTCAGTGAATGATTTGCCTGTTTTCATTACTTGTCAAAATTTTTTTGATCTATGTGTCAAAGCAACAGGCAACAGACAGGAACGACAGTTACAGGCAACCAAATTGATTCTCGGATCTGAGAATTGTTCACTGGCCCAGCAAACCAGGGTATGTCCCAAACGAACGAGTCCTGCAAATGTGAAATACTTGCAGGACTCGTTCGTTTGGAATAAAATAAAAGAATGCAAATGCGATTTTCTGTTTTTATTTTATACAAAAAAGTATAAAATAACCTGATGCGGCAAAGTGCGGAACCTGAATTTGAAGGCTGTTTTACTGTTAATGTACGGTAGACATTTCCAGATAATTGGCAACATCCGCCAGCGGTAAGTTCCAGGCATCGGCTACCCCTTTGTACACTACATCGCCGCTGATCACATTGAGACCCAACAGCAACTCCTGATTGTCACGACACGCTTTTTTCCAGCCCTTGTTGGCCAGTTGAATGGCGTAGGGTAGCGTGGCGTTGGTCAGAGCCAAAGTCGAAGTGTAGGGAACGGCTCCCGGCATATTGGCGACGCAGTAATGAACCACATCGTCTATGATATAAACCGGATCGGCATGTGTGGTGGGTTTGCTGGTTTCGAAGCAGCCTCCCTGGTCGATGGCTACGTCGACCATTACCGTGCCCGGTTTCATCGTTTTCAGCATGTCGCGGGTGATCAGGCGCGGAGCCTTGGCTCCCGGTATCAACACGCCGCCAATGATCAGATCGGCGGTTTTGATCATTTCCCGGATATTATATTCATTGGACATCAGGGTATCCACATTGGTAGGCATAATATCTTCCAGGTAGCGCATCCGGGGCAGACTTACGTCCATGATGGTAACGTTGGCTCCCAGTCCGGCGGCCATCTTGGCAGCCTGTGTTCCGACGATGCCTCCACCCAAGACCAGTACATTGGCAGGCTTGACACCGGCTACGCCACCCAACAGAATACCCCGTCCCTTGTACGTTTTTTCAAGGTATTTGGCCCCGGCCTGGATCGACATGCGGCCGGCAACTTCTGACATCGGAACCAGAAGCGGCAGGCTACGGTCTGATTTCTCCACTGTTTCATAGGCCAGGCAAATTGCCTTGCTTTTGATCATGGCATGGGTAAGCTCTTCGGAAGAAGCAAAATGGAAATACGTAAATACCAGCTGGTTTTCCTTGATCAAGCCGTACTCGGACGCAATCGGCTCTTTTACCTTTACAATCATTTCGGCAATTTCGTACGTTGCTTCAATGGTTGGCAAAATCTGGGCTCCGGCCTGTGTATAAGCCTCATCGGAAAATCCGCTGCCTTCGCCGGCGCTTGTCTGTATGTACACCTGGTGACCGTTTTTTTTCAACTCCGCCACACCCGCGGGTGTCAGGGCAACCCGGTTTTCGTTGGTTTTTATTTCTTTGGGAACGCCGATAATCATAGTAGTTTTCGTAATGTTGGTTGATGAAGAATTTTAATTGGTGGATGGGTGGTTCAACGCTCCGAACGGCAGCCAATACTTTCTGAATACCGCTGCCGGATCGGCAGGTGAACAGCGCCTGGATTCTACTACGAACAACTTTGAAAACAGTTGGCTAGGGCCTTTAAAAAAAATAACTTCGGAGCAATCTGCTCCGAAGTATTGTTTCTAGTCTGTTGATAAAAAAAAGTTTGTTGACGAAGTATTAGTTTTTTATTACAGCAAAGCTATGAAATGCAGTAATTATTTCCAACATGTATTTGCGAATTGGTAAATAAATCTATATTGCGCCAGTTGGGTGAGTTTTTTTTATGTGAAACCAATATATTTTCAGTATTTGTAGAAAAATTTTCTGTTTTTTATGACTCAACTTGACGAACTGGACATTACTATCCTGCGGCTGTTGCAGGAAAACGCGCATTATACCAACAAAGAGATTGCCGCCAAGCTGGGGATGACCATCACACCGGTATACGAACGGATCAAACGGCTGGAAAGCCAGGGATATATCAAGCAGTATATCACGATCCTGGACAAGGAAAAGATAGGGAAGGGGTTGACTTCGTTTTGCAGTGTCTCGCTGCGGCATCATACCCGTGAAAACGTTGAGCAGTTTGAGCGGGAAATTCAGCAGTTTACCGAAGTTCAGGAGTGCTACCACGTAGCGGGTGCGTCGGACTTCTTGCTGAAAGTCACGGTTAAAAACATGGCTGAGTACCACGACTTTGTCCGTAACAAACTCTCGACCATCGAAAATATCGGCAGCCTGAACAGTTCCTTTGTGTTGAACGAAATCAAATACACACTGGCATACAACATCTAGGGGTTTTGGCATTTTCGGAGATACTATTTTGCCTGGGCAAAGTGGTTGCATGTCAACCGTGTACGTAGTTACCCGATTGACAAGGGTACGGGCGGTGTTTCCGTAAAATATTTTTTAACAGGCATTATTACTAGATTAATTTTTGGCAATACCAGGAAATAGCCAAAACCATATATATTTGTTAAAAAAAAGTCGTTTCGATATGCTAACTACCCGAGAATCGGTTGTTGAAATAAAAAAAGGCCGGTTAAAACATCAGTTATTGAAAGAGCTTTACATTGGAGGGCCGAGTACAGTCATCAAGATCAGCAAGATCATTCATTCGAGCCCGCCTTCCATTGCCTTGCTCCTCAGTGAGCTGATGGAAGAAGGTTGGGTGATGGAAGTAGGGGTGGGGTCGTCCAAATCGGGTAGGAAACCCATCCTGTATGGCTTGAACTCGTCGCACGGCTTTGTCGTTACCTGGATCATCAACAAGGTCAAAGGTACCTTGCTGCTGTACAACCTGAACCATGAAGTATATGCTTCCAAAGAATACGCCTTCAGGCTTGACGATACCACCTATGCGACCTTTATTGCCGAAAAGACAAAAGAGTTTTTAAAGGAATCTTCCATTGATTTGAGCCGGATCATCGGCATCGGGATTTGCATGCCGGGGCTGATCGACAAAGAGACCGGTTACAATTACACCCACCGCACCAAAGAAAACAAGCCGCTGAATACGCTGCTGGAGCAATACCTGAACATACCGGCCTTTACCCTGAATGATGCCAAAGCCATTGCCTTTGGCGAAAAACGGTTTGGGCTGGCAAAGGAATACGACGATGTGCTGGCCATCAACATTGACTGGGGTGTGGGACTGGGCATATTGCTGGGCGGAGAGGTGTTTAACGGAACGGCGGGCTTTGCCGGGGAATTGGGGCACATCCAGGTGAGGCCACAGGGAGAGTTGTGTTCGTGTGGAAAAACGGGGTGTCTCGAAACGGTGACCACTGCCGAGGTATTGATCCGCCGGGTAAAAGAAGAGATTGCCAAGGGACGTGTTTCCAAGATCTGGCAGCTGGCTAATGGCAACATGGACGCCATCAACGAAGACCTGATCATTGCGGCCACGCACCAGGGCGATGAGCTGTGCATCGACCTGTTCCAGGAAATCGGTACCGAACTAGGCAAGGCGTTGTCCAGTGCCGTGCATTTGTTTAACCCCGAACTGATCATTGTGGACGGCCTGCTGGCCCGCGCCGATAAATTCATTACCATTCCGATTGAGCAGGCTATCAACAAATACTGCCTGGCCGAGTTTCGGGACCATCTGAAAATAAACACCTCCAAGCTTCGGGAATCGGCCGCTTCGTTCGGGGTGTACGCCTACGTGATGGAACATATTTTTGAAGCGGGTGTATAGTCTTGTATGTTTCGCAGAGAGATGTCTGAAAAAAACAAAATCATCCTGTACCAAAAAAACCTGCCTTGCCCTTGATGATCGGGCAGGGTTTTTTCTTTTTTGTGTGTACTATTTTTAAACTTCTTATTTTGCAGCCGGTTGGCATTCGTTGGCGGATGCTGCCCGCAAGCTCTGTATCTCATCAACTAACACCTATCACCTGTTCATTCGTATGCATTATTTCAATTCCATCATAGACACCATTGGCGATACGCCATTGGTAAAGCTCAACAAAGTAACCAAAGGCATCAAAGGAACGGTGCTGGCTAAGGTTGAATACTTCAATCCCGGAAACTCAGTAAAAGACCGCATCGGCATCAAGATGATTGAAGATGCCGAGAACGCGGGCATCCTCAAACCCGGTGGCACCATCATTGAGGGGACTTCGGGCAATACCGGGATGGGACTGGCCCTGACGGCCATTGCCAAAGGATACAAATGCATATTCACCATGGCCGACAAGCAGTCGCAGGAGAAGATTAACATTCTGCGTGCCGTAGGTGCGGAGGTGATTGTATGCCCGACCAACGTTTCACCGGAAGATCCACGCAGCTACTATTCGGTGGCTCGCCGGCTGAACCAGGAAATTCCCAATTCCATTTATCCCAATCAGTACGACAATCTTTCCAACGCTGCGGCGCACTACGAAACCACCGGTCCCGAAATCTGGAAACAGACCGAAGGCAAAGTGACGCATTATGCCTGTGGTGTGGGAACAGGCGGCACCATCTGCGGCGCCGGAAAGTACCTGAAAGAACAAAAGCCCGGTCTGGTAACGGTGGGCATTGACACCTACGGATCAGTATTCAAAAAATACAAGGAAACGGGCATTTTTGACGAAAACGAAATTTATCCCTACCTCACCGAAGGCATCGGGGAAGATATTCTGCCCAAAAACGTGGATTTTAGCCTGATCGATCATTTTGTGAAAGTGACCGACAAAGACGCCGCCATCATGACGCGCCGGCTGGCACGCGAAGAAGGCCTGTTTGTGGGCTGGTCGTGCGGTTCGGCTGTGTTTGGGGCGCTGGAATATGCCCGCGAAAACCTCAAAGAGGACGACGTGATGGTGATCATATTGCCCGATCACGGCACCCGCTACCTGAACAAGATCTACAACGATACCTGGATGAAAGACCACGGTTTTCTGGAAGCACGCGACTACGCTACGGCCCGTGACATCATCCACTCCCGGCCTGCTACCGAAAAACTGCTGACTGTGACGACAGACATGAAAGTGAACGATGCCGTGCGGCTGTTAACCCGGGAAGGCATTTCGCAGATTCCGGTAACCGAGGGAGAGCATATTGTCGGTAGCCTGACCGATTCCAAAATTCTTGGACAACTGATTGAGAATCCGGAAATCAAAGATTCGCCGGTAAGCGAACTGATGGACCCGCCGTTTAAGTTTGTGGGCATGGACAATACGCTGGATGTACTTTCGTCCCTGATTGACAAAGACAACAAGGCGTTGCTGGTACGTGATGAACTCAACCGCGCCCACATCATCACGCAGGCCGATTTGTTGTCGGCAATGGCAGGGTAGGAGGTTTTGGGTTTCGGAGAGATACTATTTTGCCGAAACCCGAAATCGTGTAAATCTATTTAGAGACCCTGGTATAAATCATTGTCGGACCAGATGGATAACCTGATGCAAGTCCAATCTTATCACCACAAATAAAGATGTATCCATCTAGCTGATAACTGGTCGTGGATTCGTTGATTTGTATAAAATACTTACCAGGATTGGCACGATCGGCTTCAATACTAAACTTTCTGGCGGGGACTATCAGATCATCGGATGTTCCAATAACAGAGCTGTCGCTGTTAAATGTAAGTGTGTAATTGTTGCGTGAAGTTGGAGTACTGGTAGGAGTGGTGCAATAGCTGCAAAATTCTTCTGTTAGTATCCATTTTCCTTGTATATAATTGAAGATGAAGTCTTTGGAAGGCGATTGGGCCTGCATGCAAGCCGCATAACTTAAATCTTCAGGCTCGTTTTTTTTACAGGCACTGCTGACAATTGCCACCAAAAGACCAGAAATAAGGAATAGCTTTTTCATATCGTGATTGTTACTTCCTGACACACCATTTAACCAAAAGGTTGCACGTTAACTTTTTTATTATGAGATACCTTGGGGTTTTTGCCTTTTTTCTGATACTATTTTCCTGCAACACCCGACAGCAAAAAACAGACGAGTCGATGGTGATGGATTCTACCACACAAGTTGAGGCAACGCCCGACGGAACGAGCACGGTACCGGATACCACTCCCACAGAATCATTGCCTGTTTCTGAACCGTTTGAACGCAGTGCCAACCAACTGGAAAACTTCCGCACCATTACTAACTTCCAGCCCGGAAAATCGGCCGCGGAAATGTCAATCCGTGATTTTGTGCGGGTGCTGGGGCCCGCTAGTCAAACCATTCAGGACAAAGATTCTACGTGTTCTGTAGGGCAGTTGCATTTCTGGAATATCACGGATCAGAACTGCCGGATTTTTGCATTGGGCGATGACTATACTAGCAAAAATAATTTTCAGGCACCTTGCCGCTTGTATGGCATTCAGCTAGCAGATGAAAAGCAAGCTTCTTCGTATGAAGGATTTCTGGGTATTCAGTTAGGCGAAGAAGAAAATACTGTGGAGGAAAAGCTCAAAGCCTTTGTGCAACAGAATCCAACCTATCAGTACAAGCAACTTAAGGAAAGGTCTGCCGTAGAACGCTTCCTGACCGAGCGGCAAAAATCGGTTTTTGTGCTAACCAATGGCAAACAGTATTACCACTTTGCCATTGGCAAAAAGCATAAGCTGAATTACATTCTCATTTCGGCTATTAATGTACAGGAGGCCTGTTGAGTGCTTGATTATGAAACCAAACCATCAACTATATCTTCATGACCATGCAAACCTACCCCTCTGCCAACGACATTGTCCAGGCTCACCAACGCATTCATCTGTACATTCACCGTACGCCGGTACTCACTTCCCAAACCATTAACCAACTGACGGGGGCAGAGGTTTTTTTCAAGTGTGAAAACTTCCAGAAGATCGGGGCCTTTAAAATTCGCGGGGGAATGAATGCGGTGCTGCAATTGTCGCCAGACGAACAGAAAAACGGCATTGCCACGCATTCATCGGGCAATCACGCCCAGGCCATTGCCTATGCCGCACGTGAGGTAGGTAACCAGGCATACATTGTCATGCCCAACAACGCACCCGAAATCAAGAAGAAGGCTGTGGCTGGTTACGGTGCGGAGATTATTTTGTGTGAGCCCACCCTCCAAGCCCGCGAAGATGCCCTGAACGACGTAGTGAGCCGAACCGGAGCCGCTTTTGTACATCCTTTTAACGATTACCACGTCATTGCCGGACAAGCCACGGCTGCCAAGGAACTGCTCGAAGATACACCTGCCCTTGACCTGGTGATGGCTCCCGTAGGAGGGGGCGGCCTGCTGAGCGGCACCGCCTTGAGTGTGCATTATTTTTCTCCCACTACCACCGTAGTTGCCGGTGAGCCGGAAGGGGCTCAGGATGCATTTCTGTCGCTACAGCAGGGCAAAATCGTGGCGGCACCGTACATCAAAACCATCGCCGATGGCTTGCTGACTACCCTGGGCGACAAGACGTTTCCGCTCATTCAGCAATACGTAAAGGCGGTGGTTACCGTCACTGATGAGGAGATTATCGCGGCCATGCGGCTGGTGTGGGAACGGATGAAGATCATCATTGAACCCAGCTGTGCCGTTCCGCTGGCGGCGCTGATCCAAACGAAAGAAGCGCATGCCGGCAAAAAGGTTGGCATTATTCTTTCGGGCGGGAACGTGGATCTGGGCAAGCTGCCGTTTTAACAACAGCCGTCGATCCTGGTCTGGTGTAGCTCGTAATGCTATTCGGCGTATGATGTGACGATACGACCTGGCTGCGGCCAGGCCACTGCGTGGCACTCCGAATAGCATTCGGAGCTACTGGATCTGGTTTCGCAATGCTGAAGGTGTTATGAATGGATCGTCGGGTTTTGGCTTTGGGGGAGATACTATTTTTCTAGCAGCTATTTTTAGCGTAAAACAACTCAATGCCGGAAACAACTTAATGCCGAGCCCTTTGTTTCTGGCTTCTTCCCCGGTATAAGATCAATAGTTTGTTTAATGCTTTTTGGTTTGTTTCGTAATCGTCTATCGATAATTTTTCTTGACCACCAGGATACTGGTAGATTAAATAATGACGGGTATGTTTACCAGATCGTTCGCTAATGGCTTCTTCATCGGTTATCTCACTCCACTTATAAAATGGTGTGTCAATGGTTTGGATTCCCTGCTCATTCAGAATAATCTGAGGATTAGTATTGGTTGCTTCCCTGAATTCGCGATAACCCAAAAATGCTCCCACCGCTGCCATAATGGAACCGACGATGTAGTTATCCGTTCGCACCAGCATAAAGATACCTCCGCCCATCATCACCAACATTATTGCCATTTCGAAGAAATTCTTGCCCTTTGCGTAGTAAATAATGGTTTCGTTGGGAACACTGGGGTCGTCATGGAAAACATCTTCCTGGGCAAACTTATATTGCAAACCAGTCCATCGATCGTTGTCCCGTGCCCCACGGATTTCTGTTTTTTCATAAAAGCTCCCGTCCGGCCAGATCAGTTTTTCCTGAATAGCGCGTTTTTTTAATTCATGTACATTACGCACATTCTCAAAGGCCCATAGGCGCCATTTGGTAATCATGATGCTCCAGTACAACCAACCCAGTACAAAGGAAAGGGCAATGCCTAGTGGAAACACCCACCAGGGTAGAATGGCTTGAATTCCCAAATAGCACGCAAGACCAATCGTTCCGACTATAATTCCAGCAACGGGATAATTGACCATTCGATGACCTTTGGCAATAGCTTCGTCAACAGTTACGGTTTCGTACATATCGAATAAACTAAAAAGAGGATACAGGGTAAGCATTACTTACTCTTAATTGCAAATGCCCTTGAAAAGTAAACCGTGAGCGATTTGAAACCATACACATTAGGGGTTAGACATTTTCAGAGATACTATTTTAACGTGAACGATGGTTTTTCTAAGGCCCTTCCATCCACGAGCTGTAGGGTGTGTCACTTTTTGTTCCGAAAGATTTTGGGATAACTCATCCCCTGGTCTGTGTCTTCACAGACCGGAAATGTGACCAACAACGGCTCTGGTCTGTGAAGACACAGACCAGGGGGACCGGTTTGGGCTTTTGGGACGATACTTTTTTACAAGTAGCCTAACAAGACAAGCCATAGTCAATAGTCAGATGATTATCCTGCCGCCAGCGTATCCATCCCGATGGTATGGTCTGCTTGCTTTCGTTGCACTCCAGTTGGGTATGAGTGCGAATGCGAATCCAGTCGCCTTTTACTTCCAGAACTTCAAAGCAATCGGTGCTTTCGATTTTTTTCAGCGTTTGGCTTTGCTCGGAGGGAGTTGCTTTAATCGCTGGCGTGTAATCTTTGTGTTTGCCAATCCAGGTTACCCGATGTTGCAGGAAATCAGGCCAGCTCCGAAACGTTTGTCCGGATGAGGCTTTTATCCAGAGTGTAGCACCGGTATGGTTATTTACCATTACCTGATACCACTGCCCTTTTACTTGTAAAACTCGCATCTGCAAGATGGAATTTCCGGGCCATATGTTTTCCGGCTTAAACCAATCCATGGTTTTTTTATAATCTTGTAAGATCATATCTGCATCTTCACCTCGAAAAAGATCAACACGTTTGATTGCTGTTTTTGAAGTTGTATCCGCATAGAATCGGATGCTAAATGCCATTCTCCCGGTACTATTTATATCCAATATACCTTTTCCCAAGAAGATATTTTTCTGACCAGAAGCCAGCAATGGTGCCAGTAAGAATACTAAAGTAGTAATGTATCGCATGGGATAGGAGTTACTTTCTGGTAGTTTGCCTGACAACAAGAAACGGAAAAAATAGCAGGTTTTCTTCGTTGAGAAGATACTATTTTTTCCATGTAATATGCAGGTCACACGGATCAATCCGAACGAGATTTCCTGAATGCAAGTCCATACTTGCGTTGGTCATAGATATGGATGATGCGGCAGAATACGCATACATCACGGCAAGTGTACCACTTGCGTGGAGTTATGCGCAGCCCGATGCCGTGCCGTGAATTCCGCGCAGTTATGCTCGACTGGCGGCCGTGTCATGCATGCGGTTCGCCAGTCGATTTGTGGTGAATTCACCGCATTTTTCGTTTTGCGCTGAACTCCGCTCACGATCAACTTTGCCGTGAATTATGCGCATGATTGGGTTTGCGCATAATTCACGGCAAGTACTGCTTTGCGCATAGTTCACGGCAGGGCAGTGGTTTGCGTGGAATTATGCGCAGGTATGGCCCGTGATTGCCCATGTAGGGGCGATTGGCAGATCGCCCTCGCTCCCGCTGCACATGTCTGGTATATTCCGGCACCGTAGGGGCGAATAACCATTCGCCCAAGCCGTTGCCATCCATACGTATGAGCTGATCCGAATGATTGGTTTCATCATCCAGGCATGGCCTGCACCAAACAGGGCGAAAGATTTTTCGCCCCTACAGGGGTTCGGATGCAACCCTGGCATGCACGGTGGAAAGGTGGGCAAGCCCATCTTACCTGTAAGCCCTGTAAATGCCCTGTAGCAGCCCGAAATTCAGTGGATATAATCTACGTTGCTAATGCTGAGGGAATGGCTTATAGCGCTTCTGCATGCGTTTATAGGAGGCTGGTTGGACAGCTAGGTTCGTGTTATGAGTAACAACACTGGCAGGCGGATGTAGCTGGAGGCGGATGTGGTATCTTTCCTCAGCTCTGATCATCCTGGCTATAGGTTCAGGTGTTGATACTGAGGCCGGTTACACATGGTTACACTCGGTTACACTTACACATGTAAGTAGCTGTAAATGAGGTCGGTTACACTAGTTACACATAACTCTCACGTACGTATATATTTATAATATATAGTATAGATAAAAGGGAAAAAGCAGAAGATTTTGCAGAACTCCAGGAAAGTTTGACCCAAATGCAAAAATGTGAAACCAGTGTAACTTGCCTCACTATCAGGCGGTTAAAGTGTAACCAGAGTGTAACCCAAGCGTCACTACTGTAACCGGCTCTGAATGAAAATGGTTTGAACGATGTTTCAACCCAATGCCTCACCACACCTGACTTGAATAAAAAAGCAAGCAGGAACGAAAAGAAGCCCTTGGCTGGTAACAGGTTACCAGCCAAGGGCTTCTCTTTTATCTTTTCTCTTTCTTCTTATATCTGAGCAATTAATAAGCCGTCCAGCCGCCGTCTACAACCAGCACCGTGCCGTTGACAAAGCTGGCGTCGTCGCTGGCGAGAAACAGCGTAGCTTTGGCGATCTCAGAGGATTCGCCTGTTCGTGGGTTTAGTGCCATACCCGGCATGATGCGGTCGTTGACCAGCGGTGTAATCTTGCTGAAGTCAATGGTTTCGCTGATGTTGGTGTTGATGGCACCCGGGGCGATGGCGTTGCACCGGATACCGGCCTTGGCATACATGTAACCGGTGTTTTTGGTCAGGCCGATCAGGGCGTGCTTGCTGGCGGTGTATGCGGCACCGGCCCGGGCACTGCCGATGCCGCCAATGGATGCTATGTTTATAATCACACCGCTGCCTTTGGCCAGAAAGATGTTTACGGCGCTGCGCATGGCTTTGAACGGGCCTTCTACGTTTACCTTCATGACCTTTTCCCACAGGGCATTGTCCAGTTCGCCTACGGGAGCAAAGTTGTCCATAATCCCCGCATTGTTGACCAGAATATCCAGCGTGCCGTAGGTCTGCGTTGCTACGGCTATCATGTGTTCAATGTCTTCTTCCTGTCCCATGTTAGCAATCAGCGTAGTCACTTCGCCGCCTGCCTGCCGGATTTCTGCTTTCAGTACATCCAGTCTGGCCTGGTTGATGTCTGTAGCCACCACTTTGCAGCCTTCGTTGGCAAACAACTGGGCTATTGCCTTGCCCATGCCGGAGCCGGCACCGGTAACAATCGCAACTTTGGTTTCGAGCTTTTTCATAAAAATCTATAGGTTAATGTGCAAAAATCGGTGCGTTATTGTTCCGAATAGCGATAACACAAACTAACAGGGAGATTGGGGCGGCTTCAATGATATTGCTCAGCTTTGCGGATGCTTTCCAACGAAGGAAAGGAGTTCTGGCCTTGCCGAAGATACTGTTCTGGAAGGGCAGAAATGAAAACAGCCACGGAGGAATACCGAGGCTGTTTGGTTTGTAGTTAAAAAGACCTTTATTTTTTACGGAAAACGATATTGATCGGTACCCCTTCAAAATTGAAATGTTCCCGTAGCTTGTTTTCCAGGAATCGTTCGTAAGGCTTCTGAATGTACTGCGGCAGGTTGCAGAAGAATGCAAATGTTGGCGTTTTGGTGGGCAATTGTGTGATGTACTTGATCTTAATGTATTTGCCCTTAATGGCCGGAGGCGGATTGTGCTCAATTTCCGGGAGTAGCTTGTCGTTGAGTGCTGACGTTGCTACCTTTTGCTTCCGGTTTTCGAAGACTTCGACCGCCTTCTCAATGGTTTGGAAAATGCGTTGCTTTTCGATAACAGAGGTAAAGAAGATAGGCGTATAAGCAATCGGAGCAATGCGTTCCAGTATCTCTTTCTTGATCTTTTCGGCCGATTTATGATCTTTCTCTACCGCATCCCACTTGTTCATCATAATGACAATGCCTTTGCGGCTGCGTTCGGCCAGCCAGATGATGTTCACATCCTGGCTTTCGATGCCGCGTGTGGCATCCAGCATGACGATACAGATATCCGAATCTTCTAGGGCCCGGATCGACCGCATCACGGAGTAAAACTCAATGTCGTCTTTTACCTTGGTTTTGCGGCGCATACCGGCCGTATCGGTGATGATAAAATCCTTGCCAAACAAGGTATAATGGGTATCAATCGCATCGCGGGTGGTGCCGGCAATGTCGGTGACAATGCTGCGGTCTTTGCCCAGCAGCGCGTTCAGAAACGACGATTTGCCCACATTGGGCCGGCCCAGGATGGAAATGCGGGGAACGCCTGCATTGGGATTTTCGATGCCTTCCTCACTGAAATGCTTGATCACCTCGTCGAGCAGTTCACCTGTACCGGAACCGGTTTGGGAGGATATCGGGTAAATTTCGCCCATTCCCAAGGCGTAAAACTCCGATGCCATCTGGGCCTTGGTGGTGGTGTCGGCTTTGTTGGCTACCAGGAAAATGGGCTTTTTGGTGCGGCGCAATACGTGGGCAAAATCCTTATCGAGGTCGGTCAGGCCGGCATCCACGTCTACCATGAACAGCAGCACCGTTGCCTCGTCAATGGCAAGCTGAACCTGGTCACGGATGGATTCTTCAAAAATATCGTCTGATCCGACCACATATCCGCCGGTGTCGATAACCGTGAAGTATTTGCCGCACCATTCGCCATGTCCATAATGGCGGTCACGCGTGACGCCGCTGATGTTGTCCATGATGGCTTGGCGTTTTTCTACCAGGCGGTTAAAAAAAGTGGATTTTCCAACGTTGGGTCTTCCTACAATCGCAATAATATTTGCCATAGATTCTAAAATGAGTAATGGGTTAAATGAGTAAAGGAGTAAATCCTTTAACTCTGTGCTGAACTGCGTGCTTTGGTCAGGATGGCAACAATTTCTGTTGCTTCTTTGTAAAGCGCAGAGACGTTTTGTTCCGGTATGAGTTGTGATTCAATAAATAATTCCACCCAGAATTGTGTTTCATCGGCTTCTTCAATGGTAATGCTTAATTTGGAAAAGAACTCGGCCTTGGATCGGGCTCTGCATACTGCCCGGTAATTAGCACCCACAGAAGTAGCAGATCGTAAAAATTGCTTTCCAAGAATGCGCGCTTCTTCTGTTTTAGGAAGAGTTTGAAATAAATGGATGGAGCGAACTGCAAATAAGTTGGTTCGTTGCCGCATTTGTTCGACAAAATCATTTTTCGACGACATGTTGCATTGATAGATAGATTAATGCATTTACTCCTTTAAACATTTACTCAATTACTCATTGCATCATTCGCTATATCCGTACCGTCGCAGGGTGTTTTCACGGCTTCGCCAGTCGGGTTCTACTTTGACAAAAGTCTCTAGGAATACCTTGGTGCCAAAAAAGTTTTCAAGGTCTTTGCGGGCCTGCATGCCTACTTTTTTGATGCTCTCTCCTTTGTGTCCCAGCAAAATGGCCCGCTGGCTGGTGCGTTCGACCATGATTTCGGCTTGGATCACCAGAATGTCCTTTTTCTCTTTAAAGCTGGTAATGACCACTTCACAACTGTACGGAATCTCTTTGTCGTAGTTGATGAAGATTTTTTCCCGTATGATTTCCGAAGCGAAGAAACGTTCAGGCTTGTCGGTTAGTTCATCTTTCGGAAAATAAGGTGGATGCTGGGGCATGTTTTCCAGAATGGCCTGGAACAACAAATCAATATTTACCTTTTTCAGCGCCGAGATCGGAAGCACTTTGGCCGGTTTGATGGTTTCCTGCCAATACTGGATTTTTTCCTGTATCTGCTCCTCCGTAGCCAGGTCTGTCTTGTTGATCAGCACAAAAACCGGAATGTCGGTATGGGTCAGCTTCTGGATCACATCCGCCTCGTCGTGCTTCTCAAAAATATCGGTCACCAATAAGATAACGTCGGCATCCTCCAGCGAGCTGTGCACAAACCGCATCATCTTTTGCTGCAATTCGTACTTGGGCTGAATAATGCCGGGCGTATCGGAATACACAATCTGAAAATCGTCGCCGTTCAGAATGCCCATGATCCGGTGGCGTGTGGTCTGGGCTTTGTAGGTAATAATGGATAAATTTTCTCCTACCAACGCGTTCATCAGGGTGGATTTGCCTGCGTTGGGTTTGCCGATAATGCTGACAAAGCCTGCCCGGTGGTCTGGAGGAGTATTGCTGATGGGTAAGTCAATCATGCGTTCTGAGTAAATAGGGCGGGTTTTTGACGTTTGGGAAATACTATTTTCTATTTTTTTACTATTTATTTTGCAAAGATACTTGATTTATTCAGAATAACCTTGCACCTTTGCACTCCAATTTAGATCGCGGGATGGAGCAGTTGGTAGCTCGTTGGGCTCATAACCCAAAGGTCGCTGGTTCGAGTCCAGCTCCCGCTACTGAAACAAAGCGGCTTTAGCATTTACTTGCTAAAGCCGCTTTTGCATTTTACCGGAGAGGATTGACGCCTACTGCTAATTCCTACGTTTCCTGCCTGAAAATCGCATCTTTTCCGCCCGTTCCGTTCGCGAGCCAGCAAGGTTGGCTCTTCCTCGCAATCACTACCGATGCACTTTCTTACCTGGCAACGAAGTACAGTTTTATCATTTTCTTCTTTACATATCTTGGTCCTTCAGCGGTTTATATCCGGCTTTGGGAGGTGTTTTTAGGCACTTCGCATACATTCTTTTGGAAAAATACAGATGGAGGAACTTTCTTTGTGTAAAGTTTATTATCTGGTATAAATAAATCTATCTTTGTTAGATATTTATATAGAGCGCCAAGTATGAGCAGTATTGATCGAAAAACCAGACACAAAGAGGCCTTGCGAACGGGCATACTGAATGCTGCCCGAACCATTGCGTCACGGGAGGGGTGGCAGGCCGTAACCATTCGAAAGATTGCCGATGAGGTGGAATACACACCGCCCATTGTCTATGAATTTTTTGACAACAAAGAAGCGGTGTTTTTTGAGGTAGCGATGGACGGGTTCACCCTGCTGCGGACCATGCTGGAGGCGGAAGAGACCGCGGATAGCGCGCACCGGTTGTGTCGCTATGCCATTGTGCACTGGCACTTTGCGCACCAGAATCCGGAGTTGTACAAGCTCATGTTCAGTATCGAATCCATTCCGTCCATTGCGGAGAAACGCCCCCAGGAAGTACTGATGACCGGGGACCTTATCCGGGATACCATTCAGGCAATTACCCCGGATTTGAACGAACGCGAATCCAAGGAATTGTTTTTTCAGTGGATGTGCATTGTCCATGGCTTTATCACAATGGCACTGATCATGCAGCACCGGGTTGAAAAAGACTCCGAACCCTGGGAGCCCGAACGTTACCTGGAACGGGCCACGCGACGCTTCATCAAAAGCATCCAATAACAGAACCGAATCAACTTTTTATATTTCCATGCATACTGTTTTAAAGAGGTCGTTTTACAAAAAAATGAAGTATGGGCTACTGCTGGTTGTGATGGTAGCAACCGGCGCCGACATATGGGCACAATCCGTGGATTCCACTGCGGTGTTTTCGATCAAAGATTGCATCGAATATGCCGGCACCCATAACAGCAATGTCAGGCTGGCACGTTTTGATGAACGCATCGCGTTGCAGCAAGTCAATGAAGTCAAAGGCAGCGCACTTCCGCAGATCAACGTCAACGGTGCGTTCGAAGACCGGGTCAAGATTCCGGTGCAGTTGCTGCCGAACAGGATTTTTGGCGATACCAGCGGCGGCTTCACGCCGGTTCAGTTTGGCACCAAGTACAGTGCCAGCCTGACGGGCGAAGTGTCCCAGACGATCATCAATCCTTCCTTGTGGATCGGACTCAAAGCGGCGAAGTCGAGCAGCAAATTTTACAAGCAGACAACGCAGCGGGTAAGCGAGCAAACCGCGTATTCCATTGCCAATGCGTATTACCAGATCATTGTTGCCCAGAAACAATTGCAATTGCTGGAGTCGAATATGGCCAGTACGCAGAAAATTCTTGCTACCACCGAACTGCAGTTTCAGAACGGGGTTGCCAAGCGGGTGGATGTGAACCGGTTGCGGGTCAATGCCAACAATCTGCAATCGCAGATCAAGCAGGCCCAGCTCAATCTGGACCAGGTGTTTAACAACCTGAAATTCCAGATGGGCATGCCGCTCGAAAACCGGATCGCATTGAGTGATACGGCATTGACTTTTCAGCAGGAGGCAACCGTAGTGAACGAGCCTGCCAGCAACTTCTTTGAAAACCGTATCGATTACAAGCTGCTTGAGACCAATCTGGAATTGCAGGATCTGGATCGGCGGAATCAGCGGGCTGGGTATTTTCCCACCCTGAATGCATACGCCAACTATTCGTATCAGGCCCAGCGTCAGCAATTCAACTTTTTTGAATCGGGACAGCCCTGGTTTCAGTCGTCGGCAATCGGGCTTCGGTTAAGCATTCCGATTTTTGACGGGTTCCAGCGGAATGCGCGGATACAGCAGTCCCGCCTGACTATAGACAAGGTAAGAGAAAACATAAACATGACCAAACTCACCATCAGCCGGGAAGTAAACAATGCCCTGACTCAGTACCGCAATACATTGCAACGCATTGAAGCAGAACAGCAGAACGTGCAGCTGGCACAGGAAGTGTATGGCGTGACACAGCTGGAGTTCCGGGAAGGGGTGAGCACGTCTACCGATGTGGTCAACGCCGAAACTTCGTTGCGGGAGGCGCAGAACAACTACATTACTACCCTGCTTGATCTGTACCTGGCCCGGCTGGATCTGGAACGGGCCAAAGGAAACATTTTACCGTATCTGAACTCTAACAAATAACACATACACGCATTAAAGATGAAACGCATCCTCACTATAGTAGCCATCCTTGCCGTGATTGCACTGGTTGGCTTCCGGTTGATGAACAACAAGAAGCAGATCGATTCCAAGAAGCAAATGCCTGATACCACCGGTGTACAGGTATCGGTCAATGTGGCACCCGTACAGAGCCGGGTCAGTGAACGCAACCTCACGCTTGTCGGAACCGTCATTGCCAACAAGGTTATTGATGTCAAAACAGAAGTGCAGGGCACACTGACCAACCTTAATTTTGAGCTGGGAGACCAGGTGCGCCAGGGGCAGGTGCTGGCTCGAGTTGATGCCAAAGTAAAGTCGCTGGCCGTATCCACTGCCGAACAGACACTGGCCAATGCCAAACAGAATGTGGAACGGTACACGAACCTGTTCAAAGGCGGTGCCGCGACCGAATCGCAGTTGCAACAGTACCAGCTAACGTATGACAATGCCAGAAATCAATTGGAACAGGCCCGCAAAGAGCTGTCAAATACCTCCGTGCTGGCACCCATCAGTGGCATTATTACGCAAAAGCCAGTGGAAACCGGTGCGTTTGTGAACATGGGAGCTTCCATCGGGACGGTAGTGGATGTGTCCAAACTGAAAGTACAGCTCAACGTGGCCGAGCGGGATGTATACGCATTGAAACCGGGCGACCCGGTAAACCTGACAACATCGGTGTATCCGGGAGTGACGTTTCAGGGCAAGATCACGTTTATCAGTCCCCGGGGCGACGAAGCTCACAATTACCCGGTAGAGATTCAGCTGGTCAACCAGGCAAAGAATCCATTGAAAGCCGGAACGTATGTGGATGTGGCCTTCAATCGCAAAAGCCAGGCCCCAACCCTGCAGATTCCCCGCGAAGCGCTGGTGGGTAGCATAAAAGAAGCGCAGGTATACGTGGTGGCTGCCGACAATGTGGTCAAACTGCGCAAGATTACAGTCGGGGCCGATAATGGCGCCTGGCTGGAAGTGCAGGAAGGGCTGAAGGAAGGGGAGAAGGTGGTCACTACCGGACAGATCAACCTGACGGACAATACCCGGGTGGCTGTCATTCAATAATCCCTCAAGAAAAATAGTATCTGGCAAAAAGCAAAAATCAGCCTGAATCCGGATGCTTCAAACATACAAGAACTGAGGATTGGTATCCAAATCAAAAAGAAAACTATGTCTATTACTGAACTTTCCATCAAGCGACCGGCACTGGTGATTGTAATTTTTACGGTGCTGGGAATATTGGGTGTATTGAGCTATTCGCAGCTGAACTACAACCTGCTGCCTAAGTTTGAGGCTCCGGTCATGTCTGTGATCACGGTTTATCCGGGTGCCGCAGCGGGAGAAGTAGAAACGTCCGTAACCAAAAAGATCGAAGATGCCTTGTCATCCCTGGAAAACCTGGACAAGATCCAGTCCACTTCCCAGGAGGGTGTTTCGCTGGTGGTGATTCAATTGCTTCAGTCGGCAAATGTAGACGAATCCGTACAGGATGCCCAGCGGAAAGTGAATGCCATCCTTTCGCAATTGCCCGACGAGGTGGATGCGCCGACCATCAACCGCTTTTCTACCGACGATCTTCCCATTCTGCAAATGGGTGTGTCGGCCAATGTGAGTCCGACGGCTTTTTACAAGATGGTCGAGGACCGGATCCAGCCACAACTGGCGAAGATTCCCGGTGTCGGACAAATCAGACTGGTGGGTGGTGAAGAACGCCAGATCAAAGTGAACCTGGATCCGGAACGGCTGCAGGCGTATCGCCTGTCGTTGACCCAGGTAACACAGGCCATCATCAATGCCAACCAGGATTTTCCAACCGGCAAAGTGGAAACAACCGAACAGCAATACAGCCTGCGGATTGCCGCCAAATTCACCTCGCTGGATCAACTGCGCAAACTTGTGGTGTCCACGCAACCCAATGGCAGCCGCATCACGCTGGAAGATGTGGCCGAAGTAGAAGATGGCATTGCTGACATCACGACCATCAACCGTATCAATGGCCGCACGTCCATCGGGATGATTGTACAGAAGCAGGCCGATGCCAATGCCGTGGACGTGAGCAAAAAAGTGAAGGCGGAGATTGCGAAGATTGAGAAAATGTACGCAGCCGAAAAGGTGAATTTTAACATTGCCAATGACAACTCGACCTATACCCTGGCCTCTGCCAATGCGGTTCAGGAAGATTTGCTGCTGGCGGTGATCATTGTGGCCTTTGTGATGCTGATTTTCCTGCATAGCCTGCGCAGTTCGCTGATTGTCATGGTGGCCATTCCGGCTTCGATGATTTCGACGTTCATCATGATGTACCTGTTCGATTTCTCACTGAACCTGATGACGCTGATGGCGCTTTCGCTGGTTGTGGGTATTCTGGTCGATGACTCGATTGTGGTGCTGGAAAACATTTACCGGCACATGGAAATGGGGAAAGACAAACGGACGGCTGCGCTGGACGGCCGGAATGAGATCGGTTTCACCGCCCTTGCCATCACCCTTGTCGATGTGGTGGTATTTTTGCCGATGTCGCTGGTATCAGGCCTGATCGGGAATATTCTTCGTGAGTTTGCACTGGTGGTCGTGTTTTCTACGCTGATGAGTTTGTTTGTTTCCTTTACCATTACGCCCATGCTGGCTTCACGGTTCGGGAAGATTACGCATTACACCAAAGATACGCTCTGGGGCCGGATTTCACTGGGTTTTGAATCGGCCTTTACCGGACTTCAGAATGCTTATACCCGCATACTCCGCTGGAGCCTGGGGCATCGGTGGGCCATTTATCTGTCCGCATTTGTCCTTTTTGTCGGTTCCATCGCATTGGTTCCTGCCGGATTCATCGGAAGCGAGTTTTCGGCACAAGGCGACCGGGGCGAAATGATTGTGCAACTGGAACTGGAACCGCAAGTGACCATGTACCAGAACAACCAGACAACCCGCCGGGTGGAGGAACTCCTGATGGCGCAGCCGGAAGTAAAGCTGGTGCTGAGCAAGGTGGGTTATTCCAGTACACAGATGGGGGCCGGAACAGGTTCCAACAACCGTTCGGAGCTGACGGTCATCCTGGTTGATAAAAAAGAACGCACGGTGAGCACCGAACAGTTCGGGGTTCGTATCAAGGATGAGATCCAGAAGATTCCAGGTGTCAAAGCCAAGGCGGCGGCCACCAGCATTACCGGTAACGCCAATACCGCTCCCATTCAGATCGTACTGAAAGGAACGGATCTGGAAAAAGTTCGCCAGGCCGCTACGATGGTCAAGGGCGTCGTACAGCAAATTCCGGGTACCACCGATATCGAATTCTCGGTAGAGGATCCCAATCCGGAATTGCAGGTAAAGCTGGATCGTGAGCGGATGGCGGCGCTGGGCTTGTCGGTAGGAGATGTGGGCAGCACCCTGCGTACCGCCTTCAACGGAAACGACGACTCGAAATACCGCGATGGACAGTACGAATACGACATTCACATTGCCCTGGACAAGTTCAACCGGACCAGTGGCGAGGACGTGAGCAATATTCCGTTTGTCAATAACCAGGGCAGGTTGGTTTCCCTGAAGCAGTTTGCCACAGTCTCACAGGAGCTCGGGGCCAGCAAGCTTGAACGGCGCGACCGGTTATCCGCTATTACCGTGAATGCGCAAGTGATTGGCCGGCCTGTGGGTACGGTAGGTGAGGACATTCAGAAAGTAATGGCCGGCAAACCATTGCCTGACGGGATTGTTGTCGAGTATGCTGGCTCTCTGCAGCAGCAGTCGGATGCTTTCGGCAGCCTGGGAATTGCCTTGCTGATTGCCATTGTGTTTGTGTATCTGATCATGGTGGCCTTGTATGATTCGTTCCTGTATCCGTTCATTGTATTGTTCTCCTTGCCGGTGGCACTGATTGGGGCCTTGCTTGCCCTGGCGCTGGCACTGGAAAACCTGAGCATTTTCTCCATCATCGGTATGATCATGCTGATGGGGCTGGTGGCTAAAAACGCCATCCTTCTGGTTGATTTTACCAATCACCTCAAGGAGCAGGGTATGCCCGTGCGTGAGGCCCTTATTGAAGCCGGGCGTGAACGTCTGCGCCCCATCCTGATGACGACCATTGCCATGATCTTCGGTATGCTTCCCATTGCCATTGCCTCGGGAGCCGGTGCGGAAACCAAGAATGGCCTGGCCTGGGTAATCATTGGCGGGTTGACCAGTTCATTGTTGCTCACGCTGGTGCTGGTGCCTTCTGCTTACTTAACGTTTGAACTGGCCATCAGCAAAATCAAAAGGCGCTTTGGGAAAAAGGCGGCTCCTGTTGCAACGGTTTCTTCCCTTTCCGAAGATACCGTAAGCAACTAAGCTGGCGGCTGTAACAAGATAAAACAGAATCGACTGGAAGTCTTTGACTTTCAGTCGATTCTGTTTTTTGGCAGTCGGGTTGTTATGCCAATGACCAGTAAGTGGGTTTTGACTTTTTTCATGATACTATTTTGCTGGAAGAGGTTGGTTTTAACACATACATTTCTCTGCCGGCAATTGGTGAATTGGAGATGCTGGCAGGCATTTAACGGATGGAAACGAGAACAGTAGAAAAATATAAATATACACAAAATGGTGTATTATTGCTTTTCTGTGTATTTTGCTGAAAAATAAGAATAGGGAACATTTTGTCGTTTTTGACGTAAAAATCAACTGTATATAGTTTGATTACAAAAAACTATAAGATTGATTTATATACAAAATAGCGTACAAGATTCACTATGAAAGTTCCTTTTGATTTTTCTTATAAAAAGTTTTTGATTATAGATGATGATAGTGATGACCGGGATTTGTTTGCCGAAGCACTGGCTACCATAGACCCCCACGCCATCTGTTACGGAGCTGCCAATGGTCAGAAAGCCATTGAAGTACTGGAGACAAATTCAATTGAGCAGCCGGATATCATTTTTCTTGACTTGAATATGCCTGTCATGAATGGCTGGGAATTTTTAGCCAGGCTCAAGTCACTGCATACATTCAGAAACATTCCGGTGATCATTCACACGACATCATCCAATACGGTTGACAGACAGCTGGCAAAAGAACTGGGAGCGATCTGTTTTCTTACCAAGTTTGATGATTTCAGGAAACTCAAGCAAATGCTGGAAATTGTAGTTGAGAAGCTGACTGCCAATGCAATCGATTCGATTTGTGAGGCGGTCTACGGATTGTTCCGTCCCAATTACAGGTAGCGGTTGCGGGGCTTCCGTTTCGTTTTTCTCACACCTTTTTCACTCTTCTGCCAACTTATGGAAGCGTCTACCCGTTCGAGCAATCCCAGTATGTTACCTGAATTCTTGTCTGGCGGCGGAGAGTTAGGCCAGATGATTCGGGCGTACGACTGGTCGGCAACCTCGCTCGGACCGGTAGAAACCTGGCCGCAAAGCCTGCGCACCTGTATTCGGATCATGCTTACTTCGCGCCAGCCGATCTGGATCGGCTGGGGCAGGGAACTGATCAAGTTTTATAATGACCCGTACAAGGCGATTGTGGGGGGAAAGCATCCGCACGCGTTGGGAGCTCCCGCCTCGGTGGTATGGAAAGATATCTGGCGGGACATTGAGCCGCTGCTGCGGCAGGTAATGGATAAAGACGAAGGGATTTACGTCGAGTCGCAACTGCTAATCATGGAACGCAACGGCTATCCCGAAGAAACGTACTATACGTTCTCGTATACGCCCATACCCGGTGATGACGGCGGAACTGCCGGGATGATTTGTGCCAACACCGACGATACCGACCGCATCATCAGTGAACGCCAGTTAAAAACACTGACCCAGCTGGGAGCACGCCTCACGGATGCAAAATCAAATGAAAAGGTAATTGCCAAAACCATTGCAACCCTGAGTGAAAATCCCCATGATTTTCCGTTTGCCATCTTTTATCAACTCTCCGGCGATACGTTGCAGTTTTCCCATTCCACCGACTTGGGCCATACGATACGGGACGTTCCCCAGGAAATAAACCTGAATGCGGATTCGGAAGTTGCCGTGCTATTGTGCCAGGCTGCACAGAGCAAGAAGTTGCAGGTGTTCGAAGGGGTGCAAGCGAAAATAGGTATCATGCCCAAGGGAGCCTGGGAAATAGCTCCAGACAAGGCAATCATTCTGCCGATCATTCAGCAAAGTTCCAAAGAACCGTATGGATTTCTGGTAACCGGATGCAATCCGTACCGGTTGCTGGATGAAAAATACAGGAGCTTCTTCACGCTTATTACCGATCAGGTTACCACCAGTTTTGCCAATGTTCACAACCTGGAAGAAGAACGGAAAAGGGTCGAAGCACTGGCCGAAATCGACCGGGCCAAGACCACTTTCTTTTCCAACATCAGTCACGAATTCCGAACCCCGCTGACATTGCTGCTCGGGCCTGTGGAAGATGCATTGACTGACCCTGAGACCATTCCGGCCAACAAAGCACGCATGGAAGTTGCCTACCGCAATGCGTTGCGCATGCAGAAACTGGTAAATACGCTGCTGGAGTTTTCCCGGATAGAAGCGGGGCGGGTGGAAGGCAAGTTTACCCGGGTGGATATCGCGACATTTACAGAAGACCTGGCAAGTGTGTTTCGGTCGGCCATTGAAAAGGCGGGTATGGAGTTACAGATTGTCAAAGGTACTACCGCCGACGATGTGTACGTAGATGTGGACATGTGGGAAAAGATTATCCTCAACCTGGTTTCCAATGCATTCAAATACAGCACCCAGGGCAGCATCCGGGTAGAAATAACCCAGCAGGATACTGAAGTTCGGGTGACTGTTACAGATACAGGCATCGGGATACCCGAAGATCAGCTGGACAAAATTTTCAATCGGTTTCATCGTGTTGAAAACACCGATGGCAGAAGCCAGGAAGGTACCGGAATCGGTTTGGCGATGGTAAAGGAACTGGTAAAGCTCCACCACGGGTCCATCACGGTAGAAAGCACTCTGGGAAAAGGATCTGCATTTACCGTTGCGATTCCCATAGGGAAAAATCACCTGCCATCAGACAAGCTGGTCCACGAATCTGCGCAAACCGTAAATCCGTTGCATTCGGCAGCGTTTGTTTTGGAAGCTTCCAAGTGGGCGACCCAGGAAGCCGCCAATGACCAGAACAAGCCGGGGTTGGCGGTGCCGCAGCCACCGCCACCGCAAGGTTTCGCTCAGGAGCCATATGCCGGCTCGGAATACAAAAGCACCATACTCCTGGCCGACGACAATGCCGACATGCGTGACTATGTTCAGCGTTTGCTTTCGGATCATTACATCGTCCTGACGGCTGTCAACGGGGAAGAGGCACTGCGCAAACTGATCGAGTTCCGGCCGGAGTTGCTGATATCCGACATCATGATGCCCAAAATGGATGGCTTTGAGTTGCTCAGGCGTATCCGCAGCTATCCGGACATAAAGAATACACCCGTAATCTTTCTTTCGGCGCGAGCCGGTGAAGAGGCAAAAGTCGAAGGGTTGGATGCCGGAGCCGACGACTACCTGATCAAGCCGTTTTCTGCCCGCGAACTGATTGTACGGGTGGCCAATCACATTCAGATCAATCGGGTGCGTCGCCAGACCGAGCATCAGTTTTACCAGCTTTTCCTGCAGACGCCGGCTCTGATCAATGTGATGAAAGGGCCTGAGCATCGGTTTGAGTTTTTTCATCCCAAAAACCGGGAGATCCTGGGCAACAAGGACTTTACCGGCCTTGCGGTTCGGGAGGCGCTGCCGGAGCTGGCGGGCCAGGGAATTTTTGAGATGCTTGACGAGGTCTACCAAACCGGCAGGATTGTCAAACACAACGAACGATACCTGACCTTTGTCAATGACAAAGGTGAAACGGTTGAGCGATACCTGAACTTCATTTACCAGCCCTGGTACGATGCGAAGGGCAAAATACAGGGGATCCTGAATTTTGCCCTGGATGTGACAGAGTCGGTGCGTAGCCGAATGCAACTTGAAATCAGCGAACAGCGTTTTCGCAATCTGATCATGCAGGCGCCAGTCAGCATTGTGGTATTGATGGGGCGTGAATTGGTGGTGGACACGGTGAACGACAATTACCTGGAGCTGGTGGGCCGTTCGCGGGAAGGGTTTGTCGGCGAGCCGTTATGGAAAAGTCTGTCAGAAGTACGAAATCAGGGTTTCGAGCAGCTTTTGCAGGGCGTAATGGATTCCGGCGTGGCATATACCGGCTTTGAACATCCGTTGACCATCCTGCGGAATGGGAAGAAAGAATCCATTTACGTCAATTTCATGTATTCACCACTTAAGGATATCGATGGTGCAACCATTGGTATCATGGTAGTGGCAACCGAGGTGACCCCCCAGGTAGTTGCCCGAAAAAAAATCGAGGAAAGCGAGCAGGCACTGAACGAGCTGGCCAATGCCATGCCCCAGTTGGTTTGGGTATCGGCCTCTGACGGAGAAATACTTTATTTTAACGAACGGCTGTCGGAGTTTGCAAAAGCTCACCAACTGGCGAACGGTCACTGGTCGTGGCAGGAGCTTATTCATCCGGACGATGCGGAAGCCATGCGGCATCTGTGGTGGGAAGCCGTGGAACACAAGCAAACGTTTCAATTTGAACACCGGATACGGATGCGAGATGGTGCCTATCGCTGGCATCTGAGCCGTGGCATTGCCCAGAAAGATCCGGAAGGCACTATTACCAAATGGTTTGGAACAACGACGGACATTCACATGGCCAGGGAACAAGCGGCGGTTCTGGAAGAAGAAGTCCGAAAACGTACGCTGGAATTGCGGGAACTCAACGTGTCGTTGCAGCAGTCAAACGACGACTTGCAGCAGTTTGCTCACGTGGCTAGCCACGACCTGAAAGAACCGGTACGGAAAATCAAGACGTTCACGGGCCGGATAAAGGACGAATACGGAACAACATTGCCCGGACAGGGAAATCTTTTTCTGGAAAAAGTACAGAACGCAACCGAACGGATGATGTCAATGATTGAGGGTGTGCTCACGTATTCCAAACTGAGTGCTACCGAGCAGCAAGCCGAAATGGTAGATCTCAATGAGATATGCAGCAACGTTGTCAATGACCTGGAATTGATAATCCAACAGAAACGGGCTACCCTTACCTGGGAGGCGTTGCCCGTTATCCAGGGCGCGGCGGTTTTGATCCACCAACTTTTTTATAATCTGATCAACAATTCGCTGAAATTTGCCAAATCAAACGAGCCGCCGGTGATTTCCATTACCTGTTTCCCGGAACAATTGGAAAACCGGGAATTTGCCCGTATTCTGCTTACCGACAATGGAATTGGGTTTGAGATGGAAAATGCCGACAAAATATTCAACCCGTTTATCCGGCTCAATTCAAAGGACGAATATGAGGGCACCGGCTTGGGACTGGCGTTGTGCAAAAAGATTGTTGAACGGCACCAGGGACGCATTGCTGCTGTGCCTGAGCCGAAGGGAGGGGCTACATTTGTCATCCATTTGCCTTTGCAACAAACCCCGGATCACAAACGCATCTGAACGGCGGCCCAACCCGAAAACCCTGGCAAGGCAGGGCTTTTGGGCTAGGCCGGGATACTATTTTGGTTATGCGTGTACGTCCGTCTTGGCAAATTCCTCGATCATTTTCTGATTGAAAGCCGGGATGTCCGCAGGTTTGCGGCTGGTGATCAAACCATGATCGACCACCACTTCCTGATCCACCCAGTTGGCACCAGCGTTGCGCAGGTCCGTCCGGATCGAAGCGTAGGAAGTCACCAACCGTCCGCGTACCAGATCCGCTTCCACCAATGTCCACGGACCATGACAGATCGCCGCAATTGGTTTCCCTTGTTCGGCAAATTGCTTTACAAACGCTACCGCTTTTTCATTGGCCCGTAAAAAATCCGGATTCATCTGGCCTCCTGGCAACAAAAGTCCGTCATAAGTATCGGCTGACGTGTCATCCACGACCATGTCAACCGTGAACGTTTCGCCCCATTCGGTTTCTTCCCATCCTTTTACGGTACCTTCCTTGATGGAAACGATATACGTATCGGCTCCTGCATCTTCCAGTGCCTGGCGCGGACCGGTCAATTCTACTTGTTCGAAGCCGTCTGCTACCAGAATGGCTATTTTTTTTCCTGCTAATGTATCCATGATTTGTAACGGGTTTAAAAGTAAATGAGTGTTACTACTTACCGAGTTACAAAAAGATGATGCCTGCCCGGCCTTGACTCAGGGAGGTTTTGGCATTTCCAGCGATACTGGTTGGTGAAAGGGTCGGCTAAGCCCGATCGTCAGGCAGCGGCGGGAAGCTTGATGTTGAACTGGCTGCCTTTGCCCAGGATGCTCTGGACTTCAATGGTGCCCTTGTGTTTGCGGATGTATTCCTGGCAAAGGATCAGGCCCAGGCCGGTGCCCCGTTCGCCACGGGTGCCGGCAGAGGTATATTTGGTGTTGATCTGGAAAAGTTGCGTAAGCACATCATCGGGAATGCCAATACCGGTATCGCATACCTGTATTTCGGTGGATTGTGCTTTTTTGACGCTTTTTATGCATACTTGTCCACCCGGCAATGTGAATTTGATAGCATTGGAAACCAGATTGCGCAAAACCATGCCCAACATTGGCGCATCCGCCTGAACGTACACCTGCTCCGGCACCTCGTTGGTAAGGGTAATCTCTTTTTGTTCGGCAATGGGAGCCAGCAGGGTCAATATTTCGTCGGCCATTTGCCTGACCGATACCAATTCGGGATTGAACGACAGGTGGTTCAACTGAGACCGTCCCCAAAGCAACAGATTGTCGAGTAACTTGGTCGATTGCGAAATGGTTTCAATGGCTCCGTCCATAAACCGCATCCGGTCGGTGGGAGACAACGCATCATCCTGGTTGCGGATGATGTTCAACAAGGTATTGGCCGAATGAATCGGGCCTCGCAGATCATGCCCAATGATGGAGAAGAACCGGTTTTTTTGCTCGTTGATTTCAAGCAGGTTTTCGTTTAATTCACGTTGCTTGCCCATGTACTGATGCACGATCAGGCCAATCTGCAAACTGATGAGAAGTCCCGCCAGTGCCGCACAACCGGTGATGATGAATGTCTTTCGGATGCTTGCCTGTGCACGTTTTCGGCCGGGGTTTAACAACTTTTCTTCCGAATTCTGAATGCGCACTTCCACGTTGTGGATCTGTGCCATCAGTTCCCGGCCTCTGTGAACAAGACTGAGCTGATTAGGATTGTTTGCAAAAGAATGCTGGCCATTGGCAAGAGTGATCACGGTATCCAGTAAGCGAAACCGTTCTTCGATCATGCGACGAAACTGGTGTATCTGGTGCTGGTAACGGGTGTTAAGTGTCAGTTTCTCCAGTGAGCGGATCTGACGTTGGACACTGTCTTGCAGGAAATCGTAATTTTTGATGAAATCCTTTTGTTGGGTCAGCGCATAGCCCCTTACATTGCTTTCGCACACATATACCGTTTGTACGGTTTCTTTGATTTCGTTGATAATCTGATACGAATAGTTGATTTGCTGGAAATCGGAGTAGAAATTGTTGGTTTGTGTATAGGTGTAGCCCAAAAAACCAAACAAAAGGATGACCGAAGCCATCAATCCGGTAAGGAACCAATAGAAAAACGAAGACCTCCTTTTCAGGAAAGAACGGATGAAAAAGATTCGTTTCATTAAAAATTAAGTGCATGGAAACTCTCCAAAAGTACAAATTCAATCCTTTTTCATGTGAGAGAGTTAAGCCCATTTCTTACATGGGATAGATTAGCCAAGAATCGAACGGAGAAAGAACAGCCTGTCCTGTCGTGCCAATACCAGTTGCAATGAGTAGTTGCGAACTACCCGAGAGGTTTTGCATGGGTGGAAGATCGTATTTTTTCAAAAGACAAAGGTACTAACCCCCGCGGGCGGTACGAAAACTGCCGCACTCTGGTTGGCATATTTTATTGTAACGGGTTTGGAGAGGCTGCTTTCGTTCAAAACAAGCAAAACCGTTTTGCCCGCAGGTGTACGAAACACAACATTGGGCAACTGTGGCAACTCGGTGGAGGCGATACGTACCGAACCCGGGCGAACAAACTTGGACGCGTGCGCAATGGTGTAATAGGAGACATTGCGACTGACCGAATTGCCAATGGTAAGAGCTCCCAGGCATTGGGTGCAGCCGCCCGGTGTGTGAGGTTCCTGGTTCGGGTCAGCCGCCAGATTCCACTGCAAAACCGTCCGGCTCCAGTTGCGGCTGGCCCCAATGACAAGATTTTTAACACCCCACTGCAAGTCGCCGCCAAACTGTCCCTCCGAGGATGTCCATTGCTCGGTAAAGTATACGTGCTTGTCCGGATGGGCTTTGTGTACGTCGCCCAGGGCCGTGACGGGTCCGGCATACAGGTGAAAGGCTGATCCGTCGATATATTTCTTCGCTTCCGGGTCGTTGAGAATGGCAATGGGGTAATCCGGCCGATCGGCATTGTGGTCGTACACAATGATTTTGGTTTTAAGGCCCGCCTTCTGAAACGCCGGCCCGAGGCTTTGTTTGATGAAAGCCGCTTGTTCGGAAGCCTGCATCTGCAAACTGGGATTGTTGCCCGGATGCAACGGTTCGTTCTGAATGGTAATGGCATCTATTGAGATTCCCTCGGCCTGCATTCCTTGAATGTATTTTACAAAATAGCGGGCATAGGCATCATAATATTCGGGTTTGAGGCTGCCTCCTTTCGTATCGTCATTGGTCTTCATCCACGTGGGCGGCGACCACGGGCTCCCCATGATTTTGATTGCCGGATTGATTGCCAGAATTTCTTTCAGTACCGGAATCAGGTTGGTTTTGTCAGGCGCCAGGCTGAATTTCTGCATTTCGGGATCTGTCTGTCCGGAGGGCAGGTCGTTGTACGAAAAGGTAGCCGCGTCCAGATCCGAAGCGCCGATGCTCACCCGTAAGTAGCTGATTCCGATGTTGTTGCCATCAGTGGCAAAAAGTTCTTTCAGTATGGCCTGGCGTTGGGCGGCGCTGAGTTTCTGGTTCAGCACATACGCGCTGCCACCTGTCAGCGTAAAACCAAAACCATCCATGGTTTGGTAGGTTTGGGTAGTGTCAATTTCAATGGTCGGGTTGTTGTCAGCAACGGCAGGTTGAAACGCGAACGAAGAAGGGATTTTCTGAAACAAGCGACTTTTGTCAAAAGAAGTGACCCATAGTTCGATAGTGCCGCCGGAGGCTGGAACGGGCACCTGGGAAGTCGGTTTGGTATTGCATGTGGCACAGGCAAACAGCAAACCTAGGCCTGTTAGTAGTGACAGAAACGTAATCCGTTGCATGAGAGATCGGTGTTACAGTGGAGAGCCAAAACCCTGACAAAGTACTTGCCAGGGTCTTGGTGTTTCCAAAGATACTATTTCTCCCGTATCGGTTCACGCTTATCCGGAAAAGGATTTGTGTTGAGTCCCGAAAGTGGTTTTACTTCTGAATCGTCACCTTTTCGCCCGCCTCCCAGTGCTTGAACTCATTGGTATAGTACAGATACGCCGTGCTGGCCGGTGCCTGGTATACTCCCGGAACTTCCGCTTTCAGATCGAGGGAAATGGTATGCATGGCATCCGGACTGAGCGTACGGTAGTAGAAAACGACATAGTTTTTGCGCACTTCGTAGAAGTCAACCATTTTCTTTTCTATCAGTTCTTTCAGTTGCCATGGCTGCGGACTTAATCCTGACGGAATGCCTACCAGGGCTACGGTCATGGGCTGGGCCCGGTTCGTTTTGTTTTTAAGGATGGTCGTCATCCGTACGGTTTCTCCTGATCTTAGGGTAGGCGAGGCCAACCGGGTTTCAAGGGATACGTTGCATTGGGCGGCGCTGTTGGGTGTATGCGAATTCCAGGTCACATTTACCGAGTAGGGCAATGCATCTTTGGTATCGGCAAACAATACACGGAACGGTTGCTTGCCGGCAGTCATGTATTTTTCCAGACCCACAATGGCAATTTCGCCACGGGCATCTTTTTCATACGCCTGCGATCCGACCAACTCAGAGCCCAGATACACCAGGATGTTGCCACTGGCAGCCGTGTGTTTGGAAAACCTGGCATACCCGGTCAGTGCCTTGAGTGACAGAATAGTAGCTTGGGTAGAACCAAAACCACCATAACAACGTGAAGCGGTCAACTGCTTGACCAGAGCCTGTAAATCGGGCAGAGATGGGTTGGGGGTTTTGAGCAACGCAAGCAGCAATAATGATGCGGTTTCCATTTGCAATGATTTTCCGTAGGAATATGTGAGGGAGGTTTTCATGGTTACTCGGTCCCAGCCTTTCCTGGTCAGCTCTCCTAAAGCAATGGTAAGTGCTTTGTTGCCCCGAACGGTTTCGCCTAGGTTAAAGGAAGCATTGGCGGCTAATGCCAACAGATACAAATCCCCACTTCGACAGGCGTTGTCGTAGGTAGTTTCGTATTCCAAGCGAATGGTTTTGGTCCCAATTTCGGTTAGTGCATACACAATATACGCATTCATTACTTCTTGCGCCGTACCATAAAAACCATCCATGCCATGCTGATTCTGCTTGAAACCCCCTTTACCGTCTTTGCGGCTTAGTAACCACTGCAAGGTCCGTTCGATCATGGCGTTGCTCACCTGTGGATATACTTTCTTCATCTCGGTAAACTCCAGGAGTCCGAACGCAGTCAATCCTTCATGGGCAGGAGTATGTCCAAACCATTCAAAGCCTCCTTCTCTGGTTTCAAAGCCAATAAGGCGTTTGTAACCACGGTCAGTATACTCCAGTGCCTGTTTTTCTATGCTGGCATCAATGGTGCCGGTTTCGCGCAGGTATTGCAAGGCCATTACATTGGGGTAAGTTGACGAAGATGTCTGTTCAAAACACCCGTAGGGTTCCCGGAATACCGAAGCCACCCCATCCATCAGGTCACTCAGAATATTAGGATACGCCTTCAGTTCGGCTTTCAACGAGCCTTTGACCGGATCGGAAATGGTAAAGTCAAATTGCGCGTCTTTTTCCTTGCCTGAATAGGCCATTTCGGTTGGAAATCCTTTGGGTTGCACTTCTATCTCCTGCGCAATGGTCTCCTGGAAACCGCTTCCCTCAAACAGGAGTTTCAAGGTCCCTTTGCCGGCAATCGGCAGCACCTCGGCCTGTAAATAGAGGGTTTTGGTTTGTCCGGGGATACTATTAATAGCACCATCAAACGCAGTTATTTTGAGCTGTGGTGGTGCCTGAATGGTAAGCGTGCCGTGAATAGGTTTTTGTGTCGTGTTTTTTAACGTAATGGGAATGGACACGATATCTTCAAACGTGAGGTAAGGCGGAATTTTGGCTTCAATATTGAACGGTAACTGAGTAGCATACGTGATTTCTGAACGACCCACCAATCCATGGGTACTCAGTCCTTCGGTGATAATCCGGAAGCTGGAAACCTGATCGGAATTGTAAAAACTCAGGTGTGTCGTTCCGGTTCGGGCATCGGTTTGCACCACAGGATTCCAATAAATGGTGCTGCGAAAGTCATTTCGTTCGGTGACTGGTTTCCTGGGATCGTAAACCGGGCTGAAAAATTCGCGAACGACCGAGAATTTTCGTTCGGCTATATAGAGCTGGCTCATCGGCAATTTGTTGTGGGCAATGCTCCGACGGTAATACTCGCGTTTCTTGGTGGTAATGGCAATCACCCCCTGGCTTCCCCGCGACCCGTAGAGAGCTGCCGCCTGACCGGATTTGATGACTGTTATGCTTTCAATGTCGCCGGTCGAGACTAACTCCGGATTGTCGGTCGGCACGCCGTCTACTACATACAACGGATTGGACTGCACAAAACTACCCGAACCACGCACCTGTACACGGGTGTCCGAACCGGGGGCGCCGTCGGATTGAACCACCTGAATGCCGGCTATTCGCCCTTGGAGCTGCGTTTGGAGATTGGAGGGAGGAAACAACTCATTGGTAGCAATGATTGCCACAGCTCCGGTTACGTCCTTTTTTTCCTGTTGCCCGTAACCTACCACGACCACCTCGCTCAGCGACTGGATGTCGGCCGACAAGCTGAGTTCGCCCAGCGATACCTCTTCCGCATCCGCTGCCGGTTTCTCATTTTTGGCAGATACTATTTTGTCAGCACGCTTCGCCTCACCGGCCGGCTGTGGCGAGACTTTCGCCGCGACTGCCTTTTCGGTAATGATCTCCTGCTGCCAGGCAAAATCGGTTTTAGTTGCTTTTGCTGCCATATTCGGATTGGCAGATTCCTGGTCCAACCGGATCAGAATATGCGTCGGAGAAACCGAACCTGCCTGCGCAAACACTTGCAAGGGAACTTTGGGATTGACCTGCTGAAACACGAACCGTCCGCTGGGTCCCGTTTTCAATTGCGCCGACCGGCGTTTTTCATCCAGTTCAAACAAGGTCACCGTGGCCGACAGGGGCTGAAAGGTCTGGGCATCCAGAATGACACCCGACAGACTTCCCGTCGTTTCGGGTAAAAACACAGTTGCCCTGGGACCTTCGGTAACCTGTTGCCAGGTAAACCGACGCCATCCGTGGGTCAGCAATACATAATCCAACGCCTGCGGTGCCTTGGGTTCGTTGGGTTTGAAGTAAAACGACGGCTCGTCAATGACCCCCTTCAGGTCCGAGCTCATCAGCAGGTACGACAAAATGTTGTCCTGCTTGTCGTCGGCAAAACTGAGCAGACGGTCGTCGGCCACCGAAAGCGAAAGCTGCGCCGGAACCGGCAGACTATCTTCGTCCGTGGTACGAACCGTTAGTTCGACTTTTTCACGGGGTGCGTATTGTTTTTTGTCGGTGGTAACGGCAATGTGCATCTTCCGGTGCGCATTGACAAACGCCAGCCGTTCGCAACGCGGAATCTGGTTGTAATCAAATAAAGTGACCTGGGCAACGCCTATCGGAAAATCGTGGAGCGGGATTTCGAAATTGTTGAGGCCTGTCCGGGCCTGGATTTCTTTGGTAAAGTAAATGTTGCCCCGGACCTGTGCCACCACATAAACGGTTTTGCTAACCGGTGAATGAAACGAAACCTGCATGCGCTGTTTTTCCACCGAATCCACGCGCAGGGTGTATCCTTTGGCAACAACTTCGGGCAAGGCATAAATTTGTGTGGTGGCGGGCTTGGTCAGGTGCACCTGATAAGTTTGGTCGGGCAGGGGAGTGAAGGCAAAGGCTCCCATGCCGTGGTGAAAGCTTTTGAACTGGCTTACCGGAATGCCGCTTTTGTCGGTGATATAGCCTTCGATATCGGCAGGTTTGCCAAATTCGTTGGTGGCTTTGAAGGCTACACGCCCCGGAACATGTGCCACCAGGTTGCCACCTTCCGGAAAGAACTGCAAGGCAATTTCATTCAGCACAATCGGTATGGATCGTGCGATGCTTTCGGGGTTGCCGTCGTGTTCGGTTGTGATGTTAAGCAGGCCGTCGGTGGTTTGCAGATCGGCCGGCAACGAAAACCGAATGCTTGCTTTGCCACTAGCATCGGTCATGGCGTTGGCCTGCAGGTAGGGGTTTCCGGCAAGCAGAACATAGTATCTGACCGTCTGGTTGTTGAGCGGATTGTTCTTCAAGTCCTTCATTTCCAAATCGGCCACTACCTGGGCTCCGGCTCCGTAAGCTTTGCGTTCAAACTCCAGTTTCAGCAACAGGCGTGGCGTAAGCACTTTTTGTACCTGAATCTCCTTCTGAAAAAAAGCTTCTTCTCCGGCATTTTTCATCCATTGTGTGTAGGCGCGTAGTTTGTAAATCCCACCCGGTGCCGACTCGTCGAGGTGAAAGTCGCCGTGCAAGTGATTCTTCTGAGCCAGCAGGGTCAGTGTTTTCTCGACATTGCCACGCGGATTGATCAGTTCGACATACACCACATGGCTGGCCGCTTGTGCCGTATGATCGGTGCCGTTGACCAGGTACGCACTGAACCAGATGTCTTCGCCAGGTTTGAAAAACGTTTTGTCCGTTTGCAGGTAGAGCTTTTCGGAAGGCAGTTTGTCGGTATAAAACCTGGTTTTTTCGGTCAGCGAATTCAGAAATTCGGAAGGCAGCAATCCGGGCAAACGGAAGGCAGCCAGTAAGCCAACCAGCAGCGGCAGTAATACAAGTATATGTTTCGTCTTCATAGAAAGCAGGGTTTTGGGTATAAGAAAGATACTATTTGGACAAGGCGATTGTATAAACTATAGCTCAGATACTTACGTGCAAGGCGATGCCGTAACTCCGCAAGGAAGGTGCGTTGAACAGATCCAGCCCAGTAGCGGTGCCGTAACCAAACAACGTAGCCGCCGGATCTACACCGGTATAGGGCGTCCAGAGCCAGAGGTTCCGGCCTGTAAGGGAAATTTTGGCGTCGGACAATCGCAGCCGGTTTTGCAGCTGATGCGGCAGTGAGTAGCTGATTTTCAGTTCGTTGAGCCGAACCCAGGAAGTTTTTTGCAGGGATTCCTCACCAACGCCACCCACGCCATACCGCACCCAGCGGTTTGTTTCCAAACCACCGGCCGGATTGGCAAAATCAACGGTGTTTCCATTGGGCTTGCCATTTTCGAGCACCCCTTCAAAAAGGTAGTCACGGACTACACGCTGTTGCTGCGTCAGTTGCGAGGCACCCAGGTAATTCAGCGCTGCCTGCGTGCCGTTCCAGGTCATGCCGCCGTGGCGAAAATCAAAGCGTAGGTTAAGCGACCAGCCGCGCCAGAAAAGTGTTTGCTCGGTAGCCGCTGTCCATTTGGGATTGGGGTTACCAAGGATGCGGGGTTGGCTGTCTACCAGCGGGAATCCATCTGATCCGATGATGATCTGACCGTTTTCGTTGCGTTTCCAGGTGCTGCCGACAAGTACGCCATACAGTTGCCCGGCCATGAGATTGGAAGAAATATCCGAAAAACCAGCAATCGGAAGGCGCGTCTCGCTGCCGGACAAGGCTTTCACCAAGGGTATGACCCGTTGGAACGAAAAGCTTGAAAAAAAGCGAAAGCTACCAAAAGGTTGATTTGTGCTTATTTTCCATTCCGAACCCTTGTTTTCCAAGGTGGCCAGGTTTTCCAGACGCGCGGTTTGTCCACGCATCACCGGAACCAAGGCATCCCGCGTGAGATGGGTAAAGTAATTTCCGGCAATCTCTACCCGGTGATTCAACAGTTGCAGCTCAAAACCAAACTCCGCTTTCCTGCTGTGCTCCGGTTTGGCCAGTTGAGGTGATACTATTTCCTGCGACTCCGTATAGTTGCGATAATTGGCTGAGCTATACGCGGTTGAGTTGTATTGCCATTGGTTGTATACCAACGGCGCTTCCTGTAGGTTTTGGGAGTAGTTGGCAAACAGCTTCGCCGAACTGAAGAAGGAAGAGGACCCTAATCCGGTCAACTCTGTCGGATAAAAAGCCACACCTGCCGATGGTAGCCAGGCGTCTCCTGAGGCATACGTATTGGAGAAATAACTCAAGTTTGAGACGTTGACAACCGCAATCCCTTTGTACTTCAACTGAATGCTTTCGGTAAGTTCGTGCATTTGCCGAAACGGACGTGCCTGCCGTGTCAGCAGCGAATCGGCCTGGTCCATCTGAAATGTAGAGCCAAACCCAAAGCCATCTTTACGGTTCAACTGGTCCTGTTGATGAGTAAGCACGTATGAAACCTGCGTGTTGATGCGGAAATTGTACCCGTAATCCAGCCAGTTGTCGTACGAAGGAATGAAGGTCAGTTGCCGGTGAGACGACCGATAGAAGCGTTCCGTCAACCGACCGTTGGTAGAAGCTGTCATTCCCGGCAAAACCCCGAATACTGTACGCTGGTGCTGGTTTTCCAAACTTCCTTTGAGCAGGATGTTGAACTTGTCGGCCCGGAGATTGAAGGTCAGGTGCGTGAGTAAATTGCGTCGGGTGTCGCGGTCAGGCAGCAGATTTACCAGTGCAAACGGATTGTCGGTTTGTCCAACGCCGGAAGTCCGAAACTGACCGTCTGTAAGCAGATACGATGCTGGGTTAGTGGCTGCTTGTTTGGATGAAAGTCCGTTGGCATTGTCAAATGTAGGTGGCGTTTGCATGACAGAAGCCATCAAACGTGTCCAGTTGCCATTGCGATTGGGAAGCCTGTCGTCGAGACGGGTGTAAAAAAGTCCTGTTTCCACATCAAGCATACTGAAAAGTGTTCGCTTGCCGTAGAATGTCCATTTCTGGCTGTCGGTATAAGCATTGGGGATTACTTTTTGCTGCGACTGGTTTGTGAAACCAATCTTTAGGTGCGTGTCCCGGATTTTGGTTCGGAATGTGAGAGTTTGTTCGCTTACACTGCCCTTGCGAAAAAAGGTGTATGGGTTGTACACCTGAGCCGGATTACCGTTGCCATTGCCCCGATCCGTTAAAGAGCCGTTCGAATCAAACGCAGTGGCATTTCCGACGTATTCCAGGTTGCGAGCCTTGGACCCCCAGCTGAAGATTTCCCCGGTTTCGGGACCTCTCCACACGGAGACACCAGTTTGCGGACGACCCTGGGCATATTCATTCTGCAAAGCCGGAAGCCTGTTTATTTGCGTAACAGCAAAGGAAGTGGTCAGTGAAAGCTGAAAAGGAATGCTAACACCAGGCCGGGTATCGACAATGTATACGCCATTCCGAGCCTGCGAACCGTACCGAAGGCGAGCCCTCCAGCCATTCATGTATCGAATGGAATACGGCTGGCGTATGGGTGCTGTACCGAATAGCAGAGGCGTCCCCTGTTCGGTCATGGTTATGTATACCGGCGAATTTTCGGACATGGTAGCGACACCGGTAGGGGTGACGGGCGGTGGCGGGGTTTTGGCTTTGGTAGAGATACTATTTTCGGAGGCTTCCGGCGAAGTGGTTTTGGGAACGGATGCTTGCGGCTGGGATACTTCTTTGGTAGTTTTGGAAGAAGCTTTTTTTTGATTGCCTGAAGCCGTTGAGTTTTTTTCCGTCACCAGCACTTCGCGGGTTGTGAATCCGATAAACGAAATGACCAGTGTCGAACCTATCGGAGCGGTGATTTGGTAATATCCATTGGCGTCAGTAGTTGTGCCCTTGGTTGTGCCTTTGACTGCAATGCTCACGCCCGGTAGCGGCGAGCCGTCGTCTGCCTTGAGTCGCCCGCTGATGAGGCGTTCCTGAGCCTGTGCATACACGCCAAAGGCAAGCCAGCATAAAAAGAGTAGTAGAGTTTTCTGCATAATTCAAGTCGTTTGGTTGCCAATAGGATGCGACCTGAATTAGTTTTCCATAAACGGAAAAGAAAATTATTCGGATATTCTTTTCGGTAAATGTATTTGGTAATTGCTGGATTTTTTGATTTCTACCAGTTTATAACTTCGAGATGGTAACTGTTTTTTGATCGGCATTTTATAAAAAAGCCTGCCTTTGGTAAAAAGTTTTTTTATTCGAATTGAATCTGTTTCTGGCCTAAATGTGGAGCATTGGTGAAAAGAGGGTAAATAGGTGAGGGCAAACTCATGCATTTCTTTAGGTAAAATGGGTTGCCACAATAAAAAACTAGGATGAGGTAGTGGTGATAACGTAACGGTATCTTGTACGAAGGTTAAATAAAACGGCTCAGTATTGCAATGATCGTCCTCACTTGGATGTTGGGCAATAATTACTGTGTCGGAAGTATGATTAACTACTTGTATAACAAGAATTTCTTCAGTGCAATCAGGGGCATTATTACATTTAAGAAATTCAGATGCCATCCATTCTAATTGAAGCGTATCTGCCTTTGAGTTGGCTTTCTCTTTTTCGAGTCCAACTGAATTGGAGCATGAACTTAAAATGACTCCCATTGCCAGGCTACACAATTGGAGAAATGATTGGTATTGCATAAGTTTTAAAAGTAACTCAGATCAAGTATTTTAAAAATGGATGTGACTAGAACTACTTTTCCATAAACGGGATGCAAAAATTACTTGGATTTGGGCAGGGGAAGGCGCACCAGGGAGTCAGCATTGTAGGATGCTGTAGTCAGTGTATCCGGGTTAACAACAACGGTAGTATCCTGATCCTCACCTGTATACGCTTTGGTGGAATCCTGACAACCGAACATGCCAATGCCCAGACAAATGACAATAATCCAGATGGTTCTTAAAACAAGTGCCATATTAAAACAGAGGTTTTTACGATGGGGAAGATATTATTTTGCAAGCGAGTCTCCAATGCTACACAACAGTCGTTTGAAGTTGCTTCCACAAAGATTCATTGAAGTCTACTAGCGAGGCTAGTTTTAGCGTAGCCTCTTGGTAGTCAGGTAAATGATAATTTTCGGGAGCGGGCACTGCAATCACGGGCATTCCGGCACGGATAGCGGCCCGCATGCCGTTTACCGAATCTTCCCACGCCAGACAGTTCTGCGGAGCAATGCCCAACTGACGGGCCGTAGTCAGGTAGACCGCCGGATCGGGTTTTCCCAACATTTCCAGCGTGCCCGAATGCACTACCGAAAACAAATGCCTGATTTTTAATTTTTCCAATACGGCCTCAATTAATTTCATGGACGAGGATGACGCTACTGCTAAGGGCAGGGCTTTTGCTTCGAAAAAAGACAGTATTTCATAAACACCTGGCAGCACTTCCGCATTTTCGACAATGCAGCGCAAAGCTGTGGCGTTCAGGTCTTCGATTACCGCAGTTTGCGATTGACCTTGCCAGGGAAAACGCTGAAACCAGTAATCGACCACGGCATCGGTGCGCAGGCCGGTGGTCTGGTGGGTCATGTCTTCGGTAAGCGGCACGCCGACTTTCGCAAAAACCTCCAGTTCGGCTACCCGCCATTGTGGCTCTGAATCAATCAGAAGCCCGTCCATATCAAATATAATTGCTTGAATCATTGGGATTGTATGTGATCAAAAGTGAACTGTCAAAGCTGGAATAAATCCCGAGGTTTTGCAAAATCCGGGGATACTATTTTTTTATCACATTTTTTTAGATTTATTTGAAAAAGAACTTCTCTCAAATGTAGAGTTTATACAAACCCTATTCAGTGAAAAATATCTATCCCTGTTAGTTTTACCTGTTTATGAAAAAGAATTTCATTACATCTCTGCTTTTACTGGTTTCTGTTTCTCTTTTTGCACAAACTAAACTGGATAGTCTGGTTCAGGTAGGAGTAAAATACCACGATCAGGGAAACTACGCTGATGCAATTGCGATTTATAAAAAAGCACTAGAAATTGATCCTAAGTCAACATTGGTCAATTATGAAATGTCAATGACCTATATGTATGCAAAGGAGTATGAGAATTCCATAAAACATAGTGATTTGGTGATTAGTCAGAACAGCGGCCATCTGCTGCATGCATATCTGACCAAAGGCTCCTGTCTGGATTATCTGGGAAAAACAGACGAATCTATCAGGCTTTTTGAAGAAGCTATTGATAAAGTCGGCAAGCATCATCTATTGTATTACAATCTTGGATACGATTATTACAGATTGAAAAACTATGAAAAGGCCCAGGAGGCACTTATTGCCGGAATCCAGGTAAATCCAAATCATCCCAGCAGCCATCTGGTGCTGGCCTACATGATGAGTGATCTGAATCAAAAGGTGCAGAGTTTGTTGAGCCTGCATTATTTTTTGTTACTCGAACCCGGTTCCGAACGGTCGAAAACAGCCTATGCACTTTTGCAAAAACAATTCGGTGGAAACGTAGAAAAAGATAAGAATAAGCCGAATCAGATTACTATTTTTTACGATCCCAAGCAATCCGAATCTGAGTTTGGGCCCGCTGCCTTAATGATTTCTATGCTTGCGGCATCTAAATCGCTGAAAGAAAACAAGCGAAAAACCGAGGAAGAATTATTCGTGGAGAATACGACTTCGTTTTTCAAAGTATTGGGGGAATTGAAAAAAGATACTCATTCCGGACTTTGGTGGAATTTTTACGTACCCTTGTTTTATAAGCTGGCCCAGTCCAAACACATGGAAGCCTATTGTAATTACATAAGCCAGTCATCCAATACAAAAGCTGCTGAATGGGTTAAAGCCAACGAAGGAAAGCTCACTAACTTTGCCCAATGGCTAAACGAGGAGACTAAAAAATAAGCAGAATCAGAACATTGCAGGGTAGCCTAATGTGTTCAATATCAGGCTATCCGCTTGCGTTTTGCGATTAATGGAAGGGATAGGTGCTTTCATTAAGGCATGGATTTAAAATTAGCTTCACTTGTATTTCTGCTCATTTCATTCTACGTTTGCCCCATAGTTCTTAAACGAATTTCCTCACCGAGAAGCAGGTTCGGGGGTAATACCCGGATTAATAAGGAACCATGTGTGAATCATGGGCTGTCGTGCAACTGTGAGTAACGTGCCGTACTTTCGGCGCATCTGTATCCCGCAAATGTCCATTGTTCAGTGATCTGAACGAGAAGGACGGTACAGATGGTTACAAGTCAGGAGACTTGCCCGCTTCTTCAGAGACGATGCTTGCACGTTATCAGGCTAAGTCTGGGTGTTGCTTTTTAGCGTACTTTTCCGGTAAAACGAACGTGCTCAGGTGCTTGTCTGCATCCGGGTAGTTTCGTATATGTACTTACCTAAGGTAAGGCTGAAGGGCATTCCTGTACTTTTTCATCCGTGTCAGGCATTCAGAAATTGTGTTTAGGCTTGTTATCTGTTCACTTAACAATCCCAAAACAAAAGTATGATTGCACACAATCTCGGTTACCCTCGCGTGGGTAATCACCGCGAACTCAAAAAAGCCTGCGAAAGCTTCTGGGCAGGTAAAATCACAGCCGATGCGTTACGGACTGCCGGCCAGCAAATCCGGCGTCACAACTGGCAACTGCAAAAAGAGGTCGGTCTCCAACTCACTCCATCCAATGACTTTTCGTATTACGATCAGGTATTGGATACTTCGCTTATGGTTGGGGCCATTCCGGCACGTTACCACCAGTTGCTGGATGGCAGACCAAGCGAAGAGCTGACGTTGTATTTTGCCATGGCCCGCGGCTACCAGCACAAGGCAATCGACGTGCCCGCCATGGAAATGACCAAGTGGTTTGACACCAACTACCACTACCTTGTGCCCGAGTTTACCCGCCATCAGTCGTTTCTGCGGTACTCTGACAAGGCGATTCTGGAATTTGAAGAAGCCAGACAGATGGGCATCGTAACCAAGCCTGTGTTGTTAGGACCGGTTTCCTACCTGCTGAGTGGCAAGGAGAAAGAAGAGGGTTTTCAGCGCATTGACTTGCTCGACAAGCTATTGCCGGTTTACATCAACGTCATGGCTGAACTGCACCGGAGAGGTGCCGAGTGGATTCAACTGGACGAGCCCTTTCTGGTCATGGATTTGTCCGAAACCGAAAAGCAGGCCTTCCGGAAAGCATATGCCGAGATACGTAAACAACTGCCGACCCTCAAAATCCTGGTGGCAACCTATTTTGGCGGCTTGCGCGACAATACCGAGCTGGCCGTTCAACTACCCGTATGTGCCCTGCACCTGGACCTGGTGCGTGATGCGGCACAGCTGGAGGATGTACTGACACGCATTCCCGAAAATCTCACGCTTTCGCTGGGTGTGGTCGACGGCCGGAACATCTGGAAAAACGATTTTGCTCAATCGTTGGGACTCATCCACAAAGCTGAAGCCAGGCTCGGTCAGGCCCGGCTTATGATTGCCCCGAGTTGTTCCTTGCTGCATTGCCCCTGTGACCTGGAGCTGGAAGGAAAGCTTGATCCGGTAGTGAAAAATTGGATGGCGTTTGCCCGGCAAAAGCTGGATGAAGTAGTGTTGTTGGCACTGCTGTCCCAGCCCGAAACGTTTACCGATGGTTCCGGTCATTTGCGCAGCAATCAGGAAGCCATTGAAAGTCGCCGTACCTCAGCCCTGATTCATAAACCGGCTGTCAAGGCCAGCGTCGGACAGATCACTGATGCGTTTGCAAAGCGGAATCTGCCGTTTGCGCAACGGCAGCAACTCCAGCGAAACGCTTTGCAATTGCCGCTGTTTCCAACTACCACCATCGGTTCATTTCCACAAACGGAAGACATCCGGTTGTTGCGGGCAAAATTGAAAAAAGGAGAGTTATCGGTAATTGATTACGAAGCACAGCTGAAGGTGGAAATTCTGAAGTCGGTGCGCTGGCAGGAGAAGATCGGACTCGATGTGCTGGTGCACGGAGAATTTGAGCGAAACGACATGGTTGAATACTTTGGCGAATTGCTTGACGGCTACGTATTTACCCAATACGGTTGGGTACAGAGCTACGGCAGCCGCTGCGTGAAACCTCCGATTATTTTCGGGGATATCGAACGCAACAAAGCCATGACCGTACGCTGGAGCAGTTACGCACAGTCGCTGACCCGGCAACCCATGAAAGGCATGCTGACCGGCCCCATTACCATGTTGCAATGGTCGTTTGTGCGTGATGACCAACCCCGCGAAACGACTGCCCTGCAACTGGCGCTGGCCATTCGGGATGAAGTGGTGGATTTGGAAACGGCGGGTATACAGGTCATTCAGATCGATGAACCGGCCATCCGGGAAGGCTTGCCGTTGCGGCGTTCCGATTGGGAAACGTATCTGGCGTGGGCTGTGAAAGCGTTTAAGGTTGCTGCCGCGGGAGTAAAGGATCAGACTCAGATTCATACCCACATGTGTTATTCGGAATTCAATGACATCATTCAGGCCATTGCCGATCTGGATGCCGATGTCATTACCATCGAAACTTCACGCTCTCAGATGGAGCTGCTCGATGCCTTTGTGGAATTCAAATATCCCAACGAAATCGGGCCGGGTGTCTACGATATCCATTCGCCACGGGTACCTTCGGTTGACGAAATACGGTCACTGCTGGAAAAAGCCCTGGCTGTATTACCGGCACAGAACATCTGGGTAAATCCGGACTGCGGACTCAAAACCCGCCGCTGGAAAGAGACCGAAGAAGCCCTGCAGAATATGGTGGCTGCGGCTCAGGCTCTTCGTGTAGCCGAAACCGAAACGGCTTAGCATCGGTGTTTCCACGTCTTTTCCCACCAGAGAGACGTGGATTCTTTTTTCTCACAATGCGCGGGCAAATAGTATCCTTGAAAAAGTGAAAACCTTTTTGTGAACAACCGGTTGGTGAGAATGAATACATCAGATTGGATTTTTAGAAGTCTGAGGTATATCTTTGTTTTCTGAATCATTTGTACTAAAGTCTGTTTCATGCCCTTGTTTTCGCTGTCTCCTGCCTGTTTCTGTGACAAATACCGCCGTGTCAAAGCCCATCATCCGTTGACAACCGGAATGGAATTTGCTAGGTTTGTGACTGATTCATCGGTTGACTTTCAGGAATTTATAAGGCTTGGAGAACGGTATCACTGGCAGCTTCCCGCTGCCCTGAAAGCTGTATTTGAAGAGCCCTCCCTGGCAGTAGTGGTAACGGACATCAGCCAGCACATTGTGTGGGTATCGTCCCGTTTTGAACACATGACCGGCTTTACCCGCGCCGAAGTGGTTGGAAAAAAACCCAACATGCTGCAAGGCACCGAAACGGATACTCAGACGCGCCAGTACATTTATCAGCATCTGAAACAAGCCTTGCCGGTAAGTGCGCAACTGTTGAACTACCGCAAAGATGGACAGCCCTACTGGTGCCAGATCCACATCCATCCCATTTTTGATCAGACAGACACACTGGTGCACTTTGCCGCCGTGGAGAAGGAAATACCCGCTTCCCTGTAAGTATGATTGACTCCGTTTTTTAGATAACCTAACCATACAAACACTTTATACATGACCTACGAACAACGCATGGCCCATGCCGAAACCCGGGTATTCAAAGCTGTTTTTCCGAATACTACCAATCATTACGATACCCTGTTTGGCGGCACTGCCTTGTCGATGATGGATGAGGTTGCGTTTATTGCCGCCACCCGCTTTACGCGTTTGCGTTGTGTAACGGTTTCATCGGATAAGATTGACTTCAAGCATCCCATTCCTGCCGGCACCATCATTGAACTGGTGGGGAAAATCAAAGACGTAGGCAATACCAGCCTGAAAGTAGAGGTAGAGATTTTTGTTGAACAGATGTATTCTGAAGAACGCGAGAAGGCTGTTTCGGGGATTTTTACCTTCGTGGCTGTCGATGAAAACAAAAAGCCGATTGCGATACCTAAGTAATTGCCTGAAAGCCAATGTCCTTAACAAAACCACCCAGCCAACAGATACTTCCGTTGGCTGGGTGGTTTTGTGTTTATTCGGTTGTGTTACGGAATTACCCGTGTGCATTCTATCCAGGTTTCGAGTCGTTCGGCAGTATCGCCAACCATGGTTGTTTGTGAGCTATACAGAACCAACTGCGTATCGGAAAGGGATTTGACCTGCCATTCCAGCACTTCATCCGAATCGGTAGACACAATCAGTTTATTGCCGGTGCGGGTCAGTACCCATTTTCCTTTGATGAAGAACTCGCTCTGTACCAGTTGAAAGCCACCTTCTTTGGTAAAGTTATAGGTTTCAACTGATTCGGAGTTTTCCTGATTTGTCAGTTCATCGTTTGTGTAAAAGCTTTTCTGGATCAGCCGGCTTTGCCACGAGCCACTGAGTTGGAGTGCCAGGCTATCGGTTGCTGACATCGGTTGCGGTTCGTCGCCTTGCTGGCAAGAGGTCAGTAGCAGTGAACATCCGAGAATGAAGAATAAAACTAGTTGTTTCATAGCCGTAGTAGCAGAATTTGTTCTGTATTACGGAAGGGGGCGAAAAAGTAGTTGGCCTCTGCTATCATCCCGTGCAAGGTTTTGACATCAACGGAGATACTATTTTGGGAGGATTGGTGCATCAACTGCCCCAATCGATTATCATACAAGAGATTCGAAATGGTAATGTGTTTATAGTCAGCAGATTATTTCCGATCTGTGGATTTTTTGGGATGCTTTATTTGATGTATGTTTTTTCTGAACTTTTGCAGAACTGCTGTCCGCGGCTGGTTCAAGTCCATTGCATAGGTTTGCGCAAACCTAACTTTCTCTGGTCGGTTTTCTGTTCTCAGAGGATACTATTTTTTCACCAGGCTTTGCAGGTAAGTCCTGAATTTTTCGGAATTGTAATCGGCCATGCCTTCGTGACGCATTACTACTTTTCCGTCGGGACTGATGACAAACGTAGTCGGAATGGATGGGGACGCATATACCGACGGAATGGAACCGTCGGCCAGTTGATAGACCGGAAATGTATATTCTTTGCGCTGGATAAATTTTTGTACTTTGGCAAGATTGTCATCTACGGAAATCATCACAAATGCAATGTCTTCTGACTTTACCTGGTCGTACAGCTTTTGGATGCCAGGCATCTCGGCCACGCACGGCGGGCACCACGTGGCCCATATATTCAGAAAAATAACCTTGCCTTTCAACTCGCCTAGTGATGTGAGTTGTCCATCTAGGCTCCGTAACTGGATATTGTAACTGGCGTCTACCTCTTGTTCCGCCTGTGTGTCGGCCTGCACCAGGCCCGTTGCCAGAATGACGCGCTGCATGCTGCCGAGTACTTCGGTATGTAAACCCGTCAGGTAAAGCACCAGCGGAATGCCCAGCCAGAGCGACCATTCAATAATAGGATTTTTCAAGAAACTGAAAGGATTCAATCTCTGTAAAGAAAGAGGTTTTGAATGTTTGACGGATACCATTTTATAAAATTACACTTACGGGAAAATCTACCTTTGGCAATTTTGAAAGTTTACCAAAGGTAGAGTAAATCCTCTCCAAACTTTCTCTAAAACCATATAATCAAGCTGTAGGTTTCTTGTTCGTCCGAATATTAAACGGCGCGTACAACGGACAATAACTCATAAAACTGGTCAGAATAAACACGCCGGCAAGAACGAGCAGAAGAATGGCCACAGTGCCACTAATCAGGTTCAGGAAATACAGAACGGCGATTGCGACGGCTATCAATATACGGATGATGCGGTCGGCGGAACCCATGTTGGCTTGCATTGTCGTAAGAGTTTAACGTGAGTGAATGATTACGTAACAAATCTACAACAATACATAGGCCCGTGTCAGTTACAAAAGTTACAATGCGCGTAGAAGCTTGATCTGATGGCGGTATAGCAACAGTTTATTTTCGTTTTCCAGCTTTTTGAGTAACCGCGACACCACCACCCGTGACGTTGCCAGTTCGTTGGCAATCTGCTCGTGTGACAACTGAATCAGTGATGATCCGGTGGCTTTCGACTTGTCTTTGAGATAGTTGACTAGTCGTTCGTCCAGGTTCTGGAAGGCAATCAGGTCAATCGTTTTGAGCAGTTCCTGAAACCGTTCGCGGATGGTTTTCATGACAAAGTTTTTCCAAGAGGGGTATTTGATCAGCCATTCGTCCATCAGTGTGGCCGGAATGGCCAGTAATGTGGTGTCCTCCTCCGCAACGGCTTTCACTTCGCTGGTGTGGTGTTCGAGACAGCAGGTGAACGTCATGGCGCAGCTTTCTTTGGGAGTGATGTAGTATAGGAGCAGTTCGCGGCCATCTTCGTCGGTGCGGGATACTTTCAGGCAACCCGAAATGACAATGGGCATTGCCTTGATCGACTGTCCGATGTCGAGCAGGGTATCGTCGGCCCGAATGGACATATGTTTGGCTTTGTGTTCCATTTCGTCCCGTAACGCCGGCTCAAATAAGGTGTTCATTGGTGCAAGGTGGTGTTCTGTTCAAAGGTACTAAAAAGCAGGGAAGTGTGCATCAGGCAGATTGACCAGATGGAAGCGGATGCGTGAAAAATAGTATCCCTGCCTGTCGGCAGACAGGCTTTCAAAAGATAAAACCGGCCGATAAATACCTGGCAAGAATGTTGTAAATCAGCGCCAATACCGTTTATTTTGTTTGATCTGTTTACCTAATCTTTTCCGCTATGAAAAAAATCTTGAGTATAGCCTTCTTATGTGTGGCCGGTATGGCTGCACAGGCGCAGGACAAAGCCACTTTCGGCGAGACGTTTACCCCGCAGAATGTGATTCCGGTCAGCCAGGTTAGCGCGGCCGTAAGCACCAAAGACTCGGCTTTTGTACAAACCGAAGGCATGGTCAAAGAAGTATGTCAGAACAAAGGTTGTTGGATGAAAGTGGACATGGGCAACGGTCAGGACATGCTGGTACGTTTTAAGAATTACTCGTTCTTTGTTCCCAAAGATGCGGCTGGCAAAAAAGTGGTGTTGAAAGGAAAAGCGTTTTCTTACGAAACACCCGTAGCCGAGTTGCGCCATTATGCCGAAGATGCCGGCAAGTCGAAGAAAGAAATCGCCAGGATCAAAAAGCCTGAGAAATCGGTGCGCTTTGTCGCGGACGGGGTGATTCTGGAATAGGAGGGTTTTGTCTTCTGTAAAGATACTATTTAGAATAGCCCATAAAAAAGCCTTACTTGAAACAAGTAAGGCTTTTTATTTCCAAACACTACACTCAAACTATAGGGAATTTATCAACTATGAAAACGTATTGTTAAGGCGAAACTGTTTCTTTTTCAAAAGTTTTTTCCTCTTTTATTTCTTCCTCGTTTAGCTTCGACCAATGACCGCAACGGCGGGCATAAGCTTGCTTAAATTTTTCGCGTTCCTCGGGCGTCATGGCCGACAAGTGCTTTTCCATTTTGCGTCGCCAGTAATTTCGCTCCTCCGTTTTACCTGTCCATACACGCTTTACTACCCATATTAACAATTTTCCGAGAATAAAAATTCCTAAAGCTTCCTTAAAAGTGACGGATGGCCCGGAAAATACCGATGGAACCACCGCATTCCATACGGTTTTGATGAGCCAGCCAAACAGCGAAAATGCCAACAAAATGAACACGGTAGCTTTGAGGGCGTACCAGATCCAGTGTCTTTTCATGCGTATATCTTTATGATTTCTCCCACTTCAGACGCGGCTTCGGCTAAGCTTTTGACTTAGACACTTGCAAACGGTTGAGTTACCATTCAGTCGCCCAACATTTCCTCATACAAGGACTCCAGACGCTTGCGCAGATGCAAGACCGCGTACCGCTTGCGCGACAGCAACGTATTGACCGTCACGCCGGTTTCTTCTGAAATATCTTTAAAACTTTTTCCTTCCAGCTCATGCCAGACAAACACATCCCGTTGTTCGACAGGCAGCTCATCAAGGGCTTCGGCCAGGGTATCCCACACACGGGTGCGGGTATAGGTATTTTCCGGACCATCCTGCGGGTCAAAAAGAAGTTTGGATAAATTCCAGCTTTCCTCGTCTTCGCCTGTATTCAGGTATTGTTCCAGCGATTCGGGTTTTTTCTTCCGGTAACGGTCGATGATTTTGTTACGAGCTACCCGGAACAGCCACGCGCTGATTTGCTCAATAGGTTCCAAGACGTTGAACGATTCGGCCAGCTGGTAAAAAACATCCTGTAAAATATCTTCGGCATCCGTCTTCTCAGGCACGCGCTTCCGGATAAACGCTAGAAGCCGTTGTTTTTCATCCTGAAAAGCCAGTTTTAGCGTCTGGTTCTTTAAGTCTTGCGTGGCAGCTACTGCTATGACAGCTTTGTTCATCGGTATGTTTGGTCAAAATGCCTCCTTTTGATGGAAGACGAGTGATGTATGGTAATATTGTTGAAATGGAAACATTTTTTGGTAGCAAAACGTGCCGATCATCCGGAAATATTTATAGTCGGGCGACGGCTGCTACGCTGGCACTGTAGTAAAGTAGGCGTTAATCCTATTCCGATCTATTGGATTCGGATAAGTGGTTCCCTGGCGTGACAAAAAAATAGTATCCTTCAAAAAGGCAAAACCTGCCCGAATTGCGTTACTTTTGAAGGAAGTTTGCCATAGTCGCATCTATCGGCGTCTTTCGGTTTGTAGCACTTACCCGTTTTATACACATGATTTATTTTGTCCTGGCTCTGCTGGCTGGCGTTTGTGTTTCGGTCCAGTTAGGAGTAAATGCCCAGTTGCGGCAGGAGGTAACCAACCCCGTCATTTCGGCGTTGATTTCATTTTCGGTAGGTACAATCGCCTTGTGTATTTATGTGCTGGGTACGTCACGGCAGGCGCTGCCTTCGCTGGAGCTGGTGCGGTCGATTGCCTGGTGGAAGTGGACTGGCGGTATACTGGGTGTAATTTACATTACAACCGCCATCGTGGTGGGGCCCCGCATCGGAGCGGCCAACTTCATCAGTCTGGTAGTGGCAGGTCAGTTGCTCGCCGCCGTTTTGTTCGACCACTTCGGGTACGTGGGTTTTCCGGTACATCCGGCCACGGTATATCGTCTGCTCGGCGTGCTGCTGATTGTGGCAGGAGTTTACCTGATTCAGAAAAACTAAGGCCAGCCCAATGAGGGTATCGGAGGTTTTTGCATTTTAACAGATACTGTTTTTCGCATGAAAATACTCGCTCAGATTCCGCAGGAGGATTGCCACGTAACGCTGTTTTCGTGGAACGGCAAGTTTATTGTCAAAATTGAACAGGGAATGCTGGAACAGACCTACAAGCTCAGGGAAATGGATGTAACCAGCGAATCCGATGCTCGAAAGATCGTTGAAAATGAGGCTTTCATGCAGTCTGTACGGGAGCGGTTCAGCCAAATGGACGAAGCGTTGTATTTGGTATTGCAGGAACTGTGATTTTCTTGTTGCGGGCCTCCTGACGGAACAGCCGGCCCGCAACAGGTGCCGGTTTTTATCTTTTGGCGGGCAGCGCCAGCAGTTTTTGCAGACATTCGTCATACAGCATCTCTGCAAGCCGGTCGTCGGTAATCACATAGCGGACACTGATGTACTTAACCGGCTTACCGGTTTCATCCAGTACCGGCGAAACGTTTGCATCCACCCAGTAATGTGTGCCGTCTTTGGCCCGGTTCTTCACAATTCCGCGAAATATCTTTCCCTGTTTGATCGTGCTCCACATGTGTTTGAACAATTCCCTGGGCATATCCGGATGACGGAAAATATTGTGTGGCTGGCCCAGCAACTCTTCCCGGCTGTATTTAGATACTTCACACAACTTGTCATTGACATACGTGATTGTACCGTACAAATCGGCCTCGGATAGGATCGTTGTGTAGTTGAGCACCAATTCGCGCGCCTGCATTTCACGTTTGATGACTTCACTCTGGGCAAACTGACGGTTGAGTTCTTCCTGCGTGGATGACAATTCCTCCAGGTTCTGGCGCATCTCTTCTTCCGTAGCCCGCAGTTCTTCGGCTTGCTGCTGGGCCTGCTCCAGCAAATGACGCGTCATGTCGGTGGTGCGGTAATTGAAAATTGTGGAAGCGATGTTTTCGCTGATTTTCTGAATGAAGCTTACCTGGTATTCTGCAAAAACATGAAACGAGGCCAGTTCCACCACTCCGCACATTTTGTCGTTTACTTTCAGCGGTACCAGTACAAGGCACTGGGGAGTAGCCTTGCCCAAACCTGAGGTGATGTTTACATAGTTTTTGGGTATGTCGGTCAGGAGTAGCGTGTCTGCTTCCAGAAAACACTGGCCTACCAGCCCTTCGCCCAGTTCGATTCTTTTGTGGTGGTATTTTTTTCGTTCGTAGGCGTAACATGCGGTGAGTTCCAGGAAAACCTCGTTGTGGTCTTCCTCATTCAGGATAAAAAGCCCGCCTTGGTTGGCTCCTACATAATGGACCAATTCACTTAAAAACAGATCGTAGAGTTGTTCCGGCTTGTCGTTCTGCTGGTGCAGAAGATCCGAAAATTTGGCGACCCCCTCGTTTATCCAGCGGCGTTGCGCTTCCACATGAGCTACCTTTTGGGTTTGTTCACGCAGTTGCAACAGCGCTTGCAACAATGGATTGGCGGTGTCTGCTTGTACCTGAGTATTCCACTTTCCTTGACTGATGTCACCAATGAGTCGGGTGGCTTCTGCTGTCACGTGAACCAATTCGTCAAATCGGGATTGGGTTTGCTTAAGTTGTTTAAATTTTTTGGAACTAATTAATCTGAAAAGTGTGAACATAGCTGGACTGCAATTAAATAAAAATGTGATGAGTACTTGAATGGTTTGACATTAATCAGAAAAGTAAAGCTAACTTGCTCAAGTGAAAAGTTGATTTGTAATGACTTAATAATGAGCTTACCGTATGAGGATGAAGCTATGGGTTTTAGTTTTGTTGAAAAATGATATTTGCCGGAGATATAAAAAAAGAATGTAAGTAAGCTCACAGAAACATGATTTTTGAATCTGATTTTTGAGATTTTATAACTGCGTTTGAATTCTTGTTTTTCTTTTTTTTGTATAAAGTGTTAGGATTTATTTCTTCAAAAAGTGGATTTGAAAATTCTTCACACAAAAAGGAATGATTGGTTGGTGCCCATCCGCAGTCAGCGTGACGGTTCCTGACGTATGGCCGTAGCTGAGTGATGACAGATAGAGGACAGCCGGATTCGTTGTTATGCAACAAATCTTGGCCATGTAAGAGGTAACCGGTTTTTTACCACAGGCTCACAGACCAGCCATCGGCTCTATGTCGGTTGCGACTATTTTCTCCCCGATAAATCTGTCAACTTTGGCAGAAGGCAGTGTAAAGCAAGGCTTGGTTACTTTGGGAATGTTCAATGAAAAACCAGCAAAAGTCTGTTGGATGGCAGGGCTTTGCTGGTTTTCAAGATACTATTTTATGCCGTTGCCTTGACTTGACGTAGCGGTTGCCAGCGCAAATACGTACCGGACCGCCACAACCATTCCAACGGACCATAGTTGAACCGGGCCAGCCACCATTTGCTGAATTGCAGTTGCAGGAAAAAGATTGGGAAAGAAAGCAGCAAACAAGCCCACGGCGGCAAGCTGCCCACCAGTCCCAAGCCGCAATACCCGTAAAATATCAGCAAGCCAAACAACGTTTGGGATACGTAGCTGGTGAGTGCCATCTTGCCGACAGGCACCAGTGTCGCCAGACGTGCCTGCCACTTGGGACGGGCAAAGAGCAAGGTAACGCCCGCGATATAAAACACCGTCAGCAAGGCATTGAAGGTATCGTACACACTCATGAAGAAAAAGACCGCCGCCTTGGGAGGTTCGGGCTGGTTGCTGTATAGTAATGCCAGCACCACTCCAACGGCCAACAAGCCTAAGGCAATCAAGCCTGTATATTTGAGTACTTTTTTGAAAAACACCGTATTGGCCGGAAATCGTTCAAAGACTTTTCGGCGACCGGCGTACAAACCCAGCAGAAAGAAACCAAATGTGATATACAAGCGGCCACTTTCGATCTGAAAGTCTTTTTTTTCTTCCAGTGCGTAGAAATTGGCCTTGACATTGGCTAGGTAGCTGCCATGCATCATGGTTTGGAAATATTGCTCGCTGGTCGCTTCGTTTTGTTTGTTTTGCTGGTCCTGCTGCGCTTTGCTGGGTTGCGGTGCGTAACTTCTGTACACATCCTGGATGCGAGCCGGCAGGTTGATAACCAGCAATAAAGCGGCAATAAGTACAAATCGTTCCGGCAGTTTTCGGAAGAATAGCAACAAGAATCCCAGCGGTGCGTAGATGCTCAGGATATCGCCACGCCAATGCAGACTGTGGATCAGACCGATAACGCCCAGAATAACCAGGCGCCAGGCGTATCGCCCCCAAAAGTTTCCGCCTTTTTTTTCGGCACTGAACATTTGCAAGGCAAAGCTAAGCCCGAAGAGAAAGGAGAAGAATGCGAAGAATTTGCCGCGAACCAGAATTTCAGCGATGAATTGTGTAACCCCGTTCAGAATTTGCTGCCATTGAGGCACATCGGTAAAGGCTTTCTGATAAACCGACGAGGGAAGAGGGCCGCCGTCAAACCAGCTAACCATGTGGGCAATCAGGATACCCAGAAGGGCAAATCCGCGCAGCATATCCACTACCAGAAGCCGGTTCTGAGCAGCAGGCACCTCCGCTACAGGTGATGTGTTTTCAAGAGTTGTAGTCATGGATTTGGATTTTACAATCAAGATGTAAAAACAAATCCAATGGTTGCTTGGAATTATGATATATGGAAAGAAACTGATTTGGTGACAACCCTTTGAGTGACAAAGAAATAGTATCCCTGGAAAAGCAAAAACCTCCCTTGGTGAATGCGCAGATACAAGAGTCTGGATAGAGTTACATATGCTGCTCAAATTCAGGACAATCCATGCGGAGTTCCTCTACCAGCAGGGGTAAGTTCAGCAGATTGCAAAAGTGCGTGGCATCGGTTGCCACATAGTGCCGGCAGTTGAAACACATGCGTTGTACACTGATGATTTTCAGTCGGTTCAGCTGTCCAATCAAACTGATCAGGGTGAGCCATAGGGTGCTTTTGTCAGCCTCGCCCAATCCGGAAACCAGTTGCCCGAGCGGGGCTGGAAAATCTTCCGTTTCGAGTACTATCTTTTTGCCGGTTTCGGTGAGTTGAATGGTGTAACTGCGGGTGTCAGCGGTATCAGGGCATTTTTCAATCAGCTTTTTTTGCTCCAGTACTTTTACCGCATCACTGATGGTAGGTTTGGTCAGGTTGAATTCCTGTGCCAGATAGCTTACCGTGCTTTTCTCTGGCGAATGATACCTGATGAAAATCAGCAACTGGATCTGGATGGGACTAAGGCCCTGTTCTTTGGCTTTTTCCCAAAGCAAAATCCGGAACACCTGCGAGAGGCGTTCCAGACCGGCAACTATCTTCTGATCGACGTGACTGTTCTGATTTTCTAGGTTAAATGCTGACACATTTACTGGCAGTTTTGTATTTCAAAAATGTAGTATCCACGAGTGGCAATACTGGCTTCAACGGCCGGATTGGCCTTTTCGATGTGACAAAACCGGCACTCCCTGGCCGATAAAATCTGCCCTTCCTGGTGTTTGGTTTGTAAGTATTCCTTACCAAAGGTATAAATTATTTTTTCATCCTGAATGTGGTCAGGAGCAATAATGTCGAAATGCATGAGTGTTCCGTCCTTTCTGGTGACATAAGTATCCCAAACAGCAACTTGCATAAAAGAAGTAAGTTAAAGGTGAATGAAAGTAAACAGCTAGCCAGTCGCCAGTCGCCAGGTGTACTGGCTAGCCTGCACAGGATGTCGTTAAAATTCGTTGGGACGGATGTAAGGGTACGTCCACAGAATCACGGTGAGGGTGACAGCCTTGAACCAGGCCGCATGCATGGCTTCGACCGTAGCTGTGTCATGGCCTTTGCTGGCCAGAAAGCTTTTGATGGTTGCGGTAATCGGGAAAATGAACGCCACCATATACCGGTAGTGAATGATCGGAACGGCCTCTACCTGATCGGTTCGGTTCTTTTTACTGCTATGGTGACGCAAGGCAATTTCGTGCTGGTAGTTGAGCCAGGTTTGGTCGTAGGGTTTGGTGCACAAGTCTAGAATCCACTGCCCGAACCGGGCTCTCACCGCTGATAAATATGCCATATTGGGCTGGCTGTTGTGGGTAAAGTAATGCAGCAGATGCGCATGACTGCCTACGTATCCATACCAGAGATCCAACACCTGGTCGGTTTGATCCTGGAGCACTTCACCGGCTAATTGCAGGTATTTTTCATCTTCGTCGGTAAACAAAAGGGTCTTCTTTAGCAGGTCCAGATCGGTCAGGCTTACAGGAGATGGGGCGGCCTGGCCGTAGGCATACCCCGGAATAGATGATGTCATACAAGTTGTGTTTAAGTAAATGATGAGGCAAATATATTGTTAGGAATCCTAACTAACAAAACAAATCACAACTTTTTTCTCAGGTACAGTGCATAACCGATATCAAACAAAAACCCCAGCCAATACGGCTGGGGTCTACAGTAATAGGAAAGGTCGGTTTATAATTTTACCCACTTTTTGAGGACTGTTTCCTGCTGGGCTGATGGATTGGGCAGACGTTCAATGCGATAACTAACTGCCGGATTACCGCTCAGGGTTACGGGTATGTTTTGCAGCATACCACCCCGGCTAATGGTAAACACTACTTTGTCGCCTACTTTTTTGCGGCCAATGAATTGTTGCAGATCATCACCTACACGGTAGTTGTCGATGGCAATGATTTCATCGTTGACATTCAGGCCAAAGTCGTACGCAGCCGTGCCGCGCTGCACACCTGTTATGTTTAGTTTACCACCGGCCAGCGAAGTAGTCGCCCCCAGGAAAGGCGTTTGGGAGTTGGCTTTGTATTCGCCTAGCCGCAAGCCGGCATAACCAAAATACTTGTTGTAGTCAATGGTTTTGGTACTAAACACATAGTCTTTGAAAAAGTCGTCGAGGCCATGGCCGGCCATTTTCTCAACAGCTTGCTGAAACTCCACATCACTGAAGCCGCGTTTTTGTTTCTTGTAGTATTCTTCGTACAAAAACTTCATCACATCGTCGAGCGATTTTTGTCCGTTGGTACTTTGAATAATCTCCAGGTCGAGCAAGGCTCCTAGCACACCGCCTTTGGTGTAATACGAAATGGTTGTGTTGCGGGAGTTTTCATCCGGGCGGTAAAATTTGATCCATGCATCCCAGCTCGATTCGGCCGCCGACTGCACTTTGCTACCCGGCTGATTGTCAGTGTTGCCGATTCCGCTGGCAACAGTACTCAAAAACTGATTGGCGTCCAGAAAACCGGCCCGGTGGGCAATCAGATCTTCATAATAGCTGGTAAGTCCTTCGGAAACCCAAAGCAGGTGCGTATAATTTTCTTTTTCATAGTCAAACGGCCCTAGTACTTGCGGGCGGATACGCTTCACGTTCCAGAGGTGAAAATACTCATGGGCTACCAGGGTCAGAAACCCCACGTAGTTGTTTTCGTAGCTCCATCGGGTGGTTTGCAGGGTAGTGGAGTTGAGGTGTTCTAGTCCGCCGCCGCCGTTTTGCAGGTTATGCACAATGAAGGTATAGTCTTTATTCGGATTGTCGCCTACTACTTTGCCCGCCTCGTCCACGATTTTTTTCATATCCTCTGCCAGGGGTTTTTCATCATAGTTGCCTACGCCATACATAGCCACTTTGTGAGGAATGCCCAGGGCGTTGAATTCGAATATTTTCTGATTCCCGATTTCAATGGGTGAGTCAACCAGGATGTCATAATTGGGAACGGCCAGTATCCACTTGTCTTTACCAGCGGATGCCAGACCCGTTGAGATTTGTGTCCAGTCCTTGTAGGGTTTTACTGTCAGGGTTGCAGGAACTTCCTGTTGCTTGTCGATGTACATAAACACCGCGGCTGGTTGCACATACCCATGTGACGCGTCCAGAAAGGCCGTTCGTACGCTGATTTCGAAGGCATATACTTTGTATTCTACCGTTACTTCTTCGGCATTGTTGCTGTAGACACGCCAGGTATTCTTGGCGGTTTTCTCACTTTTCAGGATACTATTTTTGGTACCAACGGCTGTAAAACCTTCCACATTGCGGGCATATTCACGTACCAGGTAGGAGCCGGGCGTCCATACGGGCAGCTTAAAATCAATGGTTGACTGTTTTAATCCGCTGACGGTTATTTTAACGGTAAAATAGTGCGTATGAGGCTCGTCCATGCTCAGGAAATACTGAATCTTAGGCGCGGCATGGGTGAGAATGGAAAAAAGAAGAAAGAATAACGAAGAAAGAAGAACGTTTTTTTTCATGGAATTACAGGAAAATGATTTTTGGTTTGGATGAATCGTGAGGGAAATATACAAAGAGTAATCCAGAATCGGGAAGTTTTGCCAAGAGAAAGGACAACGTAGAATAACTTCTAGTCTATATCAAACAGCCGGATTCCGTTCAATACGTATTTTTCTTCATCTGTCTCTTTTGCTTCAATGTAACCTCGGAATTTACTATTGGCATCTCGTTCGATAAATTCGTATTCATTCACAAAGTCAAACGTAACGTTACTTTGCAGACATCTTATGATTTTTTCATCAAAAGGCCGAGTATAAGAGGCGGGTTGTTCTTCAAATGGATATTTTTTGAATTCAGCGCTTCTTTTACTTCCTGACGAGTTATGTTTTTGTTCTTTCGCAAGAACCACTTGTCTAATTGCCATCCTTTACTCTTGAATGTGATCATACTCAAGTGATTACCACAATCGGCTTGAAGATGGTCATTCTGGATTGCATATATTTTTTCAGTTGCAGTCCAGTAGAAAAACTCATACCAACCATACTTTATGATTTGACTTTCGCCAAAATCACCGAAGTCATAATTGGAGCCAAACAAATCAATGACATCTTGTTTGCTTGATCCAATTGTAATGGTACGAAACCTACCTGTTCGAATAAATTTTTCCAGTGAAACCGTTTTCATACTACCCATGCAACGCTTTCAATGCCTTTTGAAGATCGGAAGGAGTGCCTACATCGAGGCAGGAGCCGCTTTCGAACAAGACGCCTCGTACATGTAAGCCGTTGTCAATGGCGGCCTGCATGATGTCGCTAAAGATGATTTCGCGGGCTTGTCCGGCTTCGAAGGCAGGCAGTTTTTCCAGCAAATAGTTGTGCATAAACGCACTGAATGCGGGAGACCAGGCCGCTATGGCCCACACGTACTTCAGATCTGTTTGGTCGGGTTTGATTTCCACCTTCCGGATTCGTCCGTCCGGAGCCAGATCAACGGGGTCCCATTTGTGCGGAAATTCCGTGGGGAAAAGGCCCAGTACCACATCGGCATTGGTTGTTTTCAAGTCTTCAAGCAGGTACGTAAAGGCATCGCGTGGCTCGGTCAGAATATCCGGAAAGCCCATGAATACAATGGAATCTTTCACAAACGGATACGCCTGATCGAGTGTAAACGGCGGTCCGTAGGGAACGTTCATGAGCAGATACCCGATGTGCATGTGTAGCATGGCACCATCGCCGTAATAGGCTGGAATGTCCCATTTGCCGTGCCGGATTACGAAAAAAGCTTTGGTAGCACCACCCGTCCGCATGTCTTCCAACAAATACGTTGCCACGGCTTTGGGACGCAACCCGCCGTCTGCAGTGGGGTGAAGGCCTAAGGGAAACAGTTCTTTGCTGCAGGGAAGGGGGGAGATGCGGGTGGCTTTTCCGCCCGCGGGTATCAGTCCAATGATGTCCATGTTTCGGATTTCGGATTTCGGATTTCGGATTTCAGATTTCAGATTTCAGATTTCAGATTTCAGATTTCAGATTTCGCTTCAAAGTAAGCCCGTAAAGGTACGGAGGTTTTTGCTTTTTCACGGATACTATTTTCTAATTCCGAAATCAACTGGTTTTCCTTTCTCGCAGATACTATTTTGGCTTAGGGAGATTTGTACGTCCAGGCAAACAAATGAACGGATCAGTGAAAAATAATTGTAATTCTGACAATTTTTTATCGGAATTCTAAAAAATCTTCTAACTTCCTGCTATAAATCACTTTTAACTCTAGTAAATGTATGAAAAATGTTTCACGCCGTAATTTTCTGCAGGCCCTGACGCTTACAGGAGCCGCTTCGGCAGTTTTTTCGCCCGATACTTTGCTGGCTGGCAGCATGAAAGCCAAGAAAGATAAATTAGGAATCGCCTTGGTTGGCTTGGGTTATTACAGTACCGATTTGCTGGCTCCGGCTTTGCAACTGACCAAAAAATGCTACCTGGCCGGTATTGTAACCGGTACACCTGCCAAGGCCGAGCAATGGAAAAAGAAGTACAACATTCCAGACAAGAATATTTACAACTACCAGAACTTCGACAAAATTGCCAACAATCCCGATATTGATGTGGTGTATGTAGTGTTGCCGCCATCGATGCATGCCGAATACACCATCCGAGCGGCCAAGGCGGGCAAACATGTGTTTTGCGAAAAACCCATGGCCATGACTGTGACCGAATGCGAGTCGATGGTCAAAGCATGCAATGACAACAAGGTAAAGCTCGCCATCGGGTATCGTTGCCAGCACGACCCGAATACGCGTGAATTCATGCGCCTTGGGCACGACAAAGTGCTGGGTAAAGTACAAATGATTACTTGCGGCGCGGGTTATTTTGACAACCGAACCAACCATTGGAAACAGCAAAAAGCATTGGGTGGCGGTGTAATGTACGATATGGGTGTATACGCTTTGCAGGGTGCCCGGCTGGTGATGGGAGAGGAGCCGGTAGCGGTTACGGCACAGCATTTTACCACCCGGCCGGAAATTTACAAAAACATTGATGAAACCACATTGTTTCAGCTTCAGTTTCCCAGTGGAGCGGTGGCCGCTTGCCACACAAGTTTTGGCATCAATATGAATTACTTGCAGGTGAACTGCGAAAAGGGATTTATCAAAATGGAGCCGTTTTCATCGTATAGCGGCAACAAAGGCAGTAGCTCCCAAGGTGTGATCAACTTTCCGCTGGAGAACCAGCAAGCCAAACAAATGGACGATGATGCGGAAACCATCCTGAACAACAAGTCGATGCTGGTGCCCGGCGAAGAAGGGCTGCGCGACATTCGGGTGGTAGAGGCCATTTACGCTTCTGCCCGATCTGGCAAGCAGGTGAAAATATAACGAAAAAACCTCCCTTTTGGGGAGGTTTTGACTTTTCAAAAGATAGTATCATCAGGATATCGGTTTGTGATCTTTATAGCATATGTTTGTTTTTGCATCTTCTAATAGCTTTTCAACGCTACTGAAAAACTTTTGACCTCAGTGTAAAAAGTTATACCTAACACCTGCCAACGCAGTGACCCCGTCAACCTAATCCTGTGTTTTGACTCTGGATAAAACGACAGCGGTTTCCACGAAAGTCCGCCCATAAGTCCTTTCAAAGACGATTCGCATTCGATGTGCTGCGTATGTTGAAGAGAATCTTTCTCTGTTGAAACCACTACCAGAATGGATTGCATCGGCGACAACGCAATGGTGCCTGATTCACTTTCCTGCATGCTCTTTTTTGTGAATCTGCCGTTTTCTCCAATTACCAATGTGTTTTCTCTACGGTCACGGTTCGGACTGGAACACATAGAAAACAAAAGCAACACCGCAAAAATGCTTTTCAACAAGCCATATTTTTCCTTGACAAGGTAAAAAATATGGATAAGCAAATACAAGCCGTAAAGCAGCAAACCAATGTTTAGAACAGTCCAAAGCAGGTAGTGCATATGGGTGGCTGGGAAGTGGTTGACGAATATAGCATCTCTGCAAAATAAAAAACATTACTTTTTCTGTGCCGGAAAATAACCGCTGATCACACGGCACATTTACAGATAAAACAAAGAAAATCAATGTTTTAAACTTTACAAACAGATTGAGTTATTATCACCAACATACCTTAACCGGTAAATCATTAATTCTTTTTGCGGTATACCGGTTTTACGGAACGGCCTTGCAGGTATTTTTCGATGCCTTCATCCAGTGCCTTGCGATACACTTCCAGTGAATCGTGAATGATGTCCAGTGTATGGGCGATATCCTGATCGGAGTGCGAATAACTGACAATCAATGAGGGAGCCAGCAAGCCTCGCTTCATGGTTTCCTGCAAAAATAGCGTGCGGTACGGCTGTGAAGGCTGTTTTTCAGCATCACGGGTATAATAAACCAATGCGCAATCTTTGCCCAGAACGCCAAAATGCCCTTCCAGGTCAAATTCGGATACCATCTGCTCAATTCCGGTTCGTAATTTGGCCCCCTGATTATACAGATGTTCAATGACGGGTTCTTGCTGGTATACTTGCATGGTTGCCATCGCCGCTGCCAGGGCATGACTTTCGGCTCCGTAGGTAGTCGACATCAGAAAAACGCGGTCTTTGTCGTGTTCCAATCCGCCCAATTCCATGATTTCTTTTTTTCCTACCAACGCCGACAACGCAAAGCCGTTGGCAATGGCTTTGCCGAAGCTGGCCAGGTCGGGCTGGATGTCATACAGGGTTTGGGCGCCACCATTATGCCAGCGGAATCCGGTGATGATTTCATCCAGAATGAATACCGCTCCGTTGGTGTGGCAAAGCTTTTTGAGATCTTTGAAGTAATTCGGAGCCGGAACGATGTCTTTTTCCGCTTCCAGAATCACACCGGCAATCTGGTTCGGATATTGGTCAAACAAAGCTTGCAGGCTTTGCAGGTCGTTGTATTTGAACTTAAGCGTCATATTCTGAATGGCTTGCGGAATGCCCGCATTAACCGGCGTGGTGCCGATAAACCAGCCTTCGACGGAGAAAAACGGATGGTCGCCGCAAATGGCAATTTTATCACGGCCCGTATAGGCGCGGGCCAGCGTCACAGCCGCCGATGTGGCGTCGGAGCCGTTCTTGGCAAATTTTACCATTTGTTGCCCAGGTAACATGTTCAGCAACATTTCGGCGCATTCCAGTTCGATCACTGCCGGACGATTGAAGTTGATACCCATGTCCATGGCTTTCTTGGCAGCTTCGTTTACCGCTTCATACGCATGCCCCAACGTAACCGACCGCAATCCCATTGCATACTCAATGTATTCGTTGCCATCCGCATCCCAAATGTGGCATCCCTTTCCATTGACAATGTAAGGCAGGCAGGTTTCCGGGTATTGGTCGTCGCCTTTGGCGTATGTATGGCCGCCTCCGGGAATAATTGAGTTAAAGCGCTGACGCAATCCGGCTGATTTTTCAAGGTGGTTGATCTGAGGTGAGGTAGAAATCATGAGTGAAACGGTTTGATAAGTTAGATTTTGTGCCGAAGAAAATAGTATCTTTTGTGAGGCTAAAAGCGGGATTTGGCCAATGAACCAATTCCCGGTTTGGAAAGGAGTATACAAAACAGACGGTATGCCCTGTCAGGTCTTGACTGTTTGGTTTTCTCTCTTTCTGCGTATTAATACGGAGGCTAACCCATTGGTAAACATGGGGCAAAGATACGACAAACCTATTTCTTTTGGAGCTTTTGCACTGCAGTTGGTTTTTTATCAGAATGCAGTGAATTTTACTGTGCTTTGGCTGTAAAATCCGTAAGAAACCAGGTTTAGGCTGTCAAAAAAATGGTATTCAGTTAAAAAATATTGGTATTTATTTTGAAATGAGTTGCAAAATAAACCCGTGATATGCAATTCCTTTGAGTATAAACCTACCAGAGGAATTGCATATCACGGGTGGAGAATGGGCTTGTCGTAGCGATATTGTTTTTTGGTTGGCCTTATAGGCCTTTGTTAACCAGCACCAGTTGCGTCTTGTCGGCTTTTACAATCTTTTTACGAAAGTCAACCCACTCGTTGTAGGCACTGGCAGGATACTGACCCCGATTGACTGTCATGGTCCGGATATACGTTATTTCACTATCCTTTGTCTGCAGGGACGACTGATACGAGCCAAACTTGGAGTCGATTTTTACCGCTTCTGGCACAAACTCGATGCCATAGCCTTTGGGCAGTTGATAGATCACGGTATCCGCATCCATAAAGCTAGTGTGAATCACAAAATCGCTTTTGCGGTTTTCACTTTTCTGGGGAGCATTCGGGGCGGCATTCATCAGATTGGGGGTAATAAACATCCGCGTGCCACTTTTGGAGCCGCATTTCCGAATGGTTAACAAAAGCGACTCGGTAAGTACCGGAATTCGGTTTTTGGTGGTTCGAAACGAAAACTGGTTGATCTCAAAGCTAGGGATATTAATTCGCTTGTAGAGCATTTTCCGTTGTTCTTCGGTATCATAATTATGAATGTACAGGTCCAGTTGATCCTGCTGCTGACCGTGGTACTGCGTGGCTACCTCAACCTGAGCATCCCCTGACTCGCTTAGTTGTACTTTTGCGGTCCGGCTTTGCAGGTTGTCAGTGGCGGAATAATGGGTGGTTTTCAAAAGCTTTCCGCCTGAAGGCATCTCAAGCAGGGCGTAGCGGTTTCCTGTAAAACTCCCCTGATACCCAAATGCGCCGGTCTGGCTGGTACATTCGAGCCAAAGTGTATCTTTTGAAAGCGGTACACACAAAATGACGTGATTAAAATAGGGATTCGGGAAATCAGGAAGTACAGTTTCTTCGCCGTCACCCGCTCTGACGGATGCACAATACGCAGGAATACCTACGGCTTTGAGAAGAGCCTTCATGTAATTGGACAGGGCCTTGCAATCGCCGTAACCTTTTTCAGCAACTACATTGGCCGGGATGGTCTGCCAGCCGCCAATTCCCAGCTGTACGCCTACATACCGGGTATTGGCCTGCATGTATTCGTATAGTTTTTTGATTTTCTGAACTGGTGTTTTTTCATTCGCTACCAGTTGGTTGGCTTTTTGCTTCACAGGTTCGGGAAGTTCGTCGCGGTCCTTGTTCAGGTCGTAGAAAAATTTGCTGATATCGGCCCAGCTACGCATACTTCCCTTGTAACCTTCCACCTCAAAGTCAGAGGGTGTTGTATAGACCATAGGCACTTGCTGGGAGAGAAAAGGTGCGTAGTCGTCCGATTTGAACGTGGGCAAATTGCTTACCTGCCAAACGTATTGCTTTCCGTTGCTGGTAGGTGTGACAGTGGCACTTTTAGCAAGATTCATTTCCTTGTAACGCAAGTCCATCCCAGCAGGCATATGTATGGTTAAAGAAGCTTTTTCTACTGAAACTTCATCATCATCCTGGGGCTCCCAGCGAGGATAGAATAACATGTTGTGATTGACCACCTCATATTCGAACTCTACTGTATAGGGGTACTGCACGTAGGTAAACTGAGCTACCTTTGCCCGGTTATCCATAAACAGTTGTCCATTGCCAATAGTACTGATATCTTCTATGTCGGATTTTTTTAATTTTTTTACCTGCTTTCCGAAAGTATCGTATAACGCCCCTTCTATGGAATTTACTTTGCTTAGCTTATCATAAGGAACGCCCAGAACGGCCTGTTTTTGACCTCTTTCATTCAGAATGGTAATAACATAGTGTATTTTCTCAATTGCTTCACCGGGAGAAGTGACGGTAAATGTCGTTTCATGCAGCCTCACCACGGCGTAAGCGTTGGTTTTCAGAGCTTCGGGAATGGTAAAGGCCGGATACAGGTTGTCGGCAGAGACATGCCCTATGCCTAGTATACAAATTGCCAGTCCAAGCAGAAAAGTTTTCAAAATGAAATTCATGGCTTCTGTTCAGAAATAATGATGAGTAGGTTTTTCGGTTGTGGAAGATACTATTTTGTGTTCTTTTTCTCACATGCCTTTTTTGTGTTTCAGCCAACTGCTTACATCTTTTTCAAAACAATCTGTTCGGCATGCTTGCTGACAATCTGGGCAAAGAATTCTCGTAGAGCGGCGTATTCTTCCGCATAATACACAGTCTTCTTAAGCGAAAGCTTGCTGCTAACCTGAATCGTGTTGCCATTGACGGCTACCAAAAACGAGAACCGTCCCGAATTTTCTGGCAACGTGAACACGGCGTTCTTAGGCATTTCTTCTACCTTGAAACCTGTCGGAATGGTAATGGAAGCAACATAGGTTTTTTCGGTAGTTGTGCCGAAATCAACCGGATATTTACGTTCGGTCAGTTTAAATGGACTTTCGGTCAGCGCTTCACTGAGCATGGGTTTCAGGTAAAGGGTATTGCCAGCTTTTTGGCATACATCAGCCATGGTCAGTTCGTATTTTTCATTCAATACTTCATTGCATTTGTCAATGTTAATGATATCGATCTTGTCAATCTGCCAGGTGGGATGTTCTTTTTTCAGATTCTCAGTATGTTTGTCTTTGCCTGCGGCCACTATTTTTTTCCGGTGTTCCCATGCATCATAACCGGCCAATGACTTCTCAAGTTTGCCTTTCAGCTCACCGTCATCATTGACAGCCATCTGTATACTGGTGAGTTCGGTTGCTTTCTCCTTGGGCTCCAGCGATATCCAATCCCCGCTACCCGCGTCAATCACCCGCCCGATACCGTTCAAGCAACGGGTGGGTAACATGCCGGCTATTACATACATATCGGTAGCATCAAGCAGCACGGTTTGGTCGCCGACGGTAAGTTTGGTAACTACGTAGTTGAATTTATTCAATACTGCATAATACGGTAATATGCGGCCATGGCTACGTGTGCTGACCAGCACAGGTTCTGCTGCCAAACCCATGTCTTTCAGCATGGCCGTCAGCATCAGGTTGATATCTGCCGCATTGCCCACGCGTGTATCAAAGGCTTTTTTTGTGCCATTCTTGCTATAAATGGATGATTCGCCATTCCAGGTCATATAGTGTCGCAAAAATTCATAGGCTGTCAAGGCTTGTGTCAACGGTTCCTTATGCTCTGCCTGGATTTTGGCAATGATATCTTTTAAGAATCCGGCACGTTTGAGTGGTGCTCCGAAATACTCGGATTTTAGTAACTGTTCATTCAGTGAAGTCCATGAACTGGAATACGGTTTAAATCCCTGGCCAGGATAATTAGTACTACTCAATTCAAAATCTATCTGTGTCAGATAATCAATGGGAGTAGTAATGTAGGCTTCAGGACGAATGGCCGGAACATCTTTGGCAATCCACTGGTGGGCTGTTGCGATAGCCTTTATTTGCTCATAATGCGTGCTCACTCTTGGTTCATTGCGCGCAAATGTGGTAACACCACCGGAGCCTTCAATGCGCAAATTAAAGGTAGCTTCCGTACTTTTGGTTTTGCTTTCTACAGGTTCGTAACCATTCGCCTGCATTTTGTAATTAAAGTATTCGGGTATGACAGCCCGGTATTCGCTCCATCGTACGGGTATGGTACTCTGGAAAGTCCATTCCTGAAAATTATAGATGAAAGGCGATATTCGGGTGTAGGTGTATTCTACTACCGAACCTTCTTTGACATTAGGCAATGTGAATTTCTGAATGAACCAGTTTTCGTCTTTCTGTTCTGTAAAAATTCCTTCTTTGGTGAGCTTTTCTTTTACAATTTCTCCATTCTGTAAATTGTAGGTATATCCTTTCAATTCTGCGATTTTTTCTTCTCCTCGTCCTGTAGTTTTGTAAAACGGAATCTCACCAGTTGCCCATGAATAGCCCGCTTTTTTCAAAATCTTGATGCGAATCGTACGTTCAAACCGTATCTGAAAGCCATAATCGTTGTGGTATTCAAAGCTGGCATGCCCATAATCGCAAAGTACTACTGCTTCGGCGCTGGTGTCTTTGTCGTAGGTTTTCATCTGAAGATCAACAAGTTCTATTTTTCCAAATTTGATGGGCTCTGCCTGAGCCAGAGTATCGGTTGTAGTACCAAGTACGAGTGTGAAAACAAGAATAACGGTAACAGCCAGAAAATGGGATTTCATACAATAATTAGCAGAATAAGTGAAAGGTATGAGGATAAGAAGATTATATGCTTTTACAAAAAAGAGAATAATTGCGCGAATGCTGAATTTGCCTTCTGCAAAAATCTTACATTAATAGAAAAAGCAAACAAAAGTAAACAAGTAACGAGCTAAAGGCTGTTCATTGCTACCAACCGATGAGAAGGAAGCATTACACTAACTATGATGGAAAATCTGTTTTTGTTTTCGCCAGTGAGAATGGTTTTATCTATGGGACAAAGTCTGGTTGGTTCATGACAAAAAAGAAGAATAAACAATGTGTATCTGTCATGGTTTTTTCAGCTGAGAATCCAAACAGTGTACGTTTGAGTTTTATAAAATATAGTATTTTGTGTATATCTTTCCTGCTACAAAACTTTGGAAAGCGTAAAAATTAATCGAAATTCAGTCAACGTCTTCTATTTTATTACAGATTTGTGTATCTTTCAAATACAGGAGTTTTCCTATCTCTTCCGTTGCTTATGCCCGTCCGACATTTATTTTTCTTCGTTCTGTTTGTTTCAGTCGGAATTACTCTGGAAACCGTAGCCCAAACGGCCAAATACTTTATTGAATTTACGGACAAGCAAAATTCCCCGTATTCCGTTGACCGGCCGTCGGAGTTTTTATCACCGCGTGCCGTGGAACGCCGTATCCGGCAGAAGATTGCACTTTCGATACGCGACTTGCCGGTAAATCCAGCCTATGTGGAGGCAGTGAGGCAGGCGGGAGCAAAAGTATGGTATGCATCGCGTTGGATGAACGGGGCGCTGATTGAAGCCGATCAAGCTACAATTGGTGAATTGGAGGAGTTGCCGTTTATTCAATCTTTCTCAGACCGAACCCGCGTTAACAGTCAGATGCGAAACGGTGCAGGCAGCGGAACCAAAGCCCTTTGGCGTAAACAAACGGAAGTCATTGATTACGGTAATTCGCGTAACCAGAATGCAATGCTGGAAATCGATCAGATGCACGCAGCCGGATTCACGGGCAAGGATATACATATTGCTATAATGGATGGTGGTTTTTTTGCAGCGAATGAAATGCCGGTGTTTCGGACTATTTTTGACGACCAGCGGGTGCTGGGAACGTATGACTTTGTGCGAAATCAAGCCAATGTCTATGACAAAAGCCAACATGGCACGCAGGTGTGGTCTGTGCTCGCCGGTTACAGTCCAGGGGCGTTGGTCGGGCCGGCCTACGGAGCTTCGTTCTGGCTACTTCGGACGGAGGAAGAAGTTAGCGAATACCGAGTTGAGGAAGTGAACTGGCTGATGGCTGCCGAATTCGCCGACAGCGCAGGTGTGGATATTATTCAGACCTCATTAGGTTATACAACCTTTGACGACCCTTCCATGGATTATTCTCCGCAGCAGATGGATGGGAAAACCGCATTCATTACCCGGGCGGCCAGACTGGCCGCCGCTACCGGAATGCTCGTGGTTGCCAGTGCTGGCAATGAAGGCAACGACTCGTGGCGTACCTTGTCGGCTCCCGCCGATGCGGATTCAGTGTTGGCTGTTGCGGCCGTGGACCGTTTGCAATTGCGTGCTTCACTGAGTTCGTTTGGCAAAATAGTAGGACAGAAAATAATAAAACCCAATGTTGCCGCCCAAGGCACGGGAACTGTGGTGATGTCTTCTTCCAATTCACTTACTACTGCCAACGGAACCTCCTTTTCCAGTCCGTTGATTGCCGGATTAGCTGCCGGCTTGTGGCAGGCATTTCCGCAACTGACCAACATGCAACTGTTGCGCTACCTGCAACAAGCGGGAAGTCAGGCGACCCGGCCCGATACGTTGCTTGGGTATGGCATTCCGCACTTTACCAGGGCGTTCCAACTCATTCAAAAAGATGCAGATCCAAACGGGCGGTTAGGTTATCTTTCACCCAATCCGCTGGCATCGAACCAATTGGTTTTTCGGGCCAATCTTTCGCAACTTCAGCAGCCGCTCACGCTGGAGTTTTTCGATTTGCAAGGTCGGCCGCTCCTTTCACATGTCATTGCACAACCGCAGGCGGAAAACAGCGTCAACCTGCCCTCCGGTATGTTCTTCCCAGGTATTTATATAGTGAAAGCATCTAATTCAACCAGGCAAACTGTTCTGCGTTTGGTAAAGTTGTAATAAAGGGGATTTGCAACCTTGCCGGGGTTTTTGCGTAACAGCTGGTACTATTTTCACCAGCCAGTCTACTTCATGAAACGAATTTTTTTAATCGCACTCATTTTCAGTAGTTTATCCATTGGTATTGCGTATACACAAACGGGCAGGGGAGCGGCGCTGGCAGGAGGCGGGTTGAGCTTATTTGTTCCAACCGGAGGTGGTTCAGATAATTTTCGCTTCGATTTCCAACCCCGACTCGGGTTCTTTGTGGCAAATAATGTGGCGGTAGGAGGAATCTTGCCGATTACCATCAATAGGACCGGAAACACGCGGGTTTCTTCAGTGGGAATCAAACCGTTCGGGAGGTTTTACGTAGGCGGTTCTCAGTTGAAACTTTTTCTGGAAGGTAGATTTGGACTGCAGCATTTCACTACCAAGGACATTCCTTCGGATCGGCGGACGGATCAGTTTGACGAACTTTCGGTAGGATTTGGTGCTGGGCTGGCAGCCTTTTTCAACAAACATGTTGCACTGGAGCCGCAGATAAGTTACGATGCGTACAGCCGCAAAGCTGCCAGTTACTCGGGCGTTACATTTAACGTCGCGTTGCAGATTTACTTTCCATAAGTAAAGAATCAGGTGCAGGCAGGTTTTGAGCTTTTCCCAGATACTGTTTTGGGAAGCTCTTCAACGATTGGTTACAGAATATCAAACAGGTTTTTGATGCCCATGGTGCGATTTACCGTAAACCCTTCCCCATATAGCGTTCCAATACGATGCCCAAACTCCATGGCGCGCGACCGGATGAAATCCAGAAACTCAGGTTTGGCAATGTGTGTCATGGGTTCATTACTGGATTCATCAAAAAACTGACTTTTAAACGCTTTGATGGACGCCACTTTTTGCTCCCAGTGGGAAGAAATGTCAACAACAATGTCGGGTTCGATGTAGTAATCCTGAATAAAATGATACAGGTTCTTGGGACGCCAGGCCGCTTGCACAGTGCCGTTGTCTTCTGTCTCAATCTTGATCAAACCTGACAGGAAACAGCTATCGCGCACCAGTTCGGCGGCCCGTCCATGGTCCGAATGGCGGTCACGGATGGCATTGGTGAGTATGATTTCCGGCTGATAGCGTCGGATTGCTCTGATCACGGCCAGTTGGTGTTCTCTGCGGTTTTCAAAAAAACCGTCCGGTATACCCAGGTTTTCGCGTATGTGCAGGTTGAGCACTGCTGCAGCCGCATCCGCCTCTTGCTGACGTATTTCTGGTGTGCCCCGGGTACCCAGTTCTCCTTTAGTCAGATCCACGATGCCGATGGTTTTGCCTAATGCGGCGTGTGCCAGCAATGTACCCGAACAGGAAAGTTCCACATCATCGGGGTGAGCCGCTATTGCCAGAATGTCAATTTTCATGGAGCAAAGATACTATCATTAAAAAGTCAAAAGTCGGGAATATAAATGCCACTGTAATTACCGGATTCGTAACCGTTGGCCAGCGCGGATTGTTTTGCTGCGTAGGCGATTAAGCCGCATCAGTTTTGTTACCGTTGTTCCATGCCGACTGGCCAGGCCACCCAAGGTATCTCCCTTACGAACCCGGTAATAAACCAGCCGCCGTACGACAGCCGTCTTCTTCTGGCCGATGTATGAGAAATGCTGCGGCAACAGATAAAAATACTGACCTTTCAGTTTGTTTTCTTCGTAGTTGTAAAGCAAATCGGGATTGAACGCATTGCCCTGATACCGGATCTCGTAGTGCAAGTGCGGCCCTGAGCTTCGTCCGGTACTCCCGCCCAAACCAATGATGTCTCCCGCCTTGACGAGTTGTCCCACTTCGGCTAACTGCTTGCTCATGTGGCCATAGAGTGTTTCCAAACCATTGTAGTGACGCAGCAATACAAAATAGCCCCACCCGCCGGCCTCGTATCTGACAATACGGACAATGCCGTCAAAGGCCGCACGTATTGTGTCACCTGTATTCAAATCCAGGTCGGTACCATAGTGCCAGCGGTATCCTCGCATGCCAAAGTGAGAGTTTACCTTTAACTGGCTGAGGGGAGGGGCCCAGAGTTGATTCTGGGTTTCATCGTAAAGCTGAATTTCTACGCTGTCTTCGTAGTCTTTGGGGTCAATTCCATAGGGATCCACATTGCGTGAGTCCCAAACGGAATAGTATTCGGCAATCTTGATCCATGATGAATCTACTCTCACTTCTTCCGTTACTTCCACTACACTCAATTCGCCTTCGTCAATTTCCGTCGTATCTTCGCTCACCACAGTCGGTTTTCGCTGCGGATCAAAACCCGGAAAGTGTTGTGCCGCATTGCTTTTGTTTGAAGAAGGAAGGTCTTTTACCGTGTCTTTTTTCTCTGAAGGATTTTTGGTATTCAGCGGTTTGGTAAATTTATCAGTTTCCTGTGCCCAAGCCCATGAAAAAAAGAATAGGGTAAAAAGTATACTAACGAAAAAACGCATGATCTATAATATACGACTTGTCGTGGTTAAGCAAGTACGGAAAGATTTTTATTAACTAAGTAGCAGCTTGCAAGGAAACGAATAAACGCCACAAATAGTACTTTTTCTTCAGATAAAACCCTGGTATGGTACGGTTCTGAAATCACAACGATCCTTCAATTGAACGAAAAATCTGAATATCAACGTTTTGTCTCCCGAATTCAGAACCGTACCATTTCTCAGATACTTTTTGCGGCCAGATACCGTTCGGCATCCAGTGCTGCCATGCATCCGGTTCCTGCTGCCGTGACAGCCTGGCGGTAGACATGGTCCTGAACGTCACCACAAGCAAAAACGCCTTCGATATTGGTACGTGTCGAGCCTTTTTCGGTTATGATATAGCCGCTTTCATCCATGTTCAGGTAAGGTTTGAAAATGTCGGAGTTAGGCTGATGACCAATGGCCACGAAGAATCCTTTGATGGGAATTTCGCGTAGTTCGCCGGTTTGGGTATTCTTTACCCGCACCGCCTCAACGGCGTGTTCTCCCAGAATTTCGTCCGTTTCGGTATTCCACAAAATTTCGATATTCGGGTTTCGTTTGACGCGTTCCTGCATGATAAGCGAAGCCCGCATCTGATCACGCCGAACAATCATGTAGACTTTGCTGCAAATGTTCGCCAGGTAGCTGGCTTCTTCGCAAGCTGTATCACCGGCTCCCACAATGGCAACTTCCAGACCGCGGTAAAAGAAACCATCACATACGGCACAGGCAGAGACGCCGAAACCGTTGAGACGTTGCTCCGAAGGCAAGCCCAGCCATTTTGCCGAGGCACCGGTAGAGATAATGACAGCATCCGCCTGGATCGTATGCGTATCATCAACTGTCACTTTGTGAGCACCATTGGAGAAGTCGACCTTGGTAGCCAGTCCAAACCGGATGTCGGTGCCAAAGCGCGCAGCCTGTTTCTGGAAGTCTTCCATCATCTGAGGGCCCATGATGCCATCCGGATAACCGGGATAGTTTTCAACGTCGTTGGTAATCATCAGTTGCCCGCCTGGTTGCAGGCCTTGGTACATAACCGGTTTCAGTCCGGCACGAGCAGCGTAAATGGCAGCAGTATATCCGGCAGGTCCGGAGCCAATGATCAGGCAGTGTACTTTTTCAATGTTTGTATTTTCCATGTTTCTATAAAAAGTTCTTGTTAGTCCTATAACAAAAACGAGTTCCAAAGTTGCACAAAACAGAGCAGATGTGCAAAAATAGTATCACTACAAAAAGCAAAACCTCCGGTAGGGAGGTTTTGCCAAAGTCAAAAATAGTATTTTGAATCGTACTGGAATCTTGAGCAATTAATTAGCCTAAATAAGGTTTCAACGCCTTGCTACGTGATGTATGACGCAAACGACGAATGGCTTTTTCTTTGATCTGGCGCACCCGTTCACGGGTAAGGTTGAATTTTTCACCAATCTCTTCCAGAGTCATTGAATGTTCTCCATTCAAACCGAAATACAAGGTGATCACGTCCGCTTCCCGCTGTGTCAGGGTAGATAAGGCACGTTGCACTTCCCGACGTAACGAGTCGTTGATCAAGCCAGCGTCAGGCGTATCCTCACTGTCATTCTCCAACACATCCAGCAAACTGTTTTCTTCGCCTTGTACAAACGGTGCGTCCATCGAAACATGACGGCCACTGATCTTTAATGTATCAATCACTTCATTGGTAGGTACTTCCAATACTTCGGCAAGTTCTTCCGGAGAGGGTTCACGTTCGTATTTCTGCTCCAGTTCGGAAAAAGTTTTCGAAATCTTGTTCAGCGAACCCACACGGTTCAACGGTAGCCGTACAATACGTGACTGCTCGGCAAGGGCTTGTAAAATGGACTGACGAATCCACCATACGGCATAGGAAATAAACTTGAAACCACGGGTTTCGTCAAAACGCTGTGCGGCTTTGATCAAACCAAGATTGCCTTCGTTGATCAAATCGCCCAACGAAAGTCCCTGGTTTTGGTATTGTTTGGCAACCGAGACTACGAAACGCAAATTGGCTTTGGTTAGTTTTTCCAGGGCGAGTTGATCGCCTTCTCGGATTCGTTTTGCCAATTCAACTTCTTCGTCCGGTGTAAGCAAGTCCACTTTGCCAATCTCTTGTAAATACTTGTCCAACGACTGGCTTTCGCGGTTGGTAATCTGCTTGCTAATTTTTAGCTGTCTCATTCTGAAATTGTATAATTTTAAGTAGCCTGTGCGTTAAATCACCTGTTTTTAAACGTCTGAATCTGGTTGAAAGTTCCGATTTCTGGAGTATTTATTTTGGCCGGCCATACCGCTAGTGCAGCAAAACAAATACATCTTTTCTATTTGTATTCATTTTTGTGTAAAGAAAACACAAATTGAGTAAAAAATACTATAAAAACGGATGATTGTGCAAAGTGATGAAATATATGCTTTTCCGGGTCAGATTCCAAGGTTAATCATTCGAATATAAAAATGTCAACTTTGGAATCTCATTGCCTTTGTATTACGACTGGGCTGGCTTTCCCTCAGGCTTTGGTAGCAATACTTTTCTTGACAAACGGTATTTGCCCGTTTTTTTATCAACTTCGACTAGCTTTACCTTGATTTCTTCGCCTACTTCCATCACACCGTCCATGCTCTCCAGACGCTCCCATTTGATTTCGGAAATGTGCAGCAAACCATCTTTGCCTGGCAAAAATTCAACAAAAGCTCCAAACGGCATGATGGTCTTTACTTTGCCGTCATATATTTCACCCACTTCAGGAACGGCAACAATGCCTTTCACGCGGCTTACGGCTTTTTGCATCGATTCGTTGTTCGTGGCAAAAATATTCACGTAACCTGCATTGTCTCTTTCCTCGATTACGACGGTAGCACCTGACTCTTTCTGGATTTCCTGAACCACTTTGCCTCCAGGCCCGATAACGGCCCCAATCTGGTTCTGGTCAATCTTAATGGTGACCGAACGCGGCGCATGTGGTTTCAGATCTGCACGAGGGGTGCTAATAGTTTGATTCATTTTTTCAAGAATATGTAACCGGCCTTTTTTCGCTTGTGCCAATGCCTCCGCGAGTACTTCGTACGAAAGACCGTCTACTTTGATATCCATCTGGCAGGCGGTAATTCCTTGGGCGGTTCCGGTTACTTTAAAATCCATATCTCCCAAGTGATCTTCATCACCCAGGATATCCGACAGAACGGTGTATTTGCCGGTCTTGCTGTCAGAAATCATTCCCATCGCTATGCCCGACACCGGACTCTTGATCTTTACACCCGCATCCATCAGGGCCAGACTGCCCGCGCAAACGGTTGCCATGGAAGACGAGCCGTTTGATTCCAGAATGTCGGAGACAATCCGGATCGTGTAGGGGTTTTCGTCATCAGGTGGAAGTACTTGCTTCAAGGCACGATACGCCAGGTTGCCGTGTCCTACTTCACGCCGGCCGGGGCCGCGGTTAGGTTTTACTTCACCTGTTGAGAAACCTGGAAAATTATAATGCAGAATAAACTTCTGGTAGCCCGATAACATGACACTGTCAATGAGTTGTTCATCCAGTTTGGTGCCTAAGGTTACAGTGGTCAAGGATTGTGTTTCGCCGCGGGTAAACACGGAGGAACCGTGTGGGGAAGGCAAGTAATCCACTTCACACCAGATGGGACGGATTTCGTCCGGTTTGCGACCATCCAGACGTTTGTTTTCGTTCAAGGCCAGGTTACGGGCCGCATCTTTCTGAATGTCATGGTAATATTTGTCAACCAATGCCAGGTCAATGGTATGGTCTTCAGGCAGCGAAGCAATGTAGTCGGCCTTGATTGCCTTGAATGAATCGCTACGGGCATGCTTGTTGGCGTTAGATGATTGCGCTACTGCATAGGCTTTGTCGTATAACAATTTGTATAATTTGGCCTTCAGTTCGGCATCATTCACTTCATGGGAATACGTTCTTTTTTCTGTTTTACCCACTGCGGCTTCCAGTTCCTTCTGTACTTGTACCTGTACTCTGATTGCTTCATGCGCTTTTTTAAGGGCTTCCAGGATTTCTTCTTCCGATACTTCGGCGCAAGATCCTTCTACCATCAATATGTCACGTGATGAGGCGGCAACGATCAGGTCGAGCCGGGCATTCTTGAGCTGCGTGGAAGACGGATTGATCAGATACTGCCCGTCAACCTGTGCCACACGTACTTCTGAGATTGGTCCGTTGAAGGGAATGTCGGAAACTGAAAGAGCCGCGGAGGCCGCCAGACCTGCCAAGGCGTCGGGCTGTACTTCGGCATCGGCCGAGATTAGGAAAATGTTGATTTGAACATCCGCGTGGAAATCATCCGGGAACATGGGACGAATGGCACGGTCTACCAAACGACTGATCAGGATTTCGTAATCAGACAGTTTGCCTTCCCGTCGCAGAAACCCTCCGGGGATTTTGCCGGCGGAGGCGAACTTTTCCTGATAATCAACAGACAAGGGAAGGAAATCTACACCTGGTTTGGCTTCCTGGTTTGCAACAACTGTGGCCAGTAACATTGCATTTCCCATGCGGACAACTACCGAACCATCGGCTTGCTTTGCTAATTTGCCGGTTTCTATGGTTATTTTTTGCCCATCGGGCATTTCGAAGGTCTTAGTGATTACATTCGGATACATAAGAATTGTCAATCAAATATAAAAATTAGAAATATCTACCATGTGTTTAAACACTACAACTATCCGAATGTCGACAATGTTATTCTGACATTCGGATAGTTGTAAAACTATAATTTCCTGTAAAAAAAGCTGCCATTGGCAAGGCAGGTTTGGAGTGGCACTGATGGGAGAGAAACAGTCAATCCGGTGAAGAAGTTAAAAGGTTAACTTTGGTACTACCGCTTTTTATACACGTTTGCCGCTTTCAGAAGCATGGTTTCCAAGTGAAACCCATGCGGTTAGATTACAAAGAAATGAAAAAAGGGAACTGCCGGTCGGTAAGTTCCCTGTGATGGCTTATTTTCGGATATTCAGCTCACCAATGATGGCGCGATATCTTTCAATCTCAGTTTTTTGAAGATAATCCAGTAATCTTCTTCTTTTACCTACCAGCTTCAACAAACCCAGGCGAGTATCATAATCTTTCTTGTGGGTTTTCAGGTGTTCGGTCAGATAGTTGATCCGATAAGTAAACAGTGCAATTTGTGCTTCCGGAGAGCCGGTATCAGTTGTTTTCTTTTCGTGTCCGTACTGTTTAAACAGTTCTTGTTTTTTTTCAGAAGTTAAATACATTTTTATATTGCTTAAATTACTATAATTTTTGACAAAGAGTGCCATGCTAAAACAGACGGCAAAGATAGAATAATCTCGTTACATTTTCAAAATATATACAAATATTTATTTCCTTGAGCCGCACGGATACAACCCAAAATAGCATCAGGCAACAGTGAAAAACCGCACTGTGTTCACACACTTCTTACAATTGTCCCACTTCGGCATTTTGCTGGGTAGTAGCCGATACTGGTGATTGGCCGGGTTTTGGTTTCTGAAACCGGCTTTTCAGGCGACTGAAGGCGATCTTGTACACATCCGCATCGAACAGGCGTGAGTCGTTACGGGCCTGGCGCAGAAAGAATAATCCAATCAGGAACAGAATGAAATCAGCCAGCCAGGCACCGTACGGAATCTGCATTACCCCTTCGCGTGCCCATTTCTCACCCATCAGTGTGAGTACATAAAATAGTATAAAAAATCCGATCGAAACCAGCACCGGCACACCCAGCCCGCCTTTGCGAATGATGGCACCCAGCGGAGCTCCGATCAGGAACATCACCAGGCAGGCAACCGATTGTGTGAACCGACGGTGCCGCTCAATGGCAAACACGCGGTATTCTTTCTGCGCACTTTCCCATTGGTACTTGCTGCCTTCTATGCTACTTTTTACGTTGCGAGCCTGGTTGGAGGCGGCTTCGTAAATGCTCACCTTCCGGTAAATGGCTTCTTTTTGTTGTGCCCGGCGGGCGGAATCCGCCCAGTAGGCGGCCGTAGCTTTGCCCGTTTCAGGAGTGCTGACTTTAGTAGCCGGCACATGTTTGAGGTGATGGTAATAATACTGAGAAATGCTTGACTGGCTGTTAAGTATCTGCTTGTTCACGTTCTTGCTCAGCGAGTCTGCCGAATCACGCAATTCCTTGTAATTCTTCATCAACCGGTCATACTTAAATAAGGCTTGCGGTGTGGTATCCATTTCAAACGAAGCCAGACTGAACACAAGCTTGGTGTGCTTGAAATGATTGCGCATGAATTTGCCTTTCTGATCGTTCCGGTTCATGCTTGACTGATCGTCGTAACTGGTGCCATTGAAAAGTTCGAATACCAGATATTTGCCATTCATGATGTTATACATCTGGGCCGAATCAGCCAGGGTGACATTGGAGTTGCCGTTGCCCTGGCTGTGATTATATATAATGACCTCTTTCAGGCTTTTGCCGTCTGAAAACTTTTTATTGGCTTTGATGCTGACCCCTTCCAGACCGTTGTAAAAAATACCTTCTTTGATTGACAAAGAGGGCTTTTTTTGCCGGATGTCGTACAAAAGGCTGTAAGCATTCAGGTTGGCTTTGGGCACAACATTGTTGTTAAACCAGAACGCAAACAAGGTGAGACCAACGGCAAAGAAGAAAACGGGTTGCAGGGCGCGCAGCAAGGAAATGCCTGAACTCTTGATGGCTGTAAGCTCATTGTACTCGCCCAGGTTGCCAAACGCAATCAACGAGGAGAGGAGGATGGCGAGGGGAAAGGCAACGGTGGAGGTGTTGATGCTGAAGAAAAAAAGCAGTTTGGCATAAACCCAAAGCGTCAATCCCTTTCCTACGATTTCATCAAAATATTTTACCAGGGTTTGGGTAACGAATATGAAAACAACTACTGCAAAGGTAAGGACAAAAGGCCCCAGAAATGCTTTTAAAACCAGTTTGTGTATCTGCTTCATACGTGCTGTGCGTTTAACGTATCCTTGAGTAGTGTATCAGAAGTGCAGCCAAACACCCTCAAAAACTGTACCTGTTTTCCTGCCTTTTCCAAATAGTATCTTTTTACAAGCAAAAACCGGCCATGTGGCTGACTTGTTGTCCCAACGATAAATACACGCGAAAAGTTGACTGAAATTTCTTAGCCACCCACGGTTTCGCGTAGCGAAGCTATCAGGTTTTCCCAAAGTTCTTCCAGATCTTCCACACTGGTGATTTCGGAGTAGTCCGTTACCTTCACAAAAGACGATTGGGTGAGCTCGTTCTGGTCAAATTTGAATTCAATGTAGTTGGGGTCTGTGGTTTCGGTGCCATTGTCATCCAGGAATTCGAATTTGACGTAGCGATTCAGCCGTTGAGCCGCTAGTTTGGCATAGTGGGGGCGGTTGTCCCATTGGAAATTAAAGATTTTTCCGCCATCAATGGAAACATCATCAGCAAACCATTGTGCCAAACCGGCCGGGGTGGTAAAGTAAGAAAATAGCATTTTGGGAGAAGCCTTCATTTCATACTCCGCCGAGAATTTATATTTCTCCATTGGTCTTGACAGTTAAAGCTAACATGTATTACTGCAAATATTTGATTTTTTTTTTGTAATATAAAATAAAAACTTTCTACCTTTGTGACCCGATTTTGGCGAGGTAGCTCAGTTGGTTAGAGCACAGGATTCATAACCCTGAGGCCACGGGTTCAACTCCCGTCCTCGCTACCAGAAAACAGAAAAACCCCCTAAATTCGCTAATTTAAGGGGTTTTTTATTTTTATGCGCCGTAAGGTGCGCCGTTATTTTTCAAAAATACGCTTAAACGATCTTTTGCACCCAGGCTAAAACGATGTACGGCGGGCGGTTTTCGACGCTTCTATTATTTCCGGCAGTGCTGGTATTTTTTGTAGAAACTTTTGAAGTTCCGCCCCGGCCCCCGAGATTGCCCCCGGCGTTGCCGTCGTTTCGGGCCTCGTCGGTGTAGCTGTGAGAGTGGCTAGGCATTTGCTCAATAGTCAACGAATACCAATCCAAACCCCCTTTGTTGCCTACCTTGCCGTAGTTGTAGTAAAACTGCCCGGTAGCGTCACCTAATGCGCCATCTGTACCGCTGTCGTAGCCGACAACAAAACGGCGGCGTAAATCTACCGTGCCGTTCCGCCCGTCGGCCAGTGCCCAGCCTGTTAGCTTGCCTTTGCCTAGCCCGGTGTTTGCGTCAATCAGTTCGGCTAAGACATTGCCCCCGTAGGGAAGGCAGACGCCCGCCGGGAATGCGTTTTCTTTTTTGGCTACTTCGCCCGCAAGGGCATTTAGGGCCGCTTGGTCGGCTTTGGCGTTAATGCCTAACGCATCCTTTAGCCGCTTGCCGCCCGTGGCATTGGCTAGTACGATGTAGGGCGTAGCGGGCAGGGTTTGGGAAAGCACGGCTTTGTATTCTACCTGCGTGGGTTTGGTGGCCCCGTCTTCATGCAGGGCGGGGGCCAAATCGGTAGGGGCGGGCAAAGTGATATAGGCCGGAAAGCTGGCAACGCTGCCCGCATCCAAACGCAAAACCCGGCTATCTATGTAGACAAGCCCGGCGGAAATGTTGGCCCCGTTGCCGCTGGCGGTCATGGTTACGCCCTTCCAAATGAAATTACCCAAGTCGCCGTACATTTCCTCTAAATCCCGTATCTGATTATCTACTATTTGCAAATCATCTACGCGGCGGGGGCGGCCCCCGGTCATAAGTTTATTACGTTTCATCTTTGATTTTTAATTGGTTTTGTAATGTACATTACACTTTTACTTAGTGTCGCCGGTTACACTATGGCCGGGTGCTATGAAGTAACAACGGCGTAGGTAATCCCGGCGAATTTATAGCGGAGTACTGCCGCCCGTATCTGATCTGTCAGGCTGGCAAGGTCGGCGGGTATGGCTACACGGAAATTTTCAGCAAAGCCGCCCGTTTTTTCGCCCGCAAAATACAAATACCCGTAGGGCTGGCCCTCACTTGCCAGATAATCAAAATCCGGGTTTTGCCCCTCACTGGCGAAATAATCAAATTCATCCAATGCAGAGGCGTGCAAAATTAGTATCCGCTTTTGGGTCGGGTCAAACTTGCGGTTTAGCCAGTCTTGCAGGCTTAGGGTTTGGCTTGTGTATTGGGCCTCTATGGTCTTTTCAATACGGAAAGCATTAAACGCGGCTAGTAGCCATTCTACAGGCTTTAAAAGCGTTTCTATCCATGCGCTTTGTTTGTCTTTCCGTAGGAAGGGCGGCAATAGGCGGCGAACAAATAACGGTATTGAAAAATTATACATGGCGGTTAGACGGTTAAGGTAATGGTACTTTCAAAATCGTTTCCCGCGCTGGTATCCTCTACCAGATAGCCCGCCGCCGTTTCGGCCAGCCGCAAAACGTCTACCGTTTCGGCCCCCTGCACTAATGTGATTGTATCAATTTCAACGTCTATAACCCCGGGCACTTTTTGCAGGGCGTCAATGATTTGATTACGGTAAACAATCCCGTCAAAGGGTAGGTTTTCCATGTAGGCGGCCATACCGTCGGCTATGCCCTGCCGGACTTCGGCATATAAATACATCGGGTCGTAATAAACCGTAGCCGTAACGCGCAATTTGTCGGCATTCAGCGAAGAAACCGAAACGGAAAGGCCCGCGGGCTTGATCTTGGTAATATAGCCGGAAAACTGGCCTACCTGTTCATTGGACAAAGCCCCGGCGGCCCCGTCGCTTTCCTGCTTGGCGACTTTCAACAAAAGGCCCCCGGCGGTTTCCTTATAGGCTACCCGCTTAATGATCTGCTTTGCTGTGTCTACTACCGGGTAAACGGTTTTGCCATCAATTACGGCCAGTTCGTCGCCCTCCTGAAATTCCTTTGCCTTTTCGACAAACCAAAGCGGCGTGCCGTATTCCTTGCGGGTTATAATGTCGGTGATTTCGATTTTGAACGCATCGAAAAGCGTTTCAACGAAATGATGTGCAACGGCGGTAATGTGTGCCCAAAGTCGCCAGATTGCCGAGGCACTAGGAGAATTGAGGCCGGTAAGTTCCGGCCTCTTATTCTTCTCGGCAACAATCGAATTAAAGATTTCCTCTATTGTTCTTGCCATTTTAAAAGATACTATTTTTAGGAGATTCTAAACAGTTTCCAGTAATTCAAATTCGTATCGCCTTCGGGGCTGCCTATGGCCTGCGGGTCGGTAATCCGTATTTGGTTTGCCACGACTGACACGGGAACGGTCGTTTTCTTCCAGTGGAACGAATCGGTATTATCCGGGGTCATGGTTACCGTTATTGCCCCTTGTGTCGGGTTGGAAGCATTGGCAGGCTGCGGGTAAACGGTCACAATGTCATTAGAGGAACGATACACAAACTCGCTGTAAATCTCTAATTCGTAGTTGCCATTTGTCAGGCCCGAAATGGTGTAATCTTCCACATTGTAGCGGCGGGTTTGCATCGCCGTTAATTTGTCGCCCGAAATAGCCGGGTTCCAATCGGTTTGACTGCGGGAAAGCTGGTAAGAGCCCGCCGGGTTTATGGTTATGCCCGTGCCCGCGTCGGTAAACTGGCCGCCGTCGCCCGCTTTGAGTGCATCGCCGTCTACAGAGGCCAGGGCAGGCCCGCCGCAATTGACCCCGATTACAAAGGTTCTCGTTCCGCTGGCGGCCTGCGTGGTAAAGCTGGCTACGTTGGAATTTGGAGAAACCCCGGCAGCGTTGCCCGCCCGAACTCTTACGTAATAGGTAGTAGAGGCAGAAAGGCCGCTTTGTGTCGTGCTGGTTCCCGAAACGGTCACATCGTTTACAACCTTGTTTGTAAAGCTGGTATCTGTTGCCACATCCAATTTATAGAAGTCGGCCCCGGAAACAGCCGCCCAGTCTATTGTAAACTGCCCGGCCTGTATGCCCGTAGCCGATCCCAAAACAGGGGCCGCCGGAATGGTTGGCGTACTGCCCCCGCCGTTGCTGCCGCCGGACTGGTTACCGCCCCCGGTCGGAATGGTGATTACTGAAATGCCGCTTTCAAAAAAGCCAATATCCGCCGCGCTGCCCGAAATCGGCAAGCCTACGTTAACCCCCTGATTTAGCATGTTGGAAGTGGCGGCAGGCTTGTAAGCGGCCCGTAAGTCACTGCCCCCGGCTACCTGCGGATTTGCCAGCGTAAGCGATACGGTGGCCCCGGACGGGTTGCGTATGCCCGCTTTGGGAATAATGATTTTGTCGAATACCGCCCCGGGCATGCTTGGCATGCCGTCGCCCAAATCGTAAACGGTATTGTCGCCCGTTCTTCTGACTAACCGGAAATCGTTGTTTGTCGCTACTGGCGCAACGACGGCTACGTTTTTCATCTCAAACCCGGTCCATCCGTTATTGTTTTCGCCCGACTTGGAAACCATGTTGATAAGGTGCGGCGGCAATACGTCGTAAACAAATACGCAATTCCAGATTTTCAGGTTTGTATAAATGTTCCGGCTGGAAAGTACAGGGGATGAACGATTGCCGAAATAAAACAGGCAACGCATAATTTTAACATTGTCGGCCCCTATGTTTTGCGGCTTACTGTTAAAGTCGCCTACGCCCTCGTAGATATTGTTACCATCTTTGTAGTAAAAAAAGACGTTATCCAAAATTGTGTCTGAGTTGGAAAGCTCCACGGCGGCAGCCTGTTCGGCTTTTATGTAGCTGTCACACAAAAGGAACGAATAGGTATTTGTAGGGCGGTTTTTGTTTTTCTTCTCTAGCGAATACTGGTTTTCAGTTTCGTTATTGTAGAAAGCCACACGCCAGGCGTCAACATTCCAAACCTCTACGAAAAATTCGGGGGCACTTGTTCCGTTCCAGGTTCTTAGGCCGCCGACGCCGACAATGTTACAAATAATTGTATCCTCTATGCGGTCATAAGGCGTATTATAGTCGCCGGGAACTTCTAAATCTTCGTAAGAGGGGCCAGCTTTGAACCAATAGCCGTCGTTGTATTCGGCTGTACAGTCGGTAATAAACAAGTTGTTACCGCTGCCCCGGGCGTAAATCGTTCCGTAGTGTGAGTTGCCTTCATTGCCCCACGTATCGCCCGAAATTGGCGGCGTATAGCCTGAATTTTTCAGCGTACTATTTTTCACACAAACAAACTCCCAGCGGTAGCGAAGTTCCAGCCCGTGCCAATACATGCGGTTAATTTCGATATTGTCAAACGTCACCCCGCGAATACTGCGTAAGAGAATAGCCCGGCGGCCCTTCTTATTGCCTTCAATGGCAAAATCAGAAAGGCAGGCATTCAGGTTTTCTACTGTCCGGCTGCCCCCGTTTTCATAAGCCAGGGCCGCCAATGACATATCATACAAGGAATTTTGTTCGTAAGTAATCTTACTTAGCCAGTTGCCTGAACCGTCTTTGCCGTAGCCCTTCAAGCTGACGCCCTGTTTTAGATTCTGGCGGCTGGTAAGCGTGGTTACGCCCTTAAAATTGATTCTGTGCCCCTGATTGGCCGTAACGGCTGCAAAGGCTTTGGATAGGGTTTTCCATGCCCCGGCCCCGGCAGAGGTTCCGGCGTTGGCGTCGTTTCCTAATGCAAAGTCTACGTAGTATTCATTGCCCGAAAGGGTAACGGTAAACACCTGAGAAACGGCCAGATTTTGCCCGTATTCGGCCCGTATGCGGTAGTCATAATTGCCCGCCGTTAAATTGGCGTCTACATAGTGGCGTACTGGTATTCTTTGGCCTACTACAAGCCCTTTACTGGTTGTTGCCGGGCTTATGGTTTTGATGGATTGCCAGTTGTTTGCACCTGCTGCCGAACGTTGGATTACATACGTTTTTTCGTCTATCTTGTCGCCGTCGTTGAAATAGATATGCACATCTTTAGAGGCTACGCCGAAAAGGTGTATTTTGGTCGGGGCGGCAATGGTCACTACTGGCGTAGTTGTCGGCGGGGCGGTAGGCGAAGCATTCACAAGGCTAGAGGCCAAAGAATCGCCCGCGGCATTGTAGGCCACAACGTAGTAATAGTAAGTCGTTCCGGCTACTACGTCCGTATCGGTTAGGGCCGTGGTAAGCTGGCCGCCGTTTGGTGAAATGTTGGCATAGGTTCCGTTTTGGCTTGTGGCTTTGAATACCCGAAAACCAGCCGCCCCGCTTACCGTACTCCAAGACAATACTATTTGATTTTGCCCGGCCTGCGCTTGCAATCCCGTAGGGGCAAAGGGCGGCGTACCTACAGAGGGGTTTTCAATAACGACCCCGTAGGCTTTTTCCATCGCCTTTTTATATTGATTTGCTGAATAGGACATTTTTATTTGATTTTTAATTGGGTAATGGCACTAATTGGCAGTCAGACAAGGCCCGGACAGTTCCGGGCCTTTGGCCTGTTTAGTCGTCAATTAATGGCGTGATTTGAACCGCGCAAAGGTTATTGTAAGATGAGGCAGGAAAGCCGTAATTCTTGCCTTTGGTGGATGAAAGGCGTACCAAAAACTGCCGATCTTGTGCCCCTATCAGGGTCTTAGGCCCGCGACAAGCCCCGGTAAGGTCTACGTATGAGCCCCCGGCGGTAAACTCGCCTATAATGGCAAAAGGCACATCGGCAGCGGTGTTTTTCTTGATGATGAAAGTAATTTCAAACGGGGCCGCTATAAAGTGATTGGGCAACTTGAAACTAAAGGCCCCGGCAACCTCAATAGCAAAACTGCACTGCAAAAGCACATCGAATTTTTCGGCTTCGGCAACGGTGGAAATGTTGGTACAGTTTATGCGCAAAACGTCGTTTGCCTGCAAGTTAAAATACGTGCCCGCCCCTTCGTTTACCGTATTGAACAAAAGCCGTGGTTTGACTTGGGCAGCCAGGGCGGCCAGTTCCGCGCTACTGGCAAAGGGGTTTAATTCAGGGGTTATTTTGACCCATCGGGTAGGAGAGCCCGCCGCGTTCCACATTTCGACCAGATAGAAACTGTTAGCCGGGCCGGATAGTTTATTTATGCCATTCAGGTAGACTATTTCAGACGGCAGCAATTCGCCAAAAACGCCGTTTACTTCCAGTTTCCAAGTTATGTACACATCGGCGGCAGTGGTTTTTTTAACGAAGAATCGAAACAGCTTGGCCCGAACGCCCGAAGTAGCCCGAATGTTTACCGTAAGTGTGCTACTGACCGAATACAATAAAAATTCATCTGCCGCCGGGGCTACCATAGTGCTACCCATTGGCGTAGAAAGGGCCGTAGTAGTTAGTTCGTTGCCGTTTACGGTCGTGTTCACTACCTGCAAATTGCGTAGGGTAAGCCAAGCGTTTTTTAAACTGTCGGTAATCGTTGAACCAAAGGCGGAAGCCATAGAGGCCCAATCGCCGATTACAGACAAAAAGCCTTTGGGCGTAATGCTTCTATCGTTGCGAATTTCCAGCGTTTCGGCTATGGTGGCGTATTCGGTGGCCCCGGCCTGCGTTTCACTGGCTGCCGGAATGGTTACCGGGCCGCCGCCTTCGCCGCCGCCGCTTGGCACGGGTAAAAGATGTTCGCCGTAGTTAGAGGCGTTTAACTGCCGCCATTTGCCGCCCCAATATTCAAAGGTTACTGTGTCTTTTGTGGCCCCGTACAATACTAAATCCGTGCCCCCTTCCAGACTGAAAACACTGCCCGCAACAAAGGTTAAATCTATGGCCGAATTATTGACAATCTGCAAAACCTTGCCCGAATCAAAGGCCCCGGTAATGGCGGTAATTTCCCGGCTTACTCCCGAAGCGGTAAGCGTCACTACGTCAATGCTTTCTGACCCGGTTAGGTTTATTGCCGTTGCCGAACTTCCTAAACTGCGGTTTGTGTACTGGCGGGGCGGGGTTTTGGGGTTAAAGGTTGTTGTATCAAAAAGAGTAGTTAAAATAAACTCTACCCATTCGCCCAAAACCTGCAAGGCCGTGTTTAACGTGGCCGTCGTGCCCGGTTCAAAAAAACTGTCCCAGGTGAAAGGGGAATTTGTTTTATCAACAAATACTAAACTATCATCGCCCGCGGCCAGCTTGGTAACGTAGGGGCTTAAATCTACGCTTGCGCTGGAAGTTTCCGTATCCTGCCAGTCGTTTAGCGTCACATTCCAGGCATAAATACTATTTATCGGGTCTTCGCCTTCTATTACCGTTGTGACCGTGGCAAAGTCGCCCGGCCCGGCAGTAGGATAGGCCGCCCGTAAGGCTTCGGCAGATTGGAAATAGCCTTTGTAGTTGGAAATGTTGGGAAGTACCAGCGAAATAAGGCCGCTACCGTCGGGCAGAAACGAGGCCCCGCCGTTTACCTTAATGGCCTTTACCATAGAAGTAAGAGCCTGCGTAAGTCCGTTAATTTCGGCTATTTGGTGGGTATGGTTCAACGCCGCCCGGGTTTCGATCTTTTCTTTTACCAGTCCCAGCGGGGCGGCCTTGTCCATGCTGCCCGCTTGGTAGTCGGCATCATCGCCAAGTATGGCCCCGGCGTCGGGCTTTTTATACGTTCCGTCTTTGGCTAGAAATTCATCGGCGGCCCCGGCGGTTTCGATTACGTTTATCTTTTGCTTTTCGGCCTGCGTAACGTATTTAGAATCTGTCCCGGCGTCGGGAATATCCGAGGTTTTTAATTGTAATGAGCCGTCAGAATTAAAATTTAAGTTGTTAATTTTTAGCATCTTAGCGAAAAAGCCAAAGATTGCCGAAAGGACAAACCGGGCGTCTTTGTCTTGCTCACTATCCGCCCCAAGCAAACTATCTGATAGGGCGGGCGTTGCCTTTTCCTGTATTTCGGGAATTGTTACGTCCATTTTCTTGATTGATTTTTAATTGGGCTTTTGCAATGTGAAATTGTAATGCACATTACAAAAAGTATTATTCTCTTATTTCGATCTTGTCCAGTTCGCGGGTCACAATGTAGCCCGAACGCTGGCCGCTGGAAGGGCGGAAAACAAGGTAGGATTTTGTAATCCGGTTAAGTATGTCTACTTTCAATTCTGCCGACTGGCCGCGGGCGTCAATGACTACCAGCGTATAAGAGCCCGGCCCGGCCCCGGTCAGGTTTTGGCTTCGGGTTACTAGCTGGCCCGTTTCATCTGTCCAGTAAAAGGCGTAATCCAGATAGCCGCCCTCTACACTGACCAGGGCGAACCCGCCTTTTCCGTCGGTGGCATTGCCTACCCTGACAAGGGACAAAAGCAATTCGCCGCCCTCTTTTCGCCCGTCGTCGGTATTGTTGATAGTCCGGCTTAGAAAGTAATCGGCGGTAACCGATAGTTTTTCTTCCCGAACGCGCAAAACCTGCCCCGACTTGATAAAGCTATCTAACTGTAGATTGTTGTCAGCCATTAGCCAGAAAACGCCCTCAATAGCCCCGTATAGCTGGTTTGCCAAATCGTAGATACTTTGCCCGTCGTGTACTGTGATTGTCTTCATAGGGCGTTATCTAATCCGTTCGGCATCTATGGAAATAGCCTGATTCTTTACCTTAATGCTGTTTACTTGGTAGCCGTCCCGTTCCAATTCGAGGCGGTAATTGCGGGCGATTTCGTCGGGCGTTGTGTTGCCGTTCAAAAACCGCATGGCCCCGACGCCTACCGTGGGATTTTGGGCGTAGTTGCCTTTTTCGGCCTGCCCGATGTGTTGCACATGTTGGGCGTCGGATTCTCCAAAATTCCAGTCGCCGAAACGAATAGAAATGTCGTTATCCTCCCCGGTTAAAATGTCTATTGCTTTTTTTGCCATCCATTTGCAGAGGTTTAGCCGTGAATAATGTTTGTATTTTCGATCTCGTCCCGCCCGGTTGTGTCTACCGTTTTGGTCAGTAGTTGGGACGTAATAACCCCGTTGCCCGGGTGTGTGTGTGAATTGTACTGCTGCTTGATTTCCTGTAAGGCTTCTTCTAGCTGATTGAGCCGGGCGGTTAGGGGCTCAACTTTGACAAGGCCGCCCAGGCTGCCGCCCCGAAAAATGATCTTGTCTAAATCCGAATACAAAACCACGATTGCCGCGGCCTCAAAGCCGGAAGAATCCGACAAAAAACTAATGGCTACCGTACTACCTGCCGCCGGGATGAAAACCGCCCCGGCGTCGGTATCGCTGCCCGAAAGTTTGGCCCCGTAAATGGGACTGTCGCCGTTTAACGGCTCACAATCGCACGTAAACGCCTCATTGTCAACAGCCAGAACCTTACAAAGTAAAACAGCGTCACCCCCGACGCTGTTTTCGGCTATCCGTTGGATAGCACCCCTTATTTTACTTTCATTTGACCCGTTCATTAAGTGAAAAATAAACCGTGCGAAAAGCCCGGAAATGGGCGTTTTTGGTATTATTTGGAATGAGTAGGCAAGTTATACAGGGGCTAAATAGGCCAAGTGTAGTATTTACATAAAATGGCCCCGACCCCCTCGTATATTTTCATCTGCACCCCCTGCATACGACCGTATGCACCCCCTGCATACCGCTGTATGCACCCTGCATACGGGAATATGCAGCCCTGCATACAGCGGTATGCAGCCTACGAAATTGTTCGTAGCCGCGCAAAATCCTTTTAATCAATAAGTTAGGTATTTAGAGCAAAAAGAGAGAGGGCGGCCAAAAGGCCAAAAATTGAAAAATCCGGCTTTTAAGAAAAAAGAAAAAGAAGCAAAAAGAAAAAAGAATAGTAGTATAGTAATATTATAATATATAATTTATTTTAAAATAATAATATATATAATATAATACTATACACACAATACGCACGCGCGAAGCGGAAACCCCGCCGGGCCGCTTTTGGCTTATTGCCCATTTTAAGCCCCGGAAACGGCCTTTAAATTCATTCTTCCCCGGTGAGTAGTGTCTTTTATCATCCCAGGGCGTGAGAATCGTTTATAGGGCTTTAAAATGGCTTTTGCGGTTTTGCTCTATTGCATTGGCTTTACAGATGGATAGCAGAGGTAAAAAAATATAGCATTTGTTTGATTTTGAAAAATTTATACTACATTTGCTCTATTCCCAATTAAAAATCAGCCCCTATGCAAAATTTAGTGTATCTGGATAAAAACCGCGTCCCGGTTACCAATTCGCGGCTAATTGCCCAAGCCTTCGGCAAAAGACACGATAACGTGTTACAGGCAATTGATAGAATGCTTTTGAAAATGACGCCCGAATTACGTTTGTTTTGGGTGGAACATTGCAAAATGTTTGCCCTGCCTGCCGATCTGCCCGTAAATTCGGACGGTTCGCCCCGCTACCGCCGAACGCTGGAAATGACCCGGGAAGGCTTCGTACTGCTGGCAATGGGCTTTATTGGCCGGGCGGCCTTCTCTAAAAAGCTGGAATACATCGCCGAATTTAACCGACTGGAAGCCGATCTACTAAGTACGACGCCCCGGGCGGCCCTTGTCAGTATTCCCGGGCTTGGCAATCCGGCCCCGCTTAGTCCGGCAGCCTTCCGGCGTATGGGTTTGCAGGGATTGTAAAAAAAATATAGCAATTGTTTGTAGTGTGTATAACAAGTGCTATATTTGTTGCAACAAAGGCTATCCGGCGTAAAACCTCGCAAGTATTTAACGCAAAAGCTGGCGTTTCTCAACAAACAAAAAACCCGGCTGGCAAATCCCGGGTTTTTCTTTCGACTTTCTGGCCTTTGGGCTGTGATAATATTGTAAGTGGTTTATTTAATTTCTGGTGGATGGAAAAAGCCCGCGGTTTTGCTGCGGGCTTTTTGTTATTCCGGGGGCTAGTTGCTCCGGGGCCGGATTAGTTGGGCCGCCCGTCTATTTCGATTTCCTGCCGGATACCGCCCCGCCCGAATGAGTAACGAACGCTTTTAACCAGATAGCGGCCCGACCGTTCGGGGTTTAGCTTGTCGGTAAACAAAACTACGTCGCCGTGCCGGGCCAATGGATACCCAAAGGCGGTAAAGCTGCCCGCCAGCCCGTCGAATTTTAGCTTTCTTAGTTCGGCCTTTGCCTGCCCTTTGATAAAGTCTAACGTTTTATCGTAGACATGAATAGTACGAACGGCCCCGCCCTTGTCGCCGTCTTCCCAGGTAATTTTCTTGTTATTGGGTAGCATGGAAATGATCTTTATCCAGACTTTGACGTCTTCGGCCTTTGAATAGGTTAGTCCGCTGTCGTCTTCTATGTTGTAGCTGGCATTAAACTTTACCTGTTTCTGCGCTGTACCCGTGTAAGGCAGGCCCACATACAAAACGCCATCCCGGATAAATGAATACAGGTTATAGGCTTTTTTAAGTTCGTCTAAAACTTGGGCTACCGTTACGTTTCCTTTTATTCGGAACTTGCCCAGGCTCACCGCCGGGCACTGGAAAGGAACGGGGCAAATGTCAGTAAGTAACTGGCGAAGCGTCACCGACTTTTTACTGTAATTGTCTACCGTCTTTTGCTTTAGTAAATAGGCTGCGTCTTCACAATGAAACACAAGCGGCGTGCCCGGTTCAATGCGGGCCAGATAGCCAGTAAACAGCGTTTCAAAATTGTAATCGTACCCTATCTCTATTACTACTTTGTCGCCCCGGGCAAACAATTCACTGCCGACGGGCTGGCCCTTCATTTGCAATTTGCGGGGCACTTTTATAATGGCCTTGTCGGTCAGAGATTCCCAAGTAGAGGTAATTTCTATTTCCGAAGTGAATATAAAACGGTATTTGCCAATAGTGTAGCGGCATGTAATTTGTTTCATGGAAGGGCATTTAATCTAAGATTTCCAACTCGAAAGGGTCGTCTGATACGCATTGCAGCGTAAAAACCTGCGTATTGTGATGCCCGGGCCGCTGTGGCAGTTCGTAGTTTTCAATTACCAGCTTATAAATGCCGAAACTGTTTAGATAACGGCTTACAATGTCAACGGCAACGGGGGCTTTTAGTATCTGTTGCAGTGTGTTTACTTCGCTGGCCGGGTAAACATAGGTATAGTCAGAAGTAAAGATACCTTGCACGGTTACGTAGTAATCGCCGTCGGAAACGTATTCTTTGAACGTGCCCCGGCGGCCATTTACGGGCGTTTTCACTACGTTCTTTTGCATGGAAACCGTTAGTAAAACCCCCTGCATAACCAGCCCGGGAAAGTTTATTAAGTTGCCGTTTTCGTCCCGGTAGCTGCCCGCCTTTACTTCCAACGCCGAATAAACGGGCGTGTTTAGCTGCGAAGAATAGCCAAATGGTTCGTCCCGTTCGTAGTCTACAGGTTGGGTAATTGGGCTTAGTTGCCTTAGCCCAAATTCCCCAAGCAATAATTCTAATTGTGCCATAGTCTTTTTGTAAAGGGCTTTTTGTAATGTACATTACACTTTTACCCGCCGATGTATTCAACGTCCCGGACTGCATCTAACAAAGCGTTAGAAACCATATCTTTTATTTTCGCTTCACTGTCGGCGGTTTTGGTCGTCTGTATCGTAAAGTTTTCGATTAGCTTGTTAATGTTTACCGTCAGGTTTCGGGCTGCTTTGGCGTCGGCCTGTACGCCAGCAATTCCGGCTTTTATGCTGTTCGGGTCAGCGGTCGGCAATTTCAGGCCGCCCGGGCCTTTGCCTAATGGCCCGTCGCCCTCTTTTTGGGCGTAGTACTTGCCTAAAGCGTCGGTATCGGTTACCGATTGGGCCGGGCCGTTTACTTCCCTTACACCCTCGTTATAGCCCTTTGCGGCAGCCTGCCCGATCTTTACGCCGTATTTGGCAACGGCGTTTAATTGCTGGCTCATGCCTTCGACAATCTTGGATTTGTCGAAACTTAATGCCCCTTCTACGATTTTGGCAAAGCCCCCGAAAACGCCTTTTGCCATATCGGCAAAGTTTGTAAATACGGTCTTTATCCCTTCCCAAAATCCCATAATTCCGCCGCGAAACCAATCAATTTTATTCCAGGCCCAAACGATTGCAGCCACTAGCGCGGCAATGCCTGCAATTACCAAGCCTACCGGGTTTGCGGTCATGGCGACATTTACCGCCCATTGCACGGCCTCCCAGGCCGCCAGGGCCTTTTGTACTGTCCAAATGGCGGCTACTGCGCTACCTATCACACTAACCCAAAAACTAAGCCCTTCCGAATGTTCTTTTACCCAGCCGATACCGTCTTTAATCCAGCCGAAAACCGATTTCAGGGCCGGAATCAAGTAAGTGCGTAGGCCATTGACTACGGCCATAATTTCGGGTAGAAACTGCGTTGTAAAATCCCGTTGCAGGCTTAGTACGCTGTTATCCAGTCGGTTTAAATTCGATTGTACCGAATTGGTTGCAGTTTCCAAGCCCCCGGCAAATTCCTTTTCCATTTGGGCGGCAAACCGGGGCAAAAATTCTTCGGCTGTCAACTTGCCATCTGACATAAATTTGTCAAGTTCGCTCGTTGTCATATCCATAGCCCGGGCGGCAATCTGGAAGGCCCCCGGTATGCGTTCGCCGATCTGGCCGCGCAATTCTTCGGCCTGCACCTTGCCTTTGCTCATTATCTGACCAAGTGCCAGAAATACGCCCTTTGAATCATCTGCATTCAGGTTCATTACCGCCGCCCCGGTCGAAACCTGCCTAAACATATTTCGCACTTGTTCGGCCTGAAATTTACTACCCATCATTGCGCCTTGAAAGGTTTTAAAACCTTCGGTCATGGCGGCTTGATTGAGGCCCAGCCGTTCGGATTCATCATTTAGAAAGTCTAAACTTTTAGCCCCTTCTTTGGCAGAGCCAGAGGCAAAGCGAATAGCGTTTTCCGTGCCCCAAATCCCGGCGGTAGTCTTTACCGCGTTTATGGCTTGGCTGGCCGTCAGATAGCCCGCAATGCCAGCCGTAGCGGCTTTAAATGGGTTTATCGTACCTAGCCCCTCAAACTTGCGGCGGGTCTTGTCTGCCGCCCCGTCAACGTCGCCAAATGCTTTTTTACCGTTTGATGTGAACTTAGCCAGGCCGCCGCTGGCAAAATCTTTTAGGAATATTGAAAAACTAACACTTTCGGCCATACTGTATTTGCCCTTTCTATTAATTTCGTGTCTGTGGGTTGGTAAATTTTAAGGCCCATTTAAGCTGCTGCCAGTTGGCCGCTAACTGGTTTTCGCTCATGGCGTCAGCGTCCAAATGATAGTAAAACTTAATAAGGGCCTTAATTTTCTGTATCTCGGTTAGTTCCCCTTTGTGGCGGCTTAAAGCTTTTTTACTTTCGCTATTTTCACCGAAAACAGTTTATCTAATACGCCCATAACTGACAGAAACAATTGTTCGTCGTCTACTAATCTTCTGTCGCCCGCTACGATCAGGTTTTTGGCTACAATCTGCATTCCGCTAACGGGCTGGCCTGAGCCCTGCAAGGTGGCGTACAAATCCAGTTCTTTGATGGAAGGGGCACGGAATACGCCCGCTAGTACGATTTCTTCGCCGTTAGGGCCTTCGGTTTCTACTTCTACCAAATGAATGTCTTTAAATTGGGCCTTTAGGGCTACAACATCAAAACCGTGATTGTTTTCTGATTGGTTGTTTACCGCCGGATTGTTTTCTGTCTGCATCTTGTTTAAGAAAGTTTAAGTTATGGGTAGTAAAAGAGTAGGGGAAAGGGGGTTTTACGCCCCCTGTTGGTTAATAGACTGGCTTAGTAGATTGCGCCCGGTTTCCAGTCAATGTGTGAACACATGAAAGGAATTTCGGCGGTAATGCCTGTAGAACCCGTTTCCATTTCGCGGCTGTTTCGGGTAAGTTTCACGTTTTTGATGATGTGGGTTACCATTTCCTTTTCAGGGTTGAGGAAAGACACAACAATGTCAAAAACGGGTAAATCCTGAATACGCCCCGACGGGCTGGCCTTTTGCAAAAATTCTACTTCCTCCATTTGCAAAGTCATAGAACCAGAGCAATCTATTTGACCCATGCCATAGGAAAAGGGCATATTACCCGCCGCATAGTTCTTTTCTATGGTTTGTTCGTCGGCATAGTTCAGGGCCGTAATGCCGACTAGCGGGCGGTTTGCCCCGGCAATTTTTACGACCAGTTGCGCCCAGTCATAGGCGCGGCCATTAATCAAAGGAAATGCCATTTTGTAGAATTGATTTTTAATTGGGAAGAAAACCGGGCCGTTTGAGCATTATAAAGAGGCTTGCCCGGTATTGTTATTTTTGTGGCCCCTTACTGGCCCCTTAGCCGTGGATTACTGGCCGGAAATCTTGGAGACAAAGCCGATATACACTTTTATGCTTGTGGCCGTTCCTACTGGCACGATTTCAATTTTTACTTTGATTTCGTCGGTAGCTAGTACGTTTTGGTTTGGGTCAATGGTAACCAATCCGCCGGAAACCTCGCCGTTTGCCTGCATCAAGTCTAGCTGTTTTTGCCCTACCGCCTCGTAGCTTCGCACTGTGTCTAACGTCAGCTTCCCCGTGTTGCGGTCAACGACTACCGGACTGTTTACAAAGGGCAAAAGGGCCGTTCTGACGTTGCGTATGGCCTTGTCAATGGTTCGCACAAGGGCTATGCGCGAATAGTCGCCCGTGGCGGCTGTATGGTCGGTAGAAAAATAACTGCCGTCTAAGCCTACCAGCTTACGCAAGAAAATATAATGCTTGGCGTCTAAATCGTTTTGCTGTGTCTTGGTAACGGTTTTGTAGTCGTTCCCGGTGGAAAATGCCAGTTCGTCAAGTTCCGTGCCGGCCACGTTGAATTTGTTTACCCATCCGATATTTTCCGAAACGCTGGCAAGCGAAACGGCCCCAAGCAAGGCCCCGACGGCTGGCATTGAGTAACCCAGCGTAGCGGCCAGTGTGGCCCCTTGCCCGCTTTTGGATTCTGAAATGATAACGGCAACATTCGGGCAATTCAGGCCCGACAAATCCGGCAGCGAAGTAAGGGTAAGCCCGCCCATATCGGCCCCCAAAAGGATAACTAACGGGGTATGTTCGCCCTCTAGTTCGGTGGCTACGCCTTGCAGGCCCGTTACCAGCGAAGCGGCAAAAACTTGATCTGTCAGAAATACGGCCACTTGGCGAATTTTGCCGTCGGCGACAAGCTGCATATCTTTGATCTTTGTAAAATCGGTAGTTGTCGCCCCGGTAAATGCTACGTAAACCGTCCCGTTTTCCATAATGCGGAAATATTCGGAAAGCTGGTAATTAAGGGCCGGAAAGTCGGCGGCAGTTATTCCGCTGTCTTCGGCTTCTTTGAGGCTGTAAAACTGCCGTACCGTATCTGTCCCATACCCGGCAGGCTTAACGCCGCCATACAGAAACCCGCTTACGTAGTCTTGGCCTTCGGGCTGGCGGCCTAAACCCCCTTGCCCCTTAATGAAACTAATATCGCCTAAAGCCATTTTATAGAATTTGATTTTTAATTGGGAATAGTTAAACGGCCTTTTCTGCCGGGGCTACCCTTTTATGCCGGGGCTACCCTTTGTAAAAGGCCGTTTAAATGCGCTGTATTCAATTTTGTTACTGTGTCGGCTGTTGGGGCGTCGCTTCGGTCTTGGCTGGTTCTGCGGCCTTCTTTGCGGCCTCTGCGGCCTTTTTGGCGTCGGCTTTGGCTTTGGCGTCGGCTTCGTCTTTCAATTCTTTCAGGATTTCGGCCCGTAGCTTTTCTTTTTGTTCGGCGTCAGCAATGGCGGCAGCGGCGGCGACACGTTCGGCGTTTTCCTTTTCGGCTACCTGTTCGGCTTCGTATTCTTTGGCTACCATTTCGCCGTACATATCCTCAATTTGACCGATGGAATAGGTTTTGTAATCCTGCCCGTCTGGAATCATTTGTTTTCTGAAAACGTGGTTACCGTCTTCGGTTACAAATACCTTTTCGATGCCTTTGGCCTCCATTGTCGAATAAACTTCTTTTAGTGCTTTCGGTTTCATTTTGCGTATGCGGTGTCTTTAAGTAAGTAAAGATTTAGATTCAATGTGTTTTTGCCCTTTTTCTTAAAATCCAGCTTGGATAAATCAACTTGCGGCGGGCAGGGTTTAACCGCCGGACAATTGCAATCGGGGCATTTTACCGCCGCTACGGGCTTGGCAATAACCCGGCTTTGCAGCCATTGCCCACTAACTACGCCTAACAGAAAGGCGGCAGCCAGGGCGATTATTTTTATGTATTTTTGCATTTGTATTTAACGGGCGTAAAAGCGATGATTCTAAAATGGCTAGTTGGTACAATCGTGCGACTGCGGGCGTAAATGCCGCCCCCGTTGGCTTGGCTGCCCTTCGTTCCCGGCGACGTATTGGCCTCAATTGTGGTAAATGAGGCGTCAGAAATGCGCTTTGTTACAAAACCTACGTGCCCCTGCCAGCTTTCGCCCCTTCGCCATACTACCACTTCGCCCCCCTGCAATTTGTATTCGCCCCGTAGTACCTTTTCTGCCGGGATAGAGCCCGGGATTACAAACCCCCGGGCCGCCGCCGTTTTAACCAATTTGCCATTTACTGCCGGATAGCAAGCCCCGGACTTGTCAAGTACGAACGAAACAAACGCCGCGCAATAGGAATAGCCCCCGCCCAGGCCAACAAATTTTAAGAACGTTTCAACTTCGGGGCCGCGGTTGGAGTTTCGCGGCTTTTCTGTCACTCCTACGTACTTTTCAGCTATTGCAATATGCGGCAGTTTATTAGCCGCCGTTTGCGCTGGCGTTTGTGCGTGAACCGTTGCGCCTAAAACGATCAAGGCAATAGCTAGAATTATCTTGCCTAATAAAACCGCTTTTTCGCTATCGGTCAGCCGTTCGATAATCTTTGATAAACTGAGTTTGGGAAACAAAAAATAGGTAGCCATCCGCCAAACCAAAAGGCCCGAAAAGGCGTAGAGGAAAAAGGCGGCAAGGCCGGAAAATTCGGTAAGCTGTGGCGTAGACAAAAAGCCCAATTGCTTTAATGGTTCGCCCGGATAGGTAGCAAAAACAGCTAAGAGGGCAAACATTACCAGCCCGCCCAAAAAGCCGAACTCTTTAAAAAATCGTTGCAGGGATTTAAGCATAAATAGTATCTTTTGGAACTGTGTTTTTTAGACGATCTTTTTTTTCTGGAAATAGCTTTTTTAAAAGCCTTGTAACCGCAAACCCGACTACTGCCCCGATTGTAGGAACCAGAAAGGCCGCGTAAATGAAATGCGTAAAGTTTGGCGGTTCGGTCGTGGTTTCCTGTAGGGGCAGCGTTAGTACGCCAGCAATTCCGCCGATATAACCGCAAATAGTCCCTACAACGTCGTATTTCATGGGCATAAGAAGAAAGAAAAGGAACCGGGCAAAACCCGGCCCTTTGTCACCTTAAACACTTAAACCATGTACAATACTGTTTCTTCGGGCCATCCGATTTGTGTACCGCCCTTAACTAGCATTTTGAAGAAAAACATTTCGCTGTTTGCCTGCAAGCGGTCAACGATCAAAACGTTTTCATCATTTTGCAAGGCTACGCCCATGTGCAAATTACTTGACGCGGTAGAGTTTGCCACGGCGGCAAAAATGCAGTCGTCAGGGAATCCATTAAGCGGCACAATGGTTTTGCCGCGGTAACGGGTTGGGGCCGTCATTGTCGGGTCAATGGATTTATACGGCAGGCTCATTAAATATTCTTCGTAAAGTTCCTGCGTGTAAGGGGAACAGAAATATTTAAGGCTGGCATTTTTCTTTACTGCGCGGGGCACTGCCTTATGCACCAAGTCGAATTTATCCTTTACGTTCGCATTTGTCAACGCTACCGGGCTGGCGATTTTGATAGTGCCAGCGGCAGCGGCGGCAATGGTTAGAATCCCGTCGAATTTGTCAAACGGCGCAACGCCAGATGCTTTGTCATTTGTCCAAATCGCCTCGCCGTGGTATTCGTCAATCTTGGCTAAAATCAATTCGGCCATTTGCACCTGAATAGCGGGCGGCAATTCGCGGAAAACCAAATTACCCGTCGGTTGGTATGGCCGCCAATAGGTTTCAAAATCCCGGGGGTTAAATTCCAGGTAAATCATGTAGTCGTCTACTACCAAACTTCTTTCATCCAGCGTAAACGTGCCTTGTGAATCGCCGCTTACGGGCGTGGCCTTTCGGTCTTGGATGATCTGGCCCAACTTCATGCGCGGAATCGCTATTTTGCTTTCTACGTTGGGAATAATGCGGATATGCCCGCCGTCTACTACCTCGTTGCCAGTCATGGCACGGGTTAAAATGCCATCTAGCACCTCGCCATTATAGGCGGTTGTAATTGAAATCATTTTACGTTATATTTGATTTTTAATTGGGTGATTGTCAGGTACTTACGGCGACCTTTACCGCGATAAAAGGGGCAGGCTTACGGGCCTGCTTTCTGGTTTGGGTTGTGTGTGTTGGGGCGGCTTATCTGTGCTTTGCCATCAGTTCGGCTTGCCGTTCTTGGAAAGACTTGATTTTATAGCCAGTATCAACAGCGGCGGCAGGTTGTGCGGGGTTTTGTCCGATTCCGCTAGAAAGTTTTGCCCGGGGGCTAATGGTTTTTAAAGCCGCTTCGGCAGTCTCGAAATTATCAGTCGCCAACTTTGTCCAGTGCTGTACAATGTCTTCCCCTGTGCCTATTCTGCCGTCTTTTTGGGCTTCGGCAATCATAGCCGTAATGCGGGCGGCCTGAATTTCGGCTTTCTCTTTTTCGTACTGCTTTACTTTTTCGTTTGCCGTGGCTAGGTCGTTTTGGGCATTCTGTAGACTGGCCTGAGCCGTCGCCAATTCGCCCGCAAGGACTTTAATACGCCCGGCGGCGTCGTTTGCTTTGGCTACAATTTCGGCTTGCGTCGCCGAGGGTTGCAGGCCCAAAGCTGACGCGATAATCTGTAGTTCGTTCATGCTTTTTGGATTGTTAATAGATTGATTTTCTGAATGTTGGGCCTGTGCTTGGGGGTCGCCGTCTATTATCTGCTGGTAATAGGCTTGCATTTTGTCCAGGCCCGAACCGGGGGCCGCTTTAATCCCGGCTTTGTCGGTTTTCTTTACTTCGTCCGCTAATCCGGCGGCTAGGGCTTCACTTGGCGAAAACCACTTATCGACGCCAGAAACCAGAAAAGCGGCTGTTACCTCTGCCTCACTTTTCCCGGTGCGTTTGGCTGTGAGTGTGGTAAGGGACGCTTTGAAAGATTCCAGGGCCGATAAATCGTTTTCGCTGGCTAGGTAGCCGCTAGGGTAGGACGGCTCATGTAGCATAAGGTTTGCATAGTCGGCCATTACGCGGCGTTGCCCGCATAGAAAAATAAAAGCCGCCATACTGCCCGCTACGCCGTCGTTATAGGTGTGTATAGTTAATTTGGAATTGAGAAGGGCCGCTACGATGCTGTACCCGTGCTGTACATTACCGCCGCCGGAATTAATGCGGATATTTATTTTTTTGACCCCTGCCGCCTCCAAATAGCGGAACTCTGCAAGAAAGGCTACGGCTAACGCTTCATCTATACCCGCGTAAAGAAGCATATCTACTTCTTCCATTGAGTACGAAAAAGCCCGTATGTGTTTAAAATCTATTGCCATAGTCTGCCGTAAAAATTTAATGAAGCAAAACTATGGCGGTGGGTAATTGGTGGATTGTAAATATTACATTTTGTATATTGCTATATAGCAGATTATGTAATAATTACATTTTTTAATATCTTTTGTCGCCTTACCTTTGTAATGTAACAAAATCGCTCGTACCTATGCAGAAACGAAACCGGACAGACGACGCCAAAGCATTGAAACAACGGCGTAATAATGATCTAATAGCCTTTTTCTATGAATTAAGGCGGATGAACCCCCAAGAATTGCTATCAGTCACCTATGAAGATGTAGCGTATAGATTCTACGTTACCAAACAGACAGTCGAAAAACTGATAGCCCGGGACGGGAAAAAATTTATAGGGGCATAAGCTATTTTTTTTGCCCCTTAGTATAGCAGATGTTGAAATGATTTATAAATTAACCTTTTACACTTATGCGATTTAAACACAAATTACTATCTGCAAAAACGGCCATTGCCGCCGCCCTTACCAGCTTTACGACCCGGACAAAATCGCTGTTCATTCCGACTAAGGAAAAAGCCCCGGTAGAACAAATGCCAAAGGCCGCCCAACTCGCCCCGCCAACGGCAGTAAAAACGGTATCCGTACCCGTGGCCCGTCTGTGCTGGCTGGCCCTTAGAGGCGAACGGCCCGAGGGTATGACTTTTCACGAATACCGTAAACTGCTGGCCCAACAAAACAAGATTCTACGCCGCTACAGAAAGGGCAGTTTAATTTTTGTTTCGTCGGTCTTGGTAAACAAGAAAGACAAGAAAGGCCGCAACATGGAAGTAACTAACCAGCGCGGGCAGAAAGTCCCGGTAATGACCAAGACAAAGGGCGTAACCTACCTTAAAAAGCTACACGGCTTACTATCCTTTACCCGCTAACCCTCAAACCTTTAATCAGCTATCATCTTTCCGCTATCATTTTTCACTCATGCAGGCACTACAGATAACATTTTGCAACCTATCGGACAAAATCGAGGATTTGATTTTTCAGGCCCAGGGCGGGGCCATTACCATAGAACAGGCTACCGATAAGATACAGGCCATTTGCGAACGGTCGGCCAAAAAGCAAATCGAAGAACATTTACAACTCATTGCCAAATAAACCCCCTTTTTATTCGTATGCAACCATTGACACAAACCGCCCAAAATGGCGAAATGAGCAAGCAGGCCCGTTTTATCCTGCTATCTGTTAAATACCTTCTTTTCGGGCTTGGCCTTGTGCTGCTGGCCTTAAAAGATATAGAGTTGGCCTTAATTCTGGCCGTTTTTATTCTCGCCAGTCTCGTACCGTTTTTCTATGCCTTGTATAAGGTTCTGCGTGTGATTTTCATAGTGCGGCGAATCAGTCGGAAACTAAGGAAAAGCCAAAAGGCCGCCCCGGCTCCTGCCGTGCCCCCGTCGGATGTGCCCCCGGTAGATGATCTGCTAACCGATCAGGACATTACCATACCATTAGGCGACTACACAATAGGTACACAAAGCAAAGAAGGCACAGAAAGCAAAGAATAGAATGTTTCAATCTCGAAAAAATATCTTAGTCGGCATTGACCCGGGCGTAAATACCGGGCTTGCCGTCTACAATCAGATTAGCGGGCAACTGGACACGGTTTTAACCTGTGACATACTGGCGGCAATGGAAACGATTGACGGGCTTGTAAATCAGGTAAAACAAGGCAGCTACGGGCAAAGCGTCGCCGTTATTCTTTACGTGGAAAACCCAAACCTGCGTACATTTTTCGGAAAGACGGGCCGCGAAGTATTGCAGGGGGCGGGCAGTGTGAAACGCGATTTTTCCATTTGGGAAACCTACGCCCAAAAACGCGGCTTGCAGCTAGTGGGAATACACCCCAAAAATTCCGGCGGCAAGTTTGAAGGAAAGGCCGGGGCCGAACTTTTCAAAAAGGTTACAGGCTGGCAAAAACTCACCTCTACGCACGCCCGCCAAGCGGCGGCCCTTGTCTATGCCCGTTAAACCGTCTATGCTCGCTAATCTGATTTACAAACTTTCTCAATGGGTGCGGGGCCTTGTGGTTCCGCCCTTTTCTATTTTCTAACCAGCCAATTAAAAATCAACATGAAATTACTGAAAGGCTTAAAATGGGACTTTTACGTTCCCTTTGTTCTCTTTATCGGCTTTGTCGCTTACGGCCTGTATAGCTGGCTAGAGGGCGGGCAATATTGTTTTTACTTCGGGCTCATTTGCGGGGCCTGCCTGTGTCTGTTTCAATATCTGGAAAACCGGGGGGTTTTGAAATGATAGCCGCTTTTATGCTTTTGTCGGTAGCCGTGTTTACGGCCCTTCTGGCAATAGATAGAGGCACGGACTTGCATCTATTCGGAACAACGCTAATAAACCATTCCAGGGGCGTCGTATTGCGTTTGCCGGGCATTCTGGCCGCCGGGGCCGCAATGGCCGCGGCTTTAAACGTGAATACGGGCTTTGACTGGCTACTTTTCGGCTATTGCTGCTATTACCTTGCCGCCCTTTTCTGGATACTTTTTGATATTAGTTTAAATCTGTCAAAGGGGTTTTACTGGCTCCGCATTGGTAAAACGGCTTGGATTGACAAGCAACTACAGAAAATCGGCCCTGTATGGGCCTTTGTCCTCAAACTGGCCGCGCTATTGTTGGCCGCCGCCCTAATTGTAATGCACATTACAAAATAACCTTTTTCAGCTATGGAAGAATTACAAGAAAGCCCGCATCCCAACGCCCGCAAGCGTTCGGAAATCGAAAAAGAGCAAGATATTTTATTGGAAGTGAAAATGTATTTAGAGGGCTTAACGCTTCGGGAAATCGTTGACAAAATGAGCCAATTACGCGATTATTCACTTTCATTAGAACAAATACGGCTAGACATTAAAAAGGCCCGCGAAGGCTGGCAGGCCGAAAGCAAAGAACTAATCGGCGAACACATCTTTTTGCAACTGGCGAAGCTGGATAAACTGGAATACTCCCTTTGGCAAGAATGGGAACAGTCCGGCGGCAACATTGAAATAGTAACCAAGCGGACAAACGGCGAAGTATACGGCAATATCGTTATGGAAGAAATTACCAAAACCGAACGCAAAGGCCGCGATATGACGTATGCAAACGGGATTTTAAATTGTATTGACAAACGGGCCAAGCTGTTAGGCTTGTACAGCGAAACCCTGAAAATAACCCCGGACAATAACGAAGATAACAAAGGCTTTGTATTTAATTTGGTAGTGCCAGCCGGGGCCAGCCCAGCCGAGGGGGCCGCAAATGGCTAATACCAGCTTTGCGCCTTCATTGCCTCAATTTGAGGCATGGCAGGCGTTGGAAGATAAAACAACCCAATGGGTAGCCTACGGCGGGGCGGCAGGGGGCGGCAAATCGTTTTTGGGCTGCTACTGGAAAATATACCGCCGCATGGCTTACCCAGGCACGCGGGGCGTAATCTGCCGGGAAACAAAAATATCGCTTCGCGAATCTACAATTATCACTTATAACAAGGTCTTGGGGCTTTGCGGCCTGAAATCCGGCATAGATTACCGATTCAATGGCACATACTTAACCTATGAGTTTGCCAACGGGTCAAAAGAAATATTCCGGGATTTGGAGTATTTGCCATCTGACCCGGATTACCAGCGTTTAGGCTCATTAGAAGTAACTGACGCTTGGATTGAGGAAGATTTTGCAACCATTCCCGAAAAGGCGGCAGACGTCCTAAAAACCCGTATCCGCTGGATGCTTCACGACTATAATTTAGTGCCTAAACTGCTGCTTACCACTAACCCGGGCTACCATTGGATTAGAACCCGATTTATCAAAGACGCCGAAAATAACCCGGTAGTTTTGCGGGCAAACGAAAAGTTTATTTCGGCCAAAGTTACCGACAATCCCGACGCGGCATTTGTGGAAATCTACAAAGCCAGCTTAGAAGATATGCGCTCACAGTATGACAGAGCCCGACTACTTGACGGCGATTGGGACGCCATCGAAAAAACAGGGGGCGAATTTTACCATAGTTTCGATTTTCTTACACACGTTGGCGACTATAGGGGATTGTACAAAAACGATACCGTATTGCACGTAAGTTTTGACTTTAATACCTTGCCGTATGTTTCGTGTACGCTTTGGCAGGCCGACGGTAAAACAGTAACCCAAATACGGGAAATATGCCTACCGCCGCCCCAAAACAACACACCGGACACGGCCCGCAAGCTGGCCGAACTGTTCAACCAGCACAAAGGAGAAATTTACATTTACGGCGACCCGGCAGGCCGACACAAAGACACCCGGGACGAAAGGGGTAGAAATGACTATTCAATTATACTTGAAACCTTACGCGCAAAAGGTTTTCGGGTTTCTGAAAAAGTTGATTCAAAGGCCCCCTCTGTAAATGTAAGAGGTCTATTTATTAACGAAATTTTTAAAGCAAACTACAGCGGTATTCGCATACAAATTGATAATTCCTGTATGAATACAATAAAGGATTATCAGCAAGTGCAGAAAGACCGCAACGGCAACAAAGACAAAAAACGAATCACCGACCCGCGCACTAAGGTTAGTTATGAACCCATAGGCCACACAAGCGATGCAAACGATTATTTTCTATGTCGCTTTTTCTTAAATGAATACATTGCATTTCAAGCCAAACAAACAGATGTACAAACAGCACCGCGAAACGCAAGAACACACCAAGTTTAAACCCGCTACTTTTTACAAAGTGTACATTGCAAAAGAGTTAAGAAGCGACCTGAAAAAGTACTACCCAGTACTAGCCCGGATAAATGAAGAAAATCTAATCAAAAGCCTTTTCACCGAAAAAGTCCCGTTAATCGCCCCCGGGATGGATTATTTGTGGTATGAAGAACAAAGGCCACGGCCCGGCGTTCCCGGCCTGCTGGCAATCGCATTACAAAACCCGCTTTCTAGCCTAAACTAACGGGTTTTAACGACACAGGCGGGCCACTTCGCCCGCTTGTTTTATTTTCGATTACCTACCAATCAGTACCATTACCTACCAATTAAAAATCAAGTAAATGGATGCAAATTTAAAGTTTATCACTATGGCCGACCTTAGCGGGGCCATTGAAAACGACCAATTAGACGATTTAACCCAATCCACGCCCGCCCATCTGGAAAGGGCCGAACTGTCGGCCATTGACGAAATCAAAAGCTATCTACTCGTACCGGGCATTTATGACTTCGGCAAGATATTTGCAGCCCAGGCAGATAGGACGCCCGACAATCCGCGCAATCAGTTTCTAGTGACTATGTGCGTAGATATTGCCCTGTATCACCTACACAAAAGCCTAGTGCCGCGCAACATTCCCGAAGTGCGTATAACTGCCTACGAAAACGCCCTTAAATGGCTGGAAAAAGCCAAAGAAGGAAAGACCCGGCTAGAAGGGGCCATACTGCCGCCGGAAGAACAGACGCAAGGCGATTTTCACTTTATTTCTGTACACCCAAAACAGAATTGGTATTTTTAACCGCCGCCCCTTCAAACAGTAACTTTCTTACCTTTTCTTACCTGCCATTTTCCCCCGGCGGGCTCATGTATCATTTACACCCTCCTACACAAAAATGCAATCGCAAGAACTATCTAAAATCATCCATAAAGAAGTTATCCGCATGGATAGGGGCCGTAAATCCATTCAGGATATGGTAAACGCTTGGATTTACGCCGAACACCCTACAAGCCCGACTATTTACAAGCTGGTAGATTTGTATGAGTATTTAATGTTAGACGAACATTTAACCGCGGCCATTGAGAATAACCGCAAACTACCGACGCTTTCGGCCAACTGGATTTTACAGGATTCATCCGGGGCGGCCAGTGATGAAAAGAAAGCCCTTTTGCAAACCGAATGGTTTTATGATCTGGTTTCGTCAATGCTGGATAGTATCTTTCACGGGTTTACCCTGACTGAATTGCAATTTGACGGCAAACAGGTAAAAGATATTATCAACTTAGAACGGCGGTGCATCATTCCGCAACGCAAATTAGTAGTACCCTACCAAACGGCCCGCTATGGCGAAACGTGGGAAGGTACGGAAATTGAGGATTTGTATATTTTCCGTTTCAAGCCGCAACAATGGGGCCTACTGCTAAAAGCCGCCCCGAACGTGATTTACAAACGCTATGCTATGGCCGCTTGGGTAGAGCATGCCGAAACCTTCGCCCTGCCGTTCATGCACGCCAAAACCGATATAGGCGACATTTCCAAAGTAACGAACCTGCGTAACCAGTTAGCCAGCGCGGGCCGGGGCCGTATGGCAATTACCGACTATTCCGACGAATTAACGGCGTCAAATATTTCCAGTTCCGACGCTTACCGTATTTACGATCAATTGGCCGAACGGTGCGAAAAAGGCATTTCTAAGCTGATTCTAGGGCAAACTATGACAATGGCCGACGGTTCCAGCCGTTCACAAGCCGAGGTACACCAGGACGTACTACAGCTCATTTTGACGGCTGATATGCTAATGATTGAAACCATTGTAAACACCCAGCTAATACCCAAGCTGATAAACTTAGGCTATCCGCTTAAAGGCTATAGGTTTTGCTACCATGTTACCCGGGAATTGACACTACAGGATAAAATAAACCTGTATGCCTTGCTATTGCAGTATTACGACATTTCCGAAGAAGAAATAGAGGAAAAATTCGGCGTTGAGGTTGTAGCCAAAGCCAAAGAGCAGGCCAGCAAACAGGCCGCCCCGGTAGAGCAATAAAACAAAAGCCCGGTTACTAGCCGGGCCTTTTTTATTTTCCTGTGTGAATGTGTAAAAACCGTTTGTAAAACTCCTGCAATGACTCTACGCCCCTAAAATCAAAATCAAATTCTACCGGGTCACACTTGCCGAATACCTTGTAAATGTAAAACAGGTTCAAAATAGGCGTTTTTGTAATGTGCATTACAATTTCGTCTACAATCTGCCGGGCGACTTGGTTACGGGTATATGTTCGGGCCTTGCCCTTGTGATGGTCAATATGCGTAACCCTATCCGCGCCCCTTTGGTCAAATTCATTGTAATACAACTGTAGCCAGGATTGATATTTACTTATGCCTAATTCCTCAGAATCCACCGGGGCCGTACTTTCTTTATGGGCCAGCCGCAAAGCATCAAAGTACGTAACTACAATTATTTCTAAAACCTCGTTCCCGGCGGGGGCGTTCCGTGGTTTCCGTGTAATGTAAACGGGCGACAATACCGGGTATCTCAGCTTGTAATCTACCTGTTGCCATTCGGGCACGCTGTAGCGTTCAAATGTCTTTTGAAATTCATCTACAATAGAGGCCCAGCTATGACCGTTGGGCGGGGTTGGATATTCTTTTTTATTCATGGCGTTAAGTTGTTTTACGCCCTAAAAATAGTAACTTTGCTATATAAAAACAAACAAATGCTATACAATGAGACAAATAAACTATACTTGCCAGTGCGGCCACATTGAGGCCAGCGCGGCAGAGATTGAGGCAAGAAATGCCATTTTTAGCGAAATAGAGCAAGGTTTTAACAGGCTGGCCGCTTGGGTATTCAGTCCCAAAGGCAAAAACCCGGCGGGGGCATTATATCAAATGTTGTATTCTAGGCTTTACAATGGCGTAATTGATGGATTCAGCAAAAAGCGGCAGATTACGCAAATGACATACGACCGCCCCGACCCGCGGTTTTTAACCATGTACCGCCTAAACATTGCCCGGTTTTCGGCAGCCAAAACCGTAGCGGCGGCAAAGCAGTTTAACCAGCTTAAAAACAAGCACCTGTATTTTGACGACTTCAAAAAGGCCGTGGACAAATTGGGCCTGCAATACAACGGCCAGCACTTGCAGACAGAATATGAATTTGCGGTAGCTGCCGGGCAAATGGGCGGTTTATGGCTGGATTTGCAAGATACAAAAGCTATTTTCCCATACGTAAAGTACAGAACCGTAGGAGATAGCCGGGTAAGGCCCCCGCATGCGGCTATAGATGGTTTGTTTTTTCTTATTGGTAGCCCCGAATTAGATACAATCTACCCGCCGAACGGCTGGAAGTGCCGCTGTGATCTGGAAAGGGCCACGGAAGCCGAGGCCCAGCGGGGCCGGATAATGAGCAAACAAGACCTTACCCAGCTTTTGCAATCCATGCCAGGGGGCAGGGCAGGGGAAAGCGAATACGACTATATGCGGCGTAACCGTTTCCACGTAAACCGGGGCAGGCTGGAAACGATCTTTTTAGAAAATGAAATGTATATTTCACGATTTAACGAGAAAACGCTTTTAAATGACTTTTACGGGGCCGACGACCTAGCGGCTATAAAATACCTGTCCTTACCCGAGATAGTGCAAACTAGCCGGGCTTATGAAAGAAATCTAGCCATTTTTAACCGCTTCGCCGCGTCAAGTCCACGGGGCGGCGACGTTTGGACACAAAACACCGTGTTTGGCTTGCCCGTTCTGTTTCACCTATGGGACTTTAAACAAGTAGCCCAAAGCCCGGCGGGGCCGTATCTGGATTATCTGACCGACGCGGTAAGCCATCCGGCGGAAGTTTGGGCGGTTAAGACCAAAGACGGCTATTTGCAGCGGTATATCAAGTTTTACCGGGAAGGCGGGCGGTTTGTCGCTTTGGTCGTAGAAAGCCAGATACAGGCCGGGCAGGATGAAAAAATAGTAAACGTGCATTTAGTGCCAGAAAGCCAGATAAACGACTTTCGGCGGGGTTTGCTGCAAATGTAAGTACACGTAAGGGGGTTACTTGGGCCGGGCACGTTTGGAAAAGCGGCCCGGTTTTTGTTTGTTTGCGAAAACGACAAAAATAGTATCTTTCAAAATAGTATCTCTATGCAACAAACACAGACGCCCAAGCCCGCCAACAAAAAGGCCCTTACTTTCCTAGCCGCTGTTTTTGCTCTTATCCTGTTGGGGGCAGTAGTAAACAGCTTTGTTTCATCCGGCAAGCCCCAAAAGCCCGTAAACGATGTACGGCAGGCCGAGGCGGCCCAGGCAGAGCAAGCCCAGGCAAAGGCCCAAGAAATCGAAAGCGGGGCCTATATCGTTTCTCAGTATGCGGTAAAAGACCAGCTAAAAAGCCCGTCTACGGCAGAATTTCCCCTACTGGCAGAAAGCGTAAACAACTATGCGGAAGGATACTATTTAGTAAAATCGTATGTAGATAGCCAAAACAGCTTTGGGGCCACGGTTAGAAACAAATACACTGTGGTTATGCAGTACTTAGGGGGCGACCCGCTGGCAAATGAGAATTGGAAGGCCGATAAATTGAGCATTCAGCAATAGCATTATTTCGTTTAGAACTATACGCAAAGAGCCCGGTTATTAGCCGGGCTCTTTTGTTTGGGGTCAGTGGTGAAAATCGGGGCAGGCATAGGCCGTAAAATCGTGTATCCCGTCAATTATTTCCGCTATTTGTCGTATTTGGGCTACTGTTAAGTTAATTTGCTTCATTGTGCCCGTGGTAAAGTCAGTTTCTACGATTGTAACCGCCTCAACTGTTCGTATTACCTGCGTGTATAAATAGCGATCTACAGGGGGCGAAAGGGGCTTTAGTGTCATTTGTTCGACTGGCTTTTCTACGTCCTTAACAAAGCGGGGCAGAACTTGAAACTTTAAAAACTTACTATTAGACTTGTCTAAGGGCAAAAAGTTGTTAATTTGAACCTCTGACCATTGTTTTAGATTTTCCATGATTTTTAATTGGGTTAAGTGAAAAACTACTAAAAGGTTAATACTACAGTTTCGTAAATGTTGCCCGTGCCCGGGGTTATTGTGTCGAATAAATCGCCGCTCAGGTAGGCTAAAAAGGTTTCTTTTTCTTGCTCTGTGCAAAAGTATGCCTTTGCTTCATTGCCATACTCCGAAATTTCGATTCTAAGGCGGGCGGCTTCGCTTATTTCGGCAGTGTCTAACAAATGGGCTACAATCTTTTTTACTTTGCCTTGTAGGTCACTTACGGGGGTATTTATAATTACGTCCATGTTTTCGGTTTTTTCGGTGAATATACGAATTTTGAGAAAAGAGGGGCACGCGGCCCCGTTAGTCATTTACGATAGTTACCGGGTAATGTGGGTTTTGTAAGTCGGCGTAGTTAAAAAATGCCTCATGCTTTACGCCCTTGTGTTCTACATACCCTTTGCAATACTTCTTTTTCAATTCGGTTACTATAAGGGTTTGGTAAGAATTTACAAGCCGAGTGCCTATTTTGATCTGATCTACTGTTTGCGCTGACATAACGTTTATTGTTTATTGGTGAATGATTATAGTACAAATGTAATACAATTGTACATACAATGCAACATTTGTTATACATTATTTTGCAAATATTTTATAACTGCCTGATAATAAGCAAAATAAAATTATAACATCTGCTATATAATAGGCAATAAAAAAGCCCGGTTTAGGGCCGGGCCGCTTGGGCTAAAATTCTTTGCTTCGCCAAAGGCTTTCAAATGCGGGCAGTAGTTCGGCGGGTAGCTTTACTTTCAGAATGGAAAAACTGTGGTAATCCTTCATTGTTTTTACCGTCATGCTGCCGCCGTGTGCTTTTACATATTGGGTAAGGGCTTGCAATTTTGCGCCGTATCCGCTATTAACTAAATCAAGTGCGTATTTTTTAGTAGTCATGGCCGTTTAAAATAAGATTGAAACGAATAAATATTTATTGCCCTTGCCCGGGGTTACTGCTTGGAATGATTCACAGTCAAGCAATTCCAAAAAACGCGCCCGGTCTTCCTCTGTGTGAAACGTTACCTTTGCTTCGCTGGCTAAGTCGGCAATATCCATTTTAAGCCGTTCGGCGTCTGACATTTGGGCACAATCGGTAATGTGTGAAATCAGGTCGTTTACTTCTCTTGTGATAGTCATAGGATGATTTTTAATTGGTGAAAGGATAGGAGAAAAGCCGGGGTTATCCGGCTATTTTTTTTGCACTGAATAGTATAAACAAGTAAGGTCGCATTCTTTATCGTAGCCCGAATCTTTAGCATCAAATATCATTTTATTGGCCCCGCATATTGACCCCTCATTAAAGAACTTAATCAGCTTAACCATAGGCCGCCTAGAAGGGCCTTCGTAGGAAAAGGTAAATTCGGTAGTACTTCTATAGGTGATTTCGATGTAACACCCAGCTACGGACATTAGCGTTTTTTCTAAGCTAGTCAATGGGCGGCCTAATTGCTGTGCTGTCATGGTTATGATTTTTAATTGGTGAATGATTATGTTACAAATGTAATACAAACGTACTATATAAGTCAAGCATTTGTTATAATTAATTTATAAATATCTCCTAAGTGCCTGTAAATCAGCAATAGGTAAAAAATATTTTGTATAACATTTGTATTATATTATAACATCTGCTATATTTGTAATGTGCATTACAATTTTATGCAATGCCATTCACCCAATTAAAAATCAAAGAACCATGAAAAAGCAAGTCAAAGCCGTACCCGCCTTTACTAATGAGCAGTACGCATTTATGCAAAACCTGTTTGATTACTACAATCGCCAGCTATTCAACGGCGAACTTACGCCCGTTCTGTTTGTGTTTGAACGTTGCGCCCGATCTGCCGGACATTACGCCCGGGGCCGCTGGAAACAGGCCGAAAACGGGGAAATGATACCCGAAATTTCGATAAACCCCGAAGCGATGCAAACGGCGAAATACTGGCACTCTACTTTAGTGCATGAAATGGCCCACCACTGGCAAAGAACGCTAGGAAAGACCAAGCCCCGGCCAAACTATCACAATAAGGAATGGGCCGCCAAAATGGAAGAAATCGGCCTCATGCCATCATCTACGGGCCAGCCAGGGGGCAAGAAAACCGGGCAGGCTATGGCAGATTACCCGATTGAGGGCGGGCTATTTGAAAAAGCCTTTCAAGCACTGGAAGAATCGGCGGCGGTAGACTTACCTATAAAATCCACTACCGGGCAGGCCCCAAGCCCGGAAGAAAGCGAAGGCGAAGAATCCGAAGGCGGCGAATCCGACAAAGAAAAGAGCAAAAGCGGCAAACGGGTAAAATACACCTGCCCGTGTAAGAATAAGGTTTGGGGCAAAGCGGGGCTTTCCATTGTTTGCGGCGAATGCGAGGGCCTGTATGAGCCCGAAGGCGGCAGCCAGCCAGAGCCAGAAAACGAAGGGGAAACGGTTTGTTTTGGATACGGCCACGACGACGAACAATTACAAGGATAAAGAGAAAGCCCGGCTAATAACCGGGCTTTTTTGCTTATTTGTCAAATTGCTTATATGTCAAATCGAATGGGCGGCGGGGTTATTAATGGCAAGTCTGCCCGCATTTCCATACGCATGTGCAGCGGTATTTCTGGCCCCTTTATTACGATAAATTCCGGGGCTTGCCGGGTTTGGGTTAGTATGTTGTCGATTTGCTGGCCTATAGCCGTTAACCATTCCAGATTTACCGTTTGCCGGGCATGTATGCTATACCATTCGGCCCGGGCCTTATTTAGTATCTTGTCGGGCTTGATCTGGCGTAGCATCGGGATTAGTACCGCATTTCTAGCCGCGTCGGCCTTACTGCCTCGGGCGGCGGCGTATAATTGGGCTTCGTTCTTCTTACTGATTAGTAAATCTAATTCCTGACGCCTTACGGCCAATTCTAGGCTATTTCTGTAGTGCTGGCGGCCTCTTTCACCTATAAACACTTTCTTTGCTTTACGGGGCATTCTAAAGAGTTTCTTTACTGTTATTCTTCTCATATCTCGGTAAATTCTTTAATGTTAAAAAATCGGTCAAATTCTTTTAAGAAGTCATTGCACCAAGCCTCGGGGGCTACTATGCGGGTTTGCGATCTTGGCGGCGGTTTGGGCCGCTTGGGATACAATAGGCGGTTACGCTTTCCCATTGTGCCCCCTTTCTTGAAACTTGCCACACGCGGGCCATTTTACCCGCCAGTCAGTGCCCGGGCCAGTCTGCCGCTTCATTAGGCCGCATACGTAGGCTTTGGCGTAATAGTGCTTTTTCTGGCAGTTCTGACACTGGCGGCAGGCTTTGCCCTCTATCTTGCCGTACAAGGCTATTAAGCCGCTGTGTGTCTTTTCGGCCAGTGTTTTAGCCCGGGCCTTTTGGCTGGCCTGTATGGGTTCGTTAAACAGGTTTATTTCTGCATTCATTGGGTAGCATGTGTTTACACTTGGTTGATTTTAACATTTCGGCGATAATTTGCCCCCTTATCTTTGAATCTTTGGGCACTTGGTCAATGGTTACGCTTACCCGGTAAATCCAGCTACCACGGGCAAAAAATGGGTTGCCGTCTTGGGTGTATTGCTCTTGTAGGCCATTGGCGGGCAGAAACCCGAAACAATCCACTAAATACGCATCTGATATAAAAAAGGGCTTGTTTAATAAAATCATTACTTCGGGCATAATGAGAAAGCCGGGCGATTAACCCGGCGTTTTTGTAGTGTACATTACAATTATTTCCATTGTCTTTTAGACTGGCGAAGCGTTAGCGCGTTATCTGATACCGGGGCAGTAAGTAACGGGTATTCGCCGCGTACCTCTATTCTGTCGCCGTAAATGCGTAGGTTTAAAAAGCTGCCATCTGATAAACGGGCGTCTACCTTGTAGCCCCAAGATGTAGGGGCAGCGACCAGGGCGGGGCTTTTGGTTTCTTCGGGCTTTTGATCTGTAACGCATCCGTTTTTATCACACTTGCCGCCGGGGCAGAAATCCGCCGGGGTGCAAGGAAACGGGCAGGGTAATTACCTGTAGTAGTTTAAAGTTGCCTACAATCGGGTTAATGAATCCCTTTGCAGCCATTCGGCGGCGTAAGAAGTCGTGCAACTTGGCAACGCGGGCCAGTGTGCAAATACGGGCCGTGGTTTTTACTGTCGTATTGCAGTGTATAGTATGCCCGTGCATATTGGTAACGGTAAAACTGATAAAGTACTTAAATTGCTTTTTCATGGCTTAGTGTTTATATTTGTAACTTGATTTTTAATTGGGAAAGGGCCGGGGCTTTGCTTCGGCTTTTTTTTGTGCGAAATACTTTGTTTTAATTGGAAAATTAAGTAAGGGGGCTTATCTTGCCCCCGTGTATATCATTTACACATTTGCTATACTTAAAGCCGGAATTTGTTGCCATTGGCTACTACAAACTTTAGCCTTTCCAGCGGGTCAGTAATTTGCATTGCTTCGGCCCAGGTTTGGCGGCTTCTTTCGGTAGATTCTTGTAGATACTGGCAAAAAGCCTGCAATTCTGACCGTGTAGGGATTGTTTCGGCTAAGGCGTTTACTTGTGTTGCGTTCATGGGTTTATCTGATTTTTAATTGGTGAAACATCGTAGTACAAATGTAATACAAAAAATATAGCAAACAAACAAATGTTATACTTTTTTCAAATTTTCAAAGTACATGGTACAAAGTGAAAAACAAATTCAGTCTTAATCTGGCGGCCAAGTTCGCCAAAGCAAAAAGCCAATTGCCCCAAGCGGTCGGCAGTTCGGCAGTAAATGCGTTTAAAGAATCTTTCCGGCAGCAAAGATTTTATTCTGACAATTCCGACCCGTGGAAACGTAGGAAAGACAAGAAAGACCCCGGGCGGGCAATTCTGGTAAAAACGGGAAGGCTTCGGCGTTCCATCCGGCTAAGGCAGGCCAGTTTTGAAAAGATTCTGATTCTGTCAGATGTCAAATACGCGGCAATTCACAACGAAGGATTAGGCAAAATGCCAAAGCGTAAGTTTATGGGAAATTCTACCCGGCTAAACAAACGCATTAATAAAGTCATACAACGATTTATACGCGAAGCATTGGCCGCGTAAGGTCTTTTATCATTCTAACCCCTTTTAATGCAATGGATGCAATCTATAGCGCAATAGAAACTAAATTACTGGTTTCGGGCTTCATTAAACACGTAGATTTATATTACGGCCAGATAGAAACACAGGATAACGCGGGCGGTTCGCTGGATTTACCCTTTAAGTGCCCGGCGGTTTTTGTTTCCTTTCAAGACATACTATTTACAGATACTTCATTTTCGGGTACGGTATTGCTTCGGGTAGTCTCCAATGATTTACGCCGGGATAAGTTAGGGCCTTTCGATCTGGCAAAGAAAGTAGACTTGCTTATACATAACCTTTCCGGGGCCAGCTTTGAGCCATTAAAGCGGCTTGGGGCCTCTATGGATGAAAACGCCCGGAACTTGTACGTAATGGAAAGAACCTATTCGATAAGCAAGGGGCAGGAAACGCCGCCTACAGAGGAACAGCCGCAAACGCTGGAAGTTACGCCGGATATTCGCGTTTACAAGGGCGTAGAATAGCGGTTTATAAGAATAGTACAGCACTCAAAAGAAAAAGCCCGGGGTTTGCGTCCGGGCTTTCTTGTTTTTATTCTATTTCTTTTCAAATCTGGCCTCATGCACGGCCCGTAGGTTCTTAATCAATTGCCGTATTTCGTGCCGGGTCTTTATGTGTTCGTGCATCTTGCGGCCTAAATGCTCAATTAACAGCGGGTTTGTTTCCTTCGTTAAATGGGCTTTTATCTCTAAAATGCGTTCTGAGTATTCCGATACCTGCGCGGCGTAGTTGGTTAGCTGGCGGCGGTAATTGCTTATAGATGTGCTGCCGATGGTTTTACGCATGTAAAGGGGCGTTTGTGCGGTCATTCTCATGTAAATAGTGTTAAGCTGGTTTCTAATCTGGTTACTTTCCTTCGGGGCTTCAATCCTACGGGCGGCAGGCGTCGGGCAGTCGGGTAAACCTTTTTGCCAGTGAGTACAAACCAGCGGCTTACCTTTTCATCCCGTTTTAAATAGCCTTTGCGTACTAAGGATTTGAATACTTTAAAATCAAAATTAAAGTCGGGCAAAACTGCGCTATTGCGTAAACGGGCGGCTTTATGGCCTTCGGGGGTCTTGTAGCAAACTACATTAAAACCCGGCGGCAGTGCGGTTAATTTCAGTAGTACCGCTTCCTGCTGTGGCGTTAGTGTTTCCATTTGTACGGCGGGCGTTTAATTCTGCAATAATGATTCTGGCGCGGTCACGGGCAGCCAGGGCGCGAAGTTCTGAGGCGTTGTACGTGCCTCCCATATCGGCCCGGCGGATAGCGTCGGCGGCTTTGTCTTGGCTTGGGTATCCGATCACAAACAAGGCATTGCGTAAATAGGCTTGCAGCGTAGGGGTGCTTAACGCTTGGGCCTGCTGACGGGTAAACGCCCCTTTTGTCGGGGGCATGTGCCCCGCTGTGGTGGCTTGTAGGGGCTGTAACAGGCTCAGGAACAAAAGCGAAAACACGGCCAGTTTGCCCAAAGCGTCGGCAGCTAGTACCCGGTTTGTCGTTACCCGGTGTTTTGGGCGGCGGGTAGAGTAGGCAACTACGGCAATGTAGCCCAGACCTATAGAATAAAACCGTAACGAATGCAGGCTAGTACAGTAAAAGCCTACGTATTTTTTTGTTTTGCGGGCAGAAATGTTAAACGTCAGAAACTTGTTGCGGATTTCTACCAAATAGCGGCGTAATGTGCTGAAATTCATTGCTTTGATTTTTAATTGGTTAAAAAATGAGTTAGTAAGACTGATTTAATAAAACTTAATGCTGTATTTGCTGCCGATTCTTAAAACCGTTTGCCTGTCCCATACGTCGGCTATGTCTTGGCCGCAAGCATTGGCGGCATTTGGGCGGCCTACGCCTTCTAAAACCTGCACTAGCTTTTTCTTTAAACAAAACAGGCAATACGAGGCCGCGTGCAAGGTTGCTTTCTTGTTCTTATCCGGCGGCTCAGGGAGTAGGCGGGCTATTCTGGCCGCTTCGGACTTCTTTTGTGCTTGCTGCTTCATTGTAGAACAAATGTAATACAAAAATACATAAATGCAAACATCTGCTATACATTTTTACAAAAAAATATAGCAGATGTTTAAAAGTATCCTAAAAATGTTATTCAGCCTTCCAGATTTTGCGCCGGGATGCACCCCCAAGCCAAAGTACATTTATTGTCTCTTTCATGCGGTCGCCTAATCGTTCGTCGTTTAGGTGCTGGATTACCTGCGGGGCGGTTAGGTTGGTTGTAAAGTGAAAAGGTATGTTCTTTTCGTAGAGGCTCTTAAAAATCCGCTGCATGCTGTCGTTTTGCATTTTATAGGCCAGTTCTTTAGGTTCGGCCCCCAAGTCGTCAAAGAACCAAGCGAATTTTTTATCTTTATGAACCAGCGAACGGCCCCAAGTGCCGTATTTTTTAACGGTTTCGGCGGGGTCTTTCTCGTATTCGAGGGCGATTTCTTCGCACGTTACAACCTTATAGGGCTTTTCTGCATTGTCGCCGAATAGCTTAATTAAACTACTCTTGCCCGTTCCCTTTTCGCCGTATAACATAATATTGCCCGCCGGGTTAAATCCTTCTTTCTGCCATAGGGGCGAATTAGTGAAGTAGCAACAAAACAGCCGGAAGATTTCATGCACTTGACTGTCTACTACAAATTGATTCCTTAGCGTGCCATCTGCGTATAAATCCTGTGCTTTCTTGCAGGCTTTTAGCCACATTTCACGGGGCGAAAGGGGCTTTTCTTCTTTGGCCTCCGCAATGCTGTGCAAATAGCTGTTTGCCTTCTGTAATCCGGCTTTGAGGCGGGCGGCGTCTAAACAGGCTTTTAAACGTTCCTGCGCGGTTAATTCACGCCCGGCGAACATTCTGGCCCGCTTTACCACTTGGGCGCGTTCTTCGGGCGTTAGAATGCTTATTTCGCTGGCCGTGGCCTCGGCGTCGGGCTTAGGCGAAACTACCCGGCCCGGCTGTGTTTTTGCTAATGTCGATTCTAGGCGTTGCATCTTTTACAGGTCTTTGATTTTTAACTGGATTTAAAAAGCTGTCGTTTTCCCAATATCTGCCGTTTAAAAACGTCGTCGGGTAAGGTTGGGCAAACTTCCGATCTGGCGGAAACGTATCTACATAGGCTTTTATATTGGCTTTTATAGATAGTTTGATTTCCGGCTTTAGCTTGGCCCAAATGGCGGCGGCGGCGGGTTTCTTGCCTTCTTTGCGGTCGTAATCGTTCCAAAAATCCTCAAACGGGTAAACGTCGGCAGGCTTTTGCACTTCGGCAGGGGCTTGTATGAAAAATAGTTTCTCGTAATTCTCACCAAAAGCGTAAAAGCTGCTTGCCGTTTGCTGGTTATCCGGGTGCATCTGTAATATTTTCAGGTCGCAAAGCCCTTTTAACCGTTTCTGTATCCCGTTTCGGGTTTGTATTCCGATAAGGGGCAGGTTTGTTACAATTTCGTCCCAGCTAACCGAATAGTAAACCGTATTTTCTAGCAGTTTCTTTGCCGGGCGTCCGGCGTGGGTGTATTCGGTCAGAAAATCAATGATTGCACAATCTACCAAGTCAAGCGGATACTTTAATTCTACTATTGTGCGCTGGTTTACCGTTATTACTTGTTTCATCTGGCAAGGGCTTTTTTGCGGTGTCTCGGGGTTTTGGGCAACTGGCTATCTATAATTTCCGGCGGTATTATGTTTGCGTATTGCGCCGTCAGGGCAAGGGCCGCCCGTAGTGCTTGACTACGGGTTAATTTGGTGGCCTTTTCGATCTTTTCTAAGTTTTCCATATCCGATTCAGACAATCGGAAGGGGCAAATTTTATCTTTCATGGCTGCAAGGGGTTAAAATGGTAAATCGTCGTCGCCTTCGCCCGCTGGCGGCAAGGGTATGTTATCCGCATCATTTGCCGGGCGGTAGGCTCCCGGGTCGCCCTGTGTGTTGAGCATGGTAAATTCGGTAACTCTTATTTCCAGGCTGGCCCCCTGCTTGCCTTCGCGGGTGGTATAGGTGCGAAGCGATGGAACGCCGCAAACGTAGACTTTACCGCCTTTGTTCATGTATTTTAAGAACGTTTCGGCGTTTTTCCCGAATGCGGTACAATTAAACCAGTCGGTTACCTGCTGGCCGCGTTCTTTGGTGTTTACCGCTACGGAAAAGTTTACAAAAGATTCACCCTCTTTAGTGGCCCGTTCGTCAATGGTTCCGACGTTGCCGATAATGCTAATTTTTTTCATCTGATTTTTAATTGGGTATTGTTAGAAATTGATTGAGAAAGAAGGGGGCCGGGTTAGTCGTATTCCGGCCCGGTGTACGTAGGCTGCCGGGGCTCTACGTGCTTTTTAAAAGCCGCTTCACTCATGCGGTAACATCTAAGGCCGCGGGCATGGCTTGAACCGTCGCCCCAAAGTTTGACGCCCCGGCCTTCAAATAGTTGATTGCTGTAAACGATGTAGTCGCCGTAGTGGCCTATGCGGTATTCGATAACGGGGGCAGGGGTTACGGCCACGGGGCCAACGGGGGCGGAAGATTGTAACGGGCTGTTTTTCATTGCTTTGATTCTTAATTGGTGAATGATTATAGTACAAATGTAATACAAAATACTATATAATGCAACATCTGCTATATATTTCTTTAAAAAAATATAGCAGATGTTTTACGGCCGATTTTTAACCGACTGATTTACAGCGTTATAGTGATTCCCGTTTCGGCTTTCTTAATGGCGGGTTTTACCCTGTACATTTCGCCCGTTACCGGGTTTGCTTCCTCTAAATGCTGTTCGGGCTTGACTGATTGCAGAAACTTTTTACGATCTTTTACTTTTTCTTCCAGGTCTAAAAGAATCGGGTCTTTCTGATAGTCCCAGCTTGCCCCGGTTTCACATACGCGGATTTTAGCCCCGTCAAAATAAAAGTCTTTGCCTTCGGGGCCTTGCAGCCGGGCCATTTCTACGGCCTTTTGCTTTAGCTGCCCGGCAACGGTCTTTACAAACAATTCCAGCCGCTTTAAATACAGGGCCAGCGTAAGCGAATCGTTTGTTTCTAAGCTATCGGCAGCAAAGGCCAGGGCGGCGGCCTCTATGTCTTTTTTCTTTTTCAGGGTTTGGGCCTTGCCCGCCCCCTGAAAAGGTATTAAATCGGTCATGCTACGCCGGGGTTTCTTCTAGCTGCTTACTTAGCCATTCCTCTTTTGCTTCATTGACGGCCTGTAAATAAGCTATGGCCGCTTGCTTGCTGGCCGTTATCTGGCCCCAACGTTCTTTTATTTCGGCCCGCAAATTGGCCGGGATGCAGTCGTTTTGCTTGGCTTCGGTGCAAACGGCCTTAATGGTTTCTACGTACTCTTTATGTTCTGAATCCAGCACGGGGGCCGGGGCTGGCGGCGGCGTTTGCTGTTGGGGCTGTTGGGCTTGTTGGGGCTTGGCTGGCTGTTGAGCCGGGCGGTTTTGCGACTGCTGGCGGTGTTGCGGTTGGGCTACGATCTCGGGCGTATGTACTTCGCTGTCCTTTTCTTCTTCGGTCGGAATCATTAAAAGCTGCATAACACTGTATTTAAAAGCCGCCGAAAGGGCTTTATTTGTGGCCTTGTCGCCCGAATCCATGCCTTCGCCTACGGTTTCATCTATGATACTTGACCCGTCGGGGGCAAAGTAGGTAAACCGGACTTTCAGCACAACGCAAAACATAACCGCCCCGTTTTTATTGGTTCTTTCGGTGCGGGTTTCGCTTAGTACGGCTTTGGTAATAAATACTTGATGCTTGGCAAAAAGCGGGTGCAAAGCGTTGTACATATCATCAATGCCGCGAAAACTGTACCCCTGCGCGGCATTTCTACGGCCTTTTTCAATGGCTTCTACTTCGGCCATAATAGCCGGAATACGCGAATAAATCATTGGGGCAGAAAGTGCCCGGCTATCTGTAGCCGGGGTTTCTTCGGTTTCTTTCTTAATTTTAGTCATGTGTTTGATTTTTAATTGGTTACAAATTAATTGGTTACAAAAAAGATACTTTCCGACTGGTTAATTTGGGCGACAATGGCCCCTAACTGGCTTAGTTCGTCTTGGGCTTGCTGCCAGCGCAAAAAACGGTTTTCGATTTCTTCCGTTTCCCGGATTTCCTGCAAATGGTGTTCTAGCTGCATTTGGTTTTCACGGGCTACGTATTCGGCGTATTCGGCAGAGGCGTACACCTCATGCCAATAGTCTTCGATTTGTTCGGGCGTCATTGTAATGTACATTACAAAAGTGAGAGACTAAAAAGCGGATTCTATAAAGAATCCATCGGGGGAATGATAAGGGCTTTTGCTGCGGCCTTGCGTTGGTTCATAAGGTCGGTATAGTGGAAAACCTTAACGCTGCCGTCGGTAAATTCGGTAATCGCTATGAGTACAGAGGCATTTTTATTTACCGCTATTCTCATGGCCGTGTCACAAGCGGCCATACGGCGGCATGTTTTCATTACTCTTTTGCCGTCAGCGTAAAAAATAGTATTTCTTTCTGCTACGGGGTTGGCGATTGTGCCAGCGGAATTAACATTTACTAGATTCATATTGATTTTTAATTGGATTGGTGAATGATTATAGTACAAATGTAATACAAAAATATATACTATCAAACATCTGCTATACTATTTTTTAAAAAAAATCATACTCTTTTGCACATACGCTATACATTCACTACGCCGGAAGTAGGATTTTTTACCGTTGCGGCCCTTGCTGATAGCCCCGGAGTTGACAATATTGTACACCTGCTGACGGCTGGCGACCTGCAAAACCCGCATTGCCTCGTTAATGTCTATAAATTCGTTTAACCCCTCTGTTTCTAGCCCGGCATCATTATTTTTTAAATAATTTTGCATAGGCGTGTTTACTTTTTGGGTCAAAATTTCACGAAGGATAGAAGTTAGTTCGTGTACTTGATGCATCAAGTATGTTATTTTTTCGTCTGTTGTGGTTATTTCGGGGCTTTTCGGGGTAGGCATAATTTTTTAGTATTTTTTCGTAGAACATTGTATTACAAATGTATTACAAATGTTATATATAAAGCAAGCAAATGTTATACAAAAAATATTTGTACCTACATCGGAGTAGTCCAAATAAGCCCCTATTGTCTTTAAAGTGTAACTTTTCTTAAAATTAATCGTATCAAATATTGAAAAACTATACCAAAATTTTTATTTTCGTTAGAAAGTTTGATATACCAGCTTACAAGGACTTTTTTAACCTTTTCACGTTCTCACCAGATACAAGCTATTTAAAAATGAAAAAGCCGATCAAAAAACCGCAAATTGATTACAAACCCCTGCCCGCCGAGGTACACGACGAAACCGCCGCCAGCTTATTAACAGACAAATATAAATCCGAAGTCGAAAGACGATTACACAAGGTAATACAGGCCATTAGCGATAACCCGAAACAGTTTGCCGACGAAATAGGCACATCGCCAACGGTTATTTACAACATCATCAACGGGCGCAACGGGGTTAGCAATGAGATTCTAAAGCGGGCAAAAGATAGATTCCCGCAAATTTCACTAGACTATATAGTTTTAGGAAAAGGCCAGATGTTTACCGCCCCGGGCCTGAGTTTTGAAGGCGGCGGCGAACGAAAGGGCGTAAGCCAGAAAGCGACGGCCACGGCTACAGAGGAAAGCGAAAAAGTTAAGGCACTGGAAGAAAAAGTACAATTGCAAAAACAATTGCTTGAATCCAAAGAAAACGAAATCCAGCTTTTGCGCTCCCTATTGGACAGACAGACGCCCAATTAAAAACCAAAAAGTAAGCCCGGTTAATAACCGGGCTTTTTTATGTCCTATCCTAAAGCGGCCAGCGAACTAATAACCGCCGTAGTTCCGGTATTGTCGTATTTTAACAGGGTCTTATAGTCGGCGTGCCCGGTAATCTTGCGTAACAGGGCCACGGGTACGCCCTTTTCTAACAAAAGCGTTATGCCTGATCTGCGGGCGGTATGGGAAGAAATAAACTGATACTTGGGCTTTTCCAATACTATTTTTTTGCTTGCCGCGTAACGGTTTATTTTTTGCGGGCTATTGATTCCGGCCAGGGCGGCGGCCTTCTTTAGCTGGCGGTTAAATACCTGCTTGGTCATAGTGGGTATTTTGTAATTATACTTTTCCAGAATGGGCACGGCCCCGGCACAAAAGCCGGAAAATGGCACGATTACGCTTTCTCGTTTTGAGCCCGTTTTTACCGTTTCAAACTGCCAGACAGTAACCCCGTTTACTACTACCAAATCCTTTTTGTTAAATGCCACTATGTCACTATACCGCTGGCAGGTAAAGACGGCAAAACAAAACATATCCCGTACTTTGCCCAATTCGGGCCGGGTGGAAAAATCGTAATTGTAAAACCGTTCCAGTTCGGCAGCGGTTAATACTACGTTTTCGTGCTTGTTTTTGCGCTTGACCTCGAATTTACGGTAAACCGGATTTACCGGGTAATTGTAATCGGTGGCGAAACTTAAAAAGGTTTTCAGTATGGCGACGTTTTTATAGGTGGCCTCGTCGCGTAGTCCCTTGTCATACAAGAACTTTAAAAACCGATTGTAAAACGCGGCGTCAATGTCGGCAAAGTCCACGGGGGCAACTTGGGCCGAATAGGCCAGTAAAAGCCGCTGTAGGGTCTTGTATGTCTTAATGGTATTCTCAGCTAGAAAACTCTTTTTCTCGTCTATAAAACGCTGTAATGCAGTGAAAATACTATTCTGCACCTTTTCCGAGATTTCGACGGCTTCGGCCTGCTTGGCCCGGTCTTCGCTGGCGGTTCTATAGCCTTCGGCGGTTAGCGGGTAATTGCCCGGCAGTAGGGCGGCAATCTGGCTAATTTCCTCTTTGATGTCTTGCAGTTGGTTGTAGAGCATGCCCCCGCCAGGGGCGGCAGGCTTGGGCATCTGGTTTTTTACGTCCCAATCGGCAAGGCAGGTACTTAGCCCGGTGGACACTTTAAATTCTTTGGTAATCGTTTTTAGCTTGCCTTCTATGGGCTGCTTTTCCGAAAGACTGCAAACGGCCTCTATGGGTTGTACTTTCTTCTTACCCGCCCCTTTCTGGCGAAGTCGGAAGCGAACGGAAATTTTCATATTTTTTTCTTGCAGTTGGTTTACTTTTTTGGCTTACTTTACGCAACGTATGCGTAAGACATTCGTATTACAAATGTACGTAAACGCGCCGGAAAATAACCACATTGCGCCGGAATTGCGCCGGAATTTTTTAACACGGGTAGACACAAGCGGACACACACGGACAGAAAACGGCCACAGAACGCGGCAAAAGGGCATTTACAAGCAACCAATAAAGGCGGGTTCTATTCCCGTCCTCGCTACCCTGATTAAGCCCCGTATTCGAAGAAATACGGGGCTTTTGTTTTGCAGCCACTGTCGGCAAGATGCTAATTTTATTCTAGTAAACTATTTTTTCTACGGTTTTTTCCATGCTTAGGTGAATATTTTTTACCTTCATCCTAGGCCCGAAGGAGTGGTTGCTGGCAAATCACCGGTTGTCTTGCCGAAAAAAAGCATAGATATACGATGCTAACCCCAGAGGTCAGGACATGTCTGTTGACGAATACATAAGAATTGTTTTACGGGCCTGCTCCGTGCTATTCGCAAAAAAGTGAAAACTTCCGGCGGTGTTCTACGGTTTATCAGAATGCCTGCACACAGGCGATCCTGAAAAACCTTCAGTTGTCTTGAAAACATAGCATAGAATTTGTACCACAACTTGCATTCAATAGCCCTTTAACTTACCAATAAATCATGATGAGAATTCACATCCCTAAAATTGTCCTGCCTGTTTTACTGGCTACTTGCGTGACCTCGGCTTCCATGGCGCAATCGACCAATGCGGAGGCAACCAAGAAAGCTCCGGAAAACTGGTTCAACCTCGACCCCACTGCGGACAAAGTATATGGTGTAAGCACCGAAAAAGCCTATAATGAGCTGCTGAAAGGCAAAACCGCCAAGCCGGTAATCGTAGCGGTGATTGATGGCGGCGTGGATGTCAATCACGAAGATCTGAAACCGGTCATCTGGACCAATCCCAAGGAAATACCGGACAACGGAATTGATGACGACAAGAACGGCTATGTAGACGATGTGCACGGCTGGAACTTCATTGGCGGGAAAGATAGCAGCGTGCATCACGATAACCTGGAGCTGACACGGTTGTACCGGTCCATGAAAACCAAATTCGCAAAACTTGATACAACCAAACTTTCGGCAGCTGACCAGAAAGAGTTTGCGCAGTTCCAAAAAATTACTGCTGAATATGAAAAGGAAGCCGCAGAAGCACAAAGCAATTACTTCGGCTACAAGATGATGCAGGACGCCATGAATAACATCAAAAAACAAATAGGCAAGGAAGAGATTGCCCTGGCGGATATTCAAGCTTACAAACCGGCCGATCCGGCTTCGGAACAGGTTAAGCAGATTCTGGAAAATGCTCTTTCCAAAGGGATGACCTTCAATGGTCTGGCAGGTGAGTTGACAGAGGCGATTAATTATTTTCAGAGCAAAGCGCTTTATCATCTCAACGTTGACTATGACCCGCGTCCGACGGTGGGTGATAATTATGCCGATGCCAACGAAAAAATATACGGCAACAAAGATGTGGTTGGTCCTGCCGCCGACCATGGTACACACGTGGCAGGTATCATTGCCGCCGTGCGTGACAACAACCTGGGTATGAAAGGTGTATCCAATGTTGCCCGGATTATGGTTTTGCGCGTAGTGCCTGACGGTGACGAACGCGACAAGGATGTGGCTAATTCGATCCGGTATGCGGTTGATAACGGAGCCAAAGTGGTAAACATGAGCTTTGGCAAAAGCTACGTCTGGAACAAACCTGTTGTGGACGAAGCGATAAAATACGCGGCGGCCAAAGATGTATTGTTGATCCATGCGGCTGGCAATGACGGTCAGGACAATGACGTGGCTGATAATTTTCCGAACGACGAGGATGCCGCTGCCAAGGAAATTGTAAACAACTGGGTGGAGGTTGGAGCTTCTTCCTGGAAACCTGGCAACGAAGGCATCGGCGACTTCAGTAACTATGGCAAAAAATCCGTTGACGTTTTTGCGCCGGGAGTGGCTATTTACTCAACTGTTCCCGGTTCCAAATACGAGGCTAACAACGGAACCAGCATGGCTTGTCCGGTGGTTTCGGGCGTGGCGGCACTGATACGGGCATACTATCCCAAACTGAAAGCGGCCCAGGTAAAACAGATCCTGATGAAGTCGGCGGTGCCTTACCGTGGCAAAGTATTGGTGCCGGGCACGGAAGACAAAGAGGCTGGCCTGGCTGATATCAGCCAGACGGGAGGCATTGTCAACGCGTACGAGGCCTTGAAAATGGCGCAGAAAATGACAAAATAAGCATCGGTTGTGATTACCCTCCAAAAGTCGGCGAGAAGCCGACTTTTGTTTTTTCTACGGATGACGGTTTTGGTAGTTTCAACGATACTATTTTTGACTGGGATGCGCAGAAAAACGGATTTCTATTTCTTTTGAGCCATCAGCTGTTCCAGCATTTCCGTCTGAATTTGTTGCAATTCCAGTATCTTCTGGCCCTGATGCATGATCAGGTGATCGATTTTTTCGTGCAATTGCCTGATTTCCAATTCCGCTTTGAGATTGACCTGGTAATCATATTGTGACCGAAGGCGATCTTTGGCCTCCTGCCGGTTTTGGCTCATCATGATAATCGGCGCCTGAATCGCCGCCAGCGACGATAAAATCAGGTTGAGCAGAATAAACGGATAAGGATCAAAGGGTTTCTGGGCCAGAACGAACACATTGATTCCCATCCAGCCTAGCAGAAAGGCAAAAAAGGAGATGATAAACGTCCAGCTGCCGCCAAAATTAGCCACCTGGTCGGCAATGCGTTCACCCAAAGTCGATTGGGCCTCGTTTTCCAGCCCCAGGTTATGCGAAAGCAATTCCGCATTCCGGATGCTTTCCATGACCTTTTCATCCAATTTGCTCAGCTGCCCCTCTTCATCTGCCAGTATCTGACGAATGTACAAATTGCGGTAAGCGTTTGCTTCAGCGGTAGAAACATACCCGTCGGGATTCCAGTCCGGATGCTTTTGCTTGAACAGGGCCACCACTTGCGGATGCAGCGACCCGGCCGGTGTAAGCTCGCTCAGTGGATACGTTTTGCCGCTAAGTTGACAGATGGCGGTTTTACCGTTTGATTTCATACTATTTCGCAAAAAGAGACACAACCTGTTTTGCATTACTGCAAATCTTTCCAAAGATAGGGTATTTTGGCAAAATAGTCAGTTCGGCTTTTCGGGAACTGGCAGTAGGTTCATTGACTCTGTTGAAGAAATCACTTGGTAACAGACCGAGCAAAGTTCAGATGACTGTACTCAACTGCTTCTTTTGCTCTTTTCGACGGATCTTGCGTCCATACACGAGATTGAAAATGGCGGGCAAAATCAACAATACCAGCACTGTCGCCGAAATCAGTCCGCCGATGACCACCACGGCAAGCGGTTTCTGTGTTTCGGAACCAATTCCCGTCGACAAGGCCGCCGGAAGCAGGCCCAGACTAGCCATCAGGGCCGTCATCACTACCGGCCGTACACGACTGATGGCACCTTCCCTGACAGCATCAATAAGTCGCAATCCTTTTTTCAGGTTCTCGTGAAAAATATTGACCAGAATGACACCGTTTTGCACCGATACGCCAAACAAGGCAATGAAGCCCACGCCCGCCGAAATACTGAAATTGATCCGCGTCAGCAGCAAGGCCAGAATACCGCCGATCAATGCAAAGGGGACATTGAGCAAAATGATGGTGGCGTCACTCATGCTGCCAAATGCAAAGAACAAGATTAGGAAAATGACCACAATGGAAATGGGAACCACCACAGATAATCGTTGGGTGGCGCGTTGCTGGTTTTCAAACTCACCTGCCCATTTCATTTTGTATCCCTGTTGCAGCTTGATGGCTTTGTTGACAGCCTTCTGGGCTTCTGCAATGGTGCTGCCCAGGTCGCGACCGCGCACCGAAAACTTGACGGCGATAAACCGCTGGTTGCCTTCCCGATACACAAAGGCGGGGCCGGAAACATTGTACAGGTGGGCAATTTCCTTTAACGGGATTTTTGAGCCGGTACGTGTGGGAACCAATAAGTTGCGAATTTTTTCGGCCGAATACCGATACGCTTCGTTGTAGCGTACCTTGATGTCAAACCGCCGTTCGTCTTCGTAAAACTGGCTTACCGTCTTGCCACCGACGGCCATTTCGATTACCGATTGGCAATCTTCAGTAGATACATTGTAGCGAGCCATTTCCTGCGGATCCAGTTCGATGCGAAATTCGGGCTGGCCCAGGTTTTTCACAATGCCCAGGTCTTCAACGCCTGCGATTTTACCGAGCACGTCATATACCTTTTGGGCTTCGGCATCCAGGTAATTGAGATCACTGCCACTGATTTTGACAGCCATCGAACCTTTCACACCCGAGACGGCCTCTTCGACATTGTCAGTAATAGGTTGTGAAAAGCCGAATGTAACGCCGTTGTATTTCATGAGTTTATCCTGCATCTGGACAATCAGTTCATCTTTGGTAATCGGGCGTTTCCACTCCTCCTGCGGATACAGGTCGACAAAAAATTCAGTGTTGAAAAATCCGGTCGGATCCGTGCCGTCATTCGGGCGTCCGGTCTGGCTCATCACGCTGCGCACTTCAGGAAACTCGCGGAATATCTGCCGGATCTGCCGTGTAAAATGATAGCTTTCGTCCAGGTTGATGGAAAGTGGCATGGATGCCCGTACATAAATGGAGCCTTCATTGAGGTGAGGCAAAAACTCGGAACCCACAAACCGGAACAGGAAAATGGAAACTGCCAGCACGACTGTAGCAATGCCGATGCTTGATATGGGTTTGCGTAACACGACATCCAATGCCGGCGTGTACATGCGGTTGAGAAAATTGACAACCGGGTTTTTCCTTTCCCGTACTTTTGTTTTCAGCAACAGGCTGCACAACATCGGAATCAGCGTAAGGCTGATGATCAGTGCACCCAGCAGTGCAAAACCCAACGTCCAGGCCAGCGGCGAAAACAGTTTGCCTTCCACTTTCTGAAAAGAAAAGATGGGAAGCAGAGCGGTAATGATGATCAGCTTGGCAATGAAAATGGACTTTCCCATTTCCACGGCTGTTCTGGATATCATGCTGAGCTTGCCCAGCCGATTGAATTTTTCCATACCGACCTCATGGGCTTTGTGAGCCAGCATTACAAAAATTCCTTCGACCATCACAACGGCTCCGTCGATGATAATTCCAAAGTCAATGGCACCGATGCTCAGCAAATTGGCCGACATCCCTTTGATGCGCATGCAAACGAACGCAAACAGTAATGCCAGCGGAATTACAATGGCTACCGTGACGGTGGTGCGCCAATCGGCGAGAAAAACGAGCAGAATAAGAGTAACCAGGGAGATACCGACCGCGACGTTTTCGGAGACAGTGTGCAAGGTATGGTTGTTGAGTGTGGTACGGTCGTAAAAAACATTGATTTTTACATCCGAAGGCAATACGGAATTGTTGAGTTCGTCAATTTTTTCGTGCAGGGTCTGGAGCACTTCACCCGGGTTTTCTCCTTTGCGCATCAAAATGATGCCTTCCAATACATCGTCTTTTCCATTGCGACCGGCCATGCCGAGGCGGGGTTGGTAGCTTTCGCGAACGGTGGCCACATCCTTGATTTTGATAGGTGTGCCGTTTACGTTGTCAATGATGACATTTTCGACATCGGTGATGTTGCGCAGCAATCCAATGCTGCGAACCACAAATGCCTGATTTCCCTGTTTGATGACGTCGCCGCCAACGTTGATGTTGCTTTTGTTCAGAGCCTCGAACACGTCGAGTCCAGAGAAACCATACGAAGCAAGAAGGGTAGGGTTGACGCTGACTTCCACGGTTTTGACTCTTCCTCCAAAACTTACCACGTCTGCAATGCCAGGTACAGATTTAAACTGCCGGTCCAGCGTCCAGTCCTGGATGGTTTTCAGTTCGGTGATGTCACGGGTCTTACTTTCCAGCGTATAGCGGTAGATTTCGCCCGTGGGTCCGGACGCCGGCTGCAATTCGGTGTCGGCTCCCGCTGGCAGGTTTACATTGGCCAGCCGACTGGCCACTTCCAGCCGCACACCGTTGGCATCGACCCCATCTTCAAAGATCAGTGTAACCACCGATAGGCCAAACAGTGAAATGGACCGCAGCGACGTTTTTCGGGGAATCACATTCATCTCGGTTTCGATGGGAACGGTCACAAACCGCTCGACTTCCTCGCTGCTACGTCCACGCCACTGAGTAATGATGATGGCGCTGGTGTTGGTTACATCCGGAAACGCTTCGATGGGTGTGTTCAGAAAGCAGAAAGTTCCGGCAACGATGAGCAGAAGCGTGCAAAAAACGATAAAGACTTTGTTCTTTAAGGAGAAATTGACGATACCTTTAATGAACTTGTTCATAAGTTTAATACGTAACCCTGTGGTTAAAAATAGTATCTTCTGGAAATGAAAAACCCCACATGGCAAAGGTGGGGATCGTTGATTAAAGGCCCGTTAAAAGCGAATTAAAAGGCAGTTAAAAAAGAAAGGGCGGGTTGTGAGTCCTGCAAACGGCAGGTAGCGGACTTCGGTGTCCTGGCCGGGGAATGAAAGTGGGCGTGAGGGGTTAGATGCCGAAAGGCCGGGTGCACCTGAAAAAATCTTCAGGATACACCCGGCCCTTAGCCGTGTGAAAGACAAACAAAAGCCTGGTTTTCTACACCCCGTGTAACTGCGACTGAAGCCGGTGCAGGCTCTCTTCCAGTTCCTGGATACGGGTAACATACTCCTGTTCTTTGCGGAACATTTCTTCCTGGGTGGCGGCTAGTTCTTCCATGTTCTGGCGCATTTCTTCTTCCTGGGCCCGCATTTCTTCGGCCTGTTCCTGGCTGGCTTCGAGCAGTTGCTTGGTCTTTTCGTTGGTTCGAGCCGAAACTACCGCCGATGCCATTTGCTCGGCCAGCTTTTCGATAAAGTTCACCTTGTACGGTTCCAGCTTCTCAAACGAAGCGATTTCAATAACCCCTTGCACCCGGTCATTTACGTTCATAGGGACGATGAGGATGCAATTGGGGTTAGCCATACCCAGGCCTGATGTGATTTTTACATAAGTGTCCGGAACTTCCGTCAGGTAAATGGTTTCTTTTTCCAGAACCACCTGTCCTGCCAGTCCCTCGCCTATCTCCACACGACCGGTCTGGTATTTTTTCCGGTTATACGCATACATGGCTTTTAGTTCCAGATAGGGTGTGGATTCGGTATCGTTGAGAATGAATATCGCGCCTTGGTTGGCATTTACATACTTGATCAGTTCCGACAGAATCCGGTTGGTCAGCACCTGGATATCGGTTTCCATACGCAGGATCTCTCCCATAAAATTCAGACCTTCGTTGGTCCAGTTGCGCTGCATGTCCTCTCGTTTGACTTCCTTCATCCGCTGCTGCATACGGATCAGTTCGCCTACCAGTGTGTGTTCGTTCAGCGCAAGGTTTGATTCATCCAGTCCTTCCCATTTGGCATCTTCCCCCTGGGTAATTCGGGTAATGAAGGTAGCGGCCTTCTGCAGGTTTTCAATCGATTCTTCAATAATATTCTGGTACTGGGGCTGGCTCGGGTGAAACAGATACTTCCGGTTGGTTTCCTGAAGATTGACAAGGAGGCTTTTGCGCGTTTTTTCCTGAATACGCAACGTTCGGATGATTACAAACAACGTGGGCAATCCTAGAAACAACAGCAGCAACTGTATCCAGAGATTGCGTTGAGCGGCCGTGTCATAGCTTTTCTGGGCATCACGGGTAATCGAATTTTCGAAGGATTCCAAGCGGGTATGCAGGGCATTCCAGGTGCTCCAGGTCTGGGCGCCACGGTCCTCTTCCAGTGCCCTGCGGAACGCTTCGGTACTATCCTGTTTCATCATATCGACCATCGTTTGGCCAAAGGTATGGTAATCCTTCAGGGTGGATTTTACCACATCCACACCGTTGATAAACGAGTCGATCTTGGCCTGGTGCTCAGGCATCAACTCTTTCTGGAACTTCAGTCGCTTCACCAGACTGTCGGAAACCGACCGGGTGGAGTTGACATTGTACTGAATGTGCCCGATAAAATTTTCCGTTGGCGACAGACCGTACCCACGCAGGTTTTTGTCATAATTTACCAGGCCCTGTAGCTGAACCTCGGATGAGTTGGTCACGATACTGGACGAGAGTTCCTTGACCTGTGAGGTATGTGCCATGATTTGCCGGTTATAGAAAACCATCACCACCGAAAGGGCGATTAAGGTAGCTACCAGAATGGTAGAGCCGGTCAGAACATGCTTTTTCAAAAAGTTGATTAGCATAGATAAAAAGTAAAAGTATAAGTACTACAAACGCAAAAGATACCCGGATTGGAAACCGAAAAATTACTTTTCAAATATAGGATTCGATCTGTTCTCATATATGACACAAGCTAAATGTTACGCACACATGTAAGATTAGTCTGAAGAACTAACACGGGATGAGGCCGAAGGTGAGGGAAACGCTGATTCAGGACTCGGTTGTATGCCAGTACACTTGAGGGCTCACTGAAAATGGGCACAATGCGTTTGTTTGTGCGGTTAACTACAAACGAAGCCAGAGGTGGGCTGGTTAGGATTGGAATATGGCGTCAGTGGGGTTCAGGCAAGTCGTGCCAGCCAGATGGTAAGGTGACCGCAGGCAGGATCACTGACGACGTGTGAAATGACCTCAAATCCGTTTATTTCTAATAGTGACCGGTACTCTTCCGTATCCAGACTGGCATGATAAAGCGGCTCGCCCTGGTACGTCCCGATGGCTTCGCCAAATGAAGTGCCGCTGGTAAACATCAGCGGTGAACCGGGAGCGGCATGCCTGCGAAAAATGGGGAACATCGCCCGCTGGGCGGTGTGGTTCAGATGAAAGAAACTATTCCAGGCAATGATGCCGTGAAATTTTTCTGCCAGCGAAAGTGTACGCATGTCCGCTACTTGCCAGCAGTGTTCGGGAAAGCGTTTTTCGCATAAACCGATCAGGGAAGGGGAGCTGTCAATGCCTGTCACCGAATGTCCGTTTTCAATAAGATAACGGGCAATGGGTTCGCCGGAGCCGCAGCCAAGGTCAAGAACAGAACCGCCTTGGGGAATGAAACCGCGAAAACGATCCAGCCAGTGCCGCTCATGCAAAGCCCGGCTGCGGTCCTGATCAAAGGACAGGGCATGGCGCTGATACAAACCCGTTATGCGGTCGGCTTCGGATGACATGAGTTGTAGGCAAAAATGAATCGTTAGTGCCGCAGTAAACCTATGCATAACCGGGGAAAGAACAAAATAGTATCTTTCCGGAAGCAAAAATCCTGGTGCACTTGATACGGTTGCAGACACGTCAACTGCTCAGTTCGTTGTACAACAGGAGGCTGCCTTCGGTTACAACCGTGTCACCTGGCTTGAGATCACCTTTGAGGAATGCGTTTTTGGAGGTGTTTTTCAGCACTTCCACCAGGTGCTTTTCATATTTGCCGTTTCGGCTGATGATTACAAAATAACTGTCGTTGTCAAACACCACGGCTTTGAGCGGAACTGCCAGCATTTTTTCGCTTTGGGCCAGGTGTAAATGAACGGTCGCAAACATGTCCGGCTTGAGCAGGCCGTCTGTATTTTTCATTTCAATACGGACCTTCATTACCCGCGAATTGGCATCCAGCACATTGGATATGTTGGAAATCGTGCCCTGGAAAACTTTGTCGGGATAGGACAGTGTCTTTACCTCCACCGGCTGCCCGGCATGGATCGTCGGAATATCGGTTTCGTAGACATTGGCCAGAATCCACACGTTCTTCAGGTTTGAAATGATAAACATGGCTTCGCCGTTGTCAGGTCGCAACTCCTGGCCTGTGTTGATGCTTTTGGCTACAATGTAACCCGAAATGGGGGCTTTGACCAGGTAGAACGGTTGATCAGTTTTGGTGGCGCCTCCATAAATACGCAATACCTCCCTGCTACGCGAGGCTTCCTGAGCGGCCCTTTCGTATTCTTTCTTCGCCGTCAGATAGTCGGTTTCGGAAGCAAAGCCGGATTTGTACAGGCTCTCGGCATTTTGCAGGGTTTTCTTTGCCAGTTCCCGGTTGCCTTTGTCCACTTCATAATCCTTGATGTAGTTGGTCACATCGGCGCTGGTAATGACAGCCAGTTCCTGTCCCTGTTGTACATAGGCTCCCAGTTGCGTTTTTACGGAACTTACATTGCCGCTTACCAAAGGAAACACCCGAACCACACTGCTTTCGTCAAACGAAACTTCCCCGTTCAGAACCAGCTCGGATTCCGCGTTGGCAAATCTCACAACATCGGTTTTGTACAGGCTTTCCTCGGTATTGTTCGTCTTTCCGGCAGGAGAGGCTACCGGTTCGTGTGGCTGACATGCCACCCCGATCAGCACAGGTAAAAGAAAAAATAGCTTTTTCATAGGGATATCGGTATTTAATGCGGTGCAAGCAGGTTTTTATCGTTTGCGAGATACTATTTCTCGACTGTTGTACAAGTCGATTAGAAAAACTTGGTATTGGTGACAAAATTTACGTATTGCTGCGATTGCAGGATCGTATTCTGCAAATCGATGAGCCGAAGCTGGGCCTGACGGTAGGTACGGATTTTATCCAGGTAATCCAGAAGATTGATGACCCGGCGGTTGTAGTTCTGGGTTGCCTCCTGGCTGATATTCTGTAAACTGGCCTGGTAGCCTACAGGCAAGGAGCTGTTTAACTGGTACACTTCTGCAAGTTTCTGGTAGGCGTTCAATGCTTCATTTCGGGCCGTGACCTGCTGACCTTCGACGGCTTTTTCGGCTCCTTCGATCCGAATTTGCGCGGCCTTGATATTTCCCTGGTTTCGGTTGAACAACGGCAGGTCCATCGCCACATTGAGGCCAGTGTAGTTATTGAAAGCGTTTCCGTATTTGTCAAACAGCAATCCGGCGGTCAGATCAGGCGTGCGACGGGCTTTTTCCAATGCCAGGCTGCGCCTGGCATTGGAAACTTGTTCGAACGTAAGGTTTACATCCGGACGATTCGCAAGGGCTGAATCCAGTACGGCCCGTTCGGACGGCAGTCTGTTGGTTGCCAGAGGCGGCTCGAATGGGTCAATAAAAACGTTGTCCTGTTGGGCCAGATAGGTGCGCAAGGTGGCCTGCTCGTCAGCAATCTGGAACCTGAGGTTTTTCAGGTCGGTTTGCAGCCCCTGCAACTCGGCTTCGAGCCGGGTGACTTCGTACAGCGAAGCGCCACCTTGCCGTTGCAAAAGTTGCATGGCCTGTACCAGCGAGGTTTGTTGTACAGCCTCGGTTTGCAGCAAACGATACGACTGGAGATCAAAAAACAGACTGGTGTAAGTTGATTGCAACTGGTAGCGCAACACACGAAGCAGGTCGTCAAAGGCCAGAGCCTGAAGGGTTTGGTCGCTTTCAGCCAGCCGGACCAGTTTGCTGCGTTTTCCGGCTGTATAAATCAACTGCTGCAACTGGATGCTCATCCCGCCCCGGTTGTACTGGGAGGCGGCTATATCCTCGGGCCGGTTGGAACCGTATTGAAAGAACTTTCCGGTTTTTGCATTGTAAAAATTGCTCTGGAAAAAAAAGTTGGGATTGGCCCACAGCCGGGCTTGTTTGACTGCCGCATTGGCCAGGTTGATGTTGTACCGCTGGGTCAGCAGCTGGAAGTTTTTTTCCAGGAATCGTTTTTCGGTTTCATCCAGTGACAACCGAACGGTATCCGATGGAGCGGCTGCCGGGGTCTGGCTATAAACGCTTCCCATCCAGAACAGTCCGCAAAAAAATAGTAGGTTTATTTTACCCAAAAGTGGCATAAGACATTCACACTAATGTTTGAACAAAGGTGTGCGTCCAAAATTAAATTGGAATTAATGCCGTATTAAAAGGTTGTTAAAAGAAAATGCCAGGTATTGCCTGTTTCACTCGCTTACCAATTTTACCAGCGCCGGTTCATCTTCCTCGATTTGCGAGTAACGCCCAATAGCAGGATTGACGAAAAAATTATCGTGCAGGTCGTCATTGGCAGTGGAGACTTCACCAATGATGCATTCGTCCGATTCGGGGTAAAATTCGTGGTAGATGCCGGGTGTCAGGGTAATGCGTTCACCTGCGTGCAACCGTATCCTGGTCCCATGACTTACCCGTTGCGGCCGGTTATTTACCTGCACCTGAAAATCACTTGCCGGCTTTTCCGGATGCCCGTTCCATACCTGCACCACCAGCAGGCCGTTGCGCGCAATGATGTCTTCTTTCTTTTTTGCGTGGCAATGCGCTGGGGTGACCTGGTTTCGGCGCGCATACATCAGCTTTTCGCAGTATTCTGGCTCGTCGGCCAGATTTACCAGAACCAAACCTGCAGTCATAAAATCTCCCAGGCCGAAATCTGTGACATCCCAGCGTGGCAACGGCGGCAGATGCCAGCCATTCCGCTCAAAGCAATCCATCGCCTGCGTAACAGCCATGTTTATTTCAGAACGTTTCATGGATTCGACCAGTTGGTAAGGATCAGAACTTAATGTTAAAATGTTTTTCGTTCCGATGCCATCTTTTTGTGAGATTTATCATGCTGTACTTTGTCACAGATCATGGTTGTTTGCTAAAGAATAGGCTAGCTTTGATCCATTCCTTTAGGCATCTGAACAAACATTTTTTATTTGAAAAGCACGGTCATGAAAACAATACTCGTTCCTACCGATTTTTCCGAAAATGCACGGCTAGCACTTTCGTGTGCCGCAACTATTGCCAAAGCTGCGGAGGCAGAATTGGTTGTACTGCACGCCTATACCATCCTGTCGCCCGATCCACTTTATCCGCAGGGCATGTACGACACGCTGGCAGAGTCCATTAGCCAGGAAGCACACGACCGTTTGAAAGCGTACGAGGCTGAGGTAAAACCAGCATTGAGCGTACCCTGTCGGTTTGAATCCAAAATGGGCCTGGTCGCGGATGTCATCCGCCGCGAAGCGAAAAGCTACCACGCCGACCTGATTGTCATGGGTACCAAGGGCGCCAGTGGAGTACTGGACAACCTGCTGGGAAGCATCACTTCGGCAGTGATTGAATCCCACGAGTTTCCGGTACTGACCATCCCGATGGGCACCCAGTTCAACGGCTTGAGAACGATAGTCTTTGGTACCGACTACCGCGAAATCCGGAATCCGCTTACCATCCGGCCACTGACCGATCTGGCCCGTGCGTTTCTTAGCAAAATACACATCATCAACGCTACGCCGGTGCCCGAAAGCGTAGGGGTGGAGTATACGGGTGAAGAGCAACTGGAAAGATTGTTGCAGGATTATGAAGTTTGTTTTGATTATACCGATGAGCCTGACATAGAGAAAGCCCTGCGCGATTGTGTCAGGCAGGAAAAAGCGTCGCTGCTGGTGTTAATAGCCCATCGGCGGGGCTTCTGGAAAGGTTTGTTCCATCACAGTGTGACGCGCAGCATGGCATTGCACAGCCAGGTGCCGGTGCTGGTATTGCCCGACTTGCCGTAGCCGATACCAGTGATTGCTGAATATGCTCTCCAAAGTTGACCATCTACAAAATAGTATCGCTGAAAAAGCCAAAACCCGGCATCCGCACTTTTATAACTCAACACTGCGGATAGATGTAGCGGACAAGGGAAAAGAATTTCCCGCCAACTCCACCGTTTGGGGTTCTTCGGAAAAATTAATCAGAAATGCGGTTCGGATGCCTTGCCCGGATTCAACGACCAGGGCGTCCACCTCTAACGGATGGGAAGAAGAGCTACGCAAAACAGAAGCGGGTTGCAGGCTTTTGAGTTGTTTCAGATACGTATAGACCGGAAACACATCACCGGCTCTGGTCTGAAATACACTCGGGGCTGCGGGCTCTTCCGATCCCTGGATAATGCCCCGCATGCCGACCGTTTCGTAATACGTAAGTTGACGGGCCTGCGCCAGGTAATGCAAGCTCAGTAGTGTCCACGCAGCGGCAAACGTTGAATATTGCCGGGTGTCAACGTTGGAAGGCAGCGAGCCGGTGTATAGGTTGGCTTCGGGATACTGGCGAATGCGTAGCGTAACTGGTGAAATGTGAATGGCTTTGCCTCCAGCGAAACCCAGGGCCGTTTGCACGGTATGTTGCTGGGCTTCCAGGTTTTCAATCAGAATGCGGGTGTCGCTCAGGTGTACCTGGGGGCTGATCGAATAACTCAAGAATCCGACATCGTCCGAAAACTCGCGGGTACGGTTGAGTTCGGCAAAGTTGTCGTCGGTCCCCGCTCCCAGTTGCGTTTTTGACAGGAATGACTTCAGTTTGTGGGTCACCTGTTCGATTGTATCCGGTGCGCTGACCGACTTTTCGCTGGTTAGAATCAGCAAGCTGGCAATTTCTTCCGGCGCGTTCCAGTTTTCTATTCCTTGTAGAAAGCTCATCAGCGCTTCGGTTTCCCGAATGAAATCCGGGCCAAAAAAGCACACCAGTTCAAGCTTGGCGTTCAGTTGGCGGGCCTCCGAAACGGCCAGTTGCAACAGCAATTGCCAGTCGTGCGAAAACCGGATCTCCACACGGTAATGATCAAACGGAACCTGCTGTAGCAAGTCGATGTCTGCCTGTGTCAGGGTTTGTGCCGAACGGGCATAGCCTATTCTGGGAAACGGATATTTTTCATCCGAAAGTTGGATTCGGATGGGCACCTGCCGTGAATCCAGATCCAGTACCGGATTGACCTCTAACCTGACCGATTGGGTAAGCCGCTCACCGGCACTCACCGGAACAGGAGAGGGGAGAATCAGCGGGGTGCTATAGGTTTTGAACGAGGCGTCGGTCCAGTTGCGTTGGTCTTCGGTTTCAAACACGTCGCCTGCAAAAGTGAGCCGGGCATTCATTTCGTCCAGCGGCGACCATTCCATCGACTCAATGTTCAGCAGCGGCTGGTGGGGATTGACCAACACTGGGCAAGTGATTTTGTACCAGCTGCTGTTGGGCCGGGTAACCCGTACATTGCGGCCTGAAAAATGCTGAATGGGATGAAGTACGCAAATGCCAATCCGGTTGCGCATAAAATTGCTCAGCGACTCGCCGGCGAATTCATAGCTGATGGAATTGTCCGGCAGCCCTTCGATGCGCACTTTCATGCGGTAACGAATATCGCCAAGTTGGTGCAGATTTGTGTAGGTGATCACAAAGGAAGACGTTGTTTCTTCTATCTGCTCGTTTTCGATGCTAGGGACGGCCGTGAGCCAGTTTTGGTCGCGAACAGCGGTATAAATCAGACGAATGATTTCATGGTGGCCTGCCCGGATGTAGCGCAGGTTCCCATTTTCGTACATACACGTAAGTTTTCCGGCGCGAAGTTGACGAGAAGAGGGTAAAGGGTCATGGGTGCCGAAATATCCCGGTTGAAGTGCTTGCATGGTCTGAAAAACAAATAAAAAAATAAGCGCGGTGAAAATAGTCACATCTTTTGCCTTGTGCAAGGAATAGTTGGACGGATGCGCCAGTCCGGTGTTCGGGTATATGCCTGGCGTTGGTGTCTCTGGAAAATAGTATCCTGCCAAAACCCGGTTCCGTCAGGTGCTATTTCCGGATAAACTGATCCACGTTTTCGCGCGTGATTTTTAATAAACCTGTGTTGATCTGGTAAGGAATATTCGTAATGCCGGCTTTGCGGTCATTTTCAGCGAGCCGGTTGGTCTGATGCACCATATCGTACAGAAACTGTGCCCCGTACCACGTAAACAGTTCGCGTTTCTGGCCGGCCAGCATGTGAATGGTGCCATTTTTGACCAATGCCAAGTGCTCGGGCTCCCAATCAACAGTGGTTATTTTTACTTTTCCGGCTTTGCCCGCTTCCCTGACTGCCAACGCCATGCCAGGACCTGAATTGGAATCAAACCCGCAAACGCCTGCCAGGTTGGGATGCGCCGAAAGCAGATCTGCGGTGATGCGCGCGGCTTCTTCCACATTGGCCTTGTCGTCAAACTTGCCCACTACTTCCATTTGTGGATATTTTTTCAACACATCCAGCAGGCCACGAAAACCGGCCTCCATGTTGGTGAGACCCAGAATGCCCATGTACGCAATTTTCCCCTTGCCACCCGTAAGCCTCGCCATTTCCTCGCCTTGCATTTTGCCGATTTCGTACCAGTCGGTGCCCAGAAACGCGTGCCGGTTGCAATTGGGAATATCCGAATCATACACCACCGTTGGAATGCCCGCAGCCACGGCTTTGTTGATCACCTGTGCAATGGCCGGGTCGGTACCATTGATGAGTAAGCCTGTCGGACGGGTACCGATGACCTCTTCAATCGTGTTGATTTGCGCCGGAACATCCCATTCGGCCGGGCCTAGAATGGAAACCTTGACTCCACGGGCTTCGCCCCAGCGTTTGAATGCCGCCTGGTCATGGTTGACATACATGGGCATGGTCACGGCAGTGGTCACCATCACGTATTCTTCGTTGGTAATGGTGGCATCCGTTGTTAGTGGCGAGTGCTGAGTCGTGGTCTGTGCCGCGTTCTGGTCTTTGGGAGGCAACTCGCAACTGCTGACCAAGCCCAGGCCGCTTAGTACAATTGTATAGATCAGGTTTTTACGCATGCCGACAAAATAGTATGTTTTCAAAAGGAAAAAGTGCCGTTTCAGAATGTGGCTTTAGTGCGTGATTCGTTTTTGCAGCCATTTGTCAACCCAGAGCGTGGCAATGAGAATGATGCCCAGAATAATCTCCTGCCAGTAACCTGAGACTCGGGAAATGACCATGATGTTGGCAATAATGCCCATAAACAAAGCCCCGAGCAAAGCCCCCGGAATGCGGCCGTAGCCGCCGCTCAGGCTGGCACCGCCGAGAATGGCCGCGGTGATGACACGAAGCTCCAAGCCACGGCCCATGGTGGAAAGTGCTGCGCCTAGCCGCGACGAAAGCAGAATGCCCGCCACACCAGCCAGCGTAGCGGAGATTACAAACGCGTACAGTTTCATTTGCTTTGTCCGGATGCCCGACAGATCGGCCGCTTTTTCGTTGCCACCAATGTAGTAGTAGCGACGGAAGAAAACCGTTTTGTTGACCAGAAAAGCAAAAATGCCCACTGTAAACAGCATGTACCACACCGGCATCTGAATGCCCAGCAACCGGGACTGACCAATGGCATTGAACCAGTACGGCAGTCCTTGAATGCCCGCGCCGCTGACCAGCAGGGCCGCGCCGCGTACAATGCCCAGCATGGCCAGTGTCTGAATCATGGGATTAATGCCTTGGTAGGCAATCAGATAGCCATTGATCAAGCCGATCATCATCGAACTGGCCAGTCCGATAAACACGGCTACGGCCACCGGAACTTGTAGAAAGTACATCAGATACGCAGTAAGGCAACCCGCAAACGCAGCTACCGAACCAACCGATAAATCGAAGGCTCCGGAAATGAGCAGCAGCATCATGCCAACGGCCACAATGGTGTCGATGGAAAGATTGAGAAAGACCTGGCTGAGGTTTCCGAAAGTGGAAAACTGGTTGGGAAAAACAATACTGGCCATGATACACACCAGTATGATCAAGATTGCCAGGGAATAGATGCGTTCCCGAAGAATGGTTTGCAGCATAGAAATCAAAAGCCCCGGGGGTGTTTTTTAGGTTTAAAAAGATACTATTTTCAACTCCTTTCCTTAAAGAGCGGCCAGTCGCAGGATGTTTTCTTCCGTTGCCTCGTCCTGGTTCAGCTCACCAGCCAGTTCGCCTTCGCGAATCACCAGAATCCGGTCGCATAGTCCGATGATTTCGGGCAATTCGCTGGAAATCAAAAGTATGCCTTTGCCTTGCTGAGCCAGGGCGTGCAACAATTCGTAAATTTCGTATTTGGCACCCACATCAATGCCATGCGTGGGTTCATCGACAATCAATACGTCGGGCTGGCTCAGCAGCCATTTGGCTAATACCACTTTTTGCTGATTGCCACCACTCAGATGCACGACTTGCTGGAAGACCGACGGAGTGGCAATGCGCAATTTCTCTTTGTATTCTTCGGCCAGCCGGGTAACGGTAGCTTCGTGAAACCAGCCCGATTGGGTGGATTGGTTTTGCCAGGCCGCTACGATGTTTTCGCGCACCTGTTTTTCCAGAAACAGTCCCAGTGTTTTGCGTTCTTCGGGAACATACCCCAGGCCCGCCCGAATGGCATCGCTGGGATGCGCAGCCGACAATTGTTTTCCTTGGACATACATTTCTCCTGAAGCGATTGGGTCTGCACCAAAAATAGCCCGTGCGATTTCCGTGCGTCCAGCACCCACGAGTCCGGCCAGCCCCAGGATTTCACCGGCGCGCAACTGAAAGGAAAGGTTACGAAATCGGTTGCTGGTCAGGGTTTTTACTTCCAGCAGGATACTATTTTGCACCGATGATTGCCGGTGCAGATGACTGATGTCACGACCTACCATACGGCGGATCAACTCGTCACGGGTAACTTCACCAACGTCAAACGTGCCCTGGTGCCTGCCATCTTTCAGTACTGTAATCCGGTCGGCAATGGTAAAGATCTCGGCCATCCGGTGCGAAATGTAAATCACAGAAACCCCTTGTTGCTGCAACTGCCGGATGATCTGAAACAGCGTCTGAATTTCCTGATCGGTAATCGAGGCGGTCGGCTCATCCAAAATCAGAATGGACGGCTGGCGCGACAGTGCCTTGGCGATCTCAACCATCTGCTTTTGGCCCGGCGAGAGTTCGGCTACCTGGGTCTGCGGTTTTATACCAACGATTCGCAGCTGATCAAGTAACTGTTGCGTTTGCTCAAACAATGTTTTGTACTGGATCAATCCCCACCGGTTACGCGGTTGCTGATTGGCAAAAATATTTTCGGCCACGCTCAGATTATCCGACAAACTTAGCTGCTGGTATACGATGGCAATGCCCAGCCGATTGGCATGAGCCGGGTTTTCGATGGTGACATTTTGCCCGTTTCGTACAATTTCTCCCTGGTCGGGTTGCAGGTTGCCGGTCAGAATGTTCATCAATGTACTTTTGCCGGCGCCATTTTCGCCGCACAACGCATGCACCTCGCCCGCTAAAAGCTGAAAGTCAACATTTACCAGCGCCTTGACACCGGGAAAATACTTGCTGATCTGGTTGAGTTGCAGGCGTACCATGGAGAAACGGGCAGGTTTTTACATTTTAAAAGATAGTATTTTCAATTGGTAAAAAAGACACTTCATACCTTGAAATAGTCGGTTGAAAAAGCCTGGGCTTGAGTCGTACCCCTTCTTGTTTGAGCTTTGAGAATTATTTATTTCAACTACTCATACGTATGAAAACTAATTTTATCGCAAGTCTGGCAATTTTCCCGTTGCTGTGTGGAATGATTGCCTGTCAGGATGTTCAAAAAACGACCGAAACCCCGATGGCTGACATTGCTGTTCTGGACACCAACCAACAATTAATGCGCGGCCAATACCTGGTAAGCACCATGGGTTGTGACGACTGCCACTCTCCCAAGCGCATGGGGGCTCTGGGACCGGAAATCATTCCGGAGCTACGCTTATCAGGTTTCCCGCAAGGTGGCAAACTACCGCCAGCCAATCCGGACGCGGTGAAAAAAGGCTGGGTACTATTTGCGCCGGATCAAACGGCAACCATCGGTCCCTGGGGCGTTTCGTATGCTGCCAATATCACCAGTGATGCCACAGGTATTGGCAACTGGACGGAAAAACAGTTTGTAAACGCCATCCGGAACGGGAAATTCAAGGGAATGGATAACAGCCGCCCTTTGCTACCTCCCATGCCCTGGACCACCTATCGAAACATGACTGACGATGACCTGAAAGCCATATTTGCTTATCTGAAAACCGTTAAGCCCGTTAGAAACGTAGCTCCTGCTCCAGCACAATTGGCCCAGTTGCAATAACTACCCAAACTGGCTTACATGTACCAGTTGATTGGCACGAGCCGAGGCATAAGCGGCATGCACCAGCCGAACCGTCTCTAGATTGTCTGTACCGGAGGTTTCGGCGGGTGCATGGCCTTGCAACGCTTGCAAAATGTCTCGGTTGCAATCGACGATGCTCGCGTGTACCAGTGCATACGCCGGGTCGGCCCACGGATACACGGCCGGCTCGGCCTTGATTACCTCGGTTCCTTGCCGGGTGGTAACACGGATTTGGTAGTCACGCGTGAGATGAACCGAACCGCGGGAGCCTTCCACCAGAACAAACGTCTGTGGAAACGGCTCGTATTCCAGAATGGACGCGTACGACATCTCGGCTACACATACCAGGCCGCTCTGCATTTTCATAAACACATTGGCTACGTCTTCTCCCTTGATCGAGGGATTTACAGCCGTAGTCCGGCAATACAATGTATCGGCTTCCCCGAACAGAAACCGGCACACATCCAGAATGTGTGAGCCGATGTCGGTCAGGATAAACTCATCGAGTTCGGCCAGAAACGGTTGATTTTCAAATACCGGAAAGCCCGAACAAAAGCTCACACGGGCCTTGAAAGCGCTGCCGATCGTGCCTGCATCAAGAATCTCTTTTAACTTTCGGATCGGGGCCTGCCAACGCCAGTTTTCGTGAATGAAAAAAGGAACGGCGGCATTCCGGCAGGTATCCACCATCTGCTGTGCGGCGGGTAATTTGGGTGCCATGGGTTTCTGGCAAATCACCGCTACTCCTTTTTGGGCGGCCATTTCGGTAAACGGCGCATGCGTATCCACATCGGTAATGATGTCAACAAAATCAAGCGACTCAGTCGCCAGAAGCTGCTGAACATTATCATAAACGCTTGGCACGCCAAATTTTCGAGCCATGGCTTCGGCTTTGGATCGCGTGCGGTTGTAAAGCGCCACCAGTTCGACACCTTCCAGTTCCATCCAGGCTGGAATCTGGTAGTTGGCCCAAAAGCCGGTGCCGATGACTGCAAAACGAAGTTTTTTCATAGCGTAAGGAATAGACCACCGGTTTTTTACTTGTAAAAGATACTATTTTCTGGTTCCCCCAGAATCAGTCATTGATGGCTTGATACACCATCCGGACAAACATCGCTTCCGAATTGTCGCCGACCGTTCGCTGGGTTTGTTTCATGAGTACGGCCACGATCTTTTCCTTCGGATCGGCAAAGTAATTGGTATTGAAGTAGCCGCCCCAGCCGAATTTGCCCACGCTGCCGTTGCCCCGGTCGTGCCCTTTGGCATTGACCACACTGAATGCCAGGCTGAAATGACTTTCGCCACCACCGTACAAATCACCAGTCTGATTCGATTGGGTAAGTAGTTCAACCGTTGGACGGCTCAAAAAACGTTTGCCGTTGAAGGTGCCGTTGTTGATCAGCATCTGTAGGAATATGGCGTAATCTTTGGCTGTACTGGACAAACCTGCCCCGCCTGACAGAAACGTTTTGGCTCCGCTGACGGGGTAGTTAGGGTCGTAAAACGTAACTGGAAAACGAGTCCACTTCCGGGAGGCATCCGGTTGCTGTACAGCCACCAGTCGGTCTTTTTTTGCCTCAGGCAGATAAAAATAGGTGTCGCTCATGCCCAGGGGCTCAAACAGACGTTTGCGCAGAAATTCGTCGAACGGCATACCCGACCAGATTTCGATCAGATAGCCCAGCACATCGCTGTTCAGGCCGTAGGTGTACTTTTCGCCAGGCTGATGTTGCAACGGCAGCTTTGCCAGCCTTTTGATGTTATCGGCCAGTTTCACGTCTTTGGTCGTGTACAGATCTACTACACCTGCCTTGGCATTGATGGCGCTGAAGCGTTCTTCTCCCGAGATGACTCCGTAACTGATACCCGACGTGTGTGAAAACAGTTGCCGGATGGTAATTTCGCTTTTGGCCGGTTCGGTGGTATACGAAGTGTCTCTCCAGCTAAAGGAACGGATGACCTGCGGATTTTTGAATTCGGGAATGTATTTGGAAACCGGATCATCCAAACCGAATTTGCCTTCTTCGTACAACATCATGGCGGCGGTAGAAGTAATGGCTTTGGTCATGGACGCAATGCGGAAGATGTCATCCGTTTTCTGGGGCCGGCTGGCTTGCACATCGGCCATGCCAAAGGCTTTTTGATACACGATTTGTCCGTTGCGGACAATGATGGCCACCATGCCAGGCAGGGTGTTCTGAGTGACGTATTGCTTCAACAGGTTGTCGATTCGCTGGAGCCGTTCGGTAGACATGCCGGCGGCTTCGGGTGTTTTGGCAAGCGTTAGTTTTTGAGGCTTGTCCGCGTATTGGGCAAAGGCACTGAATGAGCAAAACCAGAAGAGTAGGAATAGTTTCTTCATAAATGGAGTTAGTAAAAATAGTATCTCCAAAACTAACAAAACCTGTCGGTTTGTGATTTGATTTTGTCTCTTTTGAATAAAAATTTGACTAATACCTGGTTCAATGCGCGTGTGGATCTGGATACTGTTTGGTTGCGTCGTCAATGATCAGCAGCCAGTCGCTGCCTCTCCCCACCGAGGTCGGGGTAAATTCTTTTTTGCCGGTATTGGCCATTTCGCCTAACGGAATGGTGTATCCGTCGCGGGGATTGAACCACCAACCTCTCAGCTGCGACGCTTTCACTACCGACAAATCAACGGTAGTGGAGCGGCCAAACGGGAGGTATACCATCAGGAAATCGTGATCAGACGAAACGGCGGCCATTTTGTATTCCACGCCTTCCGGGTTTTCGCCGACAATCACCGCCTGATTCATGACCAGTTTTTGCCAGTTGCGTTTTTCAAACATGCGCCGCATGTAGCCCATCTGATAGGCACCCCTGTGTTCCATCGCGATTTTCCAATGCGTGCGGGCTCCGTTGATGGGAACGCGTTTTTCGGTGTACATCTGCCAGATGTTGTGATTGCCGTAGGTATGGCCGGCTCCTCCCGAAAGCATGTTCCAGTAGGCGGCTTCACGAGTATCAAAATCATCCATCCAGCCTTTGACGCCCGGTTGCCAGTCGTTGGGGTGATCTTCGTAGTTGGGCTCGCCATTAACGTGCGGCTTCTGGTTCTTTAATGCATACGCTTTGATGTTGGTCTGGTAGTCAGGCGCGGCGACCCGATGGCCGGTTTGGGACATGTGGAAATCAATCCAGGGGGCGTCGGCAAAGAAATCGTAGGAACTGGAGCCGCCACTGGGGTGATAGGTAATCAGATGCCGGTTCTGATCGATCCGGTCCACACCTTCGGAAATGGCCCGGATAATGGCCAGATGCACGTCGTTGCGGGGAATCCGGTCTCCGCCCATCACCCAGATGATGTTGGGCTGGTGCAGGTAGCGTTTGGCAATCCACTCACCAAAAACACGGGCGTTTTCGGGGGTAAATATTTCCGGCCCGGTACCCCATTGGTCTTTGAACCATTTGTCGGCCCAGGTAGGCAGCAACGCAATCCATAAGCTGTGCTTGTGGGCTAGTTTGACCACCTCGTCGACGTGTTTAAAATAAGCTTCGTTGGGTCGGGTGGGATCGTTGTTAACCAAAGGCGTTTGTCCGTATGCATTAGGCGTGTTCAATCCGTCGAGTTCGGCTAGTGCAACGGCTTGAATAACCGTAAATCCCTTGGCTGCGCGGTTTTTGAAGTATTCCTCGGCTTCTTCACGGGTCAGTCGGTGAAACAGCTCCCACGCCGTATCACCCAACCAGAAAAATGGCTTGCCGTCTTTGGTCAGGTAATGCCGGTCGGTGCTGACTTTCAGTTGGGCCATGCTCGCCTGGGTAATCCAACACGCAAAACAAAAAAGAAGAAGTCGTTTGGTCATAACCGAGCGTGGCACAAAAACTGTCGTGAAAAATAGTATCGTTTCAAAAGCCAAAACTTGCCAGGTATACTAGACATTATTACGATTTAGTACTAAGTAGCGCGCAAAGTAATTCTCAGATTATGTAGCCCGCAGGCCAGATAAAAGACCTGGTCGCGCACTGTATGACCTTTGAGGCGAATGGTGTCTTTGACAATACGGAGGCGTTTGATGCCACAGATGGCATGTTCAACCTTGACACGAATGGAATTGATCAGCGTGTTA